>Ga0068714_10000011_pt1 | contig 415149 bp, 343 predicted proteins | sample MTBNYHSulfiMetaG_FD_62988 | JGI IMG/M metagenome (GOLD analysis project Ga0068714, IMG submission 62988) | Enrichment culture microbial communities from rom New York Harbor, USA that are MTBE-degrading - MTBE-NYH (New York Harbor Sulfidogenic)... | ecosystem: Environmental > Aquatic > Marine...
TTCCTTCAGGCGGACAAAAACCGGGTGGTACTGGAGCAGATGGCCGACCATGAGCACCCGATCCTTTTCCCCGGCCAAAGCGATCAGTTCCTCGCCGTGGGCCTCGTCCAGCACCAGGGGTTTCTCCACATAGACATGCTTGCCCGCCAGGAGTGCTTCCCGGGCAATGGCGTAGTGGGTTTCCGCCGGCGTGGCGATGACCACGCCTTGGATGTCCTCGCGGGCCGTGACCTCGCTCAGGGCCAGGCACGTGTCAACACCCGGGTATTGTTCCCTGAACGCGGCAAGAGTGGTTTCGTTCTTGTCACAGATGAGCTTCAGGGCACCGATATTGTGATAATTGCGGACAAGGTTTTTGCCCCAGTAGCCAGAGCCGATGATTGCGATGGAAGGTTTTTCAGGCACTTTTTTTCTTTCTATGAGTTTTGGTGATGACAGATGACGGAGGACAGAGGTGGTGGAGGACATGGTTATTTTTTGTATTGGCGGCAGAAAGGTTCGGGGGTTGAGATCATGCGGCCGAGCATTTTACCGATTTTTTTGCACTGATCGATCAACTCGAGATATGCTCCATGGCTGATATCTTTGCATTCAACCGCTGTGTCCAGCCAGTGTTGCGTTTCCGCTGTTTCCGCGTCTGAATCCGTCAGCTTGCTGACGAAGTGAGGTTGATAGCGTCTTTTCTGCCAGGCTTCCGCCAAATTGGCGCCAATCGACCGGGATGCCCTGCGAATTTGATCCGTCAAGGAATATTGCTCTTCCTTGGGACAGGATTTGGTTGTCTTGAAGATCTCCTGCTGCAATTTAAACGCAACCTGATAAACCTTCAAATCCCGAAAACTCTCAATCCTTCCCCCCATCACCCCCGCCTTCTGTCCTCCGTCCTCTGCCCTCTGCTATCCGTCCTTCGCCCTCAATCGTATCTTTCAAGCAATCGCTTTCTCAATCGCACCAACAACTTGCAACTGAACCTCCTCACTAAGATACGGATGCATGGGCAAACTGAAGATTCGCTGTGATGCGTCCTCGCTTGCGGGGAAGTCACCAACATGATACCCGAGGCACTCAAAGGCGGTTTGGAGATGCAGCGGCTTGGGGTAGTAGACCGCCGTGGGGATGCCGTTTTCCTTGAGCGTGTTCTGCAGCGCCGTTCGTTTATCCTCGGAGCCGGCCAAGAGTGAATACTGGGCCCAGACTGAACGGTAACCTTCGGGGATTTGAGGACAGACCACGGATGACAGGTGTTGGAGGTTTCGGGTGTATCTTTGGGCCGCGGTCTGGCGCAGCTCGACCTCCTCCGGGAAAATGTCGAATTTGGCCAGCAGAACGGCTGCCTGAAGGGTATCCAGTCGGCCGTTGATGCCGATGCGGGCGTTGTCGTATTTGTGGCTTCCTTTGCCGTGGACCCGGATCGATTTGAGGGACTCGGCCAGCTTGTCGTCGTCCGTGAAGCACATGCCACCGTCCCCGTAGCAGCCCAGGGGTTTTGCCGGAAAGAAGGATGTGGCGGCAATGTGGCCGAACGCGCAGGCCTTTTTACCATTCAATGACGCGCCGAAGGATTGCGCCGCGTCCTCGATGACATACAAGCCGTGCTTCCGGGCGACGGCATCGATCCGATCATAATCCGCCGGAAGGCCGAAAAGGTCGACGGGGATGATGCATTTGGGCGTCAAGGACGGTGTGGCCCCCGGGGCCTGAATCGGTTGCGGCAGGGGGTGGAGGGTTGGATCACCGGTTTTGACTGCCTGGACGGCGGTTTCGAGTTTTTCCGGATCGATGTTGAAGGTGGCCGGGTCGATGTCCACGAACACCGGGGTGGCGCCCAGCAACTGGATGACCTCGGCGGTGGCGATGAAGGTGAACGGCGTGGTGAATACGGCATCGCCGGGGCCGACTTCCAGGGCCATCAGGGCCATCAGCAGGGCGTCCGTTCCCGAGGCGCACCCCACGGCATGCCGGCACCCCACATATGCCGACAGGCGTTTTTCCAACTCAGACACCTCCGGTCCCATGATGTACTTCCCATGGGCCAGAACAGCTTGAATGTTGGCGTCGATGGTGTCTTTGATACGAGACTGCTGGGTTGCAAGATCGATGAATTGCATGGAAAACCTTTTTGAGAGAAAGTGGTTGATATTGTGTGACGGATGACGGACGACGGATGACGGATGACGGACGACAGATGACGGATGCATAATATATTGTTATTTTCTGTCCTCTGTCCTCTGTCCCTCCGAACGAATTCATATTTTCTGCAGGGAATCCGAAAAAAACCCCAAATACCACCCCCCCGCCTTCTCCAACCCCTCCCGCACCGAAAACTCCGGCGCATACCCCAGCAATTCCCTCGCCTTGCCGATATCCGCCAGGGAATGCCGCACATCCCCGGGCCGGAAGTCCCGGTAGACCGGCTGGAGGGTTGCGGCTTCGGGCCGGGTTCGGGCCACCAGGTTTTGGATCATGTGGAACAGGTCGTTCAGGGGGGTCCGTTCCCCGAAGGCCACGTTGTAGACCTGGTTCACGGCGTTGGGGTTCCGGGTGAGGGCGGCCAGGAGGTTGGCCTGGACGCAGTTGTCGATGAAGCAGAAGTCCCGGCTGGTTTCGCCGTCGCCGTTGATGTAGACCGGCTCATGGGTGAGCATGGCGGAGAACCATTTGGGGATGACCGCGGCATAGGCGCCGTCCGGGTCCTGGCGGGGGCCGAAGATGTTGAAGTAGCGCAGGCCGATGCTCTCCAGGCCGTAGGCGTCGGCAAAGACCGCGGCGTAGAGCTCGTTGACGTATTTGGTGACGGCATAGGGCGACAGGGGGCGGCCGATCTTCTCCTCCACCTTGGGCAGGCCCGGGTGGTCCCCGTAGGTGGAGCTGGAGGCCGCATACACGAACCGCTTCACCTTTGCGTCCCGGGCCGCCACCAGCATGTTCAGGAACCCGTCGATGTTGTTGGCGTTGGTAAAGATCGGGTCTTCCATGGACCGGGGCACGGAGCCCAGGGCCGCCTCGTGAAGCACGATCTCCACGCCCTGGCAGGCCTCCCGGCAGGTCTCAAGATCCCGGATATCCCCCTCGATGAACCGGAACCCGGCCCACTGCTCCGGAGAAACCCGGCCCTGCACCTCGTCCAGATTCCGCCGATGCCCCGTGGAAAAGTTGTCCAGCCCGATGACGGGTTGGTTGAGGCGGAGCAGGGTTTCTAGCAGGTTGGAGCCGATGAAGCCGGAGACGCCGGTGATGAGCCAGGGGCGGGGATTTGATTGGATTTCGGATAGGATTTGGGCGTATGGTGGTTGCATAGGGCGTAATCAATGTTGAATTATGAATGTTGAATTATGAATGTTGAATGGTGAATTCATAATTCAACATTCAACATTATCAATTATTTCTGTTCCGTGTACCATTCATACGTCCGCCGAATCCCCTCTTCCAGGCTGATCCTGGCGCGCCAGCCCAGGTTGTGAAGCTTGGAGACGTCGAGGAGTTTCCGGGGGGTGCCGTCGGGCTTGTCGGCGTCGAAGAGGATCTCGCCCTGGAATCCCACGGCCCTGGAGACGATAGTCGCCAGTTCGCGGATGGTGAGGTCAATGCCCGCGCCGATGTTGAAGAGGAAGGGGTCGTCGGGGCCGGCGATGGCGCGGAGCGTTTCCAGGGGGAGCTGCATCAGGTGGATGCAGGCCGCGGCCATGTCGTCCACGTGGAGGAATTCCCGCTTGGGGGTTCCCGAGCCCCATAGCATCACCATGCCGCCCCGGGGTCCGGTCAGATCCTCCAGGGAGGTCCGGATCTCCCTGGGGATGGGGCCGAACCGTCGTTCATCCGCGGTGATGGCGCTCGGGTTGCCGTTGGCCGCCAGCTTGGCCAGGTGGAACTTGCGGATGAGGGCCGGCAGGACATGGGAGGTCTCCAGGTCGAAGTTGTCGTTGGGACCGTAGAGGTTGGTGGGCATCACCGGGATGAATCGGGTGCCGTGCTGCCGGTTGTAGGCCCGGCACATCTCGATCCCGGCGATCTTGGCCGTGGCATAGGCGGAATTGGTGGGCTCCAGGGGCCCGGTCATCAGGGCGGCTTCCTTCATGGGCTGGAGGCATTCCCTGGGGTAGATGCAGGAGCTGCCCAGGAAGAGGAGCCGCTTCACCCCATGGACAAAGGCCTGGTGGATGACGCTGTTCTGGATCTGCAGGTTCTGGTAGATGAAGTCCGCCGGATAGGTGTTGTTGGCGTGGATGCCCCCCACCCGGGCCGCCGCCAGGAAGACGTATTTGGGCTTCTCCCGTGAAAAGAAATCGGCCACGGCGCCCGGGTCGGTCAGGTCCAGGTCCGCGCGGGTCCGGGTGACAAGGGCCATGTATCCGGCGGCCGCGAGCTGCCGGCAGAGGGCGCTGCCCACCAGTCCCTGGTGGCCGGCGATGAAGATGCGGTCATGCTTTTTCATGTGAGGTCCCCCCGGCTATTCGAAGTTGTGATAGATCCTGAAGCCGCTCTTCTCGCACAGGTGATCCTTTTGGGCCTCCTCGAGGTCGCCCGCCACCATCATCCGGACAAGCTCGTCAAAGGAGACCCGGGGTTCCCAGCCCAGCCTTTCCCGGGCCTTGGAGGGGTCGCCCAGGAGAAAGTCCACCTCGGTGGGCCGGAAATAGCGGGGGTCGATCCGCACCAGGACCCGGCCGGATTGGATGTCCCTGCCGATTTCGTCCACGCCCGCGCCCTCCCAGCCAATGTCGAAGCCGGCCGCGGCAAAGGCCTTTTCTACGAACTCGCGCACCGCGTGGGTCTCGCCGGTGGCGATGACATAGTCGTCGGGCGTGTCCTGCTGGAGCATCATCCACATCAGGCGGACGTAGTCCCCGGCAAAGCCCCAGTCGCGCTTGGCGTCGAGGTTGCCCAGGTAGAGGTTGTCCTGGAGGCCCAGCTTGATGCGGGCCACGGCCCGGGTGATCTTGCGGGTGACAAAGGTCTCCCCCCGGATCGGCGACTCGTGGTTGAAGAGGATGCCGTTGCAGGCATAGATGTTGTACGCCTCCCGGTAATTGACCGTGATCCAGTAGGCATAGACCTTGGCCGCGCCGTAGGGGCTTCGGGGGTAGAAGGGCGTGGTCTCCGTCTGGGGGATCTCACGCACCTTGCCGTACATCTCGCTGGTGGAGGCCTGGTAGATGCGCGTTTTGTTCTCGAGGCCCAGGATGCGGATGGCCTCCAGCAGGCGGAGGGTGCCCAGGGCGTCGGTGTTGGCCGTGTACTCCGGGGTTTCGAAGGAGACCATGACGTGGCTCTGGGCCGCCAGGTTGTAGATCTCGTCCGGCTGGACCTCCTGGATGATGCGGATCAGGTTGGTGGCGTCGGTGAGGTCGCCGTAGTGCATGCGGAACCGGACCGCCTCCTCGTGGGTATCCTGGTAGATGTGGTCCACCCGGGCCGTGTTGAAGGAGGATGCCCGCCGCTTGATGCCGTGGACCTCGTACCCTTTTTTGAGAAGAAGCTCGGCGAGATAGGCGCCGTCCTGGCCGGTGATGCCGGTGATCAGGGCTTTTTTCATAGGAATAACGTGGTGATGTGGTTAGGTGTTTAGTAAGGTGTGTTGGGGTCGGGCCAAGTGATCACTTCGATTCGATATAGCTCCGCCCTCTGAATTACATCCCCAATAAATTTTAACTTACTGAAATAAAATACTATTTATTTGTCATCCAGCGCCTTGACCTCTTTTTTCAGCTGGGCGATCTCGTGTTTCAGGAGCTCGTATTCCCGCATCTTCCGGCCCAGGAAGTTGACCGTGAGGCGGATGCGCTCCCGGATGCCCCTGGGGGTGAGGGTGTAGGCGTAGGCGGCCTTGTTCCTGCTGTTCTTGAAGCGCTGGATGCGGACATAGCCCTTTTCCACGAGGCCGGCGAGGCAGTAGTTGGTCTTGCCCAGGCTGATGCCCAACAGGTGGGCCATCTCCCGCTGGGTGATCTCGTGGTCGGCGGACTCCAGGATCCTGAGGATCCGCATCCGGGTTTCTTCCTCGGGTGTGTTCATCGGTTGAACTTAATGGCATCCATGGGGGGCGCGTGTCAAGAAAAAAATATGAAAAAAGTTTTAGGCGATTAAAGGGCCAGCGGCCCCTTTCCGGGTTTTGTTTTCCGTTCTTTCGCAGTGGCCCGCTCAAATGCGTGGTAAGGGGGGGCCTATCGGCCGTATCCCGGGGCCGGGGGGTGTCTCCCCGGCCCGCATTCCCGGGCCCTGGGCCCGCAACCGTTGCCGGGGCGCGGCAGCCCCGAAGGAGGCATCCCGTGAGAGACGAAAGCTGGATCAAGGTGTACCGGAAACTGTTGGACAAACCCATCTGGAAGAATTCCACCCCGGAGCACAAGACCGTCCTGGTAACGCTCCTCCTGATGGCGAACCACGAGCCTGCCGAGTGGGAGTGGCGGGGGGAGGAGTTCGACGTGGCGCCGGGGCAGTTCGTGACCTCGCTTTCCGCGATCCGGGAGCGGGCGGGCCGCGGCATCAGCCTGCACAATGTCCGCTCCGCCCTCCGGAAATTCGAGAAGCTCGGATTTGCCGCAAGCGAGGCCACATCCTGCGGCCGGCGGATTACCATCGTGAAATGGGGCGCTTACCAGGCCGTTCCCGCTGCCGCCCGCAACCCTTCCCGCAAAGCCGGCGCAACCCTCCCGCAAACCCGCCGCAAGGCCAACACACCTAACAAGAATGACCAGAAGGAAAAGAACGATCAGAAGGGGAGAATCCTTTTTGGGGCCGGCCCCGGCGACTTCGGGCCCGAGGACGACGTGGCCTTCGCCGTCCCGCTCCGGCCCGGAGACGGGTTTGCCGGCATCACCCGGGCCGCGGTGAACGATCTTCAGGCCCGTTTTCCCGAGGCTGACGTGGCATGGGAACTGTCCCGTCTCCAGGACTGGAACAGGGTCAACCCCGACCGCCGCAAGAGCCGGGCCGGGTTCGGCCGCCACGTGACCTGCTGGCTCACCCGAAGCCGGAAAAGGGTGTTCGGGCCCCGGCCCCCGGCCGGTCGGAAGGCCCCGGTGATGACCCTGCCGGACGGGAGGGCCGTGAGCCGGGCCGGTTACCAGACCGCTCTTGCGGGCATGCGGGTGGCCCAAAAGCTTTTTGGCGGGGAAGGGGAGCGCGGGGGCGTGCGATGACCCCGGCAGATTTCAACCGGTTCAACGCGGCGGTGACGGCGCTCGCCGTGGAGCACGACCGGGAGATGTCGGCCCAGCAGATGGAGATCTGGTGGTCCGAGCTGCGGCGCTACCCGGTTGCCGCGGTGGAGGCGGCCCTTCGGCACCTCCTGCGCACCCAGCGGTTCTTCCCCAAGCTGGTGGAGATCATCGAGGCCGTGGAGGGAAGCCACGCGGACCAGGCCCTGGCGGCGTGGGAGACGGTCTATGCCCTGGTCAGGGCCGGCAGGAGCGGCGAGGCCGGGTCCATGACCTTCGAGGACGACCGGATCCAGGCCACCGTCCGCAGGATCGGCGGCTGGTCCCGCCTCCGTATGATGAAGGAGGACGAGGTCCCCTTCCGCCAGAGGGATTTTCTCGCGGTGTATGAGCGGGACGGCGGGCGGCGGGTTCGGCGGATTGAAGGGGGAAAAAGGGGAGCGGACCCTATTCTTCCTTTTTCCGCTTGACCGTGTGCTTGAACTTGAGAACGGCGAAGTTGAGCTCGATGGAGGTCTCGGTGTCGGTGGTGTGGAGGTCGTCGTCCAGGAGCTCGGCGATGAGTTCGCCGCTCTGCCGCATCAGGTCCTGCTGCCGGTCCTTGTCGTTGGTGGCGGCAAGGGTCTGGATGTTGCGGCTGAGTTCCCGCAGCTTGGAGAAGGTCTCGATGATCGAGAGGGTGGCCTGGACCGCCCGGGGGCTCTTGAGGATGGTGGCCAGCATGTAGAGGCCCTTTTCGGGGAAGGCCTTGGGGGGCTTGACCTTCCCGCCCTTCCTTGAAGTCGAAAATTTCGACTTCAACGCGGCCCATTCCTGCCGGGTCAGCTGCAGGACGTACCCGGCCGGAAACTTGTCGGGGTTGTTCCTGACGGCCTCGTTGACGCGTTTGGTCAAGACGCCGTAAATCTCGGCGACGTCGGCATCCAGCAACACCTGCTGGCCCCTGATGTCGAGGATGCGGTCCTGCAGGCTCTCCAGTTTCATGATGTCGCTCATATCGATCATCCTCCAGGGGCGGGCGGGGTAGACGGGTATGAAAATAACGGCAAGTCCGGGCCGTTGTCAAGGGGATTGGGGAACGGATGCATGCCCGGGGCTGTTTGTAACACCGATGGTAATTTTTTACTTTTTCTGATTCCAATATGTGCTTTTTTCAGTGTTTAAAAATACTGCCAAATAAATAAACTTATACCCATTAACGTGCGGCCGCCGGGAAACAGGAGGGCCCGGGGCGCGATCCGGAACGCGCGCATTGCGGGCGAGGCGATGTTCCAGGGTCGCCCGTGCCATCGGCTGAAACCCCTCCGGCCCTGTCGGGCGTCGGGGGCGCACCCGCCCACCCATAGACTGAGGATGAATCATGCGATTGCACATACCGACGGAATTCGAGAAATGGTTCAATCGGAAATTTTGTAAAGGCATCTACTCACCCAAGGAGATCTTCGAAACCCTGAAACTGGGTAAGGACCACGTTTACCGGTCCATCTCCTACGGAAAGCTCGATGCCATGAAGCTCGGCGGCCGCCTGCTGATCCCCAGGCCGGCAATCCGGCAATGGCTGTTGACGGAGTATCCACGGGATGGGGGAAGGGTTGAATGATCGATTTTTAAGCCCATCAGGGATTGAGCCCCCCAGGGGCTGGGGCGAGGGGCCGCGCTCCTTGCCTCGTTCACGCCGCGGCGGATTTTTTTCTCAAAAGTCCCTCCTTTCGCAACCGATCACAAAATTTATGACATACTACATAGGGGTCGGGCCAGGCCGATTGCCCGAAATCCATAAGTTATTCATCCCAAAACAGGCGTTTTCAGGGCTTAAACGGCTGTTTCCGGGTGCAAAAACGCCGGTTTAAGCCATTCGGGCGGCATCGGGGTCGACGGATTTTCACTTAGACCGGCGTTTTTGACCCCAAGAATGCGCTTCTAAGGCGATATTCGGGCTTTTTATGGCATGTATCCGAAGTGATTCCGGAAGATTGTCCTGGCCCGACCCCAACTGAAGAAAGGAGGCCTTTTCATGAGAGACGACAGTGACTTCGTTCTCCTGACCCCGACATGGTTCCCCCCGTGGTTTGACGAAACCTTTTCGCGGGAGATCTATTCCCCCGGGGAGCTGCCGGGCATCCTGGAGCTGAGCAAGAGCGCGGTCTACAGGGCCCTCAAGGCCGGCGATCTCGACGCCTTGCGGATCGGCAAGCGGTGGGCCGTCCCCAGGCCGGCGATCCGGGCGTGGCTTCTGGAGGCGTACACCCTCAACAATTGAAATGCATCCAAAGGAGCAGATTCATGGCATTCAAACCCTGTTCAAGGCTGCTGGCCGATCTCATCCAGGCCGGCGCGGAAACCCGATGGCAAATGGCATACAAGGGCGTCGTCAACACCGGCGACACCTTCGGCGGAAGGGCCGTGGGCCCGGCCGCGTGGCAGAGCGCGGACAAGCGCTTCACCCTGCTGATGTTCCGGGAGGAGGGGATCTGCGAGTACGACCTCCTGGAAACAGACCCCGACAGCACCACGGAGATGGTCGATTTCATGGAACGCTACGGCCATGCCCCCGACGAACTCCTGGCCGCCACCCGGGTCGCCTTCACGGCCAACGCGGCCCATGCCGTGCCGCCGCCGGACACCACCCCCCGGCGGATCGGCTACACCCTGGCCGGGCACTGCGACGCCGAGGGCGAAGGCGGCCTGTTCGACGCGGCGGCAAACGCCCCTGACGCGCCGCTCATCGTTCTGGGCCGCACCCAAGCGGACGGGCTTTTCCGGTCCGTGGTCTTCTTCGAGAACCTGGAGATCCCCGCCGGCCGGGTGGGCTCGGCTGCCCTGGCCTTCACGGCCGACGGCGGGGAGTCCCTGGTCCGGGACCTCACCCCGCTTTCGGCCTGGACCGGGAGCGACTATGCCGCCTGGGGGGAATGGGCGGACGGCCGGTGGCGGATCCCGCCGGAGGGCCTCGACCTCAACGGGCTCGAGCCGCCCCTTGTCCTCGACGGCGTCACCCATTTCCGGTTCAGGATCGACCCCGACGGCAACGGCGGGGCCGGCGTCTGGATCACCGTCAACGACACCGGGGGCCAGCCGGTGGGGTCGCTGTACACCGAGGCGCCCTTTGACGCGCCCGCGGTTTTTCTCGTTCCCTGCAATCCCGTGGGGCCGGGCCGGGTGCTCAACCACGTCAACATCAGCCTCAACAACGCCGCCACGCCTGCCGGGTGCGACGAGATCGCCGCCGTTGCCAAGACCGCGGGCCAGGTCTCGGACCCCATGATCGCCGATATCGGCCTGACCCTCGGCCCGGCCCCACCCACAACCCCGACCCTGCGGGCCCAGCTCCTGGCGAACCAGCGCCCCCTCCGGACCTTCTGGGACCTCGGCGCCCCATGGACCCCGGGCGATCCCGTGCGTTCCCCCGACATCGCCCCCATGCTCAACACCCTCCTCACCGACACTGCCTACGCCCCGGGGATGAACCTGGCCCTCGTCGTCGAAACCCGTTTTCCCGGAAGGACCGTCGCCGACATGGCACGAAAATGCCAGGCCGGGTGCGGCATTTTTCTCGAGATCAATTGGGTTTAAAGGGGTTAGGGGGTTAGGTGTTTATGTGGTTAAGGCCGAGGGCCGAAGGTCCTCACTTAATCCCCTATTTTTCATTTAAAATGCCATCCTTCCCCCCCTTCGACCCATGCCTTTCCCGGACCTGCTATGAAAGGGGCAACGGTTGACCGTTGGCGATAACCCCACAACATCATGGAAAGGAGAAAACATCATGGCTATCGTAGCACTTACCTGGGAACAGGACACCCTCATTGCGGCAGGCCTTCTGGAAAACGGCGCCGACGACCTCGGCTGGACCCTGGCGGCGGACGCCCGCATCAAGACCGAGGAGAACCCTGTGGGCCTCGGCCCGGTCGTCTTCAAGGGACGCCCCAAGGACGACGACGGCAAGGTCGACACCCGGAACGGCAGCCCCAGGGACGCCCTCTTCATCTTCTACAAGGAGACCGAAGCGGTGCGCACCACCCTGGAGGCCCAGGACCCCACCGACGTGGTGGAGACCATCGTCGATTTCCTGGCGAGCCACGGCGGTGACGCCGCGGCCATGACCGCCCTGGCACCGGCCGTCGCCTAACCCCAGCGCCCGATCCCTGAAACGGGGGTCGGGCCAAGGCCTGACGGCCCTGTGTTTTTTTTCTCTTTACAACCGGCGGCTTTTGTTTTATGGGATATTAAACGCATGCCGTGTTTCTTATCCGGCCAAGCGGGTTTTGCTTGAGATACGTGTACGTCTATCCCTAAATAGAGACGGCCTTAAAAAGAAAGGGCCATGGAAAGGGTTGGCGAAATGGCGCACCGGAAAGAGACACCTGTAAAACTGCCCCTGAACGCCCCGCACCGGCGCCCTGGATCAGGTGCGGGGCGTTTTGTTTCCTCGATGCCTTTCCAGGATCATGTCATTTGATTGTTCCATCCATAAGATAACGTCAAGATAACACTAAGATAACGCCAAACCTGCCGTGAGACAGGGACGGAAAGCCACGGGTCTGAACAGACAGCCGGGTTGCCTGAGGGTGCCCCGGCTTTTTTTATGCGCCCTTCGGCTGTCGTGCCGGCAACCGGCCGGCGGCTGAGGACTGCCAGGGGGATGGCGCACTGCCTGAAGCAGGAGCACCCCTTTAGCCGTTTAACCCTTATAAGCGGCCCGAAAGGCCGGGATGCTGATCGTAATGGATTACAGGAGGGGACTATGAAAAGAAGCCTGCAGTGGTGGGGAAGGGTCATTGGGTTCATAACCGTTTTTGCCTCGGCGGCGGCATGGGGGGCGACCGCGGCCCCCCTCGACATCGTCGAGCCGGAGGAGATGCAGGTCCTCGAGACCTCCAACGTGTGGATGACCATCCAGTTCAATTTCGCGGCCGACACGGATCGGAAGACGTTTTACGCCTGGATGAACGGGAAGCCCGTGGGCGCGCTCTTCCATTATACCGAGAGCGACGTGGCCCAGGGCATGATCTCGGCCGGGGACGGCCTCAAGGCCAGCGTGAACGGACCCCGGATGAACGTGTTCCGGGCCGAGGTGGCCGGGCCGGACGGCAAGACCTACCGGCAGACCCTCAGGTTCCTGGTCGACTGCTCGAAAAACCGTGCGCCGGTGGCGGATGCCGGCCCGAATCAGGACGCCTTCGTGAAGGAGACGGTGATCCTCGACGGCGGCGGGTCCAGCGATGACGACGAAGACCCCCTGGCCTACCGCTGGTCCATCGTCACCGCTCCCAAAAAGAGCAAGGCAATCCTCTCGGATGCGTCCTCGGTCACGCCCAGTTTCGTGCCGGACATGCCGGGCACCTATGTTGCGGAGCTGGTGGTGGACGACCACAAGGCGAAAAGCGCGCCCAAGACCGTGACGGTCGCGGTGGAGCGCCTGAAGGTCCTCATCGATCGGGCGGTGGCGCATCCCACCTTCGATCTCCTCCGCCACCGCGGGGTGGTGGATCAGTACGACGGGTCCCAACCCCTGGTCGGCTATCATGCGGCGGTCCTGGACGGAAACGCCCACACCCTGGCGGAGCTGGCCGGAAACCGGCTCTTGCGGGAGGCGGTCCGGAAGGGGATGTGGACCCTCGTCTTCAACGTCTCGGAAGACCACAAGCAGAACGCCCTGGCGTCCCATCTGGGGATCATGAACGACCACGAATCGACCGCCTATCTTTTCAAGCGGTTCCTCGACGGGAACACCCCCGTCTTCCGGATCTTCGAGATCCCCTATGACCCGGACGTCGAACTCACCCCGGAGACCCACCTGCGGTATGCCGACAGCCTCCTGAAGATGTTGCGGGAATCCCGGGAAGAGACCCCCGCCCCGCTGGTCTCCGCCACGGTCGATCCGCCCATCCCGGACGGGCTGATCAACTGCAAGTGGTACTACAGCATCCTCGCGGGCTGGATGCAGCAATGGTCCGGCAGGCACGACGTGGATGACGGCCGGACCCAGGGGGGCGCCCAAAACGTCAACTACACCTTCACCCTCTTTCTGGACAACGGCGGCAACCCCACGGGGAACCAGCAGTTCCTCCTCCTCCAGGTCGACGCCCAGGGCAACCCCAACAGCTCGGGGAGCACCTTCATGGCCACCTCGAGCGACATGGACAAGTGCAATGAGTTCGGCTGGTTCCAGGACCGGCTCACCACAACGGTCAATCCGTTCGATTACTTCTGGATCTGGGTGAACAACGACCCCACGTCCCCCAACTCGGTGACCACCTACTCCGCGAATTCGAGCTTTACGGTGGGCTTCAACCAGGCCCAGGGCATTCTGGGCAGCTACACCCACAGCAACACCACCTCCTACACGCTGACGGACTGGGGGATCTCCTGCAACAGTTCGGGCAACTACATGCACTGGGATCTCCATTCCCAGAACCCCGCCGCCCCGACCTCGGACGCGGACTATGACACCAACGACTGGTTCTACACCTGGTGCGGCAAGCCCAAGCGGCCCAACGATCAGTCGCTCATGCAGACCCAGTACCACGCCTCGGTGGTGTGGCGGACCGGGGTCGTCAAGAATCAGGTCGCCGCCATCTCCGTCCAGAATAGCCAGCATCTCGTGAACACCTACTGCGGAACCGACCTGGGCACCACCTGCTGCCTGAATAAGGGGCAGTGGTATACGCGGCCCGTCAACTATTCCGATACCTTCTCCCTCGACCTGGGCGCCGTCGTGCCCATCGAGGTCGCCGCCATAACCTTCAGCCAGTATCCGGCCCTTGTCGGGCCCCTTGGCGGGACGATCAAGGGGAATGTGGTCCTGAAGTCGCCGGCCAAGGCGGACATCCTCGTCGGGAATATCGCCTCCACCGACACCGCCCACGCCGTTCCCAGGACCGACCGGATCGTCATCCGGAAGGGCGCCATGGACGGGAGCTTCGAGATTGACGTGAATGCCGCGGGGATCCCCGAGGATCAGCTGTTTTTCGCGTCGATATCCGCCTTCTACGCCAATGACTACAGCCGGCAGTTCCAGATGAAGGCTGTTGACGGCGAGGACCTCTACTTCCCCCAGACCGCCCCCTGGATCCATCCCGACTGGGAGCTCTGGGGCGGAACCTACGGCGCGTCTGAAAACTGGGTGGAGAACTACCAGGTGAGGTACGCCGTCAGTTTTGTGGACAGCAAGGGGAACGAATCAACGCGGGGGCCCTGGTGCGACTGGATCGGTCCCGGAGAAACCTATCCCTTTCCCGCGGTCTATCCCAACACCATGCCGCTGTTGGTCGACATCCCCACGGACGCCTCCGGCAAGGCCGTCGCCCGGAAGATCTACCGGCAGTTCTTTGCCCATTACCAGAATGCCGATCCCAATGCCGGTGTGACCCTCATCACGACCCTGAACGACAACACGACGACGACCTATCTGGACAATAATCCGTGATGGGGGGGATGTAGTTACCCCCTTTTAACAAAAATAAGGAGAATCATATGAAATGGACGCGTTGGAAACTATTGTGTGTCGTTGTCCTGGCCATGGGGCTGATCCTTTCGTCCGGTGTCCCGGCATTCGCCAAACAGCAGGAGGCGGACGTGGACCCGCTCGCGAACCGCGAGCGTAAGGTGATCGCCAAAAAACAGCAGGCGGACGTCCACCAGCTCGCGAACCGCGTGCGTAAGGTGATCAAGGTGATCGAAGAGGACCCCACGATCCCATGCGAAACGCGCAACCACCTGGTGAAGCGATTGCGCATGCTGGATGATGCACTGGAGTCGGGAAACCGGTCGGCAGCCCGTGCCCTGGTGATCGCCTGGACCAGCGAGGCCCGGTCGTATCAGCGGGCCGGGCTATTGTCCGCCGAGCATGGGAGTATTCTGCACAACGGGTTGCACGGATTCGTGGAGGAGATCGGGATCGGAGCGCCGGACAAACCAGGACCCACCCGGAAATGGCCGCCGCTGCCAGCCTGCGACGCAGACGTGATCCTGCCCGGGAGCTCGTATGAGGTTTTTGATCCTAACGACGCGCTGACCATCATTAGAACAGTCACTGGATACATTCCCCTGGTTGGCGGACTGCTGTCCGGTATCGAGGCGGTCCTGTGGCCTGTGAGCAGCACCGACGGGTGGTATGAATACCTCGATCAGAAAATTGATGAGGCCATCCTCACAGACGTCGTTCAGCCCGCTTTGGATGGGTTGCAGGATGGCCTTTCCCCTTTCGATGGCTGGGGTAAGGTCCGGGATACCTGGCTGAATGCTTGCAAGGATGTGAACAGCGAGGCGTGCGACGAAGGCGCGGAAACGGTTTTCAACGCATGGGATGCGATGCGCGGGGATTTTGTGACGTCGCGGCGCCAATTTCAGACCAACGATGAAGACGACCAGGTATGGCTCCTGCCGATGTTTGCGCAGTACGAGACCCTCTATCTCTCGTTCCTGAGGGACGGCATCCTCCTGGCGCCCCTATGGATCGCATCAGGAAGAGTGCATCCGGATCTCGCTGCTATTCCTGCCGATATCATGGCCCAGGAAATCGATCCGGACTTCGTGGACCCTGACAGCGGCGCAAGGGACCGGGGAATCGCCTACGTCAACCTTGTGTACGATCGGGGCCTCCAGGCGCAGTCGCAGCCCACGACCTGGGACCACTGGAAGACACGGAACAACTACGTCCGTGACTACACCCTGAAGGTGCTCGATTTCAGAGACACGTGGCAGTTTTTCGATCCGGCCGCCTATCCGGAGGGGGTCGAGGGGGGAATCAAGCTGACGCGAATGATCTACACGGATCCTATCGGACACATGACGGACGACGCGTTCGACCAGGGCTGGTTCCAGCCGCCGGCAAATGTCGCGGGCCCACTCAAGGAGCTGACGGTCTGGCACCAGAAAATGGCCAAGGAGATGTCCTGGGGCAACGATTGGGCGACCAGCGCCATCCAGTCCACGAATCCGCCGACCGCAGGCCCCGCCCAGTCAGGCCCCATCACGGGCGACTACACGCACGATTACACGACCATTGCGGGGTACCTGGACCTGAGCCGCCTTGGCCCGATCACCAGGATCTGGGCCGATGCCGACAAGCGGAGCGATTTTTACCACTGGATTCCGGCGGCCATGAGCTTCCAATTCGCCGCTACAGGGGAGTGGATACGCTTCGGAGACCCTCCCTACCCCTACTCCGATGCTTATCCAGAAATGGAGGCCGGTTATCCGGGCCATGTGCTGGGGGCCGTCGGCGCCATGGGCCGTTACGATACAGGCGATGGCTACGCGACCGATGCCGCCATCTTCGGGTTCCGCTTGTACGATTCGTTTTTCCCTTCGGGAGCCTTAATCAACCTCAATTCCGGCTGGTGCCTGAGTGTCGGATCCCTGGCTCCCGGCACGAAGCCGACGATCCACTCCTGTTACAGCGGCACCCCGGCAGGTCAGATCTGGACGTACGACACCAATATCAAAGCGATAAGGATCGGCGACCCGAGTTTGAACCAGTGCCTCAGAGCAATAGATGTCACCAATGGCAGCCAAGTCGAGATCAATACCTGCACCGCGTCGAAAAACGAGCAGTGGGAACTCGTGCCGAGCGCGGACGGGATCAGTGGGATGATCCTATTGGTCGAATCCGGACTGGCGCTTACCGTGGGAGGCGGAACCACCTTTCCGCTTCCAATCATACTGTCGGACCCCACCGGGTACAAAACCCAGAAATGGACGATCACCTCGCAGCTCAAGGGCGAGATCCACGGCGTGGATTCGGGCAGATGCCTCGATGTGAGGGACGGCGGCACGGCGCCCGGCACGCCGGTCCAGATCTACGACTGCAACGGCACGGCGGCCCAGACCTGGACATATGACGAAAGCGCGCGCACATTGAGCGTCTTTAACGGTACGATGTGTCTCAACGTGATGGGCAGCCCCCCCGCGCCGCTGTATATCGATGATTGCCTGGCTGACAGGGGTCATCAGGCGTGGGAGTTCAATTCCGACCGGACCATCACCCACGTGCCGACCGGATACGTGATGGACGTGGAGTCCGGCAGCAAGAAAAATGAGCGGCCGGTGGTCCTCTCGTTACCCGTGGCCGATCGAATCAGCCAGCAGTGGAGCCGGCCGTCGAGGCTCGGCGGCAATGTGCACGCCACCTACGCCGGCAAATGTCTCGATGTGCCGAACCTGCTCAACGGCGAGCAGGCGCAGATCGACGATTGTCTCGATTCCCCGGCGCCCGGCCAGGAATGGGCCTATCATCCCTTGACCCAGCGGTTGATGGCCCACGGCGATGGAACGAACAAGTGCCTGACAACCTCGGGAACGGCGGTGGTCGTCGGCGACTGCATCGATGACCCGAATCAATTCTGGATCCTGAGGGATAACGGCATCGGCGGGACGATCGTCAACGCTGCATCCGGGCTGTGCATGACCCTGCCCGGGACGGAAATCGTCACGGCGAGCGGAACGAAGGTGCAACTCCAGGCATGCCCCGACGCCGACCAGCCGCCCAATCCCAATCAGCAATGGATCTGGCCGTGAAATGACTGAAACCCGACGTGGGCCGGTTCACCGGCCCACGGAGCCCCCGGGGGCCAAACGTTTTAATGGCGGTAAGGAAGAGGATAACCAACGATGACGGATGAAAAAAAACCAGTGTGCAAGGGGGTTACGCGCCGGGAGGCCTTGAAGACCTCGGGGCTGGCCCTGGGCGGGCTGGCCCTGGGCGGCGGCGTGACCGCCTTCGCGGGCGGGAAGGCTCCCGAGCCGGAACCCAACGACTGCGACCAGGACACATGCATCACGGGGAGCTGCGCGTACCCGCCTGGGTATGACGAGACCCAGAAGTACACCTACTTCGATGGCCTGCCGAAGTGGAAGCCGACCCAGGGGGACCCGAATAACGGGATACCGGAAACCTACATTCCTCCCGAACCCAATGAAATGCGCATCACGTTCCTGGGGTCGAACATCCCCAGCCAGCTCCGCCGGGCACAGCAGATGATGAGCATCTTCGTCGAGGTGGGGCCCGGCCCCGGGACGGCGCCGGATCAGTTCGTGTTCGACTGCGGCTCCGGCGTGTGCACCAATTACAACACCATGGGGATCTCTCTGGGCAGGATGGACAAGATTTTCTTGACCCATCTGCACGGCGACCACATCAGCGATCTGATCCACATCTACTGCTTCGGCGCCGTGGCGGACCGCAAATCCCCTCTCTTCATCTGGGGGGCCGGCCCCTCGGGGGTGAAAAACCCGAACCCCCCTCGCCGCGTCTATGACGACGGGGTCAGAGCCTTCTGCAGGAACCTGAGGGAAGCCTGCCGCTGGCACTCCGAGAGCCAGAGCTTCATATCGACGAGTTATGAAAGCTACGAGCCGCCCACCCGGGAGAGCTGGGGACTGCCCTGCAACCCCAGGCCGGTGGGGACCGACGATCCCCGGGACGGCTATGCGATGATTCCCATTGAACTGGATTGGCGGAAGTATGGCCGGACGGCGGGGGACAATGTCGCCTATCACAACCCGAAAACCGGCGTGAAGATCACCCATTTCCCGGTGATCCACACCCGAAAGGGTTCCATGGGCTACAAGCTCGAGTGGAACGGCCTGTCGATGATCTACACGGGCGACACCAAGCCCGAGTACCACAGCATCCGGCAGGCCGGGGGCGTGAATGTGTTCATCCACGAAATGAACCCGCCGGCGGAGGTGTGGGCCTTCAAGAATATCGGGCTGTACCAGCCCCCCGAACCCAATTGGCCGACGTATGACGGCTTTTCGAATGCCGTCGATTTCGCCAAGATGGTGCAGAACAGCTCTCATTCGCCCCAGGGCGCCTTCGGCTATCTGCTCAGCCGGATCACCCCCCGCCCGCAGCTCACGGTGGCCACGCACTTCCCGGTGGCCGACGACATGGTCGAATGCGCCAGGACCAGCATCGAGGCGCATAACCCGGGCATCGTGTGGGGTGAGGACATCATCCTCTCCTTTGACCTCATGGTGCTGCGGGTATTCCAGGAGGGGGGCCCCCGGGCCAGAATAGAACCGTATCAGGCGGACGTTTCGGATTTCACGTTCCAGGCCATCGGCAAGCAGTACGACGATCTGAACCCGCCGAAATACTGGAAATACGCGGTGGACGAGGCGGGAAACCCACTCTACGACGAGGACGGCGATCCGATCATTGTCGGCGATCCCTACGCCCAGATCGACACCTCGACGGCGGTGCCGGCCTGCGAAAACGGCCGGTGCAACTACCGCGAGGACGGATATTGATTGCAGCCAATTGCAGGGTGGCGAGATGGAAACGTTGACGTCGCATAACATCACCGTGATGCTCCTCTCCTTGGGGATTCTGCTCTGTGTGGCCCACCTGCTCGGCGAAATCGCGCAGCGGATACAGCAGCCGGCCGTGCTGGGGGAGCTTCTCGCGGGCGTTTTGCTTGGCCCCACGGTGTTGGGCAGGCTGGCGCCCGAGATCAGCGGAATCCTCTTTCCCCTGCAGGGGGTGAACGCCATCGCCCTGGACGCCATCGCGACACTGGCGATTGTATTATTTCTGCTGGTAGCGGGAATGGAGGTTGATCTCTCAACGGTTTGGAAGCAGGGCAGGATCGGCGTCAGGGTCGGCATCACCAGCATCGTCATCCCATTTTCTCTATCGTTTGTTGCAGCGTGGGTCGCTCCCGAGTCGCTGGGCTGGCATATGGAATCCGACCCGCTGATATTCGCGTTTTTCCTGGCGATTGCCGTATCGATTTCAGCCCTGCCCATCATCGCCAAAACGCTCATGGACATCGGGCTTTACCGCAGTGACCTGGGCATGGTGGTCGTCAGCGCCGCGATTTTCAACGACCTCGTCGGCTGGATCGTTTTCGCCGTGGTTTTAGGGCTTATCGGCACTCCGCCCGGGAATGGCAACACCATCCTGCTGACCATCGTGCTGACCCTGGCGTTTGCCGCCGCAATGCTGACGGCCGGTCGATGGCTGATTCACAAGGTGTTGCCGTTTGTGCAGGTCTATACCCGCTGGCCGGGCGGTGAGTTGGGTTTCGCGCTGGTACTGGGACTGCTCGGCGCCGCGTTTACCGAATGGATCGGGATTCATGCGATTTTCGGTTCATTCATCGCGGGTGTCGCCATCGGCGACTCATCCCACCTGCGCGAGCGCACCCGGGTGATCATTGATAAATTTGTTTCGTTCATTTTCGCGCCGGTCTTTTTCGCGAGCATTGGACTCAAGGTAAATTTCCTGACCCACTTCGACGTTTCCCTGGTTTTGACGGTACTTTTCATTGCCTGCGCATGCAAGCTTACCGGAGGCGCCATGGGTGCCCGGTGGGGCGGCATGTCGTTCCGGGAAGCCTGGGCGGTCGGTTTTGCGATGGTTTCCGTTGGTGCCATGGGCATTATTGTCGGCATGATCGCCCTGGAAGCGGGGATCATCCATCAGCGGTTGTTTGTCGCCTTGATCGTCATGGCGATGGTCACGTCAATGCTGAGCGGCCCGTCCATCCGGATGATTCTCCACACCGAGAAAAAAAGGGGACTTCGGGAACGCTTAACCTCGAAGCTTTTCCTCCGGGAACTCAAAGGTGCCTCCCGCCGCGAAGTGATCCATGAAATGACGGCAGCGGCGTGCGAGGTGGAAGGGTTGGATGCCGGCAGCGTGGAAAGGGCCGTCTGGTCACGCGAGGAGGCGCTCAGCACAGGGATTGGGAACGGTGTGGCGATTCCCCACGCCCGTATTGCGGGGCTCCGGCGATCCGTGGTGGTGGTCGGGATTTCCACGGGTGGGATTGATTTCGATTCGCCGGATGATAAGCCGGTCAATGTGATATTTCTGATTCTTACGCCCCAGGAGATGTCCAGCGCGCAACTGGATATCGCCTCCGACATAGCGCGCCTTTTTCGCGATCAGCGCGTTGTCGAAAATGTGGTTCGCACGGAAAACTTCACGGATTTTCTGGCATTGTTGCGCACCGGACCCGATTCCAGATGGGGTCGGGGAAAGGCGGCTGTCTGATATTCAAGGATTACCGCATTTGTCTGAGAAATATCACGGCTGAAATCCACAATTTTACTTGACAAAGGCGATGCGCTTATTTATATGGGAATTATTTCAGAGCAGGGGTGGCCGATATCGGCCTGAGATGATACCCTTTGAACCTGATCCGGATCATTCCGGCGTAGGGAGCTAAAAGTGGAAATATCATTATCTTAAAGCCGTTTCCTGCCGGAAACGGCTTTTTTTTTCAGCCCGCATCCCCCGTCCCTGCCTTCTTTTCACCCCAAGGGAAACTGCAGCAAGATCACCATTTCCCGATTATGCCAAGGAGGCTGTTATGTTGAACGAAGTGATCATCAGTAAAGCGATTATCGATGGGTATGCCAGAAAATTAAGCGCCGCGCTTGAACTCGATGTCGCCATTGTCGGCGGCGGTCCATCCGGTCTGGTGGCCGGCATTTATCTGGCCGAATCCGGGAAAAAAGTGGCCTTGTTCGATCGCAGGCTTTCCGTTGGCGGCGGCATATGGGGCGGCGGTATGATGTTCAACGAAGTCGTGGTTCAGGACGAAGGCAAAGCGGTATTGGATGAACTGGGATTTGAAGCCCATCCCTGCCAGCCCGGTTACTACACCCTGGATTCCGTCTACCTGGCATCGGGTCTTGTGCATAGGGCCATACTTGCCGGTTTAAACATCTTCAACCTTGTCAGCATGGAGGATGTTGTCATTAAAAACGACTGTGTAGCCGGCCTGGTCATCAATTGGGCGGCTGTTGAAACCCTGAAATGGCATGTCGATCCGCTCACCCTCCATGCCACTTCTGTTTTGGATGCAACAGGCCATCCCGCCGCGGTTACGCATATCCTGGTTCAAAAGATGGGCGTTACCCTCGATACCGAAACCGGCGGTATCGTGGGTGAAAAATCAATGGCGGCAGAATACGGAGAGCGCGATACCGTGGCCAATTCCAGACAAGTCTACCCCGGTTTATATGTCAGCGGCATGGCGGCGAATACGGTCTGTGGCGGGTATCGCATGGGGCCGATTTTCGGCGGCATGCTGCTTTCCGGCAAAAAAGTGGCTCAGGAAATCATCAGGCAAACCCGTTGACCCATCGCCGATGTCCACGGCAACATCAGGAAGAGGGCCTGGACCCTCTTCCCCGTTAGACGCCGGTCTCACTGCTCAGAGGAGCGTTTTGGGCCCCAAAATGCCCCTCCAGGACGATAGTCGCGCTGATATTGAAGTGATAGGGTTTACCTTACGGTTGATCCGCCTGGACCGACCCCGACTTCTCTGGCTTCAGTGCCTTGTCGATGGCCGCTTGAAGCCCCTCGAGGCGGCGATCCCTCATGAGCCTTCCGTTGACGAAGATGGTGGGCGTGCCCCGGATCCCGGCCTTTTGCCCGTCCCGGATATCCTGGTCGATCCGCTGCTCGAGGGCGGGGTCTGCCAGCTTCTTTTCATAGGCTTCCCGGTCCAGGCCGATCCCGAGAGCGAGCTCCTCGATAACCTTGTCGTCGAGCCGGTTGTAATTCTTGAACAGCAGGTCGTGAAGCTCCCAGAATTTCCCCTGTTCGCCCGCGGCCATCGCGGCGATGGCGGCTTTCCGGGCAAATTTGTGGCCCGGAATGGGGAAGTGCTTGAAGGCGACCTTGACGTTCTTCGGGTTTTTCTCGACCACCTGGTCGAGTACCGGCGCCAGGCCGGCACAGTGCGGTCACTGGAAATCGTCGAAAACGGCGATCACCACCGGGGCATTCTCAGGCCCCTTGAAGGGCGCCCCGGAAACGTCGATGTTCCGGATGATGTCGACGGCGACGATCTCCACCGTCTTTCTGTCGCTGCTGCCGAGGATGAGCGTGGATCCCCCCGGGCCCGCCTTGATCCGGTTGATGTGTTTCCCCACGGGGATCCTGCCCTCGATCTCCGTGGCCGACGCATAGACGTGGATCTCCCCTTGGTCGGTCAGCACGAACAGCCGCGTTCCGTCGGGCGCGATGGCCACGTCGATGGGCGTCGCCTCCAACGGGATGGTCTTCAGGATGGTCAACGTTATCCTGCCGGCCGCGGGCTCCTCCGCGAAGGCCCCCGCCGCAATCAGCGCCAAACCGCATGACGCCCACAGAACAGGTTTCCATTTCATGGTTCACCCCCAAGTTAGTTTCGTATTGCCGGTTGCATCGCGATTCCAATAAAAAAATCATATCATAAAACCAGAGCGAAATATACACGGATCCGGGAGGGGTTCAGGTAAGGGTACCCCTCAGCTGCCTGAGGCCGTTATCCCCCTCCAGCATTCAGCCTGGCCCGAAGGGCCGAAAATGCCGTGAAAACTTCACGATATACAGAACCAATTGTTCCTTGAGGAACAAGGCCCGGCATATTAGATGATCGCCATGTATTGAACATTGTCCATCATATCATCAACAGATTCAATGTGGGGATTCCTTCCCGAAAGGGCAAACCCGCCGTAAGGCGGGGACGCAACACCACGGGGCGGGCGCGGGTCCGCCGGCCGGGTTGCCGAAGGAAGGATCGCTTCCGATTTTTGCCGGGAACCAGGAGTCCTCCGTAGTCAGAAAGGAGGATCCTCGTGGCGGCCCAAAGCATATTCTCATCCTGTTTCGTCAAGCCTTTTGTGGGTATTTCCAAGCGCCGGGCGTGGCCGTTCAGGGTTGCGATCGCGCTCCTGATGATGGTTCCGGGGCTTCAATGTTTCGGTACAACGGCTGTTGCCGCGGGCGACAGCGATGCCGGCCTTTCGACATCACGCCGGGCGGACCGAAAACAGGCCGAACACCAGACCCGGGCCCTGGCCGGGCTCATGGCCCGGTACCGCCGTGCCGACGCCGCCGGGAAAGCCGCCCTGCAAGACGAGCTTGTGGAGCGGGCCAGGGACCGCCAGGCGCTTCTGGGGGAGCTGGTGCAGACCGATCCGGGGGGGGCCTTGCGGGCGGTGCTGCCGGAAAAGGTCCGCTTCGGCATGCCCGACGCGGTGCGGGAGTTCCTGACGCAGAAGGCGACGCTTCAGGGAGAGCTGACGGTCGCTTACGAGGACTATCCGGACGGTCGTCACCGGTTGCGGCATATCCTGGAGACGGAGACCGGCCGCTTCGAACTGCAATGGGTAAGACACGCCGGACACCTGCAAAGCGGCACGCCGGTGCGGGCCCGGGGCCGGCTGTTTGCCCACGGCGGCGAAACCATGGGCACGCTGGTGCTGGACGATGCGCCGGACAGCCTGGCGCTCCTGGCCGATGACGCCGACGCCGCCACAACCACCGCAACCGCCGAGGTCGCCGTCCTGCCCAACACCCTGGGCGAGCAGCGCATCCTGGTACTGCTGGTCAATTTCCAGGACAACCCGGTCCAGCCCTGGACCCTGGAACAGGCCCGGGAGACGGTCTTCGGCACGGTCAACGATTTCTATCAGGAAAATTCAAATGGCCAGACCTGGCTTTCCGGTGATGTGCATGGCTATTATACCCTGCCGATCACTGCAACCTGCGACGCCTGGGAGATACATGTCAATGCGCAGCAGGCCGCCGAAGCTCAGGGTATCGATGTGGGTGCCTATAACCGGATGGTCTATATCTTTCCGGGAATCAGCAGCTGCGGCTGGACCGGTATGGGGACCCTCGGCGGAACCGTTTCTCTCGCCTGGATCAACGGCTCTCTCACCCTGCGTACCGTTGGCCATGAATTAGGCCATAATTTCGGGCTGCATCACGCAGAGCAGCTTGAATGTGGGACAGAGATCATGGGGGATAACTGTATTTCCATAACCTATGGCGACAACCTGGATATCATGGGCGAGTCTGGGGTGACCGGTCATTTCAATACGTTCAACAAGGAGCTGCTGGGCTGGCTGACGCCGGCATCGGGAGAGGTGGTCACCGCTGAGGGAGACGGCAGCTATCTGCTGGAACCCTATGAAACGGCACCGGCGGGAGCCGCCAAAGGGCTTAAAGTGCTGCGCGGAATTGATGCCGCCACAGGGCAAAAGCTCTGGTATTACCTTGAGTATCGTCAGGCGCTGGGTTTTGACGGTTTTCTCGATGACAAGCCCGGCATTACAGGGGGTGTGGTGCTTCGTCTGGCCACGGCGTCCGATATAGAGAGCAGTCAGCTGTTGGATATGACACCGGCAAGCACCCGGTATGATCTGGATGATGCCGCGCTGCTGGCCGGCCGCAGTTACAGCGACCCTGACGCGGGGGTGACCATCACCACCGCGTGGGCCGATGCCGCCGGTGCCGGTGTCGGCATCAGTTTTTCGGGCCCGAGCTGTATCCCCGCCAACCCGTCGCTGTCCCTGTCTCCCGCTGAAAGCGCCTGGATGCCGGCGGGCAGCACGGTCACCTATGCCGCGACCCTCACCAATCAGGACAGCAGCGGCTGCCCATCCTCCGATTTCAGCGTGGCCTTGACGCTGCCGCCCGGCTGGGGCGCAGACAGTCCCGGCCTGAATCTGGCGCCGGGCGCCAGCGGCACGGTGAATATCAGCGTTACTTCGGCTGACAGTGCTGTCGATGGTTTTTACGACATCCCTGTCAGTGCGATCAACAACGGCGACATGAACTACCAGAGCAGCGCTACGGTGACCTATGTGGTGGATACGCCGGCCCCGGTCTGTGTCCCCGCCAACCCGTTGCTGGCGGTGTCTGCCGTTGACGGGGAACCGGTTGCGGCCGGCACCCCGGTTACCTATGCCGCGACCCTGACCAACCAGGGCACCAGTGGATGTGAGCCTGCGGTATTCGAGGTGACGGCCAATGTGCCGACGGGCTGGACCGCCTCCAGCGCCAGTGTGAGCCTTGCTCCCGGTGAAAGCACCACCGTCGATGTCAGCGTGAGGTCGGCACTCGATGCAGCTGATGGTATCCATGAGATGAGCATCCATGCGGAAAATTCCGCGGATGCCGGTTATTACGCCACTGCTGCGGTAACCTACCGTGTGGCGGCGCCGCCCAACAGCGCGCCGCTGGCGGTCGACGACACGGTTTCCCTGACGGTCAAGGATGCGATCAGCATCGACGTCCTGGCCAATGACACGGATCCGGACGGCGATCCTTTGCGGATAATCCAGGTCACCCAGGGAACCCAGGGCAGCGTGCGGATCACCAGCGACGGCAGCCTGCTGTATACCGCGGATAAAAGCTTCAAGGGCAGCGACAGCTTCACCTATACCATCAGCGATGGTGAAAAGACCGCCGGAGCGACCGTGGATGTCAGCCTTGTGAAAAAGCGATAGTAACGAAAAGCCAAATACATGGCGGCCAGACAGCCCCGGCCCACCCCACCGGCGGCGGATCGGCCGGCAACGTAAAAAGGGCTGCCCCACCTTCGGGGCAGCCCCCTCTGTCTGAATGAATGCCGGTTCAGGCTTCTCTTGACCGGCAGGGGTTATCCGGCAGGAAAAACCTTACTCCACCGTATACGCTTCAATACCGATCGTCTTGGTGATATCGCTGCCGTCATCATCCGTCAGGGTCACAACCAGTCCATCAAGCCCCAGCGCCGAGAAGGCGATATCGTCGGTCGCCGGTGTAAATCCCGGATACAGTTTGATGGTAAAGGCGCACTCGTAAGTAGCTCCCGGCGCGATAACCGTACCCGGAGCACAGAACGCATAGGGCCCGTCGCCTGTCTCGTAGCTGTAACTCGGGGTTTCGTCAAGGATTTCGAATTGGTTCGCCACGCCGGCGCCGGCGACCAGATTGATGCCCTTGATCTTCAGCACCGAAATGGTTGCAGTATCCACACCGCCATTGGTCAGGCGGACAAACGCCCTGGCCTTCAGGGCAAACGCCGGTGCGATATCCAGAGGTGCGTCCGTGAAGGTGACATCTTCGGAGCTGCTCGCCTGGAGCGGTGCTCCGTCTGCGTCGGTACCCTGGATGGTGGCGGTGTTGTGGCGAACATCACCTGCATTCCCCTGCAGCGCCATGGTGATGGTGCAGCTGGCGCTTTCACCCGGCAATAGCGTGAAACCATTCAGGGATGTCGGGGTGATGGCGCTGCCGTTTTTCGTGTCCACCATACAGCCGCCGGTCAGGTCAATCGGTGCCGAGGGGTCGCCGTTATTGATCCAGACCACGTCTTGCAGCGAATTGAAGGTGACGGCATCCACCCCCGCTGCATCGACGCTGAACGTAAAGGTATAGTCCACATCACGGAAAACGGTGGGATCGTCGCCGGTTTCAAGTACCTCGTCCGGGCTGGCGATTTTTATCAGAATGATCGATGACGGCACGTCATTGATCGCGACGGCAGCGGTGCCCTGGGCTGTTGCTTCATCATTTTCATTGTCAACGGCCTTCGCAGTGACGGTGTTGGAATGCGCAGGGTCGCCAAAGTTGCCGGAAATAAAGGCGGTAAAGCTGCAGGTATAAGGGGTGCCAAGATACAAAGCGCCGGTGCTGCATGTGCTTCCAGGGTAAGCGGTCAGATCGCCGAAGTCGGAATCCATCAGGCTGGTGAGGGTCAGCGGATCATCGAAGTTGCCTGACGTGCTGGTCACGACGACGTTGAAGGTGACGTTTTCGCCCGGCTCCAGTACTTGTTTGGTACTGGGGGTTTTGGTTACCGTAATCGTCGGATCTACATTGGTCACGTCGACCGTTTTTATGTCGCTGCAGTTATCCCCCGCGCCGGCGCCCAGGGCGGCGGGACAGGTGGTACCGTCACCCACCGGATCCCCGTTTTTGTCCGCGAGAACAACCTTGATCACGTCTTTGTAGAGTTCAGGGCTCTGATCATCCGGCAGATCTCTGTCCACGATGGTCACGGTGAAGGAGCAACTGAAGGTCGCACCCGGCAACAATTCACCAGCTGTTAAGTCGTTGAAGTTAGCTACGCATTCGCTGTTGTCTTTCAGATAGACGCCTTCAGGAGTATCCGGGTCCGTCGGATCAACAAGCGTGGTGCTCCCCAACAGGTTCAGCGGGGTATCATAGAGGGTGCCTTCGCCACCGATATCAACATGGTCGATTAACCCGGTGATAAAAACCGAAGCCGCGCTCTCATTCTTAAAGCTGATATCGAAGGCATAGTCTCCCCCCGGCTCAGGCCGGGTCAGGGGCAACCCCGCCGACTTGGAGATGGCCGGGGGCTCGGGCCGGATAAATACATCGATATCAAATGCATCACATTTGCATTTGGATGGGGTGCCGGGAACGGGAGTCGTCGCAGTCGTACCGTCACAAACCGGCTCGGTGTCGGCCTGGTTGTTCCAGGCGGAGCAGTAAGTGAACTCGGCTTGGCCGTCCCCGTCGGCATCCAGACACTCCATGGTAATCAATGCATCCTCATAGAGATGACTGCCGGGAGGCTTTGAAATATCAGCGCAAGTATCGCCCCCTCCGAAAAGGGGATCTTCGAGATTCTCGCCCGGGTTGTTATCGGCCATACCAATCAGGACGCTGCAGGTATTGTCGGTATTGTATTCCTGCGGGCTATAGTCTCCCTCAGGCAGGTAGATGGTGTAGTCATAGCGATTTTTTGCGGTCGTTATGATCTCGACATCCGCCATAAACGTGACAGGTTCGCCCAAAACGCATTCTACCCGCTCTGGCAGATCGCCTTCCTGCCAGTCTTCCGGTCTGATATTGAACACCCTCCCCACTTGAATGTCATTGGCTGAACAATTCAGGGCAAACCCGGCGGCCTCGGCCATGCAGGCCTGCTCAAATTGTTGAGGAAAGAAATTCGCATTGGCCGGTGTCGCGCCCATCAGGCCCCAGAGGATCGCGACCAGGGCCAAGGCAATGATTGGAAAACATGTTCTGCGCTTCATGATTCCCTCCCTTTGTGAAATTAAATTTTAATCATCAGCCATCGATGTTATCGATGGCCTCATTTTTGAGAGGACCGGACGCGCATATTGCCGCGTCTCCCTTTGGCGCGGGTCGATTGCTTTATTCCCACGGACCAACGCCGGATCGGCCGTGCGCTGTTTTCACCGCCCCTGGAAGCCGTCATGGAGAAACGGACCGCCTCCGGGGGCGCATATCAGGGAGTTTCAGCATCCTTGGCTTCATGGGGCACCTCTCCTTCCCGAACGGCGGGGTTCGGATGTGAAAAAATGTTGGCGGTTATCAGTTGACGAACATCGACATGGGGGTTGGAAACCCCCTGAAATCCGATATGGAACAGCGGCGATCTTCGCGTGTCCGCCGCGTACGGTTGAAGGGAAGCGATGGGCTTTGATTCCGGCGGCGCCCGCAACGCCAACAGCCGGATTACCCTATCAGAGGCAACCCGGCTGTCTTGTGGAGCGGAAGACCCGCGGCTTTCCGTCGCTGCATCGCTGCAGGTTTGGCTTTTGCTGTGATTGTCTTCTCTCTAGCAAAAAAACGTCAAGGTGTATATAGGGAAAAAGCCTCAAAATAAATAGGGAAAAGTACCATTTTGGGGAGGGGATTAGGGGGTTAGGGGGTTAGGGAAAATCGTCTTTCGAGAAGCCGGGCTTCAAATCGTGCGAAGTCGATATACACGGCAATGGTCCTGGATTCAAATTGAAGGGTTGATATCATGGCTGAATCATTCATCTCACGCTGTCCGCTTTTCATGGGCCGGCGGCGGGAAGGCTGAAGGCTAAAGCCTATAAGAATGCGCCGATGACCCCATAACCCCATAATCACCTAACCCCATAAAACCCTAAAACCTTAACACCCTGACATCCTAACACTTCGTCCCATTCACCGCCCCTATAATCCGGTCCTGATCCGCCGGTTCGAGATACGGATGCATGGGCAGGCTCAAGATGCGGGCGGCGCAGTCCTCGGTTACGGGAAAATCCCCTTCCTGGTAGCCCAGGCTCCGGAAGGCGGTCTGGCGGTGGAGGGGGATGGGGTAGTAGACGGCAAAGGGGATGCCGGCGGCGGCAAGGCAATCCTGGATCGCCTTGCGGTGGCGGCCGGTTTCGGCCAGGATCGAATACTGGGCCCAGGCCGATCGATACCCCTCCGGCACGCGGGGCACGACAACACCCTCGAGGGCTTCGGCGTAGCGGTCGGCCACGGCCCGGCGGCGGGTCAGCTCCTCGGGGAAGATCTCGAACTTGGCGAGGAGCACGGCGGCCTGGAGGGTGTCCATGCGGCCGTTGATGCCGATCCGGACGTTGTCGTACTTGTCGGCGCCCATACCGTGGACCCGGATGGAGACCAGGGCCTCGGCCAGGGCGTCGTCGTCGGTGAAGCACATGCCGCCGTCGCCGTATCCCCCCAGGGGCTTGGCCGGAAAGAAGGAGGTGGCGGCCGCGTCGCCCAGGGCGCCGGCATTACGTCCCCGGTATGCCGCGCCAAAGGATTGGGCCGCGTCCTCCAGGACGAAGAGCCCGTGCCTTCGGGCCACGGCGGTCACGGCGTCGTAGTCGGCGGGCAGGCCGAAGAGGTCGACGGGGATGACGGCCCGGGGCGTGAGGCCGGCGGCCTCTGGGTCGAAGCCCGAGACGGCCGCGTCCAGCTGGTCCGGGTCGATGTTGAAGGTGGCGGGGTCGATGTCCACAAAGACCGGGACCGCCCCCAGAAGCCGGATGACCTCGGCGGTGGCGATGAAGGTGAAGGGGGTGGTGAAGACGGCGTCCCCCGGGCCGATGCCCCGGGCCATCAGGATCATCAGCAGGGCGTCGGTGCCCGAGGCGCAGGCCGTGGCGTGACGGATCCCCGCGGCCTCGGCCAGGCGCCGCTCCAGCTCGGCGATCTCGGGCCCCATGACGTACTGCCCGTGATCGAGGACCGCGCGGATGTTGGCCTCGATCCGGTCGCGGATGCGGGACTGCTGGGTTTTCAGGTCGATGAATTGCATGGCGTGACGCTCCTTGGCTGATTTGCGGATGGCACAGATTACACGGATTGCGAAGATGAATCAACGGCAATCGAACCGGTCCACCCATGGGCCGCGTCATTCCCGGTCATTCCCGATTCAGGGGGGTGGGCGTGGAAGACGACACGGAATTTTGGATCCGGAAGGCCGGGCTTTCGGGCAGGGCCGAGGGGGTCCGGGAGCAGACCAGGCCCCCCAGGACCGCGAAGAGGAAAGCGTTGGCCGGGATGTGAAGGTTGAAGTCCCCGGCGCTGTGGACCACCATGGCGGTGATGCCGGCCAGAGCCCCCAGGGTGGTTCCCCGGACCAGCCGGCTGGGGTGGCGCATCCTTTTGATGCCGGTCCGGTAGACCGCCGTCAGGATCCACGCCATGACCCAGGCCATGGGCAGGCCCGTCTCGGCGATGAAGTGGAGATAGTCGTTGTGGGCCATGGTGAAATGGCGGTCGAGCCCCGGCGGCTGATATCGGGTGAAGGCGTCGGCAAAGGTACCGGGGCCGGTGCCCAGAATCGGGTGGTCGGCGATCATGGCGAGGACGCCCTGCCAGGCCGTCAGCCGGCCCCCGAGAGCGGTTTCGCCCTGCCGAAGCGTCAAGACCCGTTCCACCGCCGGGGTGGAGGAAAGGAGGATCAGCATGAGGACCAGAGCCCCCAGTCCCACGGCGGCGCTCCACCGGTATTTTCCGAACCGCTCCTGGGTGAGCAGGACCCCGATCATGAAAAAGAGGCCGGCGCCCAGACCGATCCAGCCCCCCCGGGAGAGCGTCAGGATCAGGGCCGCGAGGAAGAGCACCAGGAGCGACGACAACAGCATCCGCCCTTCCACGCCGACGCCGGTGAAAAGGTACCCCAGGGTCAGGGCCGCGACCATCTCCAGGTAGCCCGCGAAATGATCCGGGCTGCCGAAGGTGGACGACAGCCGCTCGCCGTATCGGCCGATATCGGCATAATCCCACCAGGGGAAGGGGGTCATGCCCCAGTGCTTTAACAGACCGAAAACGGACAGAAGAACCCCCATGCCCGCAAGGAGCCCCACGAGGGCCTTGACCTGGGTCCGGGTGCGGAGGGTGTGAACCGTCAGGTGGAAGACGGCGACATAGGTGAGGTACTCGGCCACGGCCCAGAGACCGGCAACGCGGTTTTGGGAGAAGAGGGCGGAGACGAACGCCAGGCCGGCGGCCGCGGCCAGGGGGCGGTCCAGGGGGGTTTTGAACCGCCGCCCGGAGGGGGCCAGGATCGGATCCAGGATCCGGCCCGACAGCCACAGGGCCGCGGCCATGAGAACGACCATCTCCATGACCGTCACGGCCCACGGCTTCACGGCCGCGCGGGCCAGGGGGGTGAAGACGAGGAGGGCTGAGAGGAGGGCGCGGATAATGGGCCTGTCAAATTCAAGCATCGCTATTTCTGGGCACCTCCAGGACAACGCAGCACCCTTTTCCCGGACCGGTTTGGATATTCACGGTCCCTCCCAGAAAAGTGATGCGCTCCTCGAGTTGATACAAACCAAAACCAACGCCCCGCCCCTGCCCGGGTCTGACGGCATTGAGATCAAATCCCCTGCCGGAATCTTCAATCCGGATATAGATTCCCCCGTTCCGGCAGCCGACATCCATGAGCGCGGACATTGTCCCGGCATGTTTGACCACATTGAACAGCAGCTCTCTGGCGGCGCGGTACAGGAGAGTGGCATGGGTCAGGGAAACCGGCCCGAGGCTGTCCCGGATGCTTACCCTGACCTTGAGGCCGTAATGGTCTTCCATGTCCTGGGCGAGGATTTCCAGGGCCATCGGCAATCCCCCGCGCCTCAGGCCCGGGGGGTTGAGTTCATAGGATAGATTTCGTGACTTTTCAATGCATTCACCAATGAGACCTTCCAGGTACCCAAGCTTCCGACCCACTTCCCTGTCGGCGTTGTCTCTTGCGATCAGGCCGACTTCAATCTTGATGTAAGCCAGCTCCTGCTGGAAATCGTCGTGCAGGATGGTTGCGATGTGCTGCCGTTCCCGATTTTCAGCATCGCTCAGCTCCAGCGCAAGCCTCTGGATCTGGCGCCGGCGTTCCTCGAGTTCCGCGGTGCGTTTGGCAACGCGCTCTTCAAGGGTTTCATTGAGGCTGCGGATTTCTTCCTCGACCTGCTTTCTGGCGGTGATATCCCTTTGAATCCCGATAAACCGGACCGGCTTTTGGTGTTTACCCCATTCCACGCATTCACCGGCAAGCCAGATCCATTTCCACTGACCGGCAGGGGTCTTGATTCGGTATTCCAGCTCGTATCGCGGGATGTCGCCCTCGAGATACCCCTGGAGCGTTTTCTTGAAGATCGGTTTGCTGTCGGGATGGACGCTTTTTTTCAGGACCTCGAAATTAAAAATCCGATTGCCGGGACCGTACCCCATCATTTCCCACCCGTAATCGTCAAAATAGATATAATTGTTTTCAGGCCGCCACTCCCAGAAACTCGCGCCGGAACCGGCCAGTGACAGGCGCAGCCGCTTGCCGCTTTCCGCCAGGGCCTCCTCGGCCAGCTTGCGCTCCGTAATGTCCTGAACCACGCCGATCACGCCCGTGACCTCATCTTTTTCATCGCGCTTGAATTCGGCTTTCCTTTTGATCCATTTCAGGTTCCCGTCGACCCGTATCCGGTATTCAATGTTCAGCATTTCCGTTGCCAACGGCACATCCAAAGTGATTTCGGCATATTCCCGGTCATCGGGATGAACAGAATTTAAAATCTTCTCATAGGTGAGCGGCATGCCGACGGGAATCCCGAAGATCCTGTAGAGTTCGTCCGTCCAGGCGACTTCACGGGTTATCAGGTTCAGCTCGAATGTGCCGATCTGCCCGATTTCCTGCGCCTTTTCGAGAAAATATTGTTGTTTTAAAACCGCCGCTTCCGCTCTGATTTTTTCGAGGGACCGCTCCGCGACATCCGTGATGAATTCCACCAGGCCCTTGTTGTATTCAATGATATTTTCAACTTCCCGGTTTGTGAGAATGCGCACCCGATCGAGGGCCGCCAGATACTCATTGAGGTCGAATCCGAATTCCCGCGCCTGGCGGATGAAGACCTCTCGTTCGGCGAGTTCCCCTTCGTAAAAAAATTGTCCCAGAAACAGTGTCGCCAGATGCCGTCCCGCCACTGAAATCGGTATCCCGATATTCCAGAGGCCGTTCTGGCATTTGTAACGGCAGGCCTTGTTTTCGAAAAGATGCCCCTTGATGTAGTTGTCGCTGGCCCGGCATCTTTTCAGCGACTCCGGATGGACCCGGTGAAATCTGCTGCAGATATCCTGCCAGGCCGTGTTGATCAGAACCGCGTCGTCAACGGCATCGACGATGCTGACCGGCATGCCGGTAGCGCGATAATGGGCTTCAGCCATCTTTTGAATAGCCGACAGATCCAGCAAATCAGAAATCCGATGGGTTTTCATGGATGATCCTCTCTGGTTGTTCATACACTGAAAGAGAGGGGGATTTCGAGGATTTTTTGCGTCCAGCGCTCGTTTCGAAAGTCAGAGGGGCAGGGGGTAAGAATTTTGAATTTTGAATGTTAGGACTTCCGACCTCTGCGCTCTGCGTCAGGGGCGGCGGCTGTAATGGTCGGCCAGGGCGCGGGCCTGTTTGGCCCGGTCGTATTTTTTCAGGCGGGTCAGCACCTGGGCGAAGAGGGCGTGATAGCGGCTGTTGTCGGCCTCGAGGATGGTGGCCTTCTGGGCCGCCAGCTCCATGGCGTCCCAGTCCTGCTGGGCCTCGGCCGTCTTGGCCAGCCAATAATAGGCCCGGGCCAGGGGCTTCCGGCGGATCAGGGCCGACAGGATCTCCCGGGCCGCGGTGTAGTGTTCCATGGAAATCAGGGCCTGGGCAAGGATCATGTCGGCCTCCGGGGGGAGGGCCGTTTGCGCTGCCGCCGCGCGAAAGAGCGCGACGAACCCGGCCGCGTCCTTTTCCCGGTGGTAATACCCGAGGATCCGGTCCAGATCGCGCTCGCGGTCCCGGCTTTGGCGGAGCCCCTCCAGAAAGGCGTCGCCGGCGGCCCCGGCCTCCCCGTTGGCGAGATGGAGGGATCCCAAATGGTAATGGTGGGCCGGAGTGTTCTGAAACGGTCTGATGGCCATGGCCGCTGCGTAGTGGGCCACGGCCTCGGGCCGGCGCCCCTCCTCGGCCATGAACGCCGACAGGGCCGCGTGGGCATCCCGGGGCAGGACCCTGTTTTCCGTCGCCGCCGTCAGTCCCTGGATGCACGCCGACCGGAGGGCCGGGGACCAGAAGGCCTCCTTTTTCAGGCGGGCGTGAATGGGGGGATGGACCGCGGCCAGGCGCCGGACCGCCGCGCTCAGGGCGTCGGTGTCCGGGATCCAGGCCAGGTATCGGATCAGGGCGTAGGCATAGGTGATGCCGTTGGGCCTGAGCCGCACCGCCGCCTCGAAATGGGGGCGGGGGTCGTATGGGATGTCGGGGGCGTAGGGGTGTTCCGAGCGGAAGGCCTGGGCCAGGAGGGCTTCGCATTCGGCGGCGCCGAAAAAGCTTTGGGCGTCGAGGGGATTCAGCCGGGCCGCCTCGAGGAAGGCGTCCCTGGCCCGGATCAACAGGGGGCCGGCGGTGGGTGGTGCCTGGAAGGCCGCCGGGGGTGCCGCGGCCTGCCGGAACCAGGCCCTGCCCAGGAGCCGATGGAGCTCGGCGTCCTGGGGGAGGCGGTCAACCGCAGCGGCAAAGGCGGCGGCGGCTTCGCCGTTGGCCCCGGAAAGGAGGTGCCGCTCCCCCCGGAGCCGGTGCAGCTGCGCTGTCAGGCGGGCGGCCAGAAGAGCCGTTCCGCCGGCGGCCAGGCAGATCACGAACGCGGCCGCGGCAAGCCGGGGGCCCCGGCGGCGATCCGTTGCCGTCGGCATCACGATTTTCCGTAATAGCCGGTGTAGTATTTGTTGTAGTAGTTATAGTACCCCTCCTTGCGGACATCCACCTGGTTGAGCGCCACGCCCACGATGTTGGCCTGGCTGAGGCGGATCTGGTCGACGCACTTCTGGACGAGGTTGCGCCGCATGTGCCCGGCCTTGACAACCATGAGGACACCGTCGGTCCGGGGGGCGAGGAGGAGGGCGTCGGTGGCCGGGAGGATGGGGGGGGTGTCGATGATGATCGCGTCGAACTTTTTCGTCAACAGGCCCAGGAGGAAGTCGACCTGGGGCGAGGAGAGGAGCTCGGAGGGGTTGGGTGGAATGACGCCCGACGGCAGCAGGGAGACACCGGGCTGGGTCGTGGCCTGGATGCTCGCGTCGATAAGGCTGTTGAGATAGGGGTAGCGCTCCTCGTCGTCCTTGATCTGGTTCAGCACCTCGTTCAGGTCGACGATGTCGAGCTGGGAGCGCTGGAAAAAGCCGCCGGGGCGGTCCGTGAAGGTGAAGACGCCGGACCGCATCCCCATCAGCACCCGGAAGGATTCGGTGAGGTGGATGAAGATCGTTCCCCTGAGGTCGGTCTCCCGGCACAATCCCATGCGGGAGAGGATGAACCCCAGTTTCTGCCCGGTGTCCTCCTTTCGATGGAGCGCCATCCGGGCGTTTTCCGGCGACAGCGCGCCGTTTTTGACCAGGACGTTCGCCAGCTTCTTTTCCTCGGGCCGGTTTTTCCAGGTGACGGCCGACGGCACCCCCTGGGAGAAGATGACCTCGACGGTGTCCTGTGGGGTCTCCGCGCGGAGGACCCCGGTCCGGCGCTGGGCCGCCAGGAGCTTGAAGAGGTCGTGGATGCCGATCTCATCGAGGCGCCCCTTGGCGATCGGGGTGTTGAAGGCGTTGGACAAAAGCCCGGTGAATCCCGACGGGTTGGGGGTGGACCTGGATTCGGCCGGGGGGATGATGCGGCTCAGCATGGGCTTCCGGAGGTCCGCGTCCACCAACAGGACCGATTTTTCGGTCTGGGACAGGGCGAACCCCAGGTTGTAGGCGGTGATGGTCTTGCCCTCCGACTCTCCGGCGCTGGTCACCACCAGGGATTTGAAGGCCCGGTCCATGAAGGAGAAATGGAGGTTCGTGCGTAGGGTCCGATAGGACTCGGCGAACCGGGATTTCTGGTTGTCGCCGTTCAGAAGGACCTGGGCGTATGATGTTTCTCTTTTATCTTTATCTTTTTTGGGCATGGGGGGAATCGGTTGTTTTAAAAGTGGTTAAGTGATTAAGTGATTAAGTGATTAAGGGTGTTATGTGATTGTGGGCCCGCTTTTCCTTCAGGCTTCAGCCTCGTAATCCGGGCCGCCGGCCTGAATCACTTCTTTCCCGCCAGGGGAACGATGGTGAGCACCGGGAGGCCCAGGTATCGTTGGACGTCCTCCTCCGTCCTCAGGGACTGGTCCAGGTATTCCCGGAGGAAGGCGAGGCCGATGCCCGCCATCAGGCCGACGATGACGCCAAGGAGGATGTTTCGGGCCTTTTGGGGTTTGACCGGCGTATTGACGGCCACGGCCGATTCGGTGATCCGGATGTTGGAGACGTCCACGTTGCTGCTGATGTTGGTCTCCTTCAGTTTGGAGAGAAGGATGTTGTGCATTTGCTGCTGGGTTTCCACGTTTCGCTGAAGGATGGTGTAGTCCAGCTCCTTCTTGTTGGTTTCCATGGCCTCGTTCTCGAAGTCCTCGATGGTCTTCTGGATGACCTCCTCCCGGGAGGCCAGCACCGCCTGCTGGGCCTTCATGCTCTCCAGTTCCTTCTGGATCTCGCCGTTGAGCTTGGCCCGGGTGTTGTCGATCTGGGTCTGGATCTGGGTCAGCTTCGGGTGCTTGCCCTTGTAAATCTTGGCGGCCCGGGAATAGTCCACCTCGGCCTCGATGAGCTGGTTGTAGAGGCTGTCGATCACCGCGTTTTCGATGAGGGACCGGATATGGACGATGTTCCGCCGGTTGGAGGTTTCACCGAGCCGCCGGAGCTCGCCCAGCTTGGCCTCCAGCTCCAGCCGCTGGTTGCGCGTCTCGAGGTAGGCATCGTTGAACTCGTTCATCTTGTTGGTGATCATGCCCTGGCGCCCCTCCACGGAGAAGAGCTTGGTCTTGCGTTTGTAAGCCAGAAACTCGGCCTCCGCGTCCTCCAGCTTCTTCTGGACGTCGTAGAGCTGTTCGCTCATCCATGCCATGGTGTTCTGGGAGTATTCCAGACGGTTGGCCAGGTTGAAGGCGATGTAGGCCTGGGCCAGGGCATTGGCCATCCGTGCCGCCGCCTCGGGGTCGTAATCCCGGACCCCGATCCTGAGCAGCCGGGTGTCGCGGATCTCGGTGACGGTGATCTTGTTGAGGACCGTGTTGATCAAGGCAAGACGGGTCTCTTCGGGGGGGGGGATCCGCTCCTTCCGGAAGAGCAGCAGCAGGTTTTTCTTGTACCGGGAGAGCAGCCCCCTTGCGGAGCCGACCTCGAGGTCCTTCTGAACCCGGTCGAGTCGGAGGGATTGGATCACCTTTTCGATGACGGGTCGGGAGGTGAGGAGCTGCTTGTGGGTCTTGAACATGACCTCCTGGGAGATGTAACTCCCGTAACCGCCCATGTCGTCGCCAAAGGGGAGGGGCGTCTTTTCGTTGTCGATGACGATGGTGGCGGCGGCCTCGTAAACAGGCCGCATCCGGAAAGTGAAAAGGGTGGTCGCGGCGGCGACCAGGATCACGGACAGAAGGATCAGGCCGCGGTACTTCTTGAGGATGTTCACGTATTCGGTCAGGTCGACGGTCTCGTCGGTCTCCTGGGGCACACGGGGGGTTTCAGTCATGGTGCGTCCTTGCCTCGCGGGGGGGCGGCATGAAGGGTCATGCCGGGTTAAAACCAGCTCTCGGGGACATTGATCAAATCGCCGGGTTTCAGGGGTATGTCGGTGATCTTGCCGGCCTTGACGTCGTTCAGGTCGATCCGGATCACCTCTTTTTTGTCTCCGGCCTTCCGGATGATGCGCGTCCGGCTGGGCGCGGCATAGGTTTTGAACCCGCCGGCCATGAGGCAGGCGTTCAAGGCGGTGAGCCCCTGCTGATAGGGGTAGATGCCCGGCCGGTTGACCTCGCCTTCCAGATAGATGCTCGACTGGGCCACGTCCAGATCCCTCTTGAGGGGGATGTAGACGACGTCCCCGGAATGGAGGGGCACGTTCTGGCTCATGTCGCCCTTGTCGAGGAGCTGATCCAGGTCGGCCTTTTGGCTCTTGTTCTTGGATATCAGCTCTTCCGGCGTCTCCCCCTCCCGCAGCTTTTCGGCGGAATCCCGCATGATGTAGGCCACGTTGCCGCGGTCCTTCAGCACGCCGCCGGCCTTGGCGATGAGGGTCAACAGGGTTTGGCGGGAATCGGTGGTGTAGAGGCCGGGAGTGGTGACGGCGCCGGTAATGTAATACTGAAGGCTCTGGTATTCCTTGATGTAGAGGTTGACCTCCGGATTGACGAAATAGTCCCGGGCCAGGGGCGCCACGATCTGTTCCCGAAGCTCGCTGACGGTGAGCCCCGCCGCCTTGACCGGGCCGATAAAGGGGACGTTGATGGTGCCCTGGGGGCTCACGGTCAGCTGGACCGACTGCTGCTCCTCGCCGCCGGCGTAAATGGTGAGGGCCAGGACGTCCCTGGCGCCGATGCGATACCCCGCCTCACGGGCGAGGCAGGGGCCTCCCGGGGGCAGGAGAAAGGCCGCGGCAAGCCAGAGGATCACGATGTTTCCGAGGATTCGGTTTTTCAGGTATGGCATGGTCGTCACGCAAGGCAAGCCGCAAACGCGGATGTTGGACCCCTCCGCGGTCACGGCTTGCGGTTCTGAACGCTTACTTCAGGTTGAAATCGTAGGACGAATCCAGCCGGGCCATGACGTAAGTGTTGTCGTAGTCGTAGGCGATCAGGTTGGAATCGCGGTTCTCGTATCCTCCCCGGATGCTGAACACCAGCCAGCGGCCGAAGCGGTATCCCAGGCTGCCCACGAGGCCCACGCGGTCGTCGTCTCGATCCTCGATGGTGCCGTCAGGGGTCAGGCCGGGGGCATCCTCGTACGTGTTGATGCGGTAAAAGCCTTCCAGGTCCAGGAGGATCCGGTCGACAAAGGTGTGGCCGGCCCGAAGGGAGACCTCCCGGGTGTCGAGGAAGTTGCCTGACGTGCCCGAACTGTTGAAATCCTTGTTGAAGGCCAGGGTGGCGTAGCTTTTGGGCCGGCCGGACTCGTCCAGTCCCGAGCTCTGGGCCGTGACGGCCAGGCGGAAGGCCGGGGTGCTCTCGCTGCCCCGATCCCCGTCGTCGAAGCTTCGATGATGGTAGCCGGCGCCCAGTTCGCCGTAGAGGAATTTGGCGTTGCGCCGATAAACCAGCCCGATCAGGTTGGAGGTGTAGTCGGCATCGCCCTCGTTGTAGTCCCGGTTCCAGATGCTGTAATCGACGGCTATGGAGTTCCGGGGGGACAGGTGGTAGCGCAGATCGAAAAGGCCCCGGTGTTCCGTTGCGTCCTCGGGGTTGACCTTGTCGTAATTGATGGCGGTGTGCCGGTAGGCGAGGCGGGACGAGAAGCGCTCGCTGAAACGGTAGGCGAGCCAGGGCTCCAGCTGGTTGTAGTTGTACCGCTCCTGGATCCCGACGAGTCCGGTGGTGTGATCGGCCTCGGCCTGGTCCCGGGTCCGGATGAAATATTCCTTGAGGCCGAGATTGATCTTGGCCGTCGGCCGGGTATCGGCGTTCAGCCTCAGGGTGTGTCCGGTGTAGTCGAGGTCGTCGGCATTCCGATGGTCCATGGGCCGGCCGTCACGGTCGTCGTAAGAGTAGATGTTGAGGGTATATCCCAGGTCCACCTGGGTTTTTCCGGTCCGATAACCGAAACGGAGGCCTGGCTGCACCAGGTAGGTGTCCACCCGAAGCTTCTCGAAATCGTCGTCCACCCGGTAGAAGTTGCTGTCCGTCCGGTAGGCGAAGGAGAGGGTCGGCTCCAGCCGGTTGGTCGCCTTGGCCGTCACGTTGAGATTGGCGTTCGCGATATCGGTTTCGTCCGCGTAGATCAGGGGTTCGATCACCACCTGGTTTTCCGCCGCGATCGCCCTCGGACCCGTCATCGGAAAGGCATATAGGAGACCGAGCACCACTGCAATCCTGAAACACTGCTTTTTCATAAGGAAATCCTCGCTGCTGAATACCGCCTGCTGCTGAATACTGTCTCGCTTGTCCTGAATACTGCCTTGCTTGTATAGATTCGGGCGCTTCACATGTCAAGCATGAATTTTCAAAAAAGTTATAGGTGATCAGGCGGCCGGGCCCGAAGGCGCAACGTCCTATGGACAAACCCCTCATCGTATAATAAATGATGAGCGTTCACATGAAACGCGGCGCGGGTGCCGGGGCGGCAACGGCAGTGAGCCCCGGCATGACGCGTCCCCCACAGGAAGGAACCCCAAAAGCGATGATCACTTTGAACGATGCCGAAAAACAATTTTTGCTGACCTTGTACGACCGCCTCGACGGTAGCATGTCCGGGCAGGTCTCCATGTACGATGTGGGCGCGGCGATGGGCCGCGAAAAACCCGAGTCCCTCAGGATCGCCGAATCCCTCATGGGGATGGACGCGGTGGCGGTGCGAACCCTTTCAGGCGCCGTCGGGCTCACGGAAACCGGCATCACGGCGGCCCGGGCACTGGGCGCCGGCGGTGGAGACGCGACGCCGCGTCTGGGAGAAGGACCGATCGTGGACGACGCCGGAAAGGCGGTCGTCGAGGTCCTTGTCACCGCCGTCAAGGCCGATGCCGGCGGTATGGGCCTCGATTTCGACGCCCTGGCGGAACTGGTCGCGGATCTCAGAACCATCGACGCCCAGCTGGCCTCCCCCCGACCCAAAACCGCCGTCCTGCGGGCGGCCTTCACCTCCCTGAAGAAAACCCTGGCCGCCGCAAACCGAAAGGACGACGCCGCACGAATCGAAAAATTCATAAAGATTTAAGTGATCCGGTAACCCCCTGACCCCTTAAAATCCAAAACGCTGATTGATCTTTATGTCGCCATCCTTTATAGTGCAGCGATTTTTGGACGGTTTCTTCGATGTCGAGGGGAGATGGGGATGCGGGAGCGATCGGATAAGTGGGCGATTTTCACGGTGGTTGCCGTCGGGGTGTTCATGTCCACCCTGGACGGCAGCATCGTCAACGTCGCCCTGCCGGCCGTCATGCAGGACCTGGGGGTGCCGATGCCCACGGTGGAGTGGGTGATGATGATCTATCTGCTCACCGTCTCCTCGCTGCTGCTCTCCTTCGGGCGGCTGGGTGACATCCGGGGCCGCCGCTGGGTCTATACCCGGGGGCTGGGGGTCTTCTCGGCGGGATCCCTCTGCTGCGCCATGGCCGACAGTGCGTTGTGGCTCATCGGGGCCCGGGCCTTCCAGGGGGTGGGCGCCGCCATGGTCATGTCCTGCACCCAGGCCATTGTGGTCGACGCCTTTCCGGCATCGGAGCGGGGGCGGGCACTGGGCGTCCTGGGGGCGGTGGTGGCCTCGGGCCTCACGGTGGGGCCGGCCCTGGGGGGCTGGATTCTGCACATCGCCTCCTGGCCCTTCATCTTCTGGATCAACATCCCCATCGGGCTGGGGGCGGCCGTGTGGGCCAACCGTCTGCTGAGGAACCGGCAGGTGGACGTGACGCGGCGGGAATCCTTTGACGGCTGGGGCGCGCTTTTTCTGGCCCTCGGCATGGGAGCGATGCTGGCGGCCCTGACCCACGGCTATGCATGGGGGTACGGCAGCGCCCCGTTTCTCTCCCTGATGGGGCTTTTTCTGGTGTCGACCCTGAGCCTGGTCCGACGCGAAATCCGAACCCCTCATCCCCTGATATCGCCGTCCCTGCTCCGGATTCGCCTCTTCATCCTGCCGGTTCTGGCGGGGATGATCCTCTTTGCGGGGCTCTTCACCATTATCTTTCTCATGCCGTTTTTCCTGATGCATCCCCGGGGCCTCTCCCCGGGCGATACGGGCATGATCATGGTAACCCCGTTCATCTTTCTGTTCCTGTTCGCCCCGCTCTCCGGCGCCCTTTCGGACCGGCTGGGATCCCGGTGGCTCTGTACCCTGGGGATGGCCGTCCTGACGGCCTCCTTCGTCCTCCTCTCCCGCCTGACGCCGGAGGCATCCAGGCTCGAGATCGCATGGCGCCTGGCCGTGAGCGGCATCGGCACGGGTCTCTTCATCGCCCCCAACAACGCCGCCGCCATGAGCGCCGTTCCCCGGAAATTCATGGGGGTGGCCGCCGGGACCGTGGCCACGGTCCGCAACCTCGGCATGGTGCTGGGGATCGCCCTTGCCGGAACCCTCTTCAACAGCGCCTTCCACGCCTTGAGCGGGGGCCGGCTCCTCAAGGTCTACACCCCCGATCTGGCGCCCGTTTTCATGGCGGCTTTCCGGCACGCCATGTCCTCGGGGATCGCCATGGGCGCCCTCGGCATTGTCGTCGCCTTTTTACGGGGAAGGGATGAGAAATGAAAAATAGAGTCGTCAAAGCCGTGGTGTTCGATTTTGATGGGACCCTCACGCAGCCGGGGGCGCTGAACTTCTCGGAGATCAAGGCGTCGGTGGGCTGCCCCCCTGACCAGCCGGTGCTGGAGTATATCGAGGCGATGGCCGATCCGGCGGAACGGGAGCGGGCCCACCAGGTGCTGGCGGACTTCGAGCTCGCGGCGGCCGCGGCTTCGCAGCCCAACCCCGGGGCCGAGGAGCTGATCCGGTGGTGCCGCAAACGGGGGCTGCGTCTGGGCATTCTGACCCGGAACCTCCGGGCGTCGGTGATGCGGGCCCTGGAGAATTTTACCGTGGTGGGTCCCGACGACTTCGAGGTGATCATATCGCGGGAGGATCCCCACGCGCCCAAGCCCCATCCCGAGGGGGTGGCTGCCGCGGCGGCCCGCCTGGGCGTGGCGTCCCGGGAGGTGGCGGTGGTGGGGGATTTCGTGTTCGACATCCAGGCGGGGAACGGCGCCGGTGCCACCACCGTGTGGCTCGACCACGGCGTGGCGGCGGCGGGACCGGCCGGTCACCGGTTTCAGGATGAGAGCGATCATCGGGTCACCCGGCTGGAAGCGGTGCGGGATCTGCTGCGCCTCTATCTGCCCCTGCCCGGCGGCAAGTTCCCCAACGATCTTCTCAAGAAATATCTTGACGCCTTCGATTTCAAGGATGCTTCCGTCATCATCCATCCCGGCATCGGCGAGGACATCGCCGCCGTGGATGTCGCGGGCGAGGAGGTGCTCATCCTCAAGTCCGATCCCATCACCTTTGCCACGGACGCCATCGGGCAGTACGCGGTCCTGGTCAATGCCAACGACATCGCCACCTCCGGCGCCAGGCCCCGGTGGCTCCTGACCACCCTGATGTTTCCCACGGGGACCACCCCCGCCGGGATTTTCGAGGTGCTGGAGGATCTGGAGACCACCTGTCGGCAGTGGGGGATCACCCTCTGCGGCGGGCACACGGAGATCACCGACGCGGTGACCCGGCCGGTGGTGACGGGCATGCTGGCCGGCACGGTGGCGAGAAGGGACCTGGTGGACAAGGGACGGATGCGGCCGGGTGACGTCGTCCTCATGACCAAGGCGGTGGCGGTGGAGGGGACGAGCATCATCGCCCGGGAGTTCGGGGACCTGCTCCGGGAGCGGGGCATGACCGAGGCGGAGCTCGACATCTGCCGGGAGTTCCTCTCCCGCATCAGCATTCTCGATGAGGCGCGGATCGCGGCGGCCTCGGGTGGCGTCAGCGCCATGCACGACGTGACCGAAGGGGGGCTCTCCACGGCCCTGGAGGAGCTCGCCGCCGCCGGAGGGCACGAGATCCGGGTTTTCGTGGAAAACATTCCGATTTTTCCCCAGACCCGGAAGATCTGCGAGCTGCTCGATATCGCGCCCCTGGGCCTCATCGGTTCGGGCAGCCTCCTCATGACCTGCCGGAAGGATCGGTGCGCCGCCCTCATCCGGGCCCTTCACGACGCTGAAATCCCGGTGACCGTGATCGGGGAGGTGGGCGATCCGGGCCGGGAGATTGCCGCTTTCCTCGAAGGCCGCCCCGTTGCCTGGCCCCGCTTCGAGGCGGACGAGATCGCGCGGTTGTTTGAACGATTGAAGTGATAAGGTGATGAGGTGGTGAGGTGTTATGGTTTTAAGGTGTGAATAAGGCTAAAGGCTATAGGAAGCAATACGAATCACTTAATCACTTAAAAACCAACATTCAACATTCAACATTCGACATTCAACATTCAAACCCCCGGACCCCGGGGCCGAACGAGGAGCTCGAACGACATGCTGTTGGTCATCGATGTGGGAAACACGAATACGGTGATGGGGATCTATAACGGGAAAATCCTGGTTCGGGACTGGCGGATCCGGACCGAGCGGAACACCACCGAGGACGAGTTCAATTTTCTCGTATCGGGCCTTTTCGCCCGGGACGGCATCGACGCGGCCCGGGTGACGGGGACCATCATCTCCAGCGTGGTGCCGCCCATGGTGAACATCCTGGACGCCTTCTGCCGGAAGTACATGAAGCACGCCCCCGTCTGGGTGGATGCCCGGACGGCGGCCGGGATGCCCATCCTCTACGGCGACCCCAGCGAGGTCGGTGCCGATCGGATCGTCAACGCCGTGGGCGCCTATGCCAAATATCCCGAAAGCCTCATCATCATCGACTTCGGCACGGCCACCACCTTCGATGCCGTATCCGGGAAGGGCGAGTATCTCGGCGGGGCCATCAGCCCCGGTATCCGGATCGCGTCGGAGGCCCTGTTCATGAGGGCCTCCAAGCTGCCCCGGGTGGAGATCTTCAGCCCGCCGGACCGGGTGATCGGCAAGAACACCGTCGGCAGCATCCAGTCGGGCATCATCTTCGGCTATGCCGGGCTCGTGGACGGCATGGTGCGCCGCATGGCCAAGGAGATGGGCACCGCGCCCCGGATCGTTGCCACCGGGGGGCTGGCGCCCCTCATGGCCGGTGTCAGCGAGACCATCGACGTGGTGGATGGCAACCTGACCCTGGAGGGCCTGCGGATCATCCATGATCGGCAGCTGCAGGCTGCCGCCGGGCGGTGACCCCCGAGGCGCGTCACGTGCCGTCCCGGATCTTCTGGGGCATCGCCTCGTTCCAGGTCATGGCCATGTTCCGGAGAGGGCTGTTTTACAGTTTTCTCTCCATCTACCTGCGGTTTTACCTGGGGTTGAGCGTTACCGAGACGACCCTTTTCGCGACCCTCCCCATGCTCTTCAACGTCATCTGTCAGACCTATGTGTGGGGCGGGGTTTCGGATCGACGTCAGCTCCGCCGCACGCTCATCGTATGGGGGGAACTCCTGGCCGGGATCGGCACCATCCTGGTATGGTATCTCCACACCCTCGCCGGGGTCGGTCAGGCCGCCGGCTACGTCATCATCCTGGGGCTCGCCGTCGTGGAGATCTTCTGGTCCATGTCCAACGTGGGGTGGAGCGCCCTCATCTCCGACGTTTACGGGATCGAGGACCGGGGCGCGGTGCAGGGGCGGCTTACCAGCGTCGGAGGGCTCGGGCGGATCCTGGGGATCTGGATCGGGGGGCTCCTGTACGACGGTATGGGGCTCCGGTATGAAGGGTGGGGGTTCCAGGAGGGCGTCCTCTTTTTCATCGCCTCGGGGGCCATGGTCGTCTCGGTGCTGCCTATGCTCCTGGTGCCCGAAGGCGGTATCGGGAAAGGCGACGAGGCCCCGGAGACACCGCCGCCCGAGGCTGAGGCCGGAACCCGGGCCGCCTTCATCCTCTTTCTCTGGGCCATGGTCTTCATCAATTTCGGCCGGAATTCCATCGCCGTCATCATGTCCCAATATCTCGCCCTCGACTCGGGCCTGGCCCTCGCCGGCGGCATGATCAGCCACGTCGTCAACATGCAATCCGTGGCCGTCATCGGGGCGGGGCTCATGGTAGGGCACCTGGCGGGCAAGTACGGGCACCGCCGGGTCCTGATCTGGGGCACGTGGGCGGCGGCGGCCTCGCTGGTGATATTGGCCGGCGTGGAGGGGCTGGCCTGGATGTTTGCGGCCAACTTCATCCGGGGCGTTTCCGAGGCCCTGATCACGGCGAGCGCCTACGCCCTGGCCTCGGTGCTGATTCCCCCGGAGCGGCGGGGTCGGGGCTTCGGTCTGTTCAATGCCACCTTTTTTCTCAGCTGGGGACTGGCCGGCACCTTCATATCGGGGCCCGTCATCGACGGCTGCATGGCCCTGGGCGTGACCGAGGTGTCGGCCTACCAGGCGGCTTTTATGGCCGCCGCCGTCGTGACCGCCGTCGGGATGGGCCTTCTGCTGAAGGTCGGACCCGCCGCTACAGGGTCCCGTTGATGCGTTCGTATTCCTGGTTGAACACCCGGTAAAACGCCTCGTGTTCGCTCAGGCTCCGCTTCAGAAGGGCCTCCAGCCGGTCGATATCCTCCGGATTGACGATGAGGTTGACGCTTTTGTGGAAGGCCTGCATGGGGTCTCCCGTTGGAAAGCGGCTGGAGACGAGGACGACGAACATGCCGCGCCGGCTGTCCATGGTGAGCTGGGCCACGTACTTGAGGACATGGTTCATCTCCGGGTCCCGGGTGCCGAAAAGTTCGTCTATGATCACCATGTCGAAATCGTGGAACCGCATCTGCCGGAGGGCGTCGCGGGAGGTTCCTATCTCGAGGACGTGGTATCCCGCCGCCTCCGTCACCGCACGGACGTGGGAGAGGAGGGGCGGGGTGTTCGTGCACAGGATGGCGGTTTTGGCGCCCTGCTCCAGGAACTGGAAGGGATTGTCCGGGACCTCGTTCGCCGCGGCCGCCTCCGGCGACGGGGTGTCCTGGGCCGCCTCGAGTTCTTCAGGTATGACGGGGTCGACGGTGAACCGCCGGCCGCAACCCGGGCAGACAAGGGAAAACGTCTTCCCGAGGGGGATCCTGTCGTCGGGAATGCGCAGTGTTTTTCGGCAGTGGGTGCAACTGATGTTCATACCCGGCCCTCCAGTTCAAGCCCGGTGATGTCGGTGGTCGACTCGCCGCGGCGGCTCTTGATGCTGTCGATGCCCCGCCCCACCACCGCTCGCCGGCTGCAGTAGGAGAGGGCGGTCTCCTCGGTGATGGCGCCCTTCTCGAAGAGCCCGATGATGTATTCGTCGAAGGTTGTCATGCCGAAGGCCCGGCCGGCCTCCTGGATCTCATAGAAGGTCTTGCCCTCGGACTCGCCGTGGAGGATCGATTCCTGGATCCGCAGATTGTTCCCGATGATGTCGAAGGCGGCCACCCGCCCGCCGCCGACCTTGGGCAGGAGGCGCTGGCAGACGATCCAGCGGATGGTGGAAGAGAGACGCATGCGGATCTGCTTTTCCTCCTCGATATTGAAGAAGCCCAGGAGCCGTTCGATGCTCTGGCCCGCCGTGACGGTGTGGAGGGTGCTCAGGACGAGGTGGCCGGTTTCCGCCGCGGAAAGGCCGATCTCCACGGTTTCCCGGTCCCGCATCTCGCCCACCAGGATGATCTTGGGGGCCTGGCGAAGGGCCGCCCTGAGGCCGTGGGCGAAGGTGTCGAAGTCCTTTCCCAGCTCCCGCTGATTGAAGGTGCACTTCTTGTGGGGATGGGAGTATTCCACCGGATCCTCCAGGGTGATGACGTGCAGGTTCTGGGTCTCGTTGACGGCGTTCAGGACCGCGGCCAGGGAGGTCGTTTTGCCGCTGCCCGTGGCGCCGGTGACAAAGACGATCCCGTTGCGCTCCCGGGCGATCTTTCTGAAGGCGTCGGGCAGCTTCAGGTCCTCGATGGTGGGGATCTTGGTCTCGAGCTTCCGGAGGACGCTGGAATACATGCCCCGCTGGGAAAAGACGTTGACCCTGAAGCGGGCCTTCCCCGGCAGGATGTAGGAGAGGTCGCAGGACCCCTCGCGGATGAGGTTCTCCGTCAGCCGCCGGTTCTTGTTGATCAGGTTGAGGGCGAAGATCTCGGTCTGGAAGGGGGTGAGTTCCTTGAAGGGCGGCTCCATCTCCACGGCGGCCAGCCGTCCCGCTGTTTCGACCTGGAAGGGCCTGCCCACGGTGATGTTAAGGTCCGATACGTTGCCATAGGCATCCAGCATTCGGGTGATGATGTAGTCGACTTCCTGTTTTCTCATGACGTGTGGGCTCCTGAAATGCTGTCAGACATCGGTGAAATCCGAGGGCGGGTTCTTGATGAAGGGCCGGAACCGCGATTTGTCGTTGGCCTTGTTGTAGGCGTCGTCTGGGCTGATCCAGCCTTTTTCGAGCAGCTCCATGATGGCGTCGTCCAGGAGCCGCATGCCGTATTTCTTTCCGGTCTGGATCATGGAGTTGATCTGATAGGTCTTGTTTTCCCGCACCAGATTGCGGACGGCCGGCGTGGCGATGAGAATCTCCAGGGCCGCGACCCGGCCCTTGATGTCGACGCGCTTGAAGAGCGTCTGGGCCACGACGGCCCGGAGCCCGTCGGCCAGGGTGGATCGGATCTGGGCCTGCTGGGTGGCGGGGAACACCTCGATGGCCCGGTCGACGGTTTTGGCCGCGCTGCTGGTGTGGAGGGTCCCGAAGACGAGGTGGCCGGTGGAGGCCGCCTCGATGGCCAGCGAGATGGTTTCCAGGTCCCGAAGCTCGCCCACGAGGATGATGTCCGGGTCCTCCCGGAGGGCCCCCCGGAGGGCCGCGCTGAAGCTTCGGGTGTGGTTGCCCACCTCCCGGTGGTTGATGATGCACTTCTGGCTCGCATGGACGAACTCGATGGGATCCTCGATGGTGATGATGTGGTCCTTGCGGGTTCGGTTGGCCTCGTCGATGATGGCCGCCAGGGTGGTCGATTTGCCGCTGCCCGTGGGCCCGGTGACGAGGACGAGCCCCCGGGGCAGGTTGGCCAGCTTGGCGATCACCGGCGGAAGCCCCAGCTTCTCGGCGGTCAGGATCGTGCTGGGGATTTCCCGGAAGACGGCGGCGCACCCGTTCTTCTGCATGAAGAAGTTGGCCCGGTACCGGGCGAGCCCCGGGATCTCGTATCCGAAATCCACGTCACCGCTCTCCTCGAACACCTTGATCTTGTCCTCGGGGGCGATTTCGTAAAGCATGGCCTTGAGCTCGTCGTTGTCGAGGACCTTGTACTTGACCCGCTCGATCTCTCCGCGGAGACGGAGGGCCGGCGGCTGGCCCGAGACCAGGTGGAGGTCCGAGGCCCCCTGGTCGTTCATCAGTTTAAAAAAGGCGTCGATCTTGGCCATGAGCGTTCTCCGGCGAATGAAGGGTTACACGGGCGTTCATCGCGGCAAGGCCCGATCTATACGATGGACCTGCCCAGCACGTACAGGCTGGTGACCACGAATTTTTGCAGAAAGATGATGACGAGAAAAATGACGATGGGGGAGAGGTCGATGCCGCCAAAGGTGACGGGAAGCCGGTTCCGGATCTGGTAGAGCACCGGCTCCGTGAGATTGTAAATGATGCGGACGATGGCGTTGTAGGGGTCGGGGTTGACCCACGACAACACCGCCCGGGCGATCACGATCCACATGTAGAGCACCAGGATGTAATCCATGACCGTTGCCAGCGCGATGATGAAATTGCCTAAAATGAACATGGGCGTTCCGTTTTGTTGAGGTTTCGGATTTCAGGTTTGGGTCAAGTTGTATCGACTGGAATTATTAAAACCTAAAACCCCTATAAGTCAAGTTATTTCCGCCAAAAGCGTTGACAGGGGCGCGGGAGGCGCTATATTCAGAAAACGGCATCGACGGTTTGGGGCCCTCGGCCCTCGGATTAACCACAGGAGCGTTCATGGCCATACAGCATCAAAAAATCGGCTTTTTGGGCGCGGGCAACATGGGCGAGGCGATTATCGGCGCCCTGCTCGGCTCCCGCATATTTCCCGGAGAACATATCTGGATCAACGACGTCAACGAGGATCGGCTCAGCTACATGAGCGATGCCTACGGCGTCGCTCCGGTCCGGGACAATGCGCGGCTCTTCGCGGAATGCGATACCGTCGTGCTGGCCGTCAAGCCCCAGCAGATGGCCGATGTGTTGGGGGAGATCAGCAGCGGTCCCGAATACGGCGCGGGGGGGCGCACCCTGGTGATCTCCATCGCCGCCGGGTTTCCCATCCGCAAGATCGAGGCCCTGCTCTACAGGCCCCTGGACGAGGCCCGAGCCCGAAGAATGCCCATCATCCGGGTGATGCCCAACACGCCGGCGCTGGTGCTGGCCGGGATGTCGGGCATGAGCCCCAACCGCCACGCCGAGGCGCGGGACATCGAAGCGGCCATGGAGATCCTGGGCGCCATGGGGAAGGTCATCGTCTTCGAGGAGGAAAAGCTGGATGCGGTCACCGCCCTTTCCGGGTCGGGACCGGCCTATGTTTTCTACCTCATCGAGGCCATGACCCATGCCGGCATCGCGGCGGGCCTCGATCCCGCGGATGCCGCCGAACTGACACTGGGGACGCTGGACGGGGCGGTGCGGCTGATCCAGGCCAAGGGAGAACCCCCCGAGGTCCTGCGCCGAAAGGTCACGTCGCCGGGGGGCACCACCGAGGCCGCCGTCAATGTCCTGGAAATGAACAACGTCCGCCGGCATATCGTCGATGCGATCCTCGCGGCGGCGCGGCGGGCGGAAGAGCTGAGCCGATAGGTCCGGCCGGTCCGCGGCGGCCATCGTGAGGGGGAATTCTTGAATCCTGTAAAGCGCGGGTTGAGATTGCCGATGGGGCGGGTGCTGGTCTGCGTTCTCCTGCTCCTGGCCGGATCAACGGCCGCGGCGGCGCCGTCAGGCGGGTTTGTAAGGGACGCTTCACCAGCGGCACCCGCCGATCCCTTTGCCTTCATCATAGATGTCGCCCCCGAGCGTATCGCTCCGGGGCAAGGCGGCGTCATCACGGTTTCCGCGAGGATCCCCCCCGGCCACAAACTCTATGCCGACCGGACGTCCATCATACCGGGCGCGGTGCCCGGCATGGCCTTCGGGCGCCTCGACGTTCCCGGGAGCGTCGAGAGGACCGAGCCGGACGGCAATACGGCCCGCTTCCATGTGGCGGACGCGACGTTCCGCCTGCCGGTGTCGGTGGAGGCGTCGGCGCCGGTCGGGTCCGCCCTTGTTGTCCCCCTGACGATCCGGTACCAGGGCTGCGCTGGAGACCGGTGCTTCTTTCCCCAGGAAAAACGGTTCGCCGTCACCGTGGATGTGATCGGGTCCGCCGCGGAACAGAACGTCTCTCCCGCGCCGGCTGCGGAGGCATTGGCACCGCCACCGTCTGAAAACCCCTATTGGCGCGCCCACCATCGTTTCGGGCTGATGGGGGTTCTGGCCGCGGCTTTTGTCTGGGGCCTGTTGGCGAGCCTGACGCCGTGCATCTATCCCATGATTCCCATCACCATGACCGTTATCGGCGCCGCCGGCGCGGGGAGCGCCGGCAGGGGGTTCGGCCTCTCCCTGATTTATGTGGCGGGCATGTCCCTGGTCTATGCCGCCTTCGGGGTGGCCGCCGCGTGGTCGGGGGCGCTGTTCGGCGGCTTTGCGGGCCACCCGGCCGTTCGCATCGGGGTGGCGGTGATCTTCACGGGTATGGCCCTGAGCCTTTTCGACCTCTTCCACGTCCGGATGCCCGTGTGGGCGGCCTCCCGGATCGGAAGAAAGTTCGGCGGGGGAGGGGTGGGCGTATTTCTGACCGGCGCGGCGGCCGGCGCCGTGGTGGGCCCCTGCGTGGGGCCGCTTCTGGTGGCGCTTCTGGTCTATGTCGCCACCCTGGGCGACCGGCTCCAGGGCTTTTTGATCATGTGGAGCTTTGCCCTTGGCATGGGGACGCTTTTCGTTGTGATCGGCACCTTCTCGGGCGCCGCGGCGGCGCTGCCCAGATCCGGCTCCTGGATGGAGCGACTCAAACGGTCCTTCGGGGCGCTGATGCTGGCGGCGGCCCTCTATTATGCCGCGCCCCTCATGCCCGACCGAATCCTCTGGCTTTTTACGGGAGCCCTCTTGATCGGGATCGGCGTCTTCATGGGGGCCCTCGACGGCCTGACGGCAGCGGCCGGCGGGTATGACCGGCTTCGAAAATCCGTGGGCATCCTCTGTCTCGCCCTGGGCGTCGCCTACGCCGCCCGGTTCGCCCTGACCGGGGCCGGGGTTGGGGGCGCGACGGGTACCCCTACGGCAGCGCCCGGGGGCATCGCCTGGATGACGGACGAGGCCGCGGCCCTGGCGGCGGCCCATCAGGGGCAGCGGCCGGTCCTGATCGATTTCTACGCCGACTGGTGCGCGGCCTGCAAGGATCTGGACCGAAAGACCTTCGCCGATCCCCGGGTTGTCGCCACGGCCGATCGGTTCGTGGCCCTCAGGGTCGACAGCTCCGATCCGTCGGACCCGGAAGCGAAGGCCCTGCACCGGAAATACGGCGTCGTGGGACTCCCCACCCTCGTCTTCATCGACAGGACGGGACGGATCGCGGAGCGCGAAACCGTCACCCAGTTCATTGCCCCCGAGGCGCTGTTGGAAAGGATGGGGCGGTTTTAAGGTTTTATAGGGTTAAGTGGTTATGTGATTATGTGATTGCGTTTCAACTGATCCGAGGGTCGGTCCCAAAATTTACGAGAAAATGACGTTTTCTTAGAAGGATTTAGGATTTAGAGTTTGTGGGGTTATGGAGGTGGTATTGAAATATTTGTGGATTGTGATGGGGGTTGCGGTGTTGGCGTGCGGGGCGGCTTTTGGGGGTGCGATCGAGAAGGGGGCGTCCCGGGAGAAGGGCATGGCCGCCGCCGGCGGCAAAACCACTGCCACGGCCAAGATCCGCTGGTATCCCTTTGAGGAGGGCTTCAGCCGGAGCCAGCGAGAAGGCAAGAAGATCTTCCTGAATTTCTACGCGGACTGGTGCCACTACTGCCAGGTGATGGAAGAGAAGACTTTCCGGGACAACGCGGTGGCGGCATACCTCAACGACCACTACATCCCCATTCAGGTCGATTCGGACCGGCAGCCGAAGATCACTGAGCAGTACCGGGTCGAGGGGCTTCCCGCCACCTTCTTCATCGCAGCCGACGGGACGAGCATTGGGTCCCAGCCGGGCTATATCCCCCCGGAGGTCATGCTGCCCCTGCTCAAGTTCATCCACACGGACAGCTACCGGAAGATGGATTTCGAGACCTTCCAGGAGCGTCCATGACGGCCTGACGGACGGGGTGGTTCCTCAGAGGCGTTTGGCGGGTGCCAGCGCCGAGGACCGTGCCCGCTGCTTTTTCCGCCGGCGGGCGTACCGCAGGATCAGGCGGAGGGAAATGGAGATGATGATGCCGAGGCTCATGCCCGCCAAAACGGCCGGTACCCAGGCATACCGGCGGAACGCCGGCATTTCCCCTGCCGCCCAGAACCCGACGATCCCGAAAATGAAGATCCCCTCCATGACCACCAGTGTTGCAAGGTAAGCGGCCGTTGAGTCGTACCAGGGCACAATGGCTTCCCGGAAAAGGGGGTTTTCGTCGAGGTGCATAGGGGTTAAAAGTGTTTAAGTGGTTAAGGTTTTAAGGGCCGAAGGCCCTTAATCACATAATCACATAAAACGCTATACCACATTTCCTCCCTTCCTGCGCCAAAAAGAGGGTGATTTTTTTTCTCCTGTTTTTTTCGATAGCTACAGTGTGTGATGGGAAAATGCACTATATGTTGCGCTAAAGGCCTTGACACGCACCATATGTGGTGATATCCAGCTGTTGATTGCCGCCGGTCCGCAAGGGATTGGGCAGCCGAATCCCCTCATCCTGAAACCTGACGACATCAACAAAAAAAAGGAATTCCCGTGTTCGAAAAGATCAAAAAGCGCGATGGCAGAATTGTGGCGTTTGACTCATCCAAGATCACCGCGGCCATTCTCAAGGCCGGAAAGGCCACCGGCGAGTTCGGCGGCCGGGAGGCCCGAAAGCTTACCCTGCGGGTCCTCACCCTCACCCACGAGATGCGTTTCGGGCCGGTGCCCGAGGTGGAGGAGGTCCAGGACGTGGTGGAGCGGGTTCTCCTCGATTCCCCCTTTTCCATCACCGCCAAGGCCTACATCCTCTACCGGGAGCAGCGCAGCCAGATCCGGAACATCACCACCAAGGCCCGGGTGGACCTGGTGGAGCATTACCTGGAGCGGCTCGACTGGCGCATCAAGGAGAACAGCAACATGTGCTACTCCCTCCAGGGCCTCAACAACTACATCTCCTCGGACATCACGGCCGAGTACTGGCTCAACCGGATCTATCCCCCCGCCATCCGGGACCTCCACAAACGGGGCGATTTTCACATCCACGATCTGAGCCTCCTGTCGGTCTATTGCGTGGGGTGGGACCTGAAGGACCTGCTCAAGCAGGGCTTCCGGGGCGTCGCGGGAAAGGTGGAGAGCGCCCCGCCCCGACACCTCCGCTCCGCTCTGGGCCAGATCGTCAACTTTTTCTACACCCTCCAGGGGGAGGCCGCCGGCGCCCAGGCCATCTCCAATTTCGACACCCTCCTGGCGCCCTTCATCCGGTATGACGGTCTCGACCACGCCGAGGTCAGGCAGGCGATTCAGGAGTTCGTCTTCAACATCAACATCCCCACGCGGGTCGGCTTTCAGACCCCCTTCACGAACATCACCATGGACCTCTCCGTGCCGGGTATCCTGAAGGACCACCCGATCATCGTCGGCGGCGTCGAGGGGGCGGAGACCTACGGCGACTTCCAGGCGGAGATGGACGTGCTCAATCGCGCCTTCGCCGAGGTCATGATGGCGGGGGACGCCCGGGGCCGGGTCTTCACCTTCCCGATCCCCACCTACAACATCACCCCGGATTTCGACTGGGACAACCCCAATCTCGATCTCATCTGGGAGATGACCGGGAAGTACGGCATCCCCTATTTTTCGAATTTCGTCAATTCGGACATGTCGCCGGAGGATGCCCGCTCCATGTGCTGCCGGCTGCGCCTCGACAACCGGGAGCTCCTCAAGCGGGGCGGGGGCCTCTTCGGCGCCAACCCCCTTACCGGCTCCATCGGGGTCGTGACCCTCAATCTGCCCCGGATCGGCTATATCTCCCGGACCGAGGCTGATTTTTTCAAACGGCTATCGGAGCTGATCCACGCGGCAAAGGAGAGCCTCATCATCAAGCGGAAGGTGCTCGAGACCTTCACGGACAAGAACCTCTACCCCTATTCGAGCTTCTATCTCCGGGAGATCAAGAGCGCTTCCGGGACCTACTGGAAGAACCATTTCTCCACCATCGGCATCATCGGCATGAACGAGGCGTGCGTCAATTTCATGGGAGAGGACATCGGCACCCCATCGGGACAGGCCTTTTCCCTCAAGGTCATGGATTTCATCCGGGAGACCATCGCCCAAATTCAGGAGGAGACAGGGGATCTTTTCAACCTGGAGGCTACGCCGGCCGAGGGGACCTCCTATCGCCTGGCCATGATCGACCGGAAGCGATATCCGGACATCATCTGCGCCGGCGGGGGCCCCGACGCGGATACCGAGGAGGTCTATTACACCAACTCCACCCAACTCCCGGTCAACTATACCGACGACGTCTTCGAGACCCTGATGCTCCAGGATGAGCTCCAGTCCCGGTATACCGGCGGCACCGTCCTCCACATCTTCCTGGGGGAGCGGGTCGGCCAGATCCGGACGGTCAAGAACGTGATCCACAAGATCGCCGCCAATTACCGTCTTCCCTATTTCACCCTGACGCCGACCTTCAGCATCTGCCCGGTCCACGGCTACCTCTCGGGGGAGCAGGCCGTCTGCCCCACCTGCGCCCGGGAGACGGAGATCTACTCGCGGGTGGTGGGGTACCTGAGGCCTGTCAAGCAATGGAACGACGGCAAGCGGGTGGAGTTTTCACGTCGAAAGACCTTCAAGGTCGCGGGCTAGGGCCGCAGTTCAATGCGCATCGGCGGGTTGCGGAAGACCTCTTTGATCGACTACCCCGGAAAGGTCGCCTGCGTGGTCTTCCTTTCCGGATGCAATTTCAGGTGCCCCTACTGCCACAACCCGGCCTTGGTGCGGGGTGACGCCGGGGCGGCCGTCTTGCCGGAGGCGCTTTTCGACCTCCTGGAGGCCCGGAGCGGCTTCCTGGACGGCGTGGTGATTTCCGGCGGAGAGCCTACCCTCCAGGCCGATCTGCCGGTGCTCTGCGCCCGGATCAAGGCCATGGGATATCCGGTCAAGCTGGACACCAACGGCAGCCGGCCCGGGGTTCTGGCGGACCTCATCCGGCGGGGTCTGGTGGATTACGTCGCCATGGACGTCAAGACCGACCCCCAAGGGTACGCGCCCCTTATCCACCCTGATCTCGATCCCGGAAACCTTTTGTCGAGCATCCGGACCCTCATGGACGCCGGCCTCCCTTACGAGTTCCGGACCACCTGCGTCAAGCCCCTGGTGGACCCGGAAATCCTCGAGACCGTCTGCCGCCTGATCCGCGGCGCGGACCTGTACGTTCTCCAGCAGTGCCGGGAGGAGGAGGTGCTCGACCCCGGGTTTTTCCAAGACAGGTCGACTTCCCGATTTTCCGACAGGGAGCTCTCGGACCTCCGGGAGACCTGCGCCCCGTGGGTGCGCCGCTGCGAAGTGCGGTGACGGGCGTGCCAGAGGCGGTTTTTCAGGGCGCCGGGAGGACTTCCATCGCGGTCCTGAAGGGGAAGTTCCGATGCCCCCGCCCCGGAACGGCGTAACGGATGACGCCTGAAAGCACGCAGGCGGCGGGCCTGCTCAGGACCTCGCGCAAGGGGTCGTTCATCCGGGTTGCCGGGATGTCGACGGGCAGGGTGATGCGTCGCGCGCTCTGGGCCGCGACGGGGGGGACGGACGTGAGCCAGCCCTTCCCGAGAACCCGACCGCCCAGGGTCGTCGTGTATTCGAGGAACCCCGGCGGCGTGGGAAAGGGGTTGGGGTTGGTGATGGCCAGGGTCATCCTGATGCGGGTGGGATCCGCGGCGTCGAAGGCCTCCAGGTCGATGATGGGCACGCGGGGAATGGTCAGCTCCCCGGAGATGTCGTAGGGGATGAAAAAGGGGCCGACAGTTATCTGACCGGCCAGGTCGAAGCGGGTGCGGTCGGCCGTTTGAAACTCCTCGGCGGTGTCGAATACGTCCATGAAATTGAAAGGCAGGACCAGTTCCACCATTTCCGAGGAATTCGGGCGCACGAGGATCTCCTTATCAGACATCCCGGTGATGAATTTCTGGTCGAGGATGGTCAGGTTGAAGGTCATGTTCTTGACCGTCAACGCCTTGGGATTGGGGTTGTCGACCTTGAAACGGAAGATCGGCTCCGCCTCGAAGTAGGAGATGACTCGCTGTTCCCTGCCCTGGAACGCGACCACGGGTCTGTCTAGAAGCTGCTGGTAGGGGAGCTGCTGGACAGCGGTCTGACATCCCGCGAGAATCAGGACGGCCGTAAGAAGGGCGGCGGAATTTCGGTGCATGAATGGGTCTCCGTCGGTGCAAAAGAGGTTGTGGACATCCACGTAGCGTCTATCCCATGAACCTTTCCATATAATAATCCCCTTGAAATGAAAAGCCTGAATCCCGGCGCGCGCCTCCGGGGGCGAGCCCCCTTCAGCAGGCGGCCAGGGTGCAGGCGACCCGTGTCCGAAGGTCCGCGAGGTCTTTCACCCCGCATCGGACCGGCACGCCTCGGCGCTCGGCCAGGTCGAGGAGCAGGGGATAGCGCCGCGTGACCCGGTCGGCCGAATCCCGGAACAGCAGCCTTTGGGGAGCGGCGTTGATCAGGGCCCGGCAGACCTCGTTGGCATGGATCCTCAAGGGGGTTTTCCGGAAGAAGCGGCTGGGGGTGCCCGGGGGGGCGGCGTCTGTTTGCCGGGGGGCTGGACAGCGGGCCTGCCACGCCGCCACCAGTGCCTCCCGGCGGTACCGGACGGGAAAGCGATAGGCCCCGAAGAGGCGCGTGTCGTCCACGAAGAAGGTGCGGGAAAACCCCAGGGTGGCCACCCCCGTGAAACAGGCCGTGGGGCAGAAGAGGTCCTCCCCGGCGCCGGAAAAATCAGCCCACCCCCAGGGGTCCACGAGGACGGCCAGGGGTCCCTGGTTCAGTTCGGCGATGGTCCGGGCCACGCCGCCCCGGCCGGTCCATCCGTCCACGAACACGACCTTGCGCTCCGGGTAGCGCCGGCGAAGGGCGCCGAGGGCGACACCGTCGATGCCCAGCCCCACGAAGAGGGAGAGGGCCGCCGCCCGGGCCCCGGGAATCAGGCGGCACAGCCAGTCGGCGACGGGGACCCCCGCCCTCAGGATCGCCGCGAACACGAGGCGGTCTCCCTTGGGCTCCCATCGGGTCACGGCGGCCGCCAGCGTTTGAGCCGCCGCCTGAATCCGCTCGTCACCCAGATGCCCCGCCACGTCCCGCCAGAAGTCGTCGGAGAGCCGGGGTTCGGGGGAGGGAACGGTCCAGAAGGTGTTGTCGCCGGTATAGGCCCGCTCCAGGGGGCGGAAGCAGGACAGGTCCTCGAAGGGGTCGATCTCCCCGTGGATCCGGGCCAAGACGGGCTGTCCCCAGAGATCGGGCGGCGGCAGGGCCTCGGCGGATTCGGTCGGCATGTTCTCTCCTTTGATCAGAGCGCGAGGGGCCAGGCGGAAAACCCCATCGCCTCGAGGTGGTCCCGTGCAGCCCGGGCCACGGCGGCATCCACGGGGTCGTACAGGATATGGAGGGGCGGCCGCAGGGTGTGAAGGTTGTAAAGGTAGTAATCTCCCGGAATGTCGAGGCGGTTGTGGATGTGGACATCGTCCACCTCCCAGGGGCTGAGGGTGACGTGACGCAGCTGGAGCCCGGGGTTGGCCTGGACGATCCGCATCCCCAGATCGACGGCCTCCCCGACGGCCAGAAGGGAGCCGGTGAGCCCTGCCGGCAGGGGAATATCCGGGCGGACCTGGCGCCCGAGGGCCGGACGGTAGGCCGGGAACAGCCAGTCCGAGGCCGGCGGCGGCGCCGATGCGGCAGGTGCGTCGGGGATCGCCGGGTCCGCACTCAGCCGGATCTCTTCCCTTGCCGTGTCCGTGCCCGGGGGAGGCTCGGGGAACAGGACGTGGAGGCTGTGGGTGATGCCGTTGGCCGACAGGATGGCGTTGAATTGGCGTTTTGCCTCGGGTCGCCGGGCATCCGTGAACGCGACATAGCGGACGTGCCCCTGCTCCAGCCGTCGGCAGAGGTTGAGGGAGAGGCCCAGGAGTGTCCTGCCCGTGGTGATCTCGTCCTCCACGAACCAGAGCTCCGTGGGCCGGATTTCCGGATCGGGGAGGCTGTGATCCGGGGCGTGGGAGTGGTGCTCGGAAAAGGCGATCCCCGGGGAGGGGCGCCGGGTGGAGCAGATCCAGGCCGCGGCCGGGCAGGCTTCCCGAACGATCTGATGGAAGAGGGCGGAGGGGATGATGCCCGATTCCGCAAGCCCGATCACCAAGGGTGCCCGGGTCACGGGGCGCATGCGGCAGGCCGATCGGAAGAGCCCCCCAAGGCCGGCTTTCCAGAGGCCCAGAGTCGCGGCGCCGGTCCCCGCGATCTTGCCGAGACATGAAAAGGTTATCGCGTTCCGGCGCCGGGCGTTGTTTTCCCGCCTCAGGTGATAGATGGGCCGGCTCGGCGGCGGCGCGTTCGGAAAGCTGTCGGCAGGGGGCCGAAGCCGTTGCGTCGGATCGTCGGGAATCGGGTCCTGGGTCATGGGGCGATTATGTTGTCTCCTCAAAAGGGCCGGCATTCCGGCCGGAAAAAAGCCCGCCCCCATGGCGGGCCTCACCCGACCCCCTATATCCCAATCCAGACGGAGAATCAAGTGGAGACGGTCCCGCGGGGTGACCGATACCCGCGTTGCGCCGCCCGCCGTCACGGCGGCATGCTGATACACGCTTCATTCATCGGGGTCTGCTGCCTTGATCTTGTTATTTTTCCCTTTTGACCCTTTTGGCGGCGGCGTTTCCGTGGTACCGTTGGGGCAACGATCGAGAAAACGGCCTCCGAGGGCGGCCTGAACCCCGAAAGGAGGATTCGGCATGGAGAGACTCCGGACCATCATTGACAGGACCTTCCGCTTTTTCAAGACCGACGTGTGGACCATCCCGATTGCCGCGGCGCCGTTTCCCCGGAAGGTCGGTGTGAGGCTCGTCCGGGTGTTCCTGTTGAGCGTTCGGGGGTTCCGGGGGCATCAGTGCACCCTCAGGGCCTCGGCCCTCACCCTCTACACCCTCCTCTCCATCGTACCGGTGGCGGCCATGGCCTTCGGCATCGCGGCGGGCTTCGGCTTCGAGGAGCGTCTGGAGCGGGAGCTGCTCGAGAACTTTTCCGGCCAGGAGGCGGTAGTGTCGCGGGTCATCGAATTCGCCCACTCGCTTCTGGCCGACACCCAGGGCGGCCTGATCGCCGGCATCGGCACGGCGATCCTGTTCTGGACGGTCATCAAGGTGCTCGGCAATATCGAGAGCTCCCTCAACGCCGTCTGGGAGGTCCGAAAAGGGCGTTCCATGGGCCGGAAGATCGGCGACTATCTCGGGATGGTGATCCTGGCGCCGGTCCTGATGATCGTCTCAGGCAGCGCCACCGTTTTCATCAAGACCCAGGTGACGATGATGACGCGGGACATCTCGGCCCTGGGCGCCGTGAGCCCTGCGATTTTTCTGGCCCTCAAGCTGCTCCCCTACCTTCTGGCGTGGATCCTCTTCTCCGTGGTCTACCGGGTCATGCCCAACACCCGGGTCCGGATGTCAGCCGCCGTGACGGCGGGGGTCATCGCCGGGACCCTCTACCAGCTGGTTCAGTGGGGGTACATCGCCTTTCAGGTGGGGGTGGCCCGGAACAACGCCATATACGGCTCCTTCGCCGCGCTGCCCCTCTTCCTGGCCTGGCTTCAGCTCAGCTGGCTCATCGTCCTTTTCGGCGCGGCCGTCTCATCGGCATGGCAGCACGTCGAGGATCACCCGGTCCCCCCCGCCTGCCGGCGGGCGAGCGTCGTCTTCAAGCGGCGGGCCGCCCTCGGCATCGTTCATCGGCTCGTCCGGGGCTTCTGCGACGGCCGGCCACCCGAAACCCGCCGGGAGATCGCCGCGGGCCTCGGGCTTCCCACGGCCGTGGTTCGCGAGCTGACGGATGTGCTGGCGATGTCGGGGATCCTTTCCAGGGTCTTGCCCGAAGGCGATCCGGCGGCCCGATCCGAGGCGCCCGAAACCGCGTTCCAGCCCGGCCGCGCCGTTGACCTCCTGACAGTAAAAGCCGTGGTGGACGCCGTGGAGCGCCAGGGATGCGACGCCGAGATCCCCGCACCGGTCCCCCTTCCGGAAGCGCTTGAGGAAGCCCTGGCGGAAATGGAAACAGCCGCCGCGGCATCCTCGGGGAATCAAGTGTTGAGGGATATGGCCTCGGAGGGGCGGTGATCTCCTAAATCCCCAAATACGCCTTCTTGACCTCCGCGTTGGCCAAAAGGGCGGCGGCCTTGTCGGTCAGGGTGATCCGGCCGTTTTCCATGACGTAGCCCCGGTGGGCGATCTGAAGGGCCAGGTTGGCGTTCTGCTCCACTAGGAAGATGGTGGTGTGGCGCTCCTGATTGATTTTCCGGATGATGTCGAAGATCTGGCGGATCACGAGGGGGGCCAGCCCCAGGGAGGGCTCGTCCAGGAGCAGGAGCCTGGGCCGCGCCATGAGGGCACGGGAGATGGCCAGCATCTGTTGCTCGCCGCCGCTCAGGGTGCCCCCTGCCTGGTGCCGTCGCTGATTCAGGATGGGAAAGAGGTCGAAGATATGATCCATGTCCGCCTTGATGTCGACCTTGTCGTTTCTGAGAAAGGCGCCCATGTCGAGGTTTTCGGCCACGGTCAGGTGCGGGAAGATCCGGCGACCCTCGGGTACCTGGCAGATCCCCCGCTGGACAATCTGGTCGGGGCTCACGGCGTGGATGGGCTCCCCCATGAAATGGATCTCTCCGGTCCGGGGCGGGGCGATGCCGGAGATGGACATGAGGGTCGTGCTCTTCCCGGCGCCGTTGGCGCCGATGAGGGTGATGATCTCTCCCTCGGCGATATCGAGGCTGACCCCCTTGAGCGCCTGGATGTTGCCGTAGTAGGTCTTGATGTTCGAGAGCTTAAGCATCGATATCCTCTCCGAGGTAGGCCTTGACGACCACGGGGTTGTTCTTGATCTCCGCCGGCGTTCCCTGGGCGATTTTCCGGCCGTAGTCCATGACGAAGATGCGGTCCGAAAGGCTCATGACGAGTTTCATGTCGTGCTCGATGAGGAGGAGCGAGATCTTCTCCTCGTCCCGGATCTTGAGGATCAGCTCGTCCAGCTCGTGGGTCTCCCGGGGGTTCATGCCGGCGGCCGGTTCGTCCAGGAGGATGAGAAAGGGATCGGTGGCCATGGCCCGAGCGATTTCGAGACGCCGCTGGGCCCCGTAGGGCAGGTTCTTGGCGAATTCGTTGACGTATCCGGCCAGCCCGATTTTGGTCAGGATCTCATAGCCGACGTTCACGGACTCCTGCTCCTCCCGCCGGGTGCCGGGGGGGCGAAACACCGCGCCGGCGATGCCCGTTCGGGTCCGGCAGTGGCGTCCGATCATGACGTTCTCCAGAACGGTCATGTTCTGAAAGAGCCGGATGTTCTGGAAGGTGCGGGCCATCCCCTTTTCCGTGACGCGGTTGGGCTTGAGGCCGTTGATCCGCTCCTTCCTGCCGCCGCCTTCCGGGGCGATGAGGATATCCCCCGAGGTCGGGGCGTAGATCCCGGTGACGCAGTTGAAAAAGGTGGTCTTGCCGGCGCCGTTGGGGCCGATGAGGGCCACGATCTCCCCCCGGCGCACATCGAGGTCGACATGATCGAGGGCCCGAAGTCCCCCGAAATCCATGGTCAGCTGCTTGACGTCCAGTATGGTTTCCATGGCGTGATATCGGTTTCCGTGTTTCCGTGCCCGCTATTCCCGGGCCTTGAATTGGTAGGTCCGCCGGATGCCGCTGATGATCCCCTGGGGTCTGAACACCATCATGATCACCATGATGGCGCCGAACATCAGCATCCGGTAGTCTGAAAAAGCTCGCAGGTACTCGGGCAGAAGGATCAGGATGAACGCGCCGATGATGACGCCGACAATGGATCCCATGCCCCCCAGGACAACGATGGAGAGGATGATCGCCGATTCGAGAAAGGTGAAGCTGGCCGGATTGATGAAGGTGGTCTTGGCCGCGAAGATCACGCCGACCATCCCCGCCCACGTGGCCCCCAGGGCAAAGGCGGTGAGTTTGGTCCGGGTTTTGTCGATCCCCATGGCCTGGCAGGCGATCTCATCCTCCCGGAGGGCGATCCAGGCCCTGCCGATGCGGGAGTTCTGGAGGCGGTTGACGACGAAGACGGTGAAGAGCATCATGGCGATCATCAGGAAATAGATGTAGATCGTGGCGGCCTCCAGGGACATGTCGACGCCGAAGAAGCCCGGCCGGGGGATGTTGGCGATGCCGCTGGGGCCGAAGGAGAACGCGTTCCAGTTCTCCAGGATCAGCCGGATGATCTCCCCGAAGCCGAGGGTGACGATGGCCAGGTAGTCGCCCCGAAGCCGGAGGACCGGGAAGCCCAGCAGGATTCCGAAGACCGCCCCCAAGAGGGCCCCGATGGGCAAGACGGTCCAGAAGCCGAGGCCAAAGTGGTGGTTCAGGAGGGCGTAGCTGTAGGCGCCAACGGCGTAAAAGGCCACGTACCCCAGGTCGAGGAGGCCGGCCAGGCCCACGACGATGTTGAGCCCCAGCCCCAGCACCACGTAGATGAGGGCCGTGGTCATGATGTTGACCTGGTAGCTGGAAAAGGCGAAGGGAAATACGGCGGCCCCCAGGGCGACCACGGCCAGGGCCGGAAGGTAGATCCTGCGGTCCTCCATGAGGCGACGGCCGAAAGGCTTGGTTTCGCGTCCTTCCTCGGCCGCCTTTTGTCCCCGCTCCCGTCTCCGCATCAGATAGCGCCAGAGAAAAGTGAGGCCGAAGCTGCCGGCACCCACGGCCGCCATGTTTTCCCATCGCCACTGGATCACCCCCTGGATGGGGTTGACCCGGATGACCATGATGGGAAACGTCAGGAACATGAACCAGACGGCCACGACGATCGATTGTTTGATTTCCTGGAGTTTGTTGGTCATAGGGTGATTACGTGATTAAGTGATTAGGTGATTAGGTGCCTCGGGATTCGATGGTTAAGGCGCTAAACCTCTAAACCCCTACCCACCGCCCCTTCGGAGCTATACCTTCTGCGCCGTGGCGCGTCCCAGAATTCCGGCGGGGCGGAAAATGAGGATCAGCACCAGAAGGGCGAAGGCGAAAACGTCCTCGTAATCGCTCGAGACATAGCCGGTGGCGAAGCTTTCGGTCCACCCCAGGACCAGCCCCCCAAGGACGGCGCCGGGGATGCTCCCGATGCCCCCCAGGACCGCGGCGGTGAAGGCCTTGATGCCGGCGATGAACCCGACGTAAAAGTTGATCATGCCGATGTGGGAGGCGATCATGACGCCGCCGATGGCTGCCAGGGACGACCCGATGATGAAGGTCGTGGAGATGACGCGGTTGACGTTGACGCCCACCAGCATGGCCATGTTCCGGTCCTGGGCCGTCGCCCGCATGGCCTTGCCCATCCGGGTGAACTTGATGAGAAGGGTGAGCAGGACCATGACCACGGCCGTGGTCATGATGATCATCACCTCGGCGGAGCTGATGATGTGGGAGACGGGCTCCATGAAGTCGAAGGTGGGGATAAGGCTCGGAAAGGGCAGAAAATCCGAGGTCTGGGCCAGGAGCACGTAGTTCTGCAGAAAAATGGACATGCCGATGGCGCTGATGAGGGGGGAGAGTCGTGGCGCGTGGCGAAGGGGTTTGTAGGCGATCTTCTCCACCGTGAAGCCGTAGGCCGCCGAATAGATGACGGCCGCAAGGCCGGCCAGAACGAGGATGGCCACCTGGTTCAGCCCCAGGAGCGTCAGGACGTTGGCGACGATCAGGGCGGTGAAGCCGCCGATCATGTAGATTTCCCCGTGGGCGAAATTGATGAGTTCGATGATGCCGTAGACCATGGTGTAGCCCAGCGCGATGAGCGCGTAGATGCTGCCCCGGGTCAGGCCACCCAGCAAGAGCTCAAAAAAGTATTCCCAATCCATAGCGGGCCGCTGCTGCTTCCTTCCCACAGGCTGTGGGCCTGTCGGAGCGTTGGATGTTGTGGGGGGCGGGTGGGGTTCGCCCCCCGGCGGGTGTCGATCTTTTCAACGCCGGACGCGAACCCGGCGCCGCGTGGGTCTCATAAGGGGCGCCGGCGCTGCCGGCGCGCTTGCGGATCAGTCCAGGGGGACCTCGGCGTACTGACCGTTCTGAACCTGATACATGGAGAAGCCGATGCCGATGGCGTCGCCCTTTTCGTCGAAACGGATGATGCCCAGGGGCGTTGCCACGAACTCGGTCCGAAGCGCCTTCACCACGGCGTCATAGTCCGTGGTGCCGGCCTTCTCGATGGCGTTCAGAAGGGCCTGAGCCGCGGCGTAGGCATTGAGGAAGAAGGCGCCGGGATCCTCGCCGTTGTATTTTTCCTTGTGGGCGGCGACGGCGGCCTTGGCGATGGGGTTCCTGGAGGTGTCCTGGGGACCGGTGGCGTATACGCCCTCGGCATATTCGCCGGCAACCTTGATGAAGGTGTCGTCCTTCACGCCGTCATCGGAGATAAAGGGGATGTTCATCTTTTTCTTGCGCATCTGCATGACGATCTTGGAGGCCTCGGGATGGTATCCACCGAAGATCACGCCTTCCGCATCCGAACGCTTGATCTTCTGGACCACCGCGGAATAGTCCACGGCGCCGGGGGTGATGCCTTCGTAAAGGACGACCTGGGCCTTGCCGTCGGCCTCGATGAACTGCTTGGCGAACTCCGCCAGCCCCTTGCCGTAGTCCCCCTTGTCGTGGAGCACGGCCAGCTTTTTCAATTTCAGAGCGTTGACGGCATAGTCGACCTCCAGACGGGCCTGGGCGTCGTCAGAGGCGATGGTCCGGAAGAAGTTGGGGTAATCACCGCTCTGGGTCAGGTCCGGATTGGTGGCGGAGGGCGACATGGCGATGATGTCCTTGTCCTTGTAAATGCCCAGAGCCGCCTTGGTGGCGCCGCTGCAGATGTGCCCCAGCACGACATGGGCCCCCTCGGAAACCAGTTTGGTGGCGGTGTTGGTGGCGATCTCCGGTTTGCAGACGTCGTCTTCCACCAGAAGCGCCACCTTCCTGCCGTTGATGCCGTTCATGGCGTTGACGTGCTCGGCCACCAGCTCGGCCGCCCGAACAGACGGAATGCCGTAAGATGCCAGATCACCGCTGTGGGCCCCGCCCACGCCCAGCTTGATGGGCTCCTCGGCCGCGCCCGGGCCGGCCAATCCAAAGGTCAGGGTCAGAGAAACCAGAATGATGCCCACCCACCTGCTGTGATGATTTTTCATCTTCCGCTCCTTTTTCTGTTATGATTCCAAAATAATAAGACGCCTCTGAAGATTTACTTGTAAACGATGCAAGCATGACCGTCAAGACAATATTTTGGAAGGCATGCGGCGGGTTCAGGCTGGAAATTCCCGAAAACGGGCCGCAGAGCGGGGAATATCGAATGGTCGGACCGATTGGCGATAGAAAAAATTGGGGTTGAGTGATTGAGTGATTGAGTGATTAAGTGATTAAGTGATTAGGGGATTAGGGGCCTTCGGCCCTTAAATCTTTACCAGTTTAATCACTTAACACATAACCACATAACCACTTAAAACCAAAAGGCTTTTGGAAAAAGGGGGACGGGAGACATGAAACGCGTTGTGACGGCTTGGGTCGTGGGGTGGCTGATGGCGTGGGGGGGACCTGCCGGGGCGGGAGAGATCGGTTTTATCGAGACGTTCGCGCTGGCCGAAGACCGATCCCAGGTGCTGGATCGCTTGATACCCGGCACCGAGGATTACTATTTCTACCACTGCCTTCACGCGCAGCATACCGGAGACCTCGAGGCGGTGCCGCCCCTGCTCACGGCCTGGGTCGAGCGTCACGGTGTCACCGACGGGGTCCGGGAGATCGAAAACCGCCAGGCCCTGCTGACCTACCCGACCCGACCCTCGGCCGCCCTGGCCTACCTGAAACGGGTTTTGGGGCTGCGCTTCGATCACGGCAAGGCCTCGGCCCCTGCCGAGGTTGACCTTCCCCAACGGCTGGATCCGGAGATCGTGGCGATGCCGCGATTGATCCGGGACGCCCTGGCCCGGTACCCCGACCTCGAGGGCTTCGAGGTCGGGGGCCTGGATCTCCTGGCGGCCGAGGACCTCGATCCGGTTCGGCTTCGGGACCTGCTGCACCGAATGGTATGGCCCGACCGGCCCGAGCTCGCCCGATGGGTTGTGGCGGACCTCCGGCATCCCGGTTCCGGGGGGTTCGGCAGCCACCCTGTCCACCGGCGCTTGTTACCCTCCCAGCTGGCGGATTGCGCCCGGATGATGCCCGAACTCCTCGAAAACCGGGACTTTGTCGATACGCGGCTCAGCCGCCTGACGCCCCCGGAAGGCGCGGGTGCCGAAGCGCGCCTGGCCGCTCTCGAGGAGATGTGGGCCCTGGCCGCGGATCTGCCGCCGGTCCACAACAGCCTGAAGGCTCACCTGCTCTACCATCTCCTGGACGTCCACCGCCGCATGGGCCGGTACGATGCGGTGCTGTTCCAGACCTATCTCCGGCTTCCCCGGACAGCCCCCTATGTTCACCCCGCCGTGCTCCGCGGGGCGGCATCGGCGTCCCGGGCGGATCTGAAGGAGGACTTCGGCCGCATCACCCGCATGCCGCCGCCGGGGGACGACGAACCCCTGGTGCGGGACTATCTTTACCACCTGTTTCAGGGCGCCGGGGAGACCGGACCCTATGCACAATGGATCGAGGCGGCCTATGTCCGGCAGGTGTACGCCGAGAGCCGGATCCTCGGCGGCGCGCCCGATGCCGACCGCTGGGCGGCCGCTCTCCTACCCGAGACGGCCCGGGCGCTTTTCGATCGGGTCGAGCTGACGTTTTTGCCGGACCGCCGGGAGACATTTTCAGCCCAGGATCCGGTCTCCCTCGACCTCTGGGTGAAGAACGTCGCCACCCTCACCGTGAGGGTCTTCGCCCTCAACCCGTTCAATTACTACCGGGAATACGACCGTGAATTGGATGCGGAGATGAACCTTGACGGCTTCGCGCCCGCCCGGGAGGAAACCTTTCACTATGACGCATCGCCTTTCCGGCGGGTCCGGCGCACCTTCGATTTTCCAGACCTCCGCGGGCCGGGCGCCTATCTGGTGGAGTTCATCGGCAATGGGCGGCGCAGCCGGGCCCTGATCCGCAAGGGCCTGCGGCACGCCGTCGAGCGGATCGTCCCTGCCGGGCACGCCTTCACGGTCCTGGACGAAGAGAACCGCCCCTGCCCCACTGCCCGCATCTGGGTCGCCGGGCATGAGTTTTCGGCCGGCGAGGACGGGGTCGTCACCATCCCCTTCACCACCCGGCCCGGCCAAAAGACGATGATCATCGATGACGGCGACGTCGCCGCCCTCGCCCGATTCGATCACCTGGCCAAGGCGTATCGCCTGACCGCCGGGTTTCACGTGCCGGCGTCGGCCCTTCTGGCCGGTCGAACCGCCCGGATGGCGGTCCGCCCCCTGCTGACCCTGAACGGGCATCCCGTGCCCCTCTCCCTCCTGGCGTCGATTCGGGTGGCCGTCGAGGCCGCCGATGCCGCCGGCGTCACCCTTGGGCGGACGGTGGCGGACCTGGAGGTCTCCGAAGCCCGGGAGTCCCACGTCGATTTCACCGTCCCGGAGAACCTGTCCGCCCTCCGGTGCACCCTGACGGGTCGGGTGAACGGGGCCGGCGGTGAAGACGCCGTCGACCTCGAGGCCGAGGTTCGGTTCGCGGTCAACGGCATCGACGCCGGTCCGGAGATCGACGACATCTTTTTGAGCCGGGCCGCGGAGGGCTTTTCCCTGGAGATCCTCGGCAAAAACGGCGAGGCCGTGGGCCGTCGCGCCGTGTCGGTGGCGCTCAAGCATGCGCTTTTCCGGGACCCCGTCGCGGTGACCCTCGGGACCGATACACAGGGGCGGATCGCGCTCGGAGCGCTTCCCGGAATCGCGTGGGTCGAGGTCCGGAAAGCCCAGGGGGACCCCCGGCGCTTTTCCCTGTCGGTGCCGCGGGTCGAGGCGCCGGGGGCGGTCCACGGGGTGGCCGGCGAGACGATCGGGATCCCCCGGGTGCCGTCCGAGGGACTGGCGGGGGTCTATGCCCGGCCGTGGCTGCTCTTCGAAACCCGGGGGGGCGCCTGGGTGGCCGACCGGTCCGACGCCATCCGGGCCGAAGGGGGCAAACTGGCTGTTCACAACCTTCCGCCCGGGGATTACGACCTGATCCTCAAATCCCGGGGGGATGTCGTCCGGATCCGGGTCGGCGACCAGCGGACAACAGGGGGCCTCATTCTCTCCCGCCATCGGATGCTCTCGCCCGGGGAGAACGGGGGGCTGGGCGTCGGCGTCCCGACGGCCGACAAGGCGGCCGTTTACGTGACGCTGCAAAACGCCTCGCCGTCGGCCCGACTCCATGTCCTGGCGACCCGTTTTGTGCCGGTCTTCCACCCCCTGGAAGATCTGGCCCTGGGCGGACTGCCCGATCCCTCCCTGACGGCGGTTTCGGGAGCGGCATCCCGGTATGTCGCCGGAGAAATTCTCGGTGACGAATACCGGTACATCCTGGATCGCCGCAGCGCCAAAAAATTTCCCGGCAACATGCTTGAGCGCCCCAGCCTGTTGTTGAACCCCTGGGATATGGGGGGGACGGAAGCCCGGGAACCGGGGTTTCGGGAAATGGCGGAACAGGGCCCCGCACCCGTTTCGGACGAGGGCCTGATGTCGGCGGCGGCACCGACACCGGAAACCGTCCCGGCGCCGCGATCCAGCCGCTCCGGATACGATTTTCTCGCCGAGCCGGCCCTGCTTCTGCTGAACCTCCGGCCCGGAGACGGCGGACGGATTGTCATCCCGAGGGCGGCCCTCGGCCACCGCGCGCACCTTCAGTTCATCGCCGTCGACGGTATTGACGCGGCATGGCGGGAAATGGCCCTTCCCGATACAGCGCCGGCCCTGACGGACCGCCGAATGGTTCGACGGCACGACCCCGACAAACACGTCGTCGAAAGGCGACGGATCTCCGTGGCCCTCCCGGGCGATCCCTTGCCCCGGACCGATTCCCCGGGGCCGACGGCCGTATACGATACCATCTCGGACGTCCTCGAGTGGATGGCGGCCTTCAGCGGTGACAAGACCCTTTCGGAATTTCGCTTCGTTTCCCAATGGCACGGCATGACGCCGAAGGAGAAGCGCGAGGCTTATTCGGGCCGCGCCTGCCACGAACTCCATTTTTTCCTTTACCACAAGGACCGGACCTTTTTCGACACGGTGATCAGACCCCATCTCCGCCAGAAGCGGGAGAAAACCTTCCTCGACCAATGGCTGCTCGGTGAGGACCTCGAGGCCTGGCTGGCGCCCGACCGGTTTTCCCGGCTCAACATCCTTGAGCGGATCCTTCTGCTCCAGCGGTCGCCGGGGCCCGACGGCCACCGCCGGGCCGCCCGCTACGCGAGGGACCTCGTGGAGACGCTTCCCCGGGACCCGGAGCGCTTCAACCGGCTTTTCGATGCGGCCCTCAACCGCTCGATTCCCGCGCCCTCGCCGATGCCGGAGACGGGGGAGCCCGGGGCTGCGGCCGCAAGGATTTCCGGCCGGGGGGCCTCGGCACTCCCGAGCCTTCCCGCGAACAAGGCAGACGCCTTTGACGGACCGTTTTACAGACCCCTGGACCTGACCCGGGAGTGGGGGGAGAGCCACTATTACCGCCTCTCCCCGGCGGCCGCGGGGCCCGACCGGATTCCGGCCGGCACCTTCTGGGGCTATTACGCCGAGCGTGACCCCCGCACACCGTTCTGCTCGGGCCATTTCATCCTCGCCACCGGGAATTTCACCGAAATGATGATGGCGCTCTCGGTGTTGGACCTGCCTCTTGACACCGACACCGAAGGTCCCAGGATCGTCTTTCACAGGGAAGTCCTCCCGGCCGCGCCGGCCGAGGCGGGGCCTCCCGTCATGGTGAGCCAGCACTTTTTCCGGCGGGACGACCCCTTTCGGATGGTGGACGGCGAACCCGTGGACCGGTTTGTCCGGGATGAATTCCAGTCCCGGTCGGTCTACGGGTCCCGGGTGATCGTGGGCAATCCCGCCTCATCCCCCCGGCACCTGCGGGTGCGCATGGAGATCCCCGGAGGGGCGCTCCCGGTCCAGGGCGGATTTTTCACCCGGGATGCCCCGGTGACCCTCGACCCCTACGCCACGGCGACCTTCGAATATTTCTTCTATTTTCCGGGGGCGGGCCGGTTCGATATCTATCCGATTCAGGTGATCGAGAAGGAGCGCTTCGTGGCCGACGGGCCCCGGGCGGTTTTTAACGTGACCGGCGCGCCCCCCCGGCTGGATGCCGAATCGTGGCAGGATGTTTCCCGGAACGGGACGGGCGCGGCGGTTCTCGAGTATCTGGGCACCCACAATCCGAACCGCCTCGATCTATCGGCCGTCGCCTTCCGCATGCGGGATAACGCCTTCTTTCGGCGGATGATCGGGCTCCTGCGGGAGCGGTGCGTCTACAACGACCTTCTCTGGTCCTATGGCATCCATCATGACGACACGGAGACCATCCGGGAGTACCTGGCGGCGTCCCCCTTCGCGGACCAGTGCGGCGCATCGATCCAAAGCCCTCTTTTGACCCTCGACCCGGCGGACCGGGGCGTGTACCAATATCTGGAATATGCACCCCTGGTGAACCCCCGGGTCCACCCCACGGGGGAGGAACCTGCCATATCCAACCCGGCCTTTTTCCGGCAGTACCGGCGATTTTTGTGGACGCTCCGCTATCGGCCCCGCCTCACCCCCGACGACCGGGTGACCGCGGCGGTTTACCTCCTGGTTCAGGACCGCACGGCCGAGGCCCTCCGCCTCTTCGAGGGGATGCGGCCTGCGGCGGCGCGCGCCACGGTGCAGCAGGCCTATCTTGACGCCTATCTGGATCTCTTCCGGGGCCGCCTCGACCGCGCCCGGGCGACGGCGGAACCTTATCGGGACTACCCCGTCCTCGAATGGCGGCGGCGCTTTGAGCGGCTTATCGCCGAGACGGATGTCGCAGCGGGGAGGGACGATCCGGCGGGCATCCCGGCTGATGAAGCTCCCGCCCTTGATTTGAGCGTGGCCTCCGGGATGGTCCAACTTGATTATCGGAACCTGGCCGCCTGCACCGTCAGGGTTTATCCCCTGGACGTCGAGCTTTTGTTTTCCGAAAACCCGTTCCTGCGACCCCAGGAGGCGCGTCTTGGGATTACCCGCCCCGTTCTCACGGAGACCATCGCCCTTCCGGAGGGGGAGACCCGCCACCGTTTCCCCCTTCCCCGATATCTTGCGCACCGCGATCTCATGGTGGAGGCGGCGGCCCGGGGCCTCAAAAGGGTCCACGCGGCCTACGGCGGCGCCCTGACCGTCCGGTTGACGGAGCACCTGGGGCGGCTGCACGCATCAGATGCCGCCGGCCGATTCCTGGCAGGCGCTTATGTCAAGGTCTATGCGCGGATGATTGGCGGCGAGGTACGCTTCCACAAGGACGGGTACACCGACCACCGGGGCCGGTTCGATTACGCCTCCCTGAGCACTGACGCACCGGACCGTGTCGAGCGGTTCGCGGTGCTGGTCCTGAGCGACACCCGCGGCGCGGCGGTACGAGAGGTCGATCCCCCGGGGAGGTGACCGCGAGAAAAAGGTGAATATTACCGATGTTATTAATATGTTAAGTTTTTTAAAAGGGTTGCGGATTTATTTTTTTCGCGGCGTTCTTGACAATACCGGGCGGGGATGGTAGTAGTCGGCGTAAACCACAGGGATGAGGGATACGCGGATATCGGCCTTTTTTGCGGAAGTGCCGACCTTGTTCTTCACAAAGAGCCATGGATGGCGGACATGACCGAAACGACGGAAATCATCGAACAGCTCAAGAAGGTCCCCCTGTTTGAAAGCCTGAGCGACACGGAACTCGAGGCCGTGAGCCAGGTGACCAAGATCAAGTCCTTTCCCAAGAATACCATCCTTTTCAGCGAGGGAGACGAATCCGATTCCTTTTACGTGATCTGCGAGGGGCGCGTCAACGTTGGGATCAACGACGAGGAGGGAAAGGAGATCATCCTCTCCCGGCTCGGACCCAACGAGTATTTCGGCGAGATGGCCCTTATGGACGGCGAGCCCCGGTCGGCCTTCGTCATGACCAAGGACCCCTGCAAGCTGATGATCATCGCCAAAAGCGATTTCAAGAAGCTCCTGTCGTCGGATATCATGCATAACCTCCTGATGGAAGTCCAGCGGCGGCTTCGGGAAGCCAACAAGAAGATCGAGAGCCTCGCGCTGATGGATGTCTACGGCCGCGTGGCCCGGCTCTTGATTCAGCTGGCCGGCACCTCGGAGCCCGGCGTTCAGATCAAGGACAAACTCACCCACCAGGAGATCGCCAGCATGGTCGGCGCCTCCCGGGAGATGGTCAGCCGGGTGATCAAGGATCTCTCCAACGACGGCTACATCTCCATCCGCCGGAAACGGATCACCATCCACAAGAGTCTGCCTTACAGTTGGTAGGCCGGCGCCGTGCCGGCCGCCCCCTCTCCGACAGGCTGTCCGCCCCGTCGGCTCATCCCGTGCGGATGTGTTTGACGAGGTGCCCGAGTTCGGGAAAGACGAGGCGGTCGCACGCGAGACGGCACGCCTTGATGCTGCCCGGCATGCAGAACACGGCCGCCCGGCCGATGATCCCGGCCGATGCCCTTGAGATGAGCGCCGCCGCGCCGATGTCGGCGTAGCTGAGTTGCGCGAAAAGCACCCCGAAGGCGGTCAGCTCCTTTTGAAAGAGGGGCCGGACCGCCTCGATGGTTACGTCCGAGGGTCCGGCGCCGGTGCCGCCGTTCATGAGGACGGCATCGGGGTCGTGTTCCGCGAGGAGGGCGAGGAGCGTCTCCCGGATGATGGGGGCGTCGTCGGGCAGCACCCGGTGGAACAGGACCGCGTGCCCCTTTTGCCGGGCGGTTTCCGCCATCCAGTTGCCGCTCTCATCCTCGGCCGGTCCGCGTGTCGTCGAGAGGGTGACGATGCCCAGCCGAACCGTTTTCAAAGCCATTCTCTTGTGTTCCTCAACTCCCATACCGGACGCCTTTCCTTGGTGGCGTGGGCACCTGCCACGCCGTGTCAAATCCTGCCGCCTCAAGGGCCGCCATTCCCGCCTCGATGTTCACGCCGACGTCAGCGACGCCGTGGGCGTCGTCCCCCGGCACCACCGCAATCCCCATGCGTCGGGCCTCCCTGAGAATGGGCCCGGACACGTAAGGCTCCGCCATGCCCTTTGCCAGGGCCCGGACGTTGTAGTCGAGGATCATATTCCCATCCCGGATCAGCGCCAGGTTTCGGTGGATGCGTTCCCGGATTTCGGGGCGTTCGAGGCGGTCGCGGTATGCCGGATCGAAGATGCGGATCAGGTCGAAGTGGCCCACCACCTCGGGCTTCAGGAAACGGAGCATTTCGTATTGCCGGTCGAAGTAGTCGGAATAGAGGCCGTCAATTCCGCCGGAGATCGCCGCACTCTCGAGATACCGCGCCGCCGTGGCGTCGATGGGAATGTCGTTCACGTGGTGGACCGACCCCACGATGTAATCCGGATGGAAGGTCCGGCGCAGGGCCGCGGCAAAGGCCGGGGCGCCTGTGTAGGCCTCGGTTTCGAAGGCGACCAGGATGCGGGCCGCGTCGGCGTATTTTCGCTGAAGGTGCCGGGCGGCAGCCATGTATCGGGCAAAGCGGTCGTAAAGTTTTTCGGCGTCAAACCCGGCGGCGATCTCGTCGGGATAGAGAAAGCGGTTGTCCGGCGGCGGCATGTGCTCCGTGAGGCCGAACCAGGCAAACCCCCGGTCGATGTAGGCACGGACGACACCTTCCAGGGTGTCCCCTGCATGGCAGCAGAATTCCCCGCTGTGGCCTCCGTGGACGGAAACCCGCATCACGGGATTATCCGGCCTCGCCATTTCCGCTCCTTTCCGCCGTCTCCGGCAACCCGGCAACCCGCGCCTGCCGAACCCCTGTAACCGTCACGAACGTCCATCCCCGTCTTAAGCGCCGCTGCCTCAATAGGCCGAAGGAACGCACCCGTGACCCCCAACCCCATCATCACATCACCACTTCATCATCCATAACCGATATGTTTGTCAAGCCCGCCGGTGTTGCGGGACCTCCGATATCGACGCTACGCGGCCCCATGACGCGATTTTTTTGCGGAAAGGGGGGACTTGCGAAAAAATCCACATTTATAGGTTTCAATAGTCGATTGAATGGAAGACGGCCCCCGGGATATAGGGTCTGGTACATGGCGGCGATCGCTGTGGACCCGCCCCCCACGCGCCGGGGGCATGCGGAAAGACCCCAAAATCGTAAAGGAGGTGGATACAGGCTCCCTATCCCGAAACTGTTTTAAGTGTGTTCGGGCGTTTTGCACCGACAAAGCCGCCCCGAGATCCATAACAAACGCGAAAAAGGCAAACCATCCGAAAGGGTGGGACGCAAAGCCACTGGCCTAAACCCCGAGCGATCGGGATATGGCAGCAGGGTTGCCGGTTTGATAAAGCCCGCCTGCGGCTTCATCTCCGCTGTAACCTTGCGACATCTGCATACTCAAAGGAGATGTTGCTATGAAGACATTTTTTTTCCCCCGCCATTCACATCCTAAAACCCTCTCCGGGGGGTGTTTCGCCCTCGGCATCCTGATCGGCTTTTTCATGATGATCCACGTCGCCCATTCGGGCGAAGTGACGCTGGCCTGGGATCCGGCCAATACCCAGGCGGTCGGTTACAAGGTCCATTATGGGACCGCAAGCGGCGATTACCAGCAAACCCTCAACGTTGGGAATACCGTCAGCTGCAGCATATCCGGACTCGAGGAGAACAGGACCTATTATTTTGCCGCCACCGCCTACGACGGATCCGGCATTGAAAGCAGTTATTCCAACGAAGTCCAACACCTGGTCCCCGTATCCGACACGGACGGCGACGGCGTCTCGGACGAAGATGAGCTTGAGATTTACGGCACGAATCCCGAAAACAGCGACACGGACGGCGACGGCGTCGGCGACGGAGACGAGATCTTTGTCAACGGCACGGATCCCAACCGCATCGATGCCGTCGGGGATCCCAACGGCGACTGGGTCGCGGAGGCGATTTACCGCATCAATGCGGGGGGGCCGGCGGTCACGGCGGGGGGATCGACCTGGGAGGCCGATCGGTTTTTCAGCGGTACGACAAACGTCTATGCCAGGGTCAAGTCCATCGAATCCACCACCGCCGACGTGCTGTATCAAAGCGAAAGATACGGTAAGCGCTTCAGTTACAGCCTGCCGGTAGCGCCGGGGGTGTATTCGGTGAGACTCCATTTTGCCGAGATTTACTTTTCCTCCGCCGGTGCCAGGATCTTCAACGTCGACGTGGAGAACGCCCAGGCGCGGATGGTTCAGCTTGACATCGTCTCGGAGGTCGGCCCCAACTGCGCCCTGGTCAAATCGGCAAATGACATTCACGTCGATGACGGCAGCCTGGATATCGCTTTCGAAGCGCTGGTCGACAATGCAAAGATCGCCGCCATCGAGGTGTTCAGGATGATACCCGTTGTCACGGATACTGACGGGGACGGCCTTACCGACAGCGACGAAACCGATCTTTACGGCACGAACCCCGAAAATGCCGACACCGATGGCGACGGGGTCAGTGACGGGGATGAGATCCATCTCTACGGTACGGATCCCAAAACAGACGAATCGGCTGCGATTGACGATGAAAAACCGGCAAGCGGGGGAGCCCTTTACCGCATCAATGTCGGCGGACCCGCCGTGACGGTGGATGGGCTGGCCTGGGAGGCCGACCAATTTTTCAATGGTGCCACGGGCGTCTATCGCAATGCAACCCCCATCGCGGCGACCGAGGCCGACGTGCTGTATCAGAGTGAACGGTATGGAAACCGGTTCAGCTATAATTTCCCGGTGGCGGCCGGCACCTATTCGGTGAGGCTCCATTTCGCCGAGATCTATTTCTCATCCGCGGGGGAACGGATCTTTGACGTCGCCGTGGAAAACGGCCAAGCCGACCCGATCCATCTGGATATCGTGTCGGAGGTCGGGCCCGACTGCGCCCTCGTCAAGACCCTCGACGGCATTAATGTCGCCGACGGCAGCCTCGATATCGATTTCGTGTCCCTGGTCAATAACGGCAAGGTTTCCGCCATCGAGATCCTCGCGTCCGAAAACGCGACGGTCATCCCGGTCAACGAGGTGGTCCACCGCATCAACGCCGGCGGCAAGGCCGTGACCGTCGACGGGACGGCCTGGGGGGCCGACCAGTATTACAATGGTTCCACCGGGGTTTACGCCAAGACCAAAGACATTGCGGGAACCACCGCCGATGCGCTCTATCAGAGCGAACGGTACGGGAGCTGCTTCAGCTACAACATTCCGGTTGAGCCCGGCACCTATTCCGTCAACCTCCATTTTGCCGAGATCTATTTTTCATCGGCCGGGGCGCGGGTTTTCAATGTCGACGTGGAAAACGGCCAGGGCCGAATCGACGGTCTCGATATCGTCTCGGAGGTGGGTGCCAAGGCCGCTCTGGTCAAAACGATCCAGAACATCCGGGTCGTCGACGGCAGTCTCGACATCGATTTCGAGGCACTGATCAACAATGGGAAAATATCGGCAATCGAGGTCATATTGACCGGCGTTGACAGTGCAACCGCGCTGTAAGTCTTGGCGATGTAAAAGAAAGGACTCGTCTCTGCGGCGACCGGGGTGATCCCGCCCGTCGCCGCCATGCCAAGCCGCCGGCACGGAACGTCCGGATGAACCGGGCCTGAATTATCTTCAGCGATCGCAAAAAGCCAAGCTTTTGAATTTGAAAAAAATTCATCAGCCTGGCTTTTGTGTTTCATCCGCCGGATGACGCTAATGGTAATAATTAACAGAAAAAGAGAAATGAAAACTATAACGTGCTGCCGTAGTTGTATGGGGAGTGTAAATTAATACTTTGGAATCATGTTAAAAAAAGTCGTTCCGGGGGCTCTCGGCGAATTTTCTCGGTCGAAGCCCGCTGCAGCGCGCTAGGCTCTGATCATCACAGAAATGAGACTGTTGTTGCCGAATCAATTTTCGGGAAAGGGTTGGAAAATTGGATTTGATCTGTGTTTACTATGAATATAGCACCAATAATTGCAGGCAGTTAGAGTTCGATGTCCGAAAGGGAGAGCATCAGCCGTAAGCTGCCATAGCGTTGAGTTTCGGGAGAATTATTGATGAGAAATTGTTGCGAGTTGATTACAAGGGGTTTGAAAAGGGTGTTGTTGCGGAGCATGTGCGTCGGGCTGTTGATCGCGGCGGGCGGTGTGTTGGGTGCCGGTTCGGCCCATTCCGGTGAGGTATCGCTTGCCTGGAGTGCGAACACAAGTCCCTATCTGAGCGGCTACAAGATCTATTACGGCACGTCGAAGACCAGTTATGCCTATAACATCAGTGTCGCCAAGGCCACCAGCTGTACCATTTCAGGGCTGAAGGAAGGCGTCTATTATTATTTCGCAGCCACCGTGGTGTCCACCGACGGAACAGAAAGCGGATTTTCAAATCAGGTAGCCGCCTACATTCCCATTTCCGGTACCGCCACCCAAGACGACGTGATTCATCGGATCAACGCCGGCGGCGCCTCCCTGAGCGTCGACGGCGTCTCTTGGGAGAGCGACCGGTTTTACACCGGATCGACGGGCACTTACAGGACCAATGCCGCCATCAGCGGCACGACCGCCGATGAACTGTACCGGACCGAGCGATACGGGGCCGACTTCAGCTACAACCTGCCGGTGGATTCGGGCGTCTACACGGTGAAATTGCATTTCGCCGAGATCTACTTTTCATCGACGGGTTCCCGGGTTTTCGATCTCGATGTGGAAAACAGCCAATTCACGCTGGACAACTTCGACATCCTGCGCGTGGTGGGGGCGAACACCGCCGTGGTCAAAACGATCAGCAACATCCGGGTCGTTGACGGCAGCCTCGACATCGACTTCGACGCCTCGATCAACAACGGAAAAATATCGGCTATTGAAGTGATACTGGTGTCAGCCGATATCTGAGCTCGCCAACGAAATCTCTCTATCATTCATCTGTCGCCTTCCGACTCCCCAGGCCTAAACGGGGAGTCGGAAGGCGATATGACGCTTTTTCCCCGAATCCTCATCTGTTTTTTCTCCAGAACGGCATCGCGGCCGATACCGTGACATTTTTTCTCCGTCCCTGACAAAAAAAGACGAAGACCATTGTTTTCGAAAGGGCAAAACACGGCAAGTCCGCCCGAGGATAAACCGATGTATTCCACTGTGATGATGATTAAAACACAAACCGTGGCATTTTTTCGGGGTTTGTGGCACTAATTTTGCTTGTATTTGCTTTCATGCAGTTGGGTCATATCTTGGTTTCATTTCCATGATGGTCGTGGAGAAGGCATCAAAAAGCCGTAACCCTATTTTACATTCCGTTTTTGAGCTCTGAATTTTCGATCACCGGGTTGCGGAATGACAAAATTCGACAATTGACGATGAATACTTACCATGAATTCATGTGATCCTTGGGATGATTACAATAAATGATCGTTAAAGGTGTGTTGGAGGATAGTTGGAGGTTATATGGAGCGAATTTGCCGAGTCTGGGTGGTGTCGTTTTTGTGCGTGGCCTTCATGATCAAGGCCGTCGCCGGAAATGCCTATGATCTCAGCATGATTCCCACGGGTCGTTTGATGCTGGAAAACCCCAAGGCGCCCACCGGGTCCCAGTATATGAGCGATATACGCCTGATGCTTGACGACATGACAATGCCGGCGATTTTCGATTCGGAGCTCTTTACCGGGGGGTTCGCTGAGGAGACGGGTCATGACGGCATCGGGGAGGGGTACGATTTCGGAACTTACGACGACAATCTTCTGGAATTCCAGATACGCGATCCTGAAAACGAAGACGTCTTCCATGACGGATTCACCACGGTGTCCAGTCTTCAGGAAAAGGCCATCGAAGGAGACATGGCATCCCTGGCGACCGCCGGCCAAAGACACCCCGATGGCTGGATGTGGCGCCATGCAAACGATCCCGGGGCCGGCGCAAACGTCAGCCCCGGTCCGCGGCTCCTGTCGCTTCTTGCCCTGGGGCTTATCGGATGTTTCGTTATCGTGCGACGAAGATTGACGCATTCGTAAGGTTTGATATCAAGGCCTTCAAACCGCGAGGCATTCGGCTTACCGACGCCGCGCCCTGAAATATCTTGCGAAATAGGATGAATCGGTATAAAATTTATTGTTATGGTTGTGATGGCGGCGATGGTTGCGCACGGGGATCGATATCGGCGCCGCTACAGGGGGGCCGCCTATGAAATGGAAGCTCGCTGCCAGGGGCATTCGATTGGTGAAGGAGCGCGTCATTGAGGGTCTGCGGAAGGTCGGGACGGTCGATGCCGTATCGGAAGATCCGCCCCTCGATGCGATGCGAGATGCTGCGATGCGTCAAGACCCGAAGGCGACCCGGAATCTTCGGGAACGCGGCGGCGATAACACTGCGCCCCGCCTCGTCCGCAACGGCGCCGATCCGGAATCGGTGCGCGGGCGTGAGGCGCCGGCCGGCGATACCCCCAGTTTAAATATGAGCGCATCGGCTGAGAAGGTCATGGCAGAGAACGTCATGCCGCCAGAGAAGGGCGTGGCGGCGGAAAAAGGGCCATCGGTGCCCATGACCGGGTTTTCCCCTGAAGGACATCGGCGGCAGGAAGCGCCGGATGCCGCCGGCTTTATAGATGCGTCCGCCGAATCGGCGATGCGCCCCAAGCTGGTGCTGATGCTGCGGTCGGATACCATCGAGGCGGAGTGCTTCAAGTTGTTTCGGAGCCTGCTTTCCATGTTCGCTTCAGCCCCTTCACCGCGATCCATATTGTTTGCCGGGATCGCCCCTGGGCAGGTTATGATGGTCGATTGCGACCTGCGCAAGACGGGCCTGAAGAACCTTTTGGGTGCGGACGGCCTTGCGGCTCTCTGGGAGCGATTTCCCGGGGATGCCCCAAGCGCGGTGACATCCGCCGGCACAGGCGGTGGTGTCCAGCCCCATCGGGCATGGCTGTCGCGGTCACTGGAACCGGGGCGGGCAATGGATGAGCTGGTCTCGTTTTACGATGAGCGAACGGTCATCTTCGATTCTCCGCCGCCGGAATCGGCCAATCGGACCGGATATGGGGATGGCGCCCTGATGGTTTTGGATTACGGGGTCCTTTCCCAAGAGAACGTCAGGAACATTCTGGATCGGATCGGGCGTGATCGGATTCTGGGGTGTGTTCGAAGCCGGGCTGGCCGGAAAGAGATGTATCTCGGCAATAAACGGGCCTCATCCATGATGGCGTAACCTCTCACGACCTGCCGGGGCATTGGCGGAGAGGTGAAATGGAAAAGCTTTAAACAAGGCAGGTTATGGATGATCGCCAGGCTGTAACCGACCATGCGGAGCTATGCCCTTATGCATCCCGGGCGCTCCGGCGCATCGAAAGGGCGCGGCTTGGACTCCCCCTGTCGACCCCTGAATTCTTAAGCGAGGAGACCTGATGAAATGTTTGAAGAGAAATCCAAACAATTCGACCGGACCCTGCTGATATTCGATATCGTCTCGACGATTGCCGCCTACATGACGGCGTATATGTTGCGCTTCAAGGCGCTTGGCGGCTGGTCCCCAACCCTGTTGATCCACTTTTCGCTGCTGCCGATGATTCTGGCGTTGATGCTCTTTCATCTCTCCCATTTCAATGCCTACTGCTCGCCGCGACGGATGACGCTGGCGCAATCGACGTGGTCGGTTTTCATCAGCGTCGCGGCAACAGTGACGGCGCTGGTCGGTATCATCTTCATTATGAAAATCCAGTATGTCAGCCGCGCCGTCGTGATCACCTTTATGGGGCTGGCTGTTGTACTGCTGGTATTGAACCGGTTCGTCATTGTCTCCTATTTCAGGGGAACACTGAAGCGGGGCGAAAATTTTCAGAAAGTGCTGATCATCGGGACCGGTGCCCGAGCGGCCCAGCTGTCCCGGCTGTTGCAGGAAAAATCGGAGTGGGGAATCGACATCGTCGGATACCTCGATCCCCATCCGGGCTGGGCCGGGTCTCAGGTTCAGGGGCGGCTCGTGCTGGGCACGATAGCGGATATCAGCACCGTTCTGAAGGGGTTTGTCGTCGATGAGGTCATCCTTGCCGTGCCCCGAACCTTGATGGGGGATGCCGAATCCATTGCCCATGCCTGCGAGGAGGAGGGCATCAAGCTCAGGATCATGGCCGATCTCTACGACCTCGAGGTGGCCCGCGTGAGCCTCATGAAGCTTGACAACATCCCCCTCCTGACCCTTGAGCCCGTGGCTTTGGACGAATATAAACTGGCGTTGAAACGAATGATCGACATCGTCCTTGTCGTTCTTTCGCTGCCGGTGGTGCTGCCGCTCATGGGGTGCATCGCCCTGGCCGTCAAATTCGACTCTCCCGGCCCGGTGTTTTTCATCCAGGAGCGGATTGGTCTCAAGAAAAGACGCTTCAACATGATCAAGTTCCGTTCCATGTACGCGGGCAGTGAAGAAAAGATAAGGGAATTGGAACACTTGAACGAGGCGGAGGGGCCCATTTTCAAGATCTCCAACGATCCGCGGGTGACCCGCGTAGGCCGCTTCATCCGCCGAACGAGCCTGGATGAGCTTCCCCAGCTCTTCAATGTGCTGGGAGGGAGCATGAGCCTGGTGGGACCGAGGCCCATGTCGGTGAGGGATGTCGACCTCTTCGACCGCGGCATTCAACGCAAGCGCTTCAGCGTGAAACCGGGACTCACCTGCCTTTGGCAAATCAGCGGACGCAGTGATCTTCCGTTTTCCAAGTGGCTCGAACTCGATCTGCATTACATCGATAGATGGTCCCTGATATTGGATTTCAAGATTCTGATCAAAACCATACCCGTCGTTATTCGCGGCAGCGGCGCGGTGTGAAAATGCCGAAGTCAAGAGATTGCCGCCGTCGACAGGCAGCAAGCCACGCGTTCGCCCTTGCGGTCGCATGTTGTTTTCACGGACATTCATGGACTCAAACAGAAAAAGAACGGACAGAGGATTCTAAATGAAGGTCGTCATCCTGGCCGGCGGTTTCGGAACCCGTCTTTCCGAGGAAACCGGCGTCAAACCCAAGCCCATGGTCGAGATAGGGGACAAACCCATTCTCTGGCACATCATGAAAATCTATTCCTTTTACGGCATTAATGACTTTATCATCTGCCTCGGTTACAAGGGGTTGTGCATCAAGGAGTATTTTGCCAACTATTTTCTCCATTCCTCCGATGTGACCTTTGACATGGCTCAAAATCGTATGCATGTTCACAGGACAGAGGCGGAGCCCTGGCGGGTCACGCTGGTGGATACGGGCGAGAATACCATGACCGGAGGGCGGCTCAGGCGCGTGAAGGACTATATCGGCGACGAAACCTTCTGTTTCACCTACGGCGACGGCCTGACCGACCTCGATATCAGCGCGCTGATCGCATTCCACAAGTCCCGGAAGACGCTGGCCACCCTGACCGCTGTTCAGCCGCCGGGCAGATTCGGTGCCTTTAAACTGAGCCATGGACAAGATCGGATCGCGGCGTTTCGCGAGAAACCCCAGGGGGACGGGGCCTGGGTGAACGGCGGGTTTTTTGTGCTGGAGCCCGATGCCATCGGGTATGTCGCGGGAGACGACACCGTCTGGGAGCGGCAGCCCATGGAAAAACTGGCTGAGAACGGCGAGTTGACCGCCTTTCGGCACAAGGGATTCTGGCAGCCGATGGATACGCTGCGGGACAAGATGGTCCTGGAGGAGCTGTGGACCTCCGGTCGCGCGCCATGGAAGGTATGGCGCGAATGACCCCCTTGAGACGGCATTATGGCGACAAGACCGTTTTGCTGACCGGCCATACGGGATTCAAGGGGTCGTGGATGAGTGAATGGCTGCTCTCGCTGGGCGCGAGGGTGGTGGGCGTCGGTCTTGAGCCGACAGGCGATCCAATGATTTTCAACCAGCTTGGACTCGAGGGCCGGTTGGCCCATCACATCCTCGATATTCGCGAGGGCGAAAAACTGACCGATCTGGTAAGAGAGACCCAGCCCGATGTCGTTTTTCACTTCGCCGCTCAAGCCCTGGTGCGATATTCATACGATCATCCCATCGAAACCCTTGAGACCAACGTCATGGGAACCGCCCACCTGCTGGAGGCATTGCGCTCAGTTAAAAAGCCTTGTCAGGCGGTCATTGTCACCAGCGATAAGTGCTACGAAAACCGCGAACAGGAAGCGCCCTACACCGAGGCGGATCCCATGGGCGGCCATGATCCCTACAGCGCCAGCAAGGGTGCCGCCGAGCTTGTGGTGGCCTCGTATCGCCGCTCCTTTTTCGCGCCGGAACGATACGGCCGTTCCCACCGCGTCGCCGTGGCCTCCGCCAGGGCGGGGAACGTGATCGGCGGGGGCGATTGGGCGACCGACCGCATCGTGCCGGATTGCATGCGCAGCTTGACGGCGGGACGGCCGGTGCCCGTCCGCAACCCCGAAGCCACCCGGCCGTGGCAGCATGTGCTCGACCCCCTGGGGGGGTATCTTCTCCTCGGGCTGCGTCTCGCGACGGTGCCGCCGGAGGCTCGAACGGCCCTGTGTTCCGGCTTCAATTTCGGCCCTGATCCGGCGGCTAACCGTCCGGTTCGCGAGCTTGTCGAGAAGATTCTGGCCTGTTGGCCCGGCGAGTGGATCGATCAGTCGGATCCCGGTGCGGTGCACGAAGCCCGCCTTCTCAGGCTTGCGACCGACAAGGCCGCGCGCCTGCTGAATTGGTCGCCCGTCTGGGGCTTTGAAACAGCGGTCGAACGTACCGTGGAGTGGTATCGGCGCGTGGAGGCGGACCCTGCCTGCGCGCCCGAGCTTACGCGGCGCCAGATCACGATGTACATGGAGGTGTTCGAAAATGAAATTTGAATCCGCTCCGCTCAGGGGGGCCTGGGTCGTCACGCCGGACCCGAAAACGGACGACCGCGGCTATTTTGCCCGCACCTTTTGCCGGAAGGCTTTCGAGGCCCAGGGCATCGACGCCGACGTGGCGCAGTGCAACACCTCCTTCAATAGATTGGCTGGAACCCTTCGCGGCATGCATTACCAGACCGATCCCGCCGCCGAAACCAAACTGGTGCGGTGTGTTCGCGGGGCCCTCTACGATGTCATTGTCGATCTGCGCCCCGAATCGCCTACCTATCTTCGCCATTTCGGGGTCGAGCTCTCGGCCGAGAATATGCGGATGCTTTTTGTGCCGCGGCACTTCGCCCATGGATTTCTGACCTTGAAACCGGAAACGGAAGCCTTTTACATGGTGGGTGAATTCTATGCGCCTGAACACGAGCGCGGGCTTCGTTTTGACGATCCGGCGCTGGGCATCCGGTGGCCCCTCCCGGTAGACGTCATCAGCGACAAGGACCGCAGCTGGCCGCTGTTGAAAGGGGTACACCGATGATCATCGTCGATACCGCGTTGAGGAAACGTGCCGAGGAAGGGCGACCGATCAGGGTCGGCATCGTGGGCGCCGGGGCCATGGCGCGGGGCGTGGCCAATCAGATCGTCAACGCCGTTCCCGGCATGTCGCTGGCCGTGATTGCCAATCGCACGCCGGCCAACGCGCTGCGCGCATATGCGGAAGCGGGGGTGAGCGATATTCGGGAAGTGTCCGGATTGGGCGCGCTGCAGGATTGCATATCCGCCGGCAGGCCCGCCGTTACGAGCGACGCCATGATGCTCTGCGAGACCGACGGCCTTGACGCCCTGGTCGAATTGACCGGCGCCGTCGAGTTCGGCGCCCGTTTCGCTCTCAAGGCATTCGATTCTGGGAAGGACGTGATTTCGTTCAACGCGGAACTTGATGCCGCCCTGGGGTCGGTCATTCAGCATCATGCACGACAGGCGGGCGTCATCTATACCCTTGCCGATGGCGACCAGCCAGGGGTTGAAATGAACCTTTGGCGCTATGTGAAAAGCATCGGCCTCGAACCGCTGGTGTGCGGCAACATCAAGGGACTGCAAGACCCTTACCGTACACCGACCACCCAAAAAGGGTTCGCCGAAAAATGGGGGCAGAATCCCTACATGGTGACCAGCTTCGCGGACGGATCCAAGATTTCGATGGAACAGGCCTGCGTCGCCAACGCCACCGGCATGCGGGTCGAAATGCGCGGCATGCGCGGGGGCGACTTCGAGGGGCATGTGGATGAACTCTGCCATTGCGGCCGCTACGATATCGCGCGGCTCCGCGAACTCGGCGGTGTGGTCGATTACACGGTGAAGACGCAGCCGTCGCCGGGCGTCTTCGTGTTTGCCGCGCACGGCGATCCCAGGCAGAAGCGCATGCTGGACCTCTACAAGTTGGGCCCCGGACCTTTGTACAGTTTTTATACCCCCTATCATCTATGCCATTTCGAAGTGCCGCTCTCGGTGGCCCGGGTGGTGTTGTTCCGCGACAGGGTCCTTGCGGCCGAGCGGCCGATGGTCGACGTTGTCACCGTGTCCAAGACCGACCTCAAGACCGGCGACATTCTCGATGCCATCGGCGGCTACACGACCTATGGGCAGTGCGAGAATCATTCCGCGGTTCGCCGGGAGCAGCTTTTGCCCCAGAGTCTCGCCCAGGGGTGCCGTCTGAAACGCAACATCGCCAGGGATACCGCAATTTCATACAACGACGTCGAACTCCCCGAGGGGCGTTTGTGCGACCGACTCCGAGCGGAGCAAAATGATCTTTTTCCCGCTTGACGGGTCAAGGGGGCGGTAATGGTGCAGGGGGCGGTGTCACCCAGTCATCTTACCGGGGTTGACGTCGATGGATGGGTTGCTGGATTGATGGATCCGTTCTGGTTTTTTGGGAAACCACGCGAGCGGTTTTTCTCCGGAGAAGCCGTATCGATCATCTCGACATTATCGATCATCTCAACATAAAGAAGGAAGTTGAAATGTTAAAAAATTACCTCAGGGTTTTGACGACTTTTTTTCTTCTGGTCATGGGATACGGCCTGATCGGTGTGGGGGCGGCCGCCGCTGACGAGATTATCGACAACGGGGATCCCGGTACTTCCTCCACCGGCACCTGGGCCGTGTCGGGGGGCCCCGATCCCTACGATCCCGCCGATCCCGACGCGACATCCCTCTGGAGCCGGGACGGATCGACGTATACCTGGACCTTCACACCGACGGAGGCTGGCGCCCATGAAATCCGGATGTGGTGGACCGCCTATGCCTCCCGGGCGAACAGCATTCCGGTCACCATCGAGCATGCCGCCGGGACCGAGACGGTAACCGTCAACCAGCAGACCGGCGGCGGGCAATGGAACAGCCTGGGGACCTATACCTTCGCGGCGGGCGTTTCCTACGATGTCACCATCACCGCCGTGCCCGGCGGGACCGCCAACTACAGCACCTGCGCCGACGCAGTTCAGGCGGTATACCGGCCGGACCTCAATGCGCCGCCGACGGCCGTCATCGACGCCGTCAGCCCAAGCCCGGCCCTGACGACGGACCTGGTCACCTTCACCGGTCACGGCGAGGATCTTGACGGCACCATCAGCGCCTACAGCTGGCATTCCAGCATCGTCGGGTACCTGGGGGACACCGCCGACCTCACCCTGACCACACCGCTTCCCGAGGGCGTCCATACCATCACCTTCACGGTGACGGACGACCAGGAGGCCGTATCGGAACCCGCGACACAGTCCTTGGTGGTCGGCGAAGTCGCTTCCGGTACCGTTATCGACAACGGGGATCCCGGCACTTCCTTTACCGGCACCTGGACACCGTCGGGGGCGGCCGGGGCGTACGATCCCATGGATCCGGACGCCGTCTCCCTTTGGAGCCGCAACGGCAGCACCTACACGTGGACCTTCACCCCCTCGACGACCGGGGAGTACGAATTGTCCATGTGGTGGACCGTGTACGCATCCAGAAGCCCGAGCGTTCCCGTCAGCGTCGAATTCCTGGACGGCACCGATAGCGTCACCATCAACCAGTTGCAGAACGGCGGCCAGTGGAACGGGATCGGCACCTATCCCCTTGTCCAGGGCCAAAGCTACGACGTGACCGTCACCGCCGTCCCCGGAGGGACCCAGAATTACAGCACCTGCGCCGATGCAGTGCGGTTCGTGAAGGTCGGGAGCATCAATGAACCGCCCAGGGCCGCCATCGATGCGGTCGTGCCCCTTGCGGCAACCCCGGGTGAGTTCATCGATTTTCAGGGGACGGGGGCCGACGGCGACGGCACTGTCGCGGCCTATGAGTGGCGTTCCGACCTGGACGGCGTCATCGGCAATCAGCCGTCGCTTACCTCGGATGAACTTTCCCCGGGCACGCACACGATTTTCTTCCGGGTTCAGGACGACCAGGGACTCTGGTCCCAGCCGGCGACAACGCTGGTCGTCGTTCGGGACTGCGCGACGCCGGTCTCCATCATGCCGCTGGGCAACTCGATCACATACGGCGTCGGCGAAATCAGCGATCAGAACCTGATTACGGGATACCGGGAGCCCTTGTTCCGATTGCTGGCCAATGCCGGCTACCACTTCGATTTCGTGGGAAGCAGAAGCACCGGCCTCTATGTGGCGCCCCCCTTTGACATTCAGCATCAGGGGATGCCCGGGATCACGGACACCGAAGTCGCCGCCGGCGTCTACAACTGGCTGGCGGCATACCCGGCGGAAATCGTGTTGCTGCATATCGGCACCAATTATCTGACGCCGGATCCGGGCGACGTGGAGACGATACTTGACGAGATCGACCGGTACGAGGCCGACAACAACGTCGACGTGACGGTGGTATTGGCGCGCATCATCAACCGGGAAATCTACCACCCGGAAACCACCCTTTTCAACGACAATGTCGCGGCCATGGCCGAGGCGAGGATCGCCCAAGGCGACAAGATCCTCCGGGTCGACATGGAAAGCGCGTTGAATTACGCCGTCGATATGTGGGACAACCTCCACCCCTTCAATGCCGGGTATGTCAAAATGGCCGGCGAGTGGATGGGCGTGCTGTCCCGGCTGATGCCGATATGTCCCGAATTTCCCCCGTTTATCTACAGTCACCCCGTGACCACGGCGACGGTGGGTCTGGAATACAGCTACCTGGTCGGCGCTCTTGGAAATCCCGCCCCGGGATTCAGTCTGACCGAGTTCCCGGCTGGAATGGCCATCGACCCCGTTACCGGGGAGATCACATGGGTTCCATCGCCGGCCCAGACCGGGGTTCGCGTCACTGTCGAGGCGGCCAATGCGATGGGCAGCAGCGTCCAATCTTTCAACGTGGACACCACCGGAGCGATCATTATCGACAACGGCGATCCGGGGACCTCCTTCACCGGCACCTGGGCCATCTCGGGGGGGACCAACCCCTACGACCCTGACGATCCCGACGCGGTATCCTTGTGGAGCCGGGACGGCAGCACCTACACGTGGACCTTCACCCCCCAGCTTTCCGGAACCTATGACATTTCCATGTGGTGGACGGCATACGCCTCCCGGGGAAGCAGCATTCCCGTCACCATCGAGAACGACGGCCAGGCCGCGACGGTTTACGTCAATCAACAGACCGGCGGCGGGCAATGGAACAGCCTGGGGGTTTATACCTTCTCGGCGGGCGTTTCCTACGATGTCACCATCACCGCCGTGCCCGGCGGGAGCGCCAACTACAGCACCTGCGCCGACGCCGTCAAGATGGCCGTGGCGTCGCCCTCGACGGCCCCCGCCATCACGACACAGCCTGTAAGCCAGAGCGTGGCCGAGGGGTCGACGGCGAGCTTCAGCGTAACGGCGACGGGTACGGCGCCGCTGGGCTACCAGTGGCAGAAGAACGGCGCCGACATCCCGGGCGCCACCGGGAGCGGCTATACCACGCCGGCCGTGACGCTTTCGGACCACAACGCCCAGTTCCGGTGCGTGGTAAGCAACGACGCGGGCAGCGCCACCAGCAACGCGGCGACCCTCACGGTCACGTCGTCTTCGGGGGATACGGTCCATCGGATCAACGGCGGGGGGCCTGCCGTGACCTCGAGCGGGGTCGCGTGGAGCGGGGACCTGTATTATACGGGTTCGACAAGCACATACCGCGCCGCAAAGGCCATCGCCGGGACGGTGGACGACGTGCTGTATCAGACGGAGCGGTACGGCAGGACCATGGGCTACAGCCTGCCGGTGGCGCCGGGGACCTATGCCGTTGACCTCCATTTTGCGGAGATATATTTCACAACATCGGGATCCCGGGTGTTCGACGTGGATGTGGAGAATGGTCAGGGAGGTCTCAACGATATCGACATCGTAGCAGAGGCGGGATCGAATACGGCGCTGGTCAAACGCTTCAATGAGATACTGGTGACGGACGGCTATCTCAATATCCAGTTCTCCGCATCGGTGGACAATGCCAAAATATCGGCTATAGAGGTGCGTGCCGTCTCCGGCGGCACACCTGCCGCCCCCGCCATCACGACGCAGCCTGTAAGCCAGAGCGTGGCGGTGGGGTCGACGGCGAGCTTCAGCGTAACGGCGACGGGTACGGCGCCGCTGGGCTACCAGTGGCAGAAGAACGGCGCCGACATCCCGGGCGCCACCGGGAGCGGCTATACCACGCCGGCGGTGACGCTATCGGACCACAACGCCCAGTTCCGGTGCGTGGTGAGCAACGACGCGGGCAGCGCCACCAGCGACGCGGCGACCCTTACGGTCACGTCGTCCTCGACGGCCCCCGCCATCACGACGCAGCCTGTAAGCCAGAGCGTGGCCGAGGGGTCGACGGCGAGCTTCAGCGTGACGGCGACGGGTACGGCGCCGTTGGGCTACCAGTGGCAGAAGAACGGCGCCGACATCCCGGGCGCCACCGGGAGCGGCTATACCACGCCGGCCGTGACGCTTTCGGACCACAACGCCCAGTTCCGGTGCGTGGTGAGCAACGACGCGGGCAGCGCCACCAGCAACGCGGCGACCCTCACGGTCACCACCGGCACCTCGGGCGCGCCGACGGCGTTCAATGACCGGGCGGATACCGAGCAGGACCGGCCGGTGGTCATCAACGTTATCGCCAACGACACCGATCCGGACGGCACCATCAACCCGGCCGGCGTCACGGTCACCACCGGTCCCACTTATGGAACGGCCGCTGCCCAGACCGACGGGACGGTTCGCTATACCCCCGATCCGGGATATTCCGGAAAGGACGCCTTCAGTTACACCGTGAGGGACAATTCAGGGATGACCTCCAACGCCGCCGCCGTCACGGTGACGGTGGGCATCGTCATCGACAACGGCGACCCCCAGACCGCCTATACGGGAACATGGGGTGTCTCGAGCGGGGCCGACCCCTATGACCCTGCCGATCCCCAGGCGACGTCGGTATGGAGCAGAAACGGCGATACCTATACCTGGACCTTCACGCCGACCGTTTCCGGCAATTACGAGGTTTCCATGTGGCATACCTATTCCTCATCGCGGGGGGATAACATACCTGTGGAAATTGAGAATTGGAATCAATCGGCCACGATCTTTGTCAATCAACAAGTTAAACCGGGACAATGGAACCTCCTGGGGACCTATCCTTTCGAGGCCGGGGTCAGCTACGACATCACCATCATCTCCCAGCCCTATCCAACGAGCACCTGCGCCGATGCGGTCCGGTTCGTCATGATCCCCTCCAACGTCGCCCCCAGGGCGGTGATCAACGACATCAGCCCCACGACCGTCCTGCCCGGGGAGACAGTGACGTTTTCAGGATCGGGAGCCGATTTCGAGGACGGCGTTGCCGCCTACAGCTGGTATTCAACCCTGGACGGGCCCCTGAGCGACCAGGCGACCTTCAGCACGTCGTCCCTCTCTGAGGGGGTGCACACGATATTCTTCAAGGTTCAGGACCATTCGGGTGCCTGGTCCCCGGAGATTCAATCGACGGTCGACGTCAACAACAGCCAGGTGCAGACGACGGAGCACATCTATTTTGCTTTTGGGTATGCCACCTTCGATGGGTTGCCGCTGATGACCGCAACCCTTCAAGACTTGGGTGCGACATTTAGCAATGGCGTTTGGACCTATGTCAATATGGCGAGAAACAAACGCTTTATCGTTCACCCGGTCACCACCGCGGCGCAGCTGGTCGACGCGCTTAAGACGCCGGATGCACATGTTTTATATCATGGTCATTCGAACTACGGACTCGGCCAGTTGTTTGCCACGGATGCGGAATTTTCGTCCCAGGTGATCGACAACATCCGGTATGTCGATGACGACAGGATATTGAATACATCCTCTCCCATAGTGCATGTCAATGTCAGCGGGATGCGAACCGGCCAGGCCTATCCCCACTGGTGGCCGATCTACAAGGACGGGACCAGCGCCATCGTGCCCTACGAGAAGGGCGATCCCAACGGCGATCCGGCCTATAACTACTACCCCACCTACCAGATCCCCGGCGATCCGACGCACTACAGGATCGAGACGGTCAAAAACAGCGCCATCGAGCGCTTCCCCGACTGGAGCGGCCCGGCCTGGTATGATCCCGACGGGGACGTCCCCGATCCCGACAACCCGAGCCACGACATCTACTACATCACCAACCCCGAACCCTGGTCACCCTCCTTCGAGCGCGTCGGGAATTGGGTGGACACCAACACGCTCCTGGACTTTTTCAGGGAGAACTACGAGTATTCTTCGGCCGGCAGCGGCGCGGACACGGCCCGCTGGATGTTCAGCATCCCCGAGGCCGCGGACTACAACGTCTATGTCTGGTACCCCGCCGCGTCAGGAAACGCCTCCAATGCGCCCTTTACCGTCAACCACGCGGACGGGAGCACGGTGGTGGCGGTGAACCAGCGGTTGAACGGCGGTCAGTGGAACAGGATCGGCACGTTCCGTTTCGGGGTTGACGATTACTCGGTGGTGTTGGGGGACAACGCCAACGGGAACGTGGTGGCCGACGGCGTGAGAATCGAGCACACGGACAATCCTCCGGAGGTCCTCTCCGCCGACTTCTATGCCGTCAACAGAAGCGGTCCCGCGCCCCTGGACGTCTATTTCGACAGTGAAAGCGTCGGGGACATCGACACATTCGAGTGGGATTTCGGCGACGGCGGCATCAACACCACCCGATCCACCGTCACCCACACCTACACGCAACCAGGCACCTATACGGTCACCTATACCATCCGGGGCCCCCTGGGCAGCGACACGACAACGAAGGTCGGTTACGTGACCGTGGGCGCGCCGGAACCCCCGCTGCAGGCGGATTTTGAGTCCCGGACCAGTCAACAGGGAACGATCCCCTTTACGGCGAGTTTCAGGGACAGGAGTTCGGGCAATATCGTCTCCTGGTCCTGGGACTTCGACGGGGACGGCGCTGAGGATTCAACGGTGCAGAGCCCGAGCTTTACCTACACGACCCCCGGAAACTACACGGTGACCCTGACCGTCGAGAATGAAAATGGCGAAAGCGTCACGGAAATAAAAGAAGCGTATGTGAGGATCGGCATTTATGACGCCAATATCGATAACGTCGACTATCCCAAACGGCATTACGGCAGCAAAACGTTGCTGAAGCGCAAGACGTTGGAGGTTCCCAAGGAAGACCTGGAATATGCTCGGTTGTTTTACGCAGGATGTGATACGGCTACTTATTACACCGATACGTTTCAAAGAGGCATCCTCTTCTATGCCAACAATTCGTCGGCATTGGGCAATGACGCCATGGCGGCGTACCTGAGGGCCTATGTCAACGGCGCCAGCGACTATGAAATTTGGCAGATCATTCAGGAGATCGAGCCGCTCTATGATTATTACGATTTCACGAAACCGCCTTCGGAGCAGTGGTGAGCGGTCGGCACTGGGTCTCAACGCGAAAATGTAAGGAGTGGTGGATGATGATACGTTACCTGTTTTTCAGCATGCTGATGATGGCGGTTTTGGCCGCCAACCCGCTCGGTCCGACGACCGCCGCCGCCGCCCCGGTCCGGCGACCGGATGTCGCGCCCGTTTTCACGCCGGCGGAAGAGGCCAAAATAGCGGCGCTTGCCACCCGCGGCATCCCGGATGCCTTCACCCGGCTCAACGATCCCGCCATCCGGCTCAAAAAAGAGGTCGCCTACCTGGCGGTGGAGCGGGCCTTCGGCCACAGGCGCACGGAGGCCCTTGCCTACGCCGAGCGGATTTTGGAGGAACCCCTGATCGAGGTCGTCGAGGGACGGCGGGTCAGTCGCGGCGAGGCGTTCAGCGTGGCCAGGAAGGTCTTCGAGGTCTTCCCGGACGAAGCGGCCCAAAGGCTTTCGGCCCTCTATCAACAAAGTGACGGCATGACGCGGGGCAACATCGTCCGCGCTTCCGGCGGTATCGACGCAGGCCCTCTCATCGAGTCCCTGTTGACGGCGGCGCTCGACGATACGGCCGATGCCGAGACAGAGCCGGTGGAGCAAGTGGGCCCGCTGATGAGGGTGTGCGACCTCGCCTACAATCAGCTGGTCCTGCGACACGAGATTCAAAATGTCTTGCGGACCATCAGCCCCGGGCATAGAATCGAGGTGCGCGATCATCACATCGCGCTTCTGAAAGAGCGGCTCCGGGCCTATTCCCAAGAGGAGTGAGACGACGATGTGTCGATGGCGCCGGGTACGGCCGCGGTTCCCCTTTCCGGGAAACGCCAGTCGCCGAGCCGGCGCCTGATGTGGACCTTTTATCAGCATCCGGACCTGCCTTTCCCCCAGCCGGGAAAGGCGGCCCGCTTTTGATGTCGACGGGAGCTTATGAGCAAGCGCGTTACCTATATCAGGGCGAGATCGGGGTGGCAGGTGATCGATCTCCAGGAGTTGAAGGAATATCGGGATCTGTTCTATTTTCTCGTTTTGCGGAACATCAAGGTGATGTACGCCCAAACGATTCTGGGGTTCGCGTGGGCCATCCTGAACCCGTTGATTCAGATCATCGTCTTTTCGGTCGTGTTCGGACGGGTGGCGAAGGTGTCCACCGAGGGCTTACCCTATGCCCTCTTTTCGAGTGTCGCCATCATCCCGTGGACCTACATGCAGGAGGCCATGACCCAGTCGAGCCAGAGCCTCGTGCAGGGTCAGAACATGCTCGGAAAGGTTTATTTCCCGCGCCTCATTTTTCCCCTGTCGCCGGCCTTCGCCAGGTTGGTGGATTTCATGATATCCATGCTGCTGCTCTCCTTCGTCATGTTCTGGTATCGTGTGCCGCCCACTTGGAATTTGCTCTATTTTCCCGTTTTTCTGCTGTTCATGGTCATGGTCGCATCCGGCGTCGGCATGTGGCTCTCCTCCTTCGCCATCCGGTATCGGGATTTCAAGTATGCAATGCCTTTTGTCATGAAAATGTTGATCTATTCCGCGCCCATTGTCTATTCCGCGGCCTCCATACCCGCTAAATACCGGCTCGTCTATTCCCTCAATCCCATCGTGGGCGTCATCGAGGGATTCCGTGCCACGCTTTTGGGCACGCCCATGCCGTGGGACTATATATGGCCGGGGATGCTTATCGCGGTGCTGATGTTTTTCACCGGGGCCCTGTATTTCAAAAGGATGGAGCGTGTCTTCGTGGATGTGATATGATGTTAATTTTGGGTTTTCATGATGGTGATTTGACCGATGATGTTTGAACTCGGATTCAGGATAAGGACTGCGGAATGATGGAAACGGCGATCAAGGTTGACAACATCAGCAAGCGCTACCGCATCGGGGTGAAGGAAAAGCGGCACGACACGGTTGGCGGAGAAATCCTGCACATGCTGATCAGCCCTTTTCACAATTTCAGGAAATACCGTTCCCTGTACCGGTTCAAGGGCGGGGTGGAGGGCATTGATTTCGATGCGGAAGAACAGGCATCCCCCGATATCATCTGGGCGCTGAAGGATGTCTCGTTCCAGGTGCCGCCGGGAGAGGTTCTCGGCCTGATCGGCAGAAACGGCGCGGGCAAGTCGACCCTCCTCAAGATATTGGCCAGGATCACGGACCCAACGACAGGGTATGCCGAGATCCAGGGAAGAATTTCGAGCCTCTTGGAGGTGGGCACCGGTTTCCATCCCGAACTCACCGGCAGGGACAATGTCTTTCTCAACGGGACGATCCTGGGGATGAAGAAGCGGGAGATCGAGGAAAAATTTGACGAGATCGTCCATTTTTCAGGGGTGGAAAGGTTCATCGACACCCCGGTCAAGCGCTATTCCAGCGGCATGAAGGTCAGGCTCGCGTTTTCGGTGGCGGCCCATCTTGAACCGGAATTGCTGATCATCGACGAGGTGCTCGCCGTGGGGGATGCCGATTTTCAGGCCAAATGCCTGAACAAGATGGAGCGCATCGGCCAGGAGGGGCGCACCGTCCTTTTTGTGTCCCACAACATGGCGGCCGTTACGCGGCTCTGTTCAAAAGCCTTGTTGCTCGAGGGCGGAAGGGTCGTGAATTCAGGATCCGCCCACGAGGTGGTGGGCGCCTATCTCAATTCCAATCTTGGCGTGACCTCGGCGAGGCGGTGGGCCGATCCGGAGAAAGCCCCGGGGAATGCCGTTGTCCGGCTTCGCGGGGTCAGGGCATGCGACGAAAAACGCGTGGTCCGGGAAGCGTTTGATATCCGGAAGCCGATCCGCCTTGAGATGTCATTCGATGTTTACGCGTCCGGCCGCCTGCTGTTGCCGCATTTTACCGTGAAGAACAGCGAGGGGGTCTGCGCTTTCATTACCGTGGACCAGGACCCCGAGTGGCGGCGCCGGCCGCGCCCCGCGGGGACCTACGTCAGCACGGTAATGATTCCGGGCAATCTGCTGTCCGAGGGAATGGTCTACATCAGCGTTTATTGTATCGCCTTGAATCCGGATGGCATGATGTTCGGCGAGAGGAACGCAATCGCGTTTAATGTATACGACAATCTCGAGGGGGACTCGGCTCGGGGGGATTATGCCAAGGACATCGGCGGCGTCGTTCGCCCCCTTCTGAAGTGGACGACCGAGTACAGGCCGGGCGGGGAAAGAGCGGATTTCTCGCGCACGGCCACGGAGGGGTGACCCAGATGCCGCCCATAACCCACGCCATTCCGGATTGGATGCGGCAGCTGTCGCACATGCCCTTGACGCGATGGGCCTATCGCGCGCTGATGACCCGAATCCGGCGGTTGAGACGCATCCTGGCGGAGATATGGCGGGATGAATATTGCGGGATGAACCTGAATTGGCATCCGGCGGCCCGAAGGTGGGATCACATGGCCGGGGTCCACTGGTGCCATACCCGGATCCTCTGGCAAAAGAACAAATCTATTGCGCTGGTGACGAGCATGATCTGGCCGTTTTGTTCCCTGGTGTTCATCTGCAAAAGGGTCGCACAATACGGCAAAACTGTGAGACAGAAATTTGGTGTGCCTGTCCTTCAACAGCTTTGGGATCTCGTCTATCTGACCAATGTCCTCTATATGGGGGCGCGAACCTATTATTTTTATGGGCTGCATGATCCCAAAAATATGGCGTTGGCGCCTTTATATGTTCAAGATCATGAAATAATGGCCTTGCTTGATCAGGTCAATAGCACCAAAGATATCGATATATTTGAGAGCAAGATGGCATTTTTCAGAAAATGCAGACAATTTGGATTAAAAACGCTATCAATTATCGCATATCTGCATCGGGGAGAAGTGGCGGTTTTAGATCGATCCGATTGTCACTGCTATGATCTGTTTGCCAAGCCTGAATACGGAAAGTGCGGCAATGGTGCATTGGTTTTTGAGTATTCGGCCTCTGGTCAATATCGCAGCGGTGAAGGCAGCCTGTTAACGAAAGATGAACTCATTGACTTTCTTGCCGGACGCTCCTGGGAGACCCCTTATTTATTGCAGAAAAGAGTTTTCAACCATCCGTCCATCGCCAGACTCTCAACGGGCGCCCTTTGTACCTGCAGGGTCGTAACCTACAGGACGATCGACGGCTCGGTTGGACATCTGCCGTGCAGTATTTTCAAAATGTCCACCGGAAGAAGATGCACCGACAATTTTCATACAGAGGGAATGGCGGTTCCCATCGATCCTGAAACGGGCGTGCTCGGCAAGGGCATCATAAAGGCGGATGCCACAAGGAGACTCGATACCCATCCTGACACTCAAATGGGTGTAAGTGGGTTTCAACTGCCCTTCTGGACGGAAACCCTCGCGTTGTGCCTGGAAGCGCATCGGATCTTCAACGATTACGCTTTCATCGGCTGGGACGTCGCCATAACGGACGAAGGGCCGGCACTGGTGGAGGGGAATCTGTTCTGGGGGGTGGAGGCGATGCAGATGGCCCATGAAACCCCGCTTGGGATGACGCTTTTTCCCAGGATCTATCTGTCACACATGCGGCATCGGGGGGGATGTGGGGCGTGAACCGCCCTCCGGTAGCAGCTGTTGGAAGTCGAAGGCGACATCAATGAATTTTATACGGCAGGTGATATGAAAGTCGACAACATCCGTCTGGATGCACACAATGGAAAACCGGCCGTCACGGCCGTCGTCACCTGGGAGGATTCCCCCAGGCCGCGTCAGGAGATCTATTTCGCCACCCTCGATCGGTTCGCCGATTATTTGAATCCTGGTGCCGCGGCCTATGCGGTCGGCTGTCTCCTCCCGGCGTTGCATCATGGTGAAAAACGACTGCGGATCGAAGGCGCCCTTTGCCCGGAGCTTCGCGACGGCCTCGAGACCGTGATGGGGTTCATGCGATTGTGGTACGAATCGCACCAATCCGCGGTGCGTATCGAGGCTGATGTGCAACATCAGCCGTCGCTCAAAAATACGCTGCAGCGGGCCGCACTGTTTTTTTCCGGCGGGATCGATTCCCTCGCAGCATTGCGAGAAAACCATTCCCGGTATCCTGAATCGCACCCTGAGTTTTTCAAGGACGGCATACTGATATATGGCCAAAATGTCGAGTCCGACCATCGTCCGGAAACCTTCGAAAAAGCGATGCATGAATTATCCGAAGTGACGATCGATGGAGACATCTCCCTGCTGCCGGTCTATACCAATTTGCGGTCTCTTGATGATGCCACCTCCTTTTTTATCGATGAATTTCATGGTGCAATCTTGGGCGCTGTCTCACATGCGGTTTCCGGGCGCCTTCACTCGGTTTCCATTTCAGCAAGCGACAGCATCCCCGGTCTATCCCACCTCAATAAAAAAAACTTTAAGCCGCTTGGCTCTCATCCCCTCATCGATCCCTACCACAGCAGTTACGATCTGCGAATACATCATGTCGGTATGACGACTTCGCGTTTACAAAAAACAAGAACGGTCGCTCTGTGGCCGGCTGCACTCAATAATATTCGCGTATGCAAACCCAACTGGCCCGGTGAAAATTGTGGTCGCTGTGAAAAATGCCTGCGCACCATGCTGGAACTCACGGCGATTGGCGCGCTAAATCAAACCAGATCATTCCCAATGAATGTGTTGACGGTTGATCATATCCGAAACCTGAAGATACCCCTTGGTGTGGTGCAGGACTATCGTGAGTTGATTTCTCCCCTGAAAAATCATGGCCGCAGCGATTTAGCCAAGGCCGTCAGTGCTTCGCTTGGCCGAACCCTGGGGATTCCGACAAATGCCAGGGATTTTGCCAGGAAGGTGGATGAGACCTGTCTGAACGGCAGGCTGCGCCGCCTCAAACAGCGCTTCGCGAAAAGCCGGATTTCCAACCCATTGAAATGAGACCCTGATCCGAAAGCCCCATGGGAGCCTGTTCATGAAAATACAAGATTTCACTTCGACGGAGATCAACGGCCGCAAGCGCGTTTCGGCCCGTTTGATCTGGGAAGACAGCGACCGCCCCGTCCAAGAGCTTTATTTCGAAACCCCAACGGCGCTTGCCGACGGCCTGGTGCCGGATCCCCATGCGTTTCTGATCGCCGGCGCCTTGCCCGCCATGTATTTCGGAGAGGCGCGGGTGTGGGTCGACGGACCGGTCTGCCCGCGGCTGCTGGAGAATATCGACGTCGCCCTCCACTGGATCGTTCACTGGTTTTATCCGCGGGGGAGAAGGCCCATCCCCATCACGGCGGCCTCCCTGAGGCCCGCCGCCAGCGAAAAAAGGCCCCATGCGGGATTTCTCTTTTCCGGGGGGGTCGACTCGCTGGCGACCCTGCGGCACAACCACCTGAACTATCCTTCGGGCCATCCGGCCCGGATTCTCGAAGGTCTCATCATTTACGGGCTGGAGGTGCGGGACGACGCCGGTTTCGGCCATGTGTTGAAAAATCTCGAGGCGGTCGCCGAGGACGCCGGCATCCGGATGATCCCGCTCTATACCAATATCCGTGAACTGGGCCCTGAAAACAATCGGGCGTTCTGGTCCGATTTCTGGCTGACGAACTACATGGGCGCCACCCTGGGGGCGGCCATCCACGCCCTTTCCGGCCGGTTCTCCCTCTTCTCCATCAACTCCTGTCACGACATCCCCAACCTGATGCCCTACAGCTCACATCCCCTGGTCAACCCCTACTACAGCAGCGAGGATCTGCGCATCCGGCACGAGGGCATCAATTTTTCCCGGTATGAAAAGACGCGGATCATCTCCGATTGGCAGGCCGCCATCGACAACCTGAGGGTGTGCAACGCCTTCCGAACCTATCAGCAGGGGATTCTCAACTGCGGCGCCTGCGAGAAATGCGTCAGAACCATGCTGGCCTTGCTCTGCTGCGGCGTGCTGGACCGGTCGGGAGCCTTTGCGGAGAAGGATGTCACCGCGGCGCGCATCGCGGCATCGGTGACGATCAAACCCAATATCCTTCCCATGTATCGGGAGTTGCTCGAACCGCTGAGGCGGATCGGCCGGGCGGATCTTGTGAAGGCGATCCACGACAAGATCGATGACTGCAAACGGCGGGAGCGGATCGAGAAATGGACATCGAGGACCATCGGCCCCCTGGCGACCGTCGACAAGAAGCACCTCAACGGCCTCTTCGGCAGGACCTTCCGCCGCCTGGCGCGCAGGGTCCCATGATCATCGCCCTTCACCGCGATACCGGGCTGCCTGCCTGTCCACCGAAAGGGTCGGCCCTCCCATGCTGATTGACGCGCGAACCCTGCCGGACCATACGGACATCGCCGCGGACGTGTGCATCGTGGGTGCGGGAACCGCCGGCATCACCCTGGCCAACGAGCTCGTCGGCCAGGGCGTCGAGGTCGCGCTTCTGGAGAGCGGCGGCCGCAAGCCCGACCGTGAATCCCATGCATTGAACGACGGCGAGAACATCGGGCGTCCCTATTTTTCATTGGACACCTCCCGCGCGCGATTTCTGGGCGGCTGCTGCAATCGATGGATGCTCAACATCGGCGGCGGCCGGCTCGGCGCGCGGGTCCGCCCCCTCGACGCCGTCGATTTCGAAAAACGGCCGTGGGTGCCCCACAGCGGGTGGCCCTTCGACAAAACCCACCTGGATCCCTATTACGATCGCGCACAACGGATATGCGAGGTGACCCCCCTCACCTACGATCCCCGGGACTGGTCCGATCCCGAGATGCGTCCAATCCTGCGGTTCAGGGATGATCGGGTACGGACGGTCATTTTCAAATTCTGTGCCCGGGACCCGTTTTTGAAGGGCTGCCTCGATCGTATCGTCAAGGCGCCCAACATCAGAACCTATCTCCATGCCAACGCCGTCGACATCGAGACCACGGAAACCGGCCGCACGGTCACCGGCGTAAAGGCGGCATGCCTCCATGGACCGACCTTTCGCGTCAGGGCCCATATCGTGGTCCTGTCGCTTGGGGGGCTGGAGACGCCGCGCCTGATGCTCCTTTCCAATCGCGTCCATGCCGGGGGCATCGGCAACGAAAACGATCTGGTGGGGCGGTATTTCATGGAGCATCCCCATTTTCGGCTCGGGTACGTCGTCCCCATCGACCCTGGCGTCATTCAGACCACCGGCCTCTACAACCAGGTCCACACGGTCGACGGGGTGGCCGTGGTCGGGAAGCTCGCCCTCACGGAGGCCGCTGTTCGCCGGGAGCGGCTGCTCAATTTCGTGGCCCAACTCAACCCGCGGATCATGCCGGCTTCCAAACTGGCCATGGCCATGTATCCCAACGTCCCTTCGGACGCCGTAAGATCCGTCAAGGCGATCCGAAAGGCGCTGTCAACGGGCAGGATGCCGCGGGATGGCGTCGGGCATCTTCGCGCCCTTGCAAGGGGGGTGGACGACGTGTTCATTTCGGCGGCGCGCAAGGTCAAGCGCGACCTGATGCACCGTTTCGACAAGCGCAAGGTTCATGCCTATTGGCTTGAAAACATGAGCGAGCAGTCGCCGAATCCCGACAGCCGGGTATCGCTTTCCGACGAGGTCGATGCACTGGGACAGCGGCGGATCCATTTGAACTGGCAATTGAACGAGATGGACCTCAAAAGCGCCGTTCGGTCGTTTCGCATCATGGATGCGGCCTTCAGGGCCGAGGGTTTCGGACGGCTCTACAACGAGCTCGACGATCTGACGGCCCCGGAGAAGATCACCGGGGGGTGGCATCAGATGGGGACGACCCGGATGCACGAGGATCCCAGGCAGGGCGTGGTGGATGCCAACAGCCGGGTCCACGGCATGTCCAATCTCTATATCGCCGGGCCGAGCGTCTTTCCCACCGTCGGCTACGCGAATCCGATTTTGACGATCGTCGCCATGACCGTCCGGCTGGCGGATCACATCAGGGGGAAGATGAAAAGATGACGACGCCGCGCTGGGGGATGGTCATCGATCTCGGCCGATGCATCGGCTGTTCGGGGTGCAAGGAGACCTGCGCGCAGTTTAACGGGCTGCCGAGGGGCGCCCAGTGGCGGCGGGTGATCGAAAAGACCCTTGGCGAAGGGTCCGAGCGGGTTCGGGTTTTTATCTCCATGGGATGCATGCACTGCGGCGAGCCCTCCTGCGTCGGGGTCTGCCCTACCGGGGCGACCCGGAAGCGGCCGGACGGGATCGTGATCATCGATCCGAACTCCTGCATCGGCTGCGGGGCGTGCATCCTGGCCTGCCCCTACCGCGCGCGATCGATAACGCTTGACGATCCGATTCGAATGCCTGGTGAGGATCCCGGCATTACATCCTTCGGCATTGGCGTCTGCACGAAGTGTGATTTCTGTTGCGACCGTATTGACGCCGGACTCGAAAAAGGCTTGAAACCCGGCGTTGACGCGGCGGCCACGCCAATATGCGTGCGATATTGCCTCGGGGAGGCGCTTCACTTCGGCGACCTGAATGATCCGGACAGCGACGTTTCCAGGTTGATCCGGGAAAACCCCCATGTCGTCCGGATGAATCAGTCCCTGGGGAATGATCCGGCGGTATTCTACATCCCCGTTAACGAAGAACATCAACAGACCCATGAATCCGATCCGCATCATCCCGCCTGAACCCCAAAGTGAGTGGGGGTGGGGGGCTTCTCTCAATTTTTTCCTGGGCGGCACCGGTGCCGGTTTTTATCTGGCCTGCTTTTTCATCGGGTTACGGACCCCGGTCCATGCCGCCCCCGACGCGACCGTGAGAGCCGCCGTCCTGGCGGCCGTGCTGATGATGACGGGCCTGATCGGCGTGGGATGGGAAGCGGGTCGGCCGTTCCGGGGATACCGGGCCTTCAGGGGGGTATCGCATTCATGGATGTCCCGTGAACTGGCGTGTTTTGCCCTTTTCGCCGTCACGGCCGCGGCAACTGCGGGGGCGCCCTTTCCCGGTGTCGAAGCGGTCCTGGTCGCTGCCGCCGCCGGTTTCATGGCCTGCCAGGTCATGATCCTCCACGCCGCCGCCGCGGTGGCATCCTGGCGTTCGCCGCTGTTGATCGTCATGATGCTCTTCAATGCCCTCATTTCAGGCATGGGTATGGTATTGACGGTCGACATCGGCCGCGTCCCGATACGATACACGGCCACTGTCCTGATCACCCTGGTCGCTGTCCACGTCGCCGTCTGGGTGGGGTGGATATGTCGTGGAATCCCGCTTCCCGGGTTTTGGCCTCGGTCCCGTCGCCTGAGGGCACTCGTCAAGATCGGCATCGGTCGACTCCTCCCTTTCGCAGCGCTTATGGTGTTGACGTCGTTTTCGAAGAATGCCATAGATGTCCACGTGAATCGAGGCGTCTGGATGCTCGTCGGCATTGCCCTGATGATGGGCAGTTACTTTTTCATCCGCTGGATCATTGAGGAGGCCGGCGACAAATACCCTGTGTCACTGGGATGAGTTACGTGAACGCACCCTATCGACAGTACAATACCTATTTCAGGGTCAACCGGATCCGCCGCTGGTGGATGCGCTTTTGGCTGCGGTTCGCGGGACCTTCGGGGCCCGGGCGCGTCGGCGCATGGTTGGCCGCGTTTCCATCGCCGCCCCACAAGGCGGCCGGCACCATGGCCCGGATGCATCCCAAGGGCTTCATTGCGCCAAGCGCGACGGTTTACCATTCGGACCTGCGCACGGGGTGCCACGTGTTGGTGGGGGATCGGGTCATGCTTTTCCAGAACGAGGGCGGGGGACCGATCCATTTGGATGACCATGTGGCTGTATTGCGGGACTGCGCCCTGGAAACGGGGTGGGGCGGCGCGCTGTTCATCGGCGCCGGGACCTGGATTCAGCCGCGCTGCCAGATCAACGCCTACAAAGGGTCCATTCATGTCGGCAGCGGCGTGGACATGGCGCCGGGTTGCGCCCTCTATTCATATGACCACGGGTTCGACCCCGGCCGCGCGATCCGCGAGCAGCCGCTCCGGACCAAGGGCGACATCGTCGTCGGCGATCATGCCTGGCTGGGCTTTGGGGTGATCGTCCTGAGCGGCGTGCGCATCGGCTCGGGCGCCGTTGTCGGCGCCGGCGCGGTGGTTACCACCGACATCCCCGACAATGCCGTCGCCGTCGGACGGCCGGCAAGGATCGTCAAGATGAGGAATGACCCATGAGGACAACGCCGCCGCCGGTCAGCGTGTTGACGCCTGTTTACAACGGTGAACGCTATCTCGCCGAATGTATCCAGAGCGTGCTGGACCAGACCTATGAGAACTGGGAATATGTCATTGTCGACAATTGCAGCGCCGACGCCACGCCCCGGATCGCGGCGGACTTTGCCCGGCGCGACGCCCGGATACGGGTTCAGCGCAATCCAGGGGTGCTCGGCATGCCCGACAACTGGAACCACACCGTTCGTCAAATGGGGGCCCAGGCCAAATACTGCAAGGTCGTCCACGCCGACGACTGGCTCTTTCCGGAGTGCATCGAGAAGATGGTCGCGCTTGCCGAGGCGCATCCGGGCATCGGTATCGTCGGCGCCTATATCCAGGAAGGCAACCGCGTGGAGGGTGACGGGTTGCCCTTCCCAAGCCCCGTCTTGTCCGGAAAGGCGGTTTGTCGGGATTCCCTCCTGGGCCGGGTGCCCTATCTCTTCGGGTCTCCGTCCGCGCTCCTGATGCGGGCCGATGTCCTGCGGTCGCGGGACCGGATTTACAATGACCACTACCATCAGCTGCTGGATCAGACGGCATGCTATGAGATCCTGAAAACCTTGGATTTCGGATTTGTCCATCAGGTGCTGACCTTTCACCGGACGCACGACGCCTCCCAGACGCGCCGAAACGAGGAGATGAACAAGCTGGTGTCCGAGCAGATCCAGTTCCTGAAGGAGTACGGCCCCGCCTTTCTCTCGGAAACCGAGCTGAAACACCGGATCGATACCCGCCTCCGGCAATACCGGCGGTTTCTTCTCCGATCCGGATTGGCGGGAAGGGGCAATGCCTTCTGGACGTTTCATCGTGACCGGCTGAAGGCATTGGGGTATACCCTGAACAGCAGATTCATGGCGACCGGTGCCATCGAGGAACTGTTGCAGGTCGCTGCCGGCATCGTGAAAATTCCCGCAGCGGCCCTTCAGAAAACCCTCAAAAATGGAGAACCACACTGATCATGGGAGATTTTGCACCCCGCACCGGCGAGCCGGATGTGCCGACAGGCGCGGGCGATAAGCCCCTGACGTTCGGCATCATCGGCTGTGGTGCCGTAACCGAGAAGAGCTATTTGCCGGCCTTCCAGCGGATGGCCGCCTGCCGGGTCACCCATCTTGCGGACCTGGATCAACAGAGGGGGCAGGCCCTTGCCGACCAGTTCGGCATCCCCCGGTTCACCACCCGTTACGAGGATCTTTACGGCCATGTGGATGCCGTTGTCGTCGCGACGCCGCCCGAATCCCACGTTCCCATCACCCTGGACTGCATGGCCCACAATCTCCATGTGCTGTGCGAAAAACCCCTGACCAACAGCACGGCGGAGGTCCGGCGCCTGATGGCCGCCCGGAAGCCGGGCATCCATGTGGGCGTGGGCATGGTGCGCCGAATGAACCCCAGCGCAAGGCTGATGAAGGCGTTTGTCGCCGGTGAGATCATCGGCAAGGTCGTTGGGTTTGGCGTCGAGGAGGGGAGCGAGTTCAATTGGCCTCTCCACAGCCCCCATGTTTTCCGGCCGAACGGTTTCGGCGGCGTGCTGATGGATACGGGCATCCATATTTTCGATATTCTCGCCTGGAGCCTCGACGCCCGAGAAATTCGGATCCAATCGGTCCGGGACGACAATCTGGGCGGGGTCGAGGCCAACATCCGAATCGAGGTCGTGATGGAAACCGATACCGGGGGGATTCCGGGAACGATCGATCTGAGCTTCACCCGGAAGCTGCCCAACCGGATCACCCTCATGGGAGAACGCGGAAAAATCGAGGTGCCGGCAAGGGGCGGCGACAGCATCGATTTCTACCTTCACCCCGAGGGCGCGGTCCATACCGTCGTTCATGACGCATCCGTCCCGGCGGATGTTCACGTTGACCCGTTTGGGGCACAGATCCGTGCCTTTGCAGATTCGATCCGGACCGGGCAGATCGAATATGTCACCATCGACCAGGCCTTCAAGAGCGTGGCCGCCATCGAGGCCTGCCGCGCCGTGCGCGAAACGGAAATTCATTCCTGGGAGAGGTAAGCCGGAATTCCGAATACTGACAGGAGGAAGATCGACCATGCCGGTCAAAAAAGTGCTCATCACCGGCGCCGCGGGCTTTGTCGGGTGCCGATTGGCTGAAAAACTGGTGTCCGAGGCGGGCTATGAGCCTGTTGCGCTGGTGCGCCGGTATCACGGACGGGGGATCCCTCGTCTGGCGCGGCTGCCCATAAAATGGGCTTTCGCGGATATCATGGACCTGCCGTCGCTCACCGACGCCTTCAAGGGCGCCGAGATCGTCGTGCACCTGGCTTATGGCGACGCGGCGGTGAACGTGATGGGGACTGAAAACGTGCTCGAGGCCGCCTACCGCAACCAGGTCGAAAAGGTCATTCATATGAGCACCGCCGCCGTTCACGGCCAGGATCCCAAGGGGCCGTCGGTGGTCGAATCGTCACCCTTCGAGTCCTCGAGGGACGAATACCGCTCCAGCAAGGCCCAGGCCGAGGTGACCATCAGCAAATTTCAGGCAAAGCATCGTCTGCCGGTGGTCATTCTGCGGCCGCCGCTGATTTACGGCCCCTTCAGCCGGAGCTGGACGGTGCGTCTGATCCAGGAGGTCCAAAACGGCGCCATCCTCGTGGACGGCGGCAAGGGTACCGCCAATCTGGTCTACATCGACAACCTGATCGAGGCGATTCTTCTGGCCATGAAAAAGGATTCGGCCGACGGAGAGGCCCTCTTTGTCGTGGATGACGAGCGGCCGACGTGGAAGACCGTTTATGAACGGTACGCCGCCATGGCGGGCGCGGAAACCCGCCTCTCCACCATGACGGTGGCGGAGATCGAGCGTCTGCGGAAGGCCATGACCCCTTCCACGCTGACCAGGTGGGTTCTCGAACCCCTCGACATCGGCAGGGAGATCGTTCTGGGGGCCGCCAGGACACCCGCGTATCGGAACCGGCTCCTGGCCGTGCCGTGGATTCGGTTCCTGGCAAAAGAGGTGCTGCCCAAAAAAAGCAAGGACCGCATCAAGGGGGTGGGACAAAACGGGGCAAGGGTCGTCCGGGCACCCTCGCCGCCACGGGTCTCCCTCCCGGCCCCGGACATGATCTCCCTCTACGCCGCCACTTCCCGCTTCTCCAACGAGAAGATCAAGCGGCTGCTGGGGTATGTCCAGAAGGTGTCGCTGGATGACGGCATGGCCCGCACCCGGGAGTGGCTCCGGTACTACCGGTACATCCCCGGATAGATCATGAGACCGGATTCTCGCATTCACCTGATTGTTCGGCGGATGCCGAACCATGCCGGGCCCTCGGGCTATGATCGGTTGGCCGAATTCATCGAAGGGGAGATCCTCCTTCCCATCGTCCGGTGGAAGCGTCATCAGCGGGTGATGGCCCGTTGCCTGGGGCGGCTGGTCGAGCGGTCCGGCCTCCAGTGGTACCACCGGGACAGCCTGTTTCAGGAGTTGGCCGCGGCTCGGCGGTGGCTCGGCGGTGGAAAGCGGATCTTTCACTTCCTGTACGGGGAAAATTCCTATCGGTATCTGGGATTGATGAAACCGGCCGCCCACCGGAGGATCGTCTGCACCTATCATACCCCCCCGGACAAGTTCAACACCGTGGTGCGGTTCCGGGAGCACCTGAAACGCATCGATCTGGCGGTGGTGGTCTCCACTGTCCAGCAGGACTTTTTGGCCGACATGATCGGCCCTGAGAGGGTGGTTTACATTCCCCATGGGGTCGACACAGACTATTTCACGCCGCCACGGCGTCCCAGAGCGGTTTCAAAGCGCATCCGCTGCCTGTTCGTGGGCACCCATCTGCGGGATTTCGAGACCCTGGCGGATGCCGCGGCCCATATGAACCGGAAAGGCGCCCCATTTTCCCTTACCGTGGTCACCGCACCGACGCACCACCGCCTCTTCGAGGGCATCGACAACGTGCGATTCCTGTCGGGTGTTTCCGACGCCGCGTTGCTGGGACTCTATCGGGAATCGGACCTCCTGCTGTTTCCGTTGCTTGCCGCCACCGCCAACAACACCCTTCTGGAGGCGATGGCTTGCGGCCTGCCTATCGTCACGACGGATGACGCGGGGATTCGGGATTACATCACCGAGGCCTGTGCGGTTCTGACGCCGCGGAAAAGCCCGGAAGCCCTGGTCGAGGCCGTGATGGACCTCCAGACGGCGCGGGGCCGCCTGGACCGGATGGCCGAGGCCGGGCGCCGCCGCGCACTGGAATTCAGCTGGCCGCGGATCGCCGAGAAGGTGGTGGAACACTACGCAGCGTTTTAGGAGATGAGGGGGGTGCCGGAAATCAACTTTTCACGCATGTATCCAGAATGGAAGACCCGATGAAGATCGTCCTCTATGCCAATTCCTTCCTGCCCAATGTCGGCGGCCGGGAGATCGTGATGCACTATCTGGCCCGTGCCTTCAAAACCCTGGGCCACGAGGTTCGCGTGCTGGGGCCCAGCGGTTTTTGGAAGCACCGCAGATACCGGTTCGCTTATCCGGTCCATCGATGGCCGCAGCTTCGGGGCCTGTTCAAGACGCAGGTCTCCCTTGTGGAGGCCTTGTGGGATATCCGGCTCTGGGGCTGCGATATCCTGCATGCGCACAACACCTACCCGTCGGGGGAGATTGCCGCCCGGTTGAAGCGGAAGCTCGGGATACCGCTGGTGATCACCCCCCACGGCGTGGACATCCACGTGATTCCGGAGATCGGTTTCGGCCAGCGGCTCGATCCCGTTCGAAGCCGGAAAATCGCCCATGCGCTCCAAGGGGCCGATGTGTGCACGGCCATCAGCCAAAGCATCGAGCGGTCTTTGATGGATGCGGGAGCCCCTTTGGAAAGGATTCGCCGGATTCCCAACGGGGTCGATTTCGAACGCTTTCAAGATGCCGCAGGGCCGGATATCCGTCAACGGTTAGGGCTGGCCCCGTCCAGTACCCTCGTGGTGACTGTCGGAAACTATCATCCGAGAAAGGGGCAGGACATCCTCGTCCAATCGATGCCGATGATCCTGGAGCGACATCCCGGGGCGCGGCTGATCGTGGTGGGGGGGGGGACCGAAACGCTTAAGGGCCTCGTCGCCGAGCTCTCCCTGACCGACAAGGTCTTCCTGCTGGGAGCGGTTGGGTTTCCATATTTCCGCTATGGGATCGATCCGGAAAACCAGGCAAATCGGGAGGACCTCCTGGCCGCCGTCTACAGGGATGCCGATCTTTACGTGTCGGCGGGCATGAGCGAGGGGGCCGAGGGGTTGTCTTTGGCCGTGATCGAGGCCATGGCCGCCGGCCTGCCGATTCTCGCCTCCGACATATCCGGGAACCGGGACCTGATTCAGGACGGCCTTACCGGATGGCTGTTTCCGCCCAATTCTCCCGAACGCTTGGCCGATGCCGTCATATCGGCGCTGGATAACGATGACAAAAGGAAGACGTTTGCGGAGACGGGGAAGCGCGCGGCACGGCGATTCGATTGGATCAATATCGCCAGACAATACCTGGCGGTGTATGACGAGGCCCTTGAGACGGCTCGGCAGGGGCGCTCCGGTGGCTGAGGGACATGGGGCGGCGGCCGATACCGGCTGAAACGAACGTGAATGATTGCGGGACAGTGCCCAAGATGGAGAAAAAGGGGAAAATAGCGTTCATCAAAACCGGTTCCTTTTCGAATATCAACCGGCAGCTGTCGGATGCCTTGAAAAGGGCCTTTGCCGAATACCGTGTGGATATCGTCGATACCAACAGGGATTTGGCGGATTGCCGGCACCCCGGGAATCTCGCGGCCTGCATCAGGGCATACGGATGGGATGTTCTGCGCGGCACCAAGGAGCTTCGCGCCGCCTTGATGAGAACGCCGTACCTCTTCTCAAAGGTGAGACGCGCCGTCGCCCGCCTCAAAAACGAGAACTATGCATTCACCCTCCAGACCCAATCCCTTCTCGATGCAAGCATTCCCGGCGTGCCCCACTTTGTCTATACCGATCATACCCATCTGGCGAATCTCTCTTATCCCGCCTTTGACAAAAAACAGCTTTATCCCGATTCGTGGATCGCTCTGGAAAGCGAAATCTATCATCGCGCCGCCCTGGTGTTCACCATGAGCAGCCACATTTCGAAATCCCTGACGGCACAGTATCGCCTGGATCCCGCGAAGGTTCGGACGGTCTATTGCGGCGGCAACGTGAATGTCGACCGCCGAACCGAGCGGGATGAGAATCGGTACGCGGCCAAGAACATTCTGTTTGTGGGCGTCGACTGGGAAAGAAAGGGCGGTCCCCAGCTGGTCGCGGCATTCAGGCGGGTCCTGAAACGCCACCCCGATGCCCGGCTGACCATCGTGGGGTGTTCGCCGCGGATAACCCTGCGCAACTGCCGCGTCGTGGGAAAAATTCCGCTTTCGGAGATGGGGCGGTACTATGACGACGCTTCGGTGTTCTGCCTGCCCACCCGACTGGAGCCCTTCGGCATTGTCTTTATCGAGGCCTTTGCTTACGGGCTTCCCATTGTGGCGACACCCATCGGCGCGCTGCCCGATATTGTATCCTCCGGTGAAAGCGGCTATCTGGTGGACGGCGATGATATCGGGCAGCTCGCCGACCGGTTGATCGCGCTGTTGGGCGATGCTAAACAGTGCCGAGAGTTCGGGCGTCGTGGCGCCGCATCCATCGGGGAGAAATACAGCTGGGAAAAAACAGCTCAACGGATCAGACGGCATATCGACGGTTTTCTGAGCAAACAGCATTTTCACAGGCAACTTTCGACGTCAGTGAGGTTGACCGGAAAGCAACTGGAGGCTGAGGGCCGATAAGCGCTCGGTTGGCCGGGAGCACACCCCGTGAGCCTGAATTTCGAGTACAACCGTATTGAATCATCAAACAGCAGCGATCGGTGAAGACATGCAGCCTGAAGATTGCAGCATCAAGACATGGAGACAGTTTGCGCGGCAGGTCAGGCCGAGGGGGTGCCGGCTCCTGGGACGGCTGGATCGTTTCCCGGATTCCGTCCTGGTAACGGGCTGTCAGCGTTCGGGAACCACGATGCTTTCCAGGGTGATTACCCTGAGCGACGGCATGACCCGGTATTGGTTCGGCAGGGACGATGAACTCGACGCCGCGCTGATCCTGTCGGGGGAGGTGGATATTCCGTCATCGGGGCGCTTCTGCTTTCAAACCACCTACCTGAACGAGTGTTACCGGGAGTATTTCGAGCACGACGCCGGCCACAAGATCGTCTGGGTATTGCGCAATCCTCACTCAGTGGTGTATTCCCTGATGTACAACTGGCGGCGGTGGACCCTGAACGAGCTTTTCGAGGCCTGCGGCGCCGCGTTGCTGGAGGATCCCCTGGCTGGACGATACCGGCGTTTCGGGGTTATCGGCGTTCCGAGAATCGTGAAGGCCTGCCTCTCATACAACGGAAAGATTTCCCAACTGTTCGAACTGCGGGAAAAACTGGACAACGGCCGCCTGATGGTGGTCGAATACGATGATCTCGTGAACGATCCGGAACATCGGCTTGAAAAGATCTATCAGTATATCGACCTCGACTTTCGGGAGGCCTATTGCGAGCAGATCCACCAAAAGAGCACGGGCAAGAAAAATCGGCTTACGGAAAAGGAACAGCGGCGGGTCCGGGAACTCTGTCTTCCCGTTTATGAACAGGCCCGGGGGCTTTTGGACTGATCACCCCCGGTCGGGAGCGTCATCGCATATGAAACATGGACGTCGAAAACGGTTGTGCATTATGATCCCCGGGCATTGGAGCCAGGTCATGGGCGGGTCTCAATATCAGGCCAAATGCCTTATCGAGGCGCTTCAACGGACCGATAAATATGAAATCTTCTATTTAACCCGAGGCTCCGATCCGGAATACAGCGCCAAAGGCTACTCGCTGATTCGGTATGAATATTTTGGCGCTCATAAACAAGGCAGCCATCAACACCTCTTTGAAATGGCGATCCTGCCAAAATTATTGAGGAGAATCGATCCGGATATCATTTATCAGAGGGTCGGATGCGCCCAAACCGGAATTGCCGCTCATTATGCCGAAAAAAATCAGTGCAACATGGTTTGGCATATCGCGCATGAATATGATCTTGACCCTTACCGGATACCGGTTTCAAGGCTGATGGTCCATCGTCTCCTGGACCGGTGCCTGTTGAATTACGGCATTCGGCATGCGACCCACATCATCGCTCAAACCGAGGACCAAAAACAGCTGCTCCAAAAAAATTTCAGAAAAAAGCCATCGGCGGTCATCCCAAATTTTCACCCGGCGCCCCAAAAAACGCTGGCAAAGGGGCTTCCAGTCAGCGTGGTTTGGGTGGCCAATTTCAAAAAACTGAAACAACCGGAGATATTTATACGTCTGGCATCCGAGCTTCGGGATCTTCCTGGTGTACGATTTTTAATGGTCGGCGCGATTCAGGAGGGCAACCGTCAAAAACAGAAATACCTTGAAGCGATTCGTCAGATACCCTCCCTGGAATATCTGGGCCCGAAACGTCAGGAGGATGTAAACGATATTTTGGCCAGATCTCATATTTTCGTGAACACCAGCCTGCGCGAGGGGTTCCCGAACACCTTCATTCAGGCCTGGTTTCGAAGCGTTCCCGTCGTCAGCCTGACGGTCAATCCCGACCATCTGATCGACCGGCACCGCCTGGGCCGGGTTTCAGGCGACTTCGAGCGGCTCAAACAGGATGTCGCCTTACTGGCCGCCGACCAGGTCCTGAGGGAGCGCCTGGGCACGAACGCCCGGCACTTCGCCTACCAACATTTTTCCACCCAAAACGTCGACGACATCATGCGCATTCTTGACGATTCACCTTAGGCCAATCCCCATTCAATGGCGGGACGGGCATTGGGTAAAGGGAAGGGCGCGACGGTCCGGGAATCGTACCGTAATCCTCTGATCGGCATCTGGCGGTCACATGCAATTCGCGTAGGGCGACTATCACGGAGACTATCATAGAGATATGGGATATCTTGTCTATCTGGTGTTTGTTGTAATTTATGTCGGCGAGTACGTATTTAAAAAAATCGGGTTGACATCGAAGATGTTTGCGATTCTGCCTGAAATGATGTCAATACTCGTGGGCATATTCGTCCTGCTGCATTTCGCCCTGTATCGAAAGATCAAAATGCAGCCCCGTTACCTGTTTTTTTATTTCGCATTCGCGGTCCACGTGGCCATCGGCCTGATCGGCAACCACGTGCAACCCCTGGCAGTTCTCTCTGGATTGAGAATCTATTTCAAATTCCTGCCGTTCTATTTTTTGCCGATGATCTATGATATCCCCGACGATCAAATCAAGGGGCATCTCAAGGCCTTGCTGGCCGTCGCCGTTCTTCAATTGCCGCTGACGGTCTATCAGAGAGGGGTCGAATACAGTGAATTTTCCACCGGAGACGTTATTACCGGAACCTTGACGTCAGCCCCTTTTTTGACCGTTTTTCTGGTTTGCACGATTTCGGTTTTAATCGGCTTCTACCTGAAAAAACGGATCGGCATCAATTTATTTGTGTTTCTCGTTGCCATGGCCTTTCTCCCCACGGCCATCAATGAAACCAAGGCAACTGTCATTCTGTTGCCCCTGGCGATATTGATGCCCACCATTTTTGGGGTAGGAAGGGCGTCGCGCCTCAAAATCATCGCGACGGTGATACCGGCATTGGTCTTGATGATTATCGGCTTTCACTACTTTTATAAAACAATGTATGCCGACCGGTCCGACGTCATCGAATTTTATACTTCAGACAAGGCTTCGGAGTACTTATACAAAGGGGCGGAGGCCGAACAAGTGATTGGCGGCCGTGAGGATGAAGTGGGCAGAATGGATGCGATCGTTTATGCCTATGAGGAAAATTCCAAGGATTTTTTCAGACTCGTCTGGGGGGTCGGTATCGGCAACGCTTCCATTTCCTTTTCGAAAAAATTCATGGGAGACTACAGCGGTGAGTATGAGCGATTGGGGGGCAGACTGAATGGACTGGCCCATTTTATATGGGAGATCGGGTTGCTGGGAATTGTCTACATCGTATGGTTTTTGATGATGGTTGTCTCGGATGCCATGAAATTGAAGGAAAAAGAAGATGTTTCGGGGCCGATCGCCCTTGGGTGGATGGGTGTGGCAACCGTACTGGCCGCGTCAATGCCATATCAGAACCTGATCACCAACAATGAAATTGTTTATGCTTTTTTCTATATTTCCGGATTTCTGGCCGCTAAACGCTATATTCTGGAAAAAGAAGAAACCGAATTGCCAAGAATCGAAGCCTGAAGTCCGATTGCGGATGCTGTTTCTCAGCGTGAATGCCATGGGTAGATCATGAATCGAAGACACTTGACGATACTGCTGGTGACCAAGGATCTGTTTCCCCCTTTCAGGGTCGATGTCGCTGTCCTTTTTGGGCAGGAAATGGTGCGGAAAGGCCATAAGCTCGATTGGGTTCTGCAATCTCAGGAGGATTGCAGGAAGGGCTATAAAACCGCCTGGAGGGGGGGGGATGCCTGGGTGGGACCCACAGATGCCGGCGGGAAACTCCATCACCGCCTGCACAAACATTTGCTTGGATTCATGCACAATATCAGATGCACGCGTCTGCTGGGGGAAAAAAAGTACGATATCGTCCAGATAAAAGATCGATTTTTCACGGCGGTGCTCTACCTGGCGCTGGCCAAGCTGTTTGGGACCCGGTATTTTTTCTGGCTGTCCTATCCGTTTGCCGAGGCTTCGTTGTATGAGGCCATGAATAAATCCGCGCGGTATCCATTCGTGTATCTGGTCCGCGGTCTGCTGTATAAATTTTTGCTCTACAAAATCATTATGGTGAACGCCGACCATAATTTTGTTCAGAGCGAACAGATGAAAAAGGATATTCAAGATCTCGGCATTTCCGGAGAAAAAATGACGGTCGTTCCCATGGGGTTTGAACCTGATAAATTTGAGATGACGATGGAGACGGCTGCCGTCCCCGCGGGCAACCGGCATCCCAGGATCATCTATCTGGGCACGTTAATGCGATTGAGGCGAATAGATTTCGTGATCAGGGTGTTTTCCATGGTTTTGAAGGAAATTCCCAACGCGAGGCTCTATCTGATCGGTTCAGGTGAAACGGATGACGATATCCGGCAATTGAAACAGGAAGCCCAACGGCTGGATGTTCTCGATAAAATCATTTTTACGGGGTTTCTGGAACGGCAGGAGGCCTTAAAGATCGTCAGGGACGCCGATGTCTGTCTTTCGCCCTTTTACCCCATCCCCATTCTGAACTCCACATCGCCGACAAAATTAATCGAGTATATGGCGCTCGGCAAGTCGGTGGTGGCAAATGAACATCCGGAACAAGCGAGCATTATTCGAAAAAGCGGCGGCGGCATCTGCGTGCCGTACGAAGAGGCTGAATTCGCGAAGGCTGTTGTCTTTTTGCTTGAGCATGCCGAGATCAATGAACGGATGGGGAAACAGGGCAAGGCGTGGGTTTTTGAGAATCGAAAATATTCGGTCATTGCCGATAGGGTTGAACGAACCTACTATAACCATTTGAAATAAATTGTTGTGGAGCAGCTCTGATCGCATACGGCGACATCATCGCTTTTGAACCCATGCCCTGAACGTCGCACATTTAAAAGGTGAATGAACATGCGGTATCTGTATATTAAAAACGGGGACGTCATCGATCAGGTGCTGAGGATCAACACAAAGGGGGGGCCTTTTGAAAAAAGCGGGCCGGACGCTTTTATTTCGGATTTATTGTTAAATTATATAAAATCCAATCCTGTGTTGCTGTTATCCGCGTCCTATCGGAAAAAATGGCTGAAAAAGGATAATATTGAGGCCTATGTCTTTCCCTATGGGTCGAAAACCGCCAACATCACCGGTATTGTCGCCGCATATTTCCTGGCCTTTACAAAGACACTATTTCTGGCGCTCAGATTCCGGCCCGATAGAATCATATGCGGCCGCAGCGGGGCAATGCTCTGGGCAAGTTTTTTCTATTCAATACTGTTTTCGAAGCCCTGGGTTCATTCCCGGCATGAAGCTGTTCTGGATACCGGAAGGCAAGGCCTCAGGAGCTGGGCTGATCGCTTGAACAGGTTCTGCATGAAGAAATCAAGGGCCGTCGTTTGCCACGGCCCCTATCTGAAGGATCAACTGATAAGGATCGGGGTGTCACCGGATAAAATCATACCGTTTGATATATCGTTTGACGACCCTGCGATACATGGTCATGACGCATTCGAAACACACGATTTTGGCGGGCTGCATGCGATATCCTATATCGGGAGGATCGAGAAAGACAAGGGCGTGTTCGATCTGTACCAAGCCTTTAAGGCACTCGGGCCTGAAAAAGAGCGCGCGTGTTTACTTTTTGTCGGATCCGGCAAGGATCTCGAGGAATTGAAAAGACGATCGCGCCGCGATCATCTCGCGGACCGAATCTACTTTAAGGCGTATGTGCCGCACGACAAAATATTCGGCATCATAAAGAGCAGCTATATCGTCGTCACCCCAACCCGAAGCCTATTGGGAGATTTGGGTGAAGCGACCGAGGCGCGGTGCATGACCGCAATGGAAAGCATTTTCATGGGGGTGCCGGTCATTGCACCTGATAGCGGACCCTTTCCATATTTGATAAGACACAACGATAACGGCCTGCTGTTCAGGACCAACTCCCGCAAAGCGTTGGCCGAGGCGCTGTCGCGTGTGCTGGTGAACGATGATTTATATCGCAGAATAAGGGCCGGGGCCCTGGACTCAAAAAAGGATATTATGACGGCACCCCATAGTTTTTCTGGTGCAGTGAACCTCGCTTTCGGACATTAACGCAACCTCTTCGTAAGTGATCAGGGGGGGCTTCTTACCCGGCAATCCAGGCTAAATCTGGTTCGCGTTCTTTGAAAAAGGATTGGACGGCATCGATGAGGACAGGAAATAGCTTCCTGCCCCTGAGTTTGCACGTATGGCGCAGAGACAGAATCCGCTCGACCCAGCGCTGTCCTTTCGTGCTCGACGTTCCCTGGCTTCGATTTCGCCAGAGGAATGCGTATCGGAGCATTCTTTCGGCATGGTTGTTGGTGGGGTCGATGTCCTTTTCGTCGAGAAACACGAAAAGCGACTCTATTTCCTTTTCAAGGCGGCGTGCCATTCGGCCGGCATCATTTTGTTGATCCCGATAGAGTCCGATCAATCGGCAGAGCCTGGCATAAAAGGTATTCCATATCATTGGCCATGACCCAAAACCATTCCAAGTCGCCGTTCAAGGGAAAGGATGTTTCGTCGATATGAGCCTTGCGGGCGCCTCTGATTTTGTTTCCAAGCTCTTCATAGTGGGGTTCAACCGCTCCCGAAACGCGATCGATGACATTCTGCACGGCGCCCAGGCTGATGTGGAAGTTCAGGATGGAATGGCAGAACTCCTGGATGCCTGCCCGGCTGTTGCCGTGATTGCCGGCCAGATCGCCGATCAACGCGGTCAGCCTCAGACCAAAACCGGTCTGATGTTCGGGCTGCAGTTCCACCTTGTTTTCCATTCCGCATTCGGGACAGGTGTATGGAGATGAAAGTGGGTCACTTCCATTTGGATATCGGGCAACTCGATGACCTGGTGGATGTAGAACGGTTTTGAGTAAGGAAAATGTCGGTTTCCGCAGGAACATTGTTGTGGCTTCAGAATAACGGTATTTGTTGGTTCCATTCGTTCCTGAGAGTGACCCTTGTGTCCTCTTTTGGCGCAGCTGCGTTTTTTGACGGATTTTCGTTTTGGATTCTTTTTGTAGGGGGTATCTGAAGACGGCGGTTTGTTTGAATTTCCGGAGTTCTTGTTGACACGGTTTTCGAGTTTATCGAGACGAGCGGTCATGTTTCAAACTGCTGCTCCAGGAATTCAAATGCAATTCTTACAGGCTCCGGGGTTACCTGCCGCTCGTCTTCTTTGAATTGGCGCCACTTCTTCATGGCAACTGAAGTACCAGATAGTGCGAAAAAAATTTAATGAGAAATATCTTTTTTATTCATGAAAGGACTGGAGCGGTATACCCCCCGTGGTCGCTTACACTCGTCTTTGAAGCTCCGGATGTTGCATATGAAGATGCCTGGGGTCAAAAGTTCTGAATTTGGTGATTTTTTCACTTGTCTGGTGTGGCCGTGGTTCACTGATTACAAACGTAAACAAAGTTTATAAGTAAACCAAAGTTATTAATAGGCAACAGTTTGGAGTCGTTTATTTTTACGCTTTATTTAAGGAGTTTTCGAGATGAATAAGTTAATGGTTCTGCTTTTTACATGTTTTCTGACGATCGCAACACCTTCATTCGGTCAAATAATTTTTTATGACGACGCAGAGGATTCGCCGAATTATTCAAGAGATTGGATTCTTCGGAATGAAGGTAACCAATTCAGTGTATCATCAGAAAAGGCGCGGGCAGGCAATAAGAGTTATAAGTTTTCTCTTGCCCCCTATGGCACTGTATCTGGGAATAGATCCGAGCTTGTTTTGAGAGGTCTTGACTCTGTGCCCCAAATAAGTAACTTTCTATATAAAAGAGAGTATTGGATGGGGTATTCGATCTATATTCCATCAAATTTGATTTTTCCATACGTAGAAAATGATTGGGCACTCTCAGGACAATTCCATGACGCTCCTGATGAATGCGATAACCATTATGCCAATCCTCTTTTCGCGATGTATCCAAAGAGTACTAATGGAGTTAGCGGAGTGTTTGACATTACGGTAAAAAGTAAGAGTGACAAATGCAATAATTTGATTTATGATCGTTCGGTATCTTACAAGACACCCGCGCTTGTTAAAGGTGCTTGGAGTGATGTAGTGATAAATTTCAAATTTAACTATACGTCAGATGGGGGACCATTTATGAAAGTGTGGTTAAATGGGAATCTTGTAGTAGATGATAGTGGACCTAATTGTTATAACGATACATTAGGGCCGTTTTTCAGAATGGGCCTATATGGTAATACGCGCAATTGGATGACTGTATACTATGATGAAATTCGTGTAGGAAATGAAACATCTTCATATATAGAAGTGGCTCCCAGAGGCAGTCAAATCATAAATGAGAGTTCCTCCCTGGAGGCGCCAACTTTGAGGATTGTGCCCTGATACCGACTACTTAGATCAGAGCCCATAATTCAGGTCTTCTGGTGGAAAAGTCACCCGATATCCTATAGGTGACCTCCTCTCCGTAACGTCTGCACTCGATTTAAAGCCAATCGATTTTAAGGTTATCGCCGTTGGTCTTTGAAAAGCAGGCGCAAGAAATGGCGGTTAGTCATTTAGCCGGGGTCATCTTCGGCCAGCAAATGGCGATAACAACTTCACCGTCGCCGTCTGGTGTTAATGATCGCTGCTATAGTGTCAATCCGTGATCGCCGCAAACGAGCCACCTGATGATCGCCATAATAGCGCCAGCGGGATCTCATTCCGGCAACCCGCCGGGATGGACCGCCGGGGGGATTTTGAGGGTCCCCCCGGCGTCCCACCGCAGTGGACGTGGGATCGGTCCTTTCAGGGCGTCGAAATTCAAAAAGCATCTCGGACCAAGGAAACAACTGCGTTAAACTCCCGGGAAAAAAACCGTCAATCCGGGAGGCGCGCCCATGTCAAACAGGAGATTCGAGATGTTCCAATACCGTCATAATCATTCATTGCATGCGCATGGGGCAAAGCGATCGCGCCATTGCCGCGGCCAAATTGATGGGCCGGCTGAAATGCGCCGAGTTGCGGTCCATTGCCGATGAGCGGGGATGGCTGGGTTCCGGCCCCCTGCCCGATGACGCCGAACTGGCCGAAGTTTTTGGAAAGAACAGGGATGGCAATGCGACCCATCAGTCCATGAGCCTGCCCCACGAACCGCAGATTCAACAGTGGCTCGACCAGGGCATACCCGCAACCACCATCCACCGGGCGCTGGTCGAGCAGCTCGGCTTCACCGGCAGCTACTCGTCCGTTCGCCGGATGACGCAGAAACTGAAAAGCAGGCATCCGAAAACGACCTGCATCCTGGATTTCGCTCCGGGCGACGCCGCTCAGGTGGATTTCGGAAAAGGCCCCACGATCACGGACGTCTTCACCGGGAAAGTCACCAGGACCTGGATATTCGTGATGACGCTCTGTTTCAGCCGGCACATGTACGCCAAGATGGTTGTCGACCAGAAGGTCGGCACCTGGCTGGCCTGCCATCGCCGCGCCTTCGAGTCCTTCGGCGGCGTTCTCGCGCGGCTCATCATCGACAACGCCAAATGCGCCATCACCCGGGCCTGCTTCCGGGAACCGGAGGTCCAGCGTTCTTACGGCGAACTGGCCGAGGGATACGAGTTTATGATCTCGCCGTGTCCGCCGCGGGATCCCCAAAAGAAAGGCCGGGTGGAAGCCGGTGTCAAATACGTGAAAAACAGCTTTGTTCCGCTTCGAGGCTACCGCTCGCTGGCCGGCGCCAACGGGCAGCTGGCGCGCTGGGTCATGGAAACCGCCGGCAACCGCATCCACGGGACCACATACCAGAAGCCGCTTACCCTGTTTGCAGAAACCGAGAAGGCCCTGCTGCGACGTCTTCCGGACATGCCCGTCGAGACCGCGGCCTGGACCCGCCTCAAGCTTCATTCGGACTGCCACCTGAGGTTCGAAAAAGCCTGTTACTCGGCCCCGTTCCGATTGGTGGGACAGGAGCTGTGGGTCAAGGCCGGCGACACCTATACGGCTGCCGGGCGCTTTATCCGGCATTCCGGCGACCTCCAGGTTCAGCGGGAAAGGAGGTTGATATGAATCCCATGCCCGAATTGATCCCCATGCTCAAGCAGTTGCGTTTGTCCGGCATTCTCGATTCTCTGGAATCCCGAAACCGCCAGGCCATCGAGGAGAAGCTCTCCTACCCGGATTTCCTGGCCGCCATCATCCAGGACGAAATCGCCCGGCGGACCCAAAAAAAGCTGGCGTCGGCCCTTCGCCGGGCCAACTTCAGAAACCAGAAAACCCTTGAGGAGTTTGATTTTACCTTCAACCCCAACATCAATCGCTTGCTGATCGTCGAACTGGCATCCTGCCGGTTCATGGAAGAAAAGGTCCTGCGTCCTGATGGTCGGCCCCTGCGGAACCGGAAAAAGCCACATCGCACAGGCCCTGGGGCACTGCGCCATCCGAATGGGGCGGGATGTCCTGTTCACCAGCGCGTCAAAGATGCTCATGCAGCTCAATGCGGCGCGGGCAATCAACGGCTTCGACAGGCATTTTGCCAAGCTGGCGGCGGTGGATCTTCTCATCATTGACGACTTCGGTCTAAAACCGCTCAAATGCTCGCAAGACGAGGACCTGCACGATCTCATCGCGGAACGCTATGAACGAAAGAGCACCATCGTCACCTCCAACCTGGACCTGCCCGAGTGGACCGATGCCTTCCCCAATCGCATCCTCGGCGCAGCCACCATCGACAGGATACGGCCGCGTGAGAGCGCTTTGCCGCTGGCCGCTTAAAACCATCAGAACTCTGGACTGACGAGATAGAGTATGGCAAATGCAAAAAAAGTGGAGAAGTCTTTTGGGAAGTTAATCGATTATTGTGAAAAGGAAGCCTACAAAGGATGGGATCCGTACGATGGCTTGACAAGTCGCTTATTAAATTCTTTACCCGTTATCAGAAAGAATCGATTAGTAAGATTGATATGGATTCAAACATTTAAACGAAATCCCATTAATTTGAGACCGTTTGTTGGGATCCAAAAAGAATATAATCCCAAGGCACTGGGTCTTTTTTTGTCAGGTCATTGTATTTTATATGGACTATGGGAAAAAAAATCTATTCTCGATAACATTCATTTTTTTATTGAAAAAATTATCGAGTTGACATCCTCCGGGTATAGCGGCGCGTGTTGGGGCTATAATTTTGACTGGGAGTCAAGGGCATTTTTCCAACCCAAATACAGCCCGACAATTGTAGTGTCTTCCTACGTGGCAAACGCGTTGCTCGATGCCTATGAATTGCTCGGAGATGCCGAACTGCTCAAGATCGCGAGAGGGACATGCGACTTTATAACGAAAGACCTGAATCGAACCTATTCCGCTGACGGAACGCATATCTATTCTTATTCAAGGCTGGATAACAGCGCCATATTCAATGCCTCATTGATGGGGAGCAAGCTGCTGTCCAGGATGTATACGTTCACGGCAGAAAAACAGTTGCTGGAAGAAGCGGAAAAATCCGTGGCGTATTGCTGTAACCGCCAGAACAGAGATGGGTCTTGGACCTATGGTGAACTGCCTTTTCATCGATGGATAGACAGTTTTCATACGGGATATAATCTGGAATGCATTTCGGAATATATGAAATTTTCCGGCAATCGTGCGTTCAATGAAAATCTTGAACGAGGCTTTGACTACTATATCAAAACCTTTTTCACCGATGATGATATTCCTAAATATTACAGCAACAGGCTTTACCCAATCGATATTCACAATCCGGCGCAATTCGTCGTTACCCTGAGCCGACTCGGAAAAACCAAAGCGTATAAAACCCGTATGGATAAGGTGCTTTCCTGGACAATCGACAATATGCAGTCAGAGGAAGGCTTTTTTTATTATCAAATCAACAAAAATTTCAAGTCGAAGATCCCCTATATGCGCTGGTCTCAGGCATGGATGTTTTACGCGCTCAGCACGTATGCGAAGGAGACGATGACAATATGAAGATATGGTTCGATTTATCCAATTCACCGCATATCAATCTTTTTCAGCATATGATCCGTGATTTGAGAAAAAACCATGAGATCGTCATTACGTGCCGGCCTCTGGCAAACACGATTGAACTCCTGAACTTGCACGGCTTTGGATATCATGTGATCGGAAAGCATTACGGCGCGAATATCTGGCGAAAGGTTTATGGTTATCCGATACGGACTTTCGAACTCTATCGGTTTTTGAAAAAACAAGGACTCGACATCGCGGTTTCTCAGAGCTCCTTCCATTCGCCGCTTGTCTCCCGGTTACTGGGAATAAAATCAATTTACATGAACGATAATGAATATGCTTTTGGGAATGTCCCTGCGTTTCTGTTTGCAGATGTCGTTATGGTGCCGGAGTTTCTCGACATTAAAAAAGTGGTGAGGCAGGGGGCCACCCCGAATAAAATCATTCAGTATCCCGGCATCAAGGAGGGAATTTATCTTTGGGACCTGCATGTCGCGCCAACACAAACTGGGAAAATATACATCAGACCTGAGCCATGGACCGCCCAGTATTATAAAGGCAAGAAAAATTTTTTGACATCGCTGCTGCTGGCGTTGAACAAAAAAGCTGACATCGTATTGTTGCCGAGGGATAAATATCAGGCGGATTTTTTTATAAAGCAAGCATTTCAAAACGTCTGTATTCAAACGACCCCATTGACCCTGACGGACATTGCCGGGGATTGTTCACTTTTTATCGGCGCCGGTGGCACCATGACCCGAGAGCTCGCTTTTTTGGGTATCCCAACGATATCGGTTTACCAGGATGACCTTCTCGACGTCGACAATTACTTATTGAAGCATGGTTACATGATTCATCGCCGGAATTTGGATGCGACCACAGCCATAACCTACATGCAAACATATCGTTTCACGGAACATCAGACAGATTTGCGCGAAAAGGGCAGGCGCGCGTACGCGATGATTAAAGACGAGATTGAAAGATTGGGGGCGCATTGAGCATTGGGTGCCGGCTTCAGTCTTTTCCGGATACCATCCGGAAGTCGAAAATTGAATGGCGGTTCGAATACCATTAAGAGATCGGCATGTCGCGTCTTAATGCCGGCGCCGGCCGTGAAAAACGGCGTTGACCAGGAAAAGAAAGCTCAAAAAGAAGGTTGGCTCTTATGATAAAAGTGGGTGTAATTGGTCTTGGGAAGATGGGGATTTCGCATTGTTCAATTCTTAACGCACATCCTGATGTCGAATCGGTTGCCGTGTGTGATACCTCGAAGTTTATGTTGTCCGCGATTGCCCGGCATTCAGAAATGCAATGCTTCAAGGATTATCAAAAGATGATCAAGGAGGTCAAGCCGGATGGTGTCGTCATTGCAACCCCGACAAAGTCCCATTTTGAAATCGCCAAATTCGCCATGCATAATGGCTGTCATGTATTTGTTGAAAAGCCGCTGTGTCTCAACGCCCGGGAAAGTGAAGTTCTTGCCGAACTCGCCAAGGAAAGGCAGCTGGTATCCCAGACAGGGTATCATTACCGTTTTCTCTGGACGTTCCAGGAAGTCAAAAAACTCCTGGATAAAGCGGTTATCGGGCGTGTTTACGGTTATCTGGGAGAGGCCTATGGCCCTGTTGTGCTGAAGGAGGAAAGCGATACCTGGCGGTCGCACAAAAAAGAAGGCGGCGGGTGTCTGTATGATTATGCCGCTCATGTCATCAATCTCGTGAATTTTCTGCTGGGAATGCCTTATCGGGTCAAAGGCTGCGTTATGCAATCAATCTTCTCAAGATTTGTCGAGGATGCGATTTTTGCAACCCTGGTGCACGAAAATGATTTGATCGGCAGGATTGCCATCAACTGGAGCGATGAGAGTTACCGGAAAATGACAACTCAAGTCACCATACTCGGCGTAAAGGGAAAAATTATTGCCGACAGTCAAGAGATAAAAATCTATCTGAATGACGCCAATCCAGCTGAAGGTCTGGATAAGGGCTGGAATATGAAATGGTTGACGGAATCCGACAAACCGCTAGGTTTTTATTTGCGTGGAGAAGAATACTCATCCCAGATTGACAATTTTATCGAATGCATAAAACACCAAACCCTCGACAATATAAATTCGTTTGAAAATTCAATGCTTACGGATAAAGTGATTGAGCTCGTCAGGAAGGATGCGGAAAAAAATGGAGAATCGTCAGATGAATAGAATATTATTTGGTGATAATCAATTTTTTGGCATAAATCATATCTCGGAGGAAAAAGCGAGAGCTCAGTCCATCATGTTCAAAAGCAATGCCAATATCATCCGTGTGCTGGATTATGCCTACGATATTGGGCTGAGTACTTTTATGTGTACAACCCACGATAGAATCGAAGGCATATGTGAGCATATCAGGCAAAACAGCGGGCGCTATGGCAACTTTCAAATATACCCGTGCATGCCCTATGCGCATAAGTACAACAATGCGGTAACGGAATTGGGACCGATGGGTGCGTTAAAAAAATTTTTGCCGGTCAACATGATGTCCGTGATGGCCAAGGGTGGCATCGCTCTTGCTAGAAAAGATTTCATCTCCATGATGGAGCTTCTCGTGGATTTTGAGATGAGAATGTTTTCAGGAATTAAAACGCCTGTGATTTTTTTGCAGAATGTCGTGACAGATCTTCTGCTTGGCTTGGGCATGAATGATTTTTTCAAGGCTTTCAGTGAGTATGTCAGAGAGAAATATGATGCTGAAGCGGGATTTATCACCATGAATTTGCCGTTGCTGATCACCGCCTTGACAAAATGCGGCATCCAGAACCCAATAATTTGTACATCCATCAACAAGATCGGATTTCGCATGTCGGGTGGAAGGTCGCTTTATGAAGATATTCTCAAAGAAAAACAGGCCCGGGTCATCGCCATGCAGGTATTGGCGGGAGGCGCAATACCTCCGAGAGAGGCGATACAATATGTTTGCGAACTTGAAGGCGTTCAGAGCATATTGTTTGGTGCGTCAAAACCGATCCATATAAAAGAAACAAAAGACCTTATCGAGCATATGAGTTGAGCGGGGCGGCTGCCGGTTTTCCTGCCGGGGCAAGCGAATTGAATTTGTAACCGACGGAGGGGCGCCGGGCGCTGGTGACGGTTGTCGAGGGTCGACGGAGAAATGGGTATTGACCATAAAAACCGGATTGTGATGTTCGGGCCTGATCTGAGCCTCAAAGGCGGCATCTCTTTCGTGGTAAGGGAATACCTGAAGGCGGGATTGCACAGGAAGGTTTCTCTTGTCATTGTTTCCACAACCGATGGGGGGGGCAACAGCAGGAAGATAAAAGCTTTTTTGGGGGCAATTTTAAACTCTTTGAAAATTTTTTTAACGACCGACCCGGGAATTTGTCATTTTCATGTCTCCCAAAACGGCAGTTTTTATCGAAAGTTCATTCTGATCCTGATCGCCAGGCTGGCCGGGTGGAAAATCGTCGTTCAGATTCATGGCTCCAGTTATGAAGCGTTTCTGTCCAGGCGAATGAATTTCTGGCTCAACAAAAAAAGTTTGGATCTGGCGGATCGGGTGATCGTTCTTTCCGACCGTTTCAGATCCAGGGTTGAATCCATAACCCAGAAAGCAAAGGTTTGTAAACTATACAACCCCGCTACAACGCCTGAAAAGATCAACAGCGACGCTTTCGCGCAAACGATAAATGTTCTGTTTCTTGGCAAGCTCTCCCTGAGAAAGGGCACGTATGACCTGTTGCAGTGCATAAAGGAGCACCACCCCTATTTTGTGGAAAAACAAGTCCGGTTTATCCTCGCCGGCGATGGGGATATGCCCCAGGTTGAGGCTTATGTGGACCATCATCGCTTGAAGGCGTTGGTCAGCATACCCGGCTGGGTTTCCGGAAGGACCAAAAAGATTTATCTGTCGAACGCCGACATTTATGTACTGCCTTCATACAATGAACAAATGCCGATGTCCATTTTGGAGGCCATGGCCTACGGTCTTCCAATCGTTTCGACGCATGTCGCCGGCATTCCTGAAATGGTCGAAGACGGCTATAACGGCATCCTGATCCAGCCCGGAGACAGAGAAGCCCTGGTATCCGCGCTTAAAAGGCTTATCGAATCCAAGGATGAGCGTATTCTGATGGGGCAAAATGGTTCTAGACGGGTGGCGGAAAAATTTGCCGGTGAGATTATTATTAATCACTTGATGTCAATATACGCGAGACTGTGATTCGTGTGCAACCGTCCAACTGTTCTCGACGGAAGGAACGGCGACAGGCCTTACCCCCGCAACAGTGGAAAAAAATGAACAAATATTTGTATTTTGTATCGCATTTCGGTATTGATTGGTGTCAGGTGCAATTTTCATTACTAATTCAAAGGAGCGCAGCATGAGCATAAAAGGATTTGCAATCGCCGGTATTCTGGTCTTGACCTGCATCACGAACACCTTTGCCCTGGAAAGCGGATTCGGCGTCGGCCCCGGCGACGTGCTGGAGATTTCGGTATGGCGGGATGAGAGCCTGAGCCGACAGGTGGTGGTGCCCCCGGACGGCGTGATTTCATTTCCGCTGATCGGTGACATCGCCGTCCAAAACATGACCGTCACGGACATCCGAAAACATGTCACCCAGCGGCTGAAGGATTATGTCCAGGATGCCGTTGTGACGGTGATGCTCCTGGAGATCAACAGCATGAAGGCCTACGTCATCGGAAAGGTCAACAAACCCGGCGTGTTCCCGATTTCAATGGACACCAGCGTCATGCAGGTGCTGTCAATGGCGGGGGGGCTCAATCCTTTTGCGGCTGAAAGCCATATTCACGTCCTCAGACGGCAGAAGGACGACACCCTCAAATTGCCCTTCGACTACAACCAGGTACTCAAAGGCGAGAACCTGAAGCAGAATATCATCCTTCAGCGGGGGGATGTCATCGTTGTTCCATGATTCATCCGTGCCGAACCACGTGATGCTTGCCTTGGCAAGCGCACGATTCTTTCGAGTTCACAGCATCGGACGGCTGTGGCGATCGCTAATTTTTGGTTGCGGAATTAAGGTGCCATGATGATGGATATAAAACGAAAATTGTGGATCGGCGCGGTGTTGATTTCCGGTCTCGTGATGCCGCTGTCGGCATCCGCGCAAGACATCCGCTACACCCCCCTACTGAGCGTTACGGGGGAGTATAACGATAATATCCTCTTCCTCAAAGACGACAAGACCGACGATTTCATCCTGAGCCTCGCTCCCGCCCTGGAGGTGGATTACGCCACGGAGTTGCTGGAGTTGAACTCCTTGGCAAGCATCATCCTCAAAAGGTATCTCACGGAGGATGACTTCGACAGAGAGGATTATTATTTTCATCTGAATGGAAAATATCGGATGACCGAGAGAATGATGATGCAGGGACGGTTTAATTACCTCCAGGATTTTTCCGTTGAGTCGAGGATCGCCGATCTGGCGGAGCCGGATCTTGAATTCGATGAGCTCCCCGTCGATCCGGGCATCGAAAGATTTTATTCCGAGCGCAAGCGCTATAAAGCCTGGGCAGGTCTGCAATACCGGCTGACGGAGATTTCCGACCTGGGGATGAAATACCGGTATCTGAGGAATGACTATGACTTTGAAGGGAACAGCGATTACTATCGGAATATCGTCGATCTGACTTACTCCCGGGCGCTGAAAAGCCGGAAAGACCGCATCGGACCAAGGCTGCGCTTTACCCGGAACGTCTCCGATGACGCTGAATACGACAGCTACAACCTGGCGTTCACCTGGCGGCATATGTTTACCGAGACCATGAGCATGTATACCGATATCGGTGTTCAATACACGGAGGAAACCTTTAAAAACGGTGACGAAGACGACAACAGCTGGGGCGGGACAGCCGATATCTGGTTGACGAAACGGGGTGAGGCGAGCGTGCTGGACATCGGTTTCAATCAGGATCTGGGAACGGCGTCGAGCGGGCGCTCCGTCAACGTCTCCCGGTTTTTTTGCCGGTGGAGCCAATCGATCACCGAGCGCTTGTTTTTTGATCTCAAAGGCGATTTTTATATCACCGATGAGGACGATTATTCCGGCTTCGATGACGCCGAGCTCTTTTTGGATGTCATTCCTTCCCTGAGATATCGGATGACGGAAGATCATGCCGTCCGATTGGCATACAGCTACACGATCGATTATGACAGATCCCTCGAAGACGACCGGGACAAACAGCGTAATCGCGTCTGGATCATGTTCGAATTCGGCTTTCCCAATACCATATGACGCATATTCACAGGCGAGGCGGGCAACAGTTATGGCAAAACAAATATTGGAATGGAAGGACGTTAAAAGTTTCATCCGGAGACGAAGGCGATCGTTCATCGTCGTTTTCCTGATCACCTTCATCTCTTCCGTCATCCTCGCGCTCGCCCTCCCCTCCATTTACCGCGGGGAGGCGACGATTCTTATCGAGGATCAGCAGATTCCGGAAAACCTGGTGCAGTCGACCATCACCTCCTATGCCGAGGAGCGGCTGAACATCATTCAACGGCAGGTGCTCAGCAACGATCGCCTCCGGGACATCATCGACGATTTCGACCTTTATCCGGAAATCCGGGAGAAGGAGGGCATGGGGATGGCCATTGTCGCCATGAAGGAAGCCATCCTCGTGGAAACCGAGAGCGTCGGTTTCATGGACCCGAGAACCGGCAAGCCCATGAGCGCCACCATTGCATTCGCCCTCTATTATGAGGGGAGAGATCCCGAAACCGTTCAGAAGGTGACCAATGTTCTCGGCGAACTCTTTCTGGAGGAGGACATCCGGATCAAGGAGAGAATAACCGGCGCCACCACCGATTTCCTCACGGCGGAGGCCGAATCCCTGAAGACGCAGATTCAGGAGTTCGAGAAAAGGATCACCGAATTCAAAAGCGCCCACTTCGGCGAATTGCCCGAGCACGGCAGCGTCAATCTGGAGACGGTTGCGCGATTGGAGCGGGAGCTTGATCAGATCGAGATGCAGATTCGCAGCCTTCAGGAAAAAAGGATTTCGCTCCAGGGCCAGCGGGTGAGCGTCGATCCGTTGCTGCCCATCCAGGTCGACGGTCAAAATGTCGCCAGAAACCCTTCGGAGCAGCTCAAATATTTGCGTCTTAAGCTCATCAGCCTTCAATCGGTCTTGTCGGACAAACATCCGGACGTCATGAAACTCAAGCGGGAAATTCAGAAGCTGGAAGGTCAGGTGGGGGCATCGGGCGTCAGTCCGGAGGAGATCAAAAGACTCGACAACCTGAGGGTGAAGCTGGCCGGCCTGAAAGGTCGCTATGGCCTCAAGCATCCGGATGTCGTCAAGCTCGAAAAAGAGATCGACATCCTGGAGCGGTCCATCGCCAATCAGAGAAGACGCGGCAACACCCGCAGAATGTCGGAAGAGGTGCCCGACAACCCGATGTACATCAACCTGTCGACCCAGATCTCGTCCATCAATACCTCCATTGCCGGCCTCATGAGCGACAAGGAGAGCATCCAGAACGACCTCGCCAGATACCGGCAGCGGATCGAGAATTCCCCGGTGGTCGAAAAGGAGTACAATGAGCTGACGCGGGATTATTCCATAACAAAGCGGAAGTATGATGAAATCATGAACAAGTTGATGACCGCGAACGTGGCGAAGGTGCTGGAGGAGGGGCGGCACGGCCAACGGTTTGAAATCAAAAGCCATGCCTACCTGCCGACCCAGCCTTACAAGCCGAATCGAATCGCCATTATCCTGCTGGGATTTGTCCTGGGGTCGGGCTTTGGATTCGGGATCGCGGCGGTTCGGGAATTTTTCGATCACTCCATCAAAAATGACAAGGAATTGAGCGAACTGGTCAGCATCCCGGTGCTTACGGTCATCTCCAATGTTCAGACCAGACAAGAGCGAATCAAGGGGATGCTTCGGGGACTGGCATGGGCCTTCGCCGTTTTTGCGGTTGTCCTGATCGGCGCGAAAGTCTTTTACGAATATGTACTGCCCATTCGCGAGATATGGGATTCCATCCTTCTTAACGCCAAAAATATGTGACGACGAATGCCATGAGCAAATTGAAGAAAGCCTTGGAAAAGGCCAAAAGCGAATATCCGAACATCCAGATTCACACCCCTGAAATGCGCCAGGTGACGCCCTCTCCCGGGCTGGGCGACCCATCGTTTCCGCGGCGCGAGGTGAACGTCAACTACTCTCAAACGAAGGTCCAGCCGGTATCCCATGACCTTTTGAGGAGGAACAAGATATTTGCCTTGTTTTCGCAAGACAAGGTCAACGATCAAATCAAGACGCTGCGGGCTCAGGTGTTGAGCAAGCTGAAAAAAATCGGGGCGAACGATTTCATGATTACCAGCGCCAATCCCGGGGAAGGCAAGACCTTCACGAGCATTAATTTGGGGGTCAGCATCGCCCAGGAACTGGACAAGACGGTCCTCATCGTCGATACCGACCTGAAGAATCCGGCCAAGGATCATTATGATTTCGCCAAGGATTTTTTCAGCGTCGATGTCGAGACGGGGCTTGCCGACGTGCTGCTGGGGAAGGCCGACCTCGACGATGTGCTGATCAATCCCGGCATCGACAAGCTGACGATCCTGCCGGGGGGAACCTATCTTCAGAATTCCTCGGAGCTTCTGGGCTCCCCTCAAATGGAGCTTTTGGTCAAGGACATCAGAACGCGGTACAGGGATCGGATCGTCATCTTTGACGCCCCTGCCGTTCTGTCCTGTTCGGATCCGTTCCAACTGTCCAAATTCGTCAAGAATGTTCTCTTCATCGTCGAGGAGGACAACACCACCGGGGATGATATCCGAAAAGCGCTCAAGCTCCTGACCGACATCGAGATGATCGGCATGGTCCTGAATAAATCGAGAACAGATTGAAACCATTATGTATGAAAAATTTTACGGACTGAAGGAAAAGCCTTTCCAGATTCTTTCCGATCCGGCCTATCTGTTCATGAGCAAGGCCCATGAAAGCGCCTATACGCACCTGGAATATGGTATTCTGGAGAATAAGGGCTTTGTGGTCATCACCGGTGAAATCGGTTCGGGCAAAACGACCTTGATCAACTATCTTCTCGAAAAGATCGAGACGAATATCACCACGGCCCTGATTAACAACACCCTGGTAAAACCCGCTGATTTGCTGAAAATGCTCTGCCAGGATTTCGAGATCGAGGTCAAGGGTCTGGACGAAACCGATCTCGTGACGGCGTTCTATCAGTTTCTGGTGGAGCAGTACACCTTGGGAAAGCGGGTCATCCTCATCATCGATGAAGCCCAGAATCTCAGCCTGGAAGCCCTGGAGCAGGTCCGAATGCTGTCCAATTTCGAACTGGAAAAGCAGCACCTCTTTCAGGTGATCCTGGTCGGGCAACCCGAACTGCGGTACAAGCTGCGGCAGAAGGCCCTGGAACAGCTGGCCCAGCGGGTTTCGGTGCACTACCACATCAGCGGCCTCGATGCCGAGGAGGTGGTCGACTACGTCAAGTATCGCCTCAAGATCGCAGGGGCGGAGAGCCAGGATATCTTTCTCGAGGATGCGCTGGAGGCCGTCTGGGCCTATTCACGGGGTATTCCCAGGCTCATCAATATCCTGTGCGACACCGCCCTGGTGTATGGCTTTGCGGACGGACTGGAGCGCATCGGCCGGGAAATTGTCGATTCGGTGATTCAAGAGCGGGAAGTCGGCGGTTTCAATGCACCGGGCCTTAAAAACGAGGATGAAGACCCTTACGTCAAATTGGATGACGCGGCGGGGCGTTCCGCTCCGGACCATCGCTTTCCCATCGAACGACAGATCGCGTCGATTGAAAACCGCCTCGACGACCTTGAAAAGCGCATGATCAACCTGATGGATGGCAGCGGGAGGCGGGATGAATTGATTCTGGCGCTTTTCAATCTGCTTCAGGACAATTTGAAGGGGCGATATCGCATCCTAACCAAATTGCATTCCAATGGTCGCAAGCCTCACAATACGGGAAACGCGGAACTCATACCGGTAAAAGGCGGGGTCCGTTTTCGATTTTAGAGGTGGACGAACGACATATGTGGTCGTTCGCATCGATGAGACTTTGAATCCTGCGGATTGACACCACAGGGGATTGTCTGATATTCCGACGGGGGAGTACGGAGAAGCTGCGGCTTTCAGCTGCGGCGCCGTGCTCCCCCGTTGTCGTTTAACGCACGCTAACGGCATGATTATCCCCGCGATAAAGGAAAGGAGCACGTTGGGACATGGCGATATCCATGGGCTGGCTGGTGTTGCCCGCCGCTTTTTTACTGGACTTCTTCATTGGCGATCCCCAGTTCGCTCACCATCCGGTGCGCTATATGGGGCGGGCCATCGCCTTCTTGGAGCCGCGCTTCCGAAAGCTTCCAGTTCCCCTCGCGGTGTCCGGCGGCCTTTTTGCCCTTTCCCTCGTATCGGGGGCTTGGATCGCCGCCGCACTCGTGATCGCGGGGGCCGGCCTTTTCTCCCCCGTGGCCCGGGCGATCGTGGAGGTCTTTCTGCTCTATTTTTTCATCTCGTCTCGCGGACTTTCAACGGCCGCCCTTGAAATCTACGGCCTCCTGAGAACCGGGGATCTCCCAGAGGCCCGGTCACGGCTCGCCCTGATCGTGGGGCGGGAGACCCAAGGGCTTTCCGAGACCGGAGCGGCCCGGGCCGCCGTGGAGACGACGGCGGAGAACCTCGTGGACGGGTTCATCGCGCCGCTCTTCTTCTTCCTCCTGGGCGGCGTGCCATTGGCGGCGGCCTACAAGATGGTGAACACACTCGATTCCATGGTGGGGTACAAAAACGACACCTATCGGGCTTTTGGCAGGGTCTCGGCCCGCATCGACGATGTTGCCAACTATCTGCCGGCCCGGCTCTCGGTTCCGGTCATCGCCCTGGCCGCGCATCTGCTGAACCGCCGCGGCCCGGCGGTTTTCCGGACGGCAGTGAGGGAGGGGCGACGTCACAGCAGCCCCAACGCCGGTTATGCGGAGGCCGCCTTTGCTGGCGCGCTGCGCGTAAAGCTGGGGGGGGCCAACATCTACCACGGCAGGCTTGTGGACAAGCCTTACATCGGCGCCGGGTTTGCCGATGTCGTTCCAGGGGATATCCCCCGGGCGTGCGACCTGATGGAACTTTCGGCGGTTTTGTGGGTTGTCGCCATCGGGTGCACGGGGATTCTCATCGCGGCTTTGGGGGGCTGAGCAGCCCATGGCCTTCCCGCCGGACCCACCGAAAGCCTATCCGCCGCCGCCGCTCTCCGTGAAGGGGCGGTATCCGTTCAGGCTGGGAACGACCTCCTTCATCTACCCGGACGATTACCTCCCCAACGTTCGGATGCTGGGGCCTCATGTCGACGAGATCGAGCTGCTGATGTTCGAAAGTCGGCGGCCCGACAGCCTGCCGTCCGGAGCGACCATCGACGCGCTGGCCCGGCTATCGGCTGAATTGGATATCGGCTACAACATTCACCTCCCCACGGACGTCTCCCTTGCCGCCGAGGATCCCGACGAGCGGGCTCGGGCCGCGGCCGTGCTGGGGCGGTTCGTTTCGGCGACGGCGTCGCTCTCGCCGTCGGCTTACGCCCTTCACCTGCCTTTCGAGGGGTGGGCGGCGGACCCCGGCGGGATTGCGCGATGGCGGACGGCCGCGGCCCAGGGGATCGGTCGTCTTCTCGACATTGGCGTTCCGGGAAACCTGCTCGCTGTCGAGACCCTCGATTATCCGTTTGCCTGGGCGGCACCCCTCGTCGACGCCTTCGACCTGTCAATCTGCATGGATATCGGCCACCTGATCCTTCACGGCGTCGATCCTGCCGCGTTTTTCAGGCGCTTCCGGCGTCGTATCCGACTCATTCATCTCCATGGCGTCCGATTCGCCGAGGACGGCGTGGGCCAGGACCACGTGAGCCTTGACGAGACGCCCCCCGGACATTTTGCGGCCGTCATGGCGGTTCTGAAGGCCTTTGACGGCGTGGTCTCCCTCGAGGTCTTTTCCCATCGGCATCTGGCCCCTTCCATGAAACACCTGGATGCAGCCTGGAACGCTGCCAAGAGAGAATATGCGCCATGATCCTGATTTCGGACAATCTGCAGATCACGCACCCCGACATCGACCGTGCGGTTCAGGAACTGGACCCGGGCCCTGTTCAGGACCTGGTTCGGCGGTGCGTTGTCGCGGGCGCCGATGCCATCGACATCAATTCCGGTCCCCTGGTGCGGGAGCCCGAGAAGAAGATGGCATTTCTGGTGGCGGCGGTCCAGTCCGTCACCGACCTGCCGGTACTCCTCGACACCACCAACCCGAGGGCCATGGAAGCCGGGCTTCGGGCCTCGAAGGGGCGGACCGTCATTAACGGGTTTTCCCTCGAGCCCGCCAAGCTGGAGCGCATTCTTCCCCTGGCCGGAAAATACGATGTCGACATTATCGGGTATCTGCTCTATCCCAACAGTCACGTCCCCAATGACGCATCGGAGCGTCTCGGCGTGGCCGTGGCGCTTTTCCAAGCGTTTCAGAAGGCGGGCGTGGATCCGGAGCGGCTGATCATCGATCCGGTTGTCGCTCCGGTCATGTGGGAGAACGGCAACCGCCAGGACATGGCCATCCTCTCGGTGATCCGCACCCTGCCCGATCTTCTCGGGTTTCCCGTGAGGACCATCGCGGGCCTCTCCAACCTGACGACGGGGCGGGGACCCCGGGTCAAAAAACGGCTCCTCGAGAGTGCCTACCTGCCCATGCTGGCCGAAGCGGGCCTGACTATGGCGCTCATGAACATCCTTCACACCGAGACGGTGCAAACAGCCCGTGCCTGCGAGGCCCTCGTCAGGGACCGGATCTTTACCTGGGCGGGGTGGTAGGGAGGGGCGCCCCCGTCCGATATTCCCGATTACCGCTCGAGTTTTTCCAGGGCCGCGTCAACCTTGGCGTTGATCGCCAGGGTCATCTCCTCGATCTCCCGAATCAGGCCGGCCACCTCGTCCATCCCGTGATCCCGTGCCTTCTCGGCCCAATCCCTGTAAGTCTTGGCGTGATCAGCGTTGTGCCGCCGCCAGTGATCCAGGATCTTTCTCGTCTTGTCTTCAAAGGACATGGGGGCCGATTCGGGGGAGTGAGGGGCGTGATCGTGGGGGTGCGCTTCAGGGTCATGGTGATGCGGGTCGTCGTGATGGTGATGATGATCTTCGGGGTCGTGGTGGTGGCTCATAATGGTGTCCTCCTCTATCCAGGCGCAACAGTGGTGCCCGACATGTAATGTGGGTGATTTCCCGTTTTCCGGCGAAGGGGCCGGGAGAACCTTCTGGATATCCCGAACGGCGGTCCTTGATCAAGGGAAATGTGATGCCCCGATTCCCTGACCTCGCTGAATCAACCGGACCATGTTCCGGTTGATGGAGAGGGGGTATCCGGAATGGACGTATTCATGGGGGGTCTCCCGGAACGGCACATAGACTGGCAGCGCCGCCGTCAGCGTCACCGTTGTGCCGTCCAGCCGGGGAAGGATCTGGTTTTTCGGGCGCAGCAGGGTCGCCAAGAGGATCCTGATGGCCGCGGCGGCGGCTTTGGAGGGGAGATTGACGGGGCAAAGCCGGCCGACGGGAATATCATGGCGGGCGGTCGCCTCCGGTTGGGCCAGCGTCATGGCGCGGGCGGTTCGCAAAAAAGCCTGGGGCGAGAGGCGGAATGCGGGCACCCAGAAATGAAACGGTCTTTTTTCCCAGGACTCCGGGATCACCCGCGGCAGGTTGGCCTGCCGCGCGAAGTCGGCGCAGGACGCCAGCGCGATCTCCGAAACCGCCGCGGTGATCCGCCAGAACGGGAGGTAGAGTTGCGCCGCGGATCCGGCATCGGAAAGGACCGCGCAGCTCATCCGTGCCATGCCGTCCCGCCCGGCTTGCCAAAGGGACCGGCACCGCGGGCAGGAAAGGAAGAGGGCGTCCTTCTCCGCCGCCATGTCCCATCCGCAGTTGGGGCACAGGGTCGGTATAAATCGGATCGACCCGTCCGGGGCCTCGGCCGGGATGTCGTCAAGGCTGCCTTTGATCCGGCCTTCCGCCGTCGCCGGCTGGTTCAGGATGCCGTCCATCAGCGTGTCGTCCACGTAATAAAAGGGCGCGTAGACCAGGGTGAGGCGCTCGCCGATGAGAGCCGTCACGGAGGGCGGCTCCGGAAGGGCGGCACGGGAGCGGGTTTTGAAATCCGAGAGCGCTTTGGCGGCGGGCACCGAAGGCGCGAGAAAGCGGGCCCCGTCATGGGTGACGGCCGGCCTGAGCGTCATCGCCTGGCTTCTCAGCCCCAGGGTCTCGGGAAGGTGGATGGCGGAAACGGCCGGATGGGTATGGTCCGCCACACGTTGCCGGACGACCTCCCCGGTACAGGAGAAGAACATGCCCCGGCACCGCCAATAGGGGACATAGATGCGGCGCGTTCCTTCCGGAGCGGCGTGGGGCAGCATGTAGCGGAAATGATCCCGGGGTACGAGGTAGGAGGAGGTTCGGCAGTAATCGCAGGTAAAGATCCGATCCACCTCTCCAAGGAGCGCCGGTGCCCCGCACTGGGGGCACTGGTGCTCGACGCGGAGCCCTGTCATATCCGCTCGCCGCACTGGTTGCAGAAAACGGCGCCGGGAAGGTTCTCCGCCCCGCATGCCCCGCAGGGCCGCTTCGGCGGTTTTTCCGCCGCCGAATGGCCGCACCGCGGGCAGAACCGGGCGTTGGGCGTCAGGTTTTTGCCGCAATTCGCACACTGGGAGAAGATCACCTGTTGATGACCGCACTGGGGACAGAAGCGGGCGTCCCCTGGAACCGGGCTCCGGCATTCAGGGCAGGCGAAACCGCCTTCGGCGCCCGCGTCCCGGCCGCCGGGGGCCGAAGGCGCCAGGTACTGGGCGAGCATGGCGGGCATCATCACCCCAAGACCCGCGCCCATGGCATCCCCGGCCCCGGATCCCGCGGCCTTTTCCACGGCCATGGCCGCCTTCATCCGCAGCAGCCGGTCCATGTCACCGATAACCTCCATGCGGCTCTGGTCGTCGATCGCCTGTTGCACCTCGGCGGGGGGCGTGACGGCGTTGATGTAGAGATGGGTGAGGTGAAGGCCGAAATGGCTGAAATCCTCCCGGAGACGCTCGGAAAGGTGCTGGGATATCGCCTCGTACCGGGCCGGAAGCCGGGCCAGGGTGTCCAGGACCTCCCCGAGCGTGTCGTTGAAGCGGGAGACGATAACCTGGCTCAGGTAAGCCTCCACGGCCGCGGTGGTGTAAACCCCCTGGGTGCCCACCATCCGGTTGATGAAAAGAACGGGCTGGACGACGCGGAGGTTGAAGATGCCGAAAGCCCTGAGCCGGATCAGCCCCAACTCCGCGTCCTTGAAGGCCACCGGATCGCGGGTTCCCCATTTCAGGTTGGTGAAGACCTTCATGTTGACGAGGTAGACCTCGGCCCGCAGCGGGCTCGTGAACCCCCAGGGCATCGCCGCGATCTTGGTGAGCAACGGGATGTTGGCGGTTCTGAGGGTATGGCGGCCCGGACCGAAGACCCCCACGGCCTTTCCCTGGTAGAAAAAGACCCCCGCCTGATTCTCCCGCACCGTCAGCTGTGCCCCGTATTTGATCTCGCCCGAGCCCGTTTCCGGGATCCGGTGCACCAGCTCCTGCCCCGTGTCGTCGAACCACTCGATGTTTTCCAGAAATAAATGATGGGTTGTGCCGATGACAGTCTCCTTTTTCGTCCAAAGCTTAAAAGGGATGCAGCGTTCCTTGATGTCGCTGGGCAAAATCGAAGGATCGGGTCAGGGACAGGGGGTGATCCTCCGGGTATCCTCTCCCGAATTGGTCTGGGAGACCACTTTGATACCGAGCTCGGCGCTTTCGCCATTGTCCAAACCGGAAACATAGGTTAGAATATATTGATTTTCAAATAGAAGATCGGTTAACTGCCGGTAGACGTTTCCGAGATTATCCGATATCGATGCCTTGTAAAACTGGCCTCCCGTATCGGCGGCCATCTGCTGAAGAATAAGGTCATTGATTTGTCCAAGTCCTATCGTGAAGATCGGCACATCCGCCGTGTTGGCACTTGTGATGACGTCGTCGAGGCTGCTGCCCAGCTGTTCGGGTTTATCCTCTCCGTCGGTGATCACAATTACGGCTCTCCTGGGATTGTCTCTTCCCGTGGTATCCTGGATGGCCTTCGCAACGGCGTCGTAAAGACTCGTTTGTCTGCCGTTGTCCCAGAATGCGTATAACGCGTTGATCAGTTGGGCTTTATCCGAGGTATAGCCTTGGACCACCTCGATCTTTGAATCAAATTTGATAATTTCAGCTTCATCGCTGATGCCCAATTGTCGGATGAACTCGGCCACCGCGTCTTGCATGTCGTTCACATTTTCCGGATTGTCGGTAATGCTGCCGCTGTAATCCATGACCAACGCCACGGTTAGCGGGGTGTTGACCTGCGCGGCAAAGGAAAAATCCGTGAGGGGCAAATGGGACGTTCCATTTTCAGATATCGAGAAATTATTCTCCAACAATCCTTTTACCGGATATCCCCCCTGATCTAAAACAGAGACATATGCCGTCATATTGGCTGCCGGGCACGTGCCGTCGCTTTCGACCTGGTTGATGCTGACGGTGAGATTCGATTCCGGCTCGTAAATGCCGCGGACATCAACAAGGGTTGTGGGGGATGACTGACTATCCGACGATATGTTCAGCGCGGCTTCGAAGGTGCCGAGCTCCGAAGGCTGGAACGAGACCTCAACGCTGCATTGCTGTCCGGCGGCGATGACCGGAGAATTCGTATTGCAGGACGTTGGTTCGCCGTCCAGGACCAACGCAAAGTTTTCGCTGTCCGACAGGACGATGTCATGGATAGTGATCACCTCTGTTCCGGTATTGGTGATTTTGATTTTCAGCGGTGTCGGTGAATTGCCGAAGGTCACGGTGCCGAAATCATAGCTCGACGGCGATACTTCCAGGGTTTTCGTATCGGGGGGCGGTGACGCATCATCGTCATCTCCTCCCCCCGAACACCCGATAATCGACAAAATAAGGAACAATGCCATCAGAACATAGGTGCGGGGATGATCTTGGAACATGTCTGTTTTCTCCTTGAATGGTGAGAGTGATTGTATTGGAAGCCTTGCGCATGGCCCTGAAACCGAACTGCCGACCGGACTGCCAAAATGATACTTCGTCTCTTGAATCTTCTGATGTTGGCAGGTATTCTCCAAAAAAAATGACGAAGTGTCAAATGATTTGAACGCGAGGCGCTGAAGGCGCTGCGGCATCGGTTGGGTCCCTGCCCACTTTCGCCCTTGCGTCCTCGCCGAGCGTTTTAAACCGGGAGCAACCGTCATGCGTCTTCGCCTGATTCTGCTGGTGCTGTCCATACTCGCCGTGGGTTCCGCGTCCACCGGAGGATTTTTTTATTTTGAAGCCATTCAGGACGCCTCGATCCAGGCGTCCCGACGCCAGGCCCGGACCCGTCTGATATTGATCACCCACAGCCTGGAGAACCATCTCACGGCCAACATGCAGGTCGCCGAGACCCTGGCGGCCGCGCCCGCCCTGGTCCAACTGCTGCGCCGTCCCTCCGATGACGCCCTGGCGGCGGTCCATGAGGTGCTGGACCGCTTCCGCCAAACCCTCGGGGCAAATGTCTGCTATCTCATGGACGCCCGTGGGATTACCGTGGCATCCAGCAACCGTGACCGGCCCGACAGCTTCATGGGCCAGAACTTCGCCTTCCGACCGTATTTCACCAGTGCCATGGCGGGCAACCCTCTCGGCTACCTGGCCTTGGGCGTCACCTCGGGCCGGCGGGGTGTTTACAGCAGTCGTCCGGTCTTTTCGGATGCCGAGAGCCTCCCCCTGGGGGTCGTCGTCATCAAATCCGCCATCGATGCCGTGGAGGAACGGCTGGGGCTGTCGCCGGCGGACATTATGCTCTTCACCTCTCCCGACGGGGTGATCTTCATCACCAATCGGCCCGGCTGGCTCTTTCAGCTGGCCTGGAAGCCTTCACCCGAACAGTTGGCGCGGATCCGGGAGGAGCGGCAGTTTGGGGAGGGCGGACATGAGTGGATCGGCCTCAAACCCGCCGAGGCGACCGGTACGGCCCTCCTCGGCGGGCAGCGCTACCTGTTCGAACAGATGGAGATCCCCCATTTCCCCGGCTGGAAGGTCAACTACCTGACCCCGTCGGATGTCATTGCCCAGCCGGTGGAGACCTCGTTGATCCGCATGACCGGATCCATCGTACTGGTCCTCTGCGTACTTATCGGGCTGGGTGTGGCCATACTCTACTACAAGGCGAGTGAGGATATCCAGCACCGGAAGCGGATGGAGATCGCCCTTCGCGAGAAGGAGGAGCGCTATCGCTCCCTTTACCACAACACCCCGGCAATGCTGCACTCCATCGGCCCCGACGGCCGGCTTCTGAGTGTCAGCGACTACTGGCTCACGGCCATGGGGTACGGCTACGGCGAGGTGATCGGCCGCCCTCTGACGGATTTCATGACAGATGCGTCCCGGCGGCTGGCCGAGGAGGCCATGATTCCCACCTTTTTCCGCAAGGGGCTCTGCAAGGACATCCCCTACCGGTACGTCCGGAAAAACGGCGAGGTCATCGATATCCTCCTATCGGCCATTGCCGACAGGGATTCGGACGGCCGTATCGTCCGCTCCCTTGCGGTCTCCGTCGACGTCACCGAGCAGAAGCAGGCGGAAGAGGCCCTCCGCCGGGCCAAGGAGGCGCTGAGCCGCTATTCCAAGGAGCTGGAACGGAAGGTTCAGCTCCGCACCAAGGAGATCGGCGACATATTGCGGTACACGCCCGCGGTGATCTACATCAAGGACCTGGCCGGGCGATACATGCTTGTCAACTCCCGTTTCGAGGAGCTCTTCAGCGTGCAGAACGAGGCGGTGCGCGGCAAGACGGACGCGGAAATCCTTCCGGGCCCGGTGGCCGACCAGTTCCGGGCCGGGGATGCGGCGGTCTTCGAGAGCGCCTTGCCGGTCCAGGTGGAAAAGCGGATTGTCCAGAATGACGGGCTCCACACCTATCTGACCGTTAAATTTCCGCTCTTCGACGAGACCGGCAAGGTGCGCAGGCTCTGCGGCATCGCCACGGACATCACCGCCGCCAAGAAGGCCCAGAACAAGCTGCGCCGCTTGTCAGCCGCCATCATCACCAACCAGGAAAAGGAGCGGGCGGCGATTTCCCGGGAGCTTCACGACGAGTTGGGGCAGGTCTTGACGGCGCTTCGCATGGACGCGGTCTGGATACTGGAGCGGCTCAAGGCGAACGATCCGCAGGGGGCGGAGCGCGCCCGGGACATGTGTCGGCTCATCGACGGAACCATTCAGGACGTTCGAAGCCTGGCGTTTCGTCTCCGCCCGGGAATTCTGGACGATCTGGGGCTGGTGGACGCCCTGGAACTCTATACTTCGGATTTTGAGCGCCGGACGGGCATCACCTGTCTTTTCGATGCGGCATCGATCCCGAGGATGGACGACACCGTCGCCACCGCCGCCTACCGCATAGCCCAGGAGGCCCTGACCAATGTGGCGCGTCATGCCCGCGCCACCAAAGTGGAGGTCCGGCTGCACCAGGTCGACGGCCGTCTCATCCTGTCGGTGGAAGACGATGGGAGGGGCTTCCCGGTCTCGGTTCTGGATGCCGCCGAGCCCCTGGGTGCGGCCGAGGCCCTGGGGGTGGCGGGCATGCGCGAGCGGGCCTCCCTGGTGGGCGGAAGCCTGGAAGTCCATTCCCGGCCGGGTGCGGGGGCCCGGGTCCGCCTGGTTCTTCCGCTGCAGGCCCTTACACTGGAACCCAATACGGAGGTGACATCATGATCAAGGTGCTTCTCGCGGATGATCACAGCATCGTCCGCGCCGGTCTTCGGCGGATCATCGAGGAGAGCGGCGACATGGCGGTGACGGCCGAAGCCGAGAACGGTCGGGTGGCCCTCAGGGAGGCGGCCCGCCATGCGCCGGACATTGCCGTCGTCGACATCTCCATGCCGGACATCGACGGGCTGGAGGTGATCACCCGCCTTCATGAAACGATGCCCGACCTCCCCATCCTGGTGCTGACGATGCACGAGGAGCGGCAATACGTGGTGCGGGCCATCGAGGCCGGCGCCATGGGATATATCACCAAGCAGTCGGCTCCCGAACAGCTGGTGGGGGCGATCCGGCGGCTCATCGCCGGCCACCGTTACCTCTCCGAGGACGCCGTGGAGGTCCTCGCCCTTCGGGTGCTCAAGGGCGACAAGTCGGCTTCTCCCATCGACGCCCTCTCCATGCGGGAGCTCCAGGTTCTCCGGCGGCTCGCCATGGGCCAGACCAACCGGGAGATCGCCGAGGCCTACGGCGTGAGCGTCAAGACCGTGGACACCTACCGGCACCGCCTCCTCAAGAAGCTCGATCTGCGCAACAACGCCGAGCTTTCCCGGTTTGCCATTCAAAACAAGCTGATCGAACTCTGAAGGCGCCCGGATCCGGCCGTCGGCGGCGTTATCGCCCGTCGACGCATAACCCCGTGCGCCTTCCCCGCGATGTCTTGTCTCCGTCAGAATTTTTCTGACAGGAAAATCCAAAAAATCCAGCTGTTGAAATGAGAAAAGCTCGAATTGTTTTCCCCGGGAGAGCGGTGTATTCTTATCATAAGGTATGGATTAACTTTTACACCCTTTTCAAGGAGACATCATCATGAAAAAATGGATCGTTCTGAGCCTTGTGAGCACCGCCCTCGCCTTTGGACCGGCAATGGCTGAAACCACCAGCGTCAAGATCGGCGGCGGGCCCACCGGCGGCACCTTCAACACCTTTGCCAACGCCATGGCCGTTTACATCTCCAAGGTCGACCCCGGCATGGTCACCACCGCCGTGGGATCGGGGGGCTCCGTGGAGAACCTCAAGCGCGTCTCCAACGGGGAGTCGGATTTCGGCCTCTGCTATGCCGTGGACATGGACCTCGGCTACAAGGGCAAATTGCCCATGGACACCAAGGCCTATCAGAATATTCGCTCAGTGGGGTATCTCTACGGCGCGCCGGCCCAGTTGGTCGTCAATGCCGACAGCGACATCAAGAGCGCCCATGACCTCAAGGGCAAACGGGTCGCCGTGGGCAATGCCGGATCAGGGGCCGCCGCCAGCGCCGAGCGCTTTTTTCGCCACCTTGGGGTGTGGGACCACTTCAAGCCGACCTTCATGGGGTATTCGGCGGCTGCCAGCGCCTTCAAGGACGGCAAGATCGACGCTTTCTGGGTTCTGGTGGGCTATCCCAACGCCTCCATCATCGAAGCCAGTGTCCAGGTCAAGGTCCGCCTTCTGGACGTCGGCATCGATGCCGAGAAAAGCGGATTTTACGATGCCTTTGCTTACAGCCCCGTGGTGATCCCCGCCGGTACCTACGGCAAGGGGATGCCCGAGTGCAAGACCTTTCAGGATTCCACGATCCTGGCCGTCAGGAAGGACATGTCGGATGAGGCCGTATACCAGATCATGAAGCACCTCTGGTCCCCGGCGGGAATGGAGGCCATGGTCGCGGCGTCCAAGTCCTTCGACGAGATGAACCTGGACAACGCCTTCATGGGGGCGGCGGTGCCGCTGCATCCCGGCGCCGTGAAATTCTGGCAGGAGCAGGGCAAGGAGATTCCGGAAAAGCTCATGCCCTGAGCCCGGCGCTTTTCTGAAAGCTCCCGTACCTCCCCGGGGAAGGGCGTCCGTCCTTCCCCCCCGGCGACTCCGCCGGAGACTGAATCTCTTTGGACACGTTAAGGAAGAAAACCCATGTCAGAACCCGAATATTCTTCAGATCAAGCTGAACTGTCAGCGGAGAACAAAGAGAAACTGGAAAAGTTGGTCCAGAAGGACTCCCGTTCCGGGCGTGTCTTTTCCGGTTACTGGAAATATATCACCAGCGCCATGGGTGTGTTCATGGTGTTCTTTTACATGTATTGTGCCGCAGTTCCCGTGGATACCCAGTATTTCCTGGGGGTCTACGTCATGCTCACCTATGTGATGGCCCTTTTGATCTATCCCCTCAAGGCATCGTCCCCGTCCCACCGTCCCACCGTCGTTGATCTGCTCATGGCGGCGGCGGCTGTTTTTGTTGTGGGCTATTTTGTCATGGAATACGAGGCCATCAACTACCGCATGGGCTCCGAGACGCCCATGGACACCTTTGTCAGCGCCCTGGGAATCCTTGTTTCTCTCGAGGTGGCCCGGCGGGCCCTGGGATGGTCCATGACCATCGTCGGTACTGTTTTCCTCTGCTACGCCTTCTGGGGCGATCTGCTCCAGAACGTTCCCCTGCTCAACGCCTTCGCCCACACCGGCTTCAAAATCGACCGGGCCATCAACCACATCTACTATAAGCAGGAGGGCGTCTTCGGCATCATGGCTACGGTGCTCGTGACCTATGTCATCCTCTTCATCTTCTTCGGGTCGTTTCTCAAGGCCTCGGGTGCGAGCCGTTTCTTCATCGATGTCCCCATGGCCGTGGCCGGCAAGAGCATCGGCGGTCCGGCCAAGGTGGCCGTCATCGCCTCGGGTTTTTTCGGGTCGGTATCGGGATCGGCCATCGCCAATACGGTCTCCACCGGCGCCTTCACCATCCCCATGATGAAGAAGGCCGGGTTCCGTCCCCACGTGGCCGGCGCCATTGAGCCGTCGGCCTCCATCGGGGGGATGTTCATGCCGCCCATCATGGGCGCCGGCGGCTTCCTGATGGCCGAGATGACCGAGATTCCCTACGTGAAGATCATGATCATGGCGGTCTTTCCGGCCCTGATCTACTTCCTGTCGGTTTATACCATGGTCCATTTCGAGGCCAAGCGCTACGGCATCGTCGGCAAGCGCCAACCCGGGGACCCCACTGCCATGGAGATCCTCAAGAAGCAGTGGTTCATGTCCCTGCCCCTGGTGATCATCGTCGTCATGATGATCGTCGGCTTTTCCCCGGGCTACGCCGCCTTCTGGGCCATCATCTCGTGCATCGGGGTCAGCTGGTTCACGCCCGACAACAAGATGGGCATGAAGCAGATTCTTGACGCCATGATCGAAGGGGCCAACGCCACCCTCATCATCGGCGCCACCGTGGGCGTCATCGGCATCATTGTCGGCACCATCCAGCTCACCGGGATCGGACTCAAGTTCTCCCAGATCATCATCGACCTCTCCTTCGGCTCCCTGCCGGTGGCCATCCTGCTGGTGGGCCTCGCCTCCCTCGTCCTGGGCATGGGCGTCCCGGTGACCGCGGCCTACCTCATCACGGCGGTCCTGGCCGTCGGGGCCTTGACCGACATGATCTCCCAGAGCTACTGGGGCGTCAGCTTCCGGGAACTCCAGCTTCCCCTGGGGCAGCTGCTGGCGGACGATCCTCAGCGGCTCGAGATCATGGCCAAGGTTTCGTGGGCCCTCATCGCGTCCCACATGGTGGTCTACTGGTTCAGCCAGGACTCCAACATCACACCGCCGGTCTGCGTGGCCGCCTACGCCGGCGCCGCCATCGCGGGATCCGACCCTTGGAAGACCGGGTGGACCTCCTTCAAGTTCGCCAAGATGCTCTATATCGGCCCACTCCTCTTCGTCTATTCGCCGGGGTTTCTCCTGGGCGGGCCGGGACATTTCGTCCCCTGGTACCAGGTGGCCTCCACCCTGATGACCGTCATTCTGGGCACCGTTGCCTTCGGCGCCCTCAGCATGGGGTACTTCCTCTGCGGCTTCACCATCAAGGAGTGGATCATCTGCGCCTTTGCCACCATCTTCCTCTTCTTCCCCCATCTGGTGAACTGGATCGTCTTCGGCATCGACCTGCCCACGATCCTGGTGGACATGCTCGGCATCGGCATGTGGGTGATCGTCTTTTTCATGCAGAAGATCCGGATCAAAAAGGATCCCACCCTGGTGCTGCCCATAGACGAACGGCGGCGGCTCATGCGGGCTAAGGCGGCCCAGGCGGTATAAGTCTTCCCGCGTCCTCCGGCCGTTGGGGCGGACGGAAGCGGGCTTCCAAACAGCAGTGACCGAAAGCTGCGCTTCGCGGTGCTTCCTGGCGCCGACGGGGGGGCATAAGCCCCCCCTTTTTTGTTTGTTTTTCGATGTCGGGGCGCTTCTGATCATTTCCCTTGACAGCCCTTGCCGATTCCTGGAATACCTTTCCCCCGGGCAAACCTCGGGTGGCGACGGATGCGGCACCCGCTTTCAATCCATTGGGGGGATCCGTTATGAAGTGGCTGGGGCTGTTGATGTGTCTGACATTTTTCATGGGGGGGACACAGGGCCGCGCCTTTGTTTCTGTGGGGCAGGCCCAGATGATTTATGACGGCCAACTGCCCATCGAGCTGCGGCATCACAATATCATGGCGCTGCTCATCGATCCTGAAAGCGGCGCCATCGTCGACGCCAACCCAAAAGCGGTCGCCTTTTACGGCTACCCCCTCGATCGGATCCGGGGCATGCGTATTCAGGAGATCAACATCCTCAACCCCCGCGAGGTGGCGGCCGAATACAAAAGAGCCGCAAAGGAAGACCGGAACTATTTCATTTTCCCCCATCGCCTGGCCAACGGAGAGGTTCGCACCGTCGAGGTTTACAGCGCGCCCGTCCCGGATGCCTCCGGAAAGAAGCTGCTCCTTTCCATCATCCATGACGCCACCCACAAGGTCCTCATCGAAACGGAGCTCAACCGTTACAAAGACCGCCTCGAAACCCTCGTGGCCCGGCGGTCGCGTCAGTTGAGCGACGCCCATAAGCATATTGATCGGTTGTCGATACTCGGGCTGGTCGTCGTCTCCGGCCTTTTGTTTTTTCTCTTCCGCAGGCATCAAAAGGCCCTCTATTTTCAACACCGTTATGAACTCGAGCGCGAGCGGCTGCGGTCCGAGGCGGCCCTGAGGGAGAGCGAGGTGCGGTTTCACAAAATGCTGGCACTGGTGCCGGACATGATCACCATACAGGATCCGGAGATGAACATCCTGTACAGCAATTGGAACGGGATGGCCGCTGTTGATCCCGAGAAACGGCTTCTGGGCACGAAGTGCTATCAGACCTACAGGGGGTACGACGCCGTCTGCCCGGATTGCCGGCCCCTATCGGCTCTGAATACCAAGACCCCGTTTCAGGAAGAGTTCCGGCTGCCGGACGGGACATGGCTGGATATGCGCGTCATTCCCATACTCGATGCGAACGGGGAGGTCGAGTGCTTTGCGGAGTGGGCCAGGGACATTACCGAAAATTACAGGACCCGGGAGCGGCTGGAGCGGCTGGCCACCACCGACGCCCTCACCGGGCTCTGGAACCGCGCCTATTTCATGGGGACCCTCGAAAGGGAGATCCGGCGCGCCCGGCGCTACGGCGAGCCTTTTTCCCTGTTGATGCTCGATCTGGATCATTTCAAACGGGTCAACGACACCCGCGGTCATGCCGCGGGCGATGCGGTCTTGCGGCATTTGGCGGCGATTTTCCGGAAGGTCCTCCGCCAAACCGATATCACCGGGCGCGTGGGCGGCGAGGAGTTCAGCATCCTGCTGCCCCATACCGATCTTGCTGCAGCCCTGGCCATGGCCGAGCGCCTGAGATCGGCCATTGAAAACACCCCCGCCGATTATAAGGGCACAAAGATCCCGATCACGTCGAGCATCGGCGTCGCTGTTTATCATCGGGATATTGTCGATGAGGATGCCCTGATGCTGCTGGCGGACGAGGCGTTGTATGCGGCCAAAAAAGGCGGCAGGAACCGCGTCTGTCAGCCAACCCCGCGCAAAGGCGGCACCTCCGCGGACAGGGGGTTTTCTCCCCCTTGACATCCGATTCCGTTCCAGAGAATCCCCCCGCGGTTGATGTTCCAGCGGCTTTTAAATTGTTAACGCCTGCTCCGCCGAACCCGGTCATCGAGTGAAAAAACCGACCCCAAAGCCCCAGATGGTGCAGGCCCCTACCGAAGGGCGTCCATTCTCGTGAACGCCCGGATGCCAATCCTTCGCGCGATTCTGCGTTTTTAAAAAAATCAAACCCGAGAGGGGGCGTTGACGAACCCTTCCGAAGGATGGCGGCGTAATTTTTTTTCTTGACATACAAGAGATAATGCTATTATCTGAATCAGATTTACTGAATGAGGTTTATCGAAACCTGAACCCAACACAACCATAAGGAGGGACACCCACCAACACGATCATTAAGGAGGAGTACAGAGATGATGAAATTGGGCATCGAATTGGATCAAGAAGCCCAGAAACAGTCAGAAATTTGCCTATGGCAAAAGGCAACATCAACCCTTCATGCCTGCTGGAAGCATCATCGATTTTTCTATTGGTTTTCAGATGGTATCCATTAAGGCCCTGGGAGACGGTTGTTCGTATCCAAGCCGTTTTGACGGGGGGATCCTGTCAGCCTTGATCCCGGGGACCTGAAATGTGCAGCTTCTTTTTTGAACCAGTGGATAAGATCACCGAATTTGAGAGGGGTAAACCTCACGTCAGGGAAATCGTGGTAACTTTTTACATCTGTTCAAATAGTTTTGCATGTCTATTCAGCACGCGATGTTCTGGGGTTATTCAATTCCAAAAAAGCCGGGGAGGAAAGACAAATGAAAAAACGAGTGAACCTGTTTTATGTGGTTGTTCTAACGGTGTTTGTTTCTCTGTCAATCGGTGGCGGGAATGCTTGGAGTTTTCCAGGCCTGTTGCAGCAGGCGACACGGTCAGGGTTCTGGACGAACCAGCTTCCGGATGGGCCGCTGCTGCTTCAGCACTATTATCATTATATGACCGATGAGTCATGGGATGAGGATGGCGACGAGATAGAAACCCAGGATACCGATATCGCCGCTTCGTTTACGCGATTGATCTATACCTGGCATTTTGGCGAAAGCAAGCAATATCAGTATGTTCTTGAGGGAATTATTCCTCTTTTCAATGTCAGCATTGAAGAATCCTCTGATGGCGCGAATGACGATTTTAATGTTTCCGGTTTGGGAAATCCATTTGTTTTCACCGAGATAGGATGGAACAATCCATCCAAAACGAGTCATTACCAGTTCTTTACGATTTGGCAGCTTCCGTTTGGTGACAGCGATCTGGAAAACGCCGGGGTGATTTCAAACAATCACGCACTGCAGCCCGGGTTTGCGACCCAACAACGGTGGGGGGATTTCCAGTTGGACGCATCGATCGGGTATTTCTTTAACTTCGAGGATTTGGATTCGGACAAGAAAGCCAGGGATTATTTAGAAATCAACCCCATTGTCACGTACCATTTTCCAAATTTCAAATTTCCCTGGTGGGTCTATGTGCAGGGTGATTATGCCCGGTATTTTGACGGAGACGATAAAAACGGAGAGAACCTGGATAATGACGGCTATAATATCGTTGTCGCGCCGGGCGCCGGTGTCGCCATCAGACCCAATATGCATCTCGACCTCAAATACGCAATGGACGTAGACGGTGAAAACACACAGAAAGGAAACGCGATCAACCTGCGATTCCTCTGGGTTTTCTAAAGGATGGGGTCCAACATATCAGCGCGGGAAAAAACCTTATATTTCCAGAATAGGGTATCCCTGACCTGAGCGATTCGAACTCAAAAAAAGTCCTTCACCTTTTGCATCAACTCCTCAGGCGTGACCCGAGAGGTGGAGGACTTCATTCAGGCAACACCACCGCAAACGCCTACCGCGCCTTCCTTTTATGCGAGCCTTTCAGGCACGCATGGCGTGGACATCTTCCGAAAAAGTGCTCTTCGAGATATACCCAGCAGGGCGGCGGCCTGGGTTCGGTTGCCGCCGGCCTGGCGCAGCGCCTTTGAGATCAGGGATTTTTCCAGATGCTGAACCGCGTCGCGAAGATTTAATTCCGTTGCGATCGGCGCCATTTTGGCGGATGGATCGGGTGACAGGAATTCGACGGCGCCGAGGGTTATGTACCGCTGCAATACATTGCGCAGTTCGCGGACATTGCCGGGCCAGTGGTATTCCGTGAGAAGATCCATGATACGGCCGGGAATTCTTGCTATGGCGGAAGGGGCATTCATTTGGCGCAAAAAATGTTCCACCAGCAGGGGGATGTCCTGCCTGCGGTCACGTAAAGGCGGCAATTGAATCTGTATCACCTGGATGCGATAGAAAAAATCACTGCGCATCTTCCCGCTGTTGACACGGTCACTCAAAGCGGTATTTGACGCCGATATCATATGAAAATCAGCCGAAACGCTCTGGGTGTCGCCCACGGGTCGGTATCCCCCCCCTTCGATGGCGCGCAGCAGCTTCGCCTGCATATTGACGGTCAGTTCGCTGATTTCATCCAGAAACAGGGTCCCCCCGTCGGCCATGTCCAGGTAGCCCGGGGCATCCGCATGGGCGCTCGAAAATGCGCCCTTGCGATGCCCGAAAAATTCCCGTTCGAACAGGGGTTCCTGGATTGCGCCGCAGTTCACCGCAACAAATCGGTTTTTCTTCCTGGCGCTGTGATCATGTATGGCGCGGGCGACCAGTTCCTTGCCGGAACCGGATTCCCCAAATATTGTAACACTTGCGTCCGTGGTCGCCGCCTTCAGGATAAGTTCGTAGACCTCCTGCATGGCCGGCGAGCGTCCGATAATATCACCCAGCCGATACCGTTCCTTCAATGAAGAGCGCAGAACGCGGTTTTCATCGTGCAGCAAGTCCGCCATCTGCTGGGCGGCCATCTGCTGTTCCTTGATCTCAGTAACGTCCTTGAATGTCGACAGCAGCGCCGGGCGGCCCTTGAACATGATCGGGCTGTGGCAGACCTGGATCCAGAATGTCTTTTCAGGTCGTGTAAGCCGGTGAACCCGCTCAATCTTGGCCTCTATGATGCCGTCTGCCACGGCGTCATAGAGCCTGGCAATCTCATCGGCGTCACCCGCGGGAGGGCTCTGCACCGACCCATCGGCCATCTTTTCAGGGGAGGTCACATTGAAGATTTTGCAGAATGCTGGATTCACATAATAAAATCTGGAATTTTGCACAAGCGTGACACCTTCGTCCACCTGTTCGGTCAGCACGCGATAGCGCTCTTCGCTTTCCCTGAGCGCGTCTTCGGCGCGCTTCAGCCACAAAACCTTGCTCAAACGCTCGCCGATGGCCCTCAGCAGGCGCTCTTCCTCCTCCAGAAACGCATCGCTATCACCCTCCGGCGGCGGCTGCAGGTAACAGACTTCCACGTCGCCGACATGGCTGCCGTTCAGGATGATGCGGGTGTTCTGGCGGCAGCTCGTCGGCTTGAAATTTCTCGAGGTGTACTCCTGTCCGTCGAGCCGGATGCGCGCGCAGGCGTTGTCCGGGTACTGCCAGGCGGCTGGAATCAGTTCAACGGCCCGCTGCATGATCCATGACAGGGAGACGTCCTGGTTTTCAAAAAGGTTGGAAATGCCGTACAGACAGTTCAGTTCCTTGATTCTCTCGGTAAGGGCGTTTGATGCGGCAGAGGCGGCCAACGGTTTGCGATAATTTTCATTCTCGAGCATGTGGTTTTGCCTGTGGCTGGAATTTGACCTCGTTTTTCAGAGGACCATCTGGTTACGTTCCACCATTAGCATGGCTGAAGAATGATGGAAAGTGAAACCGTCACCCTCTTTTTCCTTGTCCAGACTTCCCCTCGACCGGAATCCGGTCGCGTTCGTCTTGACGGGCCAGTTGCGCTGCTTCACCACTTGCCGGGCCGGTAGAAGTCATCCAACGGCCACCCCAGCCGTTAGAACAGCCTCAAAACGCAGCACGCCATGCCTGGCGCGCACAAACAAGGACGGCAACCCGAAGGTTGCCGAGGCAAGTCTTTTAAATCAAGGTCCAGTTATTTCCCCCTGCAGCCGACTGTCCTGGTCAAGTCCAGACCGGTTATCTGCACACCTGCTAAAGTCTTACCGATCAGGATGGCCTCGGTGTCGCCGCAGACGATGCCGGTATCAGGGATATTGAAGCGCAGAACCAGGTCATCGATGTTGTCCTTGTTGACATCCCGCCACTTGCAGCGCAGCGGCTCAGCTTCTTCAGGCCCGAAGCGTAGGCTTGTCACGTCGATGTCCCGCGGGTTGAAGCCTGTAGACCGATCGGATAGAACGGCTACCCAGACGCTACCATGGGCGCGTGGATTGATCGTGTTCCGGTTGTTCCCCGGTTTGATGTCAATGGGGACGATAATGTCATTACTTTCCGCGACAGTCAGCGTGATCTGGACAAATTGCGGATCCGCCATCTCTCCTGGCCCCGCATCTATACCAACAAGAATATCGGTTGTGTAAACCCCCGGGGGAAGCTCACTGCTGTCGACGATGAAGGTCAGCGGTCCTGGGGGATACCCATCGATGCCGAGCGCGATATCCGGGGAGGGGATGGTCCTGAGCCAGGACACCTCCGGGCGCTTCACCTTCCAGAATCGGGGCGTGGTGCCCCGTATGTCCACCTGGATATTCCGCGGGTCCGGGCTGGTCGACCCTTGCGCGGCTGAGAAGGATACTGCACTCTCGCTCAGGCGTAGCTGCGAATCTCCCTCGGGGAAATGGACATCGTGAACATAGATCCCGGCGTGCCCGCTCCAATGGGCGAGATTCAGGTCTACCACCTCAAGCCAAGTATAGCGTCTATCTCCTGAAGGGTGACGCAGCTCAATCAGCGCAATGTTGTATAGGATATGACCTTGTTCAGGATCGCGAGGAGGCTCTGGTTCAGGGAATGGCTGACTGCCCAGCGAAAGGATACCGCGTGAATCGGTAGTGCCGACGATGTCGGGTGTGTTGTCGAAGTATTGGCTGTAGGGTCCAGAGCGATTGTCACCCGCCTGCGCTTGGTACACGGCAACAGAGACGCCTTCCAAGGGCCGATCTTGCGCGTCGAGAACTCGGATGTCTGTCTGCGTGGGAATTTCATGGATGTAAGCGCCAAAGACGCGATGAGTGCGATCACCTATCCCCCAATACCTGTTGAGGTAATATGTGGAGTGATCTGAAAGAACCGAGTACGGGCAAGCCGAGCGCATTAGCTCGTAATTTCGGCTGGTGACGTGAACGATGTCAAATTGGAGCGCAGGGAGTAACGGCGTGCCGGCGATGCGATTGCCGCTGGAATCCAGCACGTCGACATCAATATCTTGCACATCCATCCCATAGTGATCAACCAACCCGAACATCTGGTGCCCGAGTTCATGGATAACCCACCAAGGGACACCAAGCCAAATTTCAGGAGCCCCCAAATATTCTTCCGTGGAGAACCCCCACTGACCATCGGACGTCGTCTCGAACGGGGCGTGTGAAAAATTCAGGTTAAACAGCGTGCCGTCCGGTACAACCTCGACTTTGTCCAGCCGAACTCTTGTCAATACGCCTCTCGGAGCAAGTGGATATCTGGAGTAATCAAACATCCAGTTCATCTGTTCAGGTATTTGTCGCGCCCAATCTTCCCAGGAGTAGGTGCCCAGGGCATTCTCGCGTTGGTTGAACTCGTCATAGACACTTTGCTCGACCCAGAATGCGAGGGGCAGCGCGTCTGTAGCATCTTCAACGCCATTGTTCGCGTCGGACAACTCCTCCAGAAGGTTGCGGGGATCCGCCTGAAAGGCAATATAATGGCGGCTCGTTTCCCATTCCCAAACGCACTCCACGGTCCTGCCGCCTTGGGGCGGGATGCTGTCCAACACACCCCCTGCCTTCACTGCGCCGTCGACCACCCATGCATACTCGAAGGGCCCGGAGTCCAGGGTCCCCTTATTGACGATGTGCGCCGTAAATATGACCGCTTCACCGATGTCTGGCCAAGGCTTGTCCGAATCCCACTCATAGCGTGGATATCGACTGATGTAGGTCACATTCAAATCCACACCTTCAGGGACGGCCACCTCTGTCCACAGTTCCAATTCGGGGATGTGGACGTAGTTGTCACCAACAGTGCGGGTGACGGTAAAGCGCCAAACACGCTTGTCTATCGACTCGGGAAGCATCACGGCGTCCCAGTCGCCTGCAACGTCGAAGCGATCGGGAACGACCAGCTCATATGAGTCGGTCTGGTGATCCAGATCGAATGCGTTGTCGGCAGCTTCAAGTCGCCAGCTATTGCTGTCGATCGCGGGGTAGCCGGGTTGCCCGAGCAATACCCTGATCTTTCTGACAGACTGGGCCGTGAGGAAGGTGGCCTGTATAAAGGCGGGATTGATATTCGCGGATCGAAATACCGTGTTCGAGTTGTTGTCAAATGCGCTGGCGGGTTCGCCGGTGTCCCATTCCGTCGCGGTCAACGTCGCCGCGTCCCGTACGTTGATTTTGCGTAGTATCGGCGTGTCGGCCGATTCATCCGCTGCGGCGGCTGTGCTTGTTGCAAAACAATGCCCGACCTGCGAGTTGTCGTCCGGACAAATCGACAACACCACACCAGGGCTGAGGGAAAGGCAAAATAATACAAGAAACCCCAGCGCAAGATTCATGATGATGCCTCCACCATAGGGATCAAAGAATAATTTTTGCAAAAATTTTGATTAGAAAAAGGGAAGCGTTGTCACTACCCACACCACCGGCATTGGATACCGCAGGCGCCAAACCATCTGGATCGGCCATTCGCTCTCATGGCTCACCCCCGCCCGCCGAGCCAGGGAACATAAAGGGCGCCCTACAGCCGTTAGGTTTCTTTTGGTCACGGGTAAAGATGAGAATGGTGTATCCCCGTGCCCCGCGGTGATCCAGGTTCTGCCCGCTCTGCGATCGTACTCACCGATTTCCGTCGCCTATGATGTCCCAATAGAAGAAAAAGCCGTTTTTGCAAATAGGGATACCTACTCAATCATATGAGAATGATGCCTATATCGCATGAGGCGTTACACCCACCGGTCCGGATGAATCCACAGATGGATGATCCTGGCGGCCGGCAGAGGGCATCTGCCGGGCCGTCGACGATGTGGACCGAATTCTATCGGTATAGACCCCCTCCGTGATATTGCGGGAGAAGGGGCGGACGCGCAGGCATTGATCCATCCAAAATATTTGAATGATAGTTTTGCCTATCATTAACCCGCATTTTTTCAATTATTGTCCCGTTGCGCATCTCTATTATATTAATCTCAATTACAATGGAATAAGTAACCCATGTTTCCTAAAGAGGTGCAGACCATGACAGGATTAAAAAAAACACTCTTTTTTCTGATGATGTTGGTACCCGCTGCGGCCTTCGGGAGTATTGCCGGCCTGGAGCTGCATGGAAAGGGCGAATTCCGGTATCTGGGATTCATAAAGGTCTATGACGCCGCCCTGTACTTGCAAAACCCGGCGGCAACCAATGAAATTCTCGATGCCGGCACCTCCCGGTGCCTGAAACTGGATTACAATGTCCCATTGAGAGCGGATGACTTCAAAATGGGCGCTTTCAAGATACTCTCTCGCCAGCATACGCCGGAAAAACTGGCAAGCGTTAACTTCGAAATCGAACGGCTTCACAATGCCTACCGAGATGTGCGCGAAGGAGATTCGTACTCACTCTGTTACGATGCGAGCAGGCAAACGACCACGCTTGTTTTGAACCAGCAAGAACTGGTGACCATCGCCTCGCCCGACTTTGCCGAAATCTACTTCGGTATATGGCTTAGCCCGGAAAATCCCATGGATGAAGACCTGAGAAACCAACTCCTGAAACCGGCAACGTCGGAAAAATAGAAGGAAAAAGGCCATGGAAAAATTCCTCGATGTGTACCGAAATTTAAATTCAAGTAATTTGGAGAGGTTGCAGGACATCTATACCCAAAATATCCGGTTCGTGGATCCGGCGCATGAAATTTTCGGATTGGAGGCGCTCACCCGTTACTTTGCCAAATTGTACGAAAATATGGATCCGCCCCAATTTCGGTTTGTCCATCATCTTGGAAGCGGCTCCGAGGGTTATGTGCAGTGGGAGATGGCGTTCTCCCATCCAAGGCTCGCGAACGGCGGAACCATCCGGGTTCCCGGAGCCAGTTATCTTCAATTCGACGGGTCCGGAAAGGCCTGTTTCCATCGGGACTACTTCGACCTCGGGGCCATGCTGTACGAACAGATTGCTTTTCTGGGTCGTATCGTAACCTACATCAAAAAAAGGTTGGGCCCATGAAAATTCTGATTACAGGAGCAACATCGGGCATTGGAAGGCAGCTGGCCCTGGATTACCATGGCGAGGGACACGAGGTCTGGGCCATCGGACGAAACCAGCAGGCCTTGTCGGAGCTGGAAGCAAAAGGCATTCATACCGGAAAAGTGGACCTGACCGACCGCAAGAACAGCCTGGAATGGTTCGCGTCTCTCGAGAGCCTGGACCTGGCCGTTCTCTGCGCCGGTACATGCGAGTATATCGACTTGCCGGATTTCGACAGCGAACTGGTGGCGAGAGTTATGCGGCACAACGTGGAATCCATGGCTGTTTCCATCCAGGGGGTTCTGCCGCTGTTGCGCAAGGGGACGCGGCCGCACCTGGTTGGGATCGGCTCCGCGGCCGCATATCTGCCACTACATCGGGCCGAGGCTTACGGGGCATCAAAGGCGGCCGTAGCCTATATGATGGAAACCCTGCGTATCGACCTGTACAAAGAGAAAATTGATGTCAGCCTGGTATGCCCGGGTTTTGTAAAAACCCCGTTGACCGACCGGAACGACTTTCCCATGCCGTTTCGCATCAGTGTGGAAGAGGCCGGCCGGCATATTCGAGACGGCATCGCCCGCAGAAAATTAGAAATCCATTTTCCCAAGCGCTTTACCTGCATTTTGAAAATGTTGAACTTTCTGCCGCGCAGTTTATTGCTGCGGCTGGCGCAGAGGATGGTTGGAAAATGAAGAAAATAGCAATCGTCGGATCGGGAATTTCAGGGCTCGTCTGCGCCTATTATCTTTCCAGGCGCCACGATATCACCCTGTACGAGGCCAATGACTATGTCGGAGGTCATACCCATACCGTCGGTGTGGAAAAAGACGGGGAAAAAGCCAGCATCGACACCGGCTTCATTGTATTCAACGACCGCACCTATCCGAATTTCATGAGGCTCTTGAAGGAGATCGGCGTATCCTATCAGGCCACTGAGATGGGTTTTTCAGTCAGGAACGACGCCACCGATCTGGAGTACGGCAGCCGCAATTTGAACGGTCTGTTCGCCCAGCGGCGCAATCTGATGCGGCCCGAGTTCTGGAATATGCTTCTGGATATCCTGCGGTTCAATAAGGATGCGAGAAGGGAAAAAGACAACGACCAGAGTCGCACGATCGGCCAGTATTTGGAAACGGCCTCCTATGGCGCTTTGTTCAAGGAGAACTATCTGCTCCCCATGATCTCGGCCATCTGGTCCATGGGACTGGAAAGCTGCCTCGATTTTCCGCTCCAGTTCTTCGCCCGCTTTTTCGACAACCACGGTCTGCTCACCGTAAGCGATCAGCCGCAATGGTACACGATCAAGGGCGGTTCGAGCCGCTACATCGGGCCGCTGACAGAGGGATTTCGGGGGAAAATAAAGCTGAATACGCCGGTGCGAAAGGTGAGGCGCACGGAAAACGGCGTGATCGTGGAAACAGCTGGGGGATCTTGCCGGTTTGACGAGGTGGTGCTTGCCTGTCACGGCGACCAGGCCCTCGGACTTCTGGACCCGCCCACGGAAAGCGAAAGGACCGTTCTTGAAGCCTTCCGGTTTTCAGAAAACCAGGTCGTCCTGCACACCGATATCTCCCCGCTTCCCAGGCGAAAGTCCGCCTGGGCCAGCTGGAATTACCGCATTGCGGATGACGGCAGGGAATTCACAACCCTGACCTACAACATGAATATCCTGCAATGCCTCGAAAAACGGCACACTTATCTGGTGACCCTCAACCAAGAGATCGACAACGCCCACGTGCTGGCCCGGTTTACCTACAGCCACCCCGTGTATGACACCGGCGCCATCGCCGCCCAGAAGCAGTGGCGGAATATTTCGGGGGCGTCGAACATCCATTACTGCGGGGCCTACTGGTTTAACGGATTCCATGAAGACGGGGTGCGTAGCGCCCTGAGGGTATGCGATATGCTGGAGGAGACACATGAAATCAGCGATCTACGCGGGAAAAATCTCCCATAGACGATATATCCCCAAGCCGCATGAGTTCTATTATAACTTCTTTATGTGGTTTTTGAATCTGGACGAACTCGACCGGCTTCCGTCGCTCGGAAGATGGTTTTCCGCCGGAAAATGGGCCGCGAGCCGGTTTTACCGCCCGGACTACCTGGGCGACCCGGCCCGGCCCCTCGGCGACAGTGTCCGAGAGCGGATGGAAGAACTGACCGGCCGTCCCGTCGGCGGACAGGTATGCGGCCTGATGAATTTGCGGACGTTCGGGATGTACTTCAGCCCGGTCAATTTTTACTATGGATTTGATGGGAAGGGACGATTTACCCATTTTCTGGCCGAGGTTTCGAATATTCCCTGGAACGAACGCCATCAATACGGCTTTTACGTGGCGGACGGAAAGCGCTTTCCAACACATGCGAAAGCGTTCCATGTTTCGCCTTTCAACCCGGACAACCAGTTCTACCGATGGAAGATCGGAGAGCCAGGCGACAGGATCGGCGTCGGTCTTGCAATTCACGACGAGCGCGGCCGCATTTTTTCGGCCGACCTCGATTTGGTTCGCTACCCGCTTTCAATGGACAGTGTTAAAAGAAATTTGCTGAAAAAGCCTGCGATGACCGCCTTTATCGTGAGCGGCATCTACTATGAGGCATTGCGGATTTTTCTGAAAGGGGTGCCCTACATCCCCTACCGGAGCAAGGAGGAGATGATATGAAAGCCGCCGAGATCAATGATAATGTAAATACTTGCAAAGGCGCTTCATCAGAGTCGAACGTATCTGTAACGGACAAATGGGCCCGGTCCCTGGTCTTGAAGATGCTGGATCGCATCCAACACGGCCAGATCGTTTTGACGGAGGGGGATGACCAGCGGATTCTGGGGCGGGGGCAGGGGCTGACGGCGCGTATTACGGTGCGTCACCCCGGATTTTACGGCAGACTGCTCTTCGGCGGCTCCATCGGCGCCGGCGAGGCATATATCGATCATCTATGGGATTCGGAGGATCTGGTCGCGCTCGTCAGGCTCATGGCCCTCAACACGGAGCAACTGTATAAAATGGAGCGCGGTTTCGCCTGGCTTTTGCGTCCCTTTCAGCTGCTTTCCCATTATCGAAACCGTAACAGCAGGCGGGGCGCAAGACGCAATATCCTGTCCCATTACGATCTGGGCAACGATATGTACAAGAGCTTTCTGGATCCGACAATGATGTACTCGTCGGCCATATATCCCCAAAAGGAAAGCCGTCTGGAAGATGCTTCGCTGAACAAGCTGGATGTCGTTTGCCGCAAGCTGGATTTGAAACCGACGGACCGCGTCGTCGAGATCGGCGCCGGCTGGGGAGGGTTCGCCCTATACGCGGCCAGCAATTACGGCTGCCACGTCACGACGACCACCATCTCCGACGCCCAGTACGAGGAAGCGGGCAGGAGGATCGCCGCCTCGGGATTGGAGGATAGAATTACGCTGCTGAAACAAGATTACCGGGATCTCACCGGCCGGTACGACAAACTGGTCAGCATCGAAATGATCGAAGCCGTCGGCCACAAATACCTGCCCGAATTTTTCAGAAAATGCGGCAGTCTGCTCGAGAAAGACGGCGTGATGCTCCTGCAGGCCATTACCATCGTGGATCAGCGCTACAATTCCTACGTGCGTTCGGTGGATTTTATCCAGCGCCATATTTTCCCGGGCGGCAGCGTGCCCTCCAACTGCCGCATGATTGATCTCATCGCCGGCGAAACAGACATGGTGGTGCGCCATCTGGAGGATTTCGGGCGCCACTATGCCAGGACCCTGCAGGATTGGCGAAGGCGTTTCAATGCCGCCTTTTCATCCTTGAGGGGAAAAGGCTACGACGAGACTTTCCGGAGGCTTTGGGAATACTACCTCGCCTACTGCGAAGGCGGCTTTTGGGAACGCGCCATAAGCGTGGTGCATATCGTCGCCACCCGGCCGGGAAACCGTCAATACGAGGCGGTTCCATGAACACATTCGTCAATATCGCGATCTACCAGGTCGTCTGGTTTGTCTGCATCCGATACGGAAACATCGGGGGACTGATTTCGCTGCCGCTGCTGGCGATTCATCTGATCCTGTCCGACAAGCGCAAGGAGGACCTGAAGACAATGGGGTTGCTGCTCGTCGCCGGTATGATCATCGACGGGATCTTGACTGTCGCCGGGTTTTTCGCGTTCGACCCGCCGGGCTACCCCATCCCCCCCTGGCTGATGGTCATCTGGCTGGGACTGGCGACCCTGGTCCATCACAGTCTGGCCTGGATGAAGTCCCGTCTGCTTCTTTGCGCGCTCCTCGGCGCATTGGGGGGCCCCTTGGCCTATGGGTCGGGCGTACGAATGGGCGCTGCCGTTTTCAACTGGGAGCTTTTGCCGTCCCTGCTCGTCCTGGCGGCGATCTGGGCCGCTCTGTGGCCGGGCGTAATGTATCTGGCCGGCAACGCCGATTCGCGCAAACACAGCCGCCAACGAAGAACGCCGGCCGGTGATACTGAACGCTGATTATTTGCCGTCATCAATGCCCTGCAATGGTCAAGGATCACCTCTCCAAAGCAGGTCATCGCGCTGGGGAAACGGGTCTGCCCCCGCAGATCAGGCGAGGCGGAGGATGGAAGCAGGAGGGGAATCACCACCGCCCGGATAAACGGGCCCCCGGCGATCCGGGGGTGTCCTAATCTCCTATTTTCGGTACTTTTGTTCATACAGATGCTCGACAAAGGGGGATTTGCGCGAGGGACAATCCTTTACCGGACACAATTGGCAGCTGGCAAACCCGCTGTCATTCTGGAAGTAAAAACCCGATTCCGATTTGTCCGGGATCATCAGCATGCTGGATTTCAGGGTCACCCCTACGGCGCCTTGGGTGTCGCCCAGAAGGTCAAACAAAGGGCGCTGCTGGTCCAGTGGCCAGTCCGACAGGGAGCCGGGGCACATTTGAGAGATCCGGCCGGTATCAAACTGATGCCGGATCTCCTTTTCCAGGCGGCGCGTTGCTGTGCGCAGGGCCGCCAGCTTCAATGCATCGGCATAAAAGCGCTCGAGCATGCCGGATAAGCCGTCGGCCCATTCCACCAGTTCCATCCCGCATGTCACCACAAATGGAAACACACGATGGAGCGATTTGACGTTAACGGCCAGCACACGGCTCTTGAAGCGAATTTTTTCCACGACGATGAAATCATCCCCATGGTCTTCAATGACGGTCAGACCATAGAGCGCCTTGGGCCGGGCTACTTCGGCCGCCTGGGCTGCCAGCGCATCGAAGGCCTGTCGTTGAGCCGGACGCGATGGTACATGGAGGTGCGTATACAGATAGGCCAGGTTGGGTTTGAAGGGTATGTTGTCCACAATCATCGGTTTCATAAGCGCTTCTTTACCCAATACATCTTGAAATTATTTTAGATTTTATGGATGAGGATCGTTTCAGAGCATGCAGGGACACCACTCGGTCACCTGTCAGCGCCGCGCCCGCGATTTCGAGTGGAGAGCATTATTTAAGGCACCCTTATTGGGGATGATCAATCTTGAGCGTATCATTCGCATCCGTAGGATGTCATGAGCCCCTGAATGGCATTACCCAAGCCTTCAATTGCCGGGCCCGAAACAAAATCGGGTGGCGGGTTGATGCCATCAACTTTTAAATATATACTTGTAAGTTGCTGGCATCCTTCAGCCGTTTCCCCGGCTTCCAAAAGATCTCCTGCTGCCTCAATCATATTTATGAGCGCATTAACTTTATTGTCGGCGGAACGCCCCTCCCCCTCAGCATTTAGCTCGCCAGTATCGATTGAATCTTGAATGTAATCCGTTACGGCTATCACCTGTTCAGAGGGTGTGTCCGCAAACACACCTATCCCACTCAGCGGGACTTGGACCATGGCTTCATCGGCGTCATTGCTTTCGATTACAAGGGAACCTATGTAGGATTGAAGCGCTTCAGGTTTGAAGTTAATTACTACATCTATTGATTCACCCGGTTCAAGGTCAATCGGTGGGGAAATATTAAGATCCATAGAGAAAACATCATATGCATCGTTCAAAAGGATATCCGAGATATTGAGGGTGTCGCTTCCAGTATTGAAAATCGTAATCGCTGCAGAACGCGTATCCCCCCAATGGACCTCACCAAAGTTATAGGAATCCAAAGAGATCTCGATTTCCGGTAGAAGAACGCCGCCAAGATTCCATTCGGATACCGCCAGTTGACCGTCATCGTTATACCCCACTGCAACAACGGAACCGTCGGATTTCAGCCCGACGGTATGTCCCCACCCAGCGGCTACTTGTATCATGTCCGTCCATTCGGATACCGCCAGTCGACCGTCATCGTTATACCCCACTGCAACAACGGAACCGTCGGATTTCAGCCCGACGGTATGTCCATACCCAGCGGCGATCTGTATCATGTCCGTCCATTCGGATACCGCCAGTTGACCGTTATCGTTACACCCCACTGCAACAACGGAACCGTCGGATTTCAGCCCGACGGTATAATAATGCCCAGCGGCTACTTGTATCATGTCCGTCCATTCGGATACGGCCAGTTGACCGTAATTGTTATACCCCACTGCAACAACGGAACCGTTGGATTTTAGCCCGACGGTATGTCCATACCCAGCGGCTACTTGTATCATGTCCGTCCATTCGGATACGGCCAGTTGACCGCCATAGTTATACCCCACTGCAACAACGGAACCGTCGGATTTCAGCCCGACGGTATGACGAAATCCAATGGCGATCTGCATCATGTCCGTCCATTCGGATACCGCCAGTTGACCGTTATCGTTACACCCCACTGCAACAACGGAACCGTCGGATTTCAGCCCGACGGTATGATAACCGCCAGCGGCTACTTGTATCATGTCCGTCCATTCGGATACCGCCAGTTGACCGTAATTGTTATCCCCCACTGCAACGACGGAACCGTCGGATTTCAGCCCGACGGTATGATGACCGCCAGCGGCTACCTGTGGCTGAGCTACCGTAGCCATTGCGGAAGATAAATTTGTTAAAAATAGAGCAAAAATCATCATAACTGAAATCCGTAAATGTTTCATAAGGCGCCTCCTGAGAAAGTTACCCTCAATTCGGGATTTCGATGCCTTGATCGCCCACACCACCATCGTCTTCATGCGCTACATGTTCCTGGCCTACCAATGCCGCATGGAGGCGGATCATCGGACCTTTGGCGGCTTGTTTTACGCCTGCTGCGATGAGGTGGCGGATATCTCTTTTGGGGAAGCGTTATACCGCATGTTGACGCTGGCCACCAATCGATTGAAACAGCTTGGCACATTCTGCAAAAAGACGGCGGCTGCCTTCTTCGATGCGATCATGGACACCGCGCTGCAGTGTGCTGGCCTGTCAAAGAACAAATTGGCGATCGCTTAAAACCGATCCCGAAACTTAAATTAAATCATACGATTTTGCCGTATGACTGTCTATAGGGTCGATCCATCATTTGGATAGGAAGATTTCCCAGCCCTGAAGGGCTCCCGACAAGGGTGCCGGACGGTTTCCATGTCTTCGTTTGACAGAATGGCCTGGTGAAACCGGATTACCGGTGGGTCATCGTCCAGGCATTTGATCTCGATCGATGTTTTGTCGGGAGATGCAGGCCTGATGCAGACGAGCTCTCAGTCAACTGTTTTCGTCTTTTGGCGATGCGAGTGGGATTTCCCACGGTCGAAAGCACGGCAGTGGGAGGCCTGCGCAATACAGCTGCGCCGAGCAGGATAGGCTTTTTCAGGACCGACTAATCCAAATTATCTTGGAATTTATCTGGATAGATGAATTCTTGGCCGGTATGATATGATAGATTAATATAGATCATTTTATTTTTGGCAAAGCCGGAGCAACACTTCAACGAGGGAGACGATTGCATGGGATCACAGGCACGCCCCAAGCGTTTCACGATTCAGGTACCGGACGAGGTTCTCGCCGATCTTCACCAGCGTCTTTCGACCGCTCGATGGCCAGACGAAATACCCGATTCCGGTTGGAAGTACGGTACGAATCTGGCGTATCTCAAGGAACTGGTCGCCTATTGGCAAAACGGCTACGATTGGCGGGCCCAGGAACGGCGGTTAAACGCTTTTTCCCACTACACCGTGCAAATCGAAGAGGTGACCCTGCACTTTATCCACCAGCCGGGCGTGGGGCCGAACCCCCTGCCTCTGCTGGTCAGCCACGGATGGCCGGGATCCATTTACGAGTTTGTCAACATCATCGGACCGCTGACCGATCCGGCGAGCTACGGCGGCGATCCCGAGGATGCCTTTACGGTTATCGCGCCGTCCCTGCCCGGCTTCGGGTTTTCCGGCACCGCGGGTCGGCGGCGCCTCGGCATCGAAGAAATTGCCGACATCTTTGCCCGACTGATGACGGACGTCTTGGGATACGCCCGTTTTGCCGCCCAAGGGGGTGACTGGGGGGCGTTCGTCACCGCCCGCCTGGGGCAGGTGCACCCGGAAAAACTGGCGGGCATTCATTTGAACATGATTCCGGGTGCTCCCCATCCTGTCGACCGGCAGAATCTCTCTGCGGCCGAAGCGGCATTTCTAAAGGACGCCCAGGCGTTTCAAAGCGAAGAATCGGGCTATCAGTGGATCCAGGGCACCAAACCGCAGACGCTCGCCTACGCTTTGAACGACTCACCGGTTGGTCTGGCTGCCTGGATCGTGGAAAAATTTCATACCTGGACCGACTGCGGCGGCGACATCGAACGCCGCATGAGCAAGGACGATCTGCTGACCAACGTGATGATCTACTGGGTGACCGGGACCATCAACAGTTCGTTTTATCTCTACCATTGGCTGCGCCACCGGCCATGGCGCCTCGGTCCGGGCGAAAAAGTGTCGGTTCCCACCGGCTTCGCTGCTTTTCCGGGTGAAATTTTCCGGCCGCCGCGGGAGTGGGCCGAGCGTATGTTCGCGGTCGAGCGCTGGACCGCCATGCCCTCGGGAGGGCACTTTGCGGCACTGGAGGAGCCGGAGCGGCTTATCGCGGATATCCGTAACTTTTTCAGGGAGCTGAGATAGCTACGACACCCCAAAACGACATCCAGAGAGAATCCAGCGATGGCGGAAGCGAATACCCCAACCCAACAAAAAAGCCGCCCGAAGAGATGATCTTCAGGCGGCTATTACATAGGAAATCATGTAATTGTCTGTTGGCGTCCCCAAGGGGATTCGAACCCCTGTTGCCGGCGTGAAAGGCCGGTGTCCTGGACCAGGCTAGACGATGGGGACGTGCATCTTTCTTCACGGCCGATGGGGCTGATGGGCCGTGCTGGGCTCGAACCAGCGACTCTCTGCTTAAAAGGCAGATACTCTACCGTCTGAGTTAACGGCCCTCAAAAAAAGACCTCGCTTCTATATCCGGATCTGTTGGGGTTGTCAATAAAAAAAGCCATGCCCCTGTTTTTTTCGAGAAACGGATCGCCGGGTCCGGGGACTTATTTTCGCCAGAACTCGGGCACCAGCAGAATGATGACGGTGTAGATCTCGAGGCGGCCCAGGAGCATGCACCAGATGAGGATCCATTTGCCGAAAAGGGGGATGTCGGCATAGTTCTCCACCGGACCCACCATGCCGAATCCGGGGCCGATGTTGCCGATGGCGGCGGCGACGGCGCCGAAGGCGGTGACGATGTCGACCCCGGTCCCGGCCAGGAGGACCACGGCGACGGCGAAAAGCATCATATAGAGGGCCAGAAAGCCGAGAACGCTCCGCACCACGTCCTCGGGAACGGTTTTGCCGGCGATCTTGACGTGGGTGACCGCATGGGGATGGATGAGGGAGAAGAGTTCCTTGTAGCAGTATTTGAAGCAGACCATGACCCGGAGGCACTTCATGCCGCCCCCCGTCGAACCGGCGGAGCCGCCGATGAACATGCAAAGAAGAAGGATGATCTGTGACATGGCGGGCCACTGTTCATAATCGGCCGTGGCGAATCCCGTGGTGGTGATGATGGACGCCACCTGGAAGACGCTGTACCGCAAAGCCGCCGCCGCGCTGTCATAGACGGTGCCGAAGATGTCGAAGGCGATCACGAGGGTCAGGAACAGGGTCGTCCCCAGAAAGAAGCGGCACTCGGCATCCCGCCAGAAGGCCAGGGTCTCCCCCTTCAGAAACTGATAGTGGAGGGTGAAGTTGATGCCGGCCAGCAGCATGAAGAGGGTGACGACCATGTCGATGTAGCTGCTGTCGAAATGGGCCACCGAGGCGTTTTTCGTCGAGAATCCGCCCGTGGGCAGGGTGGTGAAGGCGTGGTTCAGGGCGTCGAAGAGGCCCATGCCGCCAAACATCAGGAGCACGACCTCGGCCGTCGTGATCAGGGCGTAGACCTTCCAGAGGATCACGGCCGTGTCGCGGATGCGGGGCTTGAGCTTGTCCGGCACCGGGCTCGGCACCTCGGCCTTGTAAAGCTGCATGCCCCCCACCCCCAGGATGGGGAGGATGGCCAGGGAGAGGACGATGATGCCCATGCCCCCCAGCCATTGGATGAAGCTCCGCCACAGGAGCATCCCCTTTGATACCGGCTTGATGTCCTTCAGGATGGAGGCGCCGGTGGTGGTGAACCCCGACACCGACTCGAAGAGGCAGTCGGTGATGCCGCCGAACTGGCCGCTCAGATAAAAGGGCAGGGCGCCGAAGACCCCCACGGCCATCCAGCCGACGGCGACGATCCCCATGCCTTCCCGGGGGGAGACATAATCGTTTCGGGCGCTTTCTTTCCGGAGCGACAGAAAGAGGAGGCCGCCCACGGCAAGGGAGATGCCCATGGACAGAAGGTGGGGCAGGAGGGGCTCATCCCGGTAGATCAGGGCCGCCAAAAGGGGCAGGAGCATGAAAATGCCGAGGAAGAAGAGCAGGATGCCGACGACGTAGAAGATATAGTGCCATCGCATTTAAAAGTACTCCAGCTTGACCGACAGGATTTTTTCGACCTTCGGGATGGCCTCCCGGCGGGCGAAGATGATGATCCGGTCGTTGGGCGCCACCACGCTCCGACCCGTGGGGATGATCACCTCCTCGCCCCTCAGGATAGTGGTGATGAGGACGCCCTTCGGGAAGGTGATGTCCATCAGGGGCTTGCCCACGATGTCGGTGGTCTCCAGGGCCACCGCCTCCATGATCTCGGCGTCCTCGCCCCGGATGGAGACGCTGCTCAGCACCTTGCCCCGGCGGATGTGCTGGAGGATGGTGTTGATGGCCGACAGGCGCGGGTCCACCACCTGATCGATGCCGATGGTGTGCATCAGGGGAAAATAGCTGAACTTGCTGATCTTGGTGATGGTCTTTCGGGCCCCCAGTTGCTTGGCCAGGAGGGAGGCCAGGATGTTGGTCTCCTCGTCGTCGGTCAGGGTGATGACCACGTCCGAATCCTGGATGTTCTCCTCCCGCAACAAAGCCTGGTCCGAGCCGTCGCCGCAGAGCACCACGGATCGGTTCAGTTTCTCGGCAAGAATGGAGCATCGGTCCGGACGCTGTTCGATGATCTTGGTGTGAACCGATTTCTCCTCGAGGCGCAGCGCCAGCCGGAGGGCGATGCGTCCGCCCCCGATGATGAGCACCCGCCGGATGGGTTCGGCGTGCTTGTCGAAGATTCTGAGGGAGGTCTCCAGATCCTTGTCTTCGGTGATGAAATAGATGAGATCGCCGGCCGTCAACCGGTCCTTTCCTGACGGAACGATGAGACGTTCGTTCCGGATGATGCAGAAGATCAGGGGCCGGTGTCCCGGGATCCGTCCGGGGAGGTCCGAAAGCCGGGCACCCACGATGGGGGTGGTCTCGTCGAGGCGGACGCCGATGAACTTGACCCGCCCGCCGGCAAATTCCCCCACGTCCGCGGCACCGGGGACGCTCATCAGGTGCTCGATGGTCTTGACCACCTCCATCTCGGGGTTGATGACGGTGTCGATGTTGGGAGCATTTTGGCTAAACGCTTCGTGGTACTGGTCGTAGTCGCCGCCGCGGATCCGGGCCAACTTCTTGGTGGACGGCGAAAGGATGTGGGTTACCATGCAGGCCACCAGGTTGGTCTCGTCGCTGTTGGTGACAGCGAGCATGATCTCGGCCTCCCTGACCCCGGCCTGTTCCAGGATCGCCGGGCTGCCGCCGCGGCCGACGATGGTCTGGACGTCGATGTGGTCCGAGACGCGGCGGATGGCCTCGGCGTTGTCGTCGACGATGACGACCTCCTTGTTTTCCCGGGAAAGGTGGCTAGCGATGTGAAATCCCACCTCGCCGGCGCCGATAATGACGATTTTCAAGAAAGAGGGCTCCTTGGCACAACCGTGCCGATTGTTGACGGGTCTATGAAACGGGATCCGCGGATGGTTCGAAACCCGGCGCCCATGACGGGTTCCGGATACGAATCGTTTAGGCTTTACTATAGCGGGAAGGGCGTGTCAATCGCCGGAACGGATGGGGTCACGGCCCGGCGGTCAACGGGAAAGAGCGGTTCGGGACCGTCAGAAGGGGATGCCCGCTGCGGCGGCGCAGGCGGCGGCCGTGACGAAAAGCGCCGTCCAGTCCCGGGGTGTTGCCGAAAACCGGGGGCTGGTGCGATCTTCAGTGTAGCAACGGGCCTCCATGGCGACGACGAGCTGTTCGGCATCCTCAAAGATGCGCCTCAGGAGGGCAACGCAGAGGGTTTTCAGCCGAAAAACCGGGTTTTTCCGGCACTCGATGCACCGCGCGCGCTGGGCGTCGGCGGTTTCCCGGGCCTGGTTCAGGATCATGGGAATAAAGCGGATCAGGAGGCTGATCATGGTGCCGGCCCGCCGCTCGGGGATGAAGGGAATCGGTGCCAGAAGCCGGATTACGGCCCCGCGGATCTCCGAGGGCCGGGTGGCGGCAATGAAGATGATGCCGGCCAGAACAACGCTCGTCAGTCGCCAGCATACCAGTCCCCCGGCTGCAGCGCCCTCCCGGGTGATGCTGACCCCCGAGACGGTAAGGAGGGCCGTCCCCGGCGTGGACAAGGCCCGGGCCGCGAAGACCAGAAAAAGCAGCACGGCAAGATAGCGCAGCTCTTTCAGCATCGACCGAAGGGGGATCCCGAGACGGCAAACAGCGGCAAGGCCCGGGACGGTAAGTCCGGTCAGACCCCATACCCCCGCGCGGAGGACCGTGATGCTGATCATGGCCAGGCAGAGGAGCTTGAACCGCGCGTCGAGCCGGTGGAAAAGGGACCGGCCGGGGCGGAAGCCCAGGGTCGTCAGCTCAGCCATGACGACAGGGGCATTCCATTGCGGGAGGCTTCGGGCTCCCGCACGCCAAAGGCATCGATGCCTTTTACCGTCGCCGCCGGAGGACCGTCCCGGACGACACTTCCCGCGCTGATCACCACCAGGCGGTCGGCATGAACAAGGACCTTTTCCAGGTCGTGGGTGGTCAGGAGGAGGGTATGGCCCTGTCGGTGGAGGGCGACGATCTGTTCGAGCACCTGGCGGACCCCCGGGTAGTCCAGGTTGGAAAAGGGCTCGTCGAAGACGAGGACCCGGGATTGCATGGCCAGGATGCCCGCGATGGCCACCCGGCGTTTTTCCCCCCCCGACAGGAGGTGGGGCCGCTGGTCCTCGAACCCGGCAAGGCCCACGGCCGCCATGGCCGCCGTGACCCGGCGGTGGATCTGTTCAGGGTCGAGTCCGAGGTTTTCAGGCCCGAAGGCCACATCGTCGTAAACGGTCTCCCCCACGACCTGGCTGTCGGCATCCTGAAACACCATCCCCACCGTTCTCCGGGCGTGGACCGGATCGTCGGCCGTGGAGACGCCGTCCACAAGGACCCGGCCGCCGTGGGGCAAGAGCAGGGCGTTCAGGTGCCGGAGAAAGGTGGTCTTTCCCGAGCCGTTGGCGCCGGCCACCACGACGAATTCCCCTTCCCGGACGGCGAGGTCGATGCCGGAAAGGGCCGTTGTCCCGTCGGCGAACCGGTGGGTGAGGCCGCTAACCTCGAGAATATCCATCGGTCGGATGCGATGGCAGCCTGCCGGCTGTCACCGCCCGGAGGGTTCGGGCGATGGGGACGGCCGCGGCGATCTTGAGGGCGTCGCCGATCAGAAACGGCAGCATCCCAACGGCCGCGGCCTTGGACCAGGGCATGCCGGTTACGACCTTGAGGTGGGGGACACCCAGGGCGTAGATGACGAGGGTGCCCAGGACCATGGCGGCGATGTCGCCGACCACGCGGCCATTGGCCTGCCGACTGATGATGCCGACGATCCAGACCGCCGGCAGGTAGGCCAGAAGATACCCGCCCGTGGGGCCCAGAATACGGCCGATGCCGCCGGTGCCGCCGGCAAAGACGGGGAGTCCGAGGGCGCCGGCCAGAAGATAGATCCCGACGCCGGCCAAGCCCCACCGGGGCCCCAGGAGCAGCCCGGCCAGGAGGACGAAGAGGTTCTGGAGAACGATGGGCACCGGGCCGATGGGGACGGCCAGAAAGGCGCCCGCGGCGATCAGGGCGGCGAAGAGCGACGCATGAACGGTCTGGCGCAGATGCGGCGTGTTCGGGGTAGGGGTCATGGCTCGGGTGTTCCTCCGTTTTCGGTGTTCAGGGGGGACGCGAAAAAGCAGTCCCCGTAAATGATCTTCCGGTGCGTGCTGTCGTCCAGGATCAGGATCAGTGCCCCGTCCCGGTCCACGTCGACGGCGAGGCCCTCCGTGACGTCGGTGGTGGTGGCCACCCGGACCCGGCGGCCCAGGGTCATGGCCACCGACTTCCAGGAATCCACCACCGTGTCGTAGTCGACCCGGGCCATCCGCGCTTCGAAGTCATCGAGAAAGGCGGCGATGAGGTCTTTCCGCGACACCGGTCCGCCTGTGAGGCTCGCGAGGGAGACGGCGCCGGGTTCGCGGGAGGTGGGATCGTTGTTGACGTTGATCCCCATGCCGATGTTGATATGGGCCGTCATGTCGCCTGCGATCTCCATCTCCGAGAGCATGCCGAGGAGTTTCTTCCCGCCCGCCAGGATGTCGTTGGGCCATTTGGCCCAGGCATCGATGCCGTAACGGTCCCTGAGCAGTCGGGTCATGGCGAGGGATGCGATAAAATTGACCCGGGAACACAGCAGCAGGGGGATATCGGGGCGGACGATCACGGTCATGTAGACGCCCCCCGCTTCGGACAGCCATTGGCGTTGCAGCCTTCCCCGACCTCGGGTCTGGATTCCGGCGACGACCGTCGTGAGGTGAGGGGCGCCGTTTCGGGCGAGATCCCGGGCTACGGTCATGGTCGAGGCCGTCCGGGGAAGATAGTGGATGCGGTCTTCCCGTCCTGGAAATTCCCAGGGGAATGGGGTGTCGGGGGCGTCCAGGAGCCGGTAGCCCCTGGGGCCGGCGAGGATATCGTAGCCCAGCTCCTGGAGCTTCCGGATATGTTTCCAGACCGTGACCCGGGAGGTCCCCAGGGCGACGCGCAGGTCTTCTCCGGAGACGACGTCCCGACGGGTTCGGAGGATATTCAATATGGCGGCTTTCATCATGTCCCTATGCATCCGTGAGGGCGTCGGACGCGGCTGACGAAGATCTGGTTAATCCGATTCAAAAGGAAGGTTAACGGAAAATGGGGAGCAAGTCAACCCATTTTGATGCCTGGAAAAGGGGGGGGCGGCAAGTGTTGATGTCGCGGGAGACGGCCTTCCGACAGGGCCTGCCACGGCAAATGGGTGACCCTGCCGGTCCGGGGGTCGAATCGGGTGACCCTGCCGGTGCGCATCCAGTCGGGGAGAATGTGGAGCTGGGCGCCGCCCTGTTCGAAAAAGGCCTCCTGATGAAAATGGCCCACAAAGACGCGGCGGATGCCCGAGCTCCGGGCGACCGACAGGAGGTCAAGGAGCGCTTCCCGAGGCAGGCGGTTCCGAAAGGCCGGGTTGGTGTGCTTCAGGTGCTTCTTGACGGCCTCCGCAAAAAAGGGGCCCCCGGGCAGGATGCGGAGGAGCCCTTTGATGACGCCGTTCTTGGTGAGCCTCCTGAACCGGAGATAGTTGCGGTCCCGGCGGTTGATGCGGTCTCCGTGGCAGAAGAGGTTGCCGTCGCCGTCGGCCTTGAAAGCCCGATCGGTCGCCCAGGAGAAGGCCTCCCTTTTTTCCTCGGCCACAAAAAATTCGCGGTTCCCTTCGATATAGCCGATCTCCCGGCGTATTTTCTGGCGGCGGCACCACGCGAGAAAGCGGGTGTGAACAGTCTGTTCGTAGCCGGGCAGGGCGATCCACAGGTCGAAAATGTCTCCCATGAAAACGATCTTTTCACCGGTCTTCCCAAGGGCGTGCAACATCCGGAAAAAAGGGTGGTGGGGGCCTTTGGCGGTGTTGACATGGGCATCCGCGATCAGAATCATGGCGTCAATCAGTCCCTTTCGGCCTGTGATTGCGGGATCGGCGTCATGCCGTCCATGGGACAATCCTTGCGCCGGGGGAACGCCGTCCCGCGTTCATCTTGATTATTTCATAACAGTGCTGTAGTATCATCCGATGATCCTTTATACCATACCGCGTTGAATTCGATCCGAAAAAAACTGTGTCGATACTGATGTCCGGCGTACTGGACGACGGCCGGGAGGAGACGGGAGGACAATGGAAAAGCAAATGATCATTCTGGTGGGATATGACGGCTCCAATGCCGCCAAGGACGCCCTCGACCTGGGCATGAAACATGCCGAGGCCTTCAAAGGGAAGTTGATCGTGGTCCGATCCCTTGTCGGCGGGTCTGATAAGGACAGCGACGACATTCAAAGCGCGGAAGAGGACCTGGCCCATGCGGAACGGTGCTGCAGGGAACGGTCCATTCCCTGCGAAACCCATCTGCTCATCCGAGGCTTGAAGCCCGGGGAAGACATTGTCCGCTACGCCGAGGAGTGCCGCGCCGATGAAATCGTCATGGGCGTCAGGCGCCGATCCCAGGTCGGGAAGATGCTGTTCGGGTCCAATGCCCGGTACGTCATCATGGAGGCTGTCTGTCCGGTGGTGACGGTAAAATAACTCAACTTTCGACCTTCATAGGCCGGCACCTCTATCTGGTCACCATCATGAAAGTCGAAAGTTGAGAAAATAACAAATATCGCGAAAATGGGTATTTCTACCTATGGACATCCAGAGCCTATTACTATAGTAATAAAAAGGCGCGCCGTTTGTTTCCGGAAGACGCGACGTCGGCAAACCGGCAGGGGGCGCAGTAGCGGCAATACCCGGGTAACCAAGCCCGGGCGTAATGATTCATGATCGGTATCCCGGACTTCCGGCAGAAATTCTATGGACGCGAACAAGCTTTACAAAGTGCTGGTGGTGGATGATGACCCGACCATCCGCATTCTTCTTCTCAAACGGCTTGAACAGGATGGATACGGCGTCGAGGAAGCCGTCAACGGTGTCGAGGCCATGGAGAAGCTCTCCGGGGACCATGAGATCCGCATCCTCATCACCGACCTGATGATGCCCGAGATGGATGGTTTTGAACTGATTTCCCGGATTCGATCCGATAACGGTCGATATGTCTACATCATTGTCCTGACCCGGATGAGCGATCGGCGATCACTCATCCGGGCGCTCTCCATCGGGGCCGACGATTACGTGACCAAGCCCATCTTCCTCGACGAGGTCAGGCTCCGCCTGGAAGGCGCCGCCCGGCTGCTTCGCCTGGAAGGCCAGGACGAGCTGATTTTTTCCATGGCCAAGATGATGGCGTTTCGCAGCGAGGAGACCGGATACCATCTCGAGAGGGTCCGGCGCTTTACGCGCATCGCGGCCCGGGATTTTGCGGTCTGTCATCCGGAATACCGCATCACCCTCAGCATCGCCGATGAAATCGCCCTGGTGAGTCCCCTCCACGACATCGGCAAGATCGCCGTGCCCGATCAGATCCTTCACAAGCCTGGACGGCTCACCCCGGAGGAGTGGGCACTGATGCAGACCCATACGCGCATCGGCGGCGATCTGCTCGAGGCCATCTACGCGAAGAACCGGACCCCTTACCTGCGGTTTGCTTATGAAATCGCCAAGTTTCACCATGAACGGTGGGACGGCGGCGGTTATCCCGAAGGCCTTTCGGGGGAGGCGATTCCCCTGGCCGCCCGCATCATGGCACTGGCGGACGTCTACGATGCCCTCACCAGCCAACGCTCCTACAAAGGGGAATACAGCCACGACAAGGCCAGGGAGATTCTCCTGGCGAAGAGCGGTACCCACTTCGATCCCCGAATCGTCGAGGGATTCCTGCGCTGGGAACACGAATGGCGGGCGGTCAGGGAGCGGTTCCGCGAGCCTCTGGCAGCGTCTCCATGCCGGGTGCCTGAGCTTCAAGCACTTTGAGCGCCCCGGCCAGGGTGTCCTCGGCCAGCAGCAACCGGGCATGACGCTCGGCCTCCGCCAGGGTCAGTCCGGCGATGCGCTCGTGGACCGCGGGCAGGAACTGCGGGCCGACGCTCAGGGTGCGGACGCCAATGCCCAGCAGGAAGGGGATGTACACTGTCTCGTGCCCCATCTCGCCGCACACGGCGATTTCGCGTCCGGCGGCCGTCGCCGCGCGGACGACCCTGGCCAGCCCCCGCAGCACCGCCGGATGATAGGCCCGGTAATAGTCGGCCACCTTTTCGTTGGTACGGTCGACGGCCAGGGTGTACTGGATGAAATCGTTGGTGCCGATGGAGAAGAAATCGACCTCCCGGGCCAGGGCCGGCATGATCTCCACCACCGAGGGGACTTCCACCATCATCCCGATGGACGGCCTGGGGTGATGGGGGAGATCCTCCCGCTCCAGGTCGCGCTGGCAAGCCTCGACAACCTGGCGGGCCTCGCGAAATTCATCCAGGGATGAGATCATGGGGAACATGATCCGGAGGTGCCGGGACGCCGCCCCCGCCCGGAGGATGGCCCGAAGCTGCTGTTCGAACAGGGGGCGGTTCCGGAGAGAAAACCGGATCGACCTGAGCCCCAGGTCGGGGTTTTTCCCACTGGTGGCGTTGGCATAGACCAGGGCCTTGTCGCCGGCGATGTCCAGGGTCCGTATGGTGACCTCCCGGTCCGCCATTTCATTGAGGAGATGCTTGTAGACGAGATACTGCTCTTCCTCCGACGGGAAGGTCGGGCGGATGATGAAGGGGAACTCGGTGCGGTAGAGGCCGATGCCTTCGGCGTTCAGTTCCCTGGCCACGGCGAGTTCGCTCAGGAGATTGATGTTGGCGAGGAGCCGGACGCGCGTTCCGTCGCCGGTGCGGGTGATGCGGCACGCCGTGCTCGGTGATGCGGCGGCAGCCTTGCCGGCGGCCTTGTGCCCGGCGAACTGGAGGAGAATCTCCCGGTCCGGCCGGATGTAGATGTTTCCGACGTTGGCGTCGAGAAGGACCGGCGTCTCCTCCGGCAGGTTCATGAGCTGGGGGTGGTCGGCGATCACCAGCGGAATTTTCAGGGAGCGCGCGAGGATGGATACATGGGAGGTGATGCCGCCCTTGACCAGGATGACGCCCTGGACCTCTTCGGAGGCCATTTTCAATATTTCGGATGGATAGAGCTCCGCCGCGACGACAATCTTGCCCTTTTCATTCTCCTGCTTTTCGGCGGTCCGGCGGAAGAGGTTTTTCAGGATCCGGCCCGCCAGATCCTCCATGTCGCTGACCTTTTCACGGATGTAGGCATGGCTGCTCGACGCGAAGACGTTGATGTAGTGGCGGGCCACGTTTCTCACGGCATCCGGCGGGGTGACGCCCTCGGCGATCTGGTGGACGATCCGGTCGATGAACTTGGGGTCTTTCAGGATCATGAAATGCGCCGTGAAGATGAGGGACGCGCTTTCAGGAAGCCGTTCGGCCAGCCGGGACTGCAAATCGGCGAGTTGCCGGGAGGTCTGCCGGACGGCCTGGTGAAAATCCTCCACCGTATAGCTCTCGTGCCGGTGGGTGTCCCCCGACAGAAAGGCGACGTGGCTTTTCTTGAAAAAGGTGATGGGTCCCTGGGCGATGCCTTCGGAGGCGGACTGACCCCGGATAAATTTGAGGGATGCCGAGGCCTGGACCTCGGGGCGCGTTCCGGTGGCCTCGTAAAGGTCCATGAGCAGCCGTGCGTTCTCGACGGCGCCGGCCAACTGGGAAGCCGAGGCCTTCAGCGCCATCACGTCCCTTTCGGTAAAATAGTCCGCCGTTTCGTGCTGCACCACCAGGACCCCGATCCGCTGAACACCCCGCTGGATCGGGACGGCCAGGAAGGACTGAAAGCGCTCCTCGTCGGCTTCCTCGAAGTATTTGAACAGGGGATTGCTGCCGGCAGCGGCTTCGCGGATGGGGTGGAGGTTTTCGAAGGTCGCTCCCACGAGGCCTTCGCCGGGTTTCATCCGAATCCGCCCCACTGCCTTGGGGTTGAGCCCTAGGGTGGCCCTCAGGACCAGCTCCTCCGCGGATTCGTCGTAGAGGTAGATGGAGCAGACGTCGGCCCTGAGATGCCGGGAGACCAGCTGAACCGCACTGTTAAGGAACGCCTCGATGTTGTGGCTTCCGGTGACCAGCGCCGCGAGGTCTCCGATGTCGCACAGCAAATTGAAATGATCTCGATCTTTACGGGACATAAACGGAACCTTCCACACATTTTCCGAAGCTCTTGGTACCCCGGTAACGGCATGCATCCCCCTGCCGCTTCTTGGGATCGCCCGCCGGACGGGGGCCATGGGCGCATTTTCCGGTGAACCGGGGAGGCACCCCGCGACCCCAAGCGACGTCCGGTAGGAATTGGGCAAGGCCGTATCCACGCCAACCGTGGAGAAAACGGCAATACATCCTACAGTAAGCCAAGTCAGGATGCCCTGTCAAAACAAACTTTCCCGATTCAGGGGTTCCGTCTGAGGACGCAACGCCGACGGCCGAAGGGGTGGGCCACGACAAAGAACCCCCTTGCATCGCTCTGGCGGGAGCGGACCAGGCTCCGGAAATTTCCCCTCCGTCTTCGCCCTCCAGCCGCCTTAACATGTCGAAGCGTCAGTTATTTATTGCAAAAATGTTCTATTGTACTAATATGCATCTCAACGGTCGGCTTTTGGTTCCCGACAGAAACCTCAACCTCGTCATGGATGGGACGAACCCGTGGATTATGAAGAAAATTGAAGAAATTACACTGCTTTACGAGATCAGCAAGGCCCTCAACGAGCATCTCGACCTGAGAAAATCCCTTTACAAGGTGCTGGCCATTTTGTCCAATGCCATGGACATGATCCGGGGGACGGTCACCATCCTGAACCCGCTCCGGAACGAGATCAGCATCGAAGTGGCCCACGGGCTTTCCCGGACCGCCATCGCCCGGGGAAAATACAAACTGGGGGAGGGGATCATCGGCCGGGTCATCGAAAGCGGCAAATCGGTGGCCCTGCCCAAGATCAGCGAGGAGCCCCTCTTCCTGGACCGGACCGACTCCCGGAAGGCCAAGGACGAGTTTTCCTATTTCTGCGTGCCCATCACCAAGGGGAACCAGGTCATCGGCGCCCTCAGCGTGGATCGGCCCTTTGATCCGTCCTATTCCCTCAACAGCGGGACGGAGCTGTTGAGCGTCATCGCCATGATGATCGCCCAGCACGTCATCAACCTGGAGAAGATCCATCTTGAAAGGCAGCAGCTGCGGGAGGAGAACCAACGGCTCAAGAGCGAGCTGGAAAACAAGTACCGCATCAACAATATCATCGGCAACTCCAACAAGATGCGGGAGGTGTTCCAGATGATCTCCCAGGTCTCCAGGAGCAACGCCACGGTGCTGATCCGGGGCGAGTCCGGCACCGGCAAGGAACTGGTTTCCAATTCCATCCACTACAACAGCCGGCGGGCCAAGAACCCTTTTGTCAAGATGAACTGCGCCGCCTTGCCCGCGAACCTGATCGAGAGCGAGCTTTTCGGGCACGAAAAAGGAGCGTTCACAGGTGCCGTCCGGCAGAAGCTTGGAAAATTCGAGCTGGCCCATAAAGGGACCATCTTTCTGGACGAGATCGGCTCCATCACCCCGGAGGTTCAGGTGAATCTCCTGAGGGTGCTCCAGGAGAGGGAGTTTGAGCGGATCGGCGGCCACAAGACCATCAAAACCGACGTTCGGGTGATCGCCGCCACCAACAAGAATCTGGAGCAGGCGGTGGAAGAGGGCGCCTTCAGGGGGGACCTCTACTACCGGTTGAACGTTTTTCCCATCTACATGCCGCCCCTCAGGGAGCGCAAGACCGATATCCTGCTTCTGGCCGATCATTTTCTCGAGAAGTACAGTGTGGAGAACGGCAAGGACATCCGCCGCTTTTCCACGCCGGCCATCGACATGCTCATGGCCTATCACTGGCCTGGAAACGTCCGGGAGCTGGAGAACTGTATCGAACGGGCCGTCCTGCTCTGCGAGGAGGGCGTGGTCCACGGCTACCACCTGCCCCCCACCCTCCAGACCGGAAAGACGTCGGGCACGCTTCCGGACCTCTCCCTCGAGGATGCCGTCGCCAACATGGAGCGGGAGATGATCGTCGACGCCTTCAAGAACACCCGGGGCAACGTCACCCAGTCGGCGGAGCTGCTCAAGACGACCGTGCGAAAGGTGGCCTACAAGGCGAGGAAATACGGCATCGACTATGCCCTCTACCGATAGGGGGACAGCCCTCAAAGCCGCTTTTTACGCATGATGGCGAAGATCAGCCAGAGCCCCAGAACGGCCGCGGCGATGAAGACGATGATGCCGATGAGGGATATGCCGAAGAAGAGCGGCGGGATCTTGGCGATGACGATGATGGCCGATCCGATGATCAGGGCGGCGGTGATGATGGCGAAGGAGAGCTTGTTGCTGATCCGGTCGTGGGTTTCGATCAGATTTTCAAGGCCGTGATGCTCGAACCGGACCGTGAGCCGTTGCCGTTTCATCAGGCGGATCACCTCCAGGGCCTCCTTGGGGAACTGCTGGAAAAAGGTGATAAGGTCCCCGGAAACGGTGAGGAACTCCTCGGCGATCCGCTCGGGGCGGAAACGGGCCATCTTCTCCCGCTTGAGGAAGGGTACGGCCCGGGCCACCATGTCGAATTCCGGATTGAGAAGGCGAGCGATGCCCTCGACGGCGCTGAAGGCCTTCAGCATGAGGAAGAGATCCGGCGGGATGCGAAGGTGGTGCCGCGCGGTCAAGGCCAGGAGGTCCTGGAGCAGCTTGTTCACCTTGATGTCCTTGAGGGGCTTGTAGAGATACTGGCCCATCATGTCCGCCACGTCCCGCTCCAGGAGACGAACGTCCGGCTCCACCTCCCAGCTGGTGAGCCGGAGAAGCACCTGGGCCGTCCGGAACTCGTCGCGCCGGGCAGCGCCGTAGATCAGATCCACGAAAGCCTTCTTGGCATAACGGTCGAGGCTCCCCATCATACCGAAGTCGAGAAGGCAGATGACGTGGTTCGGCAGCACCAGGATGTTGCCGGGGTGGGGATCGGCATGGAAGAACCCGTGGTCGAACACCTGCTGCAGCAACAGGTCCGCCCCCAGGTCCACCACCCGCCGCTTGTCGAGGCCGGCTGCCTCCAGCGCCTGGGTTTTGGAAATCTTGATCCCCTTGACGAACTCCATGGTCAGGATCCGTTCGGTGGTCATCTCCCGGAAGACCTTGGGAACGTAGACGGCGTCGACGCTGAGGAACTGGCGGGCGAAACGCTCGATATGGCCGGCCTCGATGGTATAGTCGATCTCTTTTTCGATGCTTCGGGCGAACTCCTCGACGATCTTGACCGGCCGATGAAACGCCGCCTCCTCGATGTTCCGCTCCATCAGGGTCGCCAGGTGCAACATGATCTCGACGTCCACCTCGATGGTCTGTTGGATGCCCGGCCGCTGGACCTTGACCGCGACGACGTCCCCATTCCGGGTCACGGCTTTGTGTACCTGGCCGATGGAGGCCGAGGCGAACGGCTCGGGGACGAATGTCGCGAACATTTCCTCGGGCGGTCTGTGAAATTCGGATTCGAAAACCGTCCGGACCTCCGCGAAGGGAAAGGGCGGGACCTCGTCCTGCAGCTTTGACAGTTCATTGATGTAGTGGGGCGGGAGAAAATCGGACCGGGTGGAGAGGAGCTGACCTAGCTTGATGTAGGTGGGGCCCAGCTCCTCCACGGCCATGCGGACCCGTTCGGCCCGGGTAAGCTTGTGGTGCGCGGGCGCCGCGGGCCGCTTGCTGCTGGAGAGCATCTGGAGACCGGTCTCGATGTACTGGTCGATGTTCAGGCGCTCGATGAGGTCTCCGAATCCGTATTTGATGAGGATGCCCAGGATCTGACGGTACCGGTTGAGGTGGCGGTAGGTCCGCCCGAAGACCCCGATTTTTCGGATACTCAGCATTCAGGCCTCGACTCTTGGGGTGGCCGTCTTCAGGGAGACGGTGAAGTGTATCGGCAAAGTGCCCGGGGTTCGCCTCGGCCCGTCGATTGGGTTCCGGGCCGAGGCGTTCCCGGGGGCGGGAACGATTACTTCAGTTTTCCCATGATGGCGCTGGCGATGGTGTTTTTCTGGATCTCCTTGGTGCCCTCGTAGAGTTCGCAGATCTTGGCATCCCGGGCAAACCGCTCGACCTCGTAGTCGAGCATGTAGCCGTAACCGCCCAGGAGCTGAATGGCTTCGTCGCAGACCTCGACCGCGCAGCGGCCGGCCGCCATCTTGGCCATGGAGGTCAGCTTGGGGTCGATGCGCCCCTGATCGAAGTTCCAGGCGGCCTTGTAAACGAGGAGGCGGGCCTGTTCGATTTTGGTGGCCATGTCCGCGATCTTGTGCTGGGTGATCTGGAACTGGGCGATCTTCTGGCCGAACTGTTCCCGCGACTTGACATAGGCAAGGGCACGGTCAAATGCGCCCTGGGCCGTTCCGAGCCCCTGGGCGGCGATGAGAATGCGGCTTTCGTCGAAGAATTCGAGGACCTGGTAGAAGCCCCTGTTTTCCTTGCCGATCAGGTTGGCAGCCGGCACCCGGACGTCCTTGAAAACGACCTCCGCCGTGTACATGGATCGGATGCCCATCTTGGTGCCGACGCTGGTGGCCGACACGCCCGGCCGGTCGGCCTCGACGAGGATGAGACTCTGGCCCCGGTGGGGGGGCGAGGCCTCGGAATCGGTCTGGCAGAGGACGTTGTAGAAGCCCGCCAGGGGCCCGCCGTTGGTGATGAAAATCTTGGTGCCGTTGACGACCCATTCATCCCCGTCCCTGACGGCCGTGGTTTCCATGCGGGTGATGTCCGAGCCGTGGTCCGGCTCCGTGAAGGCGCCGCAGGAGAGGATCTCGCCTTCTGCGACCCTGGGAAGCCATTTGGATTTCTGCTCGTCCGAGCCGAAATGAAGAACGATTTCCGAGGCGAAATCCGCGAGAATGAGGCAGGCCCCAACGGAGGAATCACCGCGGCAGAGTTCCTCGGCCACCAGGATGTTTTCCATGACGCCGTACCCCATGCCCGAATACTTTTCCGGGAAATGGATGCCGATGAATCCCAGTTCGGCGGCTTTTTTCCAGATATCCACGGGATACTCGTGTTTTTCCTCCAGTTCCATGATCAGGTCCTTCTGAAACTCCTTCTTGACGAATTCCCTGACGGATTGCTGGATGCGCGTTTGCTCCTTGGTCAGTTCAAACTCCATATCGATTCCCCCTCGTTTGATGTTGGGTGTTGGGGACCGTAGGCGACGCCGGCGTCCCTCGTTGACTAAACGACGTTTATTAATTTTGAATCGTTTATTTAGCTGCCTGATTTTAAACCATAATTTTTTGAAAAAATAGCATATGGCAACTGGCAATGCAAGCGATTTTCAGAGTCGGTCCTAAAAAAGTTCGAGCGCTCGTTAGCCAGTCCACCGTCAAGAGCGTAAACGGCGTCAGCGGTGTGGGACTGCCGTAAAAGTTGCTTGACGGATGATTTTGACTGACTTGATGGGTTGAAAATGATATGATATTTATATTTGTATCAACCCATTTAAGCACCAACGAGGAATCTGAAATCATGAGCTATACCATCGCACTGGCCGGAAAGGGCGGCACGGGGAAGACCACTGTCGCCGGGCTGCTGATCAAGTACCTTGTCCAAAAGCATAAAACGCCGGTTCTCGCCGTGGACGCGGATGCCAACGCCAATCTGAACGAGGTGCTCGGGCTTTCGGTGCACGACACCGTCGGCAATGCCCGGGAAGACATGAAAAAGGGCCATGTGCCCAGCGGCATGACCAAGGACGTGTTCATGTCCATGCGGCTGGAGGAGGCCATCGCCGAAGAGGACGGATACGATCTCATCGTCATGGGGCAGCCGGAGGGGGCTGGCTGTTACTGCGCCGCCAACAGCATTCTCGTAGGGTTCCTGGAGAAGCTTACGGCCAACTATCCCTATGTCGTTATGGACAACGAGGCGGGAATGGAGCATATCAGCCGTCTGACGACGCGGAATGTCGACGTTCTTCTCCTGGTGACCGACGCGTCCCGCAGGGGCCTCCAGGCCGCCGTCAGGATTCACCAACTGGCCGGGGAATTGAATATCGTGGCCGGAAAGAGCTGCCTGATCATGAACCAGGCCAAGGGAGAGCCCGACGCCGGCGCCCTTGAGATCATCCGCGAGGCCGGTCTGGCACTTGCGGGCGTCATCCAGGAGGACGACACCGTCTACGAATACGATCTCAAGGGGCGGCCGACCGTGGAGATCCCCGACGACAACCCCGCGGTTCGCGCCGCATACGAGATCTTTGAAAAAATCATCGACTAGAACGTTTTTGCGTAATGGTGGAGGGTTATGAAAAGAACTGGCTTTCTGTACGACGAGAGATTTCTGCTCCATGACACCGGCCGCATGCATCCGGAGTCGTCTGATCGGCTTCGGGCGGCCTACAAGGGGCTCGAGGCGGCCGGTCTTCTCCCCAAACTGACGATCATCCCGGCCAGGCGCATGAGCCAGAAGTACATCGAGCAGGTGCATCACGTCAATTATATCATGCGGTTCGAGGAGGCCTGCATCATGGGCATGTGCGAGTTGGACTACCCGGACAATCAGATGTGCCGGGAGACCTACGACGTCGCCACGCTGGCCGTGGGCGGCATCATCGATACCGTGAGGCGGGTGATGGAAGGGGAGATCGACAACGCCTTTTGCGCCGTGAGGCCCCCCGGGCATCATGCGGAGATCAGCAAGGCCATGGGCTTCTGCTATTTCAACAACGTGGCCATTGCCGCGCGGTATCTTCAGGACGAGTGGGGGGTGGGCCGCGTGGGCATTGTCGACTTCGACGTCCATCACGGCAACGGCACCCAGCACATCTTCGAGTATGACTCCACCGTTTTTTACTATTCCATACACGAACATCCCTCCTTTGCCTTTCCCGGCACCGGCAGGGAGTTCGAGGAGGGGGTCGACGCCGGCCACGGCTACACCTTGAACACGCCGGTCCTTCCGGGGCAGGGAGACCGGGAATACATGGCCTGCATCGAGCGGGACCTTCTGCCCGCCTTTGCCCGCTTCGAGCCGGAATTCATTCTGGTTTCCTCGGGGTTCGACGCCCACAAGGACGACGACATGTCGGGCATCAACCTTTCCACGGAAGGTTTTTCATGGATCATGGAGACGCTGATGGGCCTGGCGAACCGATATGCCGGCGGCCGGATCGTTTCCGTTCTGGAAGGCGGCTACAACCTCGATCGGCTGCCGGAGCTCATCAGGAATCATGTCGAGATTCTGCTGAAGGGATAGGCGGTCCGCGGCAGGCCTTTTCAACCACATCCAATTATCGGAGGCGATGTATGTTTGTCGACAAATCGATGACCAAGCGCGTGATCACCATCAAGCCGGAAACCAGCCTCATTGAGGCAAGGGCACTCATGAACGAGCACAACATTCGCCACCTGCCGGTGACGGACGAGGCCAACACCCTGGTGGGCATCGTGACGGACCGGGATCTCAGAAGCGCCACCCCATCCATCCTGCTGGACGATTTCGACAGCGCCGAGGAGCGGGACCGCCTGAGCAAGATCAGCGCCAGGGACATCATGAGCAAGACCCCGGTCACCCTGAAGCCCATGCACACGATCCAGGACGCTCTTTTGATCATCCAGCAGCGGAAGGTGGGGGCGCTGCCGGTGGTGGACGAACACAACAAACTGAAGGGTATCCTCTCGGTCCGGGATCTGATGCGGGCGTTCACCAACGTTCTGGGCATCGGGGAGCCCGGCACCCTCCTGGGGATTCTCGTGGAGGAGAAGGTCGGTCATCTGAAGCGGATCGTCGACGCCATCACCGAGGAGAACATCTCGTTCGGGAGCGTGCTGGTGGCCCGGCACTGGGACGCGTCCAAGCGGGCCGTGTTCCCCTACCTGTTGACCAACAACGTGGCCCGGATCAAGAAAAAACTGGTCGACCTGGGCTATACCCTTATCGATCCCATGGAATGGCACCTCGACCGTCTGCCCAAAAATGAATGACCCCAAGGCCGCCGTTTTGGAAGGAAGCCCCTATCGGGACCTTCACATCTACTATATCGAAGGGCGCGCCGATGTCGACCCCGGGGTGGCGGGAGCGGCGTATATCGGCAATTGGGTGGAGGATGGGTATTCTTTCCTTTTTTTTTCCCGGCCGGCAAAGGAGACTGTCGAGCGGATTCTGGCGGCCCAGCCCGGGCGGGTGCTCGTGGATGAATACCGGATGCGCTACGAAGACTGGCTCGGTGAAACGTTCAAGCGCTTTTCGGTGGGGGATGTTACGGTCGTCCCGCCGTGGGATCCGTCTTTGGATGACGAGGGGGCGACGGCGCGGATCGTCCTGGACCCCGGGGTCGTCTTCGGTACGGGGACCCATCCCACCACCCGCGACTGTCTCGAGCTCATCCAGCAGGTCTGCGGAGAGGATACGATCCAAACCGCCGTTGATGTGGGCACCGGGACCGGACTCCTGGCCCTTGCCGCGGCCCGGGCGGGATGCCGACGGGTCCTGGCCTTCGATCTCAATTTTCTGGCGGCCCGGACCGCCGGTCGGAACGTCGCTCTCAACGGTCTTTCGAAGGACGTCCTGGTGTTTCAGGGAAGGGCCGAAGAGATGGCCTGTATCCCGGCGGACCTGATGATCGCCAATATCCACTTCGAGGTGATGATGCGGCTGCTGGCATCCGATGCCGCTTTGGGAAAGCGGTGGCTCATCCTGTCGGGACTTTTGCGGAGCCAGGCCGCCGAGGTCCGGCGGCGGCTCCTCGCCGGGTCCGTGGAGATTGCGGCGCATCGTCAGCGGGACGGTATCTGGCACACTTTTCTGGGAAGGGTCCGTCGCTGAAGGGTGCGGGGGGATTTCAGGACTATTTTCGGAACCGTCAAGGGTGATTATGCTGATCAGATGCTGGGGCTCCAGGGGCTCCATTCCTGTTTCGGGCAGGAAATACATCAAATACGGGGGCGACACCACGTGCATCGAGATCCGGGGCCGTGCGGCGGACGTCATTATCGTTGACGCGGGGACCGGCATCCGGCGACTGGGGCGCCGCTTGACGGCCGAGGGATGCTTTGATTGCCATCTGATTTTCACCCACGCCCACTGGGATCATGTGATGGGCTTTCCCTTTTTCAAGCCTGCCTACAGTCCTCAGACCCGACTCCAGATGTATCGCTGCCCCTATTCCAAATTTGTGGAGACGATGCTGTCCAAGGTCATGGCGCCGCCCTATTTCCCCGTGCCCTATGGCGACATCAGCGCACGGATCTCCTACGCGGACGACATGATGTGCAGCGCCGCCTTCAGGATCGGGTCCGTTTCGGTTCAGTCGATCCCCTTGAGCCACCCGAACAGCGGACGGGGGTACAAGTTCTCCGAGGACGGCAAGAGTTTCGTTTTCCTGACGGACAACGAATTGCGCCACCAGCACGGTGATGGTCTTGATTATGAGAGATATCTTGAGTTTGTCCTTGGCGCGGATCTGTTGATGCATGATGCGGATTACACCCCCGAGGAATACCGGAGCCGCCGCGGGTGGGGGCACTCCACCTACCTGGATGCCCTCGCGCTGGCGATGGATGCCGGGGTAAAGCGTCTGGGGCTGTTTCACCTCAACCAGGACCGGACGGACCGTGAGGTTGATGAGATCGTCGCGACCTGCCGGAAGGTCGTCACCGGCCGCGGAAAATCCCTCGAGTGTTTTGCCGTGGGCGCGGATATGGAGTTTGCGTTATGAAGGATATGATTCGACGTGCGGCAAAGGATATCATGGCGGCCAAAAGCGCTGTCGCTCTCACGGGCGCCGGCATCTCCGTGGAGAGCGGCATCCCGCCGTTCCGTGGCAGGGGCGGCATCTGGGAGCGAATCGACCCCATGACCTTCGGCCACATCGACACCTTCGAGGCGGATCCCGGCGAGGTCTGGCGGGTTTTGATCCGGGATCTCAAGGAGATCATCGACCGGGCCGCGCCCAATGACGGTCACAAGGGCCTGGCGCGCCTGGAGACCATGGGGCGGCTTAAGGCCGTCATCACCCAGAACGTCGATGGACTTCACCAGGCGGCGGGCAATACCGAGGTTCTGGAATTTCACGGCACCTGCTCCCGGCAACGCTGCATGGATTGTGGGGGCAAGATGGCGACCCGCGATGTCGATATCTCCGAGCTTCCGCCCCGATGCCCGTGCGGCGGGGTTCTCCGGCCGGACTGGGTCTTTTTCGGAGAGACGATCCCTCTCGAGGCCCTTCGACGTTCTCGTCAGCTGGCGTCGGAATGCGACCTGATGCTCGTGGTGGGGACCTCGGCCGTGGTGCAGCCCGCGGCCCAGATACCCGTCATCGCACGGGATGTTGGGGCCGTCGTCGTCGAGATTAACCCGGAGCGGACGCCGCTCACCGGCATCATCAGCGATTATCTGATCAAGGGCGGCGCCGGTGAGGTGATGAACGCCCTGATTTCCGAACTGGAGGGGACGAGATGACGACGGAAGGCGAGGCCACCGGCCGCCGGGTGACGACCGTCACCCTGACGCCGCCCAGCCTCAGGGACAACACCGCCGACGCCGACCGTCTCGAGCAGGCCCTCAAACGGCAGCTCGACGCGGACCGGATCCGGATCGATCTTTCCCTCCTGAAACGGATCCCCGAACAGCTCCGGCAGTGGCGCTACAAAGCCCGCTGTCTCCTTTTCAAGGACCGGGGCGCCCACCTACTCCTCGCCATGACCGATCCGGCGGCCCCCCGCGTCATGGCGGGTCTGGCGGTGGACCTCGGCACCACCCGCGTCGTCCTCCGGCTGGTGGATTTGGCCAACGACCGGATCCTGGACGAGGATGCCTTTGACAACCCCCAGATCGCGGTGGCGCCGGACGTCCTGGCGCGGATCCACCACGCCGAGACGCCCGAGGGGCTGGCCGGGCTGCAGACCATGGTCCTCGACGGGCTCAACCGCGCCGTCGCGGCGATGTGCCTCCGATCGGGACTTTCCACCGCGGACGTCCACCTGGCGACCATCGCCGGCAACACGGCCATGAGCCACCTCTTCATGGGTATTCCGCCGCGGTGGCTTATCCGGGAGCCGTATATCCCCGCCGTCAACACGCCGGGACTGATGACGGCGGCCGAGTTGGGCCTGGGCCTCAACCCCCGGGCGCGGGTCATGGTGTTCCCCAACGTCGGCAGCTACTTCGGCGGCGACCTCATCGCCGGGATTCTTTTCTCCGGCATGAACGAGATGACGGAGACCGCCATTCTCGTGGATGTGGGTACCAACGCCGAGGTGATCCTGGGCAACCGGGACTGGCTGATGGCCTGCGCCGGCGCGGCGGGACCGGCCCTGGAAAGCGGTGTCGCCCGCATGGGCATGATGGCGGCCCCCGGGGTGATCGACACCGTGACCGTGGATCCCGCAACGCGTCGGGTTCGCTACGAGACTATCGGCGGGCTGCCGCCCAGGGGCATCTGCGGTTCGGGCGTCATCGACCTGGCCGCTCACCTCTTTCTGTCGGGGATGCTCGATATTCGCGGGAAGCTGGTGCCGGAGAAGTGCGGAGAACACCTTGCGGTCATCGACGGGATGAACCATATCGTGGTGGTGCCTGCCGGGGATTCGGCCACGGGTCGGCCTCTCATGATGAGTCAGGCCGACATCGACAGCCTGATCCGGTCCAAGGCCGCCATGTACACCATCCTGGAGACCATCACCCTCTCGGTGGGGATGACCCCCCGGGACCTCGACCGTTTTTACGTCGCCGGGACCTTCGGCTCCTTCATCAAGCCCCGGTCAGCCATCACCATCGGCATGATCCCGGATCTTCCCATGGAATGCTACCGCCCCCTGGGCAACAGCTCTCTGGGGGGGGCCGCCATGGCGCTGACCCTGGACGACCCCATGGCCGAGACGGCGCGTATCCGGGACCGGATCACCTATCTGGAGCTCAACGTGAATCAGGAGCTCATGAACCGGTTCAGCGCGGCCAGGTTTCTGCCCCATACAGAACCCTCGCTTTTCCCCTCCGTCCGCGTCGGCGACGGGAGCACGCCCCCGCCTGCGTTATCGCTCGTCGACGTATAACCGCATACGCCTTCCTCGCGCTGCCTTGCCGGGGGTGCACTCCCGTCGCCGACGGTGTTTCGGAGATTCGGAAGCACGCCCCCGCCTGCGTTATCGCTCGTCGACGTATAACCGCATACGCCTTCCTCGCGCTGCCTTGCCGGAAGCGCGATCCGGATCGCTATATCCGCTATCCCAGGACCTTGACCATGAGGGGGATGGCCACGAAGGTGCCGATGCTGCTGCCCAGGTTGGTGAAGACCACCACGAGGAGCACGCGGGTCACCTTGTTGCGCCAGAAACCCCGGACCGAGAGAATGTCTTTGGGCAGGTCCTCGAAGTCCATGACCCGGGGCTTTTTCAGGAGGGCCTCCACCAGGCCCGAGACCCATCCTGCCGCCACCATGGGGTTGAGGGAGGTCAGCGGCGCGGCCACGACGGCCGAGGCCACGGTTGCCGGGTGAGCCAGGGCCGCGACGGCGCCGAGCCCCGCGAAGAGGCCGTTGGCCGCGACCCATGAGATGGCCATGTGTGCTCCCACCTTGGCGCCGCCCGCGAAAAACCCGACAAGAAAGATCGCCATAATACCGAGGGGCAAAAGCCATTTGAGGGCGCTGGAAAAGCGCCCTTTGGGGGGAATCTCCTCCAGCGCCGCGATGTCGATCTCCCGCTCCCATCCAGCGAGGATGCCGGGCACGTGCCCGGCTCCGACCACCGCGACGATCTTTGCCCCCGGGGCGGTCCGGATGCGGTGGGTCAGATACTGGTCGCGCTCGTCGATGAGGATGCTTTTGAGGACGGGGAGGGATCTGCCGACGTCGGCCAGGAGGCTTTCCAGGATGTCCTGCTCCTTCATGCGCTCCACGTCGGCTTCGCTGATGTCTCCCAGGTCCCCCATGGAGAGAATCAACTGAAAGAGAACCTTCATCTTGTCCCGGAATCCCATGATCCGCCAGGTCCTCGAGAGGGTCACCCGGATATCCCGGTCGGCCAGGTGAATCCGGGCGTCCACGGCATCCGCCGTTTCCATGGCCGCCAGCATCTCCTGGCCGGGGACGACGTCGAGTTTCTGGGCGATACGCTTCTGGAAGGCCGCCAGCATGAGGTTCGACAGGAGCAAAAAGGCCTTCTTCTCCCGGACGACCTTGACGATATCCATCTCCCGCCACTGGTCCTGCTGCCGGATGGCCTGGTATCGGGATGCGCAGAGCTCCACGCAGACCGTGTCGGGTTTTTCAGCCTCGATGACCCTTCGGACAAGCTCGGCGCTCTCCCTGGAAACGTGGGCCGTCCCCACCAGGATGATCTCCTTGTCCTCTGCGTGACGTCGGTGGACATTCGGGTTGTGGTTTGCTTCCATTATGCTATAATTCCTTGATCTGTCGGATGAAAACGGACCGGGACTTCCGCCCGGCGGCTCCGGAGCGGATGTCCGCGCCGGAGGTGATGGATATAGACATGTTTGCCGACGCAACGCAAGACCAATTGGAGGGTGACGGAATGACGGACGCGGCCATGGCGGCGATGAGGGAGCGCTATCGGATCAGGCAGGCCCCCTATTATCTGGAGACGGGTGACGAGGTCGCCGTCTTTGAGGCGGCCTACGCGGCGCGGCTGCCGGTGATGCTGAAGGGTCCCACCGGGTGCGGGAAGACCCGGTTCGTGGAGTACATGTCCTATCGGCTGGATCGTCCCCTGGTGACCGTTGCCTGCCACGAAGACCTCTTCGCTTCCGATCTTATCGGACGATATCTCCTGAAGCGCGATGAAACCGTATGGGAGGACGGCCCCCTGACCCGGGCCGTCCGGATGGGCGCTGTCTGTTACCTGGATGAGGTTGTCGAGGCCCGGAAGGACACCACGGTGGTCATCCATCCCCTCACCGACAACCGGCGCACCCTGGCCATCGACAAAACAGGGGAGGTTCTGGGTGCCCACCCCGACTTTGTGCTCGTCATCTCCTATAACCCGGGCTATCAGTCGGTCCTCAAGGACCTGAAGCAGAGCACCCGCCAGCGCTTCATCGCCATGGACTTCGACTATCCCGCGCCCGAACTGGAGACCGAGATCGTCTCCCGGGAGGGGGAGATCGACCGAATGACCGCCGCGAAGCTGGTGTCCCTTGCCGGAAAGATCCGCAACATCCGGGAGCACGGCCTGACCGAGGGCGCCGGCACCCGCCTGCTCATTTACGCGGCCCGGCTGATCCGCCGGGAGGTGCCTGTCCGGGAGGCTTGCCGTTCGGCCGTCTGTCTGCCCCTCACAGATGACGAGCGCCTCCAGGAGACCCTGGAGGACCTGGTTGATGACCTCTTCTGACGCTCCCCGCGCCGGGGACGGCGGCGTGGCGCTCCCGAGCAAGCGTCTGGCGATCGTGGATCCCGAGCTGAGCGGGAAGGTGGCGGCCATCCTTTCGCAAAAGCGCTGCCACGTTTCCAGGGACGATCTCGATCTGCTCGAGGAGGAGACCCTCTGGGCCATGGTCAAGGACATCGAGTTGGGGTATCTGACGGCCGAAGGCTATGCCTGCCTCCTGGGTGAGGTCTCCGCCGGTCGTCTGGCCGCCTACCGCGACCTGATTCATTATGTCGGGGAGAAGGGCGTCAATCTCGGCCGGATGCTCGCCCGCTACTGGGTGCCGGTCCTGAAGCACGGCGACGACGATCTGGTCGACCGCTTTTCCCGGGCGGTCGAGGTGATGCGAAAAAAGGGGGAGTACACCCTCAAAAAGCCCTTCGACTACCTTTCGACCCTCCTGGATGGCGGGCACCTTGCCGCCGCCGCTGCCTTTCTGGGGCTGCTGCTGGAGATCTTTTCCCGGGACCTCCCGTACAATGAATGTCTTTACCTCGCCAGGGCCGTGCCCGAGACGGTGGCGGGCCTCCCAGAGGCGAAACGGAGCTCGCAGATCACCCAGCTCCGGCGGGCGGCGCGGGCGGACGTTCGTCTTGTACATCCCTTCATGGCCGCCCTCTCGGAAAAGCTCTACCGGCTCTCGGATGACGGCCTGCGCCGATTCGTCACCACCGGTCTCGAGGCTTTCGCGCACAACGAGGATCAGGGCTTCAATTTCCTGTCCCTCGCATCCCGGCAGGGCATTGATACCTACCAGGCGCTTCTCGTCACCGTGGCCCTTCCCGAAATTCAAGATCAGCTCAATCGGTATCTCAAGGCCCGCACCGGGCTGAAGGTCGCCGTCCGGCCCATGTCGGCGATGGCTGCCGGCGCCCTCGAGGGGGCTTCCATGCCGCCGTTGGTCCTTTCCGACGGCCGATGCATCTATCTCGCCGACGAGATCGGCTGTTTTTCCTCCCGCGACGAGAATCGGGAGATGTACAAGTGCCTTGTGCGCCTTGAGTCGGCAGTTCACGAATTCGGCACCTTCGACTTCGACCTGGAACGGACCCTGGAGGGGTTGGGGCTGCCGCCACCCGGGCCGGAAGCGGAAGACCGGGCTGATCTGGAGCGGTTTTTCAGGATGTTTCCGGAGCCGGATCTGGCCCGGGATCTCTTTACCGTGTTCGAGCAGGGGCGCCTGCGGGTGATCCTCGGTCGGGTTTACCCCGGGGTGGTGAGAAAGGCCTTTTCCTTTCTGGCCCGGGCCGCGGGTATGGCCCCGCCCGCGGAGCGGGCCCGGGAGCTTCTCTCCTGGCTTTACCGGCGTATCGGGATGGGGGAGACGCTCGACGCCCGCTCCCACGGGTTTCGCCGGTCCCTCGAAGCGGTGGAGCGACGGTTTGAAGACCGGATTACCCCGGAAAGCGACGTGAACGCCGTCGGGGCTCTGGTTTTCGAAAGCTACCCCATCGTTCGGCGCCTGACCGCCGAGGACGGGCCCCCCAGCCCCCTGTCACCACCCTTTGGCCGCCGGTTCCGGCCGGACCTCCATTTTTCGGCCCACATCGACCACCACCGGACGGCCCGGCGCATCCAGGCGCTGCTGAAGACGAAAGGCGTCAAGATCTATCGGCAGGATCTGCTGAGGCGCATCGTTCTGCGGCAGGGCGGCCTGTCCCGGCAGGACCTCCGGGAACTCGCCGTTTCCCCCGGGACGGGGAACGATTCCCGCCCCGATCCGTTGAGTGCCGACACAGCGGCCGAGGTACTCGCGGCGGTTCTGGGCGAAATGAACGCCGAGTCCCAATCGGCGGAAGCCCTGCCGTATCCGGCATACTGGTACCGGGAATGGGACCATCAGCTGGGGGACTACCTTCATGACCACGTCCGGGTATTGGAACGGCCTCTCGGGGCGGCTGCCGGCGATGTCTACGAAGGCGTCCTCCGGTCCCGCCACGGCCTGGTCCGGAACATCCGCAGGGCCTTCGAGCTGCTCAGGCCCGAGGGCCTGACCCTGCTGCGCCGCTGGACCGAGGGGGACGACTTCGACTACCGGGCCCTCATTGACTTCGCCGTCGATCGGAAGGCGGGGATTCTCCCCTCGGACCGCCTCTACATCAAGCGCGTCAAGCAGCAGCGGGACGTGGCGGTGCTCCTGTTGGTGGACCTTTCCCGCTCCACCGCCAACCAGGTCTTCGAATCGGCGGCCACGGTGCTCGATCTGGAAAAGGAGGCCATCGTTCTCTTCGCGGAGGCCCTCACGGTGGTGGGAGACAATTTCGCGGTGGCGGGGTTTTCCGGGACCGGGCGCCTGGGGGTCGATTACTACCGGATCAAGGATTTCGACGCGCCGGTGGACGATGTTGTCCGGGGGCGGATCAGCGCCATGATCCCCCAGCGCAGCACTCGCATGGGCGCGGCCATCCGCCACGCCGCGGTTCAGCTGGCGGCCACGGCGGCCAAGGTTCGGCTGCTCATTATTCTGGGGGACGGCTTTCCCAACGATACCGGCTACAAGCGGGAATACGCCATCGCCGACACCCGGAAGGCCATTGCCGAGGCCAGGACCAGGGGTATCCACGCCCGGGCCATCACCGTTAACATCCTCGGTGACGAGCAGTTGGACGACCTCTACGGCAGCTTCCACCACAACGTCATCTCGGATGTCCGGGAGCTTCCGGCCAAGCTCCTCAGGATTTACGGCACGCTGACGCGCTAAGCTCCGCGCGGTCGGCGGCGCCTTGGGATCCGGGATCCCGAAAGAGCGAGAGGCCAACCGGCCGGGAAATGATCCTTTCGGCATGGAGTCCATGAAAGAACGCGGAGAGACCTGCGATCTGTGCGGGGTCGAGGGTGTAGCGGAGCCGGTCGTAGTACCGCCGGCACATCTCCGGCGAGATCCCGAGGCGGTATGCCGCTTCGGGAAGGATCCGGGCAAGGTGTCGCGTCCCCGTATTTCTGGAGTGGTAAAGCCGGTGGAGGACGGCCGAAACCCGATCCGGATGCGCCTCGGCAAAGGATTTCCGGACGACCCAGAGGGCGAAGACAAAGGGCAGGCCGGTCCGCTCCCGCCACATCGTCCCCAGGTCCCAGACATGGTTGAACCGCGCGGACCAGGGCTCCCGGAGAGCGGCGTCGCCAATGACCAGGGCGGCAGCGATGTCGCCGGGCAGGTCGTCCGTACTGCGGACACGGCCGACGGTGAGGCACGGGCGGATGCCGTCCGATGCCAGGAGGTAGCGGGTGAGGGCCGCGGCCGTGGCGGATTCACGGGTCAGAACGACCTTCCTGCCTGTCAGGTCGGCGAAAGGATGACGGCTCACCAGAAGGACGCTCATGACCGGCCCGAAGCAGGCGATGGAGAGGTCGGGGAGGATCAGCCATTCGTCCTGATGCCGGGCATAGGCGGCGGAGGAGACCGGGCTGACGTCCAGTTCGCCCGCCGCCATCATGGCGTTCAGGGCGGCAGGGGGAGCGCACGTCATCGTCATCCAGTCGGGTTTTTGCCCGTTGTTGAGGCCGTAGTAGACGGGGGCCACGTTCATGTAGCTGATGCGGCCGACCCGGACCGGGCCAGACGGACGCCTCCCGGTGCCTTCCGGATCGCCGGGGCGGGAATATGGATCACGTCGAGCGGCCATGGACAATGCGCTCCATCAGGGCGGAAGGGGTGGGTGCGGTGACGGGCAGATAGCAGATGCCCGCTGATTTCCCCGGGGCGAGGCTGCCGAAATGTTCCTCCAGGTGCAGAGCGGCGGCGCCGTTTCGGGTCGCCATGGCCAGGATCGTCTCCAGCGGCAGGGAGGGATATGCCCGGGCCGAGAAGGCCATTTCATCGAGCATCGAAAGGGATTCCGTGCCGGCCAGGCTGTCGGTCCCCAGGCAGGGGGCGAGTCCGGCGTCGAGCATTCCCGGCAGATCCGGCAGCCTGCCGTGGAGATTCCGGTTGCTCCGGGGGCAGAGGCAGACGTGGACGCCGCGTTGCCGGAGGATGTCGAATTCCCTTGGGCCGGCATGGATCAGGTGGATGGCCAGGGTTCCGGCATCCAGGATTCCCAGGCGGTCCGCATAGGGCACCGGCCCGTCGGCCGGGAGCGCCCACCCGGAGAAGTCGATTCCCCGTTCCGTCAGGAAGTCGGCCCAGGCCCCCTTCCCCGTTGCGAGGAAGTCCCGTTCGTCCTCCGATTCGCCCAAATGGATCGAGAACGGATTTCCCCTGCGGCGCGCTACAGCCTTGAGGCGCCTCAGAAAGCTCGGGTCGGTGGTATGGGGGCCGTGCCCGGCTGCGGCGGCGGTCAACAGCGGCGTTGAATCGGGCAGGACCGTCTCGGTTCCGGCTGCGGGGCTCCCCAGAAATTCCTGAAACCAGACACCCGAAAGCCTCGTATCCTTGAGAAGCTTCCAGGTGAGGCCCAGGGTCGACACCTCGGCCACTACCCCGCATCCCCCGGCCGCGAGGGCTTCGATGCCTTTTTTCGCCGCGTCGACCAGGGCCTTGGGGCTCAGTGCCGCGCGTTCCGCCATGAGCCGTCGTACCCAGAACCGGAAACCCCGGTCCAACGGCAATCTTCCGGCCAGGGCCGACAATTCCAGGTGGGTGTGGGCGTTGATCAGCAGCGGCATGAGCGTCCCGGGACCGTGATCCCGGACGGGGAGACCCGCAGGCATGGCGCCGCGCGGTCCCACGGCGATGACGCGGCCGTCCGCCGCGGCGACACAGCCGCCCCGGATGATCCGGTCGGGAGCCGCGACCACCCATCCCGCGCGGTGGACCACCGCTCCCTCTCGGGTGTCGAGGATCCTGGGGGTCACGGGGACGGAACCTCCACTTTCAGATGATTGTAGAAGCAGTCCCGCTGGACCGCCTGGAACCCCGCCGCCCGGATCAGGCGGACCATCTCGGATTTGGGCAGCCGGAAGGCGACGCCGGCGGCCGCCACCACGTTCTCCTCGATCATGGTGCTGCCCAGGTCGTTGGCGCCGAAGGCCAGGGCCGTCTGGGCGATTTTGGCGCCCTGGGTCACCCAGGAGGCCTGGAGGTTGGGGATATTGTCGAGGTAGATCCGGGAGAGGGCCAGCACCTTCAGATACTCCGCCGATGTCCTGGGCGCGACGGAAATGGCGGTGTTGGCGGGCTGGAAGGTCCAGGGGATGAAGGCCGTGAAGCCGCCTGTCCGGTCCTGGAGACGACGGATTTCGTCGAGGTGGTGGACGATGTCCCGGGGGCGTTCCAGATGCCCGAACATCATGGTCGCCGTGGTTCGCAGCCCCAGTCCATGGGCGGTTTCCATGACCGCGAGCCATTCCCCCGCCGAGCACTTGTGGGGGGATACCCGGGCCCGGACCTCGTCCACGAGGATCTCGGCGCCGCCGCCGGGAATGGAGCCCAGGCCGGCATCCATGAGGGATTTCAGGGTTTCCGCCAGGGTGAGGCCGGCGCTCTTCGCGATGAAGGCGATCTCCGGCGGGGAGAATCCGTGGACGTGGATGTCGAACTCCCGGTGGATAAATTCGAGCAGGTCCCGGTAATAGCCGATCCCCAGGTCCGGGTGCATCCCGCCCTGCAACAGGATCTGGGTACCGCCCAGGTCGAGGGTCTCCCGGATCTTTTCCCGCAATGTCTCCCGGGAAATCACGTAGCCCTCCCTGTGACCGGGGGGCCTGAAGAAGGCGCAGAACCGGCAGCCCGAGACGCAGATATTGGTGTAGTTGATATTGCGGTCGATGACGAAGGTGACCAGCGGCTCGGGGTGGCGGAAAAGCCGCGAACGGTGGGCCAGGTGGCCCAGGGTCAGCAGGTCGGCCCCTTCCAGGAGAAGTCGGGCGTCCCCGGGGTCGAGCCGTTTCCCGGCCTCGGCCTTTTCGAGGGCCCGATGGAGCGCCGTCATGGGGCGCCTCCGGAATCGGCGGCCACCGGCCGATAAAAGGAATCCCGCTCCACGGGGGTGAACCCCGCGTTGGTGATGAGGCGCGCCATCTCCTCCCGGGCCAGACCCTTGGGAGAGGTGGCGCCGGCCATGTGGGTGATCTTCTCCTCCACGATGGTGCCGTCCAGGTCGTCGGCGCCGAAGGAGAGGGCCACCTGGGCCAGTTTTTCGCCGATCATGACCCAGTAGGCCTTGATGTGGTCGATATTGTCGAGCATGAGCCGGGCCACGGCCACGGTCTTGAGGTCGTCGAAGCCGGTGGTGGCGGGCAGATGGCTGAGCTGGGTGTTTTCGGCGTGGAAGGCGAGGGGGATGAAGGCCGAGAACCCGCCTGTCCGATCCTGAAGCGCCCTCAGGCGGACCAGATGCCGGACCCGCTCCTCGATGGTTTCGATATGTCCGTAAAGCAGGGTGGCGTTGGCGCTCAATCCCGCCTGGTGGATGGCCGCCATGACCTCGAGCCAGCGTTCGCCGTTGATTTTGCGGGGAAAGAGGGCCGACCAGACCCGGTGGTTGAGGACCTCGGCGCCGCCGCCGGGGACCATGCCGAGGCCGGCATCCTTCAAGGCCGCCAGGGTGCCCGTCATGCCGAGGCCGGAGATCCCGGCGAGATGGTCGATCTCCACGGCGGTGAAGGCCTTGATCACGGCATGGGGACGGATCTCCCGAACGGCGGTGAGCAGATCGAGGTAGTAATCAAAGGGAAGCGCCGGGTTGACCCCGCCCACGATGTGCACCTCCCGGATGGGCTCGTTGATCCGGGACAGCAGCCGCTCCCGCACCTCCGCCACCGTGTAGGTGTAGGCCCCTGGCGCCGCTTCGTCCCGGGCAAAGGCGCAGAAGCGGCAGCGGTTTCGGCAGACGTTGGTGTAGTTGATGTGCTGGTTGTAGACATAGTAAGCCCGGCAACCGTGGCGGTTTTGGCGGACCCGGTCGGCCAGCCGCCCCACCCCGACGAGGTCGGGGCTGGCATAGAGGGCCATGCCGTCCTCGATATCAAGGCGCTGGCCGGCCTCGATCTTGTCGAGAATAGGGGCGAGGGATGGATCGCAGAACGACATTTCCATGGATTCTCCTTGGGGCGCCCGCGGTCGGGGCGTGATCGGCGCATGTGTCGTCGGAATGACCATGCGGTCACATCCTTAGAACAAAAGGGATTCCCATGGCAAGTCTTTTTTGGACGGGTGGGGTTTCGGGGCCAAGGCCGGATGAAGACCCGGCTCAGCCGGAGAAAAATGGACCGGAGCCATCCCCTAGCCCACGGCCACCGGCAGGATAAGCGGCACCATGATGATGGCCGAGAAGATGTCGAGGCGTATGCCCTGGACGAGAAGCCGCAGATTGATCAGCCGGACGGTGGAGCAGATTCAGGATCGTCGCAGGCAGATCGCGGAAGGGTTCCTTGGGCATGGCGTGGGTCTATCGCCGCCGAAAGGCGTTCAGGTCGTCGTCGAGGGCCTTGACGATGCGGGGGGAGAACCGGCCGGTCTCCACCAGGCGCCGAGCCACCGTGTCGGAATGGTCCCGCAGTTCCGCAAGGGCCTCGGGGGAGGGCGTGATGAATTCGATGCCCTGGTTTGGCAACGTCGCCATGGCCTTGATGTTGTCTTCCCGGTTCCGCCGGTCGATGTCCGCGAACATGCGGGTCAGGATCTCCCGGACCACGGCCTGGTCCTTGGGGGACAGCTTGGAAAAGACCTTCTGGTCCGCCACAAACAGTGCGTAGATGTACATGAAGGGCACGTCCAGGAGATAGTTGACCCGGGTGTGCCACTGGAGCGCCACGGCGGCGATGGGCGAGGTGGTGACCGTATCGATGAGCCCGGTCTGGAGTCCGGCGAGGACGTCGGAGACGGCCAGGGGGATCGGCTTGAGATTGAAGTCCTTCACTCCCTCGAGGACGTTCGGGTTGCCGCCGGGGATCCACATCTTCCGTTGGCGAAGATCGGCGAGATTTCGAACCGGCTTTTGGGACAGAATGTAGGCGAAGCCCCCCTCGGCGATACCGAAGGCGATCAATCCCTTTTGCGACAGCGCGTCGAGAAGAAGGGGGTCCATGGTCTTCCGGACGTGATCCACCTCCGAAAAAGACCGGAACTTCATGGGAAGGCTGTAGACCTCGATGTCCGGGTAGACCTCCGAAAGGCTCCCGGCCATGACCGTGCCGCCCTGCAGCTGACCGATCCGCATTTTCTGGAGTACGGCGGTGTCGTTGCCCATGACGCCGGCGGGATAATATTTGATGTGGACCCGTCCCCCGGTTTCCACCGCTACCTCGGCCGCGCCCTCCCGCATCCGCTCCATCCAGGCGGAGCCGTCCGGCGACAGGGTGGCCAGCTTGAGGCGAGCGGCCTGGGTCGGGGCACCGGCCAGGATGACGGCCAGGATGAGCGCCAATGCAAAACTGCGATGAAATCCCATGGAAATCTCCTTGTCGGTTGGGATCAGGTGCCGATGCGGCCGCTCTTCGCCTAAAAATAGTCGTCGGCGTCGTCCAGGAGGAGACGGGCCTCCTTCTGGGCCATGGTGTTCACGAGGGTGTGTCCTGCCACCTCGGGGTCGGCCTCGATCACCTCGGTCAGGAGCCGGTCGTGGAGCGCTCTGTCAAAAACCAGCCGGGCATACCGGCGGGCGTAGGTCACCTTGACCATCAGGTTCTTCCCTCCGCTGAGGGCGAGGGCCCTTTCGAAGTGGTGCCGGCCGATTTCCGGCCGCCCTCCCAGGGCCGGTGGCAGAAGGGTTGCCAGAATGCCCAGATACTGGTGGGCCCCCCCGTCCCGATACCCCTCGTTAAGGGTGATTACCCGGGTCATCAGGGCATCGACACGGGCGATCTCGGCGACGGCGTCCCAGTCGTCCTGGTGGGCTTCGATCCATGCGGCCCATGTTGATCCAAGGGTATAAAGGGCCGGGACGTCAACCGTTTTGGCGGCATCGACGGCCTTTCGGAAGACGTCGAAAGGGGCCTTTCGAAGACCGCACCCGTTCCGGTTCCGGGTACAGAGGGCCTTGAGGGCGTAGTCGAGGGCCTTGTCCGTCAGCGCTCGCTTCCTGGCCGGATCCGTCACGTAAAGGCCGGCATAGGCGGCATAAAGGTTGGCGGCGGAAAGGAGGAGGGATTCGTCATGGGGATCCTCCCGGAGAAATCCGTCGATCATGAGCAGGTAGGCGGGGCCGCCGGTTCCCACCGTCTCCAGGTCGTTGGCGTCGAGGGTGACCGCCGAGAGGCTGTCGGCGAAGCGCCCGGCGATGGCGGACGCGCGCCCCATCCATACCAGGGGTAAAAACAGCAGCACCGTCCACGGCAGGATCCAATAGGGGGTGCGGGGGCGGTAAGGGAGCATTGAAACCTCCAGGTGCATGAATGACCGGGGGAAAAGCCCCCCGCAACGGGGTCGATATCGCCATTTGGAATCATAGGAAAAAGTGATTGTCGTGTCAAGACGATCTTCAGGCGGTTTCAGAATAAGTCCGAGATCGGTTCTTGATCATCTCAATTCATGTTAGGGCGTTACCCCATACTGCGGTGTCGAGGATTCGCGTGGCGCGGATAACGGAGGGTTTGTGGCGTCGTGAACATTTTGTCCGAAGCGTTCGGTCGCGTCATATCCGGCTTGACCCGATCCCCGGTGTCGAGATAATAACATGGCGGCGGGTGGCGTTGGTGGTCCCCTGCCGGCACTGGCCGATGAATATCGAATGTCGGCGTGCCCCCATGATATGGTTATTCGTCGATGGAGAGGAGTTTGAATGCAGGTCATCGAATTGAGGTCCGACACCCTTACCCGACCGACCCCCGCCATGCGGCGGGCCATGGCCGAGGCCCCGGTGGGGGACGATGTCTTCGGAGAGGATCCCACGGTCAACCGCCTGGAGGCACTGGCGGCGGCGTGCACGGGCAAGGCTGCGGCGCTTCTGGTGCCCAGCGGCACCATGGGGAACCTGGTGGCCCAGCTGACCCACTGCGGCCGGGGGTGTGAAACGATCCTGGGGGATCAGTCCCATGTTTTTTACTACGAACAGGGCGGCGCGGCGGCCCTGGGTGGCATCCACCCCCGTACGATCCCCAACCGGCCCGACGGGACCTTGGACCTTGAGGCGCTGGCCGCGGCGATCCGGCCCGATGACGTTCATTTTCCCCGGACGCGCCTGATCCTCCTGGAAAACACCCACAACCGGTGCGGTGGCGCGCCCCTGACCCCAGTCTACATGGAAGCGGTGGGCCGGCTGGCCAAAGAACGCGGATTGAAGCTCCATGTGGATGGGGCGAGGATTTTCAATGCCGCCGCGGCCCTGGGGGTGTCCGTTCAGGTGCTGGCGGCGCCGGCGGATTCCATCTCCTTCTGCCTCAGCAAGGGGCTGGCGGCGCCCGTGGGGTCGGTGCTTTGCGGCAGCCGGGAGTTCATCGCCGAGGCCCGGCGGAACCGAAAGGTCCTGGGGGGCGGCATGCGGCAGGCGGGGGTGATCGCAGCGGCAGGCATCGTGGCCTTGACGGAGATGGTCGATCGTCTGGTGGAGGATCACGCCAACGCCCGGAGACTGGCCGATGGCCTGGCGAAGATGGCGGGGGTGACGGTGGATCCGACGGGGGTGCGGACCAACATCGTATACCTCGATGTTACCCGGCCGGACATGGACGCCGCGGCCCTGGTCCGCCGGATGAAGAAAGCCGGCGTCGCCCTGCTGGCAGCCGGACCCCGGCGGCTTCGGGCGGTCACCCACTACCAGGTGTCGGCCGAGGAGATCGACGCCGCCCTGTCGGCCTTCCAACGGGTATTGGCCGGCGACGCTTGAACGGCTTGGCCTGGGGGTCGGCGGCGCCCCCCATCGGCGGACGCGGGCGATCAGCTCTGTCAGGGCGGTCTGGATTGCTTTTCCCGCGGTAACCGTCGTGGGGAAACGATCCGATAAGCGTTTACAGGGTTTTCATCATGGCGATCCCTTCGCAGTCCGGGAATTTGACGCAAAGCATGCAATCGGCCCATATCTTGAGGGGCAGCTCGGACCGTGAGATCTCCACGAAGCCGAACTTGCCGAAAAAGTCGGCCTTGAAGGTCAGGGAGAAAAGCCGTGTCATGCCGAAGGCGCGGGCCTCGGCCATGCAGCTTTCCACCAGGGCCTTGGCTACGCCCCGATTCCGGTGGGACGGTTCCACCACCAGGGAGCGGATCTCCCCCAAGCTCTCCCAGCAAAATTGCAGGGCGCAGCAGCCGATGACCCGGCCTTCGGCCTCGTCCACGGCGACGGCGAAATCCCGGACGTGGTCATAGAGCTTGCTGAGGGGCCGGGGAATGAGATCCCCCTCGTAGCTGTGCCGATGGAGCAGACCGTGAATGGATGTGATGTCCGCGATGGCCGCTTTTCTGATGCGCATAATTTTTTCCCGGTCAGTCCAAAAAGAGTTCCAGTTCCCGGGCGCAGATTTCCCGGGCTTCCGCCGGACCGTCGATATCGAGGATGTGGTTGTCGACGTCCATCTCCAGAATTCTGCACCCGTGCCTGGCGACGATGGTGCTGATGAGTTGGATGGTCTGTTCTCTGGTGAGTTCGGTCATGGCCTCTTTCCTGTCGGTAAGATTCACGGTGTCGGTTCGCAACCGTTTGTACGGTTATGGTAATACGCCTGGGGTATCCGGTCAAATCCCCCGGGGAATTTCTTCCGCAGACGCCGACCGGCGGTCCTCCCGCGTCAGAACCCGACGGCGCACCCGTCCTTGCGGTGGTCCGATGCGGCGCAGTAGCCTTTTTCGAGGCGCAGGATCAGCTGGGCACCTCCGAAGCCGTAAGGGGGCGGGCCGCCGACGATGCGGTGGCCCCGGGCCTCAAGGTCGGCTGCTGTCGTGGGGGCGATGCCCTTTTCCAGGGCCAGGGTGCCGTCCTCGAGGACATGCCAGCGCGGCGCGTCCGAGGCGGCCTGGGGGTTCTGCCCGTAGTCGAAGATCCGAACGACCATCTGCACCTGACCCTGGGGCTGCATGTGGGCGCCCATGACGCCAAAGCTCATGACGGGGGAACCGTTTCGGGTGACGAATCCGGGGATGATGGTGTGGTAGGGACGCTTCCCGCCGGCGACCCGGTTGGGGTGGCCCGGGGTCAGGCAAAAGCCGCGTCCGCGGTTGTGGAGGCTGATGCCGGTCCCGGGAACTACGACACCCGAGCCGAATCCCCCGTAGTTGGACTGGATGAAGGATACCATCATGCCCGCCCGGTCGGCCGCGGTAAGATAGACGGTTCCCCGGTCCGGCGACGGCGCGGGGCTCGGATCCAGTGACCGGCGACGTTGGATCCGGGCGGCGAGCTCCGCGAGAAAGGCGGGTTCGAGAAAACATTGGGGCGCGACGGTCATGCCGTCGGGATCGCCGACGTTGGCGCGGACCACCCCGAAGGCGAGTTTCATAGCCTCGATCTGAAGGTGGAGGCTGTCGGCCGAGTCCGGGGGATATTCCCTCAGGTCGTGGTGCCCCAGGATGCCCAGCGCCATCAGGGCCGCCATGCCCTGGCCGTTGGGAGGCATTTCGTGCACCCGGATGCCGTGGTAGTCCACGTGAAGCGGTGCTGTCCACTCGGACTGGTGGGCCGAGAGGTCCGACAGCGTCAGGGCGCCGCCGTCGGCCGCGGCGCAGGCGGCGATCTTCTCGGCCAACGCGCCCTGGTAAAAATCCTTCCCCCGGGTCCGGCCGATGCGGCGGAGGGTGTCGGCCATCTCGGGGCAGGTGAACCATTGCCCCGGTTCGGGGGCCCTGCCGCCGGGCAGAAAGACGCGGGCGAACGCCGGCAGGTGGGCGTATGTCGGGGCGGCGGCGGCCCAGGCGGCGGCCGTGAGCGGGGAGACGGGAAACCCTTCCCGGGCGTACTGGACGGCGGGGGTCAGGAGGTCCTCGAAAGGGAGTTTGCCGAACCGTTCCCAAAGGCGGGCCCAAAGGTCCACGGCGCCGGGCACCGTGACCGTGTCCCACCCGATGGCGGGCATTTCCCGGAGTCCCTTGAAGCGGTCTGGAGTCCAGGCGGCGGGGGAGCGGCCCGATCCGTTGATGCCGTGAAGGCGGTGAGCGTCCCAGACAAGGGCGAAGGCGTCGCCGCCCAGACCGTTGCTGGTGGGCTCCACCACCGCGAGGGCCGCAGCCGCGGCAATGGCGGCATCCACTGCATTGCCGCCCGCGAGCAGCATGCGGAGGCCGGCCTGCGCCGCCAGGGGCTGGGACGTGGCCACGACATTGTCCGCCATGACCGGCATCCGGCGGGACGGGTAGGGGAAATGCCATTTTACAGGATTCATACAGCTCCTCCACAGGGTGTTTCGGCAAAGGTCCGGACGCACGGCGGCACCATTATCCATATTCTTGACGAATCGTTACAATATCGTTATTTTGAATAAAATTCAAAGATTATTCCAGCGCAGATTCACGGTCACATGACAATCCCAAAGGACGGCCACCATGAATCAAAAAATCGTCATCTACCCGACCCCGGCCGAGGCCCGCAAGGCGGTGGGCAAGTGGCAGCGGGCCCATCCGCCCGAGCGGCTTCATGCATGGCGCCGGGGAGGGGGGTGGCCTGGGGTCCTGCTGCTCGTCCTCTGCATGACGGTATGTCTCGGGTGCTCCCCCAAAATCCGCCTCTTTTCGGATGCGGAAGATCCCCTCGAGGAATACACCCTCGAGGGGACAGGTCGGCAAAAGGTGCTGGTGATCCCCATACAGGGGGTCCTTTCGGATGCTCCCGTCAGGGGATGGGTCAGGACCCGGCCGAGTGTCGTGGCGACGGCGGTGTCCCGGCTCCGGAAAGCGGAAAAGGACCGCAGGATCCGCGCCGTGGTCCTGAAGATCGATTCCCCGGGAGGCACCGTGACCGCGGGGGATCTCCTCTACCATGAAATTCTGCGGTTCAAGGACCGGACCGGCGTGAAGGTCGTCGCCGCCATGATGAACGTGGCCGCTTCAGGGGCCTACTACATCGCCCTCCCCGCCGACCACATTCTGGCCCATCCCACCACGGTGACCGGATCGGTGGGGGTCATTTTCCTTCAGCCGGAAATCACCGGGTTTATGGACAAGATCGGGCTGGACCTGGATGTCTACAAGACCGGTAAAAACAAGGATATGGGGACCCTGTTCCGGAAGCCCACCGATGAGGAGCGGCGCATCATGGCAGCGCTGATCGATCGTCTGGGCGATCGGTTCCTGACCCTGATGCGGCGGCATCGTCCCATGACGGATGCCGCTTTCGACACCATCGCCACGGCCCGGATCTTTCTGGCGGAAGAGGCTCTCGCCCTGGGCATGATCGACGAGATCGGCTACCTGGACGACGCGTTTACACGGGCCAGGGCGCTTGCCGGGCTGCCTTCCGACGCCCGGGTCGTGGTCTACCGCCGGAGTGAGATCGCCGACGACACCGTTTACGGCGCCGGGGCCGCCCTGGCGGGGGGGGAGAGACCCTTTTCGCTCTTTTCGGCAGGGTTTCCGGGCCGCGCGGACTGGGGACGATTCGAGGCGGGTTTTCATTACCTGTGGTTTCCCGGAGTCGCCCATGAATGATCGATCGCCCCGTGCTTCGGACCCGCCGGCGGAGATCGAGCGCGCTCTCCACGACCTCAATCGGCGATGGAGCATCCACGTTCTCTCCCTCTGGAAAGGGGAGACCCCTGAAACGGCCCCCTACGCGCTTTATGACGGGTATGAGGCCCTGCTGAGCCTCGAGACCCTCGCCAGGCTGGACGGCGTTGGGGATCCGGAGCGGCGCCGCTGCCTGAAGCATGCCCTGATGGACCATTACCTCCAGCGGCTTCTCCTGCCCCACGAGCTGGAGATGCGGACCTGGATGCGGGGGGCCAGGGCGGAGGTGGACGGCGAAAAAATCGGGTTCCAGGAGGTCATTCCCTGGTGCCAGGCCACCGGCTCCTACGAAAAGCGCCAGGCCCTCCAGAAGGAGACCGGCGCCCTCTGCAAATTCCTCAAACCCTTTGCTCTGAATCACTGGGAGGTCCTCCTTTCGGCGATCCGGGATGATCTGGGCTTCGACGGATACATCGACTACTGCAGCCACAAACACGGCATGGACTACGGCCGGTGGTATCCGGTCATGCAGGACTTTCTCCATCAAACCGACGCCCTTTATTTCGACCGGATGGCGCGCTGGTGCAGACACCGGTTCCACCGCCCCATGGCGGCCCTGACCCGTTTCGACAGCATCAACCTCCTCAGCCTTAAGGAGTTCGACGGGGTATATCCCCAAACGGCTCTTGCGGACACCCTCGGGTTCTTCTCCCGCTGGGGTTTCCGCCTGGAAGACCTTAAGGGCCTCCACCTCGATATGCGAACGGATAAGCAGAGCGCCCAGGCCCTCTCCGTCTTTGTCGACATCCCCCATGCGGTGCACATTCTGATGCGGCCCCAGGGGGGATGGATCGACCTGGAAACCCTCTGGCACGAGCTGGGGCACGGCCTGTCGGCAGTCTTTACCGACAGCGGCCTGTCCGAGGTCATCCGGAACATGAGTACGAATTACAGCCTGTCGGAGGCCTATGCCTTTTTGCTTCAGAACGCGGCCATGTCCCGTCCCTTCCTGACCGGATACCTGGGGATCGCCTCGGCCGATGCCGGCATCCTCCGTTATCACAAGGTGCTCCGGGATCTTGCGGCATTCCGGCGTTATGCCGCCAAATTCATGGCCGAATATGAGATGTTCTCCGGTGGCAACCTCGCCGACGGCGAACCCTATGCCCGGACGATGCAGCGCTATACCGGGTTCTATCATCAGCCCGAGAGCCACCTTTTCGATCTGGTGCCCGAGTTTTACAGCCTCAATTATCTCCTGGGGTGGATGGGCGAAGCGGCGCTGGAAAAATCCCTGCGGGACCGATGGGGGACGGCGTGGATGTTCCGGAAGGCTTCGGGGGACCGGCTGAGAAAATGGTGGCATCAAGGGAGTCGATATGATATTTTTCATTTTTTAGCCCATAACCGCCTGGCGCCGGTTGACACGAAACGACTTCTTGAGCGTTGGCGCAAGGCCCTTCGTCAGAACTGACGGCTGTCGACGCCGCCCTGGTAAAAGTCGGCGCTATTGAAATGGGAAAAGACCATGGACAAGGATATGCGCGAAACACAGCGGAAGGCGATACAAGATAAGGTCCGGGAGCGAATCGACGCCGGATGCGATCCGGGAGTGGTTCACTGGCAGGCGGCCCTGGAATCGATGCTGACGGCTGTGTCGCCGTATCTGTCGCCCGGCGAGCTGGTCCCGGCGGCCGCCATGGATGACGATGCATCGGCCCGATTCGCCGATCTTCACCGGATCCTTGACCTATCCCCCTTTGTCTGGGGCGTCTTTCTCCCGCCGGAGCTGGCCGACACATTGAGCCCGGTGGAGATTTCGGCACCCCTGGTTCGCGCAACAAAGGGCTCCATGAAACTCCTTCTCGCCCGGGTTGGGGATGTTGACCGGATCATGACGGCGGAGCTCGCGCCGGAGAGACCGGGGATCGATATTCTGGAGGCGGGCGCTCTCCTGGGCAGTTACGAGTATGATTCGACTGAAGACTGCATGGCCGGTCTGTCGAAGGCGGCATGGATCCATCTCAGGCACAAGGGCCCCTGGGCCGCGGATGACTGCATCCGCTACACCGAGAGATGGTTTCTGAAGAGCGTCGCCTCCCGGGCCCAGGATCTTCCCGTAAACCCCAGTCATTCCTATATCCATTCTCCGACCCTGCTCAAACTCAAGCCGGTGGAGGCGCTCTTCAAACTGATGGACAGGGCCCTGGCCGAGCGTACCGAGGACGTCCAAGCGGTCCTGGGCTGGGCCAGTGCCGCAGGCCGTCTCCAGGGAAGGGCCGTTCCCGTCTCCCGAGACGACCTCCTCCGGAACGATGAAGCGCCGCTCAAGGCGCTGGAGACGGGTATGACGGATCAGCTTCTGACGCTTCTCGAATTGATCCACACGTATGACATCATCGATTTTCGCGCTTTTTCAGATGCCGACCAGCAGGCGTTCAAGGACGGGTTCGCCCGGACGGTCAAGGACGCCTGCGAGCGCGTCATCCGGAGCCTGCGCTAGACCGACAGCGCGGGGCTTCAGCCGGCACAGGCCGGATGCCTGCGCGTACAGGTCCCCTTTCAAATTCTTCCGGCCGAAGCGGCGCGGCCAGGCCCCCGCCGATGTCATACCGCCCTGTTGCCGCTCGTCCACCGGTCTCTCCGAGCGGCATCGCGACCCTATCGTGCGTGTCGTGCGTGCCCGGGGCTTGTCGCGGCGCGGAATGCGGGCCGGAAGATCCTGAAGGCGACGGGTTGAAGGAGAAAACAGCGGTGAAAAAACCGGATAAACAGAGCGAATCCTATTTCGAAGCCATTGTCGAGGCCATCGACGGGCTGATCTACGTCTGTTCGCCGGACAACCGCATCGAGTTCGTCAACCGACGGGTGGCGGAGCGGCACGGTCGGGAGATGGTCGGTGAATACTGCCACAAGGCGCTCTATGATCGGGGCGAGGTCTGCCCGTGGTGCTCGGGAGGGACGGCCTTCCGGGGAAAGGCCGTCCGTTGGGAGTTCATGAACCCCAGGGACGGGCGATGGTATTACAATATTGCCAAGCCCATCGTCCACGGCGAGGGCGCTGTCTCCAAGCTGACCCTCTCTTTCGACATTACTGAGAAGAAAAGCGTGGAAAACGCCCTGGTGGAGAGCGAGCGGCGTTTGAGAACCCTCATGAACAATCTGCCGGGGATCGTCTATCGCTGCCGGGCCGATGCCGATTTTACCATGGAATTCGCGAGCAAGGGCAGCATCCGGCTCCTGGGATATGCGCCCCACGAGCTTCTTGACGCACGCCCCTGTGCCTACCACCGGATCGTCCACCCGGACGACCGGCGGAACATGATGCGGTTGATCCGAAGATCGGTATCGGAAAAACGTCCCTTCAGCTTTATCTACCGGGTCAGAACCGCCTCGGGGAAGGAAAAGTGGGTCTATGAACAGGGCGAGGGCGTGTTCGACGAAGGGGGCCGCCTGGTGGCCTTGGAGGGGTTTATCAGCGACGTGACGGCCTACAAGGAGGTGGAGCTGGACCTGCGCAAGGAAAACCTGCGGTTGCGCTCCGCCATGAGCGAGCGCTACCGCTTCGGCGACATCATCGGCAAAAGCCCCAGGATGCAGGAGGTCTACGATCTGATCCTCAAGGCCGCCGAAAGCGACGCCAGCGTGATCATTTTCGGCGAATCGGGTTCGGGAAAAGAGCTGGTGGCACGGGCCATCCATGGTCTGAGCGATCGGCGGAAAAAGCCCTTCGTTCCCGTCAATTGCGGGGCCATTTCCAAGGACCTGATGGAGCGGGAATTTTTCGGCCATCTCAAGGGAGCGTTTACCGGTGCCCATTCCGACAAGAGCGGTTTTCTCGACCTGGCCGACGGCGGAACCCTTTTCCTCGACGAAATCGGGGAGATCGGTCCGAACATGCAGGTCAAGCTGCTCAGGGTTCTCGACGGCGCCGGCTACATCCCACTGGGTGGCAACACCGTCAAGAAAAGCGATTTCCGGGTCATCACCGCCACGCATCGGGATCTTTTCGAGCTCGTCAAGCAGGGGCGGATGCGGGAGGACTTCTTTTACCGAATCCGCATCCTGCCCATACGGGTCCCGCCGCTTCGGGAACGCCGGGAAGACATCCCTCTGCTGATCGATCATTTTCTGGCCGGACAGGCGGGCGATAATGCGGCTCCGGTCCATATCGGCGCGGGTATCCGGGAGATTTTGGAAGGCTATCCGTGGCCCGGAAACGTGCGGGAACTCCAGAATGCGCTTCACACCTACCTCACCTTGGGCAAGCTGGATCTGACGGGGCGGATATTCCTGGACGAGACCGGCGTTTCCGGGGACCCGACCCTTCGGGCCGGGGGGCTGCGGGCGCGGATGGCCGCCGTCGAGAAACGGATGATTCTGGAAGCCCTCGATCAGCACCGGTGGCACCGCGGAAACACGGCCAGGTCGCTTCGCCTCAATTACAAGACCCTCCAGCGGAAGATGAAAGGTTATGGCATCATATAGTCCTATATTGGGACAAAAATGTCCATAAGCGATCATGCTGCCTGATTCCGATGGGTTGCAGTGATTTCACATGCCGATGGGGACATTATTGTCCTATCCCGCAAGGTCGGCTTCCTTTTGATGCCGTATTTCGAGCCCTGATTTCAAATAGCTGAATGATGGATCGACATTGGCACGTTCTTTGAACGCTTTTGGGTCGACGAGATGCCGGCAAGAGGTATATCCCCTCAATGCCCTTTATCCGGAAGACACCGCTAATTTCCGCCGCCGTTCGGATGGATCTAATTCAACAACAGGAAGGAAAAGGAATGAACGACAACACCATCGACAAGACCGTGTCCATTGTTTCGGCGGTCTGCTGCCTAACCTTCGTTTTCATGACCATGGCATCGCCCACTCGGATGAAGGCGATTTTTGACCACATTTTCAAGTTTTTTATCGCCAATTTCGGATGGGCCTACATGACCTGCGTGGCCGGTTTCGTGCTGTTCTGCTTTGTGATGGCATTTTCCCGCTTCGGTAGAATCCGGCTGGGCAGGGACGACGAAAAGCCCGAATTCAGGCTCCCCGTCTGGTTTGCCATGCTGTTTGCCGCCGGTATGGGGATCGGTCTGGTCTTCTGGGGGGTCGCCGAACCCATCTATCATTTTGCCGGGCCGCCCTTTGCCGAACCCCGGAGCACCGAAGCAGCGACGGAGGCCCTCAGGACCGCGGTTTTTCACTGGGGACTGCATCCCTGGGCCTGTTACGCCGTGGTGGCGATGGTCCTGGCCTACTTTCAGTTCCGCAAGGGATATCCCGGTCTCATCAGCGCGACCTTGACGCCGATCATCGGTGAGAAGGCCGTCCGCGGTGCAACGGGTAAGGTCATCGACGCCCTGGCCGTGGTGACCACCCTCTTCGGCGTGGCCACCTCGCTGGGCCTGGGCGCCATGCAGGTCTCTACCGGTCTCGACCTGCTATATGGGGTCGGCAGCGGGATGTCGGTCTCCATCATCGTCATCATCGTGGTGACGACCCTCTTCATCACGTCGGCCGTGACCGGCATCAACAAGGGCATCAAGTGGCTCAGCAACGTCAACATGATCATGGCGTTCGGGCTCATGCTCCTGGTGCTGCTCCTGGGACCGACCCGCTACATCCTCAACGCCACCGTCGAGTCCCTGGGCAACTACCTGCAGAATATCGTCTGGCTCAGCTTCTTCGTGGATGCCAACGGCGCCGTGGCAAAGCATACCGGATATGACTGGTCCGGGGCCTGGACCATTTTTTACTGGGCCTGGTGGCTCACCTGGGCCCCCTTTGTGGGCGTCTTCATCGCCCGGATCTCAAGAGGCCGGACCATTCGGGAGTTCGTTCTGGGCGCGCTTCTGGCGCCGACGCTGCTCTGTGCCATCTGGTTCAACATCCTGGGCGGGTCCGCCATTTTCATGGAGCTGAACGGTACCCCGGGTATCGCGGACGCGACCTTCAAGGACGTGACCACCGCCATTTTCACCCTTTTCGGCAACTTGCCCATCGGAGCGTTCTTGTCGCTGCTCTCCATGATCATCGTCTCCATTTTTTTCATCACCTCGGCCGATTCGGCGACCTTCGTGGTGGGGATGATGACCTCCGGCGGCAGCCTGGAGCCCAAAACCGGCTTGAAGATCTTCTGGGGCCTTGTCTGCTCGAGCATCGCGGCCATGCTGCTCCTGGCGGGCGGGCTGAAGGCGATCCAGACCGTCTCGTTCGTGGTGTCGTTCCCGTTCATGATGCTGATGCTGTTCATGGCCGCATCCCTTGTGAAGGATATCGCCGGGGTGCCGGAGACGGCGGAGAAGCCCCTGCGACAGTGTTCCTCGGACCGTGCTGTGGCGGCGGCCGAATCGACTGACGCGCCTTTGGGGCAGACGACCTGAACGTATCGTCCGGGTACCGGCGAAGAACCGGTGCCCGGCCTCTCAACCGGTTTCACCGCTCACCTGAAATTTTTTCATGAAGCCCCTGTCGATCCAATCCTTGAGCCGGAAGGCCGATTTTCCGGCCCAGACCACGCCGTTTCTGAAAAACACGCCCCGGCCGTCGCCCATGTTGAGGATCAGCAGGAAGACGCGCTGGGGCGTGTATTTCTGCAGACTCCCGCGGCCCGTCAGGGCAACGGTCAGGTTGTTCAGCAGGACCGGGTTTTGACGGACCGCATGGACGCCGACCCTGGGAAGGGGGCGCGGACCGAAGGCGATGCAGTCGCCGCCCCCGAAGATCTCGGGGTGGCCGGCGGCCCGAAGGGTGTCATCCACCAGCAGGCCGCCGTCGTCGCCGACGGGAAGGCCTGAATCCTGAAAAATGCGCGACGGCCGCGTCCCCGTCGCCAGGAGGAGCAGGTCGACGGAGAGGGTCGATCCGTCGGAGAGGGTCGCCGACCGGTCGTCCATGTCCGCGAGGCGAACCCCCGCCATCACGGTGATCTCTTGTCGACGGAGTTCCCTTTCGACGCACGCCCTAAGCCTGTGCCCGGAGAGATGGGACAGGAGGCGGCTTCCGGGCAGCAGGACGATCTTGGCCTGGCCGCCTTCACGACGGATCAGGCTTCTCAGGTTCGCGGAGAGTTCAATGCCCGCCGGACCCCCGCCGGCCACGCACAGGGTCAGGGGGCCGCTCTTGAGGCGCCTGCGGACCGCCTCCCGGGCGGCCAGGAGGTTCTCGATGGGTTTTACCGGAAAGACCGATCGGGCATGGCGGCAGTGGGCCGCGTCGAAGTCCACCGAACTGCCGGTGTTGAAGGAGACCACGTCATAGGCGATGGGCGCGCCGCGCCGCCGGTAGAGGAGCCGCGCCCCAGGGTCCACCCGGGTTACCCCGTCCTCGATAAACTGCCCGCCACGATCCTCGGTCATTCGCCGGATGTGAAAGCGAAGGTCCCGGGGGGCGTAGACGCCCGACAGCAATCCCGGTCCCATGCCCGAGTAATAATGATAGGCGCTTCGGCTGATGACGGTGGCGCGCCAGCCGCCGCCGGTGAATCGATCGAGATGGGTGAGGATCGTCAGATGCGCGTGGCCGCCCCCCACCAGAACCAGTTGTTTTCCCATGACCCCGTCTCCTTCCGCTATGAAGGTCGCGCCGATGGCCCCGGAAACCGGAAAAACGACGCGGACGCAACCAGCGTGTTTCGGCTAATATAGCGGAATAGAGGGGTCGAGGCAAGACGCGGCTTGAAGGGAACTTCCGGGAAGCGTGCCGGGAGACGGCGGTGGGCCGTCTCCCGGCGAAAAGGGGGGGGTGACGTCACGCGCCCCCGGTTCTGCGGACCAGCAGCTTGGCCTCGGCGACCCGGATGCGCTCTTCCTGCTCGTCCTTCCGTTTCCGGGCACCCTCGAGTTTTTTCGAGAGATCCTCGAAATCGGCCGGCTTGAGCAGGTAATCGAAGGCGCCGAGCTTCATGCCCTCGACGGCGCTCTCGGTAGTGCCGTGGCCGGTGAGCATGATCACCTCGATCAAAGGGAAACGCTTCTTGATCTCGCGAAGGACATCGATGCCGTCCATCCCCGGCATGCGGATGTCGAGGATGACCACATCGATTTTGCTCGATTTTTGGGCAAGAATTTCGAGGCATTCCTGTCCGTCATAGGCAACGCTCACCTTTTCCCCGGTTTCCTCGAGCCTGAGGGAGAGCATTTCCACAAAGTCCTTTTCATCGTCCACGACGAGTATGCGGGTCGGAATCTTGATCATGGTGTTGGGTCTCCTTGGATAGTGCTTGGGTTATCTTCTGAAACATCCCCAGCCGTTGCTTCCTGGGTGCTTCCGCTGATGTCTCCCGAGGCATGACGGATCGGGGAAGGGTGATGGTGAAAGTCGTCCCCGCGTTCAGGGCGCTTTCGACCTCGATGGCGCCACCCAGCTGTTCGACGATTCCCCGGGCGACAAACAGCCCCAGCCCCGTGCCTTTGCCGGGGCTTTTGGTCGTGAAAAAGGGCTCGAATATCTTGTCGATATTTTCGGGGGCGATCCCCGATCCAGTGTCCCTTACCTGGATCCTGACCCCTTTTCCCGGGGCGTTATCCAGGCCCAGGGTGATCCTCCCGCTTTTTGGCGTCGCGTGGATGGCGTTGGTGATGAGGTTGAGGAGGACCTGGCGCAGCTGGTAGGCGTCGCTCAGGATCGTTCCGACATTTTCGTCGAGTTCGCCAATGATGTCAACGCCCTTGTTGACCGCTTCCCTGTGGACCAGCTGGATGGACTCCTCGATCAGGGCCTTCAGATCCGTTTCCACGGCCTTCTTGTCGGGCTTCTGGACGAACTCCAGGAGTTGATGGGTGATGCGTCTGGCCCTTTCGACGGCCTTCTCAATCTTTTCGAGCCCCTTTTCGAAATCCGTCTTTCGCGGCATGTCGGCCATCTCGGGCTTTTTGAGGATTGTCTCCATCCATCCGGCCGACTCCCGGATGATGGCCAAGGGGTTGTTGATCTCGTGGGCCACTCCGGTGGCCAGTGTTCCCAAGGCGGCCAACCGCTCGGTCAAGACCATCTGTTTTTCAATCTGCTTGCGGAGTCGTGCCTCATTGCGCTGGGCCTCCCGGCGGAGGATCAGATCGTAGGCCTGACCCACCTTGCTCATCAGATGGTCGAACTCCACCGGCTTCGTGAGATAGTCGAAGGCGCCGGTCTTGATGCCGGAGACGCCGTCGGCGGTGGAGGCGTGCCCCGTCAGGAGGATGACCTCGATTTCCGGGTAATCGGCCTTGACGTGTTTGAGGAACGTAAGCCCGTCCATTCCGGGCATTTTCATGTCCGATATGACGATGTCGACCGGGTGCTCCGCCAGGACGGCGAGGCCCGCCTCCCCGTCGGCAGCCTCGAAAAGGGTTATCCCCCGCCGTTCGAGGCGTTTTTTCAGGGTGCTCCGGAAATAGGTCTCATCTTCCACGAGGAGCATTCGGATATTTTCCAGGGCATGTGTCGATTCCATAAAATCCTACACCAGTCCCAGAATGTTCCACCAGGTGGCGGCCACCAGAATCAGGAGGGCCAGGAGAACCGGCGTGGCCACGAGGCCGACCCGGGTCAGGTCGGCGGCCTTAAAGTACCGGTAGCTGTAGGCGATGGCGTTTGGGGGGCAGCCGATCACCAGGAGCATGGCAAAGGAAGTCGCCGTCCCCAGGCAGAGGGCCAGCACCGTCGGGTCGACGCCCTCCAGCTGGGCCATGGGGATCACGATAGGCAGAATCAGGGCTGCCGCGGCCACGTTGGCCATGGCATTGGTGACCAATGCCCCGAACACGCCGACGCCCACGAAGAGGAGAAACCAGCCGCCCCCCTGGATCAAGGGGAAGAAAAGGTGGGCGAAATAGTCGGCCGCCCCCGAGTATCCCATGGCGAGCCCCAGGGAGATCCCTCCGCCGAAGATGAAGAGCGCCGTGCCCCACTCCATGTTTTCCTGGATGTCGTCCCACTTGAGCACGTCACCCAGGACCAGTCCGGCGATGCCCAGCATGCCGGTCACCGAATAGTCGAAGCCGTGAACGCCTTTGGTGAGCCAGAGGATAAAGGTGGCCCCGATGATGGCGAGGGTCTTCTTCTCCATGGGGGTGAGGGGGCCGAGCTCCTCGTCAAACTGGGGGAGCTTGATCTTGGGATCGGGGCGATAGACCAGATATACGATGAAGACCGCCGCGGGCACCGTCAGGATGGCCGCCGGCATGCAGAACTTGATCCAGTCGAAGAAGGTGATCTCGATGCCGGTGAACTCCTTGAGAAAAGCGGCCGCCACCATGTTCCGGCCGCCGCCCATGAGGGTTCCCATGCCGCCGGCGGAGCAGGCGAAGGGCAGGGAAAGCATCATGAACTTGGCGGTTTTGGAGTGGGGTTCGATGCCGGCGGCCCGCATGAGGGGGAGCATGGTGACGATCCCCACGGCGCAGGCGGCCGCGTCGTGCATCACCGACGAGCCGAGCCCCAGTCCGATGGCGATGATGAAGGTAAAGCGGGTGACGGAGTCGCCGGCCTTCTTGATGATGAAATAGCCAAGGCGCTTGGTGAGGCCCGCCTTATCGAGGGAGATGGCGAAGATGAGGCAGCACATGATGAAAACGACCACGGGGTGCATATAGGGGGCCCAGGCCTCCTTGACGTCGGAGATGCCCATGAGAACGAGGAAAACGCCGATACAGATGGCGGTGATTTCGAGAGGGATGGGTTCGGCCACGAACATGAAGACCAGGACCACCAGCACTGCCAGGAACCTTTTGGCCTTGGGAGAGAGGCCGTCGACGTATTCCACCTGGATTTTCGGAAGGTCGAGCGCCGCTGCCTTTTGCGCGATGAAGGACTGCCGCGCTTCCGGAGCGCCTGGTTTACGGGCCTTCAGGATGTAGTCAGCCGTCTCCTCCCCGCCGGGCATCACGGAGAAGTGCTGGGCGAGGTGTTCGATGAGGAGGCGGTTGTCGTCGCCGACAATCTTGAACTGGGTCCCCTCGGGTCTGGGCAGGAAAAACACCATTAAACCGAGAAATATCGCAAATCCGAGCTGTACGTTCTTATCTTTCAGCATGATTACTTCCTCGCTGTTGCGTGAGCAACGGCCCGATGGCCCTCCCCGATCGGGGGAACCCCGGCGGTGGCTGTCGGCCGGGCGTGTTCAGTTGAACGGGGCGTCGGGACGTTTCGGTATGGGTGACGCTTGATGATTGCCGTGGGAAATACCGCTCGTGGTCGTCAGGAACGACTTTTCCTGCGATAAGCTTCCCGTATCTTTTCCAGAAGTTCCTCGAGTTCGCACGGTTTGGTCAGGTAATCGAAGGCGCCGTAACGCATGCCCTCCTTCGAGGCCTGTTCCGAACCGTGCCCGGTCAGCATGACCACCATCAGGCCGGGATCCATCTTCTTCAGGATCTTGAGGACCTCGATGCCGTCCATGTCCTCCATCAGGAGGTCGAGAACGACGACGTCGAAATCCTGTTTCCGGACGGCCTGGATGGCCTCGGATCCGCTGCGGGCCTTGACCACGTCAAGCCCTCGCCTGGCGAGCCGATTGGAGAGGACATTGAGATATCCCACCTCGTCGTCTACCAGGAGGAGCCGGATCGTCGGGGTGTTTTCCGGTGATTCTGTTGATGCGTTAAGGGCCATCTTTTCCTCTTTTTCAAGTTTCGCCCGAAAAGCCCGCAGCGGCGTTGCCCGAAGGGATCCGGATCTGGAAATGGGTCCCTTCATCCAGGACGCTGTCGACGGTGATCTCCCCGCCGAGTTTCTTGATGATGCCGTAACAGATGGAAAGACCCAGCCCGGTCCCTTTACCCACCGGTTTGCTGGTGAAGAACGGATCGAATATCCGCGGGATGACGGCGGCGGGGATGCCGCTGCCGTTGTCGATGACGTCGATGACGATGTGGTCCTCCGTCAGCTTCGTGTTGATCTCGATGCGGCCCCGGTCGTTTTTCGATTCGAGGGCGTATAGGGCGTTGTTGATCAGGTTCAGCAGAACCTGCTGCCCCTCCGTATAGGATGCCCGGATGGGGGGAAGGTCCGGGTCGAGATGGGTGACAATGTCGACATTGGTGTATTTTGCTTTCTGGGACGAGAGATTGACCACCTCCTCCACGAGGTCGTTGATCTGCACATCCTGCACCCATGAATCGGTTTTGCGTGCGAAACTGAGGAGCTTGTGGGTGATCTCCTTGCAGCGTTTCCCCTGCATGCGGATCTGGCCGAGAGCCCGCTGAAACTCCTCGAGGTTCTTGCATTGGCGGAGATCCTCCTCCATGAGAAGATCCTCGATCCAGCCGGCCTCCTCCACCATGATGGCGACGGGGTTGTTGATCTCGTGGGCGATCCCGGATGCCAGCTCGCCGATGGACGCCAGCTTGCCGGTCTCGATGACCTGCTGGTTCATGATCTCCTTTTCCTGGTCGGAGATGCTGATGCGGTGGATCATTTTCATGGAAAGCACCACGGCCACGGCAATGATGGCCAGGGCGCTGATGACGATGATGATGACGGCGATGTTCTGGGTGTGGCGGAGATCCGTGAACGCGTCGTCCTTGTCCTGTTGATAGACGAGAAGCCAGTCGTCGTCCTTGAGAAAGGATCCCACATAGATCTTCTGGCGGCCGTCGGACCCGGTGCGCTCCACGATGTGGACGCCCTTTGGGGTCGGGTCGGCCTGTTTCATGAACTGATAGAGGTTCTTGTTGTTGATTTCAATGTTTTCGAAAAAGGGCTTGGTCTGATATTCGCCATACTTGTTGAGAATGATGGCAAAACCCGTCTGGCCGATCCTAAGCCGCTCCACCAGGGTGTTGAAGGAGAGAAAATCGATGGTGGCCCTGAGAATCCACGGCTTTCCATCCTGCATGTTCCGGACGGCGACGATGAAGTGGGGCTTTCCCCGGAGCCCGGTGAAGACGTCGCTGATGTAGTAGCGGGTTTGCAAGGCCGATTTGAACCATTCCGCCTCGGAGTAATCGGCGTATTCCAGCTCGAACGGTCCGGAATAGGCGAGCTGGACCCCTTCGTGGTTCACCACGCCGAGGTCTTCGAAGACGGTGTCGAACTCCCGTCTGAGATGTCGCAGCTTTTCCTGGATGACCGTTTCATGCGTCAGCGTCTCGAAGGGGCTCGATGCCGCCACATACCGGATGTCGCTCAACTTTTCCCACAGGAAGCTGTCGATGTTCTGTGTTTTTTTGAGCACCAGCTCGCCCAGGTGATCGTAGATCTTGGCTTGATAGGAGTTTCGGAACGCGTTCAGGATGAAACCGCTGACCAGGATCATGGGGGTGATGGACACGAAGATGATGATCAGGGCCATCCAGCGGGTCAACGACTGATAATAGCCGGTTTCGGAGCGTCGTTGTTGCTTGGGGAATTTCATTTGCCGGGCTGCTTTCTTTTCTTGATCGCGTCAAGTGATGATGGTCCCGGATGCTTCCGAAAATCGGCGATGATGCGCTTCAGGTGCTCGATGCTTCTGGCGCCTTTCTCTACATAGCCGACAGCGTTGACGATGTCGAGGCGGTTCTGGTAATCCGAAAGAAAGGTGTGAAACACCACCGGGATGTAGGGGAGGCGATTCTGGAGCTTGGTCAGCAACGCGGATTCCTGGGCGTCTGGAATGTCCGGGTCCAGGATCAGGAGATCGATCGTTTCATCCCGGAAGATCCGTTTCAGGAGCTCTCTTCCGTTTTCCGCGATATCGACCCGATGTCCCTCGGCGGCCATCTCGCGTTTGATAAATTCCCGCACGTGTGGATTCCGGTCGGCAACCAATATGTGTAAAGACGATTTCAACGATATCCCTCTGACGGCCAAGGGTGTTCTGGAACGGCAGGGCGGCTGAGCCCGGACGCCGACCTTTTTCACGAGTTAAAGGTGAAATCAGCAAACTCCGTGCCAATGAAAGTCCATAACGACCGGTGGTTAACCGGTTGAGATCCATCGCAATATGCTGAAGAGGGCGGGTGTGTCGAGGCTGGCGGGTCACCGGGGTGTCGAAATCCTTTACAGGGTGTAAAATTTGTTGCGGTCGGAGGGGTCCATCCGCGCCATTCTGCTTGACAGGGACAAAGATCCGATGTTACCACCCTTTGAACAGATGGCATCAAACCGAAAACCGATAATGATATCATGGATTTTAATCCCTGCATGAAGCACAGGCTGGTGCGTGGAACGGTGCGGGAGTTTGCCGAGGCTGAAATCGCGCCCCTGGTGTACGACCTGGACCGGGAGGCCCGATTCCCCTGGGAGGTCGTGGAAAAGATGCGGCCCCTCAACTTCTTCGGCCTACAGGTCCCCCGGGCTTATGGCGGCGCCGGTCTCGACACCGTCAGTTATGCTGTTGTTGTCGAGGAACTGTCCCGGGTGAGCGCGGCCCTGGGGCTTTGCGTGACCGTCCACAACAGCGTCGCGGCGTATCCCATCGTCATGTTTGGCACCGAAGCCCAGAAACGACGCTTTCTTCCGGCACTGGCCGGCGGCGAACGCATCGGATCCTTCTGCCTGACCGAGGCCAATGCCGGCTCCGATGCCGGCGGTGTGGAAACCCATGCCCAGCGGGAGAACGGTGGCTACGTTATCAACGGCACCAAGATATTTGTCACCAACGGCGGCGTCTGCGGGACGGCCCTGATTTTCGCCGTGACCCATCCGGAAGACCCCCGCCGCAGGGCCGACGTGTTCGTCGTGGAGAAGGGCACGCCCGGGTTTTCGGTGGGCGAAATCGAGGATCTCTGCGGCATGCGGGCCAACCCGGTCTCCTCTCTCTTCTTCGAGGACTGCAGGGTACCGGAAATGAACCGTTTGGGTCGCTCCGGAGATGGTCTCAAGATCGGCCTCTCGGCCCTGGACACCGGACGGATCGGTATTGCGGCCCAGGCCCTGGGCATCGCCCAGGCGGCCTTCGACGCTTCGGTACGGTACGCCAAGGCGCGGCAGCAATTCGGTAAGTCGATCGCCGCGTTTCAGACCATTCAGAATTACCTGGCGGACATGGCCACTGAAATCGACGCGGGGCGCCTCCTGCTTTACCGTGCTTGTGCCCGCAAGGATGCCGGGCAGCCCTTCGGGCCCGAATCCGCCAAGGCAAAGCTTTTCTGCAGCCGTCTGGCGATGCGGACGGCCGACCGGGCGGTCCAGATCCACGGCGGCTATGGCTACAGCAAGGAGTACGACGTCGAGCGCTATTTTCGGGATGCGAAGGTGACCGAAATCTATGAAGGGACCAGCGAGGTCCAGCGGATGGTGATTTCCCGATCGGTGTTGTCCCAGCCCGCCTGAGGGCGACCCCCCCTTTACCCATACCCTGTCGATTAGAGATATGCTGAAACTCATTGTCTGCATGAAACAGGTCCCCAAGGTTTCCGAGCTTCCCTGGGATCCCCGGACAGGGACCTTGAAACGGGAACTGGCCGAGGGCATGATGAACCCCGCCTGCAAACACGCCATGGAGGCCGCCCTTCAGCTCAAGCACCACTGGGGAGCGCGGATCACCGCCGTCACCATGGGCCCCCCCGCCGCCCGGGAGATTCTTCACGAGGCCGTCGCCATGGGCGCCGATCGCGGCATTCTCCTGTCCGATCCCCGGATGGCCGGCGCCGATACCTATGTCACCTCCTTCACCCTCGCCAGGGCCATCGAACAGACCTGCCCTGACTTCGATCTGGTGCTGTGCGGATGCCACACCACCGACAGCGAGACGGCCCAGGTGGGGCCCCAACTGGCCGAGGAGTTGGACGTGCCCGGCGTGGCCTATGTCGAACATCTGGAGATCAACGGGCGGACCCTCGGCATGCGCCGGGAGGCCGATGATTTTCTGGAAACCCTGGAGATGGATCTGCCCGGTTTGGTTACGATCACCACCCGGCGCTACACGCCCCGGTATGTCTCCATGAGCGGGATCCAGGACGCTTTCGGCGAGGTGGAGATCCAGGTTTTGGATTGCGACGTCCTGGGGATCGACCCCGTGAGTGTCGGCATGAAGGCATCGCCCACGCGGATCCACAAGGTCTATTCCGCCGTGGCGCAGAAAGAGAACGTGGTCCTGAAGGGGGCGCCGAAAAAGGTCGTCGACGCGCTCTTCGAGCGGTTCGGAGACCGGATCGGAGCGGCTCTCGGCAAGGACCTCAAACCCCACGACCATGCAGCGTCAGGCGAACAGGAAGACAATGACTGAATCCGGGAAGAACATATGGGTCTTCGGCGATTATCGGAACTATTTTCAGAACCGGGTGACGCTCCAGCTCCTGTCCCGGGCCAGGGATCTCGCCCCCGCCGTCGGGGCCGAGGTTTGCGCCGTGATCCTGGGCCATGACATGGACGAATATGTGGGGGAATACATCGCCCACGGCGCCCAGACCGTTTACGTCATGGACGACCCGGCGCTGAAGGATTACAATGTCGAGCGGTACGCCGATCTCACGGCCCGGCTCGCCTCGGCCCACGCCCCCGGGATCATCCTCGTCGGGGCCACTGCTTTCGGCCGTGAGTTCGCCCCCGTCCTCGCCAAGCGGCTGAAGACGGGACTCACCGCGGACTGCATCGATCTCGGGATCAACGAGGACGGCCTCCTGGTCCAGACGGCGCCCGCCTTCGGCGGCAACCTCATCGCCGATATCGTCACTCCCGAGGCCCGGCCGCAGATGGCCACCGTCCGGCCCGGCACGTTCCAGGAGATTCCCCACGACTACACGGCCCGGGGCCGGGTGGTCCGCGCCCCCCTTCCCGAAGACATGCCCGCTCCCCGGGTCCGGCTGATCTCCTCCCAGCGGCTTCCCCAGCGGGCGCAGCGCCTGGAAGAGGCCGACGTTGTCATCTGCGGCGGCAGGGGGATGGGCAGCAAGGCCAAATTCAAAAAGCTCTTCGACTTGGCGCGGCTCATGGATGCGGAGGTGGGGGCAACCCGACCGGTGGTTCATGCCAAATGGACCGGCCACGATGCCCTGGTGGGGCAGGCGGGTCGGCATATCCGGCCCAAGGTTCTCCTCTCCTTCGGCATCAGCGGCGCCATCCAGCACACGGCCGCCCTTTCCGGCGCCGACTTCATTGTCGCCGTCAACAAGAATCCACACGCGACGATGATGAAGATGGCGGACGTCGCGGTGGTGGCCGATGCGGGCCAGGTCTGCTCGGCACTGATTCGGGAGCTGAAGGAGCGTATCCGGGAGTGAGGTCAGGCTGAAGACCGAAGGAGATGCCGCTGCATCGGTCCTCAGTCCCCGGCCGCCTGGGCGAGGGTATACCGGGCCAGGAGGCTTCCCGCCCAGTAGCTGTTGGCCGGGTTCCGGAAAAAGGACTGGAACAGCGCGAGGCTCTCGCGGCGAAGGACCCGGGGCACGATGGTGATCCGCCGGTCGCGGTAGAGGGGGGGGAGGGTCGAGCGGTCGCACCCCGTGCCGCCGCCCATGGCGTCCTCATACGCCCAGACCACGGCGCCGATGCCCGCGATGAGGATCGCGCCGAAACACATCAGGCAGGGTTCCATGGTACAGTAAAGGGTAAGCCGATCCCGGGACACCTGGGGGCCAAGGGCGTCGAGGCGGCGAAGAGCGACCATCTCGGCGTGATCGGTTTCGTTGACGCCTTCGCCGGCCGTGCCCTCTCGCGCGCCGAAGGCGATGATCTCGTTTTCATGGACGATGACACACCCCACGGGGAACTCCCCCCGATCCAGGGCCGACCGGGCCTGGGCCAAAGCCTTTCCCATGAAATAGCGGTGATCCATACGGGGGTTCCTTTCAACAACAGGCTGAAGACTGAAGATTGAAGGTTGAAGGGGTGCAATCGTGGCGAACGGGGCGCTTATGGCCCTTCGGTCTCGGTCAGCCGGCAGATCTCGGTGTCGCAGGGACAACTGCCGTCGATTTCGTAGCAGTAGACGATCCGGGCCTCCAGATCGACCTGCCGGGGCGAAATCGGGGCGAACGAGGCCCCGGCGACGATCCTTGCGAGGGCCGACCGGGTGGGGATGGCGCCGAAGCCCCTCCCCGTGACATTTCCCGAGAAACCGTCCAGTACGTCGGCGTCCTCTCCGTTGGTCACGACCACCACGGGAATCTGATGATCGGCAAGGAGTCTTGACATGGCCAGGGCCGGGCGGTGGCGGGTGACGAGGGAGCCGGGGCCGTACCTGACCATCATGCCGATCCGCCCGTCGAAGGAGACCGCGAATTCAACACGAATTCTTCCCCGCCGATTTCCGGCGGCCACCGTCAACGGGATTCGGGGGGTGATCTCGGTCTTGGTGAACCCCTTCTCCGCGAGAAGGATGTGCGCGATTTTCTGTCGGTACCGCTCGTCGTGGCTGTCCGCCAGCACCTCTCCGGTGACCGCGTCGCTCAATTCGCCCAGTATGAGGTGATGTCCCGTCATCGTTGCCTCCATGCGTCCTTCCCAGCCGTTTTGCGGTGTGGTGTCCGCCGCGTTCCGGGGCCAAATAGTCCTTTACAATTTAGTATGGTTGTGAATAAAATAAAACCTTTTTTTGCGGAACCGTCAATAGAAGCGTATCCATCCAAAACAACGCAACTTCGATTTTTGGGGTATCAGATTTAAAATGACGGCTGTGGAGTGATCGACGATGTCTATTCGTGAGGACTTCGAGGAACGGGAGCGGCGTTTCATGTCCCCCCACGGGTGCCTGAGTTCCTGCTCGAGGGGGCGGGCTCGCCCGGAGCCCCTGCGCTCCATCCGGACGGCCTTCCAGCTGGATCGTGATCGGATCGTTTTCAGTAATGCCTTCCGGCGGATGAAATACAAGACCCAGGTGTTCCTGTCCCCCCTGGGGGATCAATACCGGACCCGCCTGACCCACACCCTCGAGGTGGCGCACATCGCCCGGACCATCGCCCGGGCGATGTACCTGAACGAGGACCTGGCCGAGGCGATCGCCCTGGGCCATGATCTTGGCCATACCCCCTTCGGACACGGCGGGGAGACGGCCCTCAAGGAGATCTTTTCCCACAGCTTCGCCCACAACGAACAGAGCCTCCGGGTGGTGGACTTTCTCGAAAACCAAGGGCTCGGCCTCAACCTGACCTACGAGGTCCGGGACGGCATTCTCAAGCATTCCAAAGGGTACGGCAAGATTATTCCCGACGACCCGGAAGAGGCCCCCTGTACCGTCGAAGGACGGATTGTCCGAATCGCCGACATCATGGCCTATCTCAACCACGACCTGGAGGATGCGGTGAGGAGCCGCGTCATTCACGAGAGTCAGGTTCCCGACTTCTGCGTGAGGGTTCTGGGGCGGACCCATTCCGAGCGGGCCACGGCCATGATGCGGGACCTCATCTTTTCCAGTCGGGTCGAGGATGGCCGCCTGGTCCTCGACACCAGCAGGGAGGTTCGCGACGCCATGACGGAACTGCGCCGGTTTCTCTATGACAACGTCTACCGATCCCACAAGGTCCACAGGGAATTCGTCAAGGCGAAGAAGATCCTGTCGGAACTCTACGCCTTTTATCTGGAAAATCCTTCCCAACTGGAGCGGGAACTCATCAACCTGGAGATGCGAAACCTGATGAACAACGGTCAGCCTTACGAGCGCGTGGTATGCGATTTCATCGCCAGCATGACCGACCGGTATGCCATGAACCTCTATTCCCGACTGTTTTTTCCCAGCCCCGTCGTCTGACCGCCACTAAGGATATCCCATGACGCCGACCCCGGACATTACGGCCCCCTTCATCGAGCGGCTGAAAACCCTGTATGCCGACATGGACGCCGCCTATCGAACGGCGGCGGATCACTATGGGTTTCATTGCCGCGGTTGCGTGGACAACTGCTGCCTCACCCGTTTTTTTCACCACACCCATCTGGAGTACCGGTATCTCCGGGAAGGGTTTTGCGCCCTTCCCGGCGCCCTGCGCGCGGAGATCCGAGCCCGGGCGCGTCGGGTTCGGCAAGAGACGGCCGTGGCGGAAAAAGAGGGAACCGCCATACGGATCATGTGCCCCCTGAACGAAAGGGAGCGGTGCCGCCTTTATGATTACCGTCCCATGATCTGTCGCCTCCACGGCATCGCCCACGAGGTTCATCCACCGGGCCGGCCGGCCTTTCGGTCGCCGGGATGCGCCGCCTTCTCGCTCCAGGCGGCGGGGCGCGATGATTTTCGCTTCGACCGGACGCCCTTCTACCGGGCCATGGCGATGTTGGAGAACGAATTGAAGCGGGCCGCGGGGATCACCGCCAAACTGAAAATGACCGTCGCGGACATGATCGCGACCTTCGAGGATCGGCCGTCATGAAGCATATCGACCCGGAATCCCTGGAAAACCTTCCCGGCAGGCGCCTCGACGGGGAGGACCGCTTCTCGTTTGCCTGCCATCCGAAGGTGGCCTGTTTCAACCAATGCTGCCGGAACCTCAACCTCTTCCTGTACCCCTACGACGTGGTCCGGCTCCGGAAAAACCTGGGCATCTCCTCGGACCGGTTTCTGGAGACCTGCGTCGACGTCGTCCTCCGGCCCGGAAACCATTTCCCCGAGGTGCTGCTTCGCATGGCGGACAACGCGGAAAAAACCTGCCCATTCCTGACCGGTGCCGGGTGCTCGGTCTATCCGGATCGTCCGGACACCTGCCGGACGTTCCCCGTGGAGCAGGGCGTTCTTTTCGATGCCAGGACCGGCTGCGCCGAGCGCATCCATCGCTTCCGGCCCCCGTCGTTTTGCCTGGGCCGCCACGAGGACCGGACGTGGACCGTTGCGTCCTGGGCCGAGGATCAGGACGCCGCTGTCCACAACGACATGACCCTGGCATGGGCGGCGGTGAGACATCGTTTCCGGGAGGATCCCTGGGGGGCCGAGGGGCCTCAGGGGCCCAAGGCCAGGATGGCCTTCATGGCGGCTTACAACATCGATGCGTTCCGGGAATTTGTGTTCAAGAGCAGTTTTCTGAAGCGATACAAGGTCAAGCCCGACCTCCAGCGGAAATGCCGGCGCAGCGATATCGACCTCCTGAAGCTCGGCTTCGAGTGGATCGCTTTTTATCTGTGGGGGGTTCCGCCCACTGGTTTCCGCCCCCGGTAGGCCCGGACGGGCGCGGTGCTCATATTACGCCGGGCGGCATGGGGACCATCTTCTCGCCGCCAAGCACATATCCGCCGTCGAGACGAAGAACGGCGCCGGTCATGAAGGGCGCGTCCCGAACGAGGAAGATTACGGCCCTGGCGACGTCGTCGATCGCGCCCGTCCGTCCCAGGAGGGTGTGGTCGACGATGGCCTGTTTGCGGGCTTCGGTGAGGAGCCCCCATCCCCGGGTTCCCCCCGCATGTCGGGTATCGAAGATGCCCAGCATGATCTCGTTCACCCGAACCTCCGGCGCGCCCATCCGGGCCCAGGTCTCCGTCAGGAGGGAGATGCCCCGGTTTGTGGCGGCATAGCCCTCGTTAAAGATGTAGGCGGCTGGGCCCGACCTGCCGACGATCCCTGCAATCGATGAGAGGTTGACGACGACGCCGTCGCCCGAGGCCTTGAGATGGGGCAGGGCCGCGGTGAAAACCCATTGCTTGGCCCGGAGGGTCGTGGCCAGCTCCAGATCCCACTGGTCCCGGGTGTAGGCGCCGTGAACGATGGGCCATCCCCCCCGCTCGATATTGTTGACGAGGATGTCGAGCCGGCCGAACCGGGCGATCACCTGGTCGACCATCTCGGGAATGCGGTCGGTGTCGAGAAGATTCGCCCGGAGGATCAGGTGGTCGGCGCTCGAGGCGGCGAAATCCCGACGCATGGTATCCAGGCTCTCTTCCCAGTCATAATGGGTGAGGGCGAGACGGACCCCGGCATTGGCCAGGGCCAGGCCGATGCCCTTGCCGATGCCCTTGACCGCGCCGAGGACCAGGGCCGTCTTTCCGGCCAGGGTCATGATGCCCCGCCTTCCATCTGAAGGAAAAGGGTCCGCTTCAGCCAGTCCAGGGAGAGGCGAAGCAGCGTCGTGTCGTCGGTTTCGGCGGGGGAGCGGCCGTGGGAGGCTGCGTCGGAATCCTTCAGCAGGTCGTTTTCGGAGGCTTGCCGCCGGAAGGTGTCAAGGTCGTAGGCGGCCAGGTGAAAGAGGTGCCGTTCCCGGATATCGAGGGGTTGGGGGTGGCATCGGGCCTTGAGTCCGATGATTTCCATGAGGCGGTCATTCATCTCGTTGTAGGGCAACAGGCCCTGATCCTCGATCCACTGGCGCACGGTCCTGCGGTCTCCTTCCTGGAAGCCCTGGCAGTGGGGCTCCCGAATAAGGGCATAGCGCTCGGTGATCCGTCCGGTCTCCCGGGACCGTGACGCGAGGCGGGCCAGCGGGTAGGCCCGGCACGAGGCGGGTCGGTCGGTGTATACGGTGCACCCCTTGTCGCTGACAAAGGGGCAGGTCATGCCCGATGCGGGATCCTGGCGGAGCACGACGACCGGAAGACCGGTTTCGGGGCCGATATGCGTGACGGTGTACCGCTCGAGAAAAACGGAAGACGGGAGACCGAGGTGGCGTTTGAGCCTCAGGATGTCATAGGGGGTCAGGAACTGATTGAGGTCCCGGCAACAGTCATTGAAGCAGGGGACCTCCGGCGTGCAGGCGAAGGTGAAGGGGGCATCCGGCGACAGCGGAATCCATTCATTTTCCATATCGTATCTCTCTATCGTGTTCGGTTCGGGGTTGTCCGTGGCAGGTTCAGCTTGATACGCTTCGCCGGGATTGTCAACCCAAAACCCGCGTGAAAACGGCGGCGCCGAGCAGGAGGACATCATATTAATCGGACTGAAGCGGGCTCATGGCGGACCCCTTCAAAAGAGGTTGACAAGCGCTTTAAAGGGTGTTAGGTCAGGAACCTTGTCGAGAGAACGGCTTTTGGCGTTCAACGGCGGCCCGGGCGCCGCGGCCTCGGCTGTAAAGCGCACATAAAAACACCCGGGCGCGAAGAAAATTGTTTACACCGAGATGGATTTGACATAATTAAGCAATTTCGGATCTCACAGGCAGTAAGTCTTTGACATAGGCGAGTCGGTAATTTTTTTTTGAGAAATGGTCCAAAGTCAACTTTTTGGCCACAGGTAGGAAGGGAGGTGCAGACAGCTTAAGTTGCAAGACATCTGATTTAGGTTGTTAGACCTTTACCATCACCAAACGCTAAATGTAGGAGGTATTGTAAATGCCAAGTTTTGTAATTCAGGAAAAATGTGACGGCTGCAAGGGTGGAGATAAGACCGCGTGTATGTACATCTGCCCCAATGACCTGATGGTTCTCGATCCCAATGCAATGAAAGCCTACAATCAGGAGCCCGATCAGTGCTGGGAATGCTTCTCCTGCGTGAAAATCTGCCCGACCCAGGCCATCGAGGTCAGAGGCTATGCCGATTTCGTGCCCCTGGGAAGCTCCATTATGCCGATGATGGGTACCGAAGACGTCATGTGGACCTGTAAGTTCAGAAATGGTGTTATCAAGCGCTTCAAATTCCCCATCCGTACCACTCCCGAAGGCGCCGCCAACGCATACGCCGACCTGAAGGGCAAGGATCTCGACAGTGAACTGCTCTCCACGGAAGAGGCGGACGGCGTCACCCTGAAGAGGCCGATCGCCACCGTCTAGCGTCGGAGCATCACACCGTCGTTACGGGCGTCACGGCAGCAATCGGAAGAAAAAAAATCATAAAATTCTGATAATACTTTAAGGAGGTATGGAGTATGGCATTACCGAACAAACCGATGGGAGAGCTTAAAGCGGTCAGGGATCCTGAAGTTGATGAGCGCGAAGTTGACATTCTGATCGTAGGCGGCGGCATGGCTGCTTGCGGCGCGGCCTTTGAAGTCAAGAAATGGGCCGGCGACAAGAAGATCCTTCTCTGCGACAAGGCCGCCATGGAAAGAAGTGGCGCGGTGGCCCAGGGCCTCTCGGCCATCAATACCTATATCGGCACCAATACGGCTGACGACTACGTCCGGATGGTTCGCAACGACCTGATGGGCCTGGTTCGTGAAGACCTGATCTTCGACTTGGGCTGCCATGTCGACGACTCCGTTCATCTTTTCGAGGAATGGGGCCTGCCGATCTGGAAGAAGACCGATGACGGGAAGAACCTCGACGGCAAAAAAGGCCAGAAGATGGGTACGCTGAAATCCGGTGCCGCCCCGGTCCGTACCGGTAAATGGCAGATCATGATCAACGGCGAATCCTACAAGAGGATCATCGCCGAGGCCGCGAAGCTGGCCCTGGGCGAAGACAACATCATCGAGCGTTGCTTCATCGTCGAGCTGCTGCTGGATGCCAACGAGGAAAACCGCATCGCCGGCGCCGTGGGTTTCTCGGTCCGCGAAAACAAGGTTTACATCATCAAGGCCAAGACCATGATGGTCGCCTGCGGCGGCGCCGTCAACATCTACCAGCCCCGTTCGGTCGGCGAGGGCAAGGGACGCGCCTGGTATCCCGTATGGAACGCCGGTTCCACCTACACCATGTGTATGAAGGTCGGCGCCGAACTGTCCATGATGGAAAACCGTTTCACCCCGGCCCGCTTTAAAGACGGTTACGGCCCGGTCGGTGCCTGGTTCCTGCTGTTCAAGGCCAAAACCCTCAATGGTCTAGGTGAATCCTTTGCCGGCAGCGCCGCCGCCAAGGCCGAGCTCGAGAGATACGCGCCTTACGGAACTGCCGCCATCACCCCGACCTGTCTGCGTAACCACTTGATGCTGTTCGAGATGAAGGAAGGCCGCGGCCCCATCATCATGGACACCGTCACCGCTCTGGCCGAGCTCGGCAAGACCATGGACAAGAAGGAGCTGAAGCACCTCGAATCCGAAGCTTGGGAAGATTTTCTTGACATGACCTGTGGTCAGGCCAACCTCTGGTGCGCCACCAACACCGAGCCCGAGAAGAAGAACTCCGAAGTCATGCCGACCGAGCCCTACCTGCTGGGCTCCCATTCCGGTTGCTGCGGCCTGTGGACCTCCGGACCGGACTACGACTGGGTGCCGGAAGCCTACAAGATCAAATACAAAGGCAAGGTCTACAACCGCATGACCACCGTCAACGGCCTGTTCACCTCCGGTGACGGCGTCGGCTGCTCCGGCCACAAGTTCTCCTCCGGCTCCCATGCCGAGGGTCGCATGGCCGCCAAGGCGATGGCCAAGTTCGTTCGCGACAACGCGGACTTCAAACCGACGCTGAAACAGTCCAAGGAAGAGCTGGTCGACCTGGTCTACAAACCGGTCCGCACCTTCCTGGACAACTGCACCTACACCACCGCCGTCGACATCAACCCGGCCTACATCAAGCCCAATGGAATGATGTACCGACTGATGAAGGCGACCCACGAGTACGGTGCCGGTACCGCGACCTTCTACCAGACCTCCAGCAAGATGCTGGAAGTGGTCATGGATCTGCTCCAGACCATGCGTGAAGACTGTGAGAAGCTGGCCGCCGGCGACCTCCATGAGCTCATGAGGGCCTGGGAGATCGAACATCGTATCTGGACCGTCGAGGCGCACCTGCGTCACATCCAGTTCCGTAAGGAGACCCGCTACCCCGGCTTCTACTATCAGGCCGACTATCCGGGTCAGGATGACAAAAACTGGTTCTGCTTCGTCAACTCCAAGTACGATCCGGCCAAGAAGGAATGGGATATCTTTAAGAAAGAATACATCAAGATCATCCCCGATTAATTGATACGGAGACCGGAATGCTTAGGAGTTCCGATATCCAATAGAGACTGAACCGTAACCTCCGGGTGTTTTCGAATGCCCGGAGGTTTTTATTAAGATGTGACGGCTCACGTGTCAGGCGTTATGTGCCCGCATCGAAAGATGTATTGGAAACCGTACGTTGCCGGCACATAACTCCTAACACCCGGCGTTTGATTAGGACGGAACATTTATGCAACCTTACTTTAATCACACAAACATTATGATGCACGGAGGGATAGCATGACGGTAGACAAACAAGCCCCTGGTAGCGGAAGCATTATGGTTGTTGGCGGTGGGATCAGCGGGTTAACAACGGCCCTCGAAGCTGCCGAAGTGGGGTATGAGGTATTCATCATCGAGAAGAACCCATACCTGGGCGGTCGCGTGGCGCAATTGAACCAGTATTTCCCCAAGCTATGTCCTCCCACCTGCGGCCTCGAGATCAATTTCAGGCGGATCAAGGACAATCCGAACATCAAGGTGTTCACGTTGGCCGAGGTGGAAAAGGTGACCGGCGCTCCCGGAAACTACACCGTCGACGTGAAACTGAACCCCCGATACGTCAACAGCAACTGCACCTGCTGCGGTGAATGCGGCAAGGCCTGCGAGACCGAGGTGCCCAATGATTTCAATTTCGGGATGGATCGTATCAAGGGTGCTTACCTTCCCCATGAGATGGCGTTTCCGGCCAGGTACGTTATTTCGCCCAGAATCATCGGCACCGAGGATGCCAAAAAGGTCAAGGCGGCCTGCAAGTACGACGCGGTGGAACTGGATATGGAGACGAGAACCATTTCTCTCGGCGTCGGCGCCGTCGTGTGGGCCACGGGGTGGGAACCTTACGATGCCAACCGGATCGACAACCTTGGATACGGCCGATACCCGAACATCGTCACCAACATGATGATGGAGCGCCTGGCGGCGCCCAACGGCCCCACCAAGGGAAAGATCCTGCGGCCCTCTGACGACAAGGCGCCCGAGAGCATCGCCTTTGTTCAGTGTGCCGGCTCACGGGACGAGAACCACCTCCCCTACTGTTCCTATATCTGCTGCATGGCTTCCCTGAAGCAGGCCACCTATGTCCGCGCCCTCTATCCCGATGCCAGGATCTACATCTTTTACATCGACATCCGTTCCCCCGGGCAACGGTATGAAAAATTCTACAACATGGTCAAGGCGGACGAGAACGTCTTTCTTATCAAGGGCAAGGTCGCCGAGGTCAGCGAGGATCCCGACACCCGGAATATCACCGTCGTCGCGGAAAACGCCGTCACCGGCGAAAAAATTCATCAAACCGTCGACATGGTCGTTCTGGCCACCGGCATGCAGCCGACGGCCGCCAACGTCAAGCTGCCGGCGGACCTGAGGTACAATGCGGACGGCTTCATCATCAACGATTTTGAAAAAGGCGGCATGTTTGGGACCGGGTGCGCCGCCAAACCCTTTGATGTGACGTCGGCCAATCAGCATGCGACCGGAATGGCACTGAAGGCGATTCAAACCCTGGTGAACAAATAACGGTGATCAGCGAACAGGAATCAGAAGCCAGTTCCGCGCGCCTTGGGGTTGCTGACGGACAACGGGTGACTGACGACTGAAATCAGGAGGATATCCATGGATAAAAAGTACGGTGTATATATCTGCACAGGTTGTGGAATCGGGGAAGCCCTGGATGTTAAAGCACTCTGCGCTGTGCCGGGGGATGAAGGCTTGCCGGTCAAGACGCATCCTTGCTTTTGCGGCAAGGAAGGCGTCGAACTGCTCAAGAAGGACATCGCCGACGGCACCAACACCCTGGTTCTCGCGGCGTGTTCCCGCCGCGTCAATTTCGATACTTTCCGGTTTGACGGCTGTATTGTCGACCGGGTCAATCTCAGGGAAGGGGTGGCATGGTCCCATCCCCGGGATCAGTTTCCGGCCCTCACCGACGAGGAGAAGGAAGACGAGGACAATTACGACCGCGTCCAGATGATGGCCGAGGATTATATCCGGATGGGGATGGCCCGGGTCGAAAAGATCAAACTTCCCGAACCCTACAAACAGGATAATTTCAGTGAACGGATCCTCGTCATCGGCGGCGGTCTCACCGGCATATCCGCGGCGCTGGATGCGGCTAAGGCCGGCTACGAGGTCACCGTCGTCGAAAAGGAGTCCTACCTCGGCGGGTATGCCGCCAAGGTCCGGGAACAGACCCCCATCGGCGATCCATACGACAGTCTGATTCCCCCCATTATTCAGAGTAAGGTCGACGCGCTTGAAAAAAACGCCAACATTACGGTCAAAACCAACACCGTGGTGGCGCGCATCGCCGGGGAGCCCGGAGATTTCACGGTGACGTTCAAGAAACCCGGCGAGAAGATCGAGTTTGACGTGCCCTATCCCCTCCCGGACGAGATGAAGGTCGACGAAAACGGCAAGGAACTCGACGTCGAAAAGATTCACGAACGGTATATGGAATACAACAAGGGGAGAAAGGATATCCTGACCCTGGATCCCAACGGCGAGAAGTTCGGGGCCGTGGTGCTGGCCGCCGGATGGCGCCCCTACAAACCCGCTGACGGCGAGTTTGCCAATTTGGGCTATGGGGAGATCCCCGATGTCGTCACCAACGCAAGGTTCGAGGAACTCGCCGCCGCAGGTCCCGTTAAGCGGCCTTCGGACGGTAAGGCGGCCAAGTCCGTCGTCTTCATTCAGAGCCCCGGCGGCGAGGCGGGCGACGCCGACTTCTCATACGCCGGTGCCGTGACCAGCATGGTCTCCCTGAAACAGGCCAAGTATGTGCGCGAGGATTACGAGGACGGCAAGGCCTACGTTTTCTATCAGCATATGCGGACCCCCGGCCTCAACGAGAATTTCTACAAAAGCGTCCAGCAGGATCCCGGCATCTTCCTGACCAAGGGTGAGGTCATCCAGGTTTCCAAGAACGGCGACGGCCTGGTTATTGATGCCGACAACACCCTCCTGGGCGAGAAGATCCGGGTCAAGGCCGACATGGTCGTTCTGGGCACCGGCATGGTGCCGGCCACGGCCGATGATCCCGTTGTCAACCTCGCCTATCGTCAGGGACCGGCCTTCCGGGATATCGGGCTCTTCAACGGATATTCCGACTCCAACTTCATCTGCTTTCCCTATGAAACCCAACGAACCGGCATCTATGCCGCCGGCGCTGTCCGCCGCAGCATGACGATGGAAGAGTCCATGGAAGACGCCACCGGCGCCGCGCTCAAGGCCATCCAGTGCATCCGATCCACCAATCGCGGCGTGGCGGTTCACCCCCGCTCCGGCGACATGACTTTCCCGGACTTCTTCTTCCAGCGGTGTACCCAGTGCAAGCGCTGCACGGAAGAGTGCCCCTTCGGCGCCCTTGACGACGACGCCAAGGGAACGCCCAAGCCGAATCCCGCCCGATGCCGCCGCTGTGGCACCTGTATGGGGGCCTGCCCCGAGAGGATCATCGGATTTGCCGACTACAACATCGACAGCATCGGCTCCATGGTCAAGGCCGTCAAGGTCCCGTCGGAAGACGATTACTCCGAACCGCCCTTCCGGGTTCTGGGGTTGGTCTGTGAAAACGACGCCTTCCCCGCTCTGGACATGGCGGCCCTCAACGGCCTATCCTATTCGGCCGACGTCCGGCTGATTCCCGTGCGCTGCCTCGGTTCCGTCAACGTGATCTGGATCAAGGATGCCCTCTCCCAGGGCATGGATGGCGTTTTCCTCCTGGGGTGCAAGCATGGCGACGATTACCAGTGCCATTTTGTCAAGGGGAGCGAACTGGCTGAAATCCGGATGAAGAAAATCGGCGACGCTCTCGCCAGCCTGGCCCTCGAGGAGGAGCGTGTAGCGCAGTTCGAGATCGCCATCGATCAATACGACAAGGTTCCGGAGATCATCAACGGTTTCGTGGCATCCATCGAGGCCCTGGGGCCGAACCCGTTCAAGGGATTCTAGTCAGGTAAAAACAGCAAGTGGGACACCGGCGGCGGATGCGTTTCCGCCGCCGGCACGCCATTTTTAACGGATCAGGAGGTACTGAGATGACGGATAGATATATGGTGGAGCCCGACGTCGGATTTATCAACGAAGTCATCGGGCTTGGTGGCGAAGATCTCAAGAAGTGTTATCAGTGTGCGACCTGTGCTGTGGCATGTCCGATTTCTCCGGACAACAAGCCCTTTCCCCGTAAGGAGATGATCGCGGCGTCCTGGGGGTTGAAGGACAAGCTGGTGGGGAATGCCGATATCTGGTTGTGCCACAATTGCGGCGACTGTTCGACCTTGTGTCCCCGGGGTGCCAAACCCGGCGATGTTCTGGGGGCCATCCGGGCCTATGCCATCCAGGAGTATGCCCAGCCCAAGAAGCTGGCCGAGCTTTTCAGCGATCCCAAGAAGTTGCCGGTGCTCTTCGCGATTCCCGCCGTACTTTTCATCGTGCTCGGCATGATCGGCAACATCCTCGGCTTTCACTTCCTGGATTTCACGCCCGGGGGCGAGGAGATCGTGCATGCCAAATTCATTCATACCACATTGGTCGACATCGTCATGATTCCGACCTTCTTCGCGGCCATCGGTATTTTTGCCATGGGCCTGAAACGCTTCATTGCCGACATCCACAAGGATGCCCTCGAAAACGGCAAGACGACCCTCCAGAAGATCGATCCCAAGGGCTTTGTGGAGGCGCTGGTCCGGGTCATCCCCGGCATATTCAAACACAAGAAATTCACCGAGTGTGGCGAGAACACCGAGCGGGCCACCTCGCACATGATGGTCTTCTTTGGGTTCCTCGGGCTGTTCATCGTGACGAACATCTTCTTTGTCGTCCTTTACGGCTTTGGAATCCACGGGCCCTATTCCCAGATGAACCCGGTGAAATGGCTCGCCAACATCGCCGGCGTGGCGCTGATTATCGGTGCGGCGCTGATGATCAAGGACCGCATGGCCAAACCGGATCAGGTTTCCGCCTATAAGGACTGGTTCATCATCGGTCTGGCCCTGGCCCTGGGCGCTACGGGCATGCTGACCCAGATGACCCGCCTGGGCGGTGCCGCCGGTCTCTCCTATTTCATCTATTTCATCCACCTGCTCTGCATCTGGGTGTTTTTCATGTGCCTGCCGTTCTCCAAGTTCGCCCACATCATCTACCGGACGGTGGCCATGGCCTACGCTGAATACACCGGCAGAAAATAACGGACACCCCGGGACGCTGTCGCCTTTGGGTGATGAGGGGGAGCCTTCGGGCTTCCCCTCTCTTTTTCGAGGAACGCCATGCCGGTATTGCCGTACAGGGATTTCAACGCCTATCTGAGGGAACGCTTCGGGGAGCGGGTCCAGAAAATCACCGTTGACGCCGGCCTTGATTGCCCCAATCGGGACGGCACGGTGGCCCGGGGCGGCTGCATCTACTGCAATTCCCGGGGGTCGGGCACCGGCAAGCACGCCAAGGGGCTTACAATCACCGAGCAGATCCAGGCCGGCAGCCGATTTGTCGCTCAACGCTACAAGGCCCGAAAGTTTCTGATTTATTTCCAGTCCTTTTCCAACACCTACGCGCCGGTGCCCGTGCTTCGGCGGATGTACGACGAGGCCATCGGTGCCGTACCCGGGGTGGTGGGCCTCAGCATCGGCACGCGGCCGGACTGCGTGGACAAGGCGGTGCTGGCGCTCCTCGAGGATTACGGCCGGCAGACCCTGATGTGGGTGGAGTACGGTCTGCAGTCGGCGCACGATGAGACCCTGCGGCGCATCAACCGGGGGCACGACGTCGCCTGTTTCCGGAGTGCTGTTGCCGCGACCCGGTGCCGGGGTATCCGGGTTTGCGCCCACGTCATATTGGGACTGCCGGGGGAAAGCCGGAAACAAATGATGGAAACGGCCAGGGCCCTGGCCGAAATGGGGATCGACGGGGTGAAAATCCACCTGCTTTACGTGGTGAGGGGGACGGCCATGGAACGGATGTACCGGGCGGGAACTTACCAATGTTTGACCCAATCGGAATACGTGGATCTGGTCTGCGAATTCCTGGAACATCTCCCCCCGGAGGTCATCATCCAGCGCCTCACCGGCGACCCTCACCCGGAAGAGCTTGTCGCTCCCGACTGGGCCCTGGACAGGACCACCCTGAGCCGCATCCGGGAAACCCTTTCGGCAACCCATCGCTTCCAGGGGCGGCGGTATCGCGGCTAGTGCTTGAGGATCTTGCCGAGAAACGAGCGGGTCCGCTCGTTCTCCGGCGCGGTGAAAAACGCCGTGGGTGTCCCGGTTTCGATGATCCTGCCGTCATCCATGAACACCACCTTGCTCGCCACTTCCCGGGCGAACCCCATTTCATGGGTCACCACGGCCATGGTCATCCCCTCGACGGCCAACTTCCGCATCACGTCGAGAACCTCATTGATCATCTCGGGGTCCAGGGCGGATGTCGGCTCGTCAAAGAGCATGATCTTGGGTTGCATGGCCAGCCCCCGGGCGATGGCCACCCGCTGCTGCTGTCCCCCGGACAATTGGGCGGGGTAGGCGCCCGCCTTGTCATGGATGCCGACTTTTTCCAGCAGGTCCAGGGCCATGGCTTCGGCTGTTTTCCTGGGAACGTTCTTGACCTTGACGGGAGCGATGGTGATGTTCTCCATGACCGTCAAGTGGGGATAGAGATTGAACTGCTGAAAGACAACGCCGATTTCGGCCCTGAGCCGGGTGATGTTGGTGCCCTTGTCATGGACCGGCAGGTCATCCACGAAGATTTCACCCGATTTGATCTCCTCCAGCCTGTTGACGCACCGGATGAGAGTGCTCTTGCCGGATCGGCTGGGGCCGCAGATGACCGCCGTTTCCCCGGCTTTCACATGAAAATCGATGTCCTTCAGCACGTGGTGCCGTCCGAACCATTTGTTGACCTTTTTGAACTCAATCATGAACTTTCCTTTTTTAGCCGGTTTTCACGGGATTCCGGCTGTCAGCCGGCCGTCGCCGCGGCGACCATGGCCTGACCCAGCGCAATTCCGCCATCATGGGTCGGGACGCGGATATGGTTGAAGACCGTGAATCCTTCGCCGTTCAGGGCTCGGGTCAGTCCGTCCAGAAGGATGACGTTCTGAAAGGCGCCGCCGCTCATGACGACGCGATCAAGCCCGGCGTCGCGACGAATATCGGTGCACAGCGCCGTGAAGAGGCGGATGAGGGTGTTATGAAATTTTTGGCTGATGACCGGAACGGGGAGTCCGGACAGACGGTCCCGGACCACGCCCTCGATGATGGGGAGGAGGGGGATTTCCCGGCTGTTTTCAGCCGGCCGGTCGCAGGCGTAGCATCCGGTCTCCGAGGGGTCGGCCGACATTTCGAGGGCCATGGCCGCCTGCCCCTCGAAGGTGACGTCATACCGGATATCGAGGAGAGCGGCGATTCCGTCGAACAATCGCCCCAGGCTGGAGGTGAGGGGCGCCTGGAAGCCCCCTTCCACCATGGCGAGAACGGTATGGACCCGGTTCCCGTCGAGGTGCCGGAGCATGGGAAGGTCCAGTTCCCGGAGGGCTTTTCCGAAGGCCCCGTGGAGATAGGCCAGGGCCATCCGCCATGGTTCCCGAACAGCGGCATCGCCGCCGGGCATGGGGGTGTAGGCGAGATGCGCGGCCCGCTCAAACGACCGGTAATCCACCTTCAAGACCTCACCGCCCCAGACGGCCCCATCGGTGCCGTGACCCGTGCCGTCGAATGCGAGCCCGATGACAGGTCCTTCCAGCCTGTTTTCCGCCATGGCCGCCGCGATGTGGGCGTGATGGTGCTGAACGGGGACCTTTATCCCGGAGGACCGCATCCGGGCATACCGGGTACTGAGGTAGTCGGGATGCGCGTCGTGGGCGACGATCTCCGGGGCGATATCGAGGATGCGTTCGAGGTGGCGGAGGGCGGTGTTCAGAAACCGGTAGGTTTCGAGGTTTTTCACGTCCCCGATGTGCGGGCTCAAATAGGCGCATCGTTTTTGGGTGAGGCATACCGCGTTCTTCAGCTCCGCGCCGCAGGCCAGAATTGGCGGCAGGGGTCGGTGCAGAAAGATCGGCGTGGGAGCATATCCCCGTGAACGGCGGATAAAGCGGCGCCGACCGCCGATATGCCGGACGATGGCATCATCGCTTCTCTGGCAGATGTCCCGGTCATGGATGAGAAAGGCGTCGGCGATGCCCGACAGGCTCTGGCGCGCCGCCGCGGTGTCGATGGCCATGGGCGCGTCGCCGATGTTGCCGCTGGTCATCACAAGGGCGGTGAAAGCGATGCCGCCGACGGCGAAAAGGAGATGGTGGAGGGGCGCGTAGGGCAGCATGACGCCGAAACAACAATTCCCCGGCGCTACGCCTGGGGCTGCCGGACTGCCGTCCCCGCGTTTTTCCAGGAGCACGATGGGGCGCTGGGGCGAGAGCAGCGTCGCCGCCTCCTCCGGACGGATGCGGACGAGCCGTCCGGCAGCGATCAAGTCCCGGGCCATCAGGGCAAAGGGCTTTTCCTGGCGACCCTTTCGCCGCCGAAGCTGAAGCACTGCATCGGCGTTTTCGGCGTCCGCAGCCAGGTGAAACCCGCCGATCCCCTTGACGGCCAGAATGCCGCCGGCCTTCAAGAGGGCGGCGGCGGCGGCGATGGGGTCGTCCGCTGCGGGGCGTCCGGAGCTGTCCGTCAACGAGACCCGCGGTCCGCAGGCAGGGCATGCGGTGGCCTCGGCATGAAAACGTCGGTTTGCCGGATCGCTGTATTCGGCCCGGCATTCTGGGCACATGGCAAAGGCGGCCATGGTGGTTTTGGCCCGGTCGTAGGGGATGTCCTGGATGATGGTGTAGCGGGGGCCGCATTGGGTGCAGTTGATGAAGGGGTAGCGGTACCGGCGGTTGCCGGGGTCGAACATCTCCGCCAGGCAGTCGTCGCACACCGCGGTGTCCGGAGGGATCAGGATCTGGGCGTGGACGCGGGTGCGATGGATGCTGGGGACAATGGCGAAATCCATAAAACCGCGGGGCGGTGTGTCGACGGCCCGGATTTCGGTAATAACGGCCAGGGGGGGCGGTGATGCCGTGATGTCCCGGGAGAGGGCCGTGACGGCGTCGGCCGTCCCCTCCAGACGGATGCGGACCCCCGCCGACGTGTTGGCCACATCTCCCTTCAGGCCGTATTGATGGGCCAGCCGATAGACAAAAGGCCGAAACCCGACCCCCTGAACGATGCCGCTGATATAGAGGGTTTTGGCGGCCATGGATCAGGGCTTGGGAAGATCCCACCGACGCGCTGGTGACGCCGGGGGGGTCCTCGTCGGGGCTGCCGCGACCCTGGGTTCGTCCGCCGCCGGTGTGTCAAAGATGTCCAGGACCCCCTTGGCCGCGGCGATGAAGCCGCCGACATCCGAAAGGGTGGCGGGGATGATCATGGTGTTGTTGGTCCGGGCCAGTTTCCCGAATTCCTGGATGTACTGCTCGGCGATGCGGAGGTTGACCGCCTGAAGCCCCCCTTCTTGCTGGATGGCCTGGGCGATCTTCTCGATGCCCCGGGCGGTGGCTTCGGCAACCCGCTCAATTTCCTGAGCCCGCCCCTCGGCCTCGTTGATCCGTTTTTGTTTTTCCCCCTCGGACTCCGCGATCATGGCCTGACGGCGCCCCTCGGCGCGGTTGATCTCCGCCTGCCGCTTGCCTTCGGATTCGGCGATTTCGGCCCGCTTGTCCCGTTCGGCCTTCATCTGCTTTTCCATCGCCTCGATGATGCTCTGGGGCGGTTCGATATCCTTGATTTCATACCGTGTCACCTTGACGCCCCAGGCGTCGCTGGCTTCGTCCACCGATTCCACCACCCGCATGTTGATGACCTCCCTCGCCTCGAAGGTACCGTCGAGATCGAAGGTGCCGAAGACGCTTCGCATGGTGGTCTGGGCCATCTGCATGACGGCGTACTTGTAATCCTCGATGCCGTAGCAGGATTTCTGGGCATCCACGACCTGGAGATAGAGGATGCCGTCCACCCCGATGGAGACGTTGTCCTTGGTGATGCAGACCTGCTGGGGAACGTCCACCGCCTCCTCCTTGAGGGAGCGCCGGTAGGCGATGCGGTCGATAAACGGCAGCAGGATATGGAATCCGGCCTCGAGGGTGCGGCTGTATTTGCCCAGCCTCTCGACGATATAGGCCGTTCTCTGGGGGACGATGCGGACGGTCTTGAAGAAGACGACGATGACGAAAAGCGCGATGCCCGCAGTGATCAGGGTGTAGAGGCTCATATCTTTGGGTACTCCTCTTCGTGAAGGGGTTCGACAAACAGCAGGATGCTGTCCCGACCAATGATCGAGACGTAACGGCCTTTTTCCAGCAACTCCTCGGACGCGGTTTCAGCCTTCCATGCGGCGCCCTTGAAGGTGACCCGGCCGGGTCGGCCACGTCGAAGGGGTTCCAGCACGACGGCGGTCCGGCCGATGAAATCATCCGTCGGATCCGGGCTGTTGTCGGGCCGGGGGGTGAATCGCCGTCGCAACAGCACGAGCGCGCCGATGGAGATAACGACAAAGACGGTGATCTGCAGGGGCGCGCCCATGTCCGTTCCGAGGCAGAGGAGGGCGACCACCCATGCGCCGGCGCCGAAGAAGACGATGATTACTCCCGGCGCGAAAAATTCAGCGATAACGCAGAAGAGTCCGATGAGGAACCAGAGGGTCACGGGGTCTTTCAGCATCTCCATGGCGGACCTCCAATCTCAAGCGGATGGGTCGGGGATGTCGAAGGCTTCCCCGTCCGTCGCCTCCCGGAGCAGCCGGAGGGATGCCATGGCGACGGTTTCGTCGATGACGTGGAGGGCGAACCCGGCGTGGATGATGACGTAGGCGCCGACCGCGGCGCCTTCCAGCAACAGCAGGCTGCACTCCCGCCGAACCCCGTCTACGTCGACGATGGCCGTGTCGCCGTCAATATCGATAACCCTCGCGGGAATGGCAAGGCACATCTGGATGCGGTACTCCTATGGGTGAACGGCACGGGTTTCGATGCCGACGCACCGCTTTCCGGTCACCGTCATGAAAGTCGAAAGTTGAATGATCACTCTATCGATTGTGATGCCGATTGTCAATGAAACGGGGGTCCTTTCGGCCGACGATGTTACAGAGCCGCCAGCAGCCGTTCATGGATGTTGTCGAAGCCGCCGTTGGACATGATCAGGATCGTGTCACCGGATTCGGCGGTCTCCACCAGAAACCGGATGACGGCGTCGGTGTCGTCGAAATGGCGGGCGTCCATGCCGCGCTGTTTCAGATCCTCCACCAGGGTTTCCGAGGAGAGGCGCTCTCCCGGGGGAATCTTGTCGAGGCGGGAGGGCTTCCGGATCAAAACCTGATCGGCGTCCTCGAAAACCCGGGGGTAGATCGCTTGAAAGACCCGCCGCATGCTCGTGTTGGTCCGGGGTTCGAACACGGCCACGAGTCGCCCCCCGGGATAGAAGCTGCGGACGGCCCGGAGGGTCTCCCGTACCGCCGTGGGATGGTGGGCGAAGTCGTCGATGACGGTGACGCCCCGCTTCACTCCCCGGACCTCCTGGCGTCGCCGCGGCCCCTGAAAACTTTTGAGAGCCGCAACCATGGCCGCCTTCGGGATGCCGACGGCGTTTGCCGCGGCGATGCACGCGAGGCTGTTTTCCAGGTTGTGCCGGCCCATGAGCCGGGTACTGAAGGCGCTGAAAAGCCGGCCGTCCCGGAGAACCTCGAACCGGGTCCATGGGGGTGTGGATTCGATCCGCGAAAGCCGCCAGGGGGAGTCGGACCGGTGGCCGTAGGGAAGGAGCCGGCACCCGCATTCCCGGGCCAGCTCCGCGGCGTTGGGTTCCCCGTCAAAGGGGATCAGGGTGCTGGTGGGGGCCATCCGATGGATCAGGCTGCCGAAGGCCTGCTTGACGGCGGAAAGATCCTTGTAAATGTCCGCGTGGTCGAACTCGACGCTGGTGAGGATGGCGACCTCGGGATCATAGTGACGGAATTTGGGACCCTTGTCGAAAAAGGCCGTGTCGTATTCATCCCCTTCGATGACCATGAAGGGGCCGTTGCCCAGGCGATAGTTGCTCTGAAAATCCCGTACGATCCCGCCGATGAAAAAGGAGGGGTCCAGACCCGCGCAGTGGAGCATCCAGGCCAGGATCGACGACGTGGTGGTCTTGCCGTGGGTTCCCACGACCATGAGGACCCGCTTGTTCCGAATGACGAAACGGTTCACGGCTTGGGGCATGGAGCAGTAGGGAAGGCCCATCTCCATCAGGGCCTGGGCCTCGGGATTGTCCCGGGTGACGGCGTTGCCCACGATGACGAGGTCCGGGCGGTGGGCCAGGTGGTCCTGGGAGAATCCTGAAGCCGCCGGAATGCCCTTTTCAGCCAGAAAATCGCTCATGGGCGGGTAAATCCCCTGATCCGATCCGGTGACCCGATACCCCAGGTCCTTGAGCATGCCGGCCAGCGCGCCCATGCCCGTGCCGCAAACAGCGATGAGATGAATCGTCTCAACATGGGCGGGAATCCGGTTGCGGTTCACATCCATGGCTTGTCACTTCCTTTGTTTTCTGATAGTCCGGGTTCAGGCTTGAGCGGCGCCATTCGCCTTGCATACGGCGACGATGTCAGGGGGCGGCCTGCCCTCCCGACGTCTGGGGGCTGAATGCGTATCGCGTTGCGCGAGCGGCAGGCATCGGATATGGCATAGGCCTTTCGCAAGGGAGCATGTCCCGGCGCCGGGCGACAGACGACAACATCAGGGTCATCGGAGACGCATTCCATGGAAACCTCCCTCGAAAACCTCTTGAAAGCATTCGTCGCTTCTGAAAAGCGGATCACCGTCCTCACCGGCGCCGGCATTTCAGCCGAAAGCGGCATTCCCACCTTCCGGGGTCCTGAAGGCTACTGGACCATCGGATCCGACGCCTACCACCCTCAGGAGATGGCAACCCAACGCATGTTTCTGAAAGCGCCCATGGCGGTGTGGCAGTGGTATCTTTACCGGCGTTCGGTCTGCGCCCACGCCGAGCCCAACCCCGGCCACCGCGCGGTGACGGGGATGGAGCGTCTCTTTGGCGACCGGTTCCGCCTGGTCACCCAGAATGTCGACAATCTTCACCTGCGGGCCGGAAACACGCCGGAGCGGACCTTCCAGATCCACGGCAACATCTTTCTGATGCGCTGTGCCGAGGAATGTACCGACGCCCTGACGCCGGTGCCGGCGGCGTTTGATGACTGGTCCCGGGATCGGGAGATCTCTTCCGACGAGGCGAGACTTCTCCGATGCCCCCGCTGCGGGGGGCTTTTCAGGCCTCACGTGCTCTGGTTCGACGAGGTCTACAACGAACCGTTCTACCGGCTGACCACCACCCTGGAGACCGCCCGGCAAACGGACCTGCTCATTGTGGCGGGCACGTCCGGATTCACCAACCTTCCCAACAAGGTGGCCTGGGAGGTTTCCCGGCGCTACAAGGCGGTCATCGTCGACGTCAACACCGATCGCAACCCCTTTGCCGCCCTGGCCGTCCGCCAAGAGGGGTTCGCCGTGACCGGGACCTGCGGCCAAATCCTTCCGGAGATCCTGGCGCTCTTCCAGGCGGCCTAGCACTCACATCCGGCGGCGAGGGTCTTGAGCACATCGGCCGCCGCCCGGACGGTTTCGTCGATATCCTCCCGGGTGTGTGCCGCCGAGACGAAGGCGGCCTCGAACTGGGAGGGGGCCAAATAGATCCCCCGCTCGAGCATGGCGTTGTAATAGGCCGCAAACATCTTGAGATCGGATGTTTTGGCGTCCTTGAAATCGGTCACCGGGCGGTCGGTGAAGAACATGCCCAGCATGGATCCCACGCGGGTGAGGGTCACCGGAAGGCCGGCCACGGCGGCCGCCCCTTCGAGCCCGACGGCCAGCCGACGTGACTTTTGGTCCAGCGCATCGTAGAAACCCGGTTCCTGGAGCTGCTTGAGGGTGGCCACGCCGGCGGCCATGGCCAGGGGGTTGCCGGAGAGAGTGCCGGCCTGGTACATGGGGCCCACAGGGGCCACCTGTTCCATGATATCCCGCCGCCCCCCATAGGCGCCCACGGGCAGGCCGCCGCCGATGATCTTGGCGAGACAGGTCAGGTCCGGGGTAATGCCGTAAAGGGCCTGGGCGCCGCCGTAGGCCACGCGGAACCCTGTCATGACCTCGTCGAAAATCAGGACGGTACCATGCCTTTCCGTTTCATTCCGGAGGGTTTCGAGGAATCCGTCAACCGGGGGGACACAGCCCATGTTGCCGGCCACCGGCTCCACAATGATGCAGGCGATATCGTCGCCCCGGGTGTTCATCAGGGATGTCACGGCGTCGATGTCGTTGTAGGGCAGGGAGATCGTCTGGGCGACGAAGGACTGGGGGATCCCCGGGCTGCCGGGAATACCCAGGGTGGCGATGCCGGAGCCGGCCTCCACCAGAAGGGCGTCGGCGTGTCCGTGGTAGCATCCGTCGAATTTAACGACGGCGTCGCGTCCCGTAAAGGCCCGGGCGAGACGGACGGCGCTCATGGTGGCCTCGGTGCCGGAGTTGACCATGCGGACCATCTCAATGGACGGCACGGCGTCTTTCACCATCTCGGCCAGCCGAACCTCCAGCACCGTGGGCGCGCCGAAGCTGGTGCCCTGGGTCAGTTCGAACGCTATCAGCTTGATCACCTCGGGATGGCGGTGCCCCAGGATCATGGGCCCCCATGACCCTACGTAGTCAATGTAGCCGTTGCCGTCCACGTCGAAGATGCGGCTGCCCTGGGCCCGCTCGATGAACAGGGGGGTACGTCCCACGGACCGGCAGGCACGGACCGGGCTGTTCACCCCGCCGGGGATGAGTTTCCGGGCTTCTTCAAACAGTTTCAACGAGTGGTCTATGTTCATGTAACTCTCCTTCATTGCCCGCGGTCCACGGCCGTTGTCCGCCTGAGATATCCAAATGTTAAAGGGGTTGATGCGGGTGCGTAAACGTCAACTTGCCGCTCAACTTTCGACTTTCGCGATGTTGACCGGGCCCTGAAAGTCGAATTTGAAATTCCAGAATGTACCGCCACCAGATACAATGGATTGATGGATATTGCAACACCAGAGTCCATAAACCGCCCACGGGATTCCGTGATACGGGTCGGGTCGGGGACGTTCTCTGGGTAGGGGATGGCCGTTTGAAACAATGTATTGATTTTGTAATTGAATCATCTTAGATTTAAATCATCATTTGAAACGGTGGGAAAATGGCCGCGCCTGCCCCGAAAAGGGGTGCCGGCAAGACAGGGGGATGACGATCCGGTATGATTCGAAAGGTGATTTCCGGCGGAGAGGCAGGAGTGGAGCGGGCGGCATTGGACGCGGCCCGAAAATTCATGATCGACTGCGGGGGCTGGATACCCCGGCGGCGTGCCTTGGAGGACGCGTCCCTGGTCAGGTCCTACAAGCTGACGGTGCTGGCCGATGCCGATGCCGACCAGGCCGCGGCGCGGAACGTGTCGAACGCCGACGGGGTGCTGGCGGTGGTCCGAGGGGCGGCAGGTGAAAGCGCCGCGCTTCATCTCCGGCTGGCGGAGCGTTACCGGCGCCCCGCAAAGGTTTTGGACCTGGATCGGATCCCGGCCTTCAACGCGGCGCGGGCGGCCGAGGCCTGGATCCGTGAACACGGGATCGTGATGCTGAACGTCACGGGGTCGCAGACCCCCGACGAGGAGATCTATCGAACGGCTTTAGGCATCTTCGAGACGCTCTATCAGCTGCTGATGATGGATTCTCGACATCACCGGACGGCGCCCGGCGATGTTGCCACGCGGGCGGATCTCCGTCTGGACGCCTTCGTCCGGATTCCCAAGACCGTCGACGAGGCGGTGGCGGTACTCCTGTCGGCGCTGAGTTTCCGGGATCGAACCCGTATCGCCAACATGGACGAGAAGCGCCTCGATACCCTGATACCCTCCCTCGGTGCCTACATCAAAAACGAATTCCGGCTTTGGCAGGGCAACCGGTCGCTGCTCGATGACTGCCGGGCCCTTTCGGACTCGGCCAATGAAGCGCCGTCGCGGGTCATTATCCGGGCGCTCCGGCGCGCCCTTCAAAACGCCGAAGGGGTCCTCCGGGTCGTCAAATAATCCCGCCATTCGCCGGGTGTTAAGATGCGCCGGCCCCCAGGCGATCCACCCGTTTTCCCGGCGAGGTTACCGCAAGAAGGAGAGGGAGATCGTTTCTTTACATTTGAACGAGATATTGGTATAGGCCCTCAGTTTCAACGGTCTTCCCGGTTATGAGACCTCGGCGGGGCGACGCTGCCCCCCGGGGAAGCAACCCCCTTGGATCCATACGAGATGAAAGCAGAAAAGGAGTCGACCATGGAATCATGCCCCTGCGGGTCAGGCCTGGCATACACCGAATGCTGTGAACCACCGATCACCGGAGCGCAAGTCGCGAAGACCGCGGAAGCCCTCCTTCGGTCCCGCTACACTGCCTATGCCAAGAAGATCGTTGATTACATCGTCGACACGACCCACCCCGATCAGAAAGAAGCCGACAGTCGGGAAACGGTGGAAAAATGGTCTCGAAACACCGAATGGTGGAGGCTCGAGATTGTGAGCTGCGAGGCCGGCGGCGTCGATGACGAGGAGGGCACGGTCGAGTTCAAGGCGGATTACACGGAAAAAGGGAAGCCAAGAAAACATCACGAACTGGCCAAGTTCAAGAAAAAGGACGGCCGGTGGTATTTCTTCGATGCCGGGACGCCCCAGATCCGGCAGGTGGTCCGTACATCCCCCAAGGTAGGGCGGAATGCGCCGTGCCCTTGCGGAAGCGGAAAGAAATACAAGAAATGCTGCGGTTGAAAGGCCGCGGATCGTCGCCGGCTATGACCGGTTCCGGGGAGATGCCGGCGCGTGTTCTTCACTCAAATCGAAGAGGCGGGGTACAACAATGGTGAAACGTACAATCATGGTGATGGCGGCGGTGCTCTGGTGCTGCGGGGCGGCGTTGTCCGCCGGCAAGGAGATGAAGGTCGGTTTCGTTTATGTCTCCCCCGTGGGGGATGCGGGCTATTCCTATGCCCACGACATGGGCCGGAAATTCATAGAGGGCCAGGACGGGGTGACCACCGCCTTTGTCGAGGCGGTTGCCGAAGGCCCGGACGCCGAGCGGGTCATCCTCAACATGGCCCGGAAGGGCTATGATCTCGTCTTCGCCACCAGCTACGGCTATATGGACCCCATGCTCAAGGTGGCCCAAAAATTTCCCGATATCGTTTTCATGCACTGCTCCGGATTCAAGACCGCCCCCAACATGGGAAATTATTTTGGACGGATGTACCAGGCCCGGTATCTGACGGGCATGGTGGCCGGCAGCATGACCCGGAGCAATACCCTGGGATACGTGGCCGCCTTTCCCATCCCCGAGGTGATCCGCGGGATCAACGCCTTCACCCTGGGCGCCCGGGCTGTCAACCCCAATGCCGATGTGCGCGTGGTCTGGACCAAGACCTGGTACGATCCGGCCACCGAGAAGGAGGCGGCCAAGAGCCTTCTCGACACCGGGGCCGACGTCATCGCCCAGCATCAGGACTCGCCTGGTCCCCAGGAGGCGGCCCAGGAGCGGGGCGTCTATTCCATCGGGTACAACACCGACATGAGCGCCTTTGCCCCCAAGGCACATCTGACGGCCGCCGTATGGAACTGGGGGCCCTTCTACAAGGAGATGACGGATGCGGTGAGAAACGGCATCTGGAAGAGCGGCGCCTACTGGTACGGCATGGACAAGGACATCGTCGATATCAGCCCCATGGCCGATATGGTGCCTGAAAAGGTCAGGACACGGGTGGCGGCCAAGAAGGCCGAGCTGATCGCCGGCACCTTCGAACCTTTCTCCGGCGAACTCAGGGACCAGGGCGGCACCGTTCGGATTCCCGCCGGGAAATCCATGACGGACGCGGAGCTCCTGGGAATGGACTGGTTTGTCGAGGGCGTGATCGGTTCGACGCAATAATTCCATATGATCAGTCCGTTTCGGATCGTCAAAAGGGAGGCACCGTTGGCGTGGGGCGCCTGCCTGGTCATATCGGGGGCGGTGCTGTTCGCCCTGGGGATCGGTATGGGCATGCTGAGTCTCCAGGGAAAACCGCCGCTTTCGGGCATGGGCCTGCTCCTTCAGGGGGCCTTCGGCTCCCGATGGGCGCTGGAGGACTGTGTCGGCAAGGCGGTTCCCATCTATCTCTGTTCCCTGGGGGTCGCTGTCGCCTTTCGACTCCAGGTATGGAATATCGGGGCTGAGGGCCAGTTTGCCCTGGGGGCCGTGGGCGCCGCGTGGGCGGTCTACCGGTTTTCCACCCTGCCGGGGTGGACCCTGATCCCCCTGATGATGCTGGTTGCCTTTGCCGCCGGGGCCTTCTGGGGACTGATTCCCGCTTTTCTGAAGCTGCGCATGCGTGCCAACGAGATCATTGTCACCCTCATGATGAACTACATCGCCATCTTCTTCCTCGATTATCTCGTCTACGGCCGGTGGAAAGACCCGTCCAGCTTCGGCTTTCCCATGACCCCCACGTTTCCCGACAGCGCCGTCGTGGGCAGGATCGGCGGGACCAACCTCAACTGGGGGCTTCTGCTCTGTATCGTCTCGGGCCTTCTCGTCTGGGTCTTCTTCCGTCACACCCGACTTGGCTTCGAGCTGAAGGCCGGGGGGCAGAGCCTCCAGGCGGCCCGGTATGCCCGCCTTCCCTATGAAAACCTGGTGGTTCTGGTGATGGTCCTGAGCGGCGGACTGGCCGGGTGGGCGGGTTTCATCGAGGCTTCGGCGACGCTCAACCGGCTTCAGCCCAGCATCATGGTCGGTTACGGGTATACGGCCATCGTGGTGGCGTGGCTGGCGCAACTCAACCCCCTCTATATCGGCATCGCCGCATTCCTGCTGGCGGGGCTGCGCGTGGGGGGCGAGAATCTTCAGCTGGAGTTGCAGGTTCCCGCCGCCTTTGGAGAGATCCTGGAGGGACTGATCCTCCTTTCGGTTCTGGCGGCCTCGTTTTTTATCCGTTACCGCCTTGCCCCGAGGCGGCGATCATGACGTGGTGGGATATGCTGGTGCCGCTTCTGGCGGCTGCGGTTCAGTCGGGGACGCCCATCCTGTTTGCCACCCTGGGGGAGATCTTTACGGAGCGCGCCGGCGTTCTTAACTTAGGGGTCGAAGGCGTGATGCTCATGGGTGCCCTGGCGGGGTTTCTGACGTCGAAGTGGACCGGAAGTCCCGCGCTGGGGTTTGCGGTGGGAGGCCTGTCCGGGGCCGGTTTGTCAGGCCTGCATGGTCTCGTCTGCATCGGGTTCAGCGGAAATCAGGTGGTTTCCGGACTGGCGCTCACCATTCTCGGCACCGGCCTTGCCGACTATCTGGGAACCCCCTTCATCGGTCAGGGCGCACCGGGGTTCGATCCCGTTCCCGTTCCCGGGTTGTCCGAGATCCCGGCGGTGGGGTCGATTTTCTTCCGCCACGATCCCCTGGTCTATGTCTCCTACGCCATCCCGCCGCTGATGTGGTTGTTTTTCAGGAATACCCGCTGGGGGCTCAGGCTTCGTGCCGTGGGGGAGTATCCCCACGCGGCCGCCGCCGCCGGATTGAACGTGTCGGCCTTCCGCTGGGCCGGTGTGCTGGTGGGCGGTTTTCTCTGCGGCGCGGGGGGCGCGTATCTGTCCCTCGCCTATACCCATCTCTGGACCAGCGGCCTTTCCGCCGGAAGGGGGTGGATCGCTGTGGCCCTGGTGATCTTCGCCTTCTGGCATCCCGGACGGGCGGTTGTGGGGGCGTATTTCTTCGGAGGCGTGATGGCCTTTCAGTTCCGGCTTCAGGCGACGGGGACCCATATCCCATCCTCCCTGCTGCTCATGCTGCCCTATGCCCTCACCATCCTGGTCCTGGTCTTTTCGTCGTGGCGGGGGCGGGGCGATCAGGCACCGGCCTTTCTGGGCGTCAGTGTGCCGCCGGGGGAATAAGGCCGGTCAGGCCGTAAAACCGATACCCTTCTCAAGGAGAGACCCCTCATGACCGATTCGGATCGACGCTATCGGAAAACCTTTCCCATTTCGTGGGAACAGCTGCATCGTGATGCGCGGACCCTTGCGTGGCGGCTTTTCGAGATCGGCGAATGGCGGGGCATCATCGCCGTCACGCGGGGCGGTCTCGTGCCGGCGGCGGTCATCGCGCGGGAGCTGGAGATCCACCGGGTGGATACGGTGTGCGTTTCCAGCTACACCTGGCAAAACCAGGGGAAGATCCAGATCCTCAAGCCGGTGGAAGACCAGGGCGAGGGTTGGCTGCTTATCGACGATCTGGTCGATACCGGAAAGACCGCCGCCGTCGTTCGGGAGATGATCCCCCGCGCCCATTTCGCCACCGTCTACGCCAAGCCTGCCGGTCGGCCCCTGGTGGACACCTTCATCACCGAGGTTGAGCAGGAGACGTGGATTCTCTTTCCGTGGGACGCGGCATCGCAATTTGTTCGCCCCATTGCGGGACTGGCGCAGGACCGGCCATGATCGACCGCACCGATACCCCTTTGCCGCTGATACGCCTGGCGGGGATCGGCAGATCCTTCGGGCGCGTCCGCGCCAACCACGACATCAGCCTCGACATTCATTCCGGCCGTATCATGGCGCTTTTGGGCGAAAACGGCGCCGGGAAGAGCACCCTCATGCGCATCCTGGCGGGTCGGCTTCAGCCCGACAAGGGCCATATCGCCGTCGACGGTCGCAGGACTGTTTTGGCGTCGGCAAAGGCGGCCATCGACGCCGGAATCGGAATGGTCTATCAGCACTTCACGCTGGTGGAGGCGATGACGGTTGCCGAAAATGTCTTTTTGGGCCAGGAGGGCGGCTTCTGGCTTCATCCCCGGCGGATGCGGGACAAGGTCGCCGAACTGGCCGACACCTACCAGCTTGCCGTCGATCCCTCCCGGCGGGTGTCAACGCTCTCCATGGGCGAGCGGCAGCGGGTCGAAATCCTGAAACTTCTGCTCCGCCGGAGTCGGGTCCTGATTCTCGATGAGCCGACGGCGGTGCTGACGCCCCTTGAGACCGAGCAACTCTTCAAGGCGATGCGACGCATGGCGGCACAAGGCAAGGCCGTCGTCTTCATCAGCCACAAGCTGGGTGAGGTCATGGCCGTCGCGGATGATATCGCCATTCTGCGGAAAGGGGAGATCGTCGACACCCTGCCGGCTGCTGGTGTCACCTCTGCTGGAGAACTGGCCCGGCGAATGGTGGGGCGGGAGGTTCTGCTCCAGGTTGAAAAGCGGCCGGTGAGGCGCGGTGAGAGAATCCTCAAAATTCGGAATCTGCAGACAAAAGTCCTCAAGGGGATCGACCTCGAGCTTTGCCGGGGAGAGATCCTGGGGATCGTCGGGGTGGCCGGAAACGGACAGAAAACCCTCGCCGAGATTGTCTGCGGTCTTCTGCCGCCCGAGGCGGGAGAGGTCGAGATCATGGACCGGGAATGGGGACGCTTCTTTGCCCGACGTGGCGCGGAAGGGATTCTCAGCTACATCCCGGAGGATCGGCTGGGAATCGCCACCTGCCCGGATCTTGACCTGAGGGACAATTTCCTGCTGACCACCCGGGATCAATTCTGCCGTGGACCGTGGCTGCTGGGAAAGGCGGCAGAGGGGAAGGCCCGGGAGACGGTGGCAGCTTTCCGGGTCCGCCCGGCGGATGTCTCCGCCCTGGCCCGGCAGCTCTCCGGCGGCAATCTCCAGAAGATGGTGCTGGGTCGCGAGTTCTATCGCCAGCCCCGTCTCATTGTCGCAGAGCAGCCGACCCAGGGGCTTGACGTGGCCGCCACCGAGGAGGTTTGGCGGCACCTCCTCGAGGCCCGGGACCGGGCAGGCATCCTACTGATCACCGGCGACCTGAACGAAGCCCTGGCGCTGTCAGACCGCATTGCCGTCATGTTCGGCGGCCGGATTATGGCGGTCTTTGACGCATCCGACACTCGGAAGGTGGATCGGATCGGCATGTTGATGGCCGGCATTTCTTCCGCGGTCTGAAGGAAGTGGCTTCTCCGGGCCGCCGGCACCGCACTGAAACCCGAGGGACGCAACCGGCCGTGTGGGGACCGGTGTCTTCCGATTACGAAAGGAGGTGACGGTATTGACGCAAACGACAAAAAAAGGCCGCGGAGAGGATCCGCTGACAAGATTCGAAGCGATCTGCTCGGCCATGGCGGATCCGACCTTCTACCCCCATCCCGTGACCCGCATCGAGCGTCGGGATACCCATATCTCCGCGGTCTTCCTGACCGGAGCCCTCGTCTACAAGCTGAAAAAACCGTTGGATCTCGGATTCTTGGACTTTCGACGCCTGGAGGATCGGCGGGCAGCCTGCCTTCGGGAGGTCGACCTGAATCGTCGGCTGAGTCGGAACGTCTACCGGGAGGTCGTTTCGATCCATCGCGGCCCCGACGGGACTGTCTCCCTTATCCCCTGCGGGCCGGTGATCGAATATGCCGTGATGATGCGGCAGCTCCTTGACGCGGCCAACCTGAGGTACCTTCTGGAAACGGGCGGCGTGGGACACGGACCCATGGCCGTTATCGGACGGCGGCTGGCGCGTTTTTATGAGGGTAGCGAGCGGAGCCCGGCGGTTGACGCCTATGGCTCCCCGGATGCCGTCGCCTACAACATGGAGGAAAACTTTCGGCAGTTGGCGCCGTGGGTGGGCGCCGTGCTGGCGGAGCCGCAATGGACGTTTTTGTGCAAGGCGAATCGCGCCTTTCTCGCCGATCATACGGCCCTTTTCCAGCGGCGGATCGACAACGGCCGAATCCGGGACGGGCACGGCGACCTTCGGGCCGATCACGTCTACTTCGACGACGGCCTCCAGATCATCGACTGCATCGAATTCAACGATCGGTTTCGGTATGGGGATGCGGCGGTGGATATCGCCTTTTTGGTGATGGACATGGCCGCCCTGGGACACGCGGCTCTGGGATACACGCTTCTGGCAGCCTACGCTGCAGCGGCGGCGGATCCCGGCGTCTTCGCCCTTATCGACTTCTATGTGGCTTACCGGGCCGTGGTCCGCGTCAAGGTGACCTGCATGCGGCTTTCAGCAGCCGACGCCGGCGAACGGGCCGGTCTCCTGTCGGAGATCGGCCGGTACATGGATCTTGCCTATCGGCACACCCGCATGTTCTCGCGTCCCACCCTCTGGGTCTGCTGCGGACTCCCCGCGTCCGGCAAGTCGTCCCTGGCCGACCGGCTGGGCGAGGCGATGGGGATTCGGGTTTTCAGCTCCGATCGGGTTCGAAAGGCGATGGATCCGGCGGCGGGGGTCTCGCCCTACGGCAAGGGAGCCTATTCCAACGAGGGGCGGAGCCGCGTTTACGGGCGGCTGCTGACTCTGGCCCAGGATGAGATCTGCTCAGGCCGATCGGCCATCCTGGACGCCACCTACGGCCGGCGATGCTGGCGGGATGGCGTCCGGCAGTTGGCGTCGGATATGGATGCCGGCCTGATTTTCGCCGAGTGCGTTTCTCCGTTGGCGACTCTTCGGTGCCGCCTGACCCGGCGGGACCGGTCGCCGGGCCTGTCCGACGCCCGGCCGGGCCACCTCCACCAGCTTTCCGCCGAATTCGAGGCGTTGACGGATATTCCGCCGGCCATGCGCGTGTCGGTGGACACCGACGGCCCGCGGGAGGATGCCCTGTTGGCCTTGCTGAAAGCGGCCTGCTCCCTTCGCGAGCTTCAGATCGCCGGACGGTCGGCGTGATGCCGGCACCGCCCTATTTGAGTTTGACGGTAGCGCCTTTGACCACCGGCGTTGCATCCACCGGGCGGCCTTCGGCGCGGCCATCGTCGACGGTGGTGATTTCAAGCTTCCCGGCAAATGCCCCCGGAATGATGAAGCGTTGCCCCATTCGCCCTTCGATGACCTCTCCGGGGCCGTAAACCTCGAGGACGTCCCCGACCTTCATGCCGATTTCACGGCCGGACGAGAGGGCGGCTTTGCCATCCTGAACCGCGACGACGTAACCCTGCCAGGGATGCTTTTCGAGGGTTTCACAGATTCGCCCGGCGCTGATTTCGGCAACGCGGTCCAGGGTCTCATCCAACTCGTATACGGCCTTCAGATCCCGTGCCAGGACGGCGTCGAATTCAGCGCCGTCGACCTCCGCGATCTCCTTCCGGGACTCGTCCATGAGCTTGGCGCCGGTTCCGGAATCATAAAGTTGCAGCCCGACCTGGACGGATTCGTAGTAATGGGTGTCCCGGAAAATCAAAAAGCCCTTCTCCTTTTCCTCGGTGTCGATGCTGATGACATGACCCAGCAGGAAGGCGTTGATGCCCGAGGCTCTGCCGATTTCGGCCATGCCAAGGTTGTCGATCGGACCCGATGCGGGACGAAGCGTTCGGTCGAGGACTTTGTCGGGGTAGCCGGGATCGCCGGGTTTCAGCCACAGGACTTCCTTGCAGTCGGCCGACAGCCGGTCCATGAAACGGCTCACGAAGCGCTGCGTTATCTCGGTATCCGGGACGAACGTCGAGTTTTCAAAGGGCAGGATCGCCACTTTTTTCTGAAGCCGCTCACCGGTGAAAGGGATGACGTCGACCACTTTTTGGGTCTGATGACGTATCGCCGCGCATCCCCAGGTGAACCCCGGGAATAGAATCAGCAGCAGGATCGCGAGCGATCGCAGCGACCCCCCGCTTTTCAGGAAAAGCTTCTTTGTTGACATGTCACGCGAGCCCTTCGTAAAGCGCGGAGACACTCGTCGAGATTCCCCCCCTCGGGGTAAAGTCACCGATGATCTCCATGCGTTTGGGGTTGACGACGGCCACCAGGTCATCCAGGATGCGGTTGACCACGTGTTCGTAAAAGATACCGACATTGCGGTATTGAAGCAGGTAGAACTTCAGGGATTTCAGTTCGACGATCTTCTTGTCGGGACGGTATCGGATGGTGATGATCCCGAAATCGGGGAGCCCCGTCATGGGACACACCGAGGTGAACTCGGGCTGCCGGATTTCGATATGAACATCCCGGCGTCCCGTGTACTGATAGTCGACGGGATCCAGAAGATCCCGTCGGATGGTATCGGGTTTTTCGATATTCTGCAAAACAACATCTGTCATGGTCAAGCACTCCTTCCTGCAGGATTGGGACGGCCGATGCCCGGCAAGAGGGCTACCGTTCGTCGATGGGAACGTATTCCCGCTGGGTCGGCCCGGTGTAGATCTGACGGGGGCGATTGAGACGCCATTCCGGATCGTCCATGCTCTCCTTCCACTGGGCGATCCATCCCGGGAGACGTCCGATGGCGAACATGACCGTAAACATGTTGGTGGGGATGCCGAGTGCCCTGAGAACGATGCCGCTGTAAAAATCGATGTTGGGATAGAGGTTGTGATCGATGAAATAGCTGTCCTTGACCGCAACCTCCTCGAGCGCATGGGCGACATCCAGAAGCGGGTCGTGCACGTTGAGCTTGGTCAGAAGCCGGTCGCACATCTTCTTCATGATTCGGGTTCGGGGATCGTAGGTCTTGTAGACCCGGTGGCCGAAGCCCATGAGCCGAAAGGGATCGTTCTTGTCCCTGGCTCGGGCCAGAACGTCCTTCAAGGGGATATTTTTCTCGACGATGTTCGTCAACATTTCGATAACCGCCTGGTTCGCCCCCCCGTGGAGCGGTCCCCATAGGGCGGCGATGCCGGCGGAAATGGCGGCGTATAGGTTGACCCGGCCGCTGCCTACCAGACGGACCGCGGAGGTCGAGCAGTTCTGCTCGTGGTCGGCGTGGAGGATCAGGAAGACGGAAAGGGCCTGGACGACATCCGGATCGATTTCGTAAGGCCTGACCGGGCTGTCGAACATCATGTTGAGAAAATTTTCGCAGTAGGAAAGGTCGGGGCGGGGATAGACCACTGTATGTCCTTTGAAGATCTTGTAGGACATCGCCGCCAGGGTCCGGACCTTGGAGATGAGACGTGCGACGGTGGTGTTCAGTTCCTCCTCGCCTTCGAGGTAGGGGTAAAAACTTTTCAGGGCATTGACCATCGAGGAGAGGATTCCCATGGGATGGGACGCCCGGGGGAAGCTCCCGAAAAACGACCGCATGTCCTCGTGAACCAGGGAGTGGTCGTTCAGGAGAACCGAGAAGCGGGTGATCTGCTTTCGGTTGGGGAGATCGCCGTTGATGAGCAGATAGGCGACCTCCCGGAAGGACGAGTGTTCCGCCAGGGCCTCGATGGGATAGCCCCGGTACCGAAGGATGCCCTGTTCGCCGTCCATGAAGGTAATGGCGCTCTTGCAGCTGCCGGTATTGGCGAACCCCGGATCCAGGGTAATCATCCCGGTCATCTGACGGAGCTTGGAAATATCGATCGCCTTTTCCCCTTCGGATCCGGTGATGACCGGCAGCTCGTAGGTCTGGTCCCCCCATATCAACGTTACGTGTTCAGTCATGCATAGTCCTTTCCTGTTCAGGCGGAATGACAACCGCTGTTGCCGCTTCGCGGATCGTGGCCCAACAATGAACACCGGGCAAAAAAAATTACCGTCCGCCATCCACGCCGGCCGCTCCGGAAAAGACTGTCCTTGCAATCAATCCATGAATGTCAAGAAGTTTTTCGCCTGCGGATGCCGTTGGGTCGGCCCGGCGGAACGCACTGGAAGGCAAGAGAATTCCCCTGGACCATACATGAATATGCAGGATGGGTCAAGAAGTGATCAGAGGGGGCGATCAAGACGGATTTGGCTGTCTTCAATTTTTTGTTTGTAAAGGCCTTTTCGATGTATTATAAACAACCAGTCACAAGCCGATGTTTCCGCTCCGATCCCGCAGGATGACCGGTTTTCAGCTCCGAAAAGCCCAGCGATCCAATTTTTAAGTGTTATGCGCCGAAAGCTCGTCTCTTGCATCCTTGGCCGGGTTGTTCGCGACACCTTGAGGTTGTCCGGGGCCGACGACGACCCCAGTACCCTGAAACGGAGCCGTAACTTTCCGCGACTGCTTACGAAATGCCGACGGGTGTCTCTTTTGGGCAAGGTGTACGGATGAATGAAGTGAAGGTATTTGTAGACAATGATGGGGAAGCCGTCATCAAGTGTCCTCGATGTCACGCGATGCGGTTAGTCGACGTCAAGGGGTATTCGAAGCTCGATCACATTGTCCGCTTCAAGGTGACCTGTCCGTGCAAGCATGTCTACCGGGTGATTCTGGAGCGTCGAGAGTACTTCAGGAAATCGGTCCGATTGAAGGGCGTGTGTCTGATGCAGGGCGGCGTTATAGCCGCTGACATCCATATTCACAATTTGTCCCGAAAAGGACTGAGGATCGAGCTGGTGAGGGACGAGGCGCCGGCGGTGGGCGACAGGGTGACCGTGGAATTCCGGTTGGATGACGAGAAAAAGACGCTTATCCGAAAAGAAGCGGTGGTTCGAACCCTCATGGGGCGGTTTGTGGGGTTGGAGTTTTTTTCCATTGACCCTCACAACGTCTATGATAAGGCCTTGGGGTTTTACCTGATGTGAGAACCGCGGATAGGGCGTCATCAGCGTGATCCCTCGTCAGATCGTGGCCGGGGTCGATTTCCCGCCGTCGGGCGGGGAATGCGTTCGTCACCGGTAGAACCGGCACAGCCGTTCGGGCGCAACCCCGGCATGATACAGGGCCAGCAGCATCCAGTTCCGGAGCGTGTTTCGGCAGACGCCTGTTTTTTCCCAACGTCGGGCCGATGTCACGGCCTGTCCGGAGAGCAGGACGATCCGGTGACCCTGCCGTCGGATCCGGCGCATCAATTCGACGTCCTCCATGATCGGAATCGCCGCGAACCCGCCGTTCCGCAGAAAATATGCCCGCCGGATGAAAATGGCCTGATCACCGTATGGGACCCGCGTGATGCGGGAGCGCAGGGAGGCCGCCCTCTCGATCCACCGGAAGCAGGGGCGTGGGGAGTCGATGGCGAGATTGAAGGCCCCGCCAACGGCTGCCTCGGCCTGCAAGGCCCCGACGATTTGCGCGAGGCCGGCTTCGGGGAGGCGGGTGTCTGCGTGCAGAAACAGCAGGATGTCCCCGACGGCACGGCGGGCGCCTGTGTTCATCTGGACGGCCCGGCCCCGGGGGGAACGGAGTTTCTTGACCTGCGGTTCCCGGATCGCCCGGAGCGAGTCGCCGGAGGCGGCGCCGTCAACCACGATGATTTCCCGTTTTCCGTCGAAGGGCAACCGAATCAGGTGACGGACCAGGGGATTTATGATATGAGCTTCATAAAACACCGGGATGACGATGGAGATGGAAGGGCACATGAACCGTTTCAACCCGCCCGTTCTAATCGACGGACTCGGAAAAGGCGCCCGAGGGGTTGAGGGGGAAGCTGATGTCTTGCCCCCTGTCGCCGTCGCCCCGGAGGACACGGCCTGATAAAGGGTCGTACGAAAGGGCGTGAATGTCGTTGATGATGATGAGTGTTCCAACGAGACTGCGGTCCGCTGCGGCAGTGGGCGTAAAAAAGGGGCTTTCCGGATTTTTGTGGATTCTGAAAATTCTGCTCCCCATTTCCTTTCTGACCCTCCTCCTGGACGTCGGGGGCGTTATCGGCAAGATCGACTTTTTGCTTACCCCCCTCATGAAGCTGCTGTGCCTTCCGGCTGTTGCGGCGCTTCCCCTGATCATCGGCATGTTGACGGGGATATACGGCGCCGTGGCTGCCATGACGGTTCTGCCCATGACCCTCGACCAGATGACCCTCATCGCGATTTTCCTTCTGATTTCACATAACCTGATCCAAGAGGGGATGATTCAGGGCCGATCGGGCATGCATCCCGTGGTCGCCACGGCATTCCGCCTGGGGGCTTCCATCGTCACGGTCGTGGTTACGGCGCAGTTCCTGCCGTCCGACACAACGATCGCAATCTCCGGCGGGATCGCCCTGGGCACGGCGGCGCCGTTTCTTGACATTCTCGGGAACTGGGCGATCCAGATGGGATGGCTCAGCCTCAAGATTCTTGCCATTATCACCACCATCATGGTGATCCTGGAGATCATGAAGGCCTTCAACCTCATCACGCACCTCATCACCCTCCTCCAGCCCGTCATCCGGTTCATGGGACTCGACCGGCGCGTGGGCATGCTATGGCTGACCGCCTGCCTCTTCGGTATCACTTACGGTGCCGCGGTCATCGTCGAGGAGGCCAAGGAGAACGACTTCGAGGCGAACGACCTGACCCGGCTCCACCTCTCTATCGGTATCAACCATGCCATGATCGAGGACCCGTCGCTGTTTCTGCCTTTGGGGATCGGGGCCTTCTGGCTCTGGGTGCCGAGGCTGATCAGCGCGGTGGCGGCGGTCTGGCTCCTCAGCCTCTGGTTCCGGCTGCGGCGCCGCTCGACAGTCGGGTTGACGGTTCGGATCCCTTCCTGATTTTCGATGGCGGTCCGGATCAGGGGCCGTTCTTCAGGTCGAAAGGCACCGAGGGGTGCTGTTCGAGCAACTGCTTCCTGCTGATCTTGCCCACGCTGGTCGTCGGGATGGTTTCCACGAAGGCGATCTTGTCGGGAACCTCTCTCAAAAGAAGGCCCGTGGCCTCCACCCTCGCCGCCAGAAACGCCTGGAGGTCCGCCTCCGTCACCCGGTCCCTGTAGCCCTGCTTGAGGACGACGAAGGCCAGGGGGCGTTCCCCGTATTTTTCGTCGGGAACGGCGGTTACCGCCGCCTCGGATACCCCCTCGTGCTCGCAGATCAGGTTCTCCAGTGCCATGGTATCGATCCATTCCCCCCCCGATTTGATGGCGTCCCGCGTCCGGTCAGTGATCTGGAGATACCCGTCGGCATCGATAAAGCCGATGTCTCCGGTGTGGAGCCAGCCGTCGCTCCAGAGCTTTTCGCTTTTTTCGGGGTCCTTGGCATATCCCTGGGTCAGCCACGGCGCCCGGAGGACCACCTCGCCGATGCTTTTGCCGTCGTGGGGGAGGGGAGCCCCGCTAATGTCCGTCACCTCGATATCCACCATCGGGGAGGGAATTCCGGTTCGGCACCGGACGTCCACCTGCCGGTCCGTGTCCCACGCCCGCATCTCCGGTTTGAGCAGGGACGCCGTCAACAAAGGCCCGGTTTCGGCCATACCGTAGACCGAACAGATATCGATGCCGAGCGAGAGCGCCCTCCGGCAGATCGATTTGGACAGGGGGGCGCCGCCGACGATCACCTTCCATCCCGTGAGACCGGCCCGCTGGATGTCGGGGCGGTTGATGATGGTATGCATCATGGGTGTGTCGGAGTGAGAGAAGGTGACCCCCTCCTGGATGATCAGGCTCAGGATCGTTTTGGGGTCGTATTTGCCCGGATAGACCTGCTTGGCGCCCAGGAGCGTGAAGAGATAGAAGAGGCTCCAGGCGTTGACGTGAAACATGGGCGTCAGAGGCATGTAGACATCGTTGGCATTGACCGAGGGATGAAATCCGTAGGCGCAGAGGCCGGCCATGACCCCGTAGGTGTGCAAAACGAGCTGGCGGTGGCTGAAGCAGACGCCTTTGGGGGCGCCGGTGGCGCCGGTGCTGTAAAAAGTAGCCGCCATGGCGTTCTCGTCGAAATCGGGGAAGGGAAAGACGCTGTCGTTCTGGGCCAGCATGGCGTCGTACTCGCCGGTGACGGTGAGGGCGGTTTTAGGAAAGACGCCGTCGTCAGTGATGAGGATGATCGTTTTGGGGCTGCTCAAGCGGTCCTTGATGGATTCGAGAGCCGGGAAGAAATCAGCGTTGGCCAAGATCACCCGGGATTCGGCATGGTTGAGGGTTTGGACCAGGCTCTCGGGGGGGCGGCGGACATTGATGGGGTGGAGAACGCAGCCCATCATGGGAATGGCGAAGAAGCATTCGAGGTAGCGGTGGGAATCCCACTCCATTACGGAGACGGTCTCCCCCTGATGGACCCCGATGCGCTTCAGGGCGTTGGCGAGCTGGGCGATCCGCTTGCCGAGGTCCTGGTAGGTATAACGGATCCGGTCTTTGTAAACGATTTCCCGCTGGGGAAAATATCTCATGGGAGGACGAAGCAGGTTTTTGATCAGCAGCGGGTAATCGTATGCCGAGGGGGTCCGTTCAATCTTCCTGACGGTCATCTTGCCTCCTAAGGAATAATATGTTTTTCCTAAAATATTAAATTTATATCACGGCCGGTGGGTTATTCCAAGCGAATCTTGATGTGATGCGGTCGCCCAGAGGTCGATTCGCGGCGTCGCTGTTTTCGGCAAGGAATTGCCGTGCAATTTTGATTAGACTTGACAAATCTTTTTTTCCCGATTAAGTGTGGCATCTTATGGAAAGACGCGAAGGATGATGGAAAGACGCGAAGGATGACGCTTCGCTTCGGTGGGCTTTAAGGTCACCGGCGACGGGTGACTGATATACTGCAAATCTTTTTGAAAGGAGACTGAAAGGATGTCCGAACTCGTACCACCACATGGAGGAAAAGGGTTGGTCTGCTGCCTGCTGGAAGGCGCTGCACTGGAAAGTGAAAAGAAAAAGGCCCATGGGCTCAAGAAACTCGAAATTTCTGCCCGTGCCAAAGGCGACCTGATCATGATGGGCATCGGCGGCTTCAGCCCGCTGAACGGTTTCATGACCAAGGCGGATTGGAAAGGCGTTTGTGAAAACTTTTTGATGGCCGACGGGACCTTCTGGCCGGTTCCCGTGACCCTCGACACCAATGACGAGGCCGTCAGGATCGGCGAAGAGGTCGCCCTGGTGAACGATGGCGAGATTTATGCCACCATGAAGATCACCGAGAAATACGAGATGACCGACGCCGACAAGAGATGGGAAAGCGAGATGGTCTACAAGGGCGAGGGCGAGGACTCCAAGGGCGATTTCATGGCCAAGGCCATCGAAGACCACCCCGGCGTCCAGATGGTCATGGCCCAGGGCAAATACAACCTGGCCGGCCCGGTCAAGGTTTTGAGCGAGGGCGAGTATCCGGTCAAGTACCCCAATATCTATCAGCGCCCGGCCGAGGCCCGCAGGATCTTCGAGGAGAGGGGATGGAAAGAAGTGGCCGCCCTCCAACTCCGCAACCCCATGCACCGCTCCCACGAGCATCTGGCCAAGATTGCCATTGATGTCTGTGACGGCGTCTACATCCACTCCCTGGTGGGTAACCTGAAGCCGGGCGATATTCCCGCCGAGGTTCGCGTGAAATGCATTGACGCTCTGGTCAAGGGCTATTTCGTGCAGGACAAGGTCGTTCAAGGCGGCTATCCGCTGGATATGCGCTACGCCGGTCCCCGCGAGGCGCTTCTCCATGCCACCTTCCGCCAGAACTACGGTGTCTCCCGCATGATCATCGGCCGAGATCATGCCGGCGTCGGCGACTTCTACGGCATGTTCGAAGCCCAGACCATATTCGACAAGATTCCATACGCCGCGGATACGTGCCCCGTTCCTGGAAGGGCCCTTATCTGTACCCCGCTGAAGATCGACTGGACCTTCTACTGCACAAAGTGCGACGGCATGGCCTCCCTAAGGACCTGCCCCCACGGCAAGGATGACCGCGTATTGCTTTCCGGGACCAAGCTCCGCAAGGGCCTCTCCGAAGGCACCCCGATCCCCGATCATTTCGGGCGTGAGGAGGTCCTCGAGATCCTGCGCGAGTATTACGCCGGCCTGGAAGAGAAGGTCGAGATCAAGACCCACAAGGCGGCCGACGGCGCCTGATGCAATGACGCCGTAATCGTATCCAATCCGATACTGCGGAACACCGAAGGGGGGTGCCGAATGGGGCATTCCCCTTTTTTCGTGGAACGCATCCCACGGCGTCCCTGATCGGAGGTGCGGGCGGGATGGAAGGCAGGTATGACGCTTTACGAAAAACCCTATGATGTCATCGTGGTCGGCGCGGGGCACGCTGGGTGCGAGGCCGCCCTGGCGCCGGCCCGCATGGGCCTCGATGTTCTGCTCCTCGCCATCGACCTGGACAAGGTGGCGGCCATGCCGTGCAGCCCCTCCATCGGCGGCATGGCCAAGGGGCAGCTGGTCAAGGAGGTCGACGCCCTGGGGGGCGAGATGGCCCGTATCACCGACCGGACGGCACTCAGCTACAAGGTGCTCAACACCAAGAAGGGGCCGGCGGTCCAATCCTCCCGGACCCAGAACGACAAGAAGCGATACCACATGGCCATGAAACAGGCTATCGAGGCCGAGCCCCGCATCGACCTCAAACAGGCCATGGTCGAACGTCTCGTGGTGGCGGATGACCGCATCGTCGGCGTGATGGACCAGACCGGCTTCGGGTATCGGGGGAAGGCCGTCATTCTGGCCACCGGGACTTTTTTGGGCGGTCGTGTCCATATCGGATTTCAGCAGATATCGGCCGGTCGGGCGGGGGAGTTCGCCGCCGAGGGTCTGGCCCATCAGCTCCGGGATCTCGGATTTCAGGTGGGCCGGATGAAAACCGGAACACCGCCGCGACTCCATCGGGACAGCATCGACTTCGAGCGGTTCGACATGCAGGACCCGGCCCCGGGGCCCGTGACGCCCTTCTCCTTTACCACCGAGACGATCTCCATACCCCAGCTGCCCAGCTATATGGGCCACACCACCGAGGAGAGCCGGAAAATCGTTCTGGACAACCTCGCGCATTCCGCTCTGTACGGGGGGCGGATTACCGGGACCTCCGCCCGCTACTGCCCCTCTTTCGAAGACAAGGTCGTCAAGTTTCCGGACCGCAGCCGTCACCACGTCATCCTGGAGCCGGAAGGCGTCGATACCTGCGAGATCTATGCCAGCGGGCTGGGCAACAGCCTGCCCCTCGAGGTTCAGATCCGGCTGGTCCGATCGGTACCGGGCCTGGAGGCCGCCGAGATCATGCGGCCGGCCTATGCCATTGAATACGACTACGTCAATCCGGTCCAGCTCAAACCGACCCTCGAGACCAAACGGCTATCAGGGCTTTTCATGGCCGGCCAGATCAATGGGACCTCGGGGTATGAGGAGGCCGCGGCCCAGGGGCTCTGGGCGGGCATCAACGCCGCCTGCCGGATCATGGGGCGGCCGCCCCTCATCCTGGATCGGTCCCAGGCCTACATGGGGGTGATGGTGGACGACCTGGTGACCCGGGGAACCCGGGAGCCCTATCGGATGTTCACCTCGCGGGCCGAATACCGGCTCATGCTCCGGGAGGACAACGCCGATATCCGGCTGATGGAGATTGGCCACGACCTGGGACTGATCGGTGCGGCGGCGGTCCGGGAGGTCCGCGACCGCAAGGCTCATATCGCTGCCGAGATCGAACGGCTGAGACGCGCCGTGGTCAAGCCGGTGCCGGCCGTCAACCGATTCCTGGCCTCTCGGGGGACCCCGCCGATACAGAACGGGATGCCCATGGACCAGCTCCTGAAGCGGGCGGAGCTTGACTACGGCGCGGTGGAGGCCCTTGCCCCGCCCCCCGCTCCCCTGACGGAAAAGGCAACGCGGCAGGTTGAAATCGAGGTCAAGTACGAAGGCTATATCCGGCGCCAGCAGCGGGAGATCGAACGGTTCAGGCACCTGGAGTCGATGCGGATTCCCGAAGGGTTTGACTACGGAAGCGTTCACGGACTTTCCAACGAACTCCGGGAAAAGCTCACACGGATCCGGCCCGCCTCCCTGGGCCAGGCCTCGCGCATCGACGGCATCACCCCTTCGGCCATTTCGGTCGTTATGATTGCCGTCCGCGCCGCCAATCTGCTTCGACCCGGCGCGAATGCCTCAGAGAAACCAAATGACGGGGGAGAGGGATGCACGTCTTCCGGAACCCCCTCCGTCGATCCGCGGTCACGTCCCCCGGAAGGACCGTGTCTGGAGGGCTGACGCTTGATTGGAGGAATCATGACACCTGATTCACATATCATCTCCATCGTGATGGCTGCCGGCCGGGGCAGCCGCATGAAGGATTTCGAGGGCAACAAGACGCTGCTGCCCCTCATCCCGGAAAAGAGCCGGTTCGAGGGACGGGAGCCCATGCTGGTCCATGTGCTGCGCTCCCTGCCCGAAGGGAAAAAGGCGGTGATCGTGCATTACCGGTGCGAGGACGTCAAAGCGGCGACCCGGGACTTCGCCCCGACCTACTGCCTGCAGCCGACCCTGAACGGGACCGGCGGTGCGCTCCTGGCCGTCCGGGCCTTCCTCGAGGCTCAGACCGGCGACCGGGTTCTGATCACCATGGGGGACGTCCCTTTTGTCCGGCCGGAGACCTACAGAGCGCTGATCGCCAAGCTCGATACCCACCACATGGTGGCGCTGGGATTTCGTCCGGCCGACAGGAAGCAGTACGGGGTCCTCGAGATCGATGGGGAACAGGTGCAGCGGATTGTGGAGTGGCAGTACTGGCGGGACTATCCCGAGGCTGCAAGGACGGCTTTGGGGATCTGCAATGCCGGCATCTACGCTGTCCGACGGGGGGTGCTGACGGCCTATCTGTCGGTGCTCGAATCCCGTCCCCAGTGCGTCGAGAAAGAGCGGGACGGGCGGCTGACGACGATCCGGGAATATTTCCTGACGGACATCATCGAATACATGAACGCCGACGGGCTCCGGGTGGGGTTTGTCCTGGCCGAGGACGAGATGGAAACCATGGGCGTGGACGATCCGTCGGCCCTGGAGAAGGCCCAGGCCTATTATCGGCGACGGTACCCGGCGGTTCTCGACGGTGGACCCGCTCCCCGTTAGCCGCTCTCCAGCGGCGTTAACGGCCGCGTTCCGGAAATCCTTCTCATGGACAACGGCCCGTCCTGTATTATGTTGATAAGGCATCCGTCTTGTTGCGGTTCACGGCAAGACGACCTTGGAACGGAAAGGAGCGGGACATGGAAAAAAAGACCTTTTCAATTCCCAATATCTCTTGCAGCCATTGCACGGCGGCCATTCGGAATGAACTGGGTGAACTTGCCGGGGTCGTTCGGGTGGAGGGGAATCCCGGAGAAAGGACGGTGACCGTCGAGTGGGAGAAACCGGCCACCGAGGCCGACATCGTCGCGCGACTCAGGGAGATCAACTACCCGCCGGCACCACAGGGGGCGTCATGAGTGAAGAGCGCATCACCCTGCCCGTATCGGGGATGACCTGCGCCAACTGCGCCATGACCATCGAGCGGACCCTCGCCGGGCTGCCGGGGGTTTCGGCGGCGGCCGTCAATTTCGCCTCGGAGCGCGCCCGGGTGACCTTCGATCCCGGGCAGGTCACGCTGGAACGGATGGTGAAGAAGATCCGGGAGGCGGGATTTTCCGTGGTTACCACCCGGGCCGAATTTCCCGTCACCGGGATGACCTGCGCCAACTGCGCCATGACCATCGAACGGACCCTGAACCGAAAGGTGGCGGGCGTTGTGGCGGCATCCGTCAATTTCGCCGCCGAACGGGTTTCGGTAACCTATCTGCCGGAACTCACCACCCTCGAGGAGATGGCCGCGGCCATCGGCAAGGCCGGCTTCACGGCCCTCCTTCCCGATGAGGCCGCGGACGCTTCCGATGTGGCGGACGCCGAGCACGCGGCCCGGGCCGCGGAGATCCGGGATCAGACCCGGAAATTCCGGATCGGCGCACTCTTCGCCGCCCCGCTCTTCGTCTTGAGCATGGCCCGGGATTTCGGTCTGACCGGATCCTGGAGCCATGGGGCGTGGGTCAATTGGCTCTTCCTGGCCCTGGCCACCCCCGTCCAGTTCTACACCGGATGGGATTATTACGTGGGCTCCTGGAAAAATCTGAAGAATCGAACGGCCAACATGGACGTTCTGGTGGCCATGGGCTCTTCCACCGCCTATTTTTATTCCCTGGCGGTGCTCATCATCCCCGCCCTGGGGGACCATGTCTACTTCGAGACCTCGGCCGTCATCATCACCCTGATCAAGCTCGGCAAGATGCTGGAGGCCCGTACCAAGGGCCGGACCGGACAGGCCATCCGCAAGCTGATGGACCTGACACCCAAATCGGTGACGGTGATCCGGGACGGTGTCGAGCAGGAGGTGCCTCTGGCCCGGGTGGTTGAGGGGGACGAGATCCGCGTCCGGCCCGGCGGATCGATCCCCGTGGACGGGGTGGTCACCGCCGGACAATCCGCCGTGGACGAGTCCATGCTGACGGGCGAGGCGATTCCCGTGGACAAACAGCCGGGCGACACGGTCTTTGGGGGGACTCTCAATCGTGAGGGGATGCTCACCTTTCAGGCGACCCGGGTGGGGCGGGAGACCGCACTGGCCCAGATCATCCGATTGGTGCAGGAGGCTCAGGGCAGCAAGGCTCCCATCCAGGCCCTCGCCGACCGGACGGCCGCCGTGTTCGTTCCGGCGGTCATCGCCGTCGCCCTGGCGACCTTCGTTCTCTGGTGGGCGGTGGGCGGGGCTTTCGTCCCGGCCATGATCCGCCTGGTGGCGGTCCTGGTCATCGCCTGTCCCTGCGCTCTGGGACTGGCGACACCGACGGCCATTATGGCCGGCACCGGCAAGGGCGCCGAACAGGGGATCCTGTTTCGAAACGGCGAGGCCCTGGAGGTCTTCTCTCGCATCGACACCGTCGTCTTCGACAAGACCGGCACCCTGACCCGGGGGGTCCCCCGGGTGACGGATCTCGTGGTGGTCGATACCGACGCCGTTTCGGACGAGAATGCCCTGCTCCGGCTTCTGGCCGCCGTGGAGAAGGGCTCCGAGCACCCCATCGGAAAAGCGATCGTTCAGGAAGCCCGGGACCGGGGCATGGACATTCCGGATCCGACGGACTTCAAGGCCTTTGGGGGAATGGGCGTCGAGGCGACGGCGGATCATCGCCGCTGGCGAGCGGGAAAGCCCGGGTGGTTCGAGGCGGCGGGCATGGATCTCGGGCCGGCCCGGGAAACCATCGACCGGCTGCGGCAGGACGGGAAGACCGTGATGATCCTCGCCCCGGAGGGGCGCATCGCCGGTGTCGTCGCCGTGGCCGACACCCTGCGGGCTGAAGCCGCCGAGGCCGTGGACGCCTTGAAAGCCCTGGGACTGAGAATTCTGATGCTTACCGGTGACAACCGGCAGACGGCCATGGCCGTCGCCGCGCAGGTCCATATGGACGACGTCGTGGCGGAGGTCCGGCCCGAGGAAAAGGCCGACGCGGTGAAGCGGCTCCGGGCGTCCGGACACAGAGTGGTCATGGTGGGGGACGGCATCAACGACGCCCCGGCCCTGGCCGGAGCGGACGTCGGTCTGGCCCTGGGCCGGGGCGCCGACGTGGCTATCGAGGCGGCCGATGTCATCCTCTCCAGCGGAAATCTGAACGGCGTCCCCGCTGCAGTCCGGCTCAGCCGGGCTACCCTGGCGACCATTCGCCAGAACCTTTTCTGGGCGTTCTTCTACAATATCCTTCTCATCCCCGTGGCGGCCGGCGTCCTCCATACCGTCACGGTTCTGCCGGCCTTCATCCGGGACCTCCACCCCATCATGGCGGCACTGGCCATGTCCTTCAGCAGCGTCACGGTGGTCACCAACAGCCTGCGGCTCTATCGCTCCAGGATCTGAAACGCTTCCAGTCGTCGACCCGCCATCCCGCCGAAAGCCGTTCTGGAAGGGCCGGCGTGGCCGGTTACCGGTGTTGAAGCCAGGCTTGAGGTAAGGCCGTCACGGCATTGCAAAAAAAACGGTGGGATTTTACGATGGGGGATTGAAAAAAATGAGATAAATCCTTATAATGGGATTATGAGCATATGTGTGAAACTCAGGCTCTATTAACTTACCCTTTATGGAGGAGGCGTGTAATGAAGATCGCAATCTCATCGACAGGGCCCAGCCTGGATGCAGAGGTTGAGCCGCGGTTCGGGCGTTGTCCCTATTTTATCATTGTGGATCCGGCATCCGGAGAATTTGAGGCGCTGGAAAACCTGGCCGCCGGGAATGCCTCGGGGGCCGGCGTTCAGGCCGCCCAGATGGTCGTCGATGCAGGGGCGGAAGCGATCGTTACGGGAAGCGTGGGGCCCAAGGCTGCGAATGTGCTGCAGGCGGCGGGTGTGAAGGCCTATACTGGAAAATCCGGTACGGTGCGCCAGGTCATGGCCACATACCAAAGCGGTGAAGGAAGGGCGGCGTCACCCCCCTCTTACGGTTCAACCGGAACCCCCTCCGGTGCCGGCATGGGCGGTGGCGGTCGCGGCATGGGCGGTGGCGGTCGCGGCATGGGCGGCGGCGGTCGCGGCATGGGCAGGGGCGGCGGGCGAGGTCTGGGCCCGGCCGGCGCCTGTGTCTGCCCCACATGTGGGGAAACGGCGCCGCATCAGCCGGGGATCCCCTGTTTTGATATGCGCTGCCCGAAATGTGGCGGCGCCATGACGCGATCCTAAACCGGACGATGTTCCGGCGCTTCGAATAATTCTTGATGGGGCCAGTGAAAATCTATTTGCCTGCACCGGTGCTGAAGCATTATGTTAACGTTAAGAAGAAAGCCATTTCATCTGCTGAAAGGGCCGACAAAGACCGGGTTCCCAGGCTCTCGAACACTGTTTACGTTTCGAGCGATTCCGAAGAGACGCGCTGCTTTTCGTGTTTACGGATGAACGGCGGCGCGTCGTGACCTAGATCGAAGAGGTGCATTCCCATACCGTCGGCAGGGTTGGAAAGGGGGCTTTCGCATGCCGAACCTTTTTTGAAGCAAGGTTTTGGAAATGCAGCTGACAAGCGAACAACTGAGAGCCGTCGTAAAGGAACTCGAGGAGGCGGTCATCGAGCACCAGCGGTGGCTTCACGCCTGGCATCGCAGTCTGATATTCGATTTGCCGCTGAACGAGATCTGCTTTTCAAGACATTCTTATCGGCAGTGCCGTTTTGGCCAATGGTATCGCGGTCTTCCCTCCGCCGTCTTGAGCCGCCATCAGGGGTTCACGGCGATTGATCAACACCACCGCAAGCTGCATGAAAGCGCGTATGCCCTGGCCGCAAAAATAGAATGCGGCAAAATAATCACCGTTGGCGACTATGAAAATCTTATTGAAAATGAAAGGAATTTTTCAAAAGCCGTTTTAGATTTCAAAGAGGAACTACTGAAAACCCTGTTTGAATTCGATCCGCTGACGGATATTCTCAATCGACAGGCCTTTATCCGGATTCTCGACGGCGAGATTGCGCGATTGTCCCGAACCGATGAGTCCTGCTGCATTTGCATGGTGGATCTGGACCATTTCAAGGCAATCAACGACACCCATGGCCACCTGGCAGGGGACAGGGTGCTGAGGGTCACCGCGCAATATCTCAACCACAAAATACGACCCTATGATTCGATATGCCGCTATGGCGGGGAAGAATTTCTCATCTGTCTGCCGAATACCGATCTGGACAGGGCAAAGCATATCATGAACCGTCTGCGGATAGGTCTTGCGTCCCTGAGCATCGTTTTGGATGAAGAACGGTCACTGAACGTCACGGCCTCTTTCGGTATCACCAAAATGGTAACCGATATATCCATTGAGGGGCATATCGCCCGGGCCGACGAGGCGATGTATGCCGCGAAACAAGGCGGCCGCGATCGGGTGGTGGTGTATGAAGAGATGTCGGTATCACTGAATCATGAGGAGCAGGCCTGACCTTCGATTCATCTCCCACTCTCCATGGAAAGGAAGGCAGCATGAAAATAAAACGCGATGTGGCGCGGTTGTGGATGTGGAGTCTCCTGGCAGGAATGTTGTTGTCGGGTGCAACGGCCGCGGCAGAGACCTATCAGGTGGATCCAGCCCATACCTATGTCCTGTTTCGGGTGAAGCATCTGGACATCGGCTATTCCTACGGCCGTTTTCCGGGGCCCGTGGGCGTCATCAGGTGGGACGACGCCGCGCCGGAGAAGAGTCGGGTGGAGATGTCGGTCAACGCCGCGGGTGTCAACACGGATGTCGACAAACGGGATCAGCACCTCAAGAGTGCCGATTTCTTCGATGTCGAGCAGTATCCGTCCATCACCTTCAAGAGCACGTCGGTGAAAAAGGCTGGAGACGGGACCTTTTCGGTGGCGGGCAATCTTACCCTTCTGGGGAGAACCCATCCCGTGACCGCGATGGTTCGGCAGACCGGCGCCGGAAAGGATCCCTGGGGACAGTACCGGGTCGGATTTGAAACCACCTTTACCATCCAGCGGAGCGCCTGGGGCATGAACTTCATGTTGAACGGCGTCGGCGACGCAGTCGACGTGACGGTGAGCACCGAGGGCATCCGGCAATAGGAAACCCGCTCGTCGCCGGTGGTGCGCAACGCGCTCCAGCCGGGTCATGTTCAGGCGGTTGCTGGCCTTGGGCAGATCCGCAGCCGATCTAGCGTCACCCCCGTTCAGAGCTCCCAGACAGGCTTCGGCGGCCAACACCTACCGGGGCTGTCCAACCCAGGCGGCTGTCGTCAACAGGGCAGGATAGTGCGTTTTCGTCATGGTCAGGGAACCTCACTCGGCTCGGAGCGCCTCGATGGGATTCAACCGGGCGGCCTTCCGGGCCGGGAAATAGCCGAAGACGACGCCCACGGCGCCCGAAAAGAAGAACGCCGCCCCAACGATGCCGGCGTTGAAGACAAAGGGAATGCCCAGTATCCGCGCACCCGCCATCGCCGCCCCGAGCCCCAGAACGATGCCCGTGAGGCCGCCAAAGGCGGAGAGCACCACCGCCTCCACCAGAAACTGAAGCAGGACATCCCGCTCGAGGGCGCCGATGGCCAGCCGGGTGCCGATCTCACGGGTGCGCTCCGTGACCGACACCAGCATGATGTTCATGATCCCGATGCCGCCCACCAGCAGGCTCACGGCGGCCACCGCGGCCAGGAGTCCCGTGAGGACCCGGGTGGTGCCGGTGAGAGTGGCGATGATCTCCTTCATGTCCCGGACGGTGAAATCGTCTTCCTTTCCGGGGGAGATGCCCCGGCGCTGGCGCATCAGGCGTTCGATGTTGGCCTGGACCGCCTCGGTGGATACGCCGCTTTTTGCCGATACCATGATGGCGGTGACGTCGGTGTTTCCCGCAAGTCGGCGGTGGAGGGTCCTGAGAGGGATCAGTACGATGTCGTCCTGATCCATGCCGAAGCTGGACTGTCCCTTCTCCGCCAGAAGGCCGATGACCTTGAAGGAGATTCGGCCCAGGCGGATGGTGGCACCCACCGCCTCGGCCCTGCCGAAGAGGGCTTCCTTGACGGTGGCGCCCAGAAGACAGACCGCCTTTCCGGAGCGGATTTCGCCGTCTGTGAAATTTCGGCCCACGGCAATGCTCCAGTCCCGGACCTCGAGATAGGCCGACGTGCTCCCGGTCACCGAGGTGGACCAGTTGGCGTTGCCGTAAATGGCCTGGACGGTCTGACTCGCCGTCGGCGCTACCGCCGAAAGGCCGGGGATCTGACGCGCCACGGCCGCGGCATCGGCGGCCTCGAAGGGCCTGGCGTCGGATCTTGCCCCGCCGGGCCCCCGAAATCCCTGTCCGGGTCGAATCTGGAGCATGTTGCTGCCCAGTTTCCCGATGTCGCCGGCGACCTTGGCGGTGGCGCCGTCCCCAAGGGTCACCATAGTGATGACGGCGCCGACCCCGATGACGATGCCCAGAATGGTGAGTGCGGAGCGTAGCACGTTGCGGCGGATCTCCCGCTGGGCCAATATACAGGTTTCCCAGAGCATCAGGCCTCCTTGGTCCCGTCAGGTCCACGGTCGATGCGACCGTCGCGGAACTGAATCCGCCGGCCGGCATAGGCCGCCATATCGGCCTCATGGGTGACCATGAGGATGGTGATGCCCCGCCGATGATTGAAGTCGGCGAGGAGTTCCATGATTTCCCGGCTGCGGGCGCTGTCGAGGTTACCCGTGGGCTCGTCGGCCAGAAGCACTTGCGGTTCGCTCACGATGGCCCTTGCGATGGCCACCCGCTGCTGTTGCCCGCCGGAGAGTTCCCCCGGCGTGTGGGCGGCCCAGTCCGCCAGCCCCACCGTTGTCAGGGCCGCCAGGGCCGACTCCCGGCGTTGCCGGGCCGGGATCTTTCGGTAGATCAGGGGCAGTTCCACATTCTCCAGGGCCGACGTGCGGTTGAGCAGGTTGAATCCCTGGAAGATGAAACCGAGGTAGTGGCGGCGCAGCAGGGCCCGCTGATCCCGGGTGAGGCTCCCCACATCCACGCCGTCGAAGCGGTAGGTGCCCTCGGTGGGGGTGTCCAGGCACCCCAGGATGTTCATGCAGGTTGATTTTCCCGAACCGCTGGGCCCCATCACCGCCACGAACTCGCCCCTGGCGATGGTGAGATCGACGCGGTCCAGGGCTCGCATGACCGCATGCCCCTTACCGTAGACCTTCGCGACGCCCCGGAATTCGATCAGGGGGCGGCTTCCGGTCGATCCGCTGCCAAGCCCGGTCATGACGCCCCTCCCACGGCTTCCACCACCAGCGCCTGCCCGGTGGTGAGCGCGCCGCCGGTGACGGCGGTAAAGGACCCGTCGGTGGCGTCGACGGTCACGGGTATCGGCACCGGACGACCCTCCTTCAGCACCCAGACCTGCTTGGCATCAGGAGCTTCATCCCCACTGGCCCTGGGTTTTCTGGAATGGGGCGGGCGGGGCAGGATCGCTCCCATCCACCCGCGGCCACTGGGCGCCTTGGGCTGGGGAGGCGTGAAGTGAAGGGCCGCGTTGGGCACCAGGAGGGCGTTGGCCCGCCGCTCCACCGTGATGTCCGCCGTTGCCGTCATCCCCGGCCGCAGCAGCAGGTCGGGGTTGTCGACATTCATGATGGCCGTGTAGGTGACGACGCCGTCGGTGTCCTGGGCCCCGAAGCGCAGCTGCGTGATGCCGGCTCTGAAGGTGAGGTCGGGATAGGCGTCAACGGTGAATTCGGCGGACTGACCTTCCTTCACCTGCCCCACGTCGGCCTCGTCCACGTCCACCTGGAGCTCCATCCGAGTCAGATCCTCGGCCAGGGTGAAGAGCACGGGGGACTGAAGGGAGGCGGCCACGGTTTGCCCCGGGTCCACGTCGCGGTTCAGCACGATACCGTTGACCGGGGAGTAGATGATCGTCCTGGCCAGGTTGGCTTCGTCCTCAACCCGTTGGGCGTCGGCTTCGTCAATGGCGGCCCGGGCGACGCCCACCGCGGCGACAGCCCGGGCCAGGGCGGCTTCCGCGGCCTCGAGGTCCTCCACGGAGGGCAGTTTCCCGCCGGTCATGGCACGGCTCTTCCGGTACCGGGCGAGGCGTTTTTCCGTTTCCGTCCGGGTTGCCCTGGCCTCCTCGAGCCTCGCCCGGGCAGAGGCCAGGGCCGCGCGGGACTTCATCACCGCGGCCTTGAATTTGATATCGTCCAACCGGGCCAGGGGCTGCCCCTTTTCCACCGGATCGTTGTAGTCAACCGTTACCGTCTTGATGATGCCCGACAGCTCGCTGCCCACCGTCACCTCGTTGGTGGCGGCGAGGTTCCCGGTGGCCGTGACGGTGACCACCAGGTCGCCGCGGGTCGCGGGTCGGGTAATGTAGGTGAGGGCGTTCGTCTCCGCCTTCATGCGCCATATGATGACCGTGGCGATGAGAAGAAGAAGGGCGGTACCCGCCCCGATGATCCATCGTTTGCGGCGGGCGCGGTTCCGGGTGGCGCCGATGCCCAGTGTTTTCTGGATGTCGGTTTCAGGGGGTTGTTTCATGGCTCTCCACTGGGATGAGGGGTTGGGTTTCGGAAGCGGTCGGTCGGGCAAAGTCCCATCCACCGCCGAGGGCCTTGTAGAGGCGCACGAGATTGGCGAGCACCGCGCCCCGGCTCGCGGCCGCATCATCCTCGAAGGTGAGCAGGGATCGCTGGGCATCCAGCACGTCGGTGAACCCGACGAGACCCGAGACGAAGCGCTGCTCGGCCAGATCGGCCGCCGACCGGGCCGAGCGGATGGCCGCTCTCAGGGCCGTGAGCTTTTCCTGTTCCCGGGCATAGGCGACCAGGGCGTTCTCCACCTCCTCCAGAGCGTTCAGGATCGCTGTTTCATAGGCCAGCATCGCCTGCTCCTGGATGGCGGTCTGGATCTCAATGCCGCTGCGAATGGCTCCGGCGTCGAATATCCGCCAACTGACGGCGGGCCCGATGCGCCATTGCCGGGACGACGTCTGGAAGAGATCCCCGAGGGAGAAGGCCTCCAGCCCGATGGTGCCGTCCAGGGTAAACCGGGGAAACCGTTCGGCTTCGGCCACGCCGATCCGGGCGGTTTCCGCCGCCAGGATCCGTTCCGCCCTGCGGATGTCGGGGCGGCGGCGCAGAAGGTCCGCAGGGACGCCGAGGGCGGCCTGGATGGAGACCTCGGGCAAGGGGCGTGCCGCGGACAGCATGTCATGGATCGACCCCGGGGGCCGGGCTGTCAAAATGTCCAGCCGGTTCAGGGCCTGTGCCAGGCCGGTTTCCAGGTCGGGGATCCTGGATCGGCTGTTTTCCAGGTTATATCGTGCTTGTTCCGCGGCCAGCCCGTCGCCCAGGCCGGATCGATGGACCGTGTCCAGCAGCGCCCAGGTCTCCTCCTGGGTCGCCACGTTAACCCTGGAGACGGCGAGCCGGGCCTGGTAGGTCCTGACGTCGATGTAGTTGAGAGCGACCTCGGCCATCAGGGAGATGCTGACGTCCTGGGAATCGGCTTCATCGGCTGCCAGATCCGCCTGGGACGCCTCAAGAGACCGTCGCAGGCCCCCGAAGACGTCGAGTTCCCATGCGGCATCGAAACCGCTCCAGTAAAGTTCGGATGTGCCTCCGGAGCTGCTCTTCCCGCTGCTTCGGCTTTTGCTCGCCGAGGCAGAGGCGTCGACGGCGGGGAACAGATCCGCACGGCGACCGCGCTGACGGGCCCGGGCCTCCCGAACACGGGACAGGGCCTGCTTCACCTCCAGATTCCGGTGGACGGCCGTCCCGATCAGGGCGGTGAGGGCCGGATCATCGAAGGTCTCCCACCAGCGCGCCAGAACTCCGGCATCGGATTTCCCGGAGCCCTCGGCGACCGGCGGCCGGGCGTGCCAGGCATCGGGCGTCCGGATGTCCGGTTTCACATAGTCGGGCCCCACCGGCGCGCATCCCCAAATGATCAGCCAACAGACGATCAGGCCGCCAATCGCGGTGTCGGCCCGGCCTTTCGATCGCCAGGCGAAAATGTCATCATTGCGTTTCATGTTTTCAGTGCCGTTTCATTCATGTCAACAGTCTTGGTAGAACCGACGCGAACCGTTCCGATCCATGGGATATCCTCTACTTTAGAGCTGACCCCCTGATGTTGCAATGTGGGGCATGCGCCCTTTCCCTCGGAACCCGCTTCTGAAAGTCAAAAGTTGCGTGATACAGTATATAGTCGGCGTTTCGATACGCTGGGTTACACCTGGATCTGCCGGGTGTGTTTTGGCGTCCCCGGCCGCCCAAATCGTAGGGTATCGGTGACGCCGCCAAAGCCGTCGGGGAGGAGGGGCGTTGTTGGATTGAAAATATGGATGAGATTTTTCCTGACTGCGGGACGCATCGGTTGCGAAGGGCATTCCGCCTGTGGTAATGGAGGGTGAGCCTTGGAAGGCGCGTGCGGGACGGATCCGCCGTGCCGACCTCGGCAGAAGGCAACAGGGTCGGCGGATGTGCAACGCCCCCGAAACGACGGAGCGAGGATATTGGTGAAACCTATCGGAGCAGGACGCCTGGCGGTGTTGACGGTGGTTGCGGCAGTGGTCGCCGCCTTGGGCTGGATGATCTACAATAAACTCCAGGGGGGCGGAGATCCCGGAAAACAGAGCGGCGGGCCGCAGCCCGCTCCGGTCGCGGTGGCCCCGATTCAGCGTGGCCCCATCGTGCTCAGCCGCACCTTCAGCGGCGCCCTGGAGGCTCCGGCAAAGTTCGTGGTGGCGCCAAAGGTGAGCGGGCGCATCGAAGCGGTTTTCGTCGACCTGGCCGACACCGTCTCAAGAGGCCAGGTCGTGGCGGCCCTGGATGACGACGAATATGTCCAGGCGGTGGCTGAGGCACGGGCCGAACTGGCGGTGACCCGCGCCACCCTCGCCGAGGCGGAAAGCGCCCTCGAGATCGCAGGCCGTGAACTGGCGCGCATCGAAACGCTCCGGAAGCGGGGTGTGACCTCGGACGCCCAGATGGACACGGCCCGAGCCAACCAACTGGCCAAAAAGGCGCAGCTCGAGGTGGCCCGGGCCCATGTGACCAAGGCCGAGGCAGCCCTGGCGGCGGCCAACATCCGTCTCGGCTACACCCGGGTGACGGCGGGGTGGGCGGGATCGGACGCCCTGCGCGTCGTGGCCGAGCGCTATGTCGAGGAAGGCGACACCGTCTCCGCCAACACACCGCTCATGGCCATCGTCGACCTCGATCCGTTGATCGGGGTCATCTTCGTGACCGAGAAGGACTACGCGCGCCTGGGACCCTCTCAGCGCGTCACCCTGACCACCGACGCCTATCCGGGGGAGCGGTTCGAAGGGCGGGTGGACCGCATTGCCCCAATCTTCCAGGAGGCCACCCGGCAGGCCAAGGTGGAGTTGACCATCCAAAACCCCCAGCATCGGCTCAAACCCGGCATGTTCATCCGGGCCACTGTGGTGCTCGACCGGGCCGAGGAGGCCGTGATCGTTCCGGAGGAGGCCCTGACGTCCCGCGGGGATCGGATCGGGGTATTTGTCGTCGACATGGGGGGTCGGTTCGTGTCATGGCGCAGCGTCAGCGTGGGTATTCGCGAGGGTGGACGCGTTCAGGTGGTGGGGAAAGACCTTGACGGACGGGTCGTGATCCTGGGGCAGCAACTGCTCGAAGACGGATCGCCCGTCACGATTCCCGACGACGCCGGGGAGAGCGGCGGAGGCATCGGATGACCCTGCCGAAATTCAGCGTGGATCGGCCCATCCTCACCATCATGGTTACCCTCATCGTGGTCATCGTGGGCGCCGTCTCCCTGAGCCGCCTGCGTATCGACCTGCTGCCCAGCGTCGAACTGCCCACCGTCTCCATCCGAACCGAGTACGAGGGGGCGAGCCCCGAGGTCATGGAGCGGCGGGTCACCCAGATCATCGAGGAAATCGTCGGTACGGTGCCGGGAGTGGAAGAGATCACGTCCACCTCGTCCGAGGGAAGCAGCACCGTCCGGGTCAACTTCGTGTGGGGCACGGACATCGACACCGCGGCCCTCGATGTCCAGTCCAAGCTCGAGGATGAGATCAACGAACTGCCCGACGACATCGTGCGTCCCCGGGTCAGCAAATTTGACATCGCCGGATTCCCAGTGGTCATTCTCGGCATCTCCAGCAACCTCGACCCCGTGGAGCTCACCCAGCTCATCGAGGACCGGATCCGTTACCGGTTCTCGCGCATACCGGGGGTGGCGCAGGTGGACCTCTGGGGTGAGTATACCCGAGAGGTCCGCATTGCGCTGGACCCCGACCGGATCAAGGCCCTGGAGCTTCCCTTGAATCGGATCGTCGATGCCCTTCAAAACGCCAATATCGACCTGCCGGCGGGTCAGATCACGTCGGGCCGGCATGAGGTCACGATCCGGGCGCCCGCCGAGTTCACGGACCTCGACCAGATCCGCAATACCGCGGTTTTCCGGCAGGGGGGCGCCGTGGTGACCCTCGGCCAGGTGGCCGATGTTCGGGACACTTACGAAAAGCGGACGCGCATTGTCCGCGTCAACGGCGAACGGGGTCTCCGGGTGGGGATTCGCAAACAGGCCGACGCCAATACCGTAGAGGTTTCACGGCGCGTTCTTGCCGAGATCGATGCGGTGAACGACGCCTTCCCCCAGGTTCGGATCATCCCGGTGATCAACCAGGGCAACTTCATCGAAAGGTCCATCGCCAACGTTGCACAGTCGGTGCTTTACGGCGGCGGGCTGGCCGTCGCGGTGCTGCTCTTCTTTCTGCGCAATATCAGGAGCACGCTCGTCATCTCCGTGGCCATTCCCATCTCGGTCGTCGCCACCTTCGCGCTCATCTATTTCGGGGGCTTCACCCTGAACCTGATGACCCTTGGCGGCCTGGCGCTGGGGGTGGGGATGATGGTGGACAGCTCTGTGGTCGTTCTGGAGAATATCGTCCGGCGTGCCGCCGAGAACGGTGAATCGCCCACGGATGCCGCCGTGAACGGCGCCCAGGAGGTCGGCCCAGCCATTGTGGCCTCCACCATCACCACGCTGGTGGTTTTCCTGCCGATGGCCTTTGTCCGCGGTGTCTCGGGCATCCTGTTTCAGGAGCTGGCTTATGTAATTATCTTTTCGCTGGTCTGCTCCCTTCTCGTTTCCCTCAGCCTGGCGCCGATGCTCGCCTCCAGACTTCTTCGGACGGCCGCCGAGGCGCGTCTTCGAAATCGGCCGGCCTGGATTGCCCGATGGGGGAGCGTTCTGGATCGGCTTTTCGACGGCCTCAACAGTGGCTACCGCGATGTGATCAGCTGGGTGCTGGATCACCGGAGCCTTACCGTGGGCATCGCCGCAGCCGCGCTCGGCGGGAGTCTGCTTTTGGTGCCGATGATCGGAACCGAGTTCCTTCCGCCCAGCGACGAGGGGGAGGTGCGCGTCACGGGCGAGATGGAGATCGGCATCCGGCTTGACCTGCTGGATCGGCACGTCCAGCGCATGGAAGACATTATCACGGCGGCCGTGCCGGAGGCTGTCTCGTGGGTGGCCAGCCTTGGCGCCACTGGATGGCGCCCCGGCCAGTCCTCCGAGGGGGAGATCCGCATCTCCCTGCAGCCTGCAGGTCAACGGACCCGATCCAATGTGGAGATCGCCAATGATCTCCGGCGCCGCCTCACGGGCAGGATTCCGGGCATGGCGATCCGCACCCAGGCGCCCCAGGGACAGTTTCTTCTGGAGCGGATTCTAGGGGGGGAGGAAGGGCTGACCATCGAGATCCGCGGTTTTGACCTGGAGACGCTGAACCTCCTCTCCCAGAGGGTCGCTGCGGCGGTTGCCGGAATTCCGGGACTCACCGACATCGACGTGGAGAATGAGGCGGGTATGCCGCAGCAGGAGATTTATGTGGACCGTGCCAAGGCCGCCGATCTCGGCTTGAGCGTCCGCGACGTGACCGAGGTGCTGGAAACCGCCGTGGCCGGCTCCCGTGCCGGCGAGTACCGGACCGGCGGCAACGCCTATCGGATCTTTGTGCAGCTTGAGGACGTCGAGAAGCGTTCCCTGGACGAAATTCTCGACCTGACCCTCACCGCCGCCGCAGGCGAATCGGTGGCCCTCCGCAACCTCGTTGCGACACGGGCGGGCGAGGGGCCCATTTATATCGACCGGAAGGACCAGCAGCGCATCGTCACGGTCAGGGCCAATGTCGCGGACGGGGATCTAGGCACGGCGGCACGGGCTGTCCAGGCCCGGCTGGAGAGGATTCCCCGGCCTGTCGAGTACGATCTCCGGGTGGCCGGCACCTTCGAGGAGCAGCAGAAGGCTTTTCGCGAACTCGTGTTGTCCCTGGTCCTGGCCCTGGTCTTCGTGTACATGGTACTCGCCTGCCAGTACGAATCGCTCCGGGATCCCGTCATCGTCATGGTCTCGGTGCCCCTGGCGGCGGTGGGGGTGCTGGTGACCCTCTTCCTGACCGACACGACGCTGAACCTGCAGTCCTACATCGGCTGCATCATGCTCGGGGGGATTGTCGTCAACAACGCGATTCTGCTGGTGGACCAGGCCGGGCGTCTGCGGGGGGAGGGCATGAGTTCTCGAAAGGCCGTGACCGAGGCCGGACGGCGCCGTCTGCGGCCGATTCTGATGACGACGCTGACGACCATCCTCGCCCTCCTGCCCCTGGCTTTGGGGATCGGCGAAGGCGCCGACGCCCAGGCCCCGCTGGCGCGGGCGGTTGTCGGCGGGCTCACCGGATCGACCCTGATTACGCTGATGCTGATCCCGGCCGTTTACCTGATCTTTCATCCCGAACCCAAAGGACGCGACCATTGAGACGGCAGAGGTGCTCTGGATGCCTGATACCGGCCGCGGCAATGTGGGCGTTCCTGATGTCCGGGTGCATGATGCCGGACCGCCGGCCTGTTTTCACGCCGGATTTCGATGTGCATATTGCCGATGTCGACGCCGACCCCGTGGCTGTTCCCGACGCGCTCCAACCGCGTCCGGCCTCGCTTCCCGCCGCGGAATTTCCGAAAGACGGTCCCCTCGATCTGTCGGTGGAACAGGCCGTGATGCTGTCCCTCGCCAACAACCGGGACCTCCGTGTGCGTCAGCTCGGACCGGTGATTGCCGGCACCTTCGAGCAGATCGAGCGTGGGGCCTTCGATCCCGAGATTTTTGGAGAATTCGAATACGCCGAGGAGGAGGCGAGCGAGACCGCCCGGTCCACCGGCACCCAGTTCAGTGTCAAGGGACATGACGCTTTTGCCGCGGCCGGGGTCCGCCAGCAGCTGCCGTCGGGAACCCGTGTGGAGGCCTCCGTCTCCCATGAACGGAGCATCTCCAACCGGGCGCCGGAACAGCAGATCGCCCGCCTGGGGGTGAGCGTCACCCAGTCCCTCCTCAGAGGCTTCGGTCCCGCGGTGAACCTGGTCAGCGTGCGCCAGGCCGAGCTCGATACCGCCGCCAGTGTGTATGAATTGCGGGGATTCACCGAGGCCCTGGCGGCCGATACGGAGATTGCCTACTGGAATATGGCGCTGGCCCGGAAGGAGATCGCCATCTACGAACAGTCCCTTGCCGTAGCCCGGCAACAGCGGGACGAGGTGGAACAGCGCATCGAAGTGGGCGTGCTTCCCGAGATCGAGGCCCCGGCCGCCCGGGCCGAGGTCGCCCGCCGCGAGCAGGCCCTGATCGACGCCCGGAGCCATCTGGAGGAGCGCCGCCTTCGGCTGCTGCGACTCCTCGACCCTGATCCCGAGGGGCTGCTGGATCGGGCCGTCAATACCGCCAGCGAGCCGTCTGTCTCGGCTGTGCCCATAACCGATCTGGCCGATCGCCTTCGCCTCGCCGAACAGCTTCGTGCCGATCTGAACGAGGCCCGCCTGCGGCTGACGCAGAATCGCCTCGAAACCATCGTGACCCGGAACGGTCTTCTGCCGCTCCTCGATCTCTTCGTCGTTCTCGGTAAGACCGGCTTTGCCGACACCTTTCCCGATGCGTTCCGCGAACTGGACGGCGACACCTACGATGCAGCGGTGGGCATTCGCCTGAGCCGGTATGTCGGAAACCGGGCGGCCAAGGCCCGTGATCTGGCGGCCCGGGCATCCCGCCTTCAGTCAGCCGAAGCGGTGGAGAACCTCCGGCAGCTGGTCCGTCTCGACGTCCGTCTCGCCGCCAACGAGGTGGAGCGGGCCCGCAAGCAGATTTCAGCGTCGCGGGTCACCCGGGAACTCGAGGAGCAGACGCTCCGGGCCGAAAAGGAGATGTATGACGTGGGGACGAGCACCGCGCTTCTGGTCGCCCAGGCCCAGCGCGATCTCCTGCTGAGCCAGATCGCCGAGGTCAGGGCCGTGGTCAATTACCGCATCGCCCTCGTGAGGCTGCATCTTGCCGAGGGGAGCCTCCTGGAGCGGCGGGGAGTGAAAATGGCCGGGGATCTTCATCGGGACCCGCGTCAGGCCTGGATGCCGTAAAAGAAATAGAGCATCGACATGACCACCGCGATGAAGATCAGGGTCATGCCGGCGCCGGCCCGGACATAGTCCTTGACCCGATACCCGCCGGGCTTCATGATCAGGGCGTTGACCTGGTGGGTGGGAAGGATGAAGGTGTTCGATGCGGCGACGGCCACCAATAGGGCTGCCATCCTCGGATCGGCGCCGCACTGCAGGGCCATGTTCATGGCCAGGGGCACCATCAGGACGGTGGCGCCGATGTTGGAGGTTACCAGCGTGAAAAAGGAGGTCAACAGCCCGATGAGCAGGAACACGACGAGCGGCGTCAATGCCCCCGGCATGACATTGATGACGGCCGTGGAGAGATAGAGGGCGGCGCCGGTTTTTTCGAAGGCGAGCCCAAGGGGAATCAGTCCCGCCAACAGGAACACCGTCATCCAGTCTACCCCCCGGTAGGCTTCGTCCAGGGAGAGGACCCCGGTGAGGATCATACTCACGGCGCCGGTGAGCAGCGCAATGGAGAGCTGGATCTTGAAGCCCAGGGCCAGAACAAGGGCGAGAACGAGAGCCCCAACGGCGAATCCCGCTTTTTCGGGGTGCAGGATTTCACCGGGGATATGCTCGGTGAAGGCCAGGTCCGGCTTTCGTTGGAGGATATGGAATTTTTCCCATTCTCCCTGAAGCAGAAAGGCGTCCCCGGGTTGGATCCGGGTCTCCGAGATCTCTTCCAGCATCACCTGGTTTTTACGGTAGAGGGCGAGGGGGTTCACATGGTACCGCTTCCGGAAATAAACCTCGTGAAGGGTCTTGCCCACCAGCTCCGACCGGGGCGTGACGATGGCCTCGGTAATGCCGGCGACGTCTGGGCTGAGGACCTCGTTGAGTTTGTCCAATTCATCGCACAGTGACCACCCCGTATCCGCCGCGAGCTTTTCTACGTGTTCCCGGTTGCTGATGATACCGACCACATCCCCGGGTTCGATGATGTCGGCCCGGGCGGGCACGGTCACCTTGTAGCGTCCCTCCCGTTTGCAGATGCAGATGACGGTGGAATGGTAGAGCGGCCGGATTCTGAGCTCGTCGAGCCGTCGGGTTTTGAAGTCCCTGGGGACATGGAGTTCATAGGCCCGCTGGATCTCCTTGCCGTAGGCGCACTCCAGGTCGTTTTTCAGGATACACCCATCGGTTTCCGGGTGGGATGGGACTGCCGGCAGAACGGCCTTGCCGAAAACAACGAAATAGAGAATCGCGGCCAGGACCAGAACGATGCCGATGGGCGCCACGCTGAAAAGGCCGAAGGCTTCGAAGGCCCTGCCGCCGGCAAGACCCGAGGGGGTGTTGGTCCACCAGGAGGCCATCAGGTCGTTCAGGAGGATCAGGGGGCTGGACCCCACGAGGGTGATGCATCCGCCGATGACGGCACAGTAGCCCATGGGAATGAGGATTCTGGAGATCGGGACGTTCAGCTGACGGCAGATCCGGTGGGTTGCCGGGAGGAAGAGTGCCGCCGCTCCGATGTTTTGCATGAAGCTGGATATCAACGCCACGGTTCCGGCGATGAGGGCCATGATCCGGCGCTCGCTTTTCCCGGCCAGCCGGATGATCTGCCGCGCGAAAATGTTCATGACGCCGGTCTTGTCCAGCCCCTCTCCGATGATGACGACCGCGATGATGGACACCACGGCATTGGAGCTCAGACCGCTGACGGCCAGGACGGGTTCGATGACACCCGACAACGGCAGGAGAATCATCATCAAGAGTCCAACCATGTCGACGCGGACGACCTCAAATACGAACAGGCTGGTGACAAGGGCCAGAAAACCGAAGACCATGAGCATCTCCGGCGTCATCTCAAGGGGTGTCCCCATGGGTATCCTCAACCTTCCGGGCGTTTTGAAGCCTCCGTCGGAATGCGTTGATCATGATCGGGCACGAACCATTCCTTTTTCCGATAGACCAGGTTTTGGCTTCTGGCGACCACCGCCCCGGTTCGATCGTTCCGGACGGTGATGTCATAGAGCGCGACAGGGCCGGATTCGGTCTGCTCCACCGCCTCGGCCACGAGCCGATCCCCGGATGTCGTCGCCTTCAGGAAATTGACGGCCACATTCAGGGCCACGGCCGTCCGTCCATGGGAATTACTCGCCGCCGCGAAGGCCATGTCGCCCATGGCGAAGATCAGGCCGCCATGGGTGCTGCCGTGAAAATTGAGCATGTCGCCGGTGACCGTCAGGGTCACCCGGGCATGGCCCGGTTTTGGAATTTCCACCTCGGCTCCCAGGAATCGTGCAAAGGGATCCCGCTGGATATAGTCGTTGATCGCTTGGGTTCTGTCGTCCATCATCGTCTCCTTGCTTCCGTAGCCTTACGCGGGATCCCGCCGGCGCGGCCGATTCACCCAGTCGGGTACCCGCACCGCTGCCGCTGCCGTCTTGTCCATGGGGATGAAGGCCTTGACGTCGATGACGGGTGTCTGATCATAGGCGTCAATGGCGTCGATGTGGATGATGCCATCGTCAATGTCCGTGATCCGGCAGTGGGTTATGGCGATGAGATTGGGCCGACAGGGGGCGTGGGTGGCGAAGACCCCGGTAAGGGGGTTGGTCTCGTCCTTTCGGGGGTGAACCTTGAGGATGGCGCGTTTTTCCGGAATGTCGTTCTGATGGAACCAGTAGATCACCGTGATGTGGGAGAACCCGGAAAGTCCGTCCATGGCCTCCCGATAGGCCTCCTCGATCTCGATCCAGGTGTTATCCCCGTTTTTGTGGATCCTGCCGACGGGAAAAATTCGATAGGATGCCGTCATGCTATTTCCTCCCTCGAAGCCGGAAATTCGGCCGTTATTGCGCCTTTTCCATCTTGTCCAGCTCGTCGCTTTTCATGGTGAAACTGTGCCGCTCTTCAGGAAACCGACGGTTTCTCACGTCGTCGGCGTAGGCCGTGATGGCCGATGCGATAGTGTCGCTGACCTTGGCGTATTGTTTGACGAATTTTGGGGTGAACCGATCGAAGAGCCCCACCATGTCGTGGATGACCATCACCTGGCCGTCGCAGTGGATTCCGGCGCCGATGCCGATGGTGGGGATGTCGATGGCTTCGGTCACCATACGGGCGATGGGGGCGGGGATCGCCTCAAGGACAACGGAGAAGCAGCCCGCAGCCTCCAAGGCCTTGGCGTCGTCGATGAGGGCCTGCGCGGCCTCGGCGCTTTTGCCCTGGACCTTGAAACCGCCCAGGGCCGACGCCGTCTGGGGCGTCAGTCCGATGTGTCCCTGGACGGGTGTTCCGGAGCGGACGACGGCCGCCGCTATCGGGGCCATGCTTTTGCCGCCTTCGAGCTTGACGGCGTCGGCCCGGCCTTCCTTCATCATCCGGTTGGCATTTTCCACGGCCTTCTCGACGGACACGTTATAGGCACCGAAGGGCAGGTCGCCCACGACAAGCGCGTGTTCGGCGACCCGGCTCACCGCCTTGGTATGGTGGATCATCTCGTCCATGGTGACGGATATGGTGTCCGGATAGCCCAGGACCACCATGCCAAGGGAGTCTCCCACGAGGATCATGTCGATGCCGCCCCGATCCACGAGGAGGGCCATGGGATAGTCATAGGCCGTCAGCATGGTGATGGGCGGGCCGGTTTTTTTTCTGGCCTTGATATCGACGATGGTCGTTTTTCGTGTCATTTGCATTCCTTTCGGGGAAATGGTTTTCGATAAGGCTCGACCGGGGACAACCCCGTGTTCCTGCCGCGGCATGCCGCGCCGAGGTTCTTTGCGGTCATTCGATCCGATGGGTTGCCGTGACCTCGAGGGCTTCGATGATCTCCGACAGAAATCGGTTGCAGGGCGTCGGCACGCCCAGGGCCGCTCCCTTGTCGACGATGGTCCGGTTGATGACCCCTACCTCGGTCCGGGCGCCCCTCAGGACATCCTGGAGCATGCTGGCCCGATTTTGGGCCGTTTTCCGGCAGACCGCCTTTACCTGGGCCAGGGGGTCGTCGTAGGGGAGGGTAATATTGAGTCCCCGTGCCACGGCCACCGCTTCGTTGACGGCCTCGGCCATGAGTATTTCACACGAAGGCGTTGTCGCCAGGATGCCGTTGGGAACCCGAAGGATGGCCGCCAGGGCATTGATCCCGACGTTGATGACGAGTTTGCCCCAGATCAGCGTGTCGGGGGCGTCGGTGCGGTCGGTATCGATGCCCGCGGTCCGAAAGGCCGAGACGATCGCCTGAATGCCCCGGGTATCCGGGGATGCGCCCGCGATGTAGGTGGGGCCTTCCCCGGCGTGGCGGACGTGGCCCGGTCCGATCATTGTGCCGCCGTGGGAGGTGACGCCCACCAAAGCCCTTTCCGTGCCCAGCACCCTGATGATATCGTCGAGGTTGCCGAGACCGTTCTGAAGGGTGAGGGCCACACCCGTCGGTTTCAGCAGGCTTTTGGCCGTGATGGCGGCCTTCGGGGTGTCGAAGGATTTGGTAAAGATGACGGCCAGATCGAACGTCGGGGCGAGGGTTGCCGGATCCGTCGTGCCGTGGAGCCGGAAAATTCTTCGGGACCCGTCGGTTCCCTCGATGGTCAGACCGGTTTCCGTGATGGCGTTGATGTGGTTTTTCAGGAGGTCCACCAACACCACATCCGACGCGGAAGAGAGCATCGCGCCAAAGATGGAGCCCATGGCCCCGGCGCCGATAATGACGATACGCATGGTTTCGATCTCCTGTAATCTCTTAACACCTGAATTTTATATCCGATAGAGCGTGAGGGGGCGCTCCCCAATCGCGCTGTTGGCCGCCTTCAGTTTCTCCTCGTTGGAAATGATCGCCACCGCATGGGGCCTGGTGCCACCGAACCAGGTTTCGGCCGCTGCCTGGATCCGTTTCCGGTCGAGGGTCAGAAGGCGGGCCTTGAAACCGAGGCGAAGGTCGTCATCGAGGCCGATGAGCCGGCGGAAGAAGGCTTTTTGAGCCGTCGGTCCGGGCGGATCGGGCTTGTCGATCTCCGAGCAGACCTGGAGGATCGCCTCCTTGACGTCCTCATCCGTGAATTTGCCGGACCGGATGAAGGGGCCCGCCTGATCGTAGACCTTGAGGGTGTTGAGGACGTGGGGATCCCGATAGGAACCCAGGCAGAAGAGGCCGTCCTCGGGGTTGTAGATGGAAAATCCACCGTAGGCGCCACCTTTCTCCCGGATCTCCCGATGAAGGTAGAGGCTGCGGAGCATTTTGCCGATGACGGCCAGAGCCGGCGCGTCGGGATGTTCCATGGCCGCGGTTTCGAAGCTTCGGGCCACGAAGGAGACGGCGGTTCCCGTGCTCCATCCCTCCCAGGGGATTTCCGGTCCCGGCAGCACGTCCGTTGGCGCGACAAATTGGCTTCCGGTGCCCTCCGTGAGGCCCTCGAGGAGGCCTGAAACCGGCGAGACTGCCTCCCGGAGGGCTGCATCCTCACCCACCAGCGCGATCTTCATGTTCCTTCGAGTGAAGATCCGGCGCCCCAGGGCGACCAACTCTCTCGAGATCTCCGCCAGGTGTTTGTCCGAAAGGTCTTCGGTGAGGGCCTTGATGGTCTTGAGTTGATGGACGCCCTGCCAGGCCTCGCCCAGGGCGCGGGACACCGAGAAATTCCGGGAGGCCAGGGAGATGGCGAGGATGTGTCCGTTGTGGACGATCATCGACTCCAGGTTGGCGCGGTACTCCAGAAAAAGGGTCCGAAGGCGCGTGAGATCCGCGAAATTGAAGTCGTGGACCAACTCGGCCAGGATGTCGAACAGCCGTCCCTGGTTGCGAATAAGGCACTTGCCGCCCAGGGTGACAAAGGGCAGACAGGTCCGGTCGCCGCCGTAATGGGTTCGGGTGTGGGCGGCCAGTCCGATCCCGCCGGTGTAGCGGTCCATCAGGCGCGCCAGGTGAATATAATCCCGGCGGGCGGTGCCGACCTTTGGAAAGGCGTAGCAGAAGAACGGCACCAGTGGCACCAGTTCCCCCGGAAGTCCTCCGACCCCAGCGGCCGCCGTGAAGTAGAAGATGCCCGAGGTCGGCTGTGCGTACCATGTCGTGGGCCCCGGGCCGTAGGGTTCGGCGGCGGCGACGGAATGGATGGACGGCGGGATGTCTTTGATCTCCAGGGTCGGCAGTACGGAAAGGTCCTCCTCAGCCTCCTGGAGGGCCTTCAGGGCCTCCTGGTCGGCCTGGATACGGGCGATCTCGGCCGGAGAGAGGCCTTTCTGAATCCGTTCCAGTTCGGCCGCCGTCCGGCTCTCCGTCTCCCCGGCCATCTTCGGGTCGGGCACCAGGGTGAAGCGGATTCGGTGGGGGTTTTCGATTAAAAAGCGCCGGATGTAGTCCCCGAAAACGCTTCCCACGGCAAGGGCGGTCCTCAGGCGGGAAAGATCGTCGTCGAACCTGAGGCTTTTCACGGGGTTTCCGCCATGGAACCAGGGGCCGGAAAACGCCATGAGCAGTTTCAGTCCGTATGGATAGGGGCTGTTGGTGATCTCCTTGCGGTGGAATTCAAGCTGGTGAATCGCCGCCTCGATCAACTCCGCATCAATGCCGTTTCGGACCAGGTCGCCCAGGGTATCGAAAATGATCCTCTCGATGGCGTCGGCATCCGAGCCCTTGACATCCTTGAGACCGCAAGAAAAGAGGGTGTCCCGGTTGTCGGCGTCGAAGCCGGTGCCGTCAGCCAGAGACGAACCCAGGCCGGAATCGATGAGCGCCTTTCTCAAAGGGGATGCGGCGTTGCCCAGAAGGATTTCGCTCATCAGCGAGAGGACCAGCACGTCATAGGCGGATTGGATGTCCGCCGTGAGCCACGCCGTGCTGACCTGATATTTTTGCTCGGGCGCCTCATTGGGATCGAGGGGATAGGGATAAGCCGCCTTTCTGGGGGCGCTCCAGCGCGGCTGGGGGGGGACCTCGGTGTCGGGGTCGATGCGGGTGAAATGATTGAGCACCTTTTTCTGAATGATGTTGAGATGATCCGACAGGGGAAGGTTCCCGTAGGTGTAAAAAAAAGCGTTGCTGGGGTGGTAATGACGCTGGTGAAAGGCCTTGAGCTGGGCGTGGGTCAGCCGGGGGATGACCTCGGGGTCGCCGCCGGAGTTGTGGCTGTAGGTCGTATCCGGGTAAAGGGCGTTCAACATGGACCGCACCATGACCTGGTCCGGAGAGGACATGGCCCCCTTCATCTCGTTGTAGACCACGCCTTTGTAAACCAGCCGGTCGCCTTCCAACTCCAGGCGATGTCCCTCCTGCTTGAAGTTGAGCTCCGAGAGCTCCGGGTAAAATGTCGCATCCAGGTAAACGTCCATGAGGTTGTAAAAGTCCTTCCGATTCTGGGTGCAGAAGGGATACATGGTCCAGTCGGATGCGGTGAAGGCGTTCATGAAGGTGTTGAGGCTTCGCTTGATCATGGAAAAAAAGGGATCCCTCACCGGGAACTTTCGGGAGCCGCAAAGCGTGGTGTGCTCCAGGATATGGGCGACGCCCGTCGAGTCCGTCGGCACGGTTTTGAAGGCCACGCTGAAGGCATTCTCCTTGTCGTCCCGGCTGATGTGGACGTGCCGCGCCCCCGTGGGCGCGTGCTCCAGCTCGACATAGCGCGCGCCGATCTCCTCGAGGTCGGCGACGCGGCGGACGTGGTAGTCGCCGATGCGGTCCTGCACGTTGAGATTCGGATGTTGAAATTCCGCTGAAGCATTCATGGGTGTTCCTCATGCTTTTTTTATGAAGGGTTCGTGCGTTTATCAGAGGGACGGGCCGGTCGCGGGAGCGTCATTCCTGGGATGCGATGTAGGTTCCGCGGTTGATCCGTTCGATCTTTCCCATTCTGTGAAGGCGGTAGATGATATTTCGGAGCTTTTTCTCCTCGAATCCCGTAATATCCTTGATTTTGGCAAACTGGACGCCGTTCTGAAAATCCTGGATCACCGCCAGGACCTCGTCGGAGGCGGCTTTCCCGCCACTGGCCTTTGGTTGAGGTCTTTTGGGTCGACTGCTTTCCATATCGAGCTTGATGAGTTGCTCGATGCGGTCGATCCTGGCGATCAATCGATCGACGTCCTTTTTGGTCGGAATGTTGTACTCCCGCAGGAACATCCTGACCAGGGCGTTGAGATTGACGTTTTTCTTCTTTCGGGTTGACATCGATGATCCTTCCCGGATCCTTCCGAAGCATAACCGGCAGTGCCCAAACCCTCATGGAGACTTCGGCCCTGCCGCGATATTCAAGTACCCGCAAGGTCGGAATCAAGGTCCGATCGAGGGCTTTTCATCATCTCAACTTTCGACGTTCATCGGCCGGTGGCGGGCCGTATCCTCCCGCCACCGCTTTCCGGTCACCATCATGAAAGTCGAGGGTTGAATCATTATCTTTTGTGCTGAAGTTAGGCATTGAAATTTCTGAAGGCCATTACTTCAAAACTAGAAAAAAGTCAACACAATGCAAGACGACGGATCGAAATCATTCAACTTCAGGCTGAAGGGAGATAAGCCCCTCCGTTTGTCGCAGCCGCCCCCCTGTAGCCTTCAGCCTTTCATGACGGCGACCGGATCGCCGTATTGAAAAACAGTCGATTTCGTGATATTCATAAATAATGACATCACCCGCCACCCTACTCAAGGCATGGAAAATGCTGCCGAAAAAGCAGCTGGGCCAGAATTTTCTGGCGGACCCCGCCATACCGCGAACCATCGTGAACCGGACCGGGATATCAGCGGCGGACGTCGTCCTTGAGATCGGTGCCGGGCTGGGGGCGCTCACGGTGCCGGCGGCTGGGGCCGCCGGGCATGTTTACGCGGTGGAGACGGACCGCCGGCTCATCGACCTGCTCGAGACGGAGCTCCTCCTGCATAAGCGCGATAACGTCACGGTCATAACGGCGGATATCCTCCGGTTCGATCTGGGGAATTTCGTCCGGGAGGCGGGCATTGACCGCCCCCTCGTGGTCATCGGCAACCTCCCCTACCACATCTCCTCCCAGATCGTGGTTCGTCTCATCGAAGCGCGTGGGTGGATCGACCGGGCGGCGTTGATGTTTCAGAAGGAACTCGCCCGACGCTTCATGGCCAAGCCCGGCGGGAGGGATTACGGGCGGCTTACGGTCATGCTGGCCTACTGCGCGGAGGTCCGGTCCCTTTTGACCGTTACCGCCGACCGTTTTTTCCCCAAGCCCAAGATCGACTCCGAGGTTATCGAAATCCGGTTCCGGGAGACCCCGGAGCACCCGACGCCGGACGAGGCGTTTCTGTTCAGGGTGGTCAAGGCGGCCTTCGGACAGCGGCGCAAGACCCTCCGCAACGCCCTTGCCGGGAGCGAACTCCACATCCCGGCGGCGGCGGCCGAGCGGGCTCTGGAGGCGGCCAGTATCGATCCGGCCCGTCGGGCGGAGACGCTCACCGTACGCGAATTTGTCGCGCTCAGCCGGAGCCTTGGGGAGGCCGCCTTGGAGCGCTCGTCCCGATAATCTACATGCTCTCGGCGATGGTGACGGTCCGATCCCCCAGCATGTTGACGTAGCTGCCCATTTCGTTGTCATACCAGCCGTAGATGACGGCCTGGGTGATGGGGATCCTTACCATGGTTTCCCTGAGCAGCTCCCGCGCCCTTGGCTCTATCCCGGGGATGCGGCCCAGATCCATGGTGACTTCGGCGGTCCGGGTGTGAGTTTCATGCCCCTCGATGACGGCGGCGGCCCTGGGCGCACCGATGATGTCGCCGGAGACGTTCTGCTGCTCGGAAAAATTGAGGTATTGGTGGGGATCCTGGTCGGCGGCCTGGCGGTAAACGGCGTTGATGGTTTCCCGGCGGATGGGCTCTCCTTCGGGCTCCTCCTGGAAGTTGACGACCAGAATGACCAGAGAGCCCGAGCTGGTGGGGATCCGAACCGACTCCGCGATGAATCCGATCTCCTCCATCTCCGGGATAACCAGGCGGAGCGCCTTGGCGGCCCCCGTCGAGGTGAGGATGATATTGTTCATGATGCTCCGGTTTTTCCGGAGGTCTCCAGCGCCTTCCTTGGGCAGCCGGTCGAGCACCTGCTGGGAGCCCGTGGCCGCGTGGATCGTGGCCATGGATGCCGAGAGGATTTTCCTGGGTCCGAACATGTTGATCAGGGGCTTCATCATGTGAGCGAGGCACGTGGTGGTGCACGAGGCATTGGAGATGATCCGGTGACGCCGGGGATCGTAATCGTGATCATTGATGCCCATTACGGTGGTCACCGCATCCTCCGGCATCTCCCGTCCCTGGTCCTTGATCTTGAACGGCGCCGATACGACGACCTTTTCGGCGCCGGCCTCCAGGTGACCACGGACGGATCCCTTGGGGTGGTCCCCCGGGAGGGTGGGATCCAGGAACTGGCCGGTGGTGTCGACCACCAGACGGACGTCGTGCGCTTTCCAGTCGATGGCCTGAGGATTGCGGTTTTCCAACAGAAACCGGACTCGGATGCCGTTGATGACAAGGGACGGGTTTGCGTCGTCGATTTTCTGGATAACCGGCCCCCCGGCATATCCCCGAAGGTAATTGGTGAGAAAGCCGTAGGTGGAGTCCCGCTCCACATAGTGGGCGATGTCCGCCATGGATTTTCCCACCGGCCGTCCCAGATTGACCACCAGTTCGTCGAAATGCTTGCGGGCGACATGGTGCCACAGGGTCAATTTGCCGATTCTGCCCAGTCCGTTGATGCCCAGCTTTGATGACGTGCTATCCATGTGTCTCCTTTCCGAATTCAGGGGTATCGAGATTGGAGTTCCTGTTCGCTAGGCTTCCTTGACTTTCATGAAACCTTTATAGACCAAGCCCTCCTGACCGTCGATGCTGACGAAGTCCCCGGATGTGATGATGACGTCGCCGAACAGGCTGTTCCGTTCGGCCTCGTTGCAGACCAGATTGACGCACCCCACCACGCAAGTCTTCCCCAGTCGGTGCGCGACCACAGCCGCGTGGGAAGTGACGCCGCCGCGGGCGGTCATGAGACCGTCCGCGGCGTTGATTTCCTGGATGTCGTCGGGTACGGTGTCTCCGCGGATGAGGATGAGCGGGCTCTCGGGCTCAATGGTCCGCCACCGGTCGATCTCCTCCAGGCTGAAGACGGCGCGGCCGCTCATGGCCCCACCGCTGACCCCGATGCCGCTGCCCAGAAAGATTTTTTCCTCTCCGGCGTCCTCAAGGTCGAAGGTGAAGACCTTCTTGCGTTCCCGGATCGACATGTTCCGGCTTTGAAGTATGTAAAGGTCCGCCTTGCGGGGGCTTTCGAAGGTGAACTCGATCTCCTGGGGGCTCCAGCCGTTGTGGTAGATCAACTGGTTGGCCCACTCCTTGAGGGCCTGGTAGATTTCCGGGAAATGGGTCTCCAGGGTGATGTCGGTGTCCCGCATCTCGTTCTCCTGCTGGATGATGGAGATCGGCAACGTCGTTACCAGCCCCGCGACCACGTCCTCTCCCTGATTCCCGATGGTGAAATCCCCCCAGAGGCGGAGATTGTCCTCGCTCCATTTGGGGTTGTGCGTGAAGAAGACCCCCGAGCCGGAGGAGGGGGACAGGTTTCCGTAGACCATGGCCTGTACCGTCACGGCGGTCCCCCAGTCGTCGGAGATGCCGATAATCTTCCGGTAGGTCTTGGCCTTGGCCGACTCCCAGGAGTTGAGCACCTTGTTGATGGTCAACAAGAGTTGTTCGAAAGGATCCTCGATGATGGTGATCCCCGCTGCCGTGACGCGTTTCTCATAAGCCAGGGCGAGGTCCCGCATCTGGTCCCCGGTAAAGCCCCGTTTGACGGTGATCCCCTTCTGTTTTTTGAACAACCGCATGATCTCGTCGAAGTCGTTCCGCTTCAGATCAAAGGCCATGCCGTAACACTGAAGAAAGCGCCGGTAGTTGTCCCAGGCAAACCAGGTGTTGCCCGTTTGTCGGGCGATGCCCTCGGCGATTTCCTCGTTGATGCCCACGTTCAAAAAGGTATCCATCATGCCCGGCTGGGAGATGGATGAGCCGCTTCTCACCGAGAAGAGGAGAGGGTTTTCGGGGTCTCCGAAGCGTTTGCCCGTCTGTTCCTCGAGGAGCTGAATATGCCGGGCGACCTGGTCCTTGAAATTCTGTTCGGCGGGAGGATAGGACTCGATGACATCCCGGCTGCGAAAGACCTCCGTGGTGATGATGAATCCGGGCGGCGTCTTGAACCCCAGCTGATTGAGCTTGACGAGGTTGTTCCCTTTGTTGCCGAGGTGGATGATGCCCTCGGCCGATTTTTTGGGGTTGCGGATGGGCGTCATGGCCCGCTGAGGATTGTAGTTGAGCAGCCGCCTCAGCTTGCTGTCCGGCAGCTTGTAGGATTGATGAAACAGGGTGCTGAGGATTCGGCTTAAAAAAAGGTCGAGTTGCCGGATCCCCAGGGAAAGGGCGATTTTTTCTCTGAGAAAAATTTCGGAAATCCGATGCTGAAGTTTTTCCAGATCGTTGTCGTCGCCGGGAGCGTGGTATTTTTCCAGGATTTCGTTTCGGGGCATCCGTGCAATGATACGGTTAAGATTGTTCTCGTGAATGTTGTTGAAGTAATCGTTGATGACATTGGATACCGACCTGGCGAACCCCTTGAAGATGTCGAGGTATTGGGTGAAGGTGAACCCGCGGGTCTCGAGGGAGTGTTCCAGCAGCTCCATCTGGCTCTGAAACTCCACCGAGGAGATGCCGTCCAGCTTCAATGTCCGGTCGAAAAGTTTCAGCAGGTCGTAAATATGGTAGAAGGTCTCCTTGGTGATAAGACTCAGATCGATTTGGTCGACGATCTCCTCGAAACAGACATTGACCACCGATTCCACCCGAAAGGTCAGCCCCAGGGCATTGAACTTCATTTCGTGATAGCTGCCGTACATGGAGGGGATATCCACCGTGATGTGGCGTTTTTTGTAGATGTCCTCCCGGATTTCGTAGGTTTTTTTCGACAGGATCAGGGTTTTGAGCTCTTCAAGGTAGTCGAGCAGCCCGGGCAGTTTCGTAGAGACGTCACCCTCCCGCAGCACTGTTTTCAGACCGTCCACGCCGGGGAAGCCTTCCATCCTCAGCTGGGACAGATAGGTGTTGAAGTCCTCGCAGGCCTCCGGTGCCAGGATAAGGGAGTATTTCCGGTGGAGGAGCTGATAGAAATGGACTGCCAGGGTCATCCGCTCCAGCTCACGCTCCGGCACCGGGGGCAGATCCGACAGCAGCTGGTCCAGATCCGCTTTGCTTCGGAAAAGCAGGTCCTCGGGCAGATGGAGCTCCTTCTTCTGCAGATGGACCAGGATGGCGTGCACATCTCGAACATGGCGGCTGTGGGCGTCAATCTGATCGAAGATGCTGGGCGGAACGAACGGCTCGATGTGCCGTTTGTCCAGGGTCAGCCAGAAGCGAAGCGTCGCTTCAATGAAGGCGACCACCCGGTTGCTGCTCTCCACATGGGCTTGTTTTCTGAGAAAGTGGATGAGGGGATCTTTCCGGTGGGCGATTTCATCGATATTGGTCGATATGTCCCGGAGCGCTCCTTCGGCGCCGATGTCGTTGAAATAGACGGGAAAAAGACGGGCCAGCTGCTTCACCAGATTGTAGACGGGGCCGATGTCGCTGTTGAGAAGCGCGGTGATATCCCGGGGAAAGAGGTCCGTGTCCTTGATGAAAACGCCGGTGAGGGAGAGGTGGATGATGAGGTCCGACAGGAGACGGGTCGACCATTTGGGGTTCAGCTCGATGAGTTCCAGCCAGGTCCGGATATTCTGGATGTGCGCGGGGTTGACCCGAATCTGCCAGTCGTTGCCGACGCCCCGGATCATGGGGGCCTGGAATCCCAGCTCGCTGACGTGATTGATGAAGGATTTGACCAGGTCGAGCTCATCGGTTTTGTAAAGGCCTTTGCCCATGTTGAGGATGCAGGACAGCGCTGTTTGGGGAAACTCGCGGGTGCGGGTCTTCAGGATTGAGAAGGTGTCGTTGATCAGCTTGACGAGATAGGTGTATTTTTCATTGCCGATGAGCCAGCCGAGGGTCCGATTGATGTCTCTGAGGGCCTCTTCATGGATCAGGGCGAGGCCGGCGATGTTCATGATGTGAAAGAGGAAAATGACTTTTCTGCGATTTCCCTGGCTCTGATCCCGGCCGGAATGGAGCAGTTTCTGGGGGATTCCCCGGTAGGCGTCCGTGAAATGGCTGTAACCGGGCAGGGTCAGGAGTTGGCTGAGCTGATAGAGCCGCTTGTCGACCGCCCCGCTGAAATCGATGTGGGCGATGCCCTCGAGGCCCACCTGCAGGGCCTCGATCTGCCGGTGGGAGACGGTCTCGAAAATGTCGAGGAGCCGATCCCGGTTCTCCACCTGCGCCACCTGTTTCTCAAACCATTCCATCGGGTCCTCGATGCCCAGCCAATAGGCATAGGTAAACTGGAAATACTTGAAGAGGAGGGCGTTGAGTTCCTTCAAATTCAGCGCGATCTCCTTGGTGTGGAGGATCAACTCCTCTCCGATTTTTTCCATCCGGTAGTAGCTGGTGACGAAGAGAAAAAAGAGAGGGTCGTCGAGGGCCCGGATATGCTGAAAGGCATTGTCCAGCACCGGCATGAACCGCTCGATGTGATCACAACCGGCGTCTTTGGCGGTTTTCTGGATAAAAAGGAGGAGGTTGTCGACGGCATCCCTCAAAACATCCGAATTTGTGGTGGAGTGAATGGCATCAAGAAAGATATCCATGTAAAGGGCGGCGGCGCGAGGGCCTTCGGGATGATTTTTGAGCAGATGAAAATAATTGAGGGCATACCCCCGGGCTTCGCCCACGATGAACTGGAGGTTCCTTCGGGGGTGGGAAAGCTCCTTGAGAAAGGTGTTCATCCCTTCCATCAGACCATAATATTTGGTCATGACCTCCTGGAGCACGGTGTACCTCGGGTCGATTTCGACCTCGACGTGGTAGCTGGCCAGGTTGACCTCAAGGGCTTGGGACCGGATCAACGTAACCTCCTCACCTTATAGGCTTTTAGATGATGTTTTGGACAAGTGGCGCCCGTTCATCGGTGTTGATAAAACAGGGAGATCAGTCGGTAGACCAGCATGCCGGCATACCAGGCCACGTCTTCGGGCGAGAAGAAATCGGCGATGTTTTCCCTGAAGAGAATATTGGCCTCGGGGTCGAACTCCTCGTCGCCTTCCCACAAAATCAGCTGGATGGGGGCGTGGGGCAGGACCTGAAATTCAAATCCGGCGTCGCCCGCTGTGATGGGGGTCCCGCCCAGAATCGCTGCGGGTTTCCCCAGGCTGCCGGCGTCACGGCCGAAAACCTTCTTGAGGGGATCGATGGCCCGTTTCACGAAGGAGGAAAAATAAAAGGCCGCGCCCTCGATCTCCCGGTAAGCGATAAATTCCTTGGTGACGGCAGTGCTCCCTCCGGTCAGGTAGTGGAGAATCAGCACCTGCTCCTGAACGGGGATCTCCTGTTCGGGGGTCGTTTCATCCACGAACTCAAAATCAGGGTACCGCACCCGGTAGATCCGGTTCAGAAAAGGAATCCTGAGCTCGTTTTGAGCGGCGGATTCCAGGCCGGAGCGCCCTTTGATCGCTTCAAAGGGCTGAGCAGCCAGGGTGTCGACGGCCATCTCCCTTGCGTTAAGGTAATCATCCATTCGCGCCATAAAACAGGTTCCTTCCAGAAAAAAAAGCCTCGCCCCGAAGGGAGAGGCTTCGTTGAGATCGCTCGGAGATCAGACTTCCAACCAGGAATCCGAGAACAGGGTTTTTCCGAGAATGACGTTGGTCGACTTGACGTAATGCTGAAGTTCCTGGGACAGGCTGCTGATATCCGGCGGATTGCCCTCCATGGTGTCCTTGATGGCTTTCATGATGTCCGGGCGTTTGCCGTGGGCCAGGTCCATGGTGATGTCGTCCTTGCAGTCGGCGATGAAGGATTTCATGCCGTGATGATAGAGCATGACCGTAAAGGTGATGTTCAGGACATGGCGGAGATTGTCCGGCACCCCGCTGGAGATGTTGGAGACGCCGCAGGTGCTCATGGCGCCGGGCATGATCTCGGGGAGCATGTCCATGAAGTTCATGAGGGCGATGGCCTGGGGTTGCTGAATATTCACCGGCGTCACGATGCCGTCGACCCACATCTGGTCGTTTTCAATGCCGGCCTCGTTGGCCACGGTCATCAGTTCCACCAGCAGGGCGGCCCGTTCGTTTTCGTCCCGGGGCAGTCCTTCGGGGCCCCACATCAGGGCGCAGAAATCGGCGCCAAACTCGGCGGCCATGGGAATCATCGCCTCATAGCGCGCCGGCCGAACCATGATGGAGTTGATCATGGGAGGCATTTTGCATTTGGGGAGGGCCGCCCGGATAGCCTCAATGTTGGAGGTGTCCAGAACCAGCGGAATATCGTCTACTACTTCCTGAACCGTTTCGACAACCCAGGGCATCAACTCATGGCCGTCCTTCTTGGCCGGCCCGAGGTTGATGTCGATCAGGTCCACCCCTTTTTCCTTCTGGACCAGGGCTTCCGCCTGGATGGGTTTGGGGTTCCGCTCCTTGAACGCCTTGCCGATCTCTTTCCCGATCACGTTCAGGCTCTCTCCGATAACATAGAATTCACCGTCGTTCAACGGCCGCAACACATCTTTTAATTTCGCCATGAAAAGTCCTCCTACCCAAAAAAAAGTTAACCCAAAAGCTTGACTGCAACCGATCGCCTTTCCCGGCGAAGAAACCCGGCAGGGAGATGCGGCGCCTGAAGGTCACAGCACCAACCGGGGTAGCCGATGGTATTGCACAGATATTATCAAGCCGCGGACAAATGCAATAAAAAAATGCCGAAGCGGCTCCCCCCGCGGGTGGGCCCGGGGGGGATGTCCGGCATTGATGGTGAACGATCTACTTGGTTTTCTCTTTCAGGAAGGCCGGAATGTGAGCGGCTTCCCTGGGGCCGACGGTAATCTTCCACCCGGGCAGTTCCTCCTCCACGTCGCCGGCGATGGCGGCGGCGTATCCGGGAATGACCAGCTCGGTGGTCTTGACCTTGTCCATGATGCCCGATTTCTTGACGAACATGCCGACATCGTCTCCGGAGAATTTGCCGGCAGCCCAGGCCGTCAGGACGGAGAGTCCCTCGGAGTCCTTGATCAGCAGCCAGCACGGCACCTTGCTGCCCTCGATCTCACCGGAAACGATGAAGTAGGTGAGGGCGAAGTTGGTGGTGATCAGGATCGGTGAATTCTCGTCGGGGTTGTTGATGGGATAGATGCCCTCGGTGACCGTCATGGGCCGCTGCGGGTCGGTGTAGATGTTGAGGCGTTCCAGAAGCAGCGGGAAGATGCTCTCGCCGGCGAAGTCGGACATGACGTTGATGGCGCCGTACTTGGCCGTGAACATGGCGCTGATCAAGGTTTCCATCTCCAGGTTGTCGGCCATGGCGCAGGGAAAGGTGATGGTGGGGAAACCCAGTTTTCGGTTGCTGTTCTTGAGGGCGGATCGCCGGATGGCTACCTGATCCTCCAGGGCCTGCTTGATCTCGCGGGAACCCGGATCCAGAATGATCTTCTTGTGGCCCATGCCCACCAGCTTGTCGGTGAGATCCTGGAGGGCTTCCACCGATTCGGCCCTGACGACGATGGGCAGGTTCTTTTCCTTGGCCAGGGCGCCCCATTCGTCGATGTTGGCCGCCGTCGCGGCGCACATGAGGGGGGTCTTGAACCCGCAGGCCTCGATGCCGGCTTTCATGACGTCGGTCTTCTCGGTCATCAGAATCACGTTGAACTCGGAGGTTTCAGCCACGGTCTTGGCGACCCTGGCGAAGGCGGCGGCGTCGCCGTTCACGTCGTTCACGGCCACCAGCTCGGGTCTCAGATTGAGGCCCACCCGCTCGTACTGCAAAGCGTTCCAGGCCTTGAGCTTGGTCTCGAGATTGGCGTCGGGAATGTCGGAACCCACGACGGCGGCGTAGGCGCAGGGGTTGAAGAAGGTTTTCTCGTGGCGGCAGAGGACGGTTTCACCGCCTACGGTGACCTTGCGCACCCCCTTGCCGATCTCCACGGGGAGGATCGGGGGCGCGGAAGCCTCGGCGAGTTTCTCTCTGGCTTCGTCGGATACGTACGGGCACTGGTCCAGTTCAGCCTTCCCGGATGCCAGGTTCATGGCGAATGCAAGACACGTGGGAACCCCACATTCCTTGCAGTTGGTTTTGGGCAGGAGTTTAAAAATCTGAATACCGGTTAAAGCCATAAAATGATCTCCTTATTCGCTATTCGCTATCGGGCATCCGGCGGGTGGCCGGATGCCCGAATCGTGTCTTGGTAAAGGCGCGGTCTTGGGTGTCCCGCTCCTCGATTCCGTCTAAGGGTGTTACCCGACGATCGGCTCCATCTCCAGGGCCGGATGCTTCTTTTCCTTGAGGAAAGGCATGATTTCCTCCTCGGTGATACCAACGGTCTCGTCGGCGATCCGGTCGACGAGATCCGGGCATCCCATCTCCGTTCCCCGTTTGATCAGCCGCTCGCGGATTTCGTCCTTCAGGCTTTTGGGCATCCAGACCATGCGGAGCAGGCCGCCGTCACCCACGATGAATTTCCGCTGGGTGATGTTGTACTTGGAGTGGCCGACGAACCCCGGGGAGGACGCGCCGCCGCCCATGACGCCGGCCAGGGTCGTGAACTTCATGCCGCAGGGGGTCTCACCCGTGTATTCCCGGTGGACGGTCATGATGCCGTTGCAGCCGGGCAGCATGGCGGCGATGGCCTCGCAGCAGCCGCAGGTGGTCATGGGGTCGTGGACCAGGGAATAGAAATTGTAGTGCGTGACCGCGCCGCGGGAGGCCTTGGACACGAACTCGTTGACACCCTTCCACTGGCCCAGCTTGGGATCCAGGCACTCGCCTTTCTCGATGGGCTGGTTGGGGCCGGTGGGGTTGATCTGGTAGGCCGCCTTGCAGTCCATCCAGTTGTAGGCGCCGCAGAGGCCCGTCCGCTCGGGGCTGACCGTGCAGACGTGGTTGGGGGCGAAGGACTGGCAGAGGGTACAGGAATAAAAGGTTTCCACGTCGTCGTCGGTCATCTTGTCGACGCGTTCGTCCCGGTACTTGTAAGCGGACCGCGCCTTGGCCGTCAGCTTGTCCACATCCTCCTGCTTGGTGTAGATGGTGACCTGGATCTTGTCGAGAATGGCCGAGAAGTCCTGGTGGAGCTTGGCATGGAGCACTATGCCCAGGTCCTTCAGGGTGAAGCCCTTATCCACGGCCGCGTCGCTGATGCGGACCCACGCGATGTCGCGCTGGCCGGCGTGCATGACGCCCTGGATATAGTTGACCAGATGGTGGGTCTGACGTTCCAGGATCGGCTCGAAATCCTTCTGGAACTCACGGCCGGCCACCTGGACGAAGATGCCCAGCGGAAAGACGTCGCCGCGCTTCATGTCGGGAATGTCGGGTCCGATGACCGTGACCTTGCCGTCGTCGATCTCCTTCATGTCGGCCAGCTCCAGGTACTCCGTGCACTGGGTCTTGCCGCCGCCGGCCTGCACGTAGAGGTCCTTGCCGCGGACGCGCTCGCCCTCGTAGGCCGGGCCGAAGGAGCAGGGGATGTCGATCTGGGCGATCGTGACCTTGAGGCCGCGGGTCTCGATGGACTTCTCCACAATGTCATCGTGGGCGATGTTGCCGAGGACGTGCTCATAGGTACAGATACCCGTGGGCAGGATCTGCGGGATGTCGGTGTCGGCGATGGTGGGAAAGCCCCAGTTGACGGCACCGGCCGCCGCCGCGGCCCACTCCGCGTTGACGTCGCCCAGGGCGTTGACGAAGGCGAAGACGCGGTTTTTGTTGTACATGAGGATCTGTTTGTAGTCCCCGGCTGGAACACCGCCGAAGGCCATTGCGACACGGTTGGCAAAGCCCAGGGCAAAGACCGCCGCGGAGATTTCGGGGCCGAAGGGAACGATCTTGGTGTGCCAGCCGATGTCCACGCCGGCCTCGATCAGCTGTTGGGCGCACGAGGTGCCGTTCTGATTGGCGGCCAGGAAGACGTAGATGGAGCGTTTCTGGTACTCCTCGATGATCTTCTTGGCGATCTCGGGAGACGGCGCGGCGCCGACGATGGCGGCGAACCCGGGGGCGGAGCCGTCGACAAACTCGACACCTCTTTTACGGAAGATGGTGTCCTCGGCCGCCCCCAGCCAGATCTTGCCGTTCTCGATATCGGTCTCCTCGGAGACATAGTAGAAATCGGGTTTCTCGAGGTAGTTGAGGGCCTCGTCGAGCTCGAAGGCGAAGACGGCGGCCATGCCGGCGTCCAGAAGGGGCCCGAGGTAGGGCAGATGGTTGCTTCCCTTGATATGGGGGGGCAGGAGCTTCCGAATGACATCGAGGGGTTTCTTCATGTCCTCGAGGGTTTCGACCTTGATGCCCAGAAGGGAGTAAATGACCGGCAGGTAATACGCCGTGTTGGGGAACCCGACCTTGGTGGTGGCGTCAAAGGATTCCAGCGCCCTCTTGTAGCGACCCTCTACCTTGGAAACGATGTTGTAACCGCCCTGAATACCGGCGAACGCAACTAGTCTTGACATATACTTTCCTCCTTCGTTGAGGATTTAGGTGTGTTATAGCAAATAGATTTGTCGACCATGGCTCGCGGTCCCATTACGCGTCCAGGGCCTGACGGTCGGCGAAGTCCATCATGACGCGCTCGCGGGCCTGGTCGATCCCCAGGGCCTTGCGCTTGGCGTCGATGTGGTTGATCATCTTCCAGGCGTGCTTGATGGGGTCGGCTTCGAAATCCCACATGCCGCCGTACATTTTTTCCATCTCCTCGAAGAGATACCGCTGGAAGACCGGTGCCCCGGCCGTCGGGAAGACCGCGCCGAACACGGTGTAGATGCCCGATGCCACGACGTACTGGCCGATGCTGATGGCCTTCTCGCTCATCCACTCGGGGGCGCTGCCGGCGACCGGCAGGTCGCTGATGTCGTTGCCCAGACCGCCGGCCTTGACCACCTCGGTGGCCGCCAGGAGGATCCGGCTGTTGTCGACACAGGAGCCCAGGTGGAGGACCGGCGGGATACCCACGGTTTCACAGACCTCGGCCAGGCCGGGGCCGCAGAAGACCTTGGCGGATTCCGGCGTGAGCAGCCCTTCCATGGCGCAGGCGATGGCGTTGCACCCGGTGGAAAGAACGATGACGTCGTTCTTGATGAGCTCCTTGACGACGGCGATGTGGCCCTCGTTGTGCTTGACCCGGGCATTGTTGCAGCCCACGACGCCGGCGATGCCCCGGATGCGGCCGTTGATGATGTTGTCGTTCAGGGTATAGTAGGTGCCTCGGAATGTGCCGCCCAGGTGGTACTCGATGGATTCAACGCCGAAACCCGCAACGATGGGGGATTTCTGGCGGGGAATCATGACCTCGGCGCCGCGGTTGGGGAAGTTGTCGATGGCCATGCGCACGATCTTCTCGGCATCCTCGACAGCGTGGTGCTCGTCGAACTCGATGTGAATCGCGTTGTCCTGCTCCATCTTGGCGATGGGGTGGGTCGTGATCAGCTTGGTGTGGAAGCAGTTGGCCACGTTGGCGATATTCTGCATGATACATTGAATGTCCACCACCATGGCGTCGACGGCGCCGGTAATGATGGCGAGCTCCTGCTGGAGGAAGGTTCCGCAGAGCGGCACGCCGTGACGCTGGAGGATCTCGTTGGCCGTGCAGCAGATGCCCGACAGCTGAATCCCCTTGGCGCCCTTGGACTTGGCGTATGCGACTATCTCGGGTTTCTGAGCAACCGCCACGATCATCTCGGAGAGGACCGGCTCATGTCCGTGAATGACGATATTGACGTGGTCCTCCTTGAGAACGCCCAGGTTGGCTTCGGAGGCCAGGGGATAGGGGGTCCCGAAAAGGACGTCCTGGAGGTCGGTGGCCAGCATGGAGCCGCCCCACCCGTCGGCGATGGAAGCGCGGACCCCTTGCTTCATGAGGTTCTTGTAATCCTGATCCACGCCCATGTGGGTCCGGTGCATGATCTCGACGATCTCGCGGTCGATGTTCCGCGGCAGCACGCCCTGTTTTTTCCAGAGCTCATAGCGCGCCTTGGGCGCCCGCTTGAGGTATTGCAGCTCGCCTTCGGCCTTTCCCCATTCCTCCATGGCCTTCTCGCCGACCTCAAGGGCGATCTCGTCGACATTCCGGTCCAGAACAGCGCCGTCTTTTTCCACCGTCGTGGCGACGTCCAGGAAGGGCGCGATCTCCAGGAGCTTGCGCACGTCCTTGATATGGTAGGCGTCGGTCTCCTTACGGGCCGCCGACAGGAAAACCTCGGCCACGCTTCGGCCATGATCGGAGTGGGCCGCGGCGCCGCCGGCGACCATGCGGATGAAGTTTCTGGCGGCGATGGTATTGGCCGTGGCGCCGCAGATGCCTTTCCGGGTGTCGTTGGCCTCGTCGTAGTCCTTGGGAAGCGGCAGGCGGCAGGGACCCATGCTGCAGTTCTTGCAGCAGGTGCCCTGGTTGCCGATGTTGCAGGGTTTCAGGGTGACGTTTCGGTCGAAGCAGGTGTCGATACCCAGGTCCTGCGCGCGTTTGATCATTATTTGACTTGCAACGTCAATCGTCGCATCCTGGGGATTGGCTACTTTTACCTTTTCATCTTTCTTAACGACTGCCATTGAGGTTCCTCCTCGTGATTATGTCGTGCAGTTTGTAAACAACTGAATGAAGTTGTTTGTTTGGGCTAATAAAGTCTTCCGTTGACCCACTGAATCTTCTCGACCAATTTATCCAGCGCGCTCTTCTGGATTTCCGCGGGGGTCATCCCTGCGCCTGCCGCAGCCTTGCCGGCGCTCTCTTCCGCCATCTTCTTCAGACGCTCCTCGCGCTCCCTGGCCCGGGCCTGACGGATGGCGTTCTCTTCGGATTCCCGTTTGGCCACTTCCGCCGCCTTGGCTTGGGCCTCGGCCTTGGCCTTGGCTTCGGCGTCGGCCTTGGCCTTGGCTTCGGCGTCGGCCTTGGCCTTGGCTTCGGCGTCGGCCTTGGCCCTGGCGTCAGCCTCGGCCTTGGCCTTGGCGTCGGCCTCGGCCTTGGCCCTGGCGTCGGCCTCGAGTCTGGCCTGGACGGCCGGATCTACCGCGGGTGCCGCTGCTGCTGCGGGAGCGGGCGCCGGCTTGGCCGCTTGGGGAGCAGCAGCCGGTGCGGCGGCGGGCTTGGGTGCTTCCTTGGGGGCTTCGGCCGCCGCCTTGGGAGCGGCTTTCTTGGCGGGCTCCGCTTTTTTCTCTTCGGTGATCGTCAGATCCGGCGCGGGGGCCAGGGCCGCCAGGTCGATGTCCACGGCCGGCAGTTTCTTTTCGATGGGGGCGACCGTCTTGGCCGTTCCGCCGGCGATGGCGAGATCGATGAAGGCCTTGACCAGACGAACGGACTCGGGGTGGCTTATGATCAGGACGTCGGCGCCGGCCAGAAGATAGCTCACCGCACCCACGGCCTCCATGAGGATGCCGCGGCGTTCCGGGTCGCCCAGGGTCGGCGCTTCATCGGCCTTGAGCTTGGCTTCCTTGGATTTCCAGATTTCAAAGCCCAGGTTGTTGATGACGGGGTACTGCAGTTTGTCGTCGCCCTGGTTCATGGCCGCCATTCTTAGGCGCTCCATGACGGAGTAGCTGTATTCCATGCCGTATCCAAGGCCGCCGGTGGTGGGGTCCATGATCACGCGGTCCATGGGCATGCCCAGGTTTTCAAGGAGGATGTTGATCTGTTTGGCGATATTGACGTCGATGGGTGAAGACGAGATGACGGTGTGGCCGAATCCCATGGCCGCGGCGCCGATGCCCTTGTGGTTCTTGTCCTCTACCGGCCCGATGATCAGATTCTTGCCCTGGCAGTCCTCGGCGATCTTCTTGAGAACCTCTTCATCCTTCTTGGGGCTTGCGGTTCCCCAGACGATCACCGGAACGTCGACGGCGGCCAGAACCTTTTTGACCGTCGCGGCGGCATCGGCCGGACTCGCGTCCTTATCGTTGGGGTCGGTGCTTCTGAGCTGAAGGGCGATCATCTCGGCCCCGTAAGCTTGAACGCATTTCTTGGCCCAGGCCGCCGGATCGTCGATGACATCCTCGAAAGGTTTGAGGGCCGCCTCCGCCCAATCCGTAGGTTTCATGTCCCAGACCTCCATGGCGATCTTGGGCTTGTTGGGCATCTCGCCTTCGAACTGATAAAACGGGTAGCAGGTCTGCCCGCCGACGGTAACCGCCTTGTCGCCCTGTCCCAGCGTAACCTTCCTTACCGCTCCGGAATAAGATTCTTTAAAAAATTCAAAAGCCAATGTTGTACCTCCTCTGGATGTTCTCACGAATTGGTTTTAGTGGAAGACACACAAAAAAAAGGGGGCAATATGCTTACCCCCCGACAGCATATCACCCCCCTTTTTGAAGAAGAATTATGTTCATATTGCCAATTTTTACGATCACTTTATCCAATATCATCAGAATGATTTTCTGAATCGTCGCCCGATCGTCGCCATATTTTTCAGTGACTGCCTGACCATTGTAAATCTGAAATATTCACTATATTTAACCACGCAGACGTTGTCAATATGTAGCTTGCACATTTCACGGCCGCAATTAAGAGACGCCATCGGCGTTTATCAGCGGATTGTTGTCTTTTTTTCCGGATATCATATTGTAGCGTTGTCGCGGTCTGCTGCTTTCGGGTTGTCGGCACCCTCGAAATTTTATGAAATCCGTTGGAAATGCCGGTTCGGCAAAAAAAATGACCTGCCTCTTCTCATGTCCGCCTACTTAGCAGAATGCCAGCCCATTTGCAAAACCTTTTTCATCCCGCCGCCGGTTTTCGGAAGATCGAGTTCCCCTTGCCATTGCCGATAATTTAGGGTAAACAAAAATTTTAATGAAAAATAAGAGGTTGGTGCGAAAAATAATCGAGAAAGGAGGGCGTATGGCCAAGACGAGCTATTGGGCGGATGACTTTGTCGAGAAACAGCGAACGGCCGAAGAGGCGATCAGGATGATTCGGCCCGGCCAGAGGGTGTTTATTGGGTCGTCCTGCGGTGAGCCGCAATACCTGGTCAAGGTGCTTGCGGGGGTCTCGTCGGTGTTCACGGACCTCGAGATCGTCCGCCTGCTTTCCCTCGAGCGGACACCGCTGGGGATCATCGCCGACAAAACCAAAAGCCAGAGCATCAATATCCGTTCCTTTTATCTGGGATCCGGTAAGGTCAAGGGCCTGGCCATGAACAAGCGCTTTATCACGCCTGTCAATCTCTCCGCCATTCCCCGGCTTTTCAAAAGCCGGCAGCTCCCCCTCCATGTGGCCCTGATTCAGGTGACCCCCCCCGATGATTTCGGCTGGATGAGCCTGGGGGTCTCCGTTGACGTGACCCTGTCGGCCGCCCTGTCCGCTGACATGGTCATCGCCCAGGTCAACCCCCGGATGCCCCGGGTTCTCGGTCAGAGCTTCATTCACGTGGATGATGTGGACGTCATCGTCGAGCACGAGGAGGAATTGCTGACGACGGAACCCATGCCGGAGACCGAAGCGGCGAACACCATCGGCCGGCTCATCGCCCGCCTCATCGACGACGGATCCACCATTCAGATCGGCCTTGGGGCCACCTCCAAGGCCACCCTGCTGGCCCTGGCCGACAAGAATGATCTGGGGGTCCACAGCCAGTACCTGACCCAGGATATGATGCATCTTTTTTCGATGGGGGTCATTACCAATCGGCGGAAAGGCTTCAACGAGGGAAAAATGGTGGCCAGCGCCGCCATCGGCGGCGAGATTCTCTACGAGTTCCTCCACGACAATCCCTCGGTCGATTTCCGGCCCTCTGACTATGTCAACGCCCCGAGCATTATCTCCCGACATCATCGGATGGTCTCCATGAATGTGGCCTTGGCCATGGACCTTACCGGTCAGGTGGCCGCGGATGCCCTGCCGAGAACCTATTTTACGGGGGTCACCGGCCTCAACGATTTCATCCGCGGCGCGGCCCAGGCCGAGGGGGGCAAGTCGATCCTCATGTTCGCATCGACCTCAGGGTCGGGAGAAGGCCGAACCAGCCGTGTCGTACCCAGCCTGGGAGATACCGCCGTGGTGGTCCCCCGGGGGGACGCCCACTACGTGGTGACGGAATACGGTGCCGTCAACCTTTTCGGAAAAAGCCTCCAGGAACGCGCCCTGGCCATGATCAGCATCGCCCACCCCGACTACCGGGAGGAGCTCTTCTTCGAGGCCAAGAAGATGGGACTCTTAAGCGAGGACCGGACCCTCAGCGACTCGATTCACGGCGTCTATCCGGTGAAGCTCGAGGAGATCCGGGAGATCAACGGAGAGACCGTCGTCATCCGTCCCGCCAAACCGGTGGACGAACGGCGCATTCAGGAGCATTTCTACAATCTCGAGCCTGATGACGTCATCTCCCGATTTTTCCACGAGAAACACAGTTTCGTGCGGGATGATCTCGAGGAGATGATTGGGGTGGACTATGTCAAGGACCTCACCATCGTTGCGGTGGTGGGGGAATTCGGGTTTGGGAAGGTCATCGCCATGGGGGAATATCTTCTGAACCCGTCGAGCAACATGGCGGAGGTGGCCTTTACGGTGAACAAGGAGTACCAGGGCAAGGGCCTGGGCAAGCTCCTCATGCGCAAACTGGCGGAGGCCGCCCGGGAAAACGGCTTGGCCGGCCTGTTTGCCTATACCGCCCCCCAGAACAGGGGCATGATCAACCTGTTCAAGACGCTGCCCTACAAAATCAAGACGGTGTTCGAGGACGACATGGTGCTGCTCTCCTGCCGGTTCGACACGCTGGAGACATGACGTCTTGGGCCATTCGGCAAAAACAATATTTTTTTAGTTTACATTATCTCGTTCTGTAATACAATATAAGTGATCTCCTTTGTTTGAAAGAAAAGGCGCCTTGATTGACGGACAGCCTGTTCCCCGGATCGACCCACTTCGGTCCGGGGTTTCTCTTCTGACCCCCGAAGCCGGAGGAATCGCTTATGGATACCCATCTCGTGACGTTTCAACCCCAAAATCGAACGGTAGAAGTCCCGCACGGTGAAAGCCTTCTCCGCGCGGCCATGGAGGCCGGCGTCCACATCAACGCCTCCTGCGGCGGGGAGGGGGTCTGCGGGAAATGCCGGGTGATCATCGAGGCGGGTGAGGTCGAGGGCGGCCTTTCCGAACGCCTCAAACCCGAGGACCGGGAAAAGGGATACCGCCTCGCCTGCCGGGCCTCGGTGATCGGCGACGTCACCGTACGGGTTCCCGTGGAGTCCGTCGTCGATGCCAGTGTTCTCAATATTCCCCCGGCACCCCGGAAAACCGCCCGCGTCAAGACCTTCGATCTGGAGGAACTGAAGGAAAAAGGGCTCTTCATTCCCCCTATGGAAAAGGTCTATCTGACCTTGCCGGAGCCCAATGCCCAGGATCATCTGCCGGACGTGACCCGCCTCGTCAGCTTTCTCACCCTAAAAAACCACGAGCATCGACTGGGAGTCGAGTTCCCGGTGATCCGAAAACTGCCGGACGTTCTCAGGCGGGAGGGTTTTCAGGTAACGGCCACCCTGGCCCGACCGGTCCGTGAGGACGGCCAGACCGTCATCATCAACGTTCAGCCCGGGGACACCACCTCGGAAAATTACGCCGTGGCCGTCGATATCGGGACCACCACCGTATATGTGCAGTTGATCGATCTCGTTTCGGGGAATGTCCTTGCGGAAGCGGCTGATTTCAACGGCCAGATCAGCTACGGCGAGGATGTCATCTCCCGGATCATGTTCGCCGAGAAGGGGGATGGGCTCATGCGTCTTCACGACGTGGTGACGGAGACCATCAACAAGCTCATCCGGAAGAACGTCAAACGGGCCGGGATTGATCCCGACGGCATTTCGAGCGTCACCCTGGCGGGAAACACGACCATGACCCAGCTCTTTCTCCAGGTCAATCCCCGTTACATCCGGAGATCTCCCTACGTGCCGGCAGCCTCCATCTATCCACCCATCAAGGCGAAGGACCTCGATCTCGATCTTCCCGATCATGTCACGGCCCTTGTCTACCCCCAGGTTTCCAGCTATGTCGGCGGCGACATCGTGGCGGGCGTCATGGGCTCGGGGCTCTATCGAACCGAAGCATTGACGCTGTTCATGGATATCGGTACCAACGCGGAGATCGTAGTGGGAAACCGGGACTGGCTGGCCTGTGCCGCCTGCTCGGCGGGACCGGCTTTCGAGGGGGGCGGCATTGAGTTCGGCATGCGGGCAGCCAAAGGCGCCATCGAGGACTTTTCCATCGACCCCGTTACCTTCGAACCCATGAACCTTACCATCGGAAACGTCCGGCCCAAGGGGATCTGCGGTTCGGGATTGATCAACATCGTCGCCGCGCTTTTCGAGGCGGGGGTCGTTAACCCGAACGGCAAATATGAGCGACATCTGTCCACGGACCGCGTCCGGGAACGCGAGGGCATCTGGGAGTATGTCCTGGTCCGACAGGCTGATACCCAGATCGACCGGGATATCGTGCTGACCGAGATCGACATCGAGAATCTGATCCGGGCCAAAGGGGCTATCTACAGCGGATGCCAGACCCTTCTCGAGGAGGTGGGGCTCTCGATGCAGGACCTGGACCGGATCTATCTGGCCGGCGGGTTCGGAAGCTACGTGGATCTGGCGCGGGCCATGGTTATCGGCCTCCTGCCCGAGATGGACGCCGACAAGATCACCTACATCGGCAACGCCTCGCTCATGGGCGCCCGGATGAGCGCCTTGACCAACCGGATTCGGCGGGACGTGGTCGAGGTGACACGGAAGATGACCAACTTCGAGCTTTCGGAGACGCCGTCCTATATGGACCATTACGTCGCTTCCCTGTTCCTTCCGCACACGAACCTGGAGTTGTTTCCCAGGCTCAAGGCCCGGCTCGACCTCAGGCGGTCGGCGGGACGATAGGCGGTGCCGTCAGCCCAGGCGGTGCCGCAACCGGGTGTGGCGCCGCCGGGTCTTGTCGTTCCGAATACCCATGGCCAGGGCCTTTTTCGTTCCCACCAGGATCACCAGATTGCGGCCTCGGGTCACCCCCGTGTAGATGAGGTTTCGCTGCAGCAGCATGTAGTGCTGGACCAGTACCGGCATCACCACGGCGGGGTACTCGGATCCCTGGGACTTGTGGACGGATATGGCGTAGGCCAGGGCGACCTCGTCCAGGTCGGCGTAGTCGTAGATAACCTCCCGACCGTCGAAAGCGATGACGAGCGTCTGATCCTCGGGTATGATGCGGACGATACGGCCGATGTCTCCGTTGAAGACTTCCTTGTCATAGTTGTTTCGGATTTGCATCACCTTGTCCCTCGCCTTGTAAATCCGCTGCCCCCGGAGGATGCCCGCTTCCCCGGGGTTGAGGGCTTCCTGAAGCGCGGCGTTGAGATTGCCTGCGCCGACAAGGCCGCGATGCATCGGGGTCAGCACCTGGATGTCGTCCACGGGGTCGAAGCCGAACCGGCGGGGGATTCGCTCCGTGACCAGTTTCAGAATAATGTCCAGCACCGCCTCCGGGGCCTCTTTCCGGATGAAATAGAAGTCCGTCCCTGGGCCGGCAGGGTTGAAACGGGGCATCTCCCCCCGGTTGATCTGATGGGCGCCAACGACGATGTCGCTCTCCCTGGCCTGGCGGAAGATCTCCTGGAGGACGATCACCGGGACCGCACCGGAGGCGATGATGTCGCCCAGCACGTTTCCGGGGCCCACCGAGGGGAGTTGGTTGACGTCGCCCACCAGTATCAGCGTGGCGACCGCCGGCACGGCCTTGAGGAGGTGGTGCATGAGGACGGTGTCGATCATGGACGCCTCGTCCACGATCAGGACGTCGCAGTCCAGGGGGTTTTCGAAGTTCATCTCGAATTCGCCTCTGGCGGGACTGAACTTGAGGAGCCGGTGAAGCGTCTTGGCCGGATATCCGGTGGTTTCCGCCATCCGCTTGGCGGCCCGGCCGGTGGGGGCCGCCGTGAGAATCCGGGCGGTTGCGGCGGCGAAAATTTTGAGGATGGCGTTAACGATGGTGGTCTTGCCGGTGCCCGGGCCGCCGGTGATGACCATGACCTTGCTGTCGACGGCACAGCGGACAGCCCGCTCCTGGGCCTCGGCCAGGCGGATGGAAAGTCGATTCTGTACCCATGAGAGTGCCTTGTCCGGATCGATGGCGCGAAGGGATTTGGGCACGGCGAGAAGGATCTTGAGCCGGTTGGCAATGCCCGTCTCACAGGCGTGGAACTTCGAAAGATAGACGGCTTTGTTGTTGGTTTCGCAGGCGGGGGTGCCCTCGTTGAGGTCCTCGATGCGGATCTGTTTGTCGGCCTCGATGCGGGCCAGGGCGTCGCGGAGGATCTCGCGGCTTACCGAAAGCACCTCCCGGCATTTTTCGATCAGGGGCTCGTAAGGGAAGTAGACGTGGCCTTCATCGGCAAGACGGTTCAGAACATAGATGATCCCGGCGTCGGCCCGCACCGGAGAGTCCTTGGTGAACCCCAGGTTCTCGGCGATTTTGTCGGCGGTGACGAATCCGATGCCGAAGATGTCCATGGCCAGACGGAACGGGTTTTCCCGGACCACCGGGATCGATCGATCCCCATAGAATTTGAAGATCTTGGCGGCATAGGCGGCGCTGACCCCGTGGGACTGGAGGAAGAGCATCACCTGCCGGATTTCCTTCTGGTCTTCCCAGGCCTTTCGGATCATGGCGATGCGCTTCTTGCCGATGCCCTCCACCCTGGCCAGGTCCTCGATGTTTTCCTCGATGATGTCAAGGGACTTCTCCCCGAAGGTGTCGACGATTCTTTCGGCGATGACGGGGCCGACCCCTTTGATCAACCCCGAGCCCAGGTATTTCTTAATACCATGGGTCGTGGCCGGGACCGTGATGTGATAAGCGACGATTTTGAACTGTTCTCCGTATTTCGGGTGCTGAATCCATTCCCCGGTCATCCTGAGAACGCCTCCCGGCATGGGTGCCGCCAGGTTGCCCACCACCGTCACGAGGTCGCGCCGCCCCCGAACCTTGAGCCGGGCGATGGTGAAGCCGTTTTCTTCGTTGCTGTAAGTGATTCGCTCGATCTGTCCCTGGAGCTCGACCAATATCCTGCGCCGTCCGTTGGGGTTGACGATGGGGCCGGGGTGGCTGGGCCCGTTTCCAGCCTTCCTGATATCACATTATCAGGTTTCGGGAAATCAGCAGGTGTTGTTCAGCCACAAAAAACTTGCCTTTTGACGAGGATCATTCTATAAAATCCTGTCATGCCGACGCCGAAATTCAGCCAACTCGAAAAACAGGTCATTGCCGCGATTCAGGGGGACATGCCGATCACGGAGCGGCCCTATCTTGCCATCGCCGAACGGCTGGGGGTGACGGAGGAGGCGGTGCTCGAGACGCTCGAGTCCCTCGACCGCCGGGGCATCATCCGCCGGTTCGGTGCAACCCTCAGGCACCAGAGATCGGGGTTTCGGGCCAATGCCATGGTTGCATGGCGTGTGGACGAGGCCCGGATCGACGCGGTGGGGTCGAGAATGGCGACCTTCAGCGCCGTGAGCCACTGCTACCGAAGGAACCCCACGGAGGCGTTTCCCTACAATCTCTACACGATGGTCCATGCGTCGGACGAGGTGACCTGCCGGGAGATCGCCCGGAAAATGGCCGCGGCCACCGGCGAGACGGAGTACGCCCTGCTCTTCAGCCGCAAGGAGTTGAAGAAGATCTCCATGCAGTACTTTCCGAACCTCCTGCCAAAGCCGCTGGAGGGCTGACCCCCCGGTTTCACGGTGAACACCAAGGCGCCCCAGATTCTCCTTACCAACCCCTGGATCCATGACTTCGCCGCTTACGACTTCTGGGCCAAGCCATTGGGGCTGCTCACTCTTGCCGCTGTCTTGCGGGGTCACGGTATGGGGGTCTCCTACATCGACTGCCTGGATCGGTTTCACCCCGAGGCGCCGCCCCAGGATCCCGCGGCCCGTCACGGACGGGGCCCATACCACAAGCGCCGGATCCCCAAGCCGCCGGGGCTTTTTGACATTCCCCGACATTTCAGCCGGTACGGCATCGAGCCCCCATGGCTAGATGCGGATCTGGAGGCTGTTCCCCCGCCGGACATGATCCTGGTCACCTCCCTGATGACCTACTGGTATCCCGGGGTCCGGGAGACGATCCGTCGGCTTCGGGGCCGGTTTCCCGGCGTTCCGGTCCTTCTGGGAGGCGTTTATGCCACCCTTTGCACGGATCATGCCGCGGCGCATGCCGGGGCTGACCAGGTCGTCGCCGGAGACGGTGTGGAAAGCCTGTTCCGTTGGATCGAAGCCTTTACGGGATTCCGACCCCAATGGCGATTTGATCCCGGAGATCTCGACGCCTACCCGTATCCCGCTGTCGACCTTCAACGAACCATCGGCTACATCCCCCTGCTCACCTCCCGGGGATGCCCGCTTGCCTGTGCTTACTGCGCCTCCCGATACCTGGAGCCTCGGCACCGGACGCGGCGTCCCGATAGCGTGGTCGAGGAGATCCGCTTTTGGTACGATCGTCACGGGGTGACAGAGTTTGTCTTCTACGACGACGCCCTGCTTATCCATCCCGAACGGCACATCGTCCCCATTCTGAAAGGGGTGATCGCAACCCGGCGTCCCGTCCGATTCCACACGCCCAACGCCGTCCATATCCGGGAGATCGACGGGCGCCTGGCGGACCTGATGATCCGGGCGGGGTTCGAGACCCTTCGCCTGGGGCTCGAGACCACGGTCTTCGATCGTCGTTGGGCCCTGGACCGGAAGGTCGATGAACGCCAGTTCCGGGAGGCTGCCGCCTGCCTCCGATGCGCCGGCTTCAACAAGGAGCGCCTGGGCGCCTATCTTCTGGCCGGGCTTCCCGGGCAGCCGATTTCAGATGTCGAGCGCTCCATCCTCACGGTCAAGGAAAGCGGCGTCAGGCCGGTGGTCGCCCATTACACGCCCATTCCGCATACCGCCCTCTGGCCGGCGGCCGTGGCGGTGTCCCGATATGATATCGCGTCGGACCCTGTCTACACCAACAACGCCGTTTTTCCCTGCATGCCCGAGGGATTTTCCTGGGAGGCCTTGACCCGCCTTAAAAACCTGGCTCGCGGGGATTGAGGGCCGGGGTCCAGGGGCGAACCCTTACCGCCGAGCGGCGATCCGCCCGCCGGCATGGATAACGGGCCATGGCAGCGCGCCGTTCCGGGTGATGGGCTCGGGCGGTGGCGGTAAGAGCCGTTTTCGCAACGCCAGTTCGTCTGCAAGCTCCCGGATGCGCTGGGAGAGCCGGTATCGACCATCGGCGAAAACCCCGAAATCTCCGCCGCCGGCCATGGCCGAGGCGAAGCGGATGGTGTTGGCGTAGAAGAGCCAGCTGTCGCACCAGATCCGTTCGATGGCTTCGTCAAAGGGGCTGGCCTGCTGCGCGAGACCCTGGGCATATCCCCGGTCCCAGATCTCTTCCATGAGGCGGGTCGCCGTCAGGATGTCCCGATCGGTCGTTTCGAGGGTGTTCTCGAATCGTTTCCAGTGACCGTCCACCCAGGACTTGCCGTGACACCCCAGACAGATCGCCTTGAGGGTCCGGTTCCGGCTTTCCTGCTCGAGGGGGCCGATCAGGAAGTCGGCGGCCAGGCCCCCGTCGAAATCCGTGGGCAGGGGGAGGCCGTCCCGGTTTCGGATAAGGCTGGTCTCCGGCCGTCGGGGGTGGGGGTGGGTGAAGGGGATGCCGAAGATCCGCCAGGCAAGGCGGTCGCTCATGGCGTGGGTCCTTTGGACGATGGTTTGACCGTCGGTGTTGACCAGGAGGCTCATGTGGCAGGCCCCGCAGGTGGGGGCTGTGAAGTCCTTGCCGATGGTCCAGGGGACGGCTGTGAAATCCCAATCGGCGTTGACGGCCGAGAAGATGTTGCCGTGCTTGCTGGCGGTATAGACCTTGTAGGCCGGAACATCGGGGCCGACGTGGCATTCCCCGCAGGTGTAAGGCTTTCGGGCCGCTTCGATGGAAAAGGCGTGACGGGTATGGCAGGCGGCGCAGGAGCCCAGGCTGCCGTCGAGGTTGATGCGGCCGACCCCCTGGTTGGGCCACCCCTCGATCCGCGGAAATTCCATTTCTCCCATACCGGTGCTTCGGGTCTCCATTCCCTTGTGGACGAGGCGGGTACCGTGACAGTAGTCGCAGGACTCGGCCTGGGTGTCCGCATCGGCGTTCTCGTACCGGATGCCGGCGTCGGTCATGACGGGAGTGCCGATGATGCTCCGCTGGAGGTCCTGGAAGACGGCATTGTCCACCAGGTTTCCCCGGGCATGGGCCATGATGTTTTCGGCGTATTCCGCGGCCTCGGTGACGTGGCAGACGGCGCAGTCCCGGGGGCTCACCACGACGTGGATCTCCACCTCGTTGTGGACGAAGGCGTCGGCGTGATGCTCGAGGCGGAGGGTATGGCATTCGGCGCATCCCACGGAGACGTATTTCAGGCGATCGGGGATGTCGGTGGCGGAAACCCTTCGGGCGAGGGGTTTCTCTCTCAGGGCCTCCCGTGGAGCGATCCTGGCGTGGCGGCTTTTTTGCCAATCCTCCACGATGCCCGGATGAAGGGATGAATGGCATCCCAGGCATTCCTCGGTGGCTTCGCTCACCGGCGCCCGGGCCGAGAGCCCGTCCGAAAGCGGTAAGAGAATGAATGCGATAACGAGCCGGAATACGGTGCGTCTTATCATGGTCCCCCCTCTCCGTTCAGGTTCATGCCCCTGGACATCACCACCGTCGACGGACGGCGTCGAACGATGCCCCTCCGGTGGGCGGCGGGGTCTTCCGCGGCTTTCCCGGTTTTCGGCGCGGTATCGTCGACTATAGCCGGTGGCGGGCCAATATCAAAGAAAAAATTGATTCATATCCGGCGATGGTGTAGATTTAATATCCTCCAGGACGATTTCCTCGGAGTTTCGCGCATCCAGATGACAACAACCATGGAACAGGATCCCGACATGGGTAGATGGCTTCGAACCGTCCTCATTGCAGCGGGCACGGCTGCAGGGCTGCTGATGCTGGTGTTGGTGGGGGGCGTTTCATATCTCAAGACTCCCCATGCCCAGATGCACCTTCAGCGGCAGGTCAACCGGATTCTTCCGGGGGCCGTGACGTGGGGGCGCCTCGATTTTTCAGTGTTGGCCGGCCGTGTCGATGTCCGGGACCTCCTGGTGGCGGGCCCCGGTCGGGAGCGCTTGGCCGGCTTGGCGTATCTCCATATCGACGTCTCCTGGCCGGCGTTGCTGAAGGGCGTCATTACCGTGGAGGAGGTGCGTATGGAGGCGCCCTGGGCAAACCTGGCAATGGATGAGCACGGCCGGCTCAACTTCATGAGGGTCTTCCCGGAACCGGGACTCCGGGCGCCGGAACCCGCCGAGGCATCCGGGGCATCCTCCGTGGACGTGGTCGTTGACAGCTTCCGTCTGACCGATGGGGTGTTTTCCTACAGGGATCCCGAAGCGCTTCTGGCTGTTTCGCTTGAAGGCGTTTCCATGGAGATCGATGCCTTGTCGCCGTCGACGCCGGCAGGGCGCCTCAGGATCGGCATCGTCGCCGGCGATATCGAAAGTCCGGCTTTCACCGGTCCCATCGATCAATTCGAGGCCGCGGCGGACCTGAACGCCGACCGGCTTTCATCCGTCACACTGCGGCTTTCAGCCGGCAAGACCCACGTCCGTCTCGCCGGGGCGGCTAAGCGGCTGGGCGCCGATCCGGTTCTCGATCTGACCCTCGATGCGGACTTGGCCCTTGCCGAGATCCGGGACGTTTTTAACCTTGCCCCCGGAGTGACCGGCCGTGCCGTAATGCACCTCTCGGCAAAGGGGCCCCTCAGCGATCCCGACGCCGCGGTGAAGCTCGATTATGGCGGCGGTCTTCTGGGGGGGGTTCCCGTGGATCGGATCGACCTCGATCTATCCCTGGCGGACCGCAAGCTCCAAATCGCCCCCCTTTCCATTGTGTCCCGCCTCGGAAGCCTCTCCGTCCGGGGGGATGCCGATCTGACCGCCGCATTTCCCCGTGGGTTCCTGTCGTCCGATCGGGCGCCTTACGCCGTTGGTCTGAAAGGGGATCTTGCCCTTTCGGCGCCGGACCTGGCAGCCCTCCTTTCCCTGGCGGGCATCGAGGGGATCGACGGCGCGCTGTCGGCGAACCTCTCCGTTGGCGGGAGCCCGGACCGGCCCACGGCGACAATCGCCGCCTCCGGAAAACGGCTTGTCGTGCCGGCGGCCGTCCTGGGGGATGTTCGTCTTGAGGCCGGTCTGAATGAAACCGGCGTCGTCACGATTTCGCCCCTGACGTTGAAGAACAGGGGGTCCCGGGCGGCTGTCCGAGGCACCCTCCTACTCCTGAACAACCGTTCGGGCAAAATTCCAACGCTCCGCTCCGATCTGCCCGTGGATCTCACCCTTGCTCTCGAAACCGTCGCGCCGGCGGACTTTCTTGAGAGCGGGGATTTCAAAGGTTGGTTTGACGGCACCCTCACGGCCAAAGGACCGGCGCGTTTTCCGGATCTGCGGGCAAGCCTCACGGGAAAGGAGCTTGCCATGGGATCCAACGTCATCGGCGACGTGGATGCCCGGATAACGATGACCGAGGGACGGGTTGGACTGTCGCCCGTTGCGGTAGTGAACGGAGAATCCCGCCTGACCCTGACCGGCACTGTCGGGGTCATGACGCCCGGGACCGGCGCCGTTCTCGACGATCCCACTCTCGACATCCGACTTTCGGGCGAGCCCCTCCGTCTGGAGGATTTTGTCGACGGCACGACCGGGACCCTTTCCCTCGCGGGTGAAGTCGGGGGCAGCGTCGCCCGGCCCCGGGGGACGATCACCGTGGACGGGCGACGGCTGGAACTTGGCGGACAGCCCCTGGAGGGCGTGACCCTGAATGCCCGGATGGAGGGGCGGACCATCCGGGTAGACCGGTTTCAGGTGGCCGTGACCCCGCAAGAGTTCCTCGATGGGCAGGGCATCATCGATCTCGATCGGTCCGCCTACGAGATGCGGGTGACGTCAACGGGGATCTCCCTGGCAAGCATTCCCGCGGCAGGCGGTCCGGATCGCCTCGCCGGCAAGGTCTCCCTCGATCTTTCCGGCAAGGGGACCCTCGAGGATCCGCGGGCCGAGGGGAGCGTGGCGATGACGGATATCCGGGTCAACCGGAAGCCGATAGCGGATTTTCGCATCCAACTGGCGCTATCGGATCGCACGGCACGTATCTGGGGGCGGCCGGGATTCGACCTGAACAGCCGGTATCATCTGGACCGGAAAACGTTTTCCGCGGTCCTGGGCTTTGACCGGACCGACCTGGCGCCCTATTTCCGGATCGCGGGACTGGATGACCTGACGGGACGCATCGACGGCACCCTCAAGGCCGAGGGGAAAAGCGATGCTCCGGAGACGATCCGAATCGCGGCAGATTTGCGCGACCTGAGCCTGGTGAGCGGGGGGCGGCCATTGCTGTCCAGCCCGCGGATCGAAGCCCGTTTCGAGGAAGGGCGTTACACGCTGCCGTCTACGGAGGTTCGTCTCCTCGAGGACGGTCGGATTACCATGAGGGGCGGCGGGGAACTGTCCGGGACTCTGGCCCTGACGGCTGATGGCCGTATCCCCCTGGCCGTGATCCGACCTTTCCTGGATGTGGAGAGCGACCCTATGGGGGCAATTCTGCTGGAGGCCGGTGTGTCGGGAACCGTCGACAAACCGGAACTTCGGGGCCGCCTTGTCCTGGATCGCCTCGGCATGAACCTCCCGGGGCTTGACCAGCGCCTCCATGACGTGACGGGTCGGATCGTCCTGTCGTCCAGGGAACTGTCGCTGGAAAATGTGGCGGGCCGTATCGACGACGGAAGCTTTGGCCTGGACGGCCGTGTCGACCTCGAGGCATTTGCGCCGGTCCGGGTGGACCTCCAGGCCTCGGCCCGTAGACTCCCCATCGAGATTCCCGACACCTTGAGCCTGCTGTTGGACAGCCGGCTGAACCTGAGCGGAACTTCCGAAAAATCCCTGCTGTCGGGAGAGATCGTCCTTCTGGAAGGGCGCTACACCAGGGATGTCGAGCTTAACCTCCTCCAGGGCATGACGACAAAGCGCCGTGAGACGACCCCCGAACCGGCCGCGGGGGAGCCCCCCTTCCTGAGCGATATGGCCCTCGATATCGTCGTCAAGCGCCGGGAACCCTTCGTAGTGGAGAACAATGTGGCGGACATGAGCCTCAGTCCGGATCTCCGTGTGCTGGGCACGGCCCAGCGCCCGGTGATCAGCGGTCGGGCCGCGGTGGACGAGGGGGTGGTCACCTATCAGAAGCGGGCTTTCGAGATCCGCAAGGGGGTTGTCGACTTCCTCAATCCTTACCGGACCGAACCGACCATCGACATCGAGGGAGAGGTCGAGGTGCGGGACTGGATCGTTACGCTCAGGATCGGTGGGACGCCGGATAATTTGAGGTTCGAGCTGACCTCGGATCCCGCGGAAGAGCATGGGGATATCATCTCGCTTCTGGTGTTCGGAAAGACCCTGAAGGAGATGCGTCGGAATGACGGCGGCTCGGGTTTTTCCGCCCGTGAGATGCTGGGGGAAGTCCTGGCGGATTCCGTCTCGTCGGGCGTCAAGGATGCCACCGGCCTTGACATCGTCGAGGTGGAATTCACGGAGGCCGAAGGCGGCAATGATCCGGACGACATCAAGGTGACCCTGGGAAAGGAGCTCTCCCGGCGGATTACCGTGAAATACGGCGCCGACATCCAGAAAGGGGTGACGGTCCAGAAGGTGATCTCGGAATACAGGATCCTTGAGGAACTGATGGTGAGCGCTTTTCAGGATACGGCGGGCAATTTTGGCGGCGCCCTGACCTTCCGGATGGAATTCCGGTAATGGATGACGCCCTCCTGCGTCGGGAAAGAGGATCATGCTGAAAACCAGGATGCCGTTGCTGGGTGTTGTGATGGTCTTGACCCTGATGGTGGTCTCCGCGCCCGCGACGGATCGAATAGGCGCTGACAACCCTCCGGTCGGAGAGGCGCTCATTGTCTCGAAGATCGATATCGAGATCGAAGGCGGCCGGGGGGACGCCACCCGTTGGAAATCCATGGCCGAAGGCATGATCCTGGCGAAGGTGGGCGAGCCGTTTTCAGAGGACGCGTTTCAGAAGAGCCTTGCGGCGCTGAATGCCTCCGGGATGTTTGAGGCTGTTCACGTTCCAGACCCCGACTGGACGGCTGAAACGGTCGTGTTGACCTTTCGGTTGACGCCCTTTTTCAGGATTCGTGAGATCCGGGTGACGGGGGCTTTTCCGGTCTTGGATCGGGAGGTGCGAAATGCACTGACATTCCATTCCGGAGGGCGCTATGTCGCCGAGAGGATTCCGGCCGAGGAGGCGTCGGTGGTCGACCTCTTCAAACGCCAGGGGTATGTCGCGCCGGTGGTGCGGATCACGGCGGAACCCAGCGGAACGGCGGGGGTTTTGGACCTCCGGGTCAAGATCGATAAGGGCCGGTACTTCCGGATCGAAGGCTTTGCTGTCGACGGCAACCGGGCTTTTTCCGACTTTCGGCTCAAATTGAAGACGGACGCATGGAAAAAATCGCTCTTTTTCGGGGGAATCACCCGATTTGTTCAAAAAGACCTCGATGAAGACGTGAGGACGCTCGTGAAATTCTATCGTGCCAAGGGATATGCCGACGCGACGGTGGCCGCCCATGTGGCAAAGGACGCCGAGACGGGGGTGGTGGACGTGCGGCTGGCGGTGGACGAAGGGCCGCGATATGAGGTTTCGTTCGAGGGGAACGATGCCTATTGGGCATGGTGGACCCTGCGCCGGGATCTCGCCCTTTCGTCCGGGAACCGGAATGATGCGGGCCTCAAGAAAAGCCTGCGGAACATTCGCAAACGATACCGAAGCGATGGGTATCTCGAGAGTCGGGTGACAGTGGCCGGGGAGGTTCCCGGGAAAGCCTCCGAAGGACGGCGCGATATCCGCATCCTGATCGACGAGGGGCCCCAGTCCATTGTCCGCAGTATCGACATTGAGGGCAACGTGACTTTTGACGATGACAAGATCCTGAAGCAGATGCTGACGCGGACTCCAGGGGTCCGTGCAGAGGGAGGATACGATCCCCAGCGGCTCAAAGACGATATCGGGGCCGTCAAGGCCCTCTACCTCGGAGACGGGTTTCTGAAGACGGCCGTGGAGCGACAGATGGAATGGCAGGCCGAGTCGAAAGCGAATGAAGGCGATGACCGCAGCGGGGGCGGCAAGCGTTACGGCCATCTCACCCTCACCATCGACGAGGGGGTTCAAACCCGTGTCTCCTCCCTGTCGGTTACCGGCGTATCCGCGGCCTCCGTCGAGGCGCTCAAGGCGGCCCTTCTCCTGAGACCCGGCGAACCCTACCGGGAGTATCTGCTCAAAACGGACGAAGACACGATCACCGGCATTGTCGCGGAAAAGGGGTATCCATACGTTCAGGTCAAGGGTTCTGCCGTTCTTGACGCGGACGGCACCGGGGCCGATGTCCGCTATGCGGTCTCGGAGGGACGGTATATTGGGGTGGGCCGAATCCATTTCACGGGGAATTTCCGGACGGCGGAGGAGATCCTCCACAATGAACTGGAAATCCGGTCCGGCGGGCCTTTTTCCGCCCGGAATATCCTGGAAAGCCGGCGGAATATCCAGAACATGGGGGCTGTCGACTCGGTTCGTTTCCGATTCCCGGGGTTGCAGGAGCAGGCGGATATGGTCGACCTGATCGTGGAGGTGGAGGAGAAGCGGCCCTACTGGATGGAAATCAGCCTGGGGTACGATACGGAACGGCACTTTTTCGCCGCGGCCAGGGGTGGGGACCGCAACCTTTTTGGCCGGAACCAGGATCTGAGGGGCGGCGTCGAGATCAGTCAGATCGGCTACCGCGTGGAGACCGCATTTACAGAGCCCCGTTTCCGCCAGAGCCGAATTTCAGCCACCAGCGCCCTGTTCGCCGAAAAGCGGGAGGAATTCAACCAGGATTTCGGGATTCGCAGCTTCGGCGTTTCTCAGGTATTCAGCCGCCGGTTGCTGGACGGCGATCTTGATCTGGGGCTGGCCTTCCGACTGGAAAGGCGGGAGCAGTATATGCGCGATGACAATCCGATGCCGGAGGGCGACGAGGAACGCTACAATGCCCGGACCGTTCTAATCGGTACGCCATCGGCCGTTTACAATACGACCGATTCCTTTGTAAGGCCCACCCGCGGGGTATTCGCCGCTCTCTATGTCGATTTGTCCAAAGGGCTCCAGGAGTCCCTGGACAATTTTCTGAAGTATCGATTCGAGACCCGTTATTACACAACGCCGGTGGATCGACTGACCTTTGCGGTTCGCGGCATGTATGGCTATATTTACCCCTATGGATCCGCCAGCGTCGTCCCGGACGATCAATTGTTCTATCTGGGCGGAACCGCCACTGTGAGGGGGTTCGACGAAAACCTCCTGCGGATCGATGTTGACGGCAAGGCGGTGGGCGGTCGGGAGTCCCTCCTGGGAAACCTCGAGGTTCGCTACGATCTGGGGATGAACTTCGAAATGGCGGCCTTCTACGATGTGGGTCGGATGGGTCGCGCCGACGGGTCGGGTGGCACGGACGACCTGAGATCGTCGGCAGGCCTCGGCCTGCGATACATTACACCCATCGGGGCCGTGGGCATCCTCTATGGCTGGAAACTGGATCCGATGGCGGGAGAGGATGCGGGGCGCCTCCATTTCTCCATCGGTTACACCTTTTGACCCTTCGGGTAGCCCCGATCCGAACGAGACGAGACAGATAAAGAGGCACCCTTATGTCGGTTCTGATGGAATTGGCTATTTTCCCGACGGACAAAGGCGAAAGTGTCGGCGCGGCGGTCGGCCGGGTCGTCGAAATGATTCGGGACAGCGGCGTCGTATACCAGGTGACGGCCATGGGGACCCTCGTCGAGACCCCGACCCTCGCAGAGGCCCTGAGCATCGTCCAGCGTGCTCATGACCTTCTGGCGAAGGATGCGTCCCGCATTTACGCCGCTGTCAAATTCGATATCCGGGAGGGGAAGAGCGGACGCATTTACGGCAAGATCCGATCCGTCACGGACAAGATCGGCAGCGTCAATACGTGACGCATTCGTGTTATTGAGAACAAGGAGACATCATCATGACGAATCGAGGATTTCTTTCGGCAATCGCAATTATTGTCATCGTTTTGGCCGCGGACCTGGGGACCGGCATGGCCGACGGCCCCAAAGAGATGGGGGGGTGGGCAGTCGACGGTCCCTACAACCAGCTTTACAAAAACAGCGAACGGGATCGACTCAAAGGGACGGTGGAGGGCTTCTCCGAGGTGGTGCCCCTGGCCGGCATGTCCCCGGGGACGGCGCTGATCGTCAAGGACGAAGACGGCGATCGGATCGTGGTGCATCTGGGGCCGAGATGGTTCGTAGACCCTGACGGGATCGGGATACGAAAGGGTGATGAGGTGAAAATCAAGGGGGCCTGGGCTGAAATCGAGGGGCAGGACCTCTTTATCGCCGCCAAGGTGAAGCGGGGTGAATATGACGAGTACAAAATCCGGCGAACCCGTGACGGCTTCCCCTTCTGGTGCATGAGCGCCGAGGAACTTGCCCGGGAAAGCGCGGGCGATTAGTGCCCCGGATCGGGGAGGGATGATGTCGCGGCCGGCGCCGTGAAGTTTCGCTCATGGCGCCGGCAATAATGAGTTGTAAAAATGGCCGAAATTGGTTATGTTAAAATAATGATTTCCGGTTACCTGGACGACGACGTGGCGGGTGCTGTCATCCCTTTCAAGGAGGATCCGCGTGGGCGACAAGAAACGGATCATCATCATTGATGACCATCCCCTGTTCCGGGAAGGGCTGAAGACCATTCTGGGGCGAAGCGACCGCTACGACGTGGTGGGCGAGGCGGGGACTGCCGCCCTGGGGCTCAAGACCGTCAAGGAGGTCAAACCCCATCTGGCCATCGTGGATATCTCCCTTCCGGATCAGAACGGGATCGAACTTACCCGGGACATCCTGAAGTGCTCGCCCGAAACATGCGTCCTGATGGTCAGCATGTACTCGAAGATCGATTATATCGTTCGCTCCTTCCAGGCGGGTGCGGCCGGCTACCTGGCCAAGGAGTCCGCGGCGGATATGCTGCTCAAGGGAATTGAGCATGTTCTCAACGGCGATTACTTCATGGATGCGAAGGTTTCCGAAAAAGTGGTCAAGAAGCTTGCTGAACTGCCTGAAAAGAAGATATCCGTCAGTGCGGACGGCTACGAGTCCCTGACGCCTCGGGAGCAGGAGGTGATGACGCTTCTGGGAGAAGGGCATTCCGCGACGCAGGTGGCTGAAAAGCTCTTCATCAGCCCCAAGACGGCCGAGAACCATCGGGCCAATATCATGCGCAAGCTGGGCCTGCATAGTACTATCGAGTTGATACGGTATGCCGCAAAGATCGGCATCATCGACGTGGACCTCTGGAAGGAATAGCCACCCGAGCCACTACTTTCCCGATACCACCCGCTTTCCCTCCGCCGCCTCCCCGGGAATCGATCCTGGCCGGGGGTTTCCCCCACCGAAAATGATGCTTTCCCCCTATGGACAAATCGAGACGCCAGGCGATATTATAATATTATTTTTGACTTTCGATTTTCAGGCACCGATGCTGCCGAGAAAGTCCTTACGTCCCAAACGGTTACATGATGGAGGGCCGGCTGAAGGCGTGTTTCCGCGTCAAGCGGGGCCCTTGCCCGCCGTCAGTCTCTTTCCGGTCAACATCAAAAAAATTGAGCGATGTTGCAAACTCACCTTATCCAGCCGAGATAACATGGGAAAACCGATCGAGGAAAAGATTCATCCGGAAGACCGGGGCAAGACGTCGATCCAAATCAGCTACTTCAACATGTCGATAGGGACGACGAGCTCCACCTTCAGTCATTGGGGAGAAGGTGTCTGTTTCCAGTCTCCCCGGCCGTTTGAGGTCGGATCGACCGTATGGATCCGCTCACGGCGCGCGAAAGAGGGCGTCGCCGGCAATGCGCCGCCGCCGATGAACGCATTGGGGCGGGTGACATCCTGCAGGGAGATGCCGGGGACGGTGCCGCCGAGATACGAAGTCAGGGTCCGATATTTTCTTCCGGAATACTGAGACGTTTGCAGAGGATGCGGGGGTTTTCACAAGAGCCGCCTTGTCGGCAGATTGCCCAGGAATGTCACCTGCACCGGCAAGTACGGAAACGTCATCCAACCTCAGCGAGGGCGTCGGTGTAGTGCGGCGGGCAGGCTGCGGGCCTATTCCGGGGGAGGGGACGAACGTCTGCCGACGCTTTGGTTTGCCGAAAGCGGTCTTCCCGTGTTATGGATGGATCCGGAATAAAGGAGGTCCGTGCATGGGAGCGGCAGAAAAAATGGCGGTGCTCGATCACATCTATCGGGTTTACAAGGGGTTCATCGCCGAATATGAGACCGCATGCCAAAAGGGATGCGACCGATGTTGCACGCGAAACGTCACCTTGACCACTCTTGAAGCCCACGCCGTAGCGGTTCATCTCGTTGATGAAGGAAAAATCGACTTTTTCGAGAAATTCCGGGAGGCGATCGATCTTCCCCGATTCATCCCCCGGTTGACGACCAACGCGCTGGCGGAAATCTGCCTCCGGGGGGAGGATCCCCCGGAGGAATTGAGCGATCCGAACTGGGGCGTCTGTCCGTTTCTGGAAGATGGTGTGTGTCCGGTTTACGCCGTCCGTCCCTATGGGTGCCGGTGCATGGTTTCGGCTTTTCGGTGCGACGAAGCCGGTTTTGCGGAGATGGATCCATTGATCGTGACGGTCAACAACGTGGTTTTGCAGTACCTTGAGCATGTGGACCGGGACGGCTATTCCGGCAACCTGACCGATCTTCTTCTTTTTTTTTCATCGGGGGAGAACCGTCGGCGATACCGAGAGAGCGTCCTTGGCCGCCCGCCCGAAGGCCTGATCCGAAATCGGCCGATCCCTGCTCTGATGGTCCCGCCGCGGCATCGAGAGAAGATTCTCCCCTTTATCAACGCCCTTCAGGGGGTGCCATCCACCCCCTCCCGCCGCCTCTGAACGCTTTCCTCCCGGTTTCACCGGCAGCGGCCCCGCAGCTGCCTGGGTCTACAATCCTAGGAGTTTTCGGGCGTTTTCTCCGCAGATGTTGGCCCGCTCTTCGCTGGGGAGGTCCGACTTGTCCATGTCCCTGAAATAGCGGCCAGGTCTGAGGAGCGGATAGTCGGTACCGAAAAGGATCTTTTCCTGGCCGGCCATCTGACCGGCCATGGGATAGATGTCGATGTCATAGAGGAAGGGGGAGGCCGCCGTGTCGAACCAGACGTTCCCGAGGGTTTCCTTGACCTCGCGTTTCAGGAGGTTGTAGAAGAAGATGCCGCCGCCCCAGTGGGCCAGAACGATTTTGTTTTCGGGAAAGGTCTGGATCATCCGGTAGATCTGGGCGAGGGTGTTGGGACTTTTCCCCGGATATTGGTGACCGACGGGCTCGTTGGTGTGGATGAGAATCAGGCGATCGTGGTCGCGGCAGAGCGCCATGACGGGGTCCAGGGCGCTGATGCACCTCTCGTCGATTCCGGAGGTGTAAAACGCCAGTTCTCCGACGCCGTGCATCCCGGCGCCAAGGCATCGCTCGGTTTCATCGGCCGCGCTCGGGTTCAGCGCGTCAAAACATGCGAGGCCGATGAACCGGTCCGGGTATTTGCGGACCGTCTCGATGATGTAGTCGTTTTCTCTTCTGAAGGTGTCAGCGTCCTGCCAGGGGAAGCCGAAGATTACCGACCGGTCGACGCCTTCCTCGTCCATCATCCGCAGGGTGTCCTCCGCGCCCGCCAACCGGGATTTGGGAGAATCGTAGAGCAGCTTGAATGCAGGCTCCGATGGGAAAAAGGCGGATCGATTCTGCCGGATTTTTTCGGAAAAGACGTGTACATGAAAATCAATGATCATGTCGTGCCTCCGCTTGGGGGGGGTCATCGGATGAAAAATGCCTTTGACTTTTTGAGGATTCACTTTTATTCAAGTAATCGCTTAGCGGCAGAATAGGAACAAACACGGCATTTGATCAAGTATAAATTTCAAGTCGCGGCACTTTCATGAAGGAGGACGCATGTGGTTTGACAGGCCCGGCAGGGAAAACACGGACAGAACCTTGGAACTGGCATACGAGCGGGGAAACGTCCTGGGGATCGACGAGGTGGTGGTGGCTTCCACGAACGGGACGACCGGATTCAAGGCCGTTGAGATCTTCAAGGGGTTCAAGGTGGTGGTGGTGACGTATCACTGCGGGTTCAAGGAGCCATTCAAGAGCGTCATGCCCGCCGAGGTCAAGAAAGATCTGACCCTGAAGGGCGCCACGGTGGTGGCGGCCACTCATGCGCTCTCCGGCGTGGAGAGAGCCATTGCCAACAAACACTCGGGCCTATACCCTGCACTCCTGATTGCCGACACCCTGAGGCTTTTGGGTCAGGGGGTCAAGGTGGCGGTTGAGGTCTCGATCATGGCGGCGGATGCCGGCGCCTTGTCCGGCAGGGACATCATCGCCATCGGCGGCACCGGCAAGGGGGCCGACACGGCGGTGGTCCTGAAGCCGGCCAATCAATCGGACATGTTCGACATTCGCATTCGGGAAGTGATCTGCAAGCCCTGGGATTTCTGAGCATTTGCCGGGGAGAACCTCGTGATGAGGGGGGAGCGGCATGTTTTTTCTGATTGGCGGCATCACGCCAAGGATCAAGCTTCTGGACGAAAAGCCCGTGATATGTCCGGTGTGCGGTCTGGCCCAAGCCTACCACAAGCGGGTGGACTATTGGCTGAATCTATTTTTCATTCCCATCGTCCGGATCCGCAAGGGGGAGCCGTTTTTGATGTGCGAGCGGTGTGAACGGCAGATCCATGAGATGGGAGAAGAATACCAGGCCGCCGTTGATCGATTGGATGCCCGGTGCCGGTATTGCGACAGGGCTCTCCATCCTGAATTCCGTTACTGTCCTCATTGCGGAAAAGCGGTGTCGACGTCCCCGAGGACCTCGACCCCGGAACGTTGAATGGATGAATTCCCGGAAACGTCATCTTTGTCGGCAATGCAGCGCCATGTGGTCCTGGTGGCGCCGGAGGTCCATTGGAACACCGGCAATATCGGAAGAACCTGTCTTGGGGCCGGGGCGTTCCTCCATCTCGTCAAGCCCCTGGGCTTCTCCCTGGCTGAGCGCGAGGTGAAGCGGGCGGGTCTCGATTACTGGCCCAGGGTCCGGCTGTCGGTATGGGAGTGTTTCGAAGACTTTCTGACGGCTGTTGCACCGTCTCCCGAGGAGGTGGCGCTCTTCGCCAAAAAAGGATCCCGGCCTTTCTGGCACATGGCACCGCCGCAACGGTTTTTTCTGGTGTTCGGCGCCGAGACCCGGGGCCTTTCACCGGCCATCCTCGCCCGCTATCCGGACAGAACCTACCACATCCCCATTACCCGCGATGTGCGGTGCCTCAATCTTTCCACCAGTGTGGGGATCGCCCTCTACGAAAGCCTGCGGACCGCATCGCCCATTCACGCGTGGTCGTAAATCCGGGGCGGCCTCACTTTCAGTTCAAAAATGCCGTGATCCAGTCCTGCATCGTTTCCAGTGCATGGGGCGGCACCCAGCGCACCTCGGGGTCGGCCTTGAACCAGGTGTACTGTCGCTTGGCGTACCTTCGGGTGTCCCGCTTGAGGGTCCTGATGGCCTCGACCCATGTCGTCCGTCCCTCGATGAAATCAGCCATGTGTCGGTATCCGATGGATTTCATCGATTTGAGCCCCGAAGGGTAGCCCATTTCGAGGAGCCGTCTGACCTCCGCCACCAGGCCCATCTCGAGCATGATGTCCACCCGCCTGTCGATGCGGTCGTAAAGGGCTGGCCGTTCCATCTCCAATCCGATTTTGAGGGTCCGGAAGTGGGTCTCGCCGAATCGATGCGCCGAATGATGGTCGGAGAGGGGTTTCCCCGTGGTTTCAAAGATCTCGATGGCCCGAATGATCCTGAAGGCATCGTTGGGGTGGATCCGCCGGGCGGTTTCGGGGTCCCGCTGCCGAAGCCGTCGGTGAAGCGCCGGGGCGCCCATCCGGTCCATATCCTTTTTGAGCTGTTCGCGGAGTGCGGGGTCGACGGGTTTGGTGCAAAAGATCCCCTGGGTCAGGGACTTGATATAGAGGCCCGTACCTCCGGTGACAATGGGCAGGGCGTGCCGATCGGCAACCGCCGCGATGGCGGACCGGGCCTCCCGCGCAAATCGGGCGGCATCGAACGGTTCATCCGGGGCAACGATATCGATCATGTGGTGAGGCGCTGCGGCCCGTTCCTCGGATGTTGGTTTCGCCGTGCCGATATTCATGTGTCGGTAAATCTGCATGGAATCGGCGCTGATGATTTCGCCATGGAAGAGCCGGGCCAGCGCGATGGCCGCCGAGGTCTTGCCGATACCGGTCGGCCCGCAGATGACGACGATATCCGGTTTTTTCCGATGCGAATTCATGGGGGATCCTTGTTTTCCGTTGCGAAAACGGTCGTTGATGGTGCTGCCGAAGCGGCGGAAGTCGGTGATCAGTCGCCTCCGCGGGCCCGTTCATAAAGGCTCTGGCGCCGGTTGGGCAGGAAAAATCGCATTTTATGGCCGCGAACCCGCTCCATGGCGGCCGCGGAAAGGTCGGTTACGATCATCCCTTCCCGGCCGCTCAGGTCCTTTTCAATGACGTTGCCGGAAGGATCGATGGCCAGGGCGATGCCCGGAAACCGGAGCCCGTTGCTGTTTTCCCCGGCCTGGTTGCAGGCGATGACAAACAGGCTGTTGTCGAATGCCCGTGCCGGCAGATGGCGCCGCCATGACCGGTATTTCTCCTCGGGGGTTCCCCGGGGGGAGGCATGGGGCATGAAGATGACGTCGGCGCCTTTCTGAGCCATCACGGTGGACAGGTCGGGGAAATGGGCATCGTAACAGAGCTGGATGCCGAACCTGACCCCCGCGAACTCGAAGACGGGTACGGCCTCCCCCGGCGTGAAGACCGCCTGCTCGGGCGGCGCGATGTGAACCTTGCGATAGACCCCGAGCCCGCCACCGGGAAAAGCCGCCAGGTGGCTGACGAACAGCTCGCCCCCGCCCCCCTTTTCGGCCATGCCGGCCAGTATGACGATGTTCTCCCGCCGGGCAAGGCGGATAATCGCTTCGCTGACCGGGCCGGGCACCGGCTCGGCGACGGCCTTGATGTCGAGGCGGCTGCTGTATCCGGAGATGTTCATTTCGGGAAAGCAGATGAGGTGAGCCCCCCGGGATTTGGCGGATAGAACCATGCTCGCCATCCGCTCCATGTTTTTTGGGATATTGGGTGCGGCGGAATGAAATATGGCCGCGGCGACGCGAATATCTTTCATTTAGAGATCGAAGTGGGCTCTTACCTTGTAAACGGCGGTGGCCGGAAGGTTGATGATCTCCCTCACGCCGGTGGCATCGGTGATTTCCTTGAGATGCCTTTCGATTTCAGCCATGGACGGGGCGATAAAGGTAAACCATACATTGAAATCGCTTTCCCGTGTATAGTTATGCGTTACCCCCGGGTAGCGGTTGACGGTTTCCGCGAAAAGCGCGTGCCGGTCTTCCGGAACCTTTGCAGCGCAGAGCGTGCTGACGAAGCCGAGTTTGCGGGGAAAAAAGTTGGCGCCGATTCTCCGGATAATGCCGCATGTCTTGAGGCGACGCATGCGGCGAATGACCTCCGTTTCCGGAATGCCCAGCACCTCTCCGATCTCGGCATAGGGGCGGGGGGATATGGGGAAATCGGACTGTATCCGGTTCAGGAGCCGGCGATCCGTCGCGTCCATTTCGTCCAATGACGTCGCATCGGCCGCGGGCGCCTCGGAAAGACGCGTTTCAAGGTCCGAAATCGAAGTGTTTGCCGGATTTTTCATTTCTTCATTCCTCGCTTGTCGGGCCGCCGGATGGCCCGCGGGGTCATCCATGAGACCCTCCTTTCAGAAAATGGACATGCAGCTTTCGGCTTCGCGGTCCGTCGAATTCGCAGAAAAATATGCCTTGCCATCGGCCAAGCATCAGACGACCGTTTTCGACGGCCAGCAACTCGGAAGCCCCCACCAGGCTCGATTTAACGTGGGCCGGTGAGTTGCCCTCGAGATGGCGGTAGGCCGCGTCCCAGGGGATCACCCGGTTCAGAACCATCAGGATGTCGTCTTTAACGGTGGGGTCGGCATTCTCGTTGATGGTTACCGCGGCCGTCGTGTGTGGCACATAGAGCATGCAGAAGCCGTTGTCGATGTTCTCTGCCGCAACGGCCTTTCGTACCGCTTCGGTGATGTCGAGAAACTCGGTTTTCCGGTTGGATCTGATCGAAAGGATCATGGGATCCGCCTCTTTCGTTTAGCCCAGCGCTGAAATCATCCGGTGCCGGGTTTTTATTGACTTCGACCCCCTTTTTTTGTATAGGAACAACCGATAGATGTCAATATGAATTGCAATGTTTTCAAGAAGCTATAATTGATGTTAATCTTGTCGGGCTTTTTTGTTAAATTTTCTTGAAATCAATTTTCATGTTGACAATTCCAAATCATAAATATAAACATCCTACATCAAAAAAATACCATCAGGCGATATACACATACGTATATGGAATTGAAGTATCGTTCAAACATTAGAAGAGGGGGTTTTTTTAAATGGCAACAATCGAGTTTAAAGGCAAAGAATTTGACGTTGACGAGGATGGTTTCATCACGGATTACAAGCAGTGGAGCCAGGAGTGGGTCGAGTACGTTAAGGAGCAGGAAGGCATCGACGAGTTGACCGACGAGCATCACCTGGTCGTAAAAATCCTCCAAGAATACTATGAGAAAAACGGTATTGCCCCCATGGTCCGGGTTCTTTCCAAACTGACCAAGATGAAGCTGAAACACATCTACGAGCTGTTTCCGTCAGGCCCGGGCAAGGGCGCCTGTAAGATGGCGGGCCTGCCGAAGCCGACCGGCTGCGTCTAATCGATGTTTCGGTATCCGATGTTTTGTTAGATCGTGAATGGGGTGATGAAAATCACCCCATTTTTGTAGGGATGCCGTGCATCCGCCCCGCCATGCCCCTTCCGGCGTTCTTGCCGCCACCGCTCGCACATTTTGGACGCCCTTTCCCGATAAGTTTTCGTCCGCTTGATTTCTCCTTCGAATTTCGTTAAGACTGTATCCGTATGATCTTCCACCGATTTTTGGGGTACTTCACCGTTGAGGCGCGGCTTGCAAGGGCAATGCCGCGGAGGGAATGACATGGGCGATATCGTCCCGGCCGTGTCCCTGATTGCCGTTCTGGCGGGGGCCGTTCTGGCGGGGGTTTTCAGCATCAACGCCGTCAACCGAAGGGTGTCGGTTCCACAGATGAGTGGTATTCTGGCGCTGGCGCCATTGGGCGCGCTCGGTGCCGTTCTCTCGCAAATCCCCGACATCCTGGAAGGCGTCGTGCTGACCTGGCGATTCCCATGGCTTCCGTCCATGGGAATGACGTCGGGTTTCTATGTCGACGGCCTCAGCGCCCTTTTCGCCGTCATCATCACCTTTATCGGGGTGTTGATCGTTGTTTACGCGGGGCAGTATTTCAAAGGGGACCCGGGCGCCTGGCGATTTTTTTTCTACCTGCTGCTGTTCATGGGGGCCATGCTGGGGGTGGTGATGGCCGGAGACGTGATAACGCTGTTCGTCTTCTGGGAAGGGACCGGCATCACCTCCTTTCTCCTGATCGCCTACGATCCTTCCCGCCCCGAGGCTCGCAGGAGCGGATTCAAGGCCCTTGTCATTACGGGGGCCGGCGGCATTGCGCTTTTGATCGGGCTGCTCCTTGCAGGCGATCTTTCGGGCGGCACCGAGTGGGAAGTGATTCTGAAGGGCGGAGATATTTTGAGAGAAAGTTTTATATATCCGCTTATCCTCGGGCTGACACTCATGGGGGCCTTCACCAAGAGCGCCCAGTTTCCCTTTCATATCTGGCTGCCCCAGGCCATGACCGCGCCGACGCCCGCAAGCGCCTATCTTCATTCCGCCACCATGGTCAAGGCCGGTATATACCTCATGGCCCGGATGAATCCGGTCCTGGGCCAGACGGAGCTGTGGTTCTGGCTGCTGACCGCCGTCGGCATGACAACCATGGTCATTGGGGCTTACCAGGGATTCAGACAGAACGATCTCAAGGCCATGCTGGCCTACTCGACAATTTGCCAATTGGGGATTCTCACCATGATGATCGGTCAGGACATCGCCATCGCCTATAAGGCCATGGTGGTGGGCGTGGCCGCGCATGCCATGTATAAAAGCGCCCTGTTTCTGGTGGCGGGCATCCTGGACCATGAAACCGGGACCCGGGATATCCGCCGCCTGGGCGGGCTCTGGCGACGGATGCCCGCTACCTTCGGGATCGCCCTGGTGGCCGCCTTCTCCATGGCGGGACTGCCCCCCCTGTTCGGGTTTCTCGCCAAGGAGACCCTTCTGACCGCCACCGTCCATCCCTCCGTTCCCGAAAACCTGGCCTGGGTGATGCCGGCCTCGACGGTGATTGCCGGCGCGCTGATGCTGGCCCAGGCCGGGATGTTCGTATGGGAGGTCTTCTGGGGTCGTCCCAAGGATCCAGCTGTTCACGGGCATGAAGCGCCGATCGTGATGCTGCTGGCGCCGGCCCTCCCGACCCTGATGTCCGTCTCCGACGCCCTTTCGCCGGACCCCGAGGCCGAAGCCCTGCTGCTGGCCCGAGCGGCGAGTGCGGCTTACGGCGCCGAGGTCAAGGTGTCGCTTCACCTGTGGAGCGGGCTGAATGTTCCCATGGCGCTCTCGGTGGTGGCGGTCGGTACCGGCCTGATCCTTTTCGTCTACCGCCGACGGCTTCGGACGTTCCAGGCCCGGATCGGGGGCAGGTTTTCCATGGACATGCTGTACAACGGGGTTTTCCAGTGCATCGATGCGGCTGCCGGCATTGCCGTCCGTTTTCAGGTCGGGCGTCTCCGGTTTTACTTGTCGGTGATCATCGGAGCGACCGCCCTTTTCGTCCTCGGCCTGAGCGGTGTTCGGCTGCCCCCCGCCGTCGACATGTTTCACCGCTGGCCTCATCTCGATTTTGCGGGGGAGTTGTTATACCTGAAGATCTTCGCTCTGGGCCTGACGGTGGGGACGGCTCTGGCAAGTGTTTTCCTCCAGCGGGATTTCTGGGCCATTCTGGCGATGGGGGCCTCCGGCCTGGGAATGGCGCTGCTGTTGGTACTGGAACCGGCGCCCGACGTCGCGCTGGTGCAGATCGTGGTGGATATCCTGACCCTGGTGATCCTGGTCCTGGCCTTGACGCGGATTCCTTTCGGGCAGCGCCGGGCGGCTCACGAGGTCACGTTCCGGCAGACCCCCTACGGCCTGGTGCGGGACACCCTTGTGGCCGTATTCAGCGGACTCGTCGTCATGATCATCACCCTCGAGGCGCTCTCCGCCCGCCCCCGCGCCAGCATCCTGACCCCCTATTTCACGGCCAACGCGGAAACGCTGACCGGTTCCAAGAGCATCGTCGGCGCCATCATCGTCGATTTCAGGGCACTGGACACCCTGCTCGAGATCACCGTGTTCAGCATCGCCGGCCTGGGCATTTTCATGCTCCTCCGGCACGCCGCTCAAAAGCACAACGACACCTTCGCCCGGGCGGGTGGGGATCTGGCGGAGGTGACGGCCGTGGGGGTCGGCGTGCAGGGGCGGCCGGTATCTCCCTTCATCCGAACGCTCGCCTATCTGATCCTGCCCATTGCCATGATCATCGGCGTCCTCCATATCCTTTACGGCCACGATCAGCCCGGCGATGGATTTACAGCGGGGGTCATCGTCAGCCTTGCCGTGAGCTTCTGGTATGTGGTGTTCGGTTACCGTGAGACCCGACGAATGCTGCCGTGGCTTAAGCCTTCACTGTTCATCGGGATCGGCGTTCTGCTCATTCTGTTGTCCGGCGCCGTCGGGGCTGTGGCGAAGGGCAGCTTCCTGGCCGGCGTCGATTTTGGCCACGCACTGGGGGTGACCCTTCCCCGGGGCGTTCACCTCGGTACGTCGCTCTTTTTCGAATTCGCGATCGGCCTGAGCGTTGTCGGCAGTGTCGCCCACATGGTGAACACCCTGGGAACCCCGGACCAACAGCGTTCGGAGCGGCCGGATGCAAGTGATGAATGATTTTTTTCCGCGGCAGCAAGGAGGTGCGGTATGGAATTCCTGACGGCTCTCTCCATCGGAGCGTTGTTCGGCATCGGCGTTTTTCAGGTCCTGAGGCGTAATCTGATCCGTTCGGCCATCGGACTGATTCTCCTGACCAACGCGGTCAATCTGTTTCTCCTTTCCGCCGGGGCCTATGATGGTTTCGTGCCGGCTTACGTAAACGCGCCGCCGGGGACGGCGAGCGACGCGCTCCCCCAGGCGCTGATCCTCACGGCCATCGTCATCAGCATGGGGGCGACAGCCTTCATGTTTGCCGTCATGATCGTGATTTCGGGCCGATATCGGACGAGTGACGCCGATCAGGTGAACGGGCTCAGGCAATGATGCCGATGGGAAAAGTTGCCGGAGGACCCCGATGAACCCCTCGCACCTGGTGCTTCTCCCTATCCTGATCCCTCTGACCGGCGGGGTCGCCGCGCTGCTCCTGCGCGGCCTTCCCCGTCTTCAGCGATGCTGGAGCCTGGGCGTCATGACGGCGGCCATGGCCGGGAGTATCGCGCTTTTCGCAGAGGTGTGGGAGAAAGGGAGACCGGTGGTCTGCCGGGTTGGGGGATGGCCGGCGCCCTTCGGCATCGTCCTGGTCGGCGACGGGCTTTCAGCCCTCTTCGTGGTGATGACCTTCATCGTCATGGTCACAGGGGTGATCTACGCCCTGGGAAGCCGGGATGCCGTGGTCCGTTATCCGGCCTTCCATCCGCTCTTTCTTTCCCTTGCGGCGGGCCTGGCCGGGGCGATCCTGACTGGAGACCTCTTCACCATGTACGTCTTTGCCGAACTCCTGGTGATTTCCGGAACGATGCTCACCGCGGCATCCGACGATCCCTTCGGGGTCGAGGCTGCTTACAAGTACTACTACATGAGCCTGACGGCATCTTTCTTCATGCTGCTGGCGGTCGGTTGTCTTTATGCCGCCTACGGCACCCTCAACATGGCCGACCTGGCGCGACGCGTGGGGGCCGACCCCTCGCAACCGCTGCTTCTCCCCGCCGTCGGGCTTTTGATTGCCGTCTTCATGATCAAAAGCGCCGTATTTCCCTTCCATTTCTGGCAGCCGGACTTTCATTCGGCGGCTCCTACCGCCGTGAGCGCCATGCTTTCCTCCGTGGTCGTGAAATTCGGCGTCTACGGGTTCTTTCGGCTGACCACGCTCCTGTTCGTCGTCCATGCGCCAGCAATCCGAAGCATTCTTATGGTTCTCGGGACACTGGGCATTCTGTTCGGCGGCCTTTCGGCCGCCGGCACCCATAACCTGAAACGGATGCTCGCCTATTCCACCATCGCCCAGGTCGGATTCATCCTGGTGGGCATCGGCTGGGGATCGCCTCCAGCGCTTGCCGCAGCCATGATCTTTGCCGTCAACCACAGCATGATCAAGGCGGCTATGCTGATGCTTGCCGGTGTCGTGGTCAGTCACGCTCCGGTGAAATCCGCCGCCTTCAATGTGATCGACGGCGTGGGCCGCCCGCTTTCCGGAGCGAAGCTGCTTTTTTTTCTGGGCGGGATGGGATTGGCCGGGATTCCCCCCACCAACGGTTTCATCGGCAAGATGCTTCTCTTCCGGAGCGGTGCGGCGGGAGATCGGTTCGGGATGCTCGTCATCATCGGCGCCGCGGGGACGCTGACCCTGGTCTATATCATGCGGGCGTTCCAGCGGGTCTTCTGGACGCCCGCGGCCGAAGAGGGCTTGATCAAACCGGTGGGGGACAGTCTGCTGGCACCGGTTCTGCTTATCGGATTGGTCGTCCTGCTGGGCCTGTGGGCCGAGCCCTTGGTGCGCTCCGCCAGTGAGGCCGCCCAATGGATGACCACCCCCCTGACCTATGTCCAGGCAGTGCTCGGAGGATAACGATGACCTGTTACATGCGGATTTTAATCCCCTTACTGGTGGCGTATCTGGTATTGTCCGCGAATCTGGAACCGAATAACGTCATTCTGGGAACGGCCATCGCCGCAGGGGTGATGACGCTCCTTCCCCGTGTGGCGGAAGAACGCAAGTGCAAAGGATTTCTGACGGCGGTCCCGGCAATCGTTCAGTACGTCGGCATCCTCGGTTTTGATCTCCTGAAAAGCGGGATCCAGGTGGCCGGGATCGTCCTTTCGCCTGAAATGCCCATCCGGCCGGGGATCGTGGCGGTGCCGTCGGATTGCCGGTCCGACCTGGGCAGAGCCCTCAGCGCCCATGCCGTCACGCTCACGCCCGGACAGCTGGTGGTGGGCATCGGCAGAGACGGCGTCATGTACACCCATTGCCTGAACGTCTCCGCAGCCGCCGAGGGGCTTTTCCGAGCCCAGAAAACCCGGGAGGCGCTTCTTCATCGCATCTTTCTGTCGCCGCCCTGAAGGGTGTTTTGAAGCGCCGGAAAGGAAGACCTATGACACCGGTTTTTGACATCATATTGTACATTTCCCTGTTGATTCATGTTATTCTGATGGGAATTGCCCTGAGACATCTGTGGGGCGGTGAGAACGTGGTCGACCGCCTGATCGGCTTCGACCTCCTGGGCACGCTGACCCTGGCGGTGCTGGTGCTGGTTTCCCTCATCTACCGGCAGAGCGTCTATATTGACGTGGCGCTGGCCTTGGCGGTGCTGAGCTTCGTGGGGAGCGTGGCCCTGGCCAAATACCTGGCCGACGATAAAATGTTTTAAAGGAGCGGACATGGATAGCGACATCCTTCAATACCTCGCCGCCGCCGCAGTCGCCGTCGGGACGTTTTTTTCGCTGGTGGGCGTGCTGGGGTTCATCCGTCTGCCCGACGTTTACACCCGGCTGCACGCCACGGGGAAGGTCGGGGTCTTCGGGGTGGTCTTTCTGTTGATTGCCGCGGTGATCCACACCCCCCTGGGATGGGGAAAGGGGCTTTTCCTGGTCTTCTTTCTCTTGGTCACCGGGGCGGTGACCGCCCATGCCCTGGCCTCGGCCGCCTACCACCTCGGCCTTCCCATGAAGGGGGAGATGGAAGGGGATCGAGACGTCGATCCGGCGGGGCCGGAGGTGAGCGCCGCCGTCGACCCGCCGCCGTATAACCGGGAGCCTTGAATTCTGACCTCCCCTTGGAGCGTTGCATCGAAAATGATCATCAGAAAAGCCGTCATCAATGATGTTCCTTACATCCACCGTCTGCTTCAGTTTTACGGCCTGAAGGGGGAACTCTTGCCCCGGCCCCTCAGCCGGCTCTACGATCATCTTCGGGATTTCTGGGTGTGCGAGGATGACGTGGGCGGCGCCGGCATTGTCGGGTGTTGCGCGCTGCAGTTTTGCTGGGCGGATCTGGCGGAGATCCGTTCGCTGGCGGTCCTGCCCGATTTCGGTGGCCGGAAGATCGGGACGCGGCTGACCGAAACGGCTCTTGCCGAAGCCCGGGATTATCGCATCCGGCGCGTATTCACCCTGACCTATCGGCCGGGGTTTTTCAGGAGGCTCGGGTTTGTTCCCATCGACCGTTCGGCGTTGCCCCTCAAGATCTGGAGCGACTGCATCACCTGTGTCCAATTTCCCAACTGCGATGAAAACGCCATGATTCTGGAGATTGGGAACGACACCCCGGACAGCGCCGAAGAAAGCAGCGATCAGGAATAAATGATGTTGAGCGGCAACGGGGGGTAATGGCGAACGCCCGGCTTGGGGAGAACCTGCTGGGCGTCGACGCTGAGCCAGCTCAGGTCGGGCTTGATCTCCCGGAGCTTGCCGTCCTCCGGCGGCCGTGCGGGATGATTATAGGCATAGGCGGCCTGGAAGATACAGATGCTCCCGTTCCTCTCCCGGGTCGTCACATAATGCTTTTTGAACGACCGGATATTGATGTTTCGGGTTTCGGATATCTGCCGGATCTCTTTCTCAGAGAGCTTCATCAGAACTGTCTTGGAGACCCCCCGCTCCGAAAACCGCATCAGCGCACGGGATTCGCTGCTTCCAGCGTATATGGTGCTGATACAGGGAATCCGGCGGAGGTACTGGGCGGCCACGCACGCAGCGGTTCGCCGCCCCCCGACCATGGCCGGCAGGCCATAGTATTCGAAAAATTTTTTCTGGATGTCCTCGGCGTACTTGTCCCCTTTTTCATAGAGATCCTTGGATATGTATCGAAGATGTTGGGCGAGGCTTTCCGCCGCATCGGCGATGGGCCAGTCGATGCGGACGTGGAAGTGAGAAAGGAGATAGCGGTTCCTGGATCGGCTTGCAGGGTCCCGCTGGATCAGGAGTGCGTAATCGACCGGGAGCAGAATTTTCAAAAAATCGGTGAAACGGGCTGATTCCAGGTACTTGTGGTATCGATCGAACTCACCGCTCAGGGAGAGGGTTTTCGTCCGGAGGAGATTCCCCTTGGTGGTTTTGTTGGCATCGAAAAATCGGATGTACTTCTTGAGAATGTCGGGTATGGTGTCTTCCACGAAGATGACAAGGAAGGCGTTCTGACATTTGTACTCCACGTCAGGGAGGATAGCGCGGGGCTTGAGCTCCCGCTTTTCCACAAACGGATATGCCTCGCCCTGGTCGCGGAAATTTCGGTAGGATTCGATCAGCCCGTAATCGATCATGTACTGATCCAGTTCGTCCCGCAGCAGTTCGTAATATGATCGGCGAAGCCGGTTTTCCTGACTCAGTTCCTCCCTGACGCTCCAGAATGCCAAAAAATCGCCCTCCTATGCCGCTGGATTCGTGTCGACCGCCTCCAAGGCCTGGACCGCCGGCAGAGGTTTTCCTTCCAAGAGTGTGAGAAACGCTCCTCCCCCGGTGGAGATGTAGCCGATCCGATCGGTGACGCCGGCCTGATGGACGGCGGCGTCCGTGTCGCCCCCTCCCACGATGGTGAGGGCGTCCAGACCGGCGATGCATTCGGCGAGGGCCGTGGTCCCCCGGCTGAAGGGCGCCATCTCGAAGGCGCCCATGGGCCCGTTCCAGATGACGGTGCCGGCGTCCTCAAGGGCTCCGGCATAGCGGCGGGAGGTCTCGGGACCGATGTCCAGGGCCATCCATCCCGGGGGGATTTTCGCGGCCGGCACGATCCGTATCTCGGCCTCGGGATCAAAACGGTCGCCTGCAATCACGTCCACCGGCAGAAAGAGCCCGATCCCCTTCCGGGCACAAGCCGCTGTCACAGTCCCCGCCGCCGCCATCATGTCATCTTCGACCAGGGAGGCACCCACATCGACCCCCGACTGCTTCAGAAACGTGTTGGCCATGGCCCCGCCGATGATGATCCGGTCCACCTTCTCGAGCATTCTTTCGAGGGCCGCGAGCTTGCTCGATACTTTTGCGCCGCCGACAACGGCCACCAGAGGACGTCGCGGATCGTTCATGGCTTTGTCGAAATACTCGAGCTCTTTCTGCAAAAGAAAACCGGCAACGGAAATCGGCGCATACCGTGTAATAGCCGCCACAGATGCGTGGGCGCGGTGACAGACGGCAAAGGCATCGTTGACGTAGACGTCGCACAGAGCGGCGAGGTCCTCGGCAAAGGTCGGATCGTTTTTCTGCTCGCCCTCGTGGTAACGGAGGTTTTCCAGCAGCACGACATCACCGTCGGCCATGCCGTCTACGGTGGCGGCGGCTCGTGGACCGATGCAGTCCTCGGCCAGGCGAACCTCTCGTCCGAGCAGCGTTCCCAGCCGCTCGGCCACCGGGGAAAGGCTGAATTCAGGGGCCCGCCGACCTTTGGGCCGCCCCAGATGAGAGGCGATGATCAACCTGGCGCCGTGCTCCAGGGTATATCGAAGGGTTGGCAGGGCGCCCTGGATACGCGCATCGTCCGTGATCTCCCCTGCCTTGCTCAAGGGGACGTTGAAGTCCACCCGGACGAGTACTCGCTTGCCGTCAAGATCGACCGATTGTATGGTTTTCACGATCCTCTCCTTTGTTGGGTGTGCTCTGTTTCATTCGGCGATGAATCGCCTTCTTTTTCGACCAGCGTTCGAGGAAGCCCATGGTGCCCGATGCGTAGGCACGATCGACCTTTTCCTCCCGGACCGCCATCCCCTGCGCCCCTTTGAGGGCACGCCTGAGGCATTCGGTCTTGTGGGGGCAGGCCAAGCAGGTGTCCGGTGATCCTCGAAGGCCGTCTTGTCCCAGGGGAAAGACGGTGTTGAGGTCGCCATAGCAGGGCGGGCGTTCCGTTGGTGTCTTCATGATAATCTGCCCCTGACGTTTCGGCGGTTATATGGAGGCGGCCCGGCAAAAAGATCGATGTCCGCGGTAAGCGTATCCCTTGTCACTGCGGCCTGGGCCGATTAAACCGCATTCCTCGGGAGTTGAAGCCTTGAGATCGAATTTCTGGCGAAGCCCTCTGAAAATTAATTTCTGGCGAATGCATCATGTGTCATATCGTTCAAATTCCCGATTCATGTCCGCGATGTAGCCCTCGTCGGCGAAGCTGAAGTAGCGGTTGTCGCCGATGACGAGGTGTTCGTGAACCGTGATGCCCACCACCTTGCAGGCGAACAGGAGCTGCCGGGTTATGGCCACGTCTTCGGGGGACGGCTTGGGATCCCCCGAGGGATGGTTATGGGCGAAGATCAGCGCCGCGGCGCGATGCGTCAAGGCCTGCCGGATAACCTCACGGGGGTAGACGGCGCCTGAGGTAAGGGTGCCCTCGAAGAGGGTCTCCGCAGCCAGAATCTGGTTCCGGGCGTCCAGGTAGATGACCTTGAACCGCTCGCGGTGCTTGTCTTTCATGTTGTAGTAAAGGTAGTCGAACACCTCCCGGGCGTTCCGGATCGGATCTTTCCGAAGCATCCGATGCTTGAGGAAACGATCGGCCACGTCCTTGATCAGGCGGATGCCGAAAATGTTGGCGGGGCCGAGGCCGTCGATTTCGCGGAGTTCGCCGGGGGATGCCTCCAGAACGCCCTGGAGGGTCTTGAATCGCTTGAGGGCGGCCTTGGCCATCCCCTTGCAATCCCGCCGCGGGGTGGCCAGCGTCAGGAGGAGTTCGATGACCTCGTAATCGTGAAACCCCGCGAGTCCGGAATTGAGAAAGCGCTCCCGCAGGCGCTTCCTGTGGCCGTCGCCCTTGTGCGTCTTCCGTTCAGCCATAACGCCTCTTCCGACCGGTTTCGTCGAGACGGATCCGGCAGGAAAGGCGGCCCGCCGACATGGGGCGCTCAGGATTCATCCAGTTCATCCCTGAGGTCGCGGGTCATGAGGCGATGGAGGGCTTCCCTGGGCGGCACGTTTTCGTATAAGACGTGGTAGATTTCATGGCAGATGGGCATCTCCACTCCCAGCTTTCGAGAAAGATTGTAGACTGATTTGGCGGTTTTGACCCCTTCGGCCACCATGCGCATTTCAGCAAGGATTTCCGCCAATTTCATTCCCTGCCCGATTTTTTTCCCCACCGTGTGGTTTCGACTCAAATCTCCGGTGCAGGTCAGCACCAGATCACCGATGCCCGCCGTTCCGGTGAAAGTCCTCGGATTGGCGCCCATCCTGACGCCCAGGCGCCGCATTTCCGTGAGCCCCCGGGTGATGAGGGCCGCCCGAGTGTTCAGGCCCAGCCCCAGCCCGTCGAGGATGCCCGCCGCGATGGCGATGACGTTTTTGACGGACCCGCCCAACTCGACGCCGATGAGGTCTTCGTTGGTGTACACCCGAAAAACCGGGGTCGCAAAGACCTGCTGGACAAAGGCGGCCACCGCCTTGTCCTTGGCGGCCACTGTCACCACCGTGGGATGACCCTGAGCCACTTCCCGGGCGAAGCTGGGTCCGGAGAGAGCGGCGAGGTGGGATTCGGGGATGTGGGTAAGTGTCTCTCTGAGGATGCCCGACATGGTCAGGTGCGTCTGGTTTTCGATCCCCTTGGACGCCGATACCACAACGCTTTTCTTGGAGATGACGTCAGCGATTTTTAAGGATATATCCCGCATTACATGGGATGGGACCACGATCAAGACCAAGTCTTTGTCGGACGCGACGGCCAACAGGTCGTTGGACGGGAAAAGGTTCTCCGAAAGCGGGATGCCAGGCAAAAAGAGCGTGTTCTCTCGCTCTCTGGCAATGGCATCCCTCACCTCCGGCTCGAATACCCAGAAATCGACGGCATATCCCTTGGTCCCCAGAAGATTGGCCAGGGCTGTTCCCCATGAGCCGCCCCCGACCACACCGATTTTTGCATCATGAACGTCTTCAATCCTCATCGTTGCCGATTTCCCCCTGTTCCCCCGCATCGTCCGAAGACGGTGTGTCAGTGTCTTCTTTTTCCGCGAGCCGGGCAGCGCCGATGATCCGTTCGTCGATGTCCAGGTCCATCAGTTTCACACCCTGGGTGTTTCGGCTGATGACGGAGATGCCGGAGACGGGCATGCGGATCAGCTTGCCGCTGTCGGTCATGAGCATCAGTTCGTCTTCATCCGCCACCAGGAGAATGGCGACGACCTGCCCGTTTCGCTTGCTGGTCTTGATGGTGATGACCCCTTTCCCGCCGCGTCGCTGAACCGGATACTCGTCGATGAGGGTCCGTTTTCCGTAGCCGTTTTCCGTTGCGGCGAAGAGGGTCTGGCCGTGACTGAGCACCTCCATGCCGACAAGGATATCGCCGGCGGCCAGGGTCATGCCCCGGACACCTCTGGCCGTCCGGCCTGTGGGCCGAATATCCGATTCATGGAAGCGGATCGATTTGCCGAAGGCCGATCCCAAAAACACGTTGTTGGTGCCGTCGGTGATCCGCGTTCTGATCAGCTCGTCCTCCGGCGCAAGGGCGAGCGCGATGATGCCCCCGGCCCGGGGCCGACTGAAGGCCATGATGTCGGTCTTCTTGATGACGCCTTGACGGGTCGCCATCATGATGTAGGATCCTGGCACGAATTCAGGGACGGCAAGCACGGTGGTGAGTTTTTCCCCGGCCTCGAAGTTGAGGAGGTTCACAATGGCCCGTCCCTTGCTGGCTCGACCGGCCTGGGGGATTTCATAAACCTTGCACCAGTAGACCTTTCCCTGGTTTGTGAAAAAGAGGAAGGTGTGATGGGTGGAGGCGACAAAAAGGTGCTCCACGAAATCTTCCTCCCGAGTCCCCATCGCAGTCTTGCCCTTGCCCCCTCGGCGCTGGCTTTGGTAAAGGGTGATGGGGTTCCGTTTGATATATCCGGCTTTGGAGATGGTCACCACCATGTCTTCTTCGGCGATCATATCCTCCATGGTCAGTTCCCGGACGGCCTCGATGATCTCCGTGCGGCGGGCGTCTCCGAAGTTTTCCTGAACTTCGGCGAGCTCGTTTTTGATGATATCGAGGACGATGCGCTCGCTGGCGAGGATCTCCTTGAACCAGTCGATGTCCTTGAGGATTTGGGTATACTCCTCGAGAATCTTCTCCTGCTCGAGTCCGGTCAGCCGCTGGAGTCGCATGTCGAGGATGGCCTGTGCCTGGAGAGCGCTGAGGCTGAAAGTCTCCATGAGGCGATCCTTGGCTTCCTTGGCCGTACTCGAAGCGCGTATCAGGGCCACTACGTCGTCCAGGTTCTCGAGGGCGATCTTGAGGCCTTCCAGGATATGGGCCCGCTCCTCTGCTTTCCGGAGGTCGTAGCGGGTTCGCCTGACGATGACCTCCTTGCGGTGAAGGATGAACTGCTCCAGCAACTCCTTCAGGTTGAAGAGGCGGGGCCGGTTGCCCGCAACCGCCAGAAAAATGATGCCGAAGCTCGATTCCATCTGGGTGTGTTTGTAGAGCTGGTTGATGATGATTTCGGGCACTTGGTCCCGTTTGAGCCCCATGGCGATGCGCATGCCTTCGCGGTCCGATTCGTCGCGAACGTACCGGATCCCCTCGATCTGTTTGAGCTTTATCAACTCGGCGATTTTTTCGATCAGCCGGGCCTTGTTGACCTGGTAAGGGATTTCGGAGACCACGATGGTCTGATGTCCGCTCTGTCGTTCCTCCTCCACCGCCACCCTCGCCCGCATGCGGATGATGCCCCTGCCTGTTTGGTAGGCCTCACGGATCCCCTGAGTTCCGTAAATGAAGCCGGCCGTTGGAAAATCGGGTCCGGGAATGTGGTGCATCAGCTCGTCGCAGGTGATGTCGGGGTTGTCGATGAGCGCTGTAAGGGCGCTGATGACTTCGGAGATATTGTGGGGCGGTATGTTGGTCGCCATGCCCACCGCGATACCCGAAGAGCCGTTGATGAGGAGGCAGGGGAGTCGGGTCGGCAGCACCGACGGCTCGCTGAGCGATTCGTCGTAGTTGGGCGTGTAGTTGACCGTCTCCTTCTCCAGGTCCGTCAGCATCTCGTGGGCGATCTTCGCCATGCGAATTTCCGTGTACCGCATGGCGGCGGCGCTGTCCCCGTCGATGGAGCCGAAATTGCCCTGGCCATCCACGAGGGGGTAGCGGAGAGAGAAGTCCTGGGTCATGCGTACGATGGTGTCGTAAACGGCCGTGTCGCCGTGGGGGTGGTATTTACCGATGACGTCACCGACGATGCGGGCGGACTTCTTGTAAGGTTTGTTCCAGTCGTTGTTCAGCTCGTTCATGGCGAAGAGCACCCGACGATGAACCGGCTTGAGGCCGTCCCGAACGTCCGGCAGCGCACGACCGATGATCACGCTCATGGCATAATCGAGATAGGACTGTCTCATCTCGGATTCGATGCTGATTTCGGGCGTATTTCCAGTGGTTTCCCCAGTAAGTTCCATAGGTGTCCTAGTCGTAGATGTCCTGTATCCTCTTGACCTGTATCCTCTTGAAACGACGCGCGATGCGCCGTGGCCGCGTTGCGCTGCCGGGATCCGTCGCGTGCGGCACGAAGCTGCCCTGCAAGAGCCGACCGTTATCGACCAGCGGTTATCAAAATGATCCAGTAAACATTAAATAATCAAAACGTGTAATTATATGATCAATCGGCCATGGATTCAAGGATTATTTACAGGGAATGCGCGGCGAGCGGCGGCAGAATTCCGGAGGTGGCGTGCCTCTAAAGCGGTCGCAAGGGGGAAAAGTCTCCGCGACAGCCATAAAGTAGGCGGGTGATCTGCTGGATCTCCGGCGAATCACCCGCAATGGAAAGCGGCGGGTGAAAACCCTTGACGCCGTGCTGAAGGATGCCCCAATGGGGGGCCTGGGATTGGGGCGTCGCCCCCGATCAGATTTTGCTGAGAAACGCGCCTGCCGTCAGCAGCAGGATCGCCTCGTAGATGATTACCGGTGTAAAGCTGTGGCCGAAAAGGGCATAAAGAATTCCCCCGCCGATGATGGCCGGGACGCCGCAAAAAACCAAAATCCCCATCTTCCTGCTGATGCTCATGTCAATCTCCTCTGAATCGATTATCGCTGCTCCAACGGGTGGTTAACGGGTAAGAACCCTCCATGGGTCACCGAGGGTATTAGCAACAACAGGTGATGAAGTAAAGGGAAAAAAATTGACGGCCGCCAGATCCATCGCCTGTTCTTCAACCCATTAAGACTCACACGCGGTCAACGATCATGACCATTCCCATGCCACCGCCGATGCGATACCCCTTTGTTGAACGTCAATAAAAACTTAACAACCCAAAAATCTTCTAGTAACATGGTTAAAAATGGAAGGTCAATGGTGATGCCATGTGTTTGATTCTTTTTTCGTATGCGGTCCACCCGGAATACCGTCTAATCCTGGGGGCCAATCGGGATGAATTCCATGAGCGTCCCACTGCGCCTCTGGGGTATTGGGACAAGGGTTTCGCTCCGATGTCGGTGTTGGCCGGCCGCGATTTGCGGGGAGGCGGGACGTGGATGGGGGTGAGCCGCACCGGCCGGTTCGCTGCCCTCACCAATTTCAGGGATCCCTTGACCAACCGTAACGGGGCGCCGTCCCGGGGCGCCCTCGTGAGGGACTTTCTAACGGGTCGTGAGCTTCCCTTCGCATACCTGACGCGCATCGCGCGGGAGGGGGCATCCTACAACGGATTCAACCTTCTGGTCGGGGATCAGGAGGGACTTTTCTACTATTCGAACCGGAAGGGCTGCGTCCAGGCCGTGGAGCCGGGGATCCACGGCCTGAGCAACCGGTTTCTGGATTCGCCCTGGCCCAAGGTCGAGCGGGGGAAGGTCGCCCTGGAACGGGTGTGTTCCAATGGGGGGGTTACACCGGAAGCGGTCCTCGACATCCTGGCGGATCAACGTCGCCCCCCCGAAGACCTTCTACCGGAGACCGGCGTCGATCCTGAATGGGAGCGGACCCTTTCCGCCATCTTTATCGTCAGCCCGACCTACGGCACCCGCTCCTCATCGGTGTTGTTCGTGGGCAACAACGGCGAGATCCGGTTCGTCGAGCGGACCTTCATTCCCGACGGCGACGGATCCCGGGCCGAGGGGACCCGCTGGTTCAGGTTCAGGACTGGCGGGTAGGCCCCATTCCCAGACGCTCCACGGCCTTGAGGACGGCATTCACGTCCAGTCCGGCCATGCAGAGATGATTCCCCAGGGGGCAGGTGCGTTTGAAACACGGGCTGCACGAAGGCCCCAGGCGGACCACCGCATGTCCCCGGCCAAAGGGGCCGGTCCGCCATGGGGCCGTGGGTCCAAAGAGGGCGACCACGGGGGTGCCCACCGCCGCTGACAGGTGCATGGGACCCGTATCGGTCGAAACGACCAGACGTGCCCGCCGGTAAAGAGCGGCCAGGGTCCGCAGGGTGGTACGCCCCGTCAGGTCGCCTGCCCTCTGGCGCATTTGGGACAGGATATTCGCCACTATCGACTGGTCATCGGGACCGCCGGTAAAGACGATGTCAGCGTCGTATTCTTGAATGAGGCGATCGGCCAGCGCTGCAAACCGGTGGTCCGGCCACAGCTTGGTCTTCCACTGGGCCACGGGGTTGACCGCCACCAAGCGCCGGTCACCGGCAATGCCTGCCTGCTTCAGCAAGACTGCCGCTGCTTCGTGATCCCCTGCATCCATCGGAAGCCGGTAGACGATTTGGGATGCGGGAATACCCATGGCCCGAAGGAGCATCAGGTTTCGCGACAGCGCGTGGTGTTCCATGGAGACGCTTGGGATACGCCGGTTGAGAAATAGATAGCTCATCTCCATGTGCTGCATGCCCGGTCCGAAGCCGACCTTGACGCTGCCTCGGGCCAGTGCCGTGACGGCCCCGCTCTTGAGGAGCTGCTGAAAGTCGATGACCAGGTCGTAGCGGGTATCCCGCAGGGCCCGAATGAAACGGCCGATCTCCCGGAGCGTTTCCCGTCGCCGGTGCCCCGACCGCAGCGCCCTTGCCCAACGCTTTCGATTGGAAATGATCACCCGATCGAGGGCCGGGTGTCCCTGCACGAGAGCGGCGGCGGCCGCCTCCGTCACCCATGCGATGTGTGCGCCGGGATAGTGGGCGCGGAGAGCGTTAAGGGCCGGCAAGGTGTGGAGGACGTCGCCGATGGCGCTCAGCTTGACGATGAGGATCTTCATCTTCGGTCGCCTCCGCCCTCGGTGCCGAGAAACGTCATGGCCTCGCTCAAGACCCGATCCACCGTCACCGACCGCATGCACCTGTGGTGGTCTGGCGCGTAGTCGATGGGACATTCAGGCTTCATGCAGGGGCTGCACGGCACCGGTACCCGAATCATGCGGCTGCAGGGACCCGACGGGGACGTCGTGGTCGGGTCGGTGGGGCCGAAAATCGCGACCAGTGGAATATCCAGAGCATCGGCCGCGTGCATCAGGCCGGAATCATTGGTGATGAAAAGGCGGCACCGTTCGATAAGGGCCAGCGCTTCGCGAAGGGTGGTCCGGCCGGCCAGATTGATGCAGCTGCCGCCGACTGCCTGTTTGATCCCGTCGCCCAGCCCCGTCTCTCCCGGACCGCCGAAAACAGCGATGGGCAGAGATGGCCGGAGGTCCCCGAGGCGTCTCCCCAGTTCGACAAAACATTCAGCCGGCCACCGCTTGGCGCCGCCGAAGGCCGCCCCTGGATTGAGGCCGATAATGCCGTCCGTTCGGGCTGCTCCGGCTTTTTTCAAAATCCAGGCAGCCCGAATCCTTTCGGCTGGCGACACCCACAGGCTCGTTTTCCTCCCAAAGGTTCGGAGTCCTGCGCCTTCCAGTACGCCCAGGTAATAGTCGATCTGATGCCTTCGCTTGAGGCGGCGTGTCATGGGCACGGCATGGGTGAGCAGCAGTGCCCGTCCGTCGGTGGCATAGCCCATCCTCCGGGGGATCCCCGCGAGCCTCGCGATCAGGGCCGCTTCGAAGGCGTTCTGAACGAGAACCGCCAGGTCGAAGCCGCCGGAGCGCAATTCACTGCAGAGCCGGAGAATGCCCCGGAAACCTTCGTGCCGTCCCCGGGCGTCATAGGGGATGATCTGGTCGACGTCCGGGCTGTTTTCAAAAATGGGCGCCACCCACGGTTTGGCCAGGACGTGGATCTCACCTCGGGGAAAGTTGTATCGCACTGCCCGGATCATGGGCGTGCTCATGACAGCGTCTCCCACCCAGTTGGCGGCGCGGATCAGAATTCGGCGGATGTCTTCGGGTGCGATGGTGTTCATGGATGTGTCTTTCGGGTCCCGGCGTTGACGGCGCTTTTCAAGCCGGTGCTCACGGGTTGATGGGCGGAGATTCCGGGGCGCCCATGCGGCTGCGGACAAACCGGCGGAGGGCCGGGCCGTCCGCCCCGAAATCCATCTCTATGCCGATGACGAAAAGATCCAGGGGCCACGGGAATCCGCGGTCCATACGGGCGTAGTCCTTCTCCGTGGTGACGATGCCTTCAACCCCGGAAGAGGCGGCTGCGGCCGATAGCTTCGCCAGATCCAAGGGGCCGTAGGGGTGATGGTCCGGAAAACCGGCTCGGTCCGCCACCCGAAATCCCAGGGATTCGACGGTGGGGATAAAGGTCTCGTTTCGGGCGAGTCCAGAGAAGGCGAAGACAGTCCGTCGCCGGTCCGTCGCTTCGGGATGAGCCGAACGGGGTTTATCCGAGGCCGGGGGTGAATGCCGGACGATCCTGCGGATCAACGGCTGGTGAACAGCCCGGAAGATGGGACGTCCGATGAACCGTCGTTCCAAATTCCGGGTGGCCGGGGTGGCCCCCGGGTCGCAACGTGTCAGGATAACCGCATCTGCCCGCTTCAGGGCGGAAAGGGGTTCCCGAAGCGGCCCTTGGGGCAGGATCCGGCCGTTGCCGAAAGGTGCCCGGGCGTCCAGAAGAAGCAGGTCAAGGTCCCGGGCAAGCCTGAGATGCTGAAAGGCATCGTCCAGGAGGAGAACCTCCGCGCCGAATCGTCGGACGGCCAGCAAGCCGGCAGCGTAACGGTTCCGGCCGACGACCACTGGCACGCACCGTTGGGCCGCCATGAGGCTTTCAGCCATCATGAAGGGTTCATCCCCGGCTGTCGCGGCATCCATGAAGAGGGTTTTCCCGTCGCTGACGACACCGCCTACGGCCTCCGCTTCCCCCCGGTAGCCGCGGCTCACGATCACCGTGCGGATGCCGGCGTCTGCAAACTCTCCGGCCAGCCAGAGGGTCATGGGCGTCTTGCCGGTTCCGCCCACGGTGATGTTGCCCACGGAGACCACCCCGCAAGGGAGCCGCTTCGACCGCCTCCGGTCGGCGGCGTACCAGCGGGCCCGCCGTGCCAGAACCGTTCCATAGAGGCCGGCAACCGCCGACAGGACGCAGGCCGGCAGCCCCGAGGCCATGGGGCCGTTGCCTTTCATGGCGGCCTGAATCGTTCTGCGAAGGCCGCTCACGGGGATACCCCGTCCGCGATCAGGGCCACCGTCCGATCGACGGCTCCGCGGTTGGCCAGAACGGTTTCGCGGGCGGCCCGGCCCATGTCGGCCCTGCGGTTCTTGTCGTCCAGGAGCGCTTGCAGCGTCTCGTTGAGGCGCGGAGTGCCCGGAATTTCCAGGGCGCCGCCCCCCGAGATCAGAAGGCCGGCGATTTCCCGGAAATCGCTCATGTGGGGACCGAAGAGGACGGGAATGCCCACGGCCGCGGGTTCCAACGGGTTGTGGCCTCCCCGGTTCACGAGGCTTCCCCCCACAACGGCCAACTCAGCCAGGGCGTACAGGCGCTTGAGCTGGCCGATGCGATCGATTACCAGGACGTCGAATGGATTGTCCTCACCGCTTTCGAGCCTCCCCAGGGTCCGGGTCTCGATTCCCGCCGAGGCGAAGATCCGCCGGACAGCCTCGGCCCGGGTCGGATCCCGGGGTGCCGAGATCAGGCACAGATCTGGATGGGCCGCTTTCAGCCGGAGAAAGGCCGCCTTGAGCATATGCTCCTCTCCATCGTGGGTCGATCCGGCTACCACGACACGCCTTCCAGGGGCGATATTCAGGGATCGCCGCATCCGCTGCCGTTCGGATTCGGGGATGTCGGGGATGGGCTGATCGAACTTGATGTTGCCCGTTCGGATGAGCCGATCGGGCGAGATCCCCAGCGTCGACCACCGGAGACCGTCCTCCGCCGAAGGCACGCCGATTTTCGCAAGGGTTCGGAACATCGGCCGGGTGAGGAACGACAAGCGCCGGTACCCTGTGCAGGACCGACGGGAGAGCCGGGCGTTGACGAGAAACACCGGAATGGCGCGTTTGTGCATTTGTGCCAGAAAATTGGGCCAGAGATCCGTTTCGACGATCACCATGACCTCCGGAGAGACTCGACGGACCACTCGGGAGACCGAAAAGGGGAGGTCGTAGGGAAAGAAGAAAAGCGCGTGGACAATATCGCCCAGGAGGCGCTGGGCCGTCAGAAATCCCGTTTGGGTCGATGCCGACAAAAAAATGTCGCGGTCGGGGAATCGGTTTCGAAGCCGTGTCACCAGAGGAACGGCCGATGTCACTTCGCCCACGGAAAGGGCGTGGATCCAGATGCGTTTTCGGGTGAAACCGCCTTTTCCTGATGCCGGCGGCAGACGCCGCAACCCCAGCCGCTCCAGAACGGTGGTCCGCCGCTTTTTGGAGCCAAGCGCCAGGGGCAGGGCCATCGGCAGGGCCACAAGAGCCGCGAGGCCCAAGACGATGTTATAGAGGGTCATGCCTTGCGCAGCCATGCGAAGATGTAGGGGAGCAGGTCGATGTAGATGGGGCGCCCTTTTATGGTTCTATCCAGGAGATAGAAGCCGGTTACGCCGGTGACGATATTGGGAAGCCACATGCCGATGGCCGGCGGGTAGGCGCCGGTTTCGCCGAAGACCATGCCCGCGGAAAGCAAAAGATAATAACACAGGAAAAGAAAGAATCCCAGGGCGAACCCGAAGGCTTTTCGGGCGGATTTGGACTGGACCCCCAAGGGGACCGCGAGGATGCCCAGAGCGAAGCAGGCAACCGGGATGGAGAATTTCTTGTGGAGCTCTATCAGGCATCGGTAGTAACGGGCATCCCTTGACGGTGCGGCGTGCAAATACGCCCACAATTCGGTGAGGCGCATTTCCCTCTCGTGTTTTGGTCCGTCGGGCATGTTCTGCATGGCCTGCTTGAGGTCGAGTTGGATGTCGTAGGTGTCGAAATGAACGGTGTTGACGGATTTTTTCCGGAGATCTACCTGGTTGATGGTGCCGTTGTGAAGCCGCAGATGGAACAACAGGTTGTCAGGGTCGCTGCCCATTTTCCCCAGCGGGGCGACCACGGTGATCATGGCGTCCGGGTTGCGTTCGTCCTGGATGAAGACGTCGACGAGCTCCTTTTTTTTCAAGTCGATTCTGTTGACGTAGAGCATGACGCCCTTGAAGGCGTTGTTGAAGGTGCGCTCCTTGAGGCCGATGTCGACATTGGATTTGGCGACCTCAATGGTGAGCACCTTCAGTGCGGTGCGGCTCCAGGGCTGCCCGTAGACGGTCATGATACCGGTGAGAACTGCACCTGTCAGGCAAAAGACGAAGACGGCCGGCAGCAGTTGGTATATGCCGACACCGCTCGATTTGAGGGCGATAATCTCGTTGTCTCCAGACATGCGGAGGAAGGTCAGGAGAACAGCCATCATCACCGACATGGGAAGGATAAAAATCAGGAAATAGGGCGTGGAGTAGGCGAGTATCCTCATGACCGCCCACAGGCCTACTTTGTAGTTGACGATCATGTCGGTGATGTCGAGGATTTCGGTCAGGAGAAATACGAACATGAAAAAAAGGACGTTGACGGCAAACGGCGGGAACATCTCCTTCAAGACGTACCGGGTGATGATGGCATTATATTTCATAACGCGTCAACAAGGGATCCTGACTCTGGAGATGGTTCCGTGGTCGGTGTGAAGCTGCATGCGGCCAAGTCCGTATCAATTCAGAAGTGTTACTCAACATTCGGTGTTCGGGGGCCGGTGCCGGCAGGGCTCGGCCGTTCCCTGGCAGCACCTTTTCCCGGTCAACATCACGAAAGTCGCATATTGAAATTTACCTTAATGGGCTTTGCGCTTCAAGTCAATACCGCCCTTACGATGGCCGGTATCGGAGACGGACCGCCATGCCGATCCCTCGCCCGCCGATGATCCTCCGCCAATGGGACAGCTAATCGCGGGCGGGAATCAGGACTTTGCCCATGCTGAAGGCGTCGCCGATTTGTCGGCCCACCGTGTGGTAAAGACTCACCTCGGGGCTGAAGATCAGGGGCCGGATTTTTTCGATGTCGGGCTTTCCGTCGGCGTTCAGCGCCGATGCATCCACCATGACGTCCAGGATTTCCCCCACGAACTGGGTGTGGGCGCCGATGTCGAAGGTATGGATCACCTTGCATGCCAGAACCATTGGGAATTCGTCAACGTAAGGCGCGTTCACGATGTCGGACCTTACAGGTGTAAGGCCGGCCGCTTTGAACTTGTCGGTTTTGCGACCGGAGGCCATGCCGAAAAAATCCGCCGCGGCCGCGTGGGCATCTCCCGGCACGCTGAGGGTGTAGGCGCCGGTGCGCATGATATTGTCGTAAGTGTACCGGGATTTCCTGAGAGAGATGGTCACCGCCGGTGGTTTTGAGCAGCAGATGCCGCCCCAGGCGATGGTCATGATGTTGGGTCGTCCGTCCGCGTCATAGGAGCCGACGCACCAGACCGGCGTCGGAAAGATGAGCGTGTTCGGGCCGAATGATTTTTTCATGATTAAGAACCTCCAAAACAGGCGGTTTCCAGGATTGATGGCCTTCTATTGGGAATGGGTCATGCCAGGATATTCAGTACCCGGATTTCCAGGGGACCTTCCAGAAGGCCGGGAGCCTTCCTCTTGAAGTCAGCCAGGTGGGGCCTGTCCAGATGGGCCTCCAACGCCGCCCGACTCTCCCACCGCTCCAAAAACACGAAGGTCCCGTCATTTTCCTGGTCCTGGTGCAGTTCATACCGGATGCAGCCTTCATCCGCCCGGCTGGGCGCTACAAGGGCCAGAAGCGCTTCCTTCAGAGCCGCTTCCTTTCCGGCCTTGGCGTTCAGGGTGGCCACGACGGCAATTTTTTCCATGGTCATTCTCCTTGCTGTCAATAGGTTGTCACGATTCGGTCTGCAGGGGTTCACTAGGCGGGGTGTTTCAGCCGCCTCGCCGGTTAACATAGCCTCTCTTAAGGCGAATGTCAAAATGATGTCGATGAGACATGATATTGTCGCCGCCTTGATTTTCGAGGCGTTCCATCATACCATGGCCTCCGATTTCTGGATTTGAACCCAGGGCGACCCGGATCCCCTTGGGGTTATCGGCAACGGCACACGGCCTCAGAGCAGGCGCGTGGACCCAACTCAGGAAAGAACTTTACAGCTTATGGACAGTTTTTCGGATTTGACGCCCCATCGATTTTTGCCGGCCATCGAGGCCGCCATCGGTACGGAATTGACGGCCCTGGCGCGACCCTTCAGGAGTTATATCAACCGGGTCTACGAGGTCCAGGCAGAGGACGGGACCCCCTATATCGCCAAATTCTATCGGCCGGGCCGATGGTCCCCCGCCGCTCTCCAGGACGAACACGACTTTCTGGCCGACTGTGCCGAGATCGACATTCCCGTGGTCTGCCCAATATCCCTTCAAAACGGCCGGACCCTGGCCCAACTGGGAGGGATCTCCTTTGCGGTCTTTCCCAAAAAAGCGGGGCGTCGGTTCGATATCGAGGATGAGGAGAGCTGGCGGCGGGTGGGGGTTCTGCTGGGGCGGCTTCACAATGCCGGGCAGAAGCGGCCGGCTCCCGAGAGACAGGTCCTCCTGCCCGGGACCACCACGGCTGCCTATGCGGGGTATCTGGCGGCGGAAGCGGTGACACCTACCCATCGGGATACGTACCGGGACATCTGCGACCGCATTATCGACGCCCTGGCCCCTCGCTTCGAGGGTCTCGAAATGATCCGCATCCACGGTGATTTCCATGCCGGCAACATTCTCAACCGACCGGACGACGGCCTCATGGTGATCGATTTCGACGACATGATGACCGGTGTTCCGGTCCAGGATTTCTGGCTGCTCCTGCCGGACCGCTACCCGGCTTCCGACCGTTTTTTGCAGCTGTTGCTTTCGGGGTATCGTCGGTTCCGCGACGCGGATCACCGCTGGGCGTTTCTGATCGAGGGACTGAGGGCCATGCGGATGATCTATTTCACGGCCTGGTGCGCCATGCAGCGGGCCGACGCCCGGTTCCAGGCCGAGTACCCGGACTGGGGCGGCGACCGGTTCTGGGCCCAGGAAATCGGTGACCTGAGAGCCCAGTATGCCTGCATGATGGTGGCGCTGTCGCCGTAAGCGGTGCAAACGGCGGGATGACGGCCCGGAGGGTTGGACGATGTCGCCTATTTCTCGGCGTCGTTCGGACCGTCGTTTCCGGCCCGGGGCGTGAGGAGCTTGAAGAGGGTCGGCCCTAAAAAACAGGTGACGAGGGCCATGAAGACTACGGCATCCTTGACCTCGGGAATAATCATTCCGTTCTGGACGCCGATGGATGCCGCGGCGATGGCGAGACTGAGGCGCGACGAGAGGAGTACTCCGGTCTGGAAGACTTCCCTCGGTTTTCGGCCGCGGAGAAAGAGGAGCAGCACTGGAATGATTTTAACCGCCAGGGCGGCGGTCAGGAGCTTAAGGGAAAAAATAAGCATTTTGGGTTTCAGGATATTGGTCAGATCGAACTGCATGCCCACGTGAATGAAAAAGACCGGGATCAGGAAGCCGAATCCCATGGCTGAAAGCTTGGTTTCCAGAATGGATTTTTCCCGGAAAACGTAGGCCAGGAGGCTGCCGCCCAGGAACGCTCCCAGAACGGGCTCCAGATGGGCCAGTTCCGACAGGGCCACAAAAAGAAAGAGCAGGGCCATGGAAAGCCTGACACCGATCTCCTGGGCGTCCTTTTGAATGCCGAGAATCCGCTCGGCCCCGGCAGGATGCCACCAGACCCAGACGCGGCCTAACCGAAGCAGGAGCCCAAAGCCCAGAAACAGCAGCATGGGAAGGAGAAACTGCCAAGTGATACCTTGACTGACGAAAAGAACGTAGTAATTGATGCCGAATAACGTCAGAAAATCAGCGATGGTGGCGGCGATCAGGATATTCTGACCCAATTCGCTCCGGCTTGTTCCCGTCTCTTTCAACGTATGCATTACCAGGTCTAAAGAAGTCGTGGAGAGCAAGAGAGCCACGAAAAATCCGCGGGAGAGGATAGCCGACGCCAGAAAGGCCATCCCTAGGGTGATACCGTAGAGGAATGCTTGAAACAAGAGGTGTTTCCGTCTTTGCCGTTTCAGCATGGTGAAGTCGATTTCCATGCCTGCCCGAAACATGAGGAGCAGGATGCCCAAATGGGCCAGGAATGGGAGCCATTCGCCGCTGAATTCCAGTTTCAGCACGCTCTTGCCCAGAATGACGCCGAAGATGATCTCCACCACCATGGACGGCACCCGGAGGATCCTGCTGATGCCGGGCACGATCAGGATGGCCAGGACGACCAGGAGAAGGGCGGTCTGCTGGGAGGTGATCATGGGGCTCCCGACGCCAGGATGAGCACCGAGCAGGGGGTTCGCTCGACAAGCAGTTCGCCCACGTGAGGGGTGAGCAGCTCCTTCTGGGGATTGGTGCTGCCGACCACCATCAGCTGATATCCTTCCGCCAGGGCGGTGATTTCCTTGACCGGGTTGCCGCGGCATTCGATCTCCCCGATCTTCACCTTATGGATATGGCTGGTCTCCCGGACCTTTTTGAAGGTTTTGTCGCTCCAGGACTCCCGGGATTCGCCGTGGATGAAATCGGGCTCCTGAACCACGGCGGCGTCCACGAGTGCACCGGTCTGCTCCGCCAGGCCGACGGCGGTCTCCAGGGCCAGCGCCGCCATGGGGGTGCCGTTGAAGGGGACCAGAATCCGGTCGTAGGGAGTTGAATTGCGGGCGATCAGGAGTGGGCAGGCCAGCTCATGGGCCAGGGCGATGGTTTCGGGCCGGGAGAGGGATTTCAGAAACGATCGCCCCAAGGGGCGCATGACCACCAGCCCGATCTGGTCTTTCCGGCAGAGGGTTTTGACGTCGTCCGTCCACCGGCCGCCCACGGGGTGGAGGCGGATTTCGTGGCGAACGTTCTTCCGATCAATGTAGGCCCCGGGATCGCTCATGTCAGCGGGATCGTAGAGGATGGAGACGTGGCCGACGTGGGTGTTGCGTAACAGGTAGAGTCCTTCCTTCAAGGTGTCGGCCCCGTGCTCGCCGTTCAGGACGATCATGAGCCCCCGGCCCCAGGGGGCGGGAAACGGCATGTGACCGCAGGCCAGGACCGAGCAGACCGATCGGAAGAAGTTCCGTTTTCCCAGCAAGATCAGTCGGTCCCCCTCCGCCAGCACCAGCTCAGGGGTCAAGGGCACGCACTCGCCGGCCCGAAAGAGTCCGGCCAGGCGCCATTCCGGATCCTCGAGCACCGTGACGGACATCCCGGCGATCCAGTTGTCACGGGTGATCTCCACCTCCACGACTTCGCCCATGCCCCGGGAGACCGGGAACACCTGGATCCGCGGGTCCTGGAGATAGTGGTAGAGGGTGTTGCCCACCATGTTGCCGGGCAGCAGAAGATGGATATCCAACGCTTGGAATTTCGTCTCCAGCGAAAGATCATAGAGTACGGACAGGATGTGCCGAACCCCGGCCTTCCGGGCGAACCGGACCGCTGCGAGGTTGACCTTGTCGCTGTCGGTGAGGGCCAGGAAGTAATCGGCATCTTCGAGGCCGGCCTTGTCGAGAAGGACCGGGCTCGCGGCGTCGCCCGCCAGAACCTTCGCCACGGTGGCGTGGGCGTTCATCAATTCCTTGAGCGCCTTTTCGGACGGGTCGATGAGGGTGATGCGCCATCGATCCCCCAGCCTTCCCAACAGGTTGCGGGCGTAACGGCCCGCGCCGCAGACGACGGCTTTCATGTCGCCGGGTTTCCATGAGGGCGTCGGCGGACCAGGCGGAGAATCGCCTCGGTATCCACGTGGTTTTCGAAATGTTCGGCCAGGCGGTCGTACTCCCGGTCCCGGGCCACGGGGCCGGCCGGCGTGTCGCCGATATCGACATGGGCGAGTCCGACGGCGTCGAGCCAGCGTCGGGTGACCGCCGGGGTGTCGAAGAGACCGTGCATGTAAGTGGCCATGATCCGGCCGTCGTCGCTGACGCAGCCGTCCTCGCCGTTTTCAGGAGCGGTGCCGTTCTGGGTCAGGATCGTGAAAAGGGGGGTACCGCCGGTCCGGTCGGTCCGGCCCATGTGGATCTCGTATCCGGTGCCCTGGACGTCCCCCCAGGCAAATCGGCTCAAGGTCGTGGTCTTGGGGGCCATGAGGGTGGTTTCCACCGGCAGGAGGCCCAAGCCCTCGGTGGTTCCGGGGGCGCCCTCGAGACCTTGGGGGTCGTGGACATGGGTGCCCATGAGCTGGTAGCCTCCACAGATGCCGAGGATGTGCCCCCCCTGCCTGGCGTAGGCGGTGAGCCGCAGGTTCCAGCCTATTGTCTTGAGCCATTCCAGGTCGAACCGGGTGTTCTTGGATCCCGGCAGAATCACCGCCACGAAGCCCGAGAGGTCCTGCACCTTTTCGATGAAGAAGAGGTCAAGGCCATCAATGGCTGACAACGGGTTGAAATCCGTAAAGTTGGAGATGTGGGGGATGCGAATCACGGCGACGGCCGGCCGTCGTCCCCTGGCCGGTGACACTGTGGGCGGGCTCTCGATGACCACCGAATCCTCGGCCTCGATGACGATGTGGGTGTACCAGGGCAGGACACCGAACACCGGTTTTCCGGTGTTGGTCTCGATCCACTTCACCCCGTCGTCGAAGAGCCGGATGTCCCCCCGGAACCGGTTGACGATGAAGCCGGCGATGCGGTCCCGCCGCTCGGGTGCCAGGCAGGCGAGGGTGCCCACCAACTGGGCAAATACACCGCCCCGATGGATGTCAGCGATGAGGATTACCGGTGCGTCGGCGTATTCGGCCATGGGAAAATTGACGATGTCGTGGGCCATGAGGTTGACCTCGGCACAGGACCCGGCTCCCTCCATCACCACCACGTCAAACCGGCTCCGGAGGCGGTCGAGGGCACGGCAGGCGGTGTCGAAGAGAAGCGGTTTACGGGTATGGTACTCGCCGGCGGTCTGGTTGGCCACGGCCTCCCCCATGAGGACGACCTGGCAGCCCACGTCCGTGGTCGGTTTGAGCAAGATCGGGTTCATGTCCACATGGGGCGGGATCCGGGCCGCCTCGGCCTGGACGATCTGTGCTCGACCCATCTCGAGTCCTTCGGGGGTGACCCCGGAATTGTTGGACATATTCTGGGCCTTGAAAGGGGCTGTTCGCAGTCCCCGGTTCAGGAAAACACGGTTCAAGGCCGTGGCCACGACGCTTTTGCCGACGTCCGAGCCGGTGCCGAAGGCGGCGATGCAGGGGGCTTTAGGCATGACGGTGTCGCTCCGATTCGAGATCGTATTTCTTCGCGTATCCCCGGGGGGTGATCATGTGTCCGAGGTATGCGAAGGTGCTGCTGTTGCCGATAAAGACGGTGGTCTGCATGTTCACTTCGGCCCGATGAAGGTTGCCCAGGGTGGTGATCGCCACCCGCTGGTTCTCCCGCATGGCGCCGGTGACGACGCCCACCGGCGTTTCAGGGGCGCGGTGCCGCAGAATAATCTCCTGAGCCGCCTCCAAGTGGTCACTCCGACGCTTGCTTTTGGGGTTGTAAAGGGCGATGACGAAGTCGGCGCCGGCAGCGGCGTCGAGACGGCGTGCGATGAGTTCCCACGGCGTCAGAAGGTCGCTCAGGCTGACGGCGGCGAAATCGTGGGTCAGAGGGGCGCCCAGGAGGGCGGCGCCGGCGGCCAGGGCCGGGATGCCCGGAACGACCTCCACGAGCAGTCCCGGGTCGTCCGCAGCGTCGGGGGTCTTGTGGGGTGCCCGGATGGCGATCTCCTGCTTCCGGCAGATTTCAAAGACCAGACCGGCCATGGCGTAAATGCCGGCGTCGCCGCTGGAGACAAGCGCGCAGCATTCGCCCGACAGGGCGGCCGCGATGGCGGCCTCAACCCGCTCCACCTCCCGCATCATGGGGGTCTGGATGATTTTCTTGCCGGCGATGAGCGGTCGGATCAGGTCGATGTAGGTGGTATATCCGGCGACGGTCGAAACCTCGCCGAGCACGTCGTGGGCCCGTCGACAGAGGTAGTCCGGACCGCCGGGGCCGATGCCGACGACATAGAGGACCTTCGTGCCACGGCCGCTGTTACGTTCTTGGTGCGCTGTTTGGGAACGATCAGCGCCCCGTTCCTTGCCGCCAGAATTGCTGCTGCTTCGCATACGCTTTTGACTCCTATGTGTTTTTCCACCATTGCCGATGGCGTCGCTATGGTCCGGACTTGCCCCAGGGCCTCTCGATCAAAAAAAACAAGGGGAATCCCCAGGGATTTACCTAATGCGATGAGACCGGTCTCGTCTTGCTTGATATCCACGCTGGCCAAGGTGGAGACGCTCAGGAGGGAAAGCCGAAAGCGGTCCAGAGTTTTCACGAGAAGGTGGCGCATCTCCGGCATGCCGGTGTCGCGATTGCAGCCCATGCCCACGGCCAGGGAACGGGGACGCAATATCAGAACTCGCGGGGGCAGGTCAACCACTCTGTCGTCGATATAGATGCCAGGGCCTTCGGGGATTGGATTTACGGACGGCAAGGCACCCTTGCCGTCATCCCTCCGTAATTCCGGCGGCAGACGGTTCCGCATAAGATCGTAAGGGTCGTGGAGTCGGACGGTACGTCCTTTCAGAAAGGCCATGCTGACGTGTTTGATGGCGCCGGGGTTTTCGATGACGAGGCCGAGTTCGCAGGCCAGGGTGTCGACGGCCGGAAGGCGGTTGAGGTCTGTGGCCGTGGTGATGACGGGGACGGCGTCGATGACTTTTGCCGCCTGGCGGGCCAAGGCGTTGGCGCCGCCGATATGGCCGGACAGAAGGCTGACGGCGTGGATGCCCAACTCGTCCAGAACGACCACCGCCGGGTCGATGCTTTTGTGCCGCAAAATGGGCGCGATCATCCGCACGACGATCCCCGTGGACATGATGAAAAGGTGGCCGTCGTGCCGGGTAAAATACCTGCAAACCGCTGCCTTGAGGCATTCGAATCGTTCGACCGGCCGCGCATCCGGGAACGGATCGAGGGCGGCGGAGAGATATAGGGTGGACTGGGGGAAGGCCTTCGCGAGCCTTTGGGCCAGGCGAACCCCGTTGGGCGTCACGGCCCAGATGCCGATGCTATTCATGCTGCGTGTCCATTTTCGTGAAGCGTGATTTCCGCTAATGCCCGCAGGCGTTACTTCTCGCCGTAGGACGATAGTTTTCGCCGAAGGGTGTTGAGGCCGATGTCCAGGCGCCGCGCCGTCAGGCTCTTGTTTCGGTCGAACCGGCGGTAGACCTTTAAGATATGCGCTTTTTCGATTTGGGCAAGGGTAAGGATCGGACCCTGCTCCCGGGGACTTTCAGCCTCGTGGGAACGCCCGGCCTGCCGGACGGTCTCGGGAAGGTATCTTGGCAGGATCGGTCCCTTTCGGGCCAGGTTGACCGCGGACTGGATGATGGCCCGCAGTTCCCGGATGTTGCCGGGATAATCGTGGTTCATGAGCAGGGCCATGGTTTGTACGTCCACCCGGCATCGGTCTTTCTCCCCGCAGAATTCGTCGAGGAAAAGGTTGATGAGGGGCGGGATGTCGGCCCGCCGTTCCCGCAATGGGGGGAGGTGAAGCCACCCGCCCCGAAGCCGGTAGTAAAGGTCCTGTCGGAACTTTCGCTGCTCGATGAGCTGTTCCATGTCCTCGTTGGTGGCGGTGATGATTCGGACGTCGGCTCTTCGGGGCTGGTTGGTCCCGATTTTCATGTATTCCCCATCCTGAAGGACCCGGAGGAGCTTTCCCTGGAGGGAGATGGGCAAAATCCCGATTTCGTCCAGGAAGAGAGTGCCGCCGTCGGCGTGCTCGAGATAGCCGATGCGGGCTTTGTCCGCACCGGTGAAGGCGCCCTTGGCGTGGCCGAAGAACTCGGCGTCGAAAAGACTCTCGGTGACGGCCGCCATATTGACCGTTGTCATGGGGCGACTCGCCCGGGAACTGGCCCGGTGAACGGCCTTGGCCAAGAGTTCCTTGCCCGTGCCGCTCTCGCCGGTGATCAGGATGGGCACATCGCTGTGGGCGTGAAGCTCCGCCTCCTTGAGCACCTTGAGCACGTTTCGGGATCGGGTGACGATTCCCCGAAACGGTGATGTGTCGGTCAGTTTGGGCAGGGTTTTTTTTTTGTCGATGTCGAGGATGTCCAGGAGGTGCTTTCGCTCGAGGGCCCGGTGGACGGAGAGAGTAAGATTTTCCTTGGAGACGGGTTTGACAAGGTAGTCGTAGGCGCCCTTTCGGATGCAGGCGACGGCCACGTGGACCTCGTTTACCGCCGTGATTATGATGCACTCGGTGTCGGGGCAGGTGTTCTTGATATGGTCGAGAAGTACCATGCCATTCATTTCGGGCATGTTGATGTCGATGAGGGCGAGGTGAAACCGTTCGCCTTCGGCGAACCTCTGGACAGCCTTCAGGGCATCGGCCTCGACGGTAATGTCGTGAAAGCCCGCCCCCGCAAGTCGTCGTCTCAGGATATCGAGATAGTCTGGATCGTCGTCGATGACAATGATGCTGTCGTCCACGGTTCGTCACCTCTCTGATGACCTCGCGGTCTTTTCCACTGCGGCAGGTGACGGCGTCTTCACCATCACCCGACCATGCTTCGCGATACCCGTCCGGGTGCTTTCCGCCTTGCCACCGCGTGGCGGGCTATCCCCGGCGCGCCGCCGATGCCAGGGCATTCATCGGGAATTAGCACATCTTTGGATTGAAAGCAAACACCCTTCCGGAATGGCATATGCCAAAATGGCAGTGATGGGTACAACTCTCTGGAATGAAGATGTTTAGAGATAAGTCTATGCCAAAATGGCGTTGTTGGGGTCTGTCGATGCAATGCCAAAGCGGTCTCCGCGCCGCCGCTTTCCCGGCTTCACGCCGCGGCGTGCGTATGGCACGAGGGTTGCATTCTTGGAAGGTAACCGTTCGAGAAGATGCGCAGTCAATCGTTTGATGCTTCAAGGATATCTTCAAACAAAGGAGGAAAGATATGAGCCAGAAAGTCGTATTGGTCGTGGATGACGAGCCTGACGTGATTTCCATAGTCGGGGGAAGATTGAAAAAAGCCGGTTTTTTAGTCGAGGCGGCCTACAACGGCGCCGAGGCCATCGAGAAGGTCAAGGCGAAGCGTCCGGACTGTATCGTCCTGGACGTCATGATGCCCGAAAAGGATGGGTATGAAGTCTGTGCGGAGCTGAAGAAAGATCCGAATCTTTCGGATATTCCCATCGTGATGCTGACAGCGGTGGCCGATCATGTCACCTCCACCCGCTACTCCCATTTTGACGGGATCAGCATGGAGGCCGATGATTATATCCCCAAGGGGCCGGATTCCACCGAGCAGATCGTCCAGAGCGTCAAGGATCTCCTGGCCTGAGGCTCTTCGGACGCCGATTTCAGGCTGTCAGTTGACCGGGGGCATCTCAAGCCGGATGCCCCGATTCATGTCGTGTCGCCATCCATCGCTTCTCCCGGAGGTGCACATACCGCTGCTTCGGGCCTCTCCAGGGGCAGGGTCACGGTAAAGGTTGTGCCCTGGTCCACGCGGCTCCGAACGGAGATGGTGCCGTTCATGGCATCCACCAGGCTTTTGACGATGGGTAGCCCCAGACCGGTGCCGGTGATGAATCGTGTCTTTTCGTTTTTGACCCTGTAGAAGCGCTCGAAGATCTTGCCGAGGTATTTTTCGTCGATACCGAACCCCGTGTCCGAGATCTCTACCTGGATTCGGCCGTCCGGGTTGCGGACCTTAACCTCGATGCGGCCGCCATCCGGAGTGTAGTTGATGGCGTTGGTGATCAGGTTGCCGAATATGCTTTCCAGGGCCATGGGGTCGGCGGTGATCCTGGGCAGTGGCCGCTCGGGCAGTACGGCGGTGAGCGTCTGGCGTTTCGCGCCGGCCCGGGCGCCCAGGAAATCCACGATGCTTTTCAGGAGGTCGTCCAGCTTGACCGGTGCGGGTTCGTGCGTGATGGCTCCGGATTCGATGCGGGAGAGATCCAGCAGGTCTCCGATAAGAGAGATCAGCCCCTGGGTCTTTTCCTTGGCCCGGGAGAGGAGGTACTGTTCCTGTTCCTTGTCGGCGTTTGTGTTGTCTTCCATCATGTCGCCCAGCACCAGGGCCAGTTGTTCGTGGATGGTGGAAAGGGGCGAGCGTAACTCATGGGTGACCTTGGCCACGAATTCGCTCTTGAGCTGGTCCAGAACCTTCATGGTGGTGATATTGACGAGGGTGATGACCGCCCCGATGCATTCGCCGTCCTCCCCCGTGATCGGACGACCCTTGGCCATAAGGTAGATATTGTTGGGCAACGCCAGCTCATAACTCGGGGGGTCTTCGGCAGGGGTGTATTTCCCCTGGGAGATGTCCATGACCAGGTTGCAAAACCCCTGGTCGCCGACGTAGGCCTCGATCCGCTCTCCGGTCGTCCGGCAGGCGTCGAGGCCTATGAGGTGGAGAAAGGAGGGATTCATCAGCACGACCTGACCCCGCGTGTTGGTCACCACCAATCCATTCGGAAGGGACTCCAGGATGGTGCGGATCCGGCTTTTTTCCATACCCAGGTCCAGTAGGGTCTTTCGTCGCTGGGCCTCCAGCATTTCCGTTTCCATGGTCAGAACGAGCTTTTCCCGGGCGCGTTCGACGACCATGCGGAGGTGTTCAGGCTCGAAGGGCTTGGGGATGAAATCGTAGGCCCCCTTTTTCATGGCCTCGATGGCCGTCTCGATGGTGGCAAATCCCGTGATGATGATGACCAGAATGGAGGGGTCCTCCGCCCGGATATGTTGGAGGACCTCCAGGCCGTCCATTCCCGGCATCTTGAGATCCAGCAGAACAATGGAGATCATCTCCTTCCTGATGATCTCCAGCCCCGCGAGCCCCCGGTTGGCCGAGAAGGTTTTGAACCCCATCCGGTTTAGGATCCGCTGACAGGCGAATCGGATCCCGTCTTCGTCGTCGATCACCAGTACATTGATTTCATCCATATCGTATCATCCTCGGTATGATGTCTCCTCGCCAGCCTTTGGGGAACTGGCTTCCCGATCGATCGCGGCGTTCAGTTGTCGGTCTCCGCCGTCTCGGGCATGTCGAGGGGGAGTTCGATGGTAAAGACGGCCCCGCCCTCCGGTGCGTTTCTGGCCTCGATGAGGCCGTGATGTTCCTTGATGATGCTGTAGGCCAGACTCAGCCCGAGGCCGGTGCCCTCCCCTTCGTCCTTGGTGGTGTAGAACGGGTCGAAGATGTGGGGAAGGACGTCGTCGGGAATGCCCGGACCGGTGTCGGAAATCTCGATCAACACCCGGTTCTTTGCGGCGAGGTGTTCGGTTTTCAGGGCCAGTATCCCGTTTCCGTCCATGGCCTGTGCCGCGTTGATGATGAGGTTCATGAAAACGTGGTTCAGCTGCTGGATGTCCCCGGGCACCAGGGGAAGACCGGTGGTAAGGTGTTTATGAATTTCTATATTGTGGAATAGGGTCTGCCTGTCCAGTAAAAACAGTGTCCTCGAGAGGGCCGTGTTGATGTCGTGGGGCTTTATCTGGTAACGGGTCTGCCGGGCGAATTCAAGGAGTTCCTTGACGGTGTCCCGGCAGCGTTGGGCGTCTTTCAGGATGCGGGAAAGGTCCTCACGGATGCTTTCCTCCAGGTCGTGCTCCTCGAGCACCAGTTTGGTAAAAAGGGTGATGCTTCCCAGGGGATTGTTGAGCTGGTGGGCTACGCCGGCGGAGAGCTTGCCCAGGGATGCCATTTTGTCGGCCTGGAGGAGCTGGAGACGCGTTTTTTCCAGCTTTTCCTTCATCTTGATCTCTTCCCGGAGATCGTGAAAGAAACCGATGGTCGCCACCTCTTCCTTGCCGTCGTACACGATGGCGGCGTTCAGGCGTATGGGGACGGTGCCACCGTTTTTGTGCTGGATGTCCACCTGGTAGAATTTCAGCTTGCCCTTCCCGCCGTAATCCTTGCTCCGCAGCTTCTTCATGATGTCGTAGGCGATATCCTTCTCGGGGTAAATGTTCTGGATCATGAGTTTGTGGAGCCCCTCGTACATGCTGTACCCGGTGATTTCCACGGCGGCGTCGTTGAAAATGAAGATTTTTCCCTTCCGGTCGGCCGCGATCACGCCGTCCACGGAGCTCAGGATCAGGTTCTTGAGGAAGGCGTTGGAGCGTTGCAGTTTTTCTTCGAGCCCCTCCACAAAGGGGATGTCGAAATCGAGCATGGCGATGGCGTCCACGGTTTTGTCCGTCTCTCCCTCTTTCGGCGGCAGCGGATAGAAGTAGTGGCAGTAATTCTTTTTCTGGGTGAGAAAGCTCGATTTGTGGATGACCATGGGCAATTGGGTCTCGGCGACCTTTCCCAGGGGACATTCCTCGCAGGGCGTGTCACAGTTCCAGAGGACCTCGTGGCAGAGGCGTCCGATGATGTCCTTGTTGAATCGCTTTTTTGTGAACGCGTTGGCGGCAAGGATGACGTATTCCGGGGATACGACGATGATCTTGCGTCTGAAGCCGTCGATGGCCCGGATCAGGTACTCCTTTTCGGTATCGGTATGCATATGCCTTCTCCTTGATGGGCTGTAGCGGCCTGCCGTACGGGGCGAATCCGTATGAAGTCAAGTATATCGAAGGGGGAGGATATAATCAATATATAAAAAAATGCGACGGAAGAGAATAAATCCGCTTCATTCCTCGGGTCCTGGTGCGGGGTCGACGGGAGCGCGGTGGATCAAGTCAAGGGGCCGGCCGCCGCGGTGAATGGAAAGAATCGCCCGGCTGTTGGGCTGGGCATGGGGCATCCGCGCTCCGGTTTCCGACGTGATGCGACGGATCATGTCGGGCCGCGGGGGGCCTTTGGTGGAAAAGACCCTTATCGCCTCGCCGGCAATGATTTTGTTGCGGACATCCAGGAGGATGTCGGTGGCCGAGAGGCGTTCCAGCACCTTCCCCGCGAAATTCTGCGGGATGCCGCCTTCGGGCGGGTTGTATTCCGGGATGATCTGGTCGGGATCCCTCATGTAGAAGCCGGTGCAGTAGCCCCGGCGGGTGACGCCGGCCAGGGTTTCCCGCCAATCCGGCCGGACAACGTAACAGCCGTCGTCGGAGAGGCCGCGGCAGGCGTCGAGGGCCTCGCGGTAAACCTTGACCACCGAGGCCAGGTAGTGAACGCCCTTCATCCGCCCCTCGATCTTGAGGGACCGTATGCCGGCGGCGATCATCGCCGGGATGTGAGCGATCATGCACAGGTCCCGGGAGTTGAAGACGTAAGCCCCCCGGCCGTCTTCCATGATGGGGTAATATCGACCCGGTCGCTTCGCCTCCATGAGGGTGTAATGGAAACGACAGGGGTGGCTGCACCGTCCCCGGTTGCCGTCCCGTCCTGTCATGAAGCTGCTCATGAGGCAGCGCCCCGAGTAGGCGATGCACATGGCACCGTGAACAAAGGCTTCGATCTCCATGTCGACGCCATCGGCGATCTCCCGAATTTCATCGAGGGCGAGTTCTCGGGCGATGTTGACCCGCCGGGCTCCCAAATCCCGCCAGAACCGGGCGGCGTCGAGGCTGGTGGTATTGGCCTGGGTGCTGATGTGAACGGGGATTCCGGGTATGATGCGCCGGGCTGCGGCAAATATCCCGGGGTCGGCGATGATGACGGCGTCGGGCCCGATCTCACCCAACTGTTCCAGATAGGCGGCGATCCGGGCCGTTTCATTGGTCCGGGGATAGATGTTGCAGGCCACATAGACCCGCACGCCGCGCTGATGGGCGAAGGCGACGGCCCGATGGAGTTCCTCCGGGGTGAAATTCCCGGAGAAGTTTCTCAGGCTGAAATCCTTGTCCGCCAGGTAGACGGCGTCGGCACCGTAATGGACGGCGATCTCGAGTTTCTCGAAATTGCCGGCCGGCGCAAGCAGCTCTATGTCGGGGGGAACAGGCGTCATGAATGGGACCTCAGCAGAATGATACGGCCGCCTTTGGCGGGCTGTCCGACGCGGTACCGGTGATGATCCACACCGGATTCTGGGGAGAGAGGCGATCACCCCAGGGCATCTTTTTGGCAACGCTCACCTGAATCTGAACAATGTCGGTCGCCAATCCCAACTGCCGGAAGCCGGTCAGGGCGACGTCGATGTTCTGAATCAGAACGGTGTTGACCACCATGACGCCGCCGGACCTGAGACGCGCCCCGGCTGCGCCCATGATCCGTCCCAGGGTTTTACCGCCGCCACCGATAAAGATCCGGTCGGGGTCCGGCAGATCGTCGAGTCCATCGGGTAAAACGGCCTGGACGATTTCCAGCCGTTCGATCCCGTACCGTTCCTGATTGGCCTGAATATGGGCGATGCGATGGGCCTGCCGCTCCACCGCAATGATCCGGCCGGTCCGGATGAAAAGGCCCGACTCGATGGCGACGGATCCGCTTCCGGCACCCAGGTCCCACAGGACAAGATCGGGTGCGGTAAGGCGGAGTTTGGACAGCGTGACGGCGCGGACCTCGGGCTTGGTGATCAGCCCCTTTTCGTGGATGAAGGCGGCCTCGGGCATCCCGGGGTAGACCAGCGGCGCGCCCTTTCTTTCGGGCGGTGTCCGGTGCAGGATGACGACGTTCGGTGACCGGAAAACCATTCCGGCGGCCTCGACCGGTGGAACCCATGCAACAGCTTCGTCTTCGGCGCCGAGTTTTTCGAGGACGCACATGTCAAAGTCCGTGAAGCCGTGCGCCATCATGAAGCCCGCCAGCCATGAGGGGGTATGGACCGTGTCGGTCAAAAGGCCGATCTTGTGATGATCGGCGAGGGCACCCAGGAGCATCGCATCGTCCCGGCGGCCGTGGAGGCTGATGAGGCGGGCGTCGCTCCAGGACATGCCGATTTTGGCAAAGGCGGCGCCGAGGGCGGTGATGTTGGGCAGAACCCGCACGTTCTCCGTCCCGAGAGCGGTGGTGATCACTGATCCGATGCCGTAAAACAGGGGATCGCCGGATGCCAGGACGACCACCTTTTTTAGGGCCATCCGTTCCGCGATGAACGGGACGATCTCGGCGATGTTCCGGGTGATCGCCATTTTTTCGGCGCGGGCGTTCGGAAAATAGTCTAAGTGCCGTCTCCCACCGACGAGGACATCGGCGCCCTCGATCGCCTCGAGATGGATCGGGGTGAGGTCCCTGGGAGAGAGGCCGATGCCGACGACCGTGACGGGGATCATGATAAGATGCCGCCGTTTTCGTCGAAGATGCTGTTGCCTTCGAAATCGAAGACCACACCCCGGATCTGGAGGCTTTCGCCGGAAAACCGCCGTGCAGCCGCGATCATGGCGCGGCCCACACGAGGGATAAGGGCCGGATGTTCGGCCCGGATGAACGTGAAGGCGTGGCGGGCCGTGTTGGCGCGGGCCACTCTTTCGGCGAAGTCCGCATCACCGCTGATCGCCAGGGCCCATTCCGAGAGACGTCGAAGCGTCATGGCCGATTTGGCGGCGTGGGTGTGGGGGATCCCCTGGGCCATCTTGACGGCCTTGCCGAAGAAGACGGCGATCCGGACCTCCCGGAAACCCGTGGCGGCGGCGGCCGCAAGGGAGGTCTCGAAAAAATCCCCCATCTGCACGAAGGCCTCCTCGGGAAGATCCCTCCAGAGGGCTTGGGCGAACCGTTCGCTGCGGCGTCCCGTGGTCATGACGACGGTCTCGAGCCCTGCTGCACCGGCCACGGATAGGGATGCCCGGATGGTGGCGATATAAGCATCGTGGGACATGGGCCGGACAATGCCCGTGGTGCCCAGGATGGAAATACCCCCTAGGATGCCAAGGCGGGCGTTGAGCGTTTTTTCGGCCAGGGTCTCGCCTTCGGGGACGAAGATCTCGACACAGACCGTGCCGGTATCGGGGCGGTCTGCAAGGGCGTCCATCACAGCCTGCCGGATCATCCGGCGAGGTCCCGGATTGATGGCCGGCTCGCCTGGCGCCACTTCAAGACCGGGCTTGGTGACCCGCCCAACGCCCGTGCCGCCGAAGAGGTGGATTTGTCCCCCGTTGAATTTCGGCAGCACAACCTCCGGACGGGCGTCTTTGCCGAAAGCTGCTCCTTGACACTGTCGGGGAGACGTCGCAAGGCGAACCCTTGCGCCGATGACGGCGTTGTGGGTGACGTCGGGGTCGTCTCCACCGTCCTTGATGACCCTGCATTCGGCCCCGCCGTCTCCGGTGAGGCGGCAGGCGTGGATCCGGATGCTGAGGGACTCTCCACTCGGAAGGGGGATCTCCACCGATGTCGGAGCGTTTCCCTCAAGGAGGTGGGAGAGCGCCCCCCGGGTGGCCGCGGCTGCGGCCGCGCCCGTAGTGAAACCACAGCGAAGCGTCGTTTCGGGCTTTTCGTTCATGGGGTCCGGCCGGCCATGATCAACAGGGCGTTGACGACGGCGGCCGCCACGTTGGATCCCCCCTTACGTCCGAGGTTGGTAATGTGGGGCACGTCCATTTGGGCGAGTTCGGCCTTGGATTCCGAAGCGTTGACAAAACCGACGGGCAGCCCGATGACGAGGGCGGGATGGGCCTGGCCGTCCCGGATCTGCTCCATGAGACGGAGCAGCGCCGTGGGTGCGTTTCCGATCACGTAGATCCCGTCGGTCATGAGGGGCAGAGCCATGTCCACGGCGGCCTTGGCGCGGGTGATGCCGGCCTTTTCGGCGTACATCCGCACATCGGCCTGGCCGATGAGGCAGGTGACACTGCCGCCGAAGGCCTCGATCGACGTCCTGCGGATCCCCGATCGGGCCATTTCCGTGTCGGTGATAACGGAGCTGCCGGCCCGGATTGCCGCAAGCCCCCGGGTAATGGCCAAGGGGTGAAAACGGACGGTCTTCATATAATCGAAATCGGCGGACGTGTGGATCATCCGACGGACGATTTCCCACTCGGCGGCGTCGAAATCATGGGGGCCGGCTTCGCGGTCGATGATCTGAAAGCTCAGGGATTCAATTTCTTGGGGGGTCATCTTGAACGGCTCCTTTCATGCCGGTAAATCCGACAGGCGTCCACAAAACAGCCGGCGGCGTCAGGGCAACTGCCGAAATGGAGGTGGAGATAGCTTCCCAGGGTACGCCGGATCTGAAATCCATCCCCGGTTTTAGGCCGGCCTATCCGGTCCGATAGAACGTAGACCGTTTGCAGGCTGTCGCTTTCGGGGAAAGACTCGAGGTCGGAATAATGGAACTCGTGTCCCCGGAGGATCGTTCCGGCCGGCCCCAGAAGCGTGTCGGCGGCGAGGGTGATCTCACGGTAGCCAAGTGAGCGGAGGCGGTCGTACATCCGGGTGACGAAGGGAAAACAGCCGGTCATGGAGTGGCTGCGGCCCTCGATGTCGTGGATTTCCCGGCCGAGGTACATGAAGCCGCCGCATTCGCCGTAGATGGGCATGCCCGCCGCGCTCGATTCCCTGATCCGGAGGCGGAGCATCCTGTTTTCTGCCAACCGGTCGGCGAAAAGTTCGGGATAGCCGCCGCCGAAATAGAGGCCGTCCAGTGCGTCGGGGAGGGCCGGATCCGAGATCGGGGAAAACGGCACGATCTCGGCGCCCCGGGCCGCGAGGAGATCGAGGTTGTCCTGATAGTAAAAGCAGAAGGCCTTGTCGGCGGCCACCCCGATCCGGACGAGGGGCTTGTGGGTCACGCGACCGGAAATCGGAGGATGTCGTTCTTCACTGCCCCCGGTGAGCTCCGGCAGTCGCTCCCATAGGTCGTCCAGGTCGATGTGGTCATCGATCAGGCCGGTCAGGCGGTGCAGGGTTTCGGGGGATGACTCGTGCTCCTCACGGGTAACCAGGCCCAGGTGGCGCTCGGGTATGGCGACGGCGTCGTCGTGGGGGATGCCGCCCAGGCAGGGTGTCCTTACACGCCCATCCAGAGCCTCCCGAAGATAGGCGAGGTGTCTCGGACTGCCGACGTTGTTGAAGATAACTCCGGCGAAGGTGAGCTCCGGATCGAAGCTTTCAAAGCCAAGGACCACGGCGGCAGCGCTGCGGGCCATGCTTTTGGCGTCGACGATCAGAATGACGGGAGCTCCCGTCCATTTGGCCATCTGGGCCGTGGAGCCGGCTTCGCTGCGCCCGTCGTATCCGTCATAGAGCCCCATAACCCCCTCGATGACGGCGATGTCGGCCCTGTCAGCGGCCCGGGCGAATGCCGCCGTGTTGTATGCGCGGGAGAGCATCCAACCGTCCAGGTTCCGGCTGATCGCGCCGGTGACGCGGGTGTGGTGGCCGGGATCGATGAAGTCCGGTCCGACCTTGAACGGCGCCACCATAAGACCCCGTTTGCGGAAGGCCGCCATGAAGCCCAGCGTGATGGTTGTTTTGCCGCTGCCGCTTCTGGTTCCGGCAATGACGACCCCTTTGATGGTGACCTCCTTAAAAGCCGGAAACCCAGTTTGGCTAAACTGGGTTTCGGGCTGAGCGTCGTCGCGGTGCGCGTCGCCCTGAAAAACCGTCATGATCGCAACCCCCTGCTTTGAATCTTTAATATTGCCGGAGTTGCATAATTCCGCGGTTTTGGAGTTGACAAAACCGCCCCGAAAAAATGAATAACAGGGATATCCGCGGATATCAAGTCATATTTTCCCCGGACGCCCCCGGTCTGCGGCGGTTTCCGGCCGGGACGAAAAAGGAAGGAAGCCTTGGTGAGAACGGACATTGCGGCCATCGGGCTGTTTTGCATCACCTATGTGGGGATTGCCCTGGGCAAGGTGCCGGGGCTTGCCATCGACAGGGTCGGTATCGCCCTTCTGGGTGCCATCGGCATGGTTGTGGCGGGCGTCGTCACCACCCGGGAGGCGGTGGGGGCCGTTGATATTCCGACCATTCTGCTCCTTTATTCCCTGATGGTCGCCTCCGCCCAACTCCGCCTCGGGGGGTTCTATTCCTGGGCTGCTATGGCGATCGTGGGCTTCCTGGACCGCCCGAGGCTTTTTCTGTTGGCCGGCATGGTTACGAGCGCGCTACTCTCGGCCCTCCTGGCCAACGACATCGTCTGTTTCGCTTTCACCCCCGTCCTCTCACTGGCCTTGATCCGGGGAGGACTGAATCCCGTGCCGTTTCTTATCGGACTTGCGGTCGCCAGTAATATCGGTTCGGCTGCCACCATCATCGGCAATCCCCAGAACATGCTCATCGGACAGGTCGGCCGACTCGACTTCGGAGCATTTCTGCTCTGGTGCGCCCCCCCCGCCGTCCTCTCCCTTTTGAGCGGCTACCTGATTATCCTCGGAATCTACCGGGGAAGGCTCTATACTTCCAACCTCGACGCCGAAACCCTCTCCCGGACACCGTGGCCGGCGTTCAATCCCTGGCATACGGCAAAAGGGCTCTCCGCTGTCGCCGTTCTGGTGCTCATGTTCTTCTCCGCCGTGCCCCGGGAGGTGTCGGCTATCGCCGTCGCTGGCGTTCTCCTCTGCAGCCGCCGAATGAAAACCCGAGACATCCTGGGCTTGGTGGACTGGCACCTGATCACCTTTTTCTGCGCGCTCTTCATCGTTATCCACGGCATCTCCCGGGGGCACTACCTGGGGATGATGGTGCAAACCCTCGCGGCAAATGGATTGGCACTGGGTAATTTTTCCGTTCTGGCGGCCGTGTCGACGGTCTTGAGCAATCTTTTCAGCAACGTTCCGGCGGTCATGCTGCTGCTCCCCTTTCTCGATCCCATGAACCCGATTCAGTGGTATGTTCTGGCGGTGTCGAGCACCTTCGCCGGAAACCTTTTTCTTCTGGGCAGCATCGCCAATCTCATCGTCGTCGAACAGGCCCGTGGGTTCGGCATCGATATCACCTTCCGTCGGCATGCCGCGGTAGGAATTCCGGTGACCTTGCTGTCTTTGGCGGTGCTGTTGCTGTGGATCGCTCTCTGAATATCGGAACGAACGACCTCTTCCGGGAACTTGTCATCCCACCGTTTCCGTGCTATCGGGGGACGTTCAACCGATGTTCCAAACGGCCGTTATCGAGGTCCCGTTATCCGGACTGGAATCAATAGTGAGGGTACCGGCGGCGTGGGCAACCCGTTCGCACATGGCAGGGAGGCCGATTCCCCCGTCGGTGGATTGGGTATGGAGCCTGTCGTCGACGTCGAACCCGATCCCGTTGTCCTTGATTTCAAGAAACAGCCGGCCGCCTTGCTTGCGAAGGGAAACCCGGCCCCAGGTGGCGCGGCTGTGACGGGTCATATTGGCCAACGCCTCCTGAACCACGCGATAAATCACGATCTTGAGCCGCTGCGGCAGATCATTCTCGGACACGTTTAATCCGTATTCAAGGGAAATTTCCGGGAAAGCGGTTCTGATGCCGTCGCAGAGCGCCTCCAGGGCGGGACGCAACCCCAGGTCGTCAATCATGAGCGGGCTCAGGTTTTTCGAGATGACCCGGATCTCCTCATGCAATTCCTGAAACGTCTTGACGATCAGGCGGCATTGACGCTCCATGTCCAGGTCACTCTGCCCGGTAATGGTCTGCAGGGCCGCTTCAACCCTGAATTTAAGGGCGCTGATCTTGGGACCCATCTCATCGTGAAGGCCGGCGGCGATTTCGCGGCGTTCGATTTCCTGTGTCGTCAATAATTGGTTGGACAGGCGCCTCAGCCGCTGTTCCGATTTCCTGAGTTCGATTTCCGCCTGTTTCCGTCGTTCGATATGCTGCAGCAGCGGTTTGTAGGAAAACTGATACAGGGCGGGGAAGACCAGCACGATCAGCAAAAGTGCGTCCCCCGTAACCTCGATCGCCAGAGGGAGGGGCGGAAGAAGGTTCAGGATCACCATGTTGAAGGTTTCGACCAGGAAAATCGACATGACCAGAATCAAAAGCAGCCAGAGGGGTCGACCCGGTTGGTTAACCGGTTCGGGTCGTACGCGGGGTGAGGGTGACGGGGCGGGGACACCCTCTGAATTGGGTAATGCCTTGTTTGCCATGGGGCTCTCCCGGGCGGTATCGGGGGGTATGAGAACAACCGATGTGCAGGGGCGTTCTGTTCATCGGTGGTATTGTCGTTACAGGCTTCTTAGCAAAATTTTCCTGTGTGAGACAATGGCTATTTTTTTTGGGGATTGATCGCCAAGCGGTGTTCGGCCATCCCGGCGTGCTTGATCATCGCGGCGGAACGTGTTATCCGTTAAGCTGAAACAGGCACCGGAGGAGGTCGTGACGCCGTCGCCTGACATTGGATGCCCGGCCGGTCAGGGACTGTTGCCGATGCCGCAGGATTTTCGGCATCTCGCTCTTCTCGATGATGATGTCGTCCCGTACCGGGACGGGCGGCATTGTCGGCAATGCACACCGGAGAAATGCCCCATGCCGTCCGCTGAAATCTCACATTGGGAAACGCGTCTGGTGTCGCCCCAGACGGTTCTGGCCCGCATCCGGCCCGGAACGACCATTTTCATCGGCACCGGACCCGCAACCCCTCGGACGCTTTTGAAAAGCCTGATGGCCTCCGACGCCCACAACGCCAAGGATCTGGAACTGGTGCAGCTGGCGACCCACGGCAACATCATGTCCGTGGCGGATCTCCACGCCCAGAACTACCGCCTTAAAACCTTCTTCTCGGGCTACATTTCATGGAACACTATCCGATCGGGGCGGGTCGACCTCATTCCAGCCTATTCTTCCCACATCCCCCGGATTCTCAAGTCGCGGCAGATTCCCATCGACGTGGCCTTCATTCAGGTCACGCCACCGGATGAATCGGGGTACTGCAGCCTCGGCGTCGCGGTCGACGTGGCGCGGGAGGCCATGGATCAGGCATCCCTTGTGGTGGGCGAGATCAACCCGGACATGCCCTTCACCTTCGGAGACACCTTCGTTTCCATCGACGATTTCGACCTCCTGGTGCGCTCGGAAGACCCGCCCGTGACCTACGGGCGGTGGGGGGTGGACGACGTCATGGACCGTGTGGCGGCCCATATCGCCTCGGTCATCAAAAACGGTGACTGCCTCTGCTTCAGCTACAGCCCCCTTTTCGAGGCCCTGGCGCCCCATCTCTCCCACAAGCGGGACCTGGGCATCCACTCCCTCTATTTCACGGACGCCCTTATGGACCTGGTGAAGAGTGGTGCGGTGACCAATTACCGGAAGGCGCCTTTTCGGGGCAAATCCCTCACCTCATACGCCCTGGGTACCGACCGGCTATATCGATGGCTCGACCGGAATCCTCTGGTGGAGTTCCAGGGGATCGACTGGGTCTGCAATCCGACCTTCATCGGCCGCAACCCCCAGTTCGTGGCGGTCTCCGAAGCGAAAAAGATCGATCTCCTGGGGGGTGTCGCCTTCCCGACACGGGGCAGGGTCGCCTCGGGGCCCGGAGAGATCGTCGATTTCTTTTCCGCCGCGGAAATGTCGGCGGGCGGATGCACCATCTTCGGCCTGCCCAGCCGCGACGAGAACGGCGAACCCAACATCCTCATCGGTCTGATGGACTATCCCAATCAATTTCGACTGAGGGAGTTGGTGCACATGGTTGCGACCGAATACGGGATCGCCAATCTCAGGTGGCGCACCCTCCGGGAAAGGGCCCAGGCCATCATCGACATCGCCCATCCCGACGATCGGGAGCACCTGGTGGCACAGGCCCGGGAAAAGCAGCTCGTCTACCCAAATCAGATCTACATCAGCCAGACGGCCCATCTCTATCCGTCCCACATCGCCGAGGAGCATACCTTCAAAGGCGGGGTCGCCGTTCGATTCCGGGCCATAAAACCTTCGGACGAAGAGGCGATGCGCCGCTTCTTCTACCGCTTCTCGGAGCAGCCGATCTACTACCGGTTTTTTTACAGCATCCGGACCATGGCTCACGACAAGATGCAGGCGTATGTCAACGTCGATTACAGCAAGGGTGTTTCCATCATCGGTCTCGTCGGCGGGCCGAACCTGGAAAAAATTATCGCCGAGGCGCGCTTTGTGAGAGACGAGCGCGACGGCTTCGGCAATGTCGCCTTTCTCATCGAGGAAGAATATCAGGGTATCGGCATCGGCACCTATCTGCTGAACCTGCTCATCCGCCTGGCCAGGGAACAGGGCCTGAAAGGACTGACGGCCGAGGTCCTTGCCGTCAACAAATCCATGATGAAGATATTCGAAAAGGCGAACCTGCCGTTGGATGCGCGCCTGATCGACGGGGTATACCACATCACAATCCTCCTGGGTGCATAGCCTCCCGGGAAGGGTCGAAACTTCCGGGATCAACGACGATAGGGGAGGAGGACGCTTTTCCGTCATGAATGGACGACGACCGGTATGAAGCGGAAGCGCCTGAGCACCATCACCCTCATGCTGTTTTCCATGGTCATCGGCGTCCTGTCTGCCGTCGGCGCCGTCTGTTTCCGTGCCCTCATCGAGCTGTTCGGGAACCTGTTCTGGGCGCCGGGCGTCACCTTCACCCATCAGGTAGTGGCTTCGCCCTGGTGGTTCAGGGTCGTTTTTCCCCCGTCGGTCGGTCTGATGGCGGGGCTGCTCATCGTCTACGTCATTCCCGAAGCCCGGGGGCCCGGCGTTCCCGAGGTGATTCTTTCCGTAACCAACCACCAGAGTCGAATCCGGCATCGGGTCACCTTTTTCAAGACATTGGTAACGAGCATGCTCATCGGCGGGGGCGCATCCGTGGGTCGGGAAGGCCCCATCATTCAGATCGGGGCGTCCATCGGGTCTTCCATGGCACAGGTCTTCAGGCTGGACCCGGCAATCCGCCGCGTTTGCCTGGCCTCCGGGGTGGCGGCGGGCATCGCCGCGACCTTCAACGCACCCATCACCGGCACCCTTTTTGCCGTCGAGATCATTCTTCTTGACCTTGAACTGAGCCACATCAGCAACATCGTCATCGCGTCGGTGGTCGGGTCGGTGGTGTCCCGCATATTTCTGGGCGAGTTTCCAACGTTTGTTGCGGTGGACTTCGTGCTTTACCATTTCTGGGAACTCGGCGTCTATCTGGCTCTGGGTCTCGCCGGAGGCTTCGTCGCCATCCTATTTATCCGCACCGTCGGCCTGAGCGAGGATCTGTTCATTATGATCCGGATTTTCGAATGGCTGAAGCCGGCCGTCGGCGGACTCCTTCTGGGGGTGTCGGCCCTGGCGTTTCCGCAGATTCTGGGGATCGGATACGATACGGTCAATGCTGCACTCACCGCATCCCTGGGCCTCGGTGCCGCCGTGGCCCTGCTCCTGGTCAAGATGATCGCCACCGCCTTCTGTGTGGGCTCGGGCATGAGCGGCGGCATCTTCGCCCCTTCATTGGTGCTGGGCGCGACGCTGGGCACCGCCGTCGGACTTGCCGCCAATCAGGTGTTTCCAGGACTCGATCTGAATCCCGCCTTTTATGCGCTGGCCGGGATGGGCGCGGTGGTGGCCGGAACGACCCTGGCGCCCATTACGGCCATCATGACGATTTTCGAACTGACGAATAACGAAGCGGTGATTCTCCCGCTCATGGTGGCCTGTATCAGCAGCGTTCTGGTGGTCCGGCTCCTGTTCGGGTATTCCGTTTACGAAATGAAGCTGCTCAGGAAAGGGGTGAATATCGTCCGAGGGCACGATGTCGGCGTGTTGCGGCATCTCGTCGTCAAGGATTTCATGGACGACGATGTTGAAACCTTGCCTGAAAATGCGTCGCTGCCCCACATCGTCGAACGGATCTGTGAATCGAACTATCCCCATTTTGTGGTGCTGGCCGGCGAACGGTTGGCCGGTTTCCTCTCCCTTCGGGATGTCCGGGGGGTTCTGAACGATTTCGAAATGCTCCGGGAAATCGTCGTCGCCGCGGACCTCATGCAGCGGAAGGTCATCACTGTTTCGGTTGCCGACAACCTCGAAACGGCGTTTTATCGATTTGAAACCCATCACGTCTCCTGCCTGCCCGTCACCCCGCCGGACGATCCGGAGCGGGTTGTGGGGATCCTCAGGAAAGACGTGTTGTTGAATGCCTACCGTGAACGCGTCCTCAAGGACAGGCTTCTTTCCGTTCCCCTGTGACGGCCGGAGGCGATCGGTGCGGCGAAAAGGGAGGTTTTTATGAAAACGGAATGGCAGCAGGCATTGGGGAAGATGGTTTACGGTATCTATGTCCTGACTACGGGAAATGGCACTGCGATCAACGGCATGGTCGCCTCCTGGGTATCCCAGGTCTCCCACGACCCGCCGCTCATCATGGCCGCCGTGCATCCCAACCGGTATTCCCACGCCTTGATCCGACAAAGCGGCGCCTTTGTCCTCCACGTGATTGCAAAAGACCGGAAAGACTTTCTTGCGCGCTTCAAGGGGCCGAACCCGACGGCGAAATTTTCGGGACTCGAGTGGCGAAAGGGCAAAACCGGCTGCCCGGTCCTCCCGGACTGCATTGCCTACCTGGAATGCGAGGTCAAGGAGAGCCTGCAGCCGGGCAATCACACCCTCTTTATCGGCGAGGTGGTCGCCGGCCGTCTGACGGCCGACGCGGATGCGTTGGATACCGGCGACTACGACGGCGTTTATACTGGAAAAGCCTGATCGGAACGGTCCTCAGCCTTTCATCACCTTCATCAATTCCGGAATCATGTTTTTGGGGCTGATCCCGTGCCATGCGGCCGCGATCCGGCCCTTTTCATCAATGAGGAAGGCGGATCGCACGATGCCCATGTAGACCTTGCCGTACATCTTTTTCTCCGCCCACACGCCGTAAGCCTCGGCAATCCGGTGATCCGAGTCGGAGAGGAGCGGAAAGTGCAATCCGTGTTTGTCGTCGAACTTCTTCTGTTGGGCCGGTTTGTCCGGACTGATGCCGACCACGAAGCTGTCCGCTGCCGAAAGTTCCGCGAGTGCGTCCCCCACCGCCTGGGCCTGGGTGGTTCAGCCGGAGGTGCCGGCCCTGGGATAGAAGTAGAGGGATGGGGTCAGGCGATCCATTTGCGGTTGATGTTGTAGAGGCTTGCTGTGAACAATACGACACAGAAAACCCCGAGAACGGACAGGTCAAGGGAAAAGGGCATGATGTGCCTGCCGTGGACGGCCCCATGGAGCAGGTCGGCCCCATAGGTCAGGGGCAGAGCATACGAAAGCGGTTTGAGAAATACAGGCAGTCTGTCAATGGGGAAAAAGAGCCCGCAGAGGAATATCATGGGGAAGCGGAAAAAATTGGAGAAGGTCTGGGCTTCGAAGACCTCGCTCACCGCCACGGCGATGAAAAGGCCCAGAAAGGCGGAGGCCACGGCGATCAGGAAAACCGCCGGAAAGAAAACGCCCCAGGCCACCTGCGAGAGATCGGTGAGGAAAACCGCCATGACGATCGGCACGAAGGCGTTGGCCACACCGAAAAAAATGGCGCCGCTGGTTTTGGCCAGCATCAACAGATGCAATGGAATGGGCGCGAGGAGCAGCCGCTCGAAGGAACGGGTCTTTTTCTCGAAGGTCACGGTCACAGCCAGCATCGACGTGGTGCCGAAGAGGATGGAGACTGCCGTCACGCCGGGGAGCAGCGTTGGGATGCTTTCGGTGCCGGTGCCGGATCTGATGAAAAACATCGCCGTCCATGCCAGGGGGAAGACGAGTCCCCAACTGACATTGGGTGGCTTCAGGTAGTAGGTGCGCATGTCCTTGAGCAGAATGTTCCAGAAAGCGATCCATCGTTTCATGGCTCCCCCCCTTTTTTCTCTTTTTCTCTTCGCATGGCCTCGGCCTCGATGCCGGTGATCCGCACAAAGATGTTTTCAAGGCTTGGTCGCATTCGTCTGGCCTCCAGAACCTCCGCCCCCTGGTCTTCCAGGAATCGAACCAGTGTGCCTACGCGGACGATCCCGTCGCTTTCCACCTGGATAACACCCTGCCCGGAAACCGTGAATGTCAGATCGGGAAAGGTTTCGGAGAGGATTTGCCGGCGGTGGGTCAGGGGGTTGGCGCATGTGATCCGAACCACGTGTTTCTCCTGGAGGGGTTGGAGCAGATTCTCGACCGTGTCGATGCGGACGATACGCCCTGAGACGATGAAAGCGATACGGCCGCAGAGTCTTTCCGCCTCCTCGATATAGTGGGTGGTCAGGAAGATGGTGGTTCCGCCGCGGTTCAGATCTGCGATGAGCTGACGGAGTTGTCGGGCGCTGGCGACGTCGATGCCTGTGGTGGGTTCGTCCAGAAAAAGGATTTCGGGCTGGTGAATGATCCCCGCCGCGATGGTGAGCTTCCGCTTCATCCCCTTGGAATACTTTCCGAACTTGCGACCGGCTGCTTCGGTCAGACCAAAGGTTTCCAGAAGTGTTCGGGCCCGGGTCTGTCGTTCGGTCTTGCCGATGCCGTAAAGCGCAGCACAAAAGCACAGGTTGTCGAAACCGGTGAGTTCCGCATACAGATTGCTTTCGTCCGGCACCACGCCCACGAGATGCTGGGCTGCTCGGGGATTGTCCGTGCAGTCGATGCCCCCGATCCGGACCGTTCCCGTGTCCGGGCGCGCCAATCCCGTCAACATGTTGATGGTGGTGGTTTTGCCGGCACCGTTGGGGCCGAGAAAGCCGAAGAGTTCCCCTTTTTGAACACGAAATGAAATGCCGGAGACGGCATCGATCTTTTCAAAACGCTTGGCCATGTCTTTGACGATTAAGGCATCGGTCATGGAAATTCCTTTAAAAATAGTAGCGTACCCAGACTTCGGGTCGATACGTGTCGGGTTTTTCCCCGAATTCGGTGTACGCCGGGCCGATGGGGATCCCCACGCGAAGATTCAATTCCAGATCGGTCACGGGCGCCCAGGTCAGACCCGGCTGGAGATTGAAGCTGAAATCCCTCAGGTTGACGACTGCCGCCACCCAGGGGGTGAAGTACAACAGGTCGAAAGGCTCCTTCTGGGAGATTTTGATGTAGCCGTAATCCTTCCCGGGATTCCGCTGCCGATCGTAAGGTCGGGTGGTCCGGGCGATACGCTCCATGACCGAGGCGTCGCCGGTTGTCTGCCACTCGCGGAATGCGGCCTTCTTGAGCACAAACACGTCTTCAATTTCGCCGCGATCGTAGCCGGCGCCGTTATGATAATATTCCGCGATGAAAGTGGTGTCGATCGTGTTGAGGTAGCGCGCACCCAGAAGCAGGCTGATCTGATCTTCCCGCGATTCCCGGGGAAGGCCATCGGCATCGAGGACCATGTGCGGCACATCCTTCCGCACCGCCAGCTCGCCGTGCACTTCGATGTTTTCGGCAAGGTTCCTGGCAAAATCGAATCCAAAGCCGGTGGGCTGGTCCGGGCCGTCAAAACAGATGACGTCAAGGTCGGTGTCATGCCATAGCAGGTAAAGCTTGAGCGCAATGTTCAGATCACCTCCCTCGCCCAATTCCGCATTGGCCCAGTCATCGATGACCGGGAGCAGCAGCGCCGTAACCCCGATGTTGCTCAACCGACCGGCTGCAAAGCTTCTGATGAGGTCGACCCCCAGAAACGTGCGTCCTTCAAGATTTTGAGCCGGATCGTCAGGGTCTTTGGGCCGGTTGATGAATCCAACCGGGTTCCAGGCGTACCCTTTGCCCCACAGTATCGATTTTTTGCCGGCGTCCACCGTCAGGCGGGGGGTAGGGGTCAGCGACATGTAGCCCTCGTATATTTTGTGGTCCCATCCGTCGTCCTCATGCGTCTTCTCGAATTGATGGTGGGTGAGCAGCCCCGCCTGAAAGACGCCGTATTGACACCTGCCGGAAAGTTCCGCCGATGTCCGCCATTCATGCGTATCGTCCCCGACATCCTTCAGGTGGTCATTGGGGCTGTAACGGATCGCATCCTCATCGAGTCGGTGGTAGATGAAGCGGGATTCCAATCGCCCCTCCACTGCGCAGGGCTTTTTTTGGGCTTCGGGGATGATGAAGTCAAATTCTTCGGCGCCGGTCGGGCCGGCCAGGGAGACCATCAGCAACAGAAGAGAAATCCAGAAACCCATGAGATCAACGCAAATCTTTGATCCTGGGGAGATAATTCAGCGTGAACACCTCGTCGGGCAGACTGCGTTTTTTCAGGTTTGCGGAAATCATGACGGATCGGTATCCTCTGTAAAGCGGGCTTTCGGTCTCCATCACGGCCGGCCGCACGACACCGTCGCCGATGTCGTTGATCTCCTTGAAGTGCAAGGTCTTGATGAGCATGCCGGTGGCGGCGTAACATTCGATCCGGGTGGGCGCCAGTTCGTCCTTCAGAACCCACATCCTGAGTCGGTCGTAGGCAACGGCGCCGCTCTTGGCCTTGAGGTTCAGAAGATATCGTCCCTGGTCTTCTTCAAGGCCGGCCACGTCGTATTCAACACTATAGTCCAGACGCATGATATCGGCATTGTTGAACACCCCGCCCACTACCGACTGCATGCTGGTGATGCGGATGGGTTTGCCGACATTGGGAATAAAGAGCCACATGTTGTCGCCCAGGCGCAGGGTGGCGCGACCGGTTTCACTGGGCGGCGAAATAAAGAGGGTGACGACCTTGTCCTTGTCTTTCCTCAAAAACCAGAGTACGAACTCCTTTTTCCGGCCGTCGGGCTCGATGTTGATGATCTTGCGGTACATCTCCAGGTCTCCCGGCTGAAGGTTGCGGTCCACCTGTTCCAGGATTTGAACGCCGGTCAACGCGTCGCAAAAACCAGGGGCCGGCGAAAGCAACGCCGACAGAAGGATAACCAGAAGGAGGGTGATATGTGGCATGGGAAATCCTTCTATTTCTTTTTCATCAGCATGATGGCATCTGCCGCAGGGCCTGTGGCCGTGTGAAAAGCCATGTCCTTTTGCTGCATGGCCGCAATCATCTTCGCACCGAACTCACCGGCAATTACCGTGTGAATCCCTTTGGCCGACAGGAAGTCGACCACTTTGGGACCGGCGTTTCGGCCCTCCGCGACATAGGGATTTTCCACGGCTTCCACCAGTTCTCCATCCCGGTCAAACAGCAGGAAATAGGGGGATCGGGCCGCCGTCGTACCGACCTGAGCGGTTGCCGTTGCGCCGTCAGCGGCAACCGCAAGGATGGCCCTGTTTTGGGCTGTTGCCGTCACATAAACGCTAAGTACGGTAAGCACCAGAATTACCGTCGCCAATGATTTTCTGATCATTTTGCATACCTCCTTTGCACACTATACATGTCGCAATGCTTCCGCAGGAGCGAGTCGTGCCGCCTTGGCCGCGGGTTGCAGGCCGGCAATGATGGAAACCAGAAGCACAATCAGGCATGTCCAGATCACCTCGGTTGCCGAAACCGACGGTTCCAGCATGAATACCTGGTTGGCACCCCCAAAGGCCACCTCGACGCCGACGATGTTCAGCATCCAGAGAACCCCCAGACCGACGGCGGTTCCCGCCAGGGCGCTCACCAGACCCAGACTGAATCCTTCGGCCACAAACAAGGCCATGATCCGGACGGGCTGGGTGCCCATGGCGGCCAGGGTGCCGATTTCTCGAACCCGTTCATAAACACTCATCATCATGACGTTAAGAACGCTGATGAGGACCACCGAAATCAGGATCATCCGAATGCCCATGTTCATGATGTTCATCATCCGCACGACATTGTAAAACGGGCTGAGCTGGTCCCACCTATGGAGTTCGAAAGCGGGTTTGCCTTGCTTGTTCTTAAAGGCTCCCAATGAATTGCTCAGGTGTTCGGCCACGGCGGCCAATTGATCAAGGTCCTTCAGCCGCACCGCCATCTCGCTGATTTCCGTTTTCTCCATGCGCAACAGGGTCGCCGCATCGTCGATGTGCAGGTAACCGTCCCTTCCCCCCGGTCCCATCAGGCTTTCCACCAGCCCGGCAACTTTGAACGTCATGCCGTTCACCGAACCGTCTTTATTGTTGGCCACCAGAACTACCGTGTCGCCGGTTTTCAACGCCATGCCTTTGGCCAGGATTTCCGGCAGGAGCACCTCTCCGGGACCCAGCAGGACATCGGGTCTTATGCCGTTCCGAATACGGGATAACAGCAGCGGGACTGCGGCATGTTCCTTTTCCGGATCGATGCCGTTCAACCGAAGGGTGGTGGTCTGGGCGTAGTTGCTCAGCATGGCGCCGAACTTGATGCGGGGAGAAACAGCGGCAACCGCTTCTGTTTGTGAAAGAACGGACAGGAGGTTTGTATAGGCCTCGAAGGATATCATGCGGTCCAGCGGCAGATTGTCGATGCTGGCCGTATAGCCCTTGCGGTGCACCTGCAGATGGCTCAGTACCGAATCCGTGATCTGGCCCACAACAGCTGTTTTGAAGGAACCGCTGAGGCCGGCAAAAACAATTACGGCGACCATACCCACGGCGATCAGCAGACCGGTGAGCAGGGTTCGCCGTTTGTAACGTAACAGGTTTTTGAGTGCCAGACGCAGGATCTTAATCATGGTGTTTCTCCCCGATGACGGAAGATCCGTCCAGCAATCGGCCGTCCTCCAGATGGAACATGACTTCGGCCTGTTTCATGATCCTGGGATCGTGGGTGGAAAATACAAAGGTGGTGCCGAATTCATCACGCATCCGCTTCATCAGGTCCACCACCATCTGGGCGGTTTGGCCGTCGAGATTGGCGGTGGGCTCATCGGCCAGAACCAGGGCCGGCTCGCCCACCAGTGCCCGTGCCACGGCGGCCCGTTGTTTTTGTCCGCCGGAAAGCTGCGACGGATACTTTCGGGCCTGCGTCGACATGTCTACGGCCAAAAGAACCCGATCTACCGCGGGTTTTCGTTGACTTTTTGGCAGGTTGCGGATCATGAGCAGCGGATACTCCACGTTTTCGAACACCGTGAGTACCGGCAGCAAATTGAAGTCCTGAAAAACGAACCCCAGCTTTTCGCCTCTGAAGACGGCACTTTCACGCCGGCCCAGGCGATCGACCTGCCGGCCGTCCACCATGACCTCGCCTTTGCTCGGACGATCCAGACAGCCCATCAGATTGAGGGCGGTGGTTTTGCCACTGCCGGAAGGGCCCACGAGAGCCGTAAAGGCGCCTCGGGGAATGTGTAGCGTGACATCCAGAAGCGCGGCAACATCGACTTCGCCGATGCGATAGATCTTTGAAACATTCTCGAAGGTCACAATGTCCATCGGTAGCGCCACACCTTTCGTCGTTTCAGATCCGCTTCCCGTTCGAGCGTTGTTTTTACCGACGGTGTCCGCTGTATTTCAGGCGCTACAGCGGGCGTGATTTTCGGGTTTGGCTTCTGACGGGATGACTGAGAGAAGCTAAGCAGGATAAATCCCGATTGTCAAATGGAAATAGCATTTCTCCCGCGGTATGCCGTATGTTTTCCGGCGGCATTAGGAAAGATGGTTTTATCGTAACTATACGACTATATTCAAGATACGGTCGAGAAACTGCCGGGAGACGATTTTCGTGTCGCGAGAGGCGTTGGGCCCCTAACGGAAGAACAGTCTGAATCTTTCCTGTAACCCATCCCCACACTCCCCCAACGTAACGTAACAAGGCAGGAATTGATTTGGAAAATAGATCATGAACTGCATGCTCACGTGAACATGATATCCGTCTCTACATGAAGAGAGTTGCCGGGTTAAAAAAAGGAGAACTTATGAAAAAATTTATTCTTATCCTGATTTTTCCAGCGTTCACCAGTATTTCATGTGTTGCGGCTGTGAGACCTTACGGCGCCGATGTGACGGTCGCTCCGCACCTTCCGGTCGTTGTGGAATTGGTGGATTCATATTATGTCTACCGCGGCTATCATTATCATTATCGTCACAACCGTTGGTATTACTCAAAATCAAAGGACAGGCACTGGAAACACCTTCCAAAGGAGCGCTACCCGAGAGCGGTGAGATTCAAGAAGAAGAGAAACGAAACGTACCGGGGAGATGAGAGATATCGGAAAAATGACAGCCATCGGGATAGCCGGCATCGGGAAAGCGACAGATACCGGGGTGACAGGCATCGAAGAAACGATAACCATCGTGAAGATGATCAATACCGGCGAAGTTATAGAGATCGGACAGATCTCTGAGGCATAGCCTGATTTCCGGAGGCGAGACCACCTGGGCTATTGCGCCCTGTATTGTAAGCGGTGTACAGACTTCGGTGCGTGATGTTGACCTGATCGAAGCGTCAAAAATACATCACTCAACTTTCGAGGTTAACCAAACTTTGGAGTGCGGATGTTTAACATTTCGAAATAGAAGATAAAAAAACTTGAAGAGCCCATTCCTTTGATTTATAGTGAATTTGCGACAAAACAATATAATATCAAGAGGAAAGGGCTCAAATGGAACATAACAGGATTGGCTCCGAAGCTCAAGATAGTATTCATGTCAGCAGCAAAATTCATGACTTTTTGGATCATTTTCGGATCGGCACGTTGCTTCACCCGTGTGGTGTTCGAAAACACCGCAGATACAGTGTTCGTTCTTTGATAGTAACGATATTTGCTCTGCCGTTTCTCGGTAAAATTTCTTCCGCGGCATTGTTACCAAAGAAGATGCCATTGTCGGCAAAGGTGCCGCTTATGACTCAACTTTCGACTTTCATGATGGTGAGCGGATAGCGGTGCCGGGAGGATACGGCCTGCGCCCATTCAGCGGTGAGTTTCAGTGCCGCTAGTACCAAATGTGGCTCGAAAAGAACGAACATCGCTATGCTGTGCAGGTAGCCGTGAACAGGGTCCATACGGCCTTGCTGATGCGTCTTTCAACGGCGCTCTCAATGTTTCGACTTTTCGTTTCCTTTTTGCGCAAATTTTTGTTAACTTGATCTGCGAAAACCTTCAACCCCCGGGTACGGTCTGCCGTATCGTATTTGTATTTTTTCTATTTGGCCGGCGCTGCACATGGTCCGAAATTTCAATCTTCGTTTTCAGATCAACCGGATCGGAGGCTTGAAGTTTTTTCATGCCAGGCCTGTTACGGTCTTGGCCGATATAGCGGCGGCGCGTTGGCGGTTTGGACCTGGAAAGAGTGAGAAATGGTGTGGAGGGTTGAAAGATGGGGGGGTATCTTGAAGAAATCAGAACGCTGGTGGGACATCGCCGAGTTTTTGTCCCCGGGGTGCGCGCGATCATTGTGAACGCGTTCGAGGAGATTATTCTTCAACGCCGGAGAGATAACGGTTTGTGGGGAATACCGGGGGGTGCCGTTGAATTGAATGAGACGCCCATGGAAGCTCTGGCACGCGAGGTGGAAGAAGAGACCTCCCTGAAAGTGGTTTCAGCGCAGCCCATGGGCCTCTACTGCGGCACGCACCAGAAATTTGCCTACCCGAACCAGGATGAGGTCCAGTGTTTTGCGCTTGCTTTTATTGTCCGGGAGTGGTGCGGTATACCCCGTGCAGACGGCGTTGAAGGCGCTGTGGTCAAATTTTTTAAGGTTTCAGGGCTCCCCCCGGATATCGTAGCGATTCACAAACCAACCATTGAAGACTATCTTCGGTATAACGGTGAGTTTCTGTTGTCCGACTAGGCAGGATATAAGTTCTCATTCCAACCTGTTGCATCTTCAATACCCTGCCATGAGCGGAGACCTTTTGCCTTCGGAGGGGGATGGAAATGTCTAAGTATCTTATAGGTCCATGGCTTGCGCTCCTGACCCTCGCGCTGACTCCGGCGAAAGGCACAGACGGCCATGCCGGTTCGTCGGATGCGTTCCAGCGCATCACGATCCTTTTCAACAATGTATCCCATGCGCCGGGGCTATCCTCGGGATGGGGTTTTTCCTGCCTTGTGGAGAGCCCCGAAAAGATTATTCTGTTTGATACAGGTGCCGACGGCGAAGTACTGCTTGCCAACATGAGACAGCTTGAGTTGGATCCGAAACGGATTGACGTTGTTTTCCTTTCTCATATTCACAGTGACCATACCGGCGGACTTGATGCAATTCTTGCCCGGGGTTCCGACGTGCAGGTCATTTTGCCTGAGGGATTTCCCACTCCTTTTTTGCGGTCGATCGCCGAAAAGGGGGCACAGGTCCAGGTGGTGGAAAAGGGCGGCCGTCTCATGGACCGTGTCTACAGCACGGGGCCGTTTGATGCCGGCATTGTCGAGCAGGCCCTGATCCTGGAGACGCGGAAGGGCCTGGTGGTCATTACCGGCTGTGCGCACCCTGGCATTGTCCACATCGCGGAGTCGGCCGTCCGCCTCACGGGCATAAGGATCCATCTTCTCCTGGGCGGCTTTCATCTCGAGGGGAAAAAGCGATCGGAGATTCAGGCGATCATTACCCGTCTCAAAGCCATGGGCGTTGAAAAGGTCGCGCCCAGCCACTGTACCGGGGAGGCGGCCATCGCAGCGTTCCGACAAGCCTGGGGAACGGATTTTGTTGAGGGTGGCCTGGGGGCGTCAATCGCGTTGTCGTTTTGATGATGATCGAGATTCTTGCCGCTGAATCCCTGGGGACAAGGGGGCTGTGTTGCCGGATCTCGGCCCGGGGACGGGTGATCGTGATCGATCCCGGGCTCGCCCTGGGTGCCCGACGCCATGGTCTGCCGCCCCATCCGGTCCAGATCGCTGCAGGTCGGGCTGTCCGCGGACGCATTGTCGCCGCCCTGCAGAGCGCCACCGACGTGGTGTTCAGCCATTACCACGGAGATCATATCCCCTTGCTTCAAGCCAATCCCTATCAACTCTCCTTTTCGGATTTGCCGCCTTGCTTCAAGGCCCTGCGTGCCTGGGGGAAATCCGCTGAAGGCCAGACCCGGACGAGCCGGGCTCGCGCTTGTGACCTGATGAATCTGTTGGGTGTTCGATGGCGGAATGCGGATAGCATGGTGGATGGCCCATTGCGTTTCTCCTGCGCCATGCCCCACGGCCTCGGCGGTATGCCCTTCGGAAGCGTGATGATGACACGGATCGATATGGGGGCGTGCGTCTTTGTTCACGGTTCCGATATCCAGCTTTTGGATGAGACCACCGTAAACGCCATTCTCGAGTGGTCTCCGGACATCGTTCTGGCGGCAGGGCCCCCCCTCTATCAAACCGGGCTGGATCGGACTCAGCGTGCTGGTGCCTGGGATCATGCGTTGCGCCTGGCAAGGGCGGTTAAAACCCTTATTCTGGATCATCATCTGCTGCGCTCGGAGGAGGGGCTGAGCTGGCTTCGAGCCCTCTCTCAGGCAGCGGGCAGGAGAATCTATTGCGCCGCCGACTTCATGGGGCGTCCCAGGCGGCTTTTGGAGGCGAAAAGGCAGGCGCTTTACAAGGCTATGCCGGTGAGGCCGAACTGGCATGAGGACTACGCACGTGGTCTGGCGAAGGTCGAAGAGGTTATCCCTTATTGAGTCTTGGAGAAGGGGATCCCATCATGACGACGCGGACCGCCTGAAAGATCTCTCCGCAGAGCCTTATGCGCCATGAGTGATCGTGGATCTTCGTGGAGGATGAACAGACACTGTTCGCCGATTTTCCTGTAACCCCTTCCGAGAACCGAACGACATAAAAATTAAATACGCCGGGGTATGGATTCACCCAGGCGCGTCCATGATGTTACAAATACCTTGAGGCGCTTGAATCCATGGGGTGGGAACGGTGCAGGATCTTGATATTGAACCGACAATGAGAGATCCGGACCAAAAGTGATTCCGAAGAAGGTTAACGGTAGCAATCTTCAATGGAAGTCATTGGTTCCTGCTGATGCAGATGGGTGCTGGTTCAATAAAAAGGAAAATGATATGAAAAAACTTTTTCTGGCCCTGATTTTTGGAGGGCTCAGCTGCACGTCATGTGTTACGGCTGTCGGGCCTTATGGCGCCAGTTTGGCTGTTGGGCCGTCCCTGCCGGGCCCTGTGGAAGTGGTGGATTTACATTATTTCCATGACAATCATGGTTATTCCGATAACAGGAATAAGCGTTGGTATGACTCAAAATTCAAAGGCGGGCACTGGAAAGATCTTCCAAGAGATCGATATCCAAGAGAAGTGAGATTCAAAAATAAGGAAACATACCGAAGAGATGACAGATACCGGAAAGAAGATAGCCACCGAAATGACAACCATCGGAAAAACGACAGGTATCGAGGAAGCGAAAAATACCCAGGTGATGACAGGTACCGGAAAAAGGATAGTGACCCAAATGGCAAAAATCGGGCAAACGGCAGGCATCGGGGTGACGGGTATGGTGGCAGCGATGGCCGCCGCGACGATGAGGGTTACCGGCGAAACCATGGAGATCGGATAGATGGGTGAGACACTGCCTGATTTCCGGAAGATGAACGTCCAATCCAGCCTCCGTTACCCTTAAACCGGCAGCGACCCATAAAAACCGGTAGGTTAGTTTTGCTAACCGTTTTTTAAAAAAATTTTGTCTGGATCCTATATCGCCGTATTGATATCAATACCCAGCAGCCCGCTTTTTCAAAACCCGCAAACAGAAAAAAAGGAGAAATCAATGCTGAAAATTGGAGAAAAAGGTGCCATCCCTCAAAAAGGCAAGACGACCTATGCCATTGCCCCCCATATCCCATGCGGTGTGGTGACACCGGACTTATTGAGAAAGCTTGCCGACATTGCCGAAAAATATAAGGTCCAGGCAATGAAAATCACTGGTGCAACCCGGATCGCCCTCGTTGGCTTGAAGGAAGAGGATATCGATAGCGTATGGAATGAACTGGGGATGGACAAGGGCGCGGCCGTAGGGCTTTGCGTGCGTAGCATCAGGGCTTGTCCCGGAACCACGTTTTGCACCATGGGCAAACAGGATGCTCTGGGCATGGGGATGAAATTGGATGCCCTTTATCATGCCACTCAATTACCGGGTAAATTCAAGATGGCAGTTTCAGGCTGCAAAATCAACTGTGCAGAGTCTTCGGTGCGTGATTTTGGCCTGATCGGAGAAGCGGACGGCTGGAAGGTCGTCGTGGGCGGGAATGTAGGCGTGACCCCCCGAATAGCCGATGAGGTTGCCAAAGGACTTAATAACGAACAGGCCTTGGATTATGCCAAAAGATTGATTGTCTATTATGCGGAAAATGCCAACAAAGGAGAACGGATCGGGAAAATGATCGAAAGAGTGGGTCTCGATGCTTTGAAGGCGGCTCTGAGCTGATCAGAATGATATGATAGCGCCCATTGTGCGGCCTTGAGTATACTGCAGTTGCCCTTTTGGCACCAACGGCTTATGCTTTAGACCCGATATCTGGCTTTGAGGCGGCTATCGCCGTTCTTTTCACCGTTTTCGAATAAGAATTAAACTAATCATCCATTCGTGATTATTTGTCGATGAGGATAACCTGAAGATCCATGACATTTGTTCGGGTCGGTCCGGTGACCAGAAGATCGCCCAGTTTTTGAAAAAATGGGTAGGAATTATGTCGCGCAAGATGTTGGCGCGCAGAAAGGTTCAAGGCGTTCGCTCGAATAACGGTTGAGTCGCTGGCAAATGCCCCTGCTGCATCGGTCGGACCGTCCGTTCCGTCTGTACCGGCTGACAGCAACAATGTGCGGGGAACATCCGCCAATTCAATCCCCGCAGCCAAAGCCAGCTCCATGTTTCGACCACCCTTACCGTTGCCCCTGAGCGTAACCGTGGTTTCGCCTCCGGACAACAAACATCCCGGAGGAGATACCGGGCGCCCAAATCGCCTGACTTCTCTGGCCATGGAACTCAAAACCTTGGCAACTTCCTTGGCTTCTCCCTGGATCGCGGAGGAAAGAATGAGCGGACTGAAATCATAGTGAGAGGCCTTTTTTGCGGCGGCATTCAGCGCGTCGGAGATACTGCCGACAATGTAGTTCTCAACACGGTTGAATTGAGGGTCCCCTGGTTTCAGTGTTTCATCAACCTGGCCTTTGCAGCCTTCAGACAAGTGTTTGAGCACTGGATCGGGTGTTGTTTCGAAAAGGCGATAGCGTGACAATATCGCCATGCAGTCATCGAATGTGCTGACGTCCGGAGCTGTAACTCCGGAAGCGATAATATCCAGATCATCACCGATGACATCGGAAAGGATAAGAGAAACAATTGAGGCACCGTTTGCCCGTCGGCAAAGCTGTCCCCCTTTGATATACGACAAATGTTTTCGAATGGTGTTGATTTCATGGATGCTGGCACCGCAGGATAGCAATAAGCGGGTCATTTCCTGTTTATCCGCCAGATCGATTCCTTTGACAGGTGCGGGTGTCAGTGCAGATCCTCCACCTGAAATCATGCATAAAATCAAATCATTATGGTTCGCGGAAGCCACAAGATTCAACAATGCCTCGGTTGCCTTGACACCATTCTCATCGGGAACCGGATGCCCGGCCTCCATCACACGGCATCGTTTCAAAGGTACCCCATGCTCGTATTTGGTAATGATCAATCCGCCGTCTATCCGATTGCCCAGCAGTGCCTCAACCGGGCGGGCCATAACAGCCGAGGCTTTGCCGAATCCGATCAAATACAGGTGTTTTACCTTATCAAGCTGATGGGACGAATTTCCGATCTGCAATATACCGGCATCCAATCGGAGAAATTTTCTCACGCAGATTTCAGGATCGACCGCTTTGATGCCGGCAAGGAAGATTGCCGATGCAATTCGCTTCAAATCGTTGAAGCATTTTGAGCCAACGGGTTGAATCATCTTATAATCTGAATTCATTTGTCGAAAAAGGCAAGGCCTAGCGCTTCCGCATTGAGGATACTGGGTGAGGCCATAGGCGGGTCTTTCGCCAAGAAGGGGGAAATATCAGGTTTGTTCCATGCCGGATAGCCCAATAAGATGCCGCTTACATTGCTGGCAGCCAGTGTCGCCATGCCCTCGCGCGTCCAACGCGTTGCTGAAGCGATGTGGGGTACGATGACGACATTGTCCAGTTCACCCAATCCGGGGTTCAAATCCGGTTCGTCTTCAAAAACATCCAGTGCGGCACGAAAATTCGGATGCCTGCGCAAATGTTCAACAAGAGCGGCTTCATCGATGAGCGGACCTCGGCTGGTGTTAACCAACAAGGCGTTTTCTTTCATCAAGGCCAGGCGGTTGGCATTGATAAGGTGATAGGTCGATTCATTCAGCGCGGCATGCAAACTGACACAATCGGCTTGCCGCAATACGTCTTCGATCGTGTCAGCGCGCATGCAGGATACCGGTTTTTGTCCCCTGGAAACCAGGAAGTCGGCGTAAGCGGCAATGTCGGCTTCCAGGTCCGGACGGGGACGAGGGTTATAGTAAATCAGATTGGTCTTGTGCCCCTCGACCATCATGCGTGCGTAAGCCGAACCAATCCGTCCTGCCCCAATAACCCCCACAGTCTTGCGCCATAGCAGTTCTCCCAGAAAAAGGGTCATCAGCCAGCCCTTGAACTTACCGGCACGCAAAAAACGTTCGGCTTCGCCGATACGCCGGGCAGCAGCGAAAGTCAGTGCAACGGCCATCTGGGCGGTGGTTTCGGTCAACACCCCCGGAGTGTTACCGACGGGGATGCCGTATCGGGTGGCTGCCTCGACATCAACGTTGTCATAGCCGACAGCGACGTTGCTGAAGGCTTTTCCGCCGGCAGACCTGAGCGCGGCAAACAGGGCATCGTTCCAGATTTCGGTCAACTGTCCAAGGACGGCATCGCACCGCGTGCCAATGGCGGCTTTGATTTCATCAATACCGAGCACGTCGGCAGCGGTGCAAACTTCGACTTTGCATTCCGCGTCGATCAGCCGCTTAAGCCAGAGATCGCCGGGCAGCGGTTTGGTCACCACGACGCGTTTATTGCCGGCAGCATTGTATACTTTCCAATTTTTTGAATTCAAAACGATATCATTCCTTAGATAGTACAGGTTTTGAAATCGAATTTTTACCTCTGCCGCTGTTGGACCCGGTGATGAGGACCACCCGATTGCGTAGACCCGTTTCAATCATCAGACACGCCTTAGCCGTTGAATGAGGACCTCCCGATCCTTCACGTATATGTCTTCTCCCACTGCAGGTCAACGCACGGTCCGGCGGCCGTGGTTGAAATGAGGGATCTACCGGATAATACATATTCGCGGGATCTTTGTCGAGCACAAGGTGGTTGTCGAAGGAACCCGTGGCGCTTTCGAGAAACTGATGGTTGAAAGTGAATTCAATATGAGGTAGCCTCAAAAGTTCGAGATCAAGGTGTGCGAATCCCGAGCAATGATGCGACCATACGGTACGCCGCAGTGATGAGGGCTGAAGCATACCGCGGATATCGGATTTTTGCGGAACCGTCAAAAAGGAGACGTCCATGCGATGGGAAGACGGCAGAAGAAGCGACAACATTGAAGACCGACGGGGGATGCGCGTTTCCCGCGGAAAGATGGGCGGCGGGATCGGAACGCTGATCCTGGTGCTCGTGGCCCTCTATTTCGGGGTGGACCCTTCCATCATCCTTGACGAGGCCCCAATGGGGATCGACCCCACGGTCGAGACCCGGTCTGCTTCCAGGCCGTCCGGGGAGGACCATCTGGCCGAGTTCGTCTCCGTGGTATTGGCTGACACGGAAGACACCTGGAACGCATACTTTCAAAGCATGGGTCAACGCTACGTCCCGCCGAAACTGGTCCTGTTCACCGGCGCGGTCAACTCCGCCTGCGGGTTCGCCGAGGCCGCCATGGGCCCCTTTTACTGCCCTGCCGACGGGAAGGTCTACATCGACCTCAGCTTCTATCGGGACCTGAAAAACCGCATCGGCGCGCCCGGCGATTTTGCCCAGGCCTACGTCATCGCCCATGAGGTGGGACACCATGTCCAGAACCTCCTGGGCATTTCAGACAAGGTTCAAATCGCAAGGCGCCGGATGAATGAAACCCAGGGCAACCAGCTCTCGGTGAGGCTGGAACTCCAGGCGGACTGCCTGGCGGGCGTCTGGGCTCACCATGCCGACCGGGCGAGACGGATCCTGGAGGATGGCGACATTGAGGAGGCCCTGAACGCCGCGAGCGCCATCGGGGATGACCGACTGCAGGAAAGATCCCAGGGGCGCATCGTGCCCGACAGCTTCACCCACGGCACCTCGGCCCAGCGGGTCCGGTGGTTCCGGAGCGGCCTGGAGACGGGGGACATCAACCAGTGCAACACCTTTGCGTCGGACCGGCTGTAGCGTGCCGGATGGTCCGGCCCCAGGCCTTCGGGATAAGGAGCCCTCATGACGCAGACCTATGAAAAACTCGGCGTATTCTACCTCGGCAGAACCTATGATCCGGAAACCCGGCGTTGCCAGCCCGACCCTGAGCTCTACGACGCCAGGGACCTCACCACCCATGCCGTCATCATCGGCATGACCGGCAGCGGGAAGACCGGTTTAGGAATCAGCCTCATTGAGGAGGCCCTCATCGACAACATCCCGGTCATCGCCATCGACCCCAAGGGGGATCTGCCCAACCTGCTCCTCCAGTTCCCGGACCTCAATGCGGCGGATTTCCTGCCGTGGGTCAACCCCGGGGACGCGGCCAGGGAGGGGATGACGCTGGAACAGTATGCCGCACACGAGGCGGAAGACTGGCGGACGGGCCTTGGGGAATGGGGCCAGGGGCCCGAACGGATCGCGCGCCTTGCGTCCGCCGCCGAACTGGCCGTCTACACCCCCGGCAGCACCGCCGGCCGGCCGGTGAGCGTACTCCGCAATTTCGCCCCGCCCCCAGCCGAGGTGATGGCGGATGCGGACCTTCTCCGGGAGCACATCCAGTCGACCGTCACCGGCCTTCTGGGCCTCCTGGGTCTGGATGCGGACCCCATGGCCAGCCGGGAGCACATCCTTTTGGCCAACATCTTCGAAACGGCCTGGGCCGAAAGGCGCACCCTCGATCTGGCTGAGCTGATCCGGGCTGTCCAGGCACCGCCTTTCGAGCGGGTCGGGGTCATGCCCATGGAAATGTTCTTTCCGGAAAAAGATCGGTTTACCCTGGCCATGCGCCTCAACAACCTCCTGGCATCGCCGGGCTTCGAGGCCTGGATGGACGGCCCGCCCCTGGACATCGGCCGTTTCCTTTACACCGACCAAGGGAGGCCCCGGGCATCCATCTTCACCATCAGCCACCTTGCGGATGCTCAGCGCATGTTCTTCGTGACCTTCCTGCTCAACCAGATCCTGGGGTGGCTCCGGACTCAGCCGGGCACGGCGAGCCTTCGGGCCGTCCTTTACATGGACGAGATCTTCGGCTACTTCCCGCCCGTCGGCAACCCGCCCGCCAAGGGCCCCCTCCTCACCCTGCTCAAGCAGGCCCGGGCCTATGGCCTCGGCATCGTTCTTTCGACCCAGAATCCGGTCGATCTCGACTACAAGGGCCTCGCCAACACCGGCTCATGGTTCATCGGGAGGCTCCAGACCGATCGGGACAAAGAGCGCGTCCTGGCGGGTCTGGAGGGGGCCGCTGTCGGTGCTGGATTTGACCGGGGCCGGATGGCGGAAATCCTGGCAAGCCTGGGCAAACGCGTCTTCCTGCTTCACAACGTCCACGACACCCGGCCGGTGATCTTTCAGACCCGATGGACCCTCTCCTACCTCTCTGGCCCCATGGCCCGGGACCAGATCCGACGGTTGACCCAGGCCGCCCCCAAAGCTGCGCCGGAAGCGGCATCCTTGACGGTCGAACGCCCTCATGTGCTGCCGACGACGGCCGCTACCCCGCCCGTTTCCCCGCCCGGCATCGACGTTTTCTTCCTGGCCGCCTCGGGGGCCGGGAAGGGGCTCTATTACGCCCCCGCCCTCATCGGCCGGATGGATGTCCATTACAGCCATGCCCGGCTCGGCGTGGAGGTCACCCGGTCCATGACCCTGGCCGCCGGTTTCCAGGAGGGCCCCGTGCCCTTTGACTGGGACAGCGCGGTAGCGGTGGATGCGGCCTTCCTGACTACCCAACCCGTCGGCCGGGCCGCGTACGCGGAGCTGCCCGCCCCGGCCCAGAAGGCGGCCGCCTATGCCAAGTGGCGCAAGGAGCTCCTGCAGTGGGTCTGCCGGAACCGACCCCTTATGCTCTATCAGGCAGCTGCGTTTAAGCTGACGAGCCGGCCGGGGGAATCCGAGGGGGCGTTCCGGGCCAGGCTGGCCCAGACCGCGCGGGAGGCGAGGGATCTTTCGGTGGAACAGCTGCGCCGGAAATACGCTGACCGGTTTGCCGCCCTCCAGGACCGGCTCATGACGGCCGAGCAGGCGGTTGAACGTGAGCAGGACCAAGTGCGGTCCCAGGGGGCCCAGACGGCCATCTCCTTCGGCGGTGCCATCCTGGGGGCCCTTCTAGGGAGGAAAATGGCCAGCGCCGGATCGGCCTCCCGTATGGGAACCGCCATCAAATCCGCAAGCCGGATAGGCAAGGAGAAGATGGACGTGGCAAGAGCCCGGGAGCGGGCCGATGCCGTCCGGAAAAAACTGGCGGACCTGGACCGGCAGCTTCAGGACGACATCGACGCCATCGAGATGCGGACCGCCCCTGATGCCGTGGTACTGGAGGCCATCGCCGTTCGACCCAAACGCACGGATGTCACTCTGGATCTTTTCGGTCTGGTCTGGATGCCCTTTCACCGGAGCGCCGACGGAAGGCTTTCGCCCGACTGGAATTGAGGATGCAACCGGCTCGCGCAGGGGATCCTGACCTCCCAAAAAGCGCAGAATCCCATCGAACCCCAGGATCAGGAGGGCGGTCTCGCTGCCACGTACGGCGCCTATGCGCGTTTCCGGAACATCGCACCTGGACAGGAAAGCTACTCTCGAACACGAACCGGCGGAAGGAATCCACGTTGGAGCTCGCCATGCAGACCTTGTTGAGGGCCAGGCCTTCCAGATGACGGAGGGGAAGTACGGGTTCTCGCGGAAGGCGGTGATGGTGTGCGTACCCAGAAATTCCGCGGACGTCATGCCGAGGCGTCGCTTCAGATCGGGTGAGGGCGATCTATCCCCGGATGAAAACCGCTTTGCCACGCGGTGTCAACACCCGCACATGGAGAAATCGGATGAGCGAAGGCGTGGGTCCGTCCGGAACCTATAGAATAGGTCGCAACGTGATCATTACAAAACCTGATTTCATCGATTTGATGATGACAAAGGTGGAACCGCATCAGGGTTCGACTTGTATCTGTTTTGTGGGGTAGTGTGGGGGTAATGAACCGCGCTAAGAAAAACAGGGTTTAGCGGTACATGCCTAACCCATTGATTTTTTGGTGCCCCCGGCAGGAATCGGACCTGCGGCACATGGATTAGGAATCAATACATTTCAAAACCACCTTTCCTCACATAACATCACGCAAAATACTTGACATAGCCCATTTCAGGTGGTATCAAATTCCACATACCATCACCTATCCAAGAGCGCAATATCGAACAAAAACCGGGACTATCCCGGGACAAACTGATGACAAAGTGGTTCAAAACAAAGTACACCGGGATTCGATACCGAAAGCATCCGACAAGGAAGCACGGAGTTGATTTTGACCGGTATTACTGCATCCGATACCAGCTCAACGGTAAGACAGTTGACGAGGCCATAGGGTGGACATCGCGCGTGAAATCCCCGTTAAAAAAGGCCATCGCTCGCCTTGCAGAGATCGAAGAGAACATCAGGTCCGGCCGTGGGCCGCATAGCCTCAAGGAGGCCCGGGAGATTGCCAGGAAGGATAGAGAAGCCGAGCGGATCCGCGCCGTAACATTCTCCGAGTTCTGGGTGCAGAAATATTTCCCATCCTGCCAGGCGGAGAAGAAAGAGTCATCGTGGCGTGCCGAGGAGTCATGGTTCAAGAACTGGATCGCGCCGGCCATCGGAGACAAACCCTTCGTTGACATTTCCCCCATCGACATCGAGCGCATAAAAAGCGACATGGCCAAGGCGGGCCTTACCCCTCGAACCGTTCAATACTGCGTTGCCACCGTCCGCCAGGTGTTCAATGTGGCCGCTCGGATGGGCCGTTTCCGGGGCGATAACCCAGCAAAAGGGGTCAAGGTAAGGGCGGGCGACAATCGGCGCATGCGGTTTCTAACGCAAAGCGAGGTTGCCGCATTACTGGCAGAGTTGAGGACGCGAAGTTTTCAAGTGCACGATATGGCGCTCTTGTCCGTTCGGTGTGGGCTCCGAGCGGGTGAAATTTTCTCCCTTACCTGGGATTGCATCGACTTCGACCAGGGGACCCTTTTCATCAAAGACACCAAGAGCGCGAAGAACAGGCACGCCTACATGACCGCGGATGTCAAGAAAATGTTGATGACTCGATACCGTGGGGTTGACTCCGGGCTGGTGTTCCTCGATCGGAACGGCGGCCGTATCCGGATGATGTCCGCATCGTTTTTCCGGGCCATAGACGCCCTGGGCCTGAACGACGGCGTTACCGATCCGCGCCAAAAGGTGGTGTTTCATACTCTGCGTCACACGTTTGCCTCATGGCTGGTCCAGGCCGGGGAGCCCCTCTACACCGTTGCAAAGCTCCTGGGGCATTCCACTATTGCCATGACCGAGCGATACAGCCACCTTGCGCCGGACAACATGCGCGGGGCCGTCAAGCGGATGGAAGAGAGTTTGAAGGAGCAGGGAAACAAGATAATCAAGTTTCGGCCATAGGTACTTCTGCCTATTGCTGAATAGGCACTTGTGCCTAAAAAAAGCGGGCCTGGAAGGTGCTACCAACACCGACCAGGCCCTAACCAACAACCAGGTATGGCCTGGTTGAAGGCTTGAAACCCCATATCATTTCCCCCCCGGGTTTTCAATACCTTCCCGCCATACCTCCATTGAACGGAGGTATCACATGCAGAACCCTTTTAACGACCTATCCCCGAAACAGGCCGGCATGATCCGGGCGGCATTGCTGCGTCATGACGGCGAGACCCTTCACCCAGAGCTTGATCGAGACCAGGCCAGCGAGCTTACGGCCGCGCTCGATGCGTTGCGCCTCATCCTTTGGGATATAGCAGGAGAGGAGGTGGACAAATGAGACAATCAACCTTCATTCTGCTGGCCTTTCTGGTTTGGGCCGCCGCTGCCTGGACTATCCTATCAGCTCCCGAGGACTTTGCGGAGATCGAGCGTTATTTCCCGGCCGATTCTTACTACACCACAACCACCAATGAAGGGAGATAGGCATCATGGACAAAACCAAGATCGAAAAATCAATTCAGTGGTGCCTGTTCGGAAAGATCCGGAATGAACTCCATGTTGGAAAAAGCAAGTTCAACGCCATCGCGTGCCTTATCGGTGAAGCTCAGAATAATATTTATCCGGATGTCGCGGCCGGGCTTCAGCTCATTTTAGAAGATTTGTTTTCCGTGCTGGAAACTAATATCGACCTGGCTCTACAGAACGCCGAGGCCGGGAAGTTGGGTCTACCTGAAATAAAAAGCAAGTAGATGTGCCACAAGGCGGCCGGCGGGTGCCTTTCCATCGGGCATCCGTCCGGATATCGCATGAAATGACACATGGCGCGAAGAAAAAAAATCCGAAGTTTTGTGAAAAGAATTTTGACACAATGCCCGTTATGCACGGTGAATATTGGCGTTACGATTTCAAACCAAGTTTGAAAATGAATGTCAAATCAGATTTGACTTTTTGTTTTTAAATTAAATGGTTGTAATTCTGAAAAGCGGCGCGTAGCAATAATATATTACTATAGAAAAGCACATCGAAGAGGAGACCCCAGAATGGCTAAAAATTTACACGTTGATGATGAAATCCACAGAAATGCGAAGATTATGGCATCGTCCCAAGGCATCACCTTAAAGGATTACATCAAAAGCCTTGTGGAGCGAGACGCCATGAACAAAAGGTTGATTGCCGAGAAGCGCCGATGAACAAAGAAGACCTTATCGCAGAACTTCGTAAAGCCTTGCCAACAATGTGGGAACGGCCGGAGACGGACCGATTAACCGGAAACGTTGTCAGGAGCCGACGGCTTGCAAACCTGATGTGCCAGGGCCAAGGGCCTGGGGGAACATTCAAATGTGGACGGAAGGTTATTATTACCCGCGACCCATTTCTTGATTGGCTTGAAGCGAGAATTGAGGACATATCATGAATATTGTGGATATAGCATTATATGAATCTCAAAATACCAACGGCGCTGATTTTTCTCTTGCGTTAGAGGTCCGGGAGCGGCTCGAACATAGCGAATATTGGACATCCAGGACCAAGGCAAACGGGAAGTGGATCAGCGGGATTACCTGCCCAGCGTGCGGAAAGCCTGAAGCATACGCCCACAGCTCATCCCCCCTGGTGATCATGTGCCACCGGGGGAACAACTGCTATTCCAAAACAAAAACACTTCAACTCTTCCCCGACATCATCACCCAGATTGAAGAACGGTATCCGGCGACCGAGGCGGATCCGGACGCGCCGGCGAGACAATACCTGATATCCCGGGGGCTTTCAAAATCGTTGAAGGGACTTGATTTCAGGTACTGGAAAGAGACAAGGCCCGGCGAGGGCGGCGCCGTCATGTTCCCCGTTTCCGAAGAAGTGTTCAACGGCAGGCTGTTCAATCCGAAAGGGAAAGGGAAATCACACAACAAGGGGCGGACCACCGGGCTTTTCTGGAAACATCCGGCGCTTGAATATCGGATGGACGAAGAGACCTTCGTGACGGAGGGTATCATTGACGCCCTATCGATTATCGATATGGGCTTTCAGGCCATATCGGTTCTGTCCGCCGGGCAGAACCCGGCCGGGATTGATTTTTCATCCATCGGAAAAATCGTTTTCGCTTTCGATAATAACCTCGCCGGATGGCGGGCCTTGAAGAACTGGAAGAGGTTCCATCCTGACGCCGGCGCCATCATGCCGGAAATCGGAGACTGGAACGACCTTCTGATTGTCAACCATGAGGACGCGGGCAGGCTGTTCAAGACCAAGCGAGGCGACTATGAAAAGCTGTGCGAAAACATCGAACTGAAGATAGAGGCCGAGCAGCTCCGCCTGGAGATCGACAAGGAGCTTGACGCAATCAACCAGGATCATGCGGTTGTCATGGTCGGCGGTAAGTGTCTCATCATGCGGGAATATATCGACCCTGCTTTTGGACGGCGTGACATCGCCTTTTCTTCTGTTGGTGACTTCAGGAGTTACCAAGAAAACCGGCGGGTGCAGAACCCAGAAGGTGGCCGGGGCAAGCGGAAGACCACTAGTTACGCTGACATCTGGATGAAATCACCAAAGCGGCGCCAATATGAGGGGATCGTCTTCAACCCCGGATCGGATGTCCCTGGATATTACAACCTATGGAAGGGCTTCTGTATCGAGCCTAAAAAAGGGGACTGGCATCTGTTCGAGAACCATATCTTTAACAATATCGTCAACGGTGATCTCGAACATTTTGAATGGGTGATGGCGTGGCTTGCAAGGCTGGTACAGGCCCCGGGCGGGGAACGCCCCGGTACGGCCATCGTCATGAAGGGCAAACGGGGGACCGGTAAGGGGTGTTTTGTCTCACAGTTCAGGGAAATCTTCGGGCCTCATTTTCTCCAGATCAATAACCAGAAGATGCTCACAGGGCGGTTCAACCAGCATTTGAAAGACGCCCTGCTTGTTTTTTGTGATGAAGGCTTCTTCGCCGGGAGCAAAAGCGAGGAAGGCGTCTTAAAGGGCCTGATCACCGAAGAAACCCACATGATAGAGCCGAAGGGCAAGGACGCTTTCCAGGTCAAGAATCACGTAAACCTAATCATGGCATCCAATAACGATTGGGTCATCCCGGCAGGCCTGGAAGAGCGTCGGTTTTTTGTAACGGAGGTATCAAGCCAGCACATGCAGGACCGCGCATATTTTAAGGCGATATGGGGGCAGATGAACAACGGCGGCCGGGCTGCGCTGCTTTATGATTTGCTGGACATGGACATTTCCGGGAAAGATTTAAGGACGGCGCCGAAAACAAAGGCGCTTCTGCGCCAGATAGAGGAAAGCATGACCCTTGTTCAGCAATACTGGTATCAGAATCTTACCCAGGGGGAGAACATTAGCGGCACGGGGACCTGGTATTCATGGCTGGAAACAGCCAGGCTATATGAAGATTTCATCAAGTTCGCTGATACAGTCGGCGGCCGGAGATTCATCCCGAATTTGAATGCGTTCATCCGCTCATTAAAAACGTCTTGCCCCGCTATATCCAGACAGAGGGGCACGGATATTGATCGGAAATGGGGCTATTTTATCCCCGGGCTCGAACATTGCCGGGAAGAATTCGAACAGATGATCAATTTCAAGGTCGATTGGGATGAATGACACATGCTGTGTCATGGATGTCTCATCAAATCCGAGAAACAAACAAGGTTTTGGGGCATGTACCTTTATTTCGGAAGATTCAAACGCTTTATTCCGCAAAGTTTGAAAATATGTGGGACATCTGGGACATGTGGGACAAGTAACTGAGATGATAATACATAAGAAAATGGAAAAAGTAGGACATAATGTGGGACAAGTGGGACGGCGTCCCAAAGGAAAAACCTTCTGTCCCACTTCTGTCCCACTTCTGTCCCGCATTTTTAAGCAAGAAAACTCAATAAATACGGGCATCCGTCCCAGATGTCTCAGAAAAACACCTATTTTTATTTTTTTATAAAGAAAGATTTGGAAAAACGGATGACGATCAAGAGATATTTTGTGGACAACGGGACCGGAGACTATCTTCCTAAACGATATCGGTCTTTCTTTTATTCCCGGGAAATCGACGTGATCTTTTTTCCGTGCAGTCATGAGGACGCCAGACATGGAGCTGACCAGGGCGAACACCCTTTGGGAGGGGGGGCGGAATGAAACAATGGCCCTTGCGCGAATAATCACCAAAAGCGGAGCCCCTGAAATCCGACAGCTTAAAGCGGCCGGCTATGACCCTATCAGCGGCTGATATGTTTTTGGGCCGTTTATGGTGGATCGTGTAGGCATGGTTGTGGGACCAGGTGATGATCAAATTTTCAGGGTATATAGAAATTGATCTATCTTTAGGCAGGGGATATGCGGCCGCTCACCCGGAGATGGAGGCGGCTTTCATGCGGACAGCTGCGACGGATTTTGCGGCCGCGATCGTGTCTCAGCATATCGAGGATATTCGGATGGGCTTTCAAGCATCGTGGAGGGGGTCCAGGAAATCGGCCTGTCTTTATTCCCTGGCGATGAAGGCGATCACGGGTAAATTTGAGACCGACATCGAGCGGGACGGGCTTTGATGGCTGGATGTAAGGAACGAGATATGGGGACGAGGCGAAAGCGAGGCAAGAAACCTAGGTTCTATGAACCTGTTACGGAGAACCAGCTTTGGAAGATCATGGCGGTTGCGGAAGAGAATGGATGGTCCGAAGAGCGCGTTAACGCCCTTGTGCGGAAAATCGCAGGCATTGGTATCACAACGGCGCTGTCCAAGATGGAGGCGGCTTTCGTCATCGAACGTATCATCGGGGGGAAGGTGCTTCAGATGAAGCCGTTCCCGCAAAGGACGGCGGAACGGATCGGCAATGTCGATTGCTTGCCGTACATGGGCCATATCAAGGGTATCCGTGAAGCGATGGCATTCAAACGATGGACCCCGCAATACATCCGGGAGTTCCTGAGCAGATTTTATCATGTCGGAACCATCCGGGAGCTGAACCGGGACCAGGCGAAAAGTTGCTTCATGCTGATGCAAAACATCGTCACCTGGAAATACAAGGGGAAATTGTGAAGAAAATCATTGCATCAAGTGAATTGTTCGGTGTTCCGGATGAGTTCAGAGTTTTTCCATGTGGAATCATTAAGCTCCACATGTATGGCACGGTATCACTCGATCGGAATGGAATGGATGCAATCATATCGGATTTCGAGCGCCGAGGGAATGACATGGTTGTCGATTATGAACACCAGACCCTGAAGGCTGTCCAGGCGCCGGCGGCCGGATGGATAAAACGGCTGTACAACCGAGGTTCTGATGGTCTTTGGGCGGCTGTCGAGTGGACCCAGAGGGCAAGGGCATATCTTGCCAGCCGAGAATACCGGTATTTTTCGCCGTTCTTCCTGGCGAGAAAGGCAGACGGTCATATCATCAACCTGATTAACGTGGCGCTCACCAACATGCCGAAGATGAACCACATACGGCCGATTGTGGCGAAGGCCGGTATCGCTACTGGAGATGATACGGCCCAACATTCCGGCGTTACCCCTGAGCTGTTGCATGTCTGCAGACTCATGGGGACAAGCGTCGATGATGTCATCAAATATGGCTTGAGCGGCGCCGAGGACCGAACCGGAGTTGATACGGCCCAACATTCCGGCGTCACCCCTGAGCTGTTGCATGTCTGCAGACTCATGGGGACAAGTCTCGATGATGTCATCAAATATGGTTTTGGTGGGGTGGAGAATCAATAAGCTGAAAAACAAAATCGCATGGAGGAATAGAAAGTGGACCAAAATCAACAAGAAATCGAAAAGGCCATTAGAGACGCCGTAAAGGACAGGTACGATGAGGTTTTGGTTATCAGCGGCAAAAAGAGCAGGCTCGAAAAGCGGCTTGCGCATCTTGAAAATGAACTGGATCAGATTTCTAACGTGCTGAGAAAACCTGTTCCTGAAGACAAGCTGGTTGAAGGCAGTGTTGAGCAGGGCCTTGCGGATATAGAAGAGATCGGAACCATGAAGACAAGGCAGTCCGCTCTGGTCGAGCTGATAAAATACACCCGATCGGTCATTGAAAAAACAGCTGGTGAGGTTGAAAAGGCACAAGATCTTTTTGCCGGCGCAATGCGTCGTGCGGCTATAGAATACACGGGAAACGTTAGGGAGGAAGGGCTTGCCTTGATAGACAAGATGTTTGCCGACAATGACGCCCATATTGAATCAATGGCGGCTGCATGCACAAGGATAATGGCCGAGGTTGGCATGAAAAATATTTACTTCAATCTCGGGTTGGCCAACGAAAGCTTTTACTACGGCGAAGGCAGTTTATACCCTGAGCAAATCCTGAAGGACAAGATTTATTCGAATCAGCTGGCGAGGCGATAACGGATCACCTGAAGGCATATGTTTTAAACCACAAAAAAAGGCCCGCATCCTGGGACCGAAGATGCGGGCCTACACCGAAAACCAATAATAAACCGGACCATCCGGATGCGTTAGAATCATACTGGTGGTGTCTTATGGGTGTCAATCTTTTTATCTTTTCGGTGTGTTTGCAATGGCGGATATGTCACCACGAAACGAGCATGGCGGCCGGTTCTTCGACTGCCCGCACTATGATCACTGTCTTGACCTCGCCGCCCTGAACGATTGGAAATCCTTTTCTTGCGCCAGGTGCGCACTGAATCAGGCGACGTTCCCGGCGCCGATCCGCGGCGGATAAATCACCGTTGTGGTGGAGTTCCCTGGGGAGCTGGCCGACGTCTTCAGGAAAATCCGTGGTAACGCGGCGATGTCTTGCCGGTCTGTTCAGGCTGAAATTTTGGTGATGCTGATCTCTAACCTGGTTGTTAAAGGGGATATGCCATGAGTTTTCTTGACACGGCCGCCGGCGGGAAACTGCTGGACGGGTATCTGGAACAATTCGAGGGGAAGTCAAGCCAGAAGGTCTACCGCTCAGAGATCCGGCAGTTTTTCAAGTGGTATGCCGGGCCCCTAGTGGGGTTGAGCGGGGCCGAGCTGAAACGGTACGGCAAACATCTTGCGGAGACGGCCACCGCGAGGACCATCAAGCGGAAGTTCTCAATCCTGAACCGCTTCTTGAAGTACGCCGAGAAGAGGAACAAAGGCTTTTCCTCGCCCATAGGGAAGGAGCACGGGGACGTGCAGGCCCTTCAGTCTTCAAGCTATTCCGAATCGGAGACCTTCGCCCGGAACATGGATCACTGGCAGGAACTCCAGAAGGTGGGCAGCACGGCCAAGACATACACCGGAAACGTCCGCTGTTTCTTCCAGTGGGCGAGGAAGGCGCCGGGCGATCTGTTCCAGGAAGACTTCATCCGATATCGTGACTACCTAGTCAATGAACGCGGCCTGAAGCCTTCGACGGTATGGAACAAGTTCATATCCATCAACCGTTTTCTATCGTTCCTGTCCGAGAAGAGCCGGAACTACAAAAACACGCTGGACTTCGCCCGGCTGGACCTGACCCGGGCGCCGAAGGATTCAGGATATCAGAACGTCCTGACGGTGAAGGAAATCGAGAAGCTCCTGAAGGCCCCGGACCGGAGGACCCTCATCGGGAAGCGGGACTATGCCATATTGATGTTGATGCTTCTTTACGGTCCGAGGGCCGGCGAGGTGTGCGGGATCAGATGGAGGGACATCGAGCCGGAGCGGATCGACGGGCAGCAAAAAATCTGGATCAGAAATCGAAAGGGCCGTGCCGGCAACCGGAAGGACACTGCATATATCCTGAACGGCAAGCTATTGCAGGCATGGGACGGATGGCTTGAAAATTGTGGGGTGCGGTTCGAGCCGGACACTCCGGTATTCTTGGGATTCATTTGGGATGCCAGGACGCGCAGGCTCGAAATCAGCCGCAGGCAGGTGCGTGACAAAAAACCGCTGACCGTTGCGACGGTTGAGAACATCGTGGGAAAGTACCTGGACAAGGCCGGGATCACCGCCGGCAACCGGGTGCTTTCACCGCACGCCTTGAGGCATACCGCCCTTACAGAGATGTCAAACGCTGGGGTTCCCGTTGCCACCGTGAAGTATATTGCCGGCCACCAAGACGTTAACACGACCATGATTTACACGCACCACCGCCAGGACTATGCGGACAATATCGGCCTGAGCAGCCGGTTAAACCGGTAGACATAGACAAGTTTTAACCTTTGGACCAAATGTTTTAACCTTGTCGTAAACCCATGCCCGGCGCGGGCTTGCGCACATAAATAAAAGGACTTGGTAAAATAGTATATTTTACCAAGTGGTAATAGCGGTGATCAGGCCTAAGCCCTTGATAACCAATGCTTTAGGCCGAAAATGCACCAGGGTTACAACGGTTAGAACAATGTGATATCAGGCCGCCGTCCCGTGGAGTTGCTGAACAAAAACCATTATATATCAATGGATTGCAAGTGTTGAAAAACATGGAAGCGTAAAAACAATGGAAAGTTTGGTTCATCCGACTAAAGCGTACTTCGTCTCGTGCAGAGCGAAGATCTTGAGCTTGAAAAATTCATGATCTCTGAAACCATATGACTGCCTCTGCAGCGTCTTGATTTTGTTGTTTGTTCC